>Ga0209270_1000259_pt1 | contig 129624 bp, 113 predicted proteins | sample MTBAKSrepl1MetaG_FD_187456 | JGI IMG/M metagenome (GOLD analysis project Ga0209270, IMG submission 187456) | Enrichment culture microbial communities from Arthur Kill intertidal strait, New Jersey, USA, that are MTBE-degrading - MTBE-AKS1... | ecosystem: Environmental > Aquatic > Marine >...
GCACTTTTAGAAGCGTCAAACAGTTAACGGAAAAAATAGATCGCTTTGTTGATAATTATAACAGCCAATGCAAACCTTTTTCCTGGACAGCAACAGCCGATTCTATATTAAATAAACTTAAACGACTTTATGAACTTATTTCTAGGACACGACACTAGAAGCCATTTTAAAATCTCGTCTGAGGCCCTGGCTGCGTTGCAGGTTTCCTCAAAATGCTCACAACGTGCCGTGTATGCCCCGTTTTTTCGTCAACCTGCGCCTTGCTCTCCAACCGGATCCAGGGTTTTGAAACGGCTTCTAAGCTGCCTTTTTTCCTGTGCGGATGCTTTCTAGAAAGAATGCCTCCAGCCTGTCGATCATGATATCCTCGGAAAACCCGTTTCTTATGGTTTCCATCGCGCTGCACCCCAATCGTCTCCTCATTTCCGGGTTTTGAATCAGGGCCACGATGCTCTCATAAAGCCGGCCGTCGTCGTCGCAGGGAATCAGCAGGGCGTTTTCCCCGTGTTTCGCCATTTCATTTACTCCGCCTGCGTCCGTCGTCACCACCGGCCTTCCCGCGGCAAAATACTCGACCACATTATTGGGGAATCCTTCGAAACGCGAATTCGATACGGCGATATCATAGCCGGCCGAAGAAAGCATCGGGTCCCCCGAAAAGCCGGCGAAAACGGTTTTATGACGCAAACCGAGTTCTCCTGCCAGTTTTGCCAGATTTTCTTTTTCAGGTCCCTCTCCGGTGACGACCAGGCGGCAGTTCGAAAAGTTTCTTTCGATAACCTGAAATACCCGGACCAGATGATCAATCCCCTTGCTTCTGGAAAGCTGGGATGTCACACCGATGATACACTCTTTGTCGGTAAAACCCCATCGCTCTCGCTGCTCCTTGATGTCTTCCGTCGAAAAATGTTTGCAGTTCCTGCCGTTGTAAATTATCGTAAACTGAGCGCTGTTTAGCCATCGGGCCCTTTTTACGGCATTTTCCCTGACCAGGTTGCAGGGCGCGATACATCGATTCACCAGGAGTCGATGGCGCCATTTGACCTGAAATCTTTCGTTAAAATCATCTTCCCGTCCCACCCGGCGGATATTCGGAATGCCGCAGAGCCTTGCGGCCATTCCACCTGCAATAACCTCTTTTTCAATGTTGGTGACCACCAGATCGATGTGATGGTTTTTAATCAGCCGGACAATAAAATAGATGCTAAGCGGGTTGTAATCCATTCCCAATTTTTTCGGGATGCACGGTACGGCGTCAGACGCAACTTCATGGAATCGACCGTGGGGATGGGAAAGTACCCAGACCCGATGTCCTTTTTTTTCCAGACCGATCGCGGTCTGACGCATCCAGCTCGATACCCCTCCCCACCGCTTTTTGGATGAAATATAGAGCAGACGCATCGCATCGGATTCGGGGAAAGGCATTTTTCGGGCTGGCTCGGATTCAGTAGGCTGCATACTCTTTTTCTTCGATGATTTTCGATCCCGTCGCCATATTGATCCGTCTTTTGATTGCGGAGCGCCTGTCGTTTTCATGATATATTTTTCTTGCCAGAAGGATAAATTCTTCGTCGAATTGCCCGGCCGATTCTTTCATGCGTATTTTGTCTTCGGTTTCCCATAGGGAAAGATTGACCTCTTTCAGCTCCCTGTATTCGGGAGCGTCCTCGGTTATTCCCAGCCGATGCATGCTTGCAGAAAGGATCTTATATTCCTTGCGGATGTTTCCCCTTTTATTTTCCGACTCGATCTTTCCCAGCTTGATGTCCAGTATGCTCACTTTGTCCACCAGTTCACCATTTGATATATCCACTTTCATCGTATTATCCGGATGTCGGCAGGGTTAAGGAATGCGCCCTTTTATGTCTCAGCAGATCAAAATAAAGCGTTTTGGTCCGCAGCGCCATGGTGTGGATCGAAAATTCGTCCCAAAAGGCCGCCAGATTCGGCGGTGGCAGGGATAATGCCCTTTCCAGCAATTGTACCGGCGTCGTGTCGCCCTCATCGAACAGAATATTCGGATAATACATGGCGATTTCCTCGACGGGCCGGTTCCGCCGGGAGATAACGGGTAAAGCGAAAGCGCAGGCTTCCAGGACGACGCCCGGCATGCCTTCCCATTTTGCATCGGAAGGGAAAAGAAAACAATCGAATAAATTATAATAATCGTAGACGTTCTTCTGCTCACCGGTGAAAATCAGGACCGAATGGCTTATCCACGGGGCCGCCGTTTCTTTTAATCGATTCAATTCCATCTCGTTTCTGCCGCCCACCACGATGAAAACATACTCGTCCGTCTGCCGGGCCACCTTTTTTGCGAATTCCAAAAAATGGGATATTCCTTTTCCTTTGGTAAGCCGGCCGACAAATCCGACGATTTTTTTGGATGGCGCGATGCCCAGTTTCCTGCGTATGACCGCTGGATCCTGTTTCGGCTGCATCTCGTCGAAATCGAGGCCGTTGTGCAGGGTCATCAGCATTTCAACAGGCAGGCGTGTTTTTTCCCGGAAATAATCGAGAGACTCCCGGGATACGAAAAGGATCCTGTCGGAAAAAAGCCGATGGATGATATGCTCCTGTAAAATCTGTTTGTTCCGGTGCAGAGGACCCGATGCGTACCAGTGTTCTCCCCGGTGATGGACATTGCCGATTCTCACCGGAACACCGGCCCATGCCGCTGCCAGAATTCCCGAAATGTTGCCGCCCAGCGAATGGGTATGAACGATGTCCGCCCGATATTTTTTAAAAAGCCGGCTGAGCTTGAAAATTCCGACAGGGGACCACTTTCCTTTTACAGGTACAAAATGGGTTTTGACGCCGAGATTGGCAAGTTCGTCCCAGAAGATCCCCTTGTCATGATACGTAACGAGGTGGACCTCAAAGTCTTCGGCCAGACGGGGAAGAAGACTGCGCAGGCGGCGCTGGATACCCCCGATTTTGAGATTGTTGGTTACTCGAAAAATAACCGGTTTAGCCATTTTGGGTTTTCACTAGAATATTCGGGAGTGTCTTAAAAAAGACCATTTCATTTTCGTCCGGGAATCCACTCTATTCGGAAATAGTTTTATATCCGTAAAATTCGTCCAAACCTTCAAGTGCTCGGTTCAGAACGCACAGTTCCTCTGTTGAAAAATATAGAAGGTATCCGCCGACTTTGCCCGCCCTCACTTTGAACGAATCAGGGTCCGTCGGATTGCCGGGTTGCAGAATACGGCTTTCGAAAAGACCTTTCGCTTCCATCTGTTTCATGTTGTCGAATTCCGAAAACCGGACGGCTTGCCTCATCAGTTCTTCGTCTGGTTCGGAAAAACCGATAAACGTCAGGATATTGAGGAGGCTGTCGAGGGTGTTGCGTCTCAATGTTTCATAGGAAATCCAAAAACAGCCGGAGTGATTTTTCAGTCTGTGGCGCCAATTGTTCAGCACTTCGATGATGCATTGGATACCGCAACGGCGGTCGTTGATGAGATCTCCTGTCTTTATTCGGGCTTTTTTGCGTGATCGCCTTGTCTTGTGAAAGTACAGTGAGATCAGAACATCCCTTGGATCCCGGTATAAAACGATCACCTTTTTGGCGCTTAAAACGCTTTCAGGGATGATGTATTTTCCCATCAGCTTTTCAATTGTCGTGGCTTTGCTGATATGTTCCCACAATTCGTGCGTATAAGCGATAGACGGAATCCCGCCGTTGCTTTTATTGAGATCTTCGAGCCCGAACGGTACGCCGAAAGTGAGCGACAGGTATTTGTTCAGCATGACACGGAGCCAAGTCCGGCCGCTTTTTCCCACCGAAAGAACCACTGTGTCGGATGCTTTTATTTTAGACAGGGATCCGGTAATATTCCAGCTTACGTTCATAGAAGGCGGTCCTGATAGTACCAATCCAGGATGTTTGATACCCGATTTTCCCAGGAGTATATCCGCATGTTCCGGCTGGGTTTCTGTTCTACATCCGGCCTTTTCGATGTCAGGATTTCGGCATTGGTTAATGCTGTCTTGAAAGAATCAATGGATTCCGGTTCAAAAAAGATGATGTTTTCGTTGTTTTGCAAAACGGGTTTCAGAACCGGAAGATCCGAAGACAGGATTATTTTTTCTGCGGCCAGATAGTCGAACATCTTCAGCGGAGACATGTAGGCAATGAGTTTTCCGGACCGCAGATACGGCATAACCAGATAATCGGCATCCATAAGCGCCGACGGGATCAGCTTGTAATCAATGGCGGGATGAAAAAACAGATTTTCCACCGTATGGAAACGGCGCGTAAGCTGTCCGATTTCCGACTTCTTCCCGCCGATGATGATGAAGTTATAATTTTTGATCTTACCGGCTGCACCGATGATAAAGCCGACCCCTTTTTCTTCAGCCAGCGAACCGGTATAAAGTACATTTTTTCGGGCGTATATTCCGGAGCCGAAAGCCGACCCCAAAAAATTCCTATTCGTCTTTTCGAAGAGCGACAGATCAACGCCGTCCGGAAAGGTGGCGATTTTTTCCTTTGCAAGCCCGGTTTTGAGATAAAGAGCCTCTATCTGTTGGCTGATGCTGATAATTTTGGCCTGTTTGTTTTTCTGTAGTGTTTTGATGAAATCATCAAACCGGTCATAACTTTTGTTTTTTGCGAAATTATGCGCTTCGAACAGTACCGGGTAGTCATTTTTGGCAAAATGATGAGCCACCTGCAGACTGCGGGAAAATACCAATGCGTCCTTTTTTTCGTATTTTCTTTTTTCGGCGGCTGTTTCATAGCCGAATTTCGACCCCCTGTTTTTGATAATAAAACGAATTTTAAGGTTTTTGGGCACCGGTTTTCCATAGGATTGAAAGATTCCGCCGGTCCAGCAGAGACAGAATCCTTTCAACCGAAACGGAATATAAAGCTCGACATGCTGAAATATTCTGGACAGGCTGCATACCATATTGACGGCCTGGATGGAATTGGCATGCCGAGAGGGAATGTCGCTTTTTGAAAAATAGAGTAGATTGCAATGCATGTTACAAGCCGTTTGTATTTTCCTGAGCGATCGTGGCATTGAACTGGCGCATGCAGATGTGCAGATGAAGGCCTGTTTTTTTAGATGCCAGTGTGCCGGAAAAGAGTATGTGAGTCAACAACCATTTGAACACGCCGCCTTCGACCCGCCTGCGTATAAGCGGGCATGCACGATGCCATAATATTTTGTCAAACCCATTGTCGTCCGCGAACCAACCGATGAGTTTTATTGCTCATTGACATTCGGGATGAAGCTTGGGGGATTATGTTGTAGATTTTCTGAATTAATCCGGAATGTTTTAATAAAATACCTAACAAGTTGGTTTATATTAAGTCTATGACCTTTTGATTTGTTTGTCGGGGAGAGCGGCGTATGCGGGGGCAAGGCGCAAGCCCATGATGATGCCGATGATCAAAAAGATCAACCCGCTGATGTTCGACGAATACAAATTCATATGCATCTGGGCGTTGATGCAGAAAAGGATCATCGCCAACCCCAGGGTATAGGCCGCTGGCGATCGGAGCCTTGATTTCACGGCAAGGAAAATCGGATAAACAAGAATAAAATTCATCAACAAGAACCCGGTGATTCCGCTTTCAGCCAGCAGGTTGATATTGATATTATGGGCGTCGTCATGATTTTCCCTGTATTTTTCCTGCGGGTGAAATCGGCGGTATTCAGTCACGTATGGCGCTGCTTGTTTTTTGAAATTCTTAAAACCCATACCAATTACAGGGGAATCCAGAAACATATTCAATCCCACAGACCAGGAGCACTTTCTTACGAGAAAGCTTCTCTCTTTTTTAACCTTATCCCATGAAAGATAATATTTTGACTTTTGGTCAAAATGCGAGGTTCCCCGGTTGAATAAAAAGATGCTGAGGACGATAAAGGCGATGGTAACCATAAAAAAGCCCAGTTTGCGGTGTCTTATCAACACCAGGAAAAAGCTTATGATAAACGCCAAGTATGCCGTGCGCTCGTGAATAAGGGTTAGACCTATCATCAAAATAAAAAAAGCGGTTCCATAAAAAGATTTCCAGCTTTTCGAAGGCGTGGAAAAAAAAGAATCGGCTGCAAACACTGCTGCTATCGCGGTATATAGAGCGGTTCTGCTGATGTTTACGAAAGTAAACTTTATGTTAGTAAAGGAAATCTGAATGCCCAGGATTTCTTTGATTCCAATTGCGGCAAGAAAAATGTTGGCGATGAGGATACCACTCATCAGCAGAATGAACAGGTTGACGAAATAGCTGGGGGGCAGGTTCCTTCGGGCGTAAATCACCTTGGCATACGCATAAGGCGCAAGCCAGGTAATGATGACAAACGGCTTGGACATGTTGCCGTCATATATGAAATTTGCCAGCAGTGATGCCCCAAAAAACAGGACAATGGCTATCGAGACGGCATCGATAAAAAAGAGCAAACCTGTTTTGGTTGCCTTTGCGAACCAGATGGCGGATAGGATCAACACGCCTTTCAGCAAATCCGTTTTTGATGGCAGAAAAACGAGGTTCACGAAATAGGCACCCAAAAGTATTTCACAGACATGCGGTTTCAGCAGATGGACGGTTTCTTTGATCATGTGAAAATTCTGGTTTTCCTTTCGCGGATGAATTGATTCGATGGTTGGACCTCAAAGAATCACTAACTCTTTTGGAGGTGATCCTGCTTTTCTTTATAAGGGTTCGGAATGCCTTCCGGCTGGGTTTTCCACCGTCTATGAATCCAGAACCATAGCTCGGGATGCGCATAGATAATTTTTTGAACGGCATTCGCCTGGTTCTGGGTGTTTAATAGAATTTCTTTCTTTGGATCTTCAGGACAGGGTTGCCATGCCACTTCCTCCGTAAAAACGAGCTCAAATTTTTCCGGACCTTTTTGGTAAAAATACCCCGCAATTACCGGTGCCCCTGTTTTGCGGGCGATATAGGCACCGGCATGAACGGTTGATGCAATTCGCCCCAGCCAGTTGATGAACACCCCAACGGTCGGCTTAACATTTTGATCCAGCACAAAGACAATGGCTTCCCCCTGTTTTATCCCGGTTAATATCCTTTTCATCGAATTGCGATGCCGAATCGTTCCAAAGTTCATCGAATTTCGGGCATCGACAACAAATTCATCCACCGCTGGGTTTTTTATCCTCCGAGCGACAGCCGAAACGGGATAGCCGGACATGCCGAGCTTTCCGCCCGCCAGATCCATCAGTCCGATGTGTCCGGATACCAGCACAACGCCTTTCATGCGTCGGGCCGCCTCGGTGAAAATGTGCGCGTTTTTCCACTCACAGTGTTTTTTCCAGAATGATTCGCCGAGGTAAGGAAGACGCAGATGGTTGATGATCAGCAGCCCGAAATTGATCAGACAGGCACGATAGAGGTTTTCTTTTTCCTGATGATTCCTGCTGTTTCCGTAAACGATGTCGAGATTGGTCATTGCCACGTCACGTCGTACGTTAAATCGATAGAAAAGCAAGCCGATCAGCCTGCCGATACGGTAGGCAGCATTCCAGGAAAGTCGAAGGGCCAGATAAACAATTCCCTTTAAAAAGGCCTTGGTCAAAACATGGCCTTTCACATGCACCCTTCTCGAATGGAGTCTGGTGTATTCAGAAACCTTTTCCAGTGGCGCGGGAAGCGCGTCGAAACCAATCCGTTCAGACGGCCGGCCTTTCCTTTTCATTGAATCGGTTTCCATGTTCCTTAAATATCGGCTTTATGGACGGACACTACCTATCTGTTTCCCTTCATCTCTATATCTTTGTCGATCTTCTATAGCATTCGGTTCCGTCCCCTTACCGGATAGCCGTTATCCCGTCAAGTCGTGTGGTGATGAAGTTGTCGAAATCGTCATGTTGAAAATAAATGTTTATGCCCACGGCCACCAGGTGAACGGGCCAGGTGCATCGGTCCGAAATGCGGCTGTAGTCTTTTTCCGTGGTGAAAATAAACTCAGCGGATCGATCTCTTGCCGCCCGGGCGATGGCCGTGAGATCATCATCCGAATACGGATGATGATCTCCGAACCCAAAAAATTTTATTATATTACATCCGCAGCGCTGCAGGGTATCACGAAAGTCCGTGTTTTGTGCGATCCCTGAAAAGGCGACAATCTTTTTCCCTTGATAATTCTGCAAGCGTTGTAATTGTCCATCATACGCATCCTTTTGCGATACGAAACCATAGGGATGCACCACTGCCGATACAAACGGTGTGTGGGCGGCTCGAAAAACAGGCCGGTCATCTATCCATCGTCGTATCGGTTCCGAGAAAACCGGTGATTTTGCATGGCAGCGGGTCAAAATCAGGGCGTCTGCCCTCCGGATGGACGAAACGGGTTCCCTCAGCGCTCCCCTGGGCAAAAGACGACCGTTTCCAAAGGGATGTCTTCCGTCCAGCAGGACCAGATCGAGATCTCTGAAAAGTCCCATATGTTGAAACGCATCGTCCAGAAGGATAACGTCCGGGTGAAATCGGCTTATCGCAAGTGTACCGGAGGCAAACCGGTTTGCACCGACGAAAATCGGAACCCCGGGAAGCCTTCTTGCCATCATCAGCGCTTCATCGCCGGCCTGATTCGGGCCCATGAGAATATTTTTTCCATCGCTGACCATCCCCCCCCTTCTTTCCGCTTTTCCTTTATATCCTCTGGTAAGTATCACGACCCGGCAGCCGCGTCGGTTTAGAAGCTGTGAAAGGTAAATCGTCATCGGCGTTTTCCCTGTTCCTCCTAAAGTCAGGTTGCCGATGGATACAACCGGGCACGGCAGCTTTTTTTTGATCCAAATGCCTTTTTGATACAGCCAGGCTCTCATGCGCACGGCTATGCCGTAGCCAATCGAAACCGTGGAGAAAAAATACCCGGGGGAAAGGAAACAGTCGTTTCCGGAATCGTTCATGATCTTTTTTATGCGGGATCTCACGTCCGGCATGCAATCGCTTTCAAAAAAATCCTTTTTGGTCCCGTCGCCTGCAGATTAGTTCGCTCTCAAAATCAATAGGATACCGATGCACAGGAATATGGCGTTGGTTGCCCAGGCGGCGATAAGGGGAGGCAGCATCTTCCCGTATCCGAGGGACAGGCAAAAACTATAGAAAATCCAGTATACAAAAGCCACTCCGATCCCGGAAATGATGCCCACCGCGATTCCTTCTCGGCTTTTTCTGGAAAGCGTGAGGCCGGCGCCGACCATCGAAAGAAAGAAACAGACGGCCGGAAAAGCCGCTTTTGCATATAAGTCAACCCGGTAAGCGGTCGCATCATATCCATCCGCTTCCATCTCCTGCATTAAGCGAAACAGTTCTCCGAATTTCATTTCTTCAGGTTTTTTGATAATTTCCTTGAAATCATCCGGCAAAAAACCAAGCGGCTCTATCCGATGCTCCCGAAAAATCACGGATGTCTCTCCACTGGCGGGACCGATCTTTTGTTCCATGGTGTGGTACAGGTGCCATTTCTCCTCCGTGAATACACCGCGCTGGGCGTCGATCCGTGCCGTAAGCCTGAAATCGTCGTCGAAGCGGTTGATGGAAATACCGTAAATGGATTGCGTCTCCTGATCGTAGAATTTGATGTGGGTGATGCGATTTCTCCCTTTAATCCAGATGTTTTTTTGTTTCGATCGAACAATTTTTTTTTGTTTTACGTCCTTGAGCCATATGGTGTTCGATTTTTCCAGGGTGACAGGTACAACCATATCGATAAACAAGAAAAGAAAGACGCTGGATAAAAACCCGAGTGCCAGTATGGGTTTCAACAAGGAGGTGACGCTTACACCGGCGCACTTCAATGCGGTGATCTCGTTGTTTTTCTTCATTAACCCCAAGACAATAAGGATCGCCAGCAAAAGGCCGACCGGTGTCATTTGGGCAAATATAAAGGGGGTTTTGCAGAGGAAAAAAACGAGAATGTTTTGCAGCGAAAGTTTTGCGTCGATGAAGTTGTCCACCTTTTCGAAAAAATCGACGGTAATATATACTCCGAGAATGATGATCAGGACGATTCCGAAGATTTTTCCTGTTTCCCTCGTCAGATATCTGGAAATAATAGACATATTCGGCTATTTGACCGCCTGAATGCGCGTTTTCATCCGATCGACGAAGGCGACAACACGCTGAAAGTGAAACGTTCTGTCATTTGCAGCCCGGATCAGCAGGAACAGGCCGATAACCGTCATAACGGCATCCGGAAGCCACATGCCGACGGCAGGGGGATAAGCCCCGGATTCACCAAAGGCCCATCCGGCTGTAAGCAGTAAATAGTAAAATAAAAAAAAGATGATCCCGAGTCCGATGCCGTAGGACCTTCCCGCCCCCCTGGTTTGGGTGCCGAGAGGCACGGCAAGTATGCCCAAGGCCATACATGCCGCAGGTATGGAAAATTTCTTATGATAGTCCATCAGGATCCTGTAATATAAGCTATTTTTCTCACCGCTTTTTTTTATATAGTCGCGCATCTCACGGAGACTCATTTCCTCCCTGTGTCTTCGTCTTTCTTTCGACATGCCGCCCCCGTTGTTCAGATCGAGTGTGATGTCATACGTATCGAACCGTATGCTATGGGATGTTTTATTTTTAAGGGAAACCTGGTTGATGATTCCATTATAAAGGCGCAGGGTAGAGGAGAGGTTCAGCGAATCATAAAAAAGCTCGCCTCTGGGCGATACGGTGGTGCTTACGACACCTTTTTCCCTCTGGTCTTCGATGAATACGTCGATAAGCGTCTTTTTTTTCATATCTATTTCGTTGACGTATATCATAACGTCGGGAAAGATATCGCTGAATGTTCTTTCCTTTAAGCCGATTTCAAGATTCGATCGAGCGACAGCGAAAATCTGTTCTTTGAATAATCGTTTTCCCCATGGAATTCCGTGGATCGCCATGAATCCGGTCGCCACAGAGCCAAGGAAGCTAAACAGAAGAACCGGAGGGAGCAGATTGTATAGGCTGATTCCCGCGGTTTTCATTGCCGTGACTTCATGATCGCCGGAGAGACGAAGAAAGGTCAAAAGCACGGCCATCATGACCGACATGGGGATGATGTAGCTCAAAAAGAAAGGCAGCGAATAAACCATCAGCAGTGCGACGGTGATCAGGCCCACCCGGTAATTGACCACCAAATTGGTAATTTCAAGCAGGCTGGTCATCATGAAAACAAATGAAAGGAAAAGCAGGCAGATTCCAAAAGGCGGCAGGGTTTCCGCGAAGATATGCCGGTTCAGGATGGAGTTGATTTTCATGGGGGTATTGTATTGGCCATGATCGCTTAAGTCAATAGCAGCGGTTCGGGCCGGGATTCCAACCGGGCAGCGGCGGAGCACGGTGGCGCAGGATACGTATTGAATTTGATGCCCCGAAGGTCTAAAATGAGTCCTAAAACAATCGAAAAAACCAAACAGACCTTGTGGCGGCTCGCAGGCACGGAAAAACGATCTCACAAGGGGGATGAAACGGAAAAGGAGGAACCATGGAGATAAAAACCTTGAAAATTGAAAATCCGGATGAACTCAACATGATCCTGGGCCATACGCATTTTATCAAAAGCGTCGAGGATATTTACGAAGCGATGGTCAATGCGGTGCCGATGGCCAAATTCGGACTGGCTTTCTGTGAAGCATCCCAGGACTGCCTGATCCGATATGCCGGAACGGATGCGGATTTGATCGAGCTGGCCAAAAACAACGCACACCGGATTGCATCCGGCCATACGTTTATTGTTTTTATGAGGGATATGTTTCCAATAAATGCGCTCAATGCGATCAAAAATGTCCCCGAGGTTTGCCGGATTTTCTGCGCCACGGCAAACCCGGTGGAGGTGGTCATTGCAGAAACGGAGCAGGGCAGGGGGATTCTCGGTGTGATCGACGGATTCGCATCCAAGGGGATCGAAACAGAAAAAGATATTCAGGCCAGAAAAAGTCTGTTACGGCGATTCGGCTACAAACAATGACACCGAAGCGGAGGCATGGGAGGGTAACCGGTTTATGACGTCTCGCAGTTGTTTTTAAACTGCATTTGGTAAAGTTTGTAGTATTCACCGCAGGCAGCCATCAGTTCCGCATGGGTGCCTTCCTCCACGATTTCACCGTTCACGATAACGATGATCCGGTCTGCATAAGCGATGGTGGACAGTCGATGGGCGATGATGAATGTGGTGCGCCCTTGCATGAGATTTTCAAGCGCCATCTGGACGATCATTTCGGACTCTGTGTCCAGGGATGATGTCGCCTCGTCGAGGATCAAAACCGGCGCGTCTTTCAGCAGTGCGCGGGCGATGCATATCCGCTGTTTTTCACCTCCGGAGAGGCGACCGCCCAGTTCTCCGATGAACGTGTCGAATTTATCCGGAAATCCATGAATGAAATCATAGGCATAGGCGGCTTTTGCCACTTTTTCGATTTCCTCATCGGATGCATCCGGTTTTCCATAGGCGATGTTGTTGCGGATCGTATCGTTAAACAGGATGGGATCCTGGGTGACGATGGCGATTCGGCTTCGAAGAGAGGAAAGGGAAAATTCCCGGATGTCCGTTTCGTCGATCTGGATGGACCCGGAGGTGACATCATAAAATCTTGGAATCAGATGGACCAGGGTGGTCTTCCCGCCGCCGCTCATGCCGACCAGAGCGACAATCTCGCCTGTTTTTACTTCCAGGTTGATGTTTTTCAAGATCATGACCTGTTCATATTTGAAATGCACCTTTTTAAATGTCACGGTATAGGGTCCATGACGCAGTTGAATCGGGTACGGTTTTTCCACGATGTCCGATTTCGTCTCCAGAATTTCGAAAATTCTGTCCGAAGCGGCAAGACCCCGCTGTACTTCACTGTTGAGTTTGCTCAATTTTTTGACCGGATCATAGAGCATGATGACGGCGGCCATGAATGAAAAAAAAGTGCCTGCGGTCGATGTTCCCTGGATCACCTGGTATCCGCCGTACCATATGACAAAGGCGACCCCCAGTCCGCCAATAAACTCCATGATGGGAGATGACAGGGACTTGGTGACGATCTGCTTCATTTCAAGCTCGAAAAGATGTCTGGTTTTATCGAAAAAACGTTTTTTCTCGTAGGACTCCATTCCGAAGGCCTTGACGATCACGTTTCCGGCAAATGTCTCGTGGAGAAAAGCGCTCAGGTTTCCCATGGCTTCCTGATATCTCCGGCTTACCCGGCGAACGCGCTTTCCGAGTGCGACAACCGGATAAAAGGCAAGCGGCAGCACGGCGAAGGCGATCAGGGCCATTTTCCAGTTTTGATAGAATAAAACGCCGGTCAAGCCGATGATGGAAAAAAAGTCCCGGACGGAACCGGCTATAGAAGAAGACACCAGACGTTCGATGACATTGACGTCATGGGTGATCCGGGACATCAGCACCCCGGTTTTTTCTTTACGGAAAAAGGCCAGGGACAGGTTATGGATATGATCGTAAAGATTGTCCCTGAGCTCCCTGATGATGTTTTTCCCGACATAAGTCATCCAGTATTCCTGGCCGAACATGCCCAGGCCGCGGAAGAAATAGACCACGATAACCGCCAGGGGAATTACGATTAGCATGCGCACGTCTCTTTTAAAAAAGATATCGTCGATGGCGGGTTTGACCAGATAGGCGGAGGCGACCGTCGCGCCAGCTACGACGAGACTGCAAATCGTGGCCAGGATAAGCCGAAAAATATTTTTTTTTACCATTAAAAACAGGCGCTTTTTTCGATCCAAATGGGTGTTGTCTGTCGTTTTTTTCATTCTGCTGTCCACAGGATGACCGCCCGCTGTTTGAACGGACGCCCTTGAATTTATAAAAAATTAAATATATCACGCCGATTTTACAAAATCACGCTTTTTTGTATTCCATATCGTTACCCAAACAGATGCTTCAATACCCGGAAACAGGGTTTATCCTGACAGGAGAAAAGAGCCATGACGACAGGCAATACACAGGAATGGAAAACGAAGCCGACAGACCGTTTTGTGCTCCGATGGATCAAATGCCATCTATCGGCCAGGGTCACCCCCTTACTGAGCCGGTATGTCTGGATACGCCCCTGGATGGTTACGGTTTTTTCGGCAGGGGCGGGCCTGGCGGCCGGGGTTCTCTTTGCGATGGGATGGCCTCTGCCGGCAGGGGTGGTTGGGGCGGTTTCCCAGGTTCTGGACGGGGTGGACGGCCAGTTGGCCCGCCTGACCGGACGGGAGACGCGTTATGGGGCTTTTCTGGATTCGGTTCTCGACCGATACGCCGATGGGGCCATGGTGATGGGGATCATTGTATACGCAGCAAAAGCCTCGCCGGCGGCCTTTCTGTGGCTCGTTCTGTCCGTCGGGGCATTGGCTCTTTTCGGATCCAACCTCGTCAGCTATGCCAAGGCGCGGGCGGATGGTCTCGGAATATCACTGGGAAAGCCGACCCTGGCAAGCAAGGGGACCCGGGTGACCGCCATGAGCATTTCCGGACTTCTGGGAGGTTTCTGGCCGGCTGCACCCCTTCTGGCGCTGGGATATCTGGCGGTTCATTCCAACTGCGTGGTGGCAAAGTATATCGCAGCGGCAAAGAAATAATTCAGGTGCTCTTTCACGGCTCAACCATGCTTGGACTTGCCGGATACCGGTTGACAAGAATGCAGGTAAAATCTAAAATTCCGGCAACCGTTTGGCGTTTGGAAGGTCTGCCCGGCAATTTTTTTCCGGAAGTTTCAAACCCGCATGTAAAGCGGTGCTGAAGCCATAAAGGCATTCGAGGCCGGGTGGCGAGAAGAAGGCTCATCCAAGGAGGTACCATGCCGATTTATGAATTCTATTGCGAAGACTGCAATGTGATCTTTAACTTTTTTTCGCGTACTGTCGACACGGAAAAACGCCCGCTATGTCCGAAATGTAAAAAAAGAAAACTCAGCAGGCAGGTTTCGATCTTTGCCGTCACCGGCAGGGCAAAAGAAGATACGGAAGGGGACGACCTTCCGTTTGATGAAAATAAGATGGAACAGGCCGTCCAGATGCTGGCCGGTGAGGCGGAAAGGATCAATGAAGACGATCCGCGGCAGGCGGCAAATCTGATGCGCCGACTCACCGACATGACAGGCATGCAGCTGGGAGCGGGGATGGAGGAAGCCTTGTCCCGGATGGAAAAGGGAGAGGACCCGGACAAAATCGAGTCGGAAATGGGCAGACTGCTTGAAGAGGAGGATCCCTTTATCATGCCGGAGAAAAAGGGAAAGAGGATTTCACTAAAACGTCCGGCGCCGTTTCGGGACGAGACCCTGTATGACCTTTAAATGGAGCGGAAAAAAATGAAAGGGCGGTTGCGATGAACCGAAATCTCATGGAGAGAATAACCGTGGTGCAGGGAGATATCACAAAGCTTGCCGTGGATGCGATAGCCAACGCCGCAAACACGTCCCTGCTCGGCGGCGGCGGAGTCGACGGTGCCATCCATCGGGCCGCGGGACCGGCACTTCTCGCCGAATGCCGGGCCATCGGGGGATGTCCGACAGGGGAGGCACGTTTGACCGGGGGATACGACTTACCGGCCCGTTTCGTGATTCATACGGTCGGCCCGATATACAGCGGTAAACCAGAGGATGCCCGGCTCTTGTCTCAATGTTATTTTAACAGCCTTGGGATTGCCGCGGCGCATCGATGCACGAGCATCGCTTTTCCCGCCATCAGTTGCGGCGCTTACGGATACCCCATCGGAGCTGCATGTCGAATCGCCGTCGATACCACCGCTCGGTTTCTCAAAGATCACCCTGAAATCGAGAAAGTGATTTTCGTTCTGTTTTCGAATAAGGACTTCCAAACATACTCGGACTGTCTGGAGGCTTTTGGGAAAAACCATTCGATCGGTTTGAACACGTAAACGTCTGCGGCATGCCCGCTTCATATTTATTTCTCAACAACGGCGGTAAAAAGGGATTCCTGTGTTTGCCACGGTTGACAATTGCCGGTCGTGTTTTAGATTTATACCAAACAGGAAGGCCTGCACCATGCAAGCAGGCCGATTTTTTTGAAAAGGAGAAAACATGATGATAGTCGTAACACCGTCTGCAACAGAAAAAATAGCCGAGTTTTTCCAGGGTAGAGAAATCGTGCCGATTCGAATTTTTTTAAACGAGGGGGGATGATCGGGTCCTTCCTTTGCATTGGCTCTGGACGAGCCTAAAGACACCGATAACATTTACACCGTTGAGGGTTTTACCTATATTGCGGATAAGGAATTTATGGAAAAGACAAAACCGATTACGATCGACTTTATTGAAACAGGGTTTCTCGTGACGGCAGAAGGTGAAGCCGCAATGGGTTGTTCAAGCTGCGGCGCAAAACGCTCCTGCTGCAGCTAGGATTCGATTCGACAGCCCTGCCTGCCCTCAACCTGAATGAGGAAGGATCAGGGTGGGGCAGGCGTGAAGAAACAAGAGGCGCACGATGAAATTTTTTGTTTCAGGCGGCACCGGTTTTATCGGAAACCATCTCGGACGGTTTCTTTTAGACAGAGGGCACCATGTGGTTGCCGTGGGGACCTCTTCGCGGCATGGCCTGAGTCACGGCCGTTTCCGATACATTTCAGCAGACATCACCCGTCCCGGTGACTGGCAGGATGCCCTCAAAGACGTGGACGTCGTTGTAAATCTGGCCGGGAAATCCATATTTAAACGATGGACGGCGGCGTACAAGAACCAGATTTATGAAAGCCGAATCCTGTCCACCCGCCGGATTGTGGAATCGCTTCCGGTAAAAAAGCGCATAATTTTTTTGTCCGCTTCCGGCGTAGGTTTTTACGGCAGCAGGGGAGACGAACTGCTTGCGGAAACCGAATCCGGCGGACATGATTTTTTGTCCAGCGTTTCAAGGGACTGGGAAGCAGAGGCCGTTAAGGCGGAAAGCCGGGGGCATCGAGTCGTCCATATGCGTTTTGGTATTGTACTCGGAAAAGAGGGCGGCGCCCTGGAAAAAATGATTCCGGCTTTTCGATTTTTCGTGGGAGGACCCATCGGAGCCGGAACCCAGTGGTTTTCATGGATTCATATAGAAGATCTGCTCTCGGGAATTCTTTTTGTAACCGAACACGCGGAAATAAGCAGGGCGGTGAACTTTTCTTCTCCAAATCCTGTGCAGAACCGAGAGCTTGCAAAAACCCTGGGAGGCATATTGTCGAGGCCGTCCCTCATGCCGGCGCCGGCATTTTTGGTTCGACTCGTTCTGGGTGAGTTCGCCGAAGCCCTGCTGTCGAGTCAACGGGTGATCCCTGAAAAACTCATGCAGCATGGATTTGCCTTTCAACACCCGGATCTGGCCGGAGCGCTGCTGGATATTTTCAGAGGATATTGAAGAGCAGGGATAAATTCACTGGAAAACAACCCTATTATCCCCTGAACCCTGAATTTTGAACTATGGAAATGAAAGAACTGATTATCGCTTTTCTGGCGGCTCTGGTCGTTTTTTCCGTTCTGTTCATGGTTTTTTACAGAAAATTCCCACCGAAAAAACCTCATACATCTTATGACTGTCCGGTTTGCGATGAAAAAGATTGCGACTGTCACAGAAGCGATGAACGATAGAAGCCATTTCAAAACCTCGTCTGAGGCCCGATGGCTGCGTTGCAGGTTTTCTCAAAATGCTCACATACTACCGTCGTGTATGCTCCGCTTTTTTGTCAACCTGCGCCTTGCTCTCAAATCTGATCCAAGGTTTTGAAACGGTTTCTGTCATTTTTCTGAACCCCGCGGCGCAGATCCGCGTGCCCCGCTGTTTATAAACCGGAAAATTGCGCTATGGGCCAGTGATGTCGATGGATATGTTGAAATCTTTCGGATCGAACCACTCTTGAGGCGGTAAACCGAAAGGCGAGCGCGCTTTTCCCGCTTTGCCGCAGTTGCGAAGGCCTTGGCGCATCGGTAGATTGCCGCTAAGCGCTTCAATGGTAACCTATGGGAATTAAGCGAAAACTAGTCGTCAGCAATGTGTTGTGGAACTTTCTCTCCTTTGCGCTTACCCTTGTTATATCCTTTTATCTTGCTCGGTTTATCCTCTCAAGGCTCGGACCCGTTAATTACGGGTTATGGGTATTGATCGGATCCCTTCTGGGCTATACAGGTCTTTTGGATTTGGGTATCAGTTCAGCCATTGTAAGGCATGTCGGAAACGCTTTGGCCCAGGACAATCAAAAAAAAGTTTCGGATATTATCGTTACATCGATACTATTTTTTACAGCAATCGGATCGATTGTTTTTCTCATCTGTCTCCTGGTTTCGAAAGCAGGGCATTCATTTTTTCATGTGCCCGAGGATATGAAAAACAGTTTCTCCATACTGCTTGTTTTGTTGGGGGGAGGGGTTGCTTTTTCTTTTCCAGGAAGAGTTTTTTTAGGTGTGCTTCGTGCTCTGGAACGTTTCGACATTCTGAACCTGATTCAGATCGTTCAGATTGTACTGCAATTGTTCTTTATTGTGATCCTTTTGAAGGAAGACATCATCGTCCTTGGAATTATTTTTTCGTCCTTGAATATTTTGGTTCACCTGACATACATGGTGGTGGTTAAAATCATCCTTCCTGATATTCATTTTGTGTCCGGGCGATTCAGTGTGCCGGTTTTTCGCACGATAGGAGAATTCGGTTTATTTGCGTTTCTGATCATCCTGGGAGATCAATTCAGATTTTACACGGATTCGATGGTCCTCGGGTATTTTATCGGTCCGGCGACGATCACCGTCTTCTATTTTGGCAACCGGATCGTCGAATATTCCAGAGACATTATGGGGAAAATATCCGGCCCCTTTTTCCCGCTTTTCAGCAGGCAAAATGGGGAAGGAGACCAGAAAGTCGTTCTGCAAACATTTCTGATCTCCTCAAGGGTGGCCGCCATAATGGCATGTCTATTGGTCGGTTTTGTTATCGGTTCAGGATATCATATTCTTCATCTTTGGGTGGGCGACAAAATCGATACGGTAAGTTCGTGTTATACCGTACTGCTGATTATTGCCTTGCCCACCATGGTGTCTCTGGCTCAGGTGATTTCCATAAATTATCTCTATGGCGTCAGTCGGCATCATTTTCTCGCAGTTCTGACTCTGTTCGAAGGCTTGTCGAATTTGGTATTGAGCATTTTGCTGGTTACGCCTTTGGGAGTAGTTGGAGTTGCATTGGGAACAGCCGTTCCCATGCTGGTAACCAAGGGAGTGATTCAGCCTGTCTTTGTTTGCAGGTGCCTGGGTATTTTAATGTCGCGATATGCTGTCCGCTGTCTCTTAACGCCGCTGTTCTTCGGATTTGTTTTTATCTGCATTCAGGTTTTGATATACCAATTGATCCGGACTGTCTCCTGGATGCATGTGTCGGGTGTGGCTATCTTCAGCAGCATGATCATGCTGCCGCTGGTTTACTATTTGTTTTTTACGGAATCGGAAAGGGAAAGGCTCTGGGCAACTTACCGTCAATGGCGTCGGGCATGATATGTCATCCCGATGCATTCCGCTCTCTGGATTTTCACAAAGAATCCGGTTTACATGTATTTTTAAGCCCCGAACGAATCTATCATGCCGGAACGGAGGCGAATTTTTTTTCAAAAATAGATATCCGCTTGTTTTTTCTTTCCCGCTTACAGCATATTCTTCACAGGTTACTGAACAATTATCTCAACGGGGAGGATATATCCGCATCCAGGTGGCATTACCTGAATTCCCATATCGTTTCCTTTCAGGTGAATCGAAATCTGCTGGAAGAATGTTCTTGTTGTTTGGAATCGCTCGAAAAGCTGAAAATGATCGATGAACCAGCGGACATGCGCAATTGTTTGCAGGCGCTTTCTCGAAGGGGCGGCTATTTAGAATATCTTCCAGAGCTGTTGTCTCAGGTTTATATGCTTTTGGATACGCAACTTCCGGCAAATGGGACGATCGCTCGAACCGTTTCAGCCGCAAGCCGTTTTGATCCTTTGAATTATCATGCCGATATCCGCGAAGCGTTATCAGGGCTTAAGCGGTGGTTTGCACGGGAGCCAAAAGACTATTTCCGACAGATCTATTTGGTCGGCAGCCTCGCGACGATGGATTATATTCCGGGCTTAAGCGATCTGGATACCGTACTGGTAGTCAAGAAAGATACGTTCAGAAAGCCGAAAACACTCAGGAATGCCCGTAGAGCAGTTTTAGACTCCCTGAAATATTTTTACTGGGTGGATCCCTTGCAACATCATGGTCATCTGATTTTATCCGAGATCGACTTGAAGTGGTATCCAGAATCGTTTTTTCCACTGTCCTTGCTGTCCGATGCCATTCCAATGGACGACTTTCAAACCAAACTGACCGGCAGGATTCGGGATTGCCGTTATGAGTTGGTTCGAGAGGGGATCATCGCTGTCAGCGCTTTAAATCGGGCCAGCGGAAGCTATGTCGAATGGAGGAATCCGTATTATCTCAAATTCCACCTGCAGGCCATACAGTTTCTTCCGGTAATCCTAAATCAGATGACCGGGAATTTTTCATGGAAACCGAAAGCTTATAACGTCATGAAATCCCAATTTTCCGAAAACGCCTGGCATATCATCGACGGATCCACCCGCATGCGGGTTGCTGGTGGATACGACCCGATTCCATGGAAAACGGTTTTCCGCTCCCTTGTTTCGGGGAATAATCCCAGAACACTTCATCGAAGGGCGTTTCGGTTGGGCCGGACGAAGCCATATATGAACCTGGTTAAAACGTGTATCGGTTATCCGGATGTCCTAAAGAGATGTACCCGCTTGTTTTCGGAGGAATCTTTTTTCTGGATTGCGGAAAAATGCAGGACTTCGTGGTGAAAATGATCCGTAAAATAGAAAGTGTTTATGTTAAAAAAACCGAAATGACGGATTGGCCTCGCCAGGTTCCATTGGAGGATTATCAAACTGCGGCTCAGGAATTTATTCGATTCTTTTCCCGTATTCCTGGAATACATGCCATCCTGAAATTCGGATCCGTCGCAGCTCCGGGGCTTTCAGACCTTGATTTTTTTGTGGTGCTGGCGGAAAATTATAGGCATCGCTTCGCCACGCAGTATGGTTTACAACCGTTCAGCAGCAACACCCGTTATATACTCTATCATCCACAAATTACCGTTCAATTATCTGTAGCGCAGCATATCCACCGTTTGTTTCCTGTCGGACCCGTTGAAACGGTCTGGGGAGAACCGGTTCGCTTCATCCCACAAAAGGAGGAACATCTAAAGGAGGTTTCTCTCGGCCATCTTTTCGATATGATCATACAGTCGTTTCTACGCGAATACTGGCATCTTATTCGATCCCGGACATTGCGGATGCGCTACGCCGTTACCTGGTTGAATCATTTTAACGGGTATATTAAGATGTTGCATGATGTCGGTTGTCCCATCGACGCCATGTGGACATTACTGGCAGAAGATATACACGAATTTCGTCTGAATTATTTTAAAAAATCAACCAACGACAACCTTATGCAATTAAAAGATTTTCTCTGCCGCGCACTGTTTTCTGCCTATGAAATGGCTTTCGCTCTGGATCAACTGGTCGGGGCGCGCTATTTTTATGCCGACAGGAAAGCCGCCGGTTGTCAGTTCAACTTTTCCGGCATGAAAACTACATTCTCACATTTGGAGGGACCGGAAAATAGTATTCAGAAAACACTGAATATGGTTGAGCGAAACGGGCAAGTCTCCATTTTTTTGCCCGTTAATTGGTTCGGCATCCTTTTGTTTTATGCGTCAAACAGCGGCTATGTCAGCCGGCACATCCGAACTCATCTGCAACAACCGCGCGAAGATGTTGATTTCTGGGTGGATAAAGGGGTGTTTGAGGAAAAGATTCGATTGCTGAATCAACACGCAGCGTTTTTCCTGGACCGGAAAATTCCAGGAATCTTCTTCCAAAATTACGGATTTCGGGGAAACATTCGAGTCGGTCTTTTGGAAAGGCTTTTTTCCTGCGCCGGAAATGGCGCCAGAAAATTATCTCGAATAATAAAACCATGAGCAACATCTCGAGACGGTGAATATTTCCGTACGCAGGACCCTGTATGGCAATCCCTGCAGGGTCCTGCGTGTTGCTTAGAAGCCATTATTTCAAAACCTCGTCTGAGGTCTGACGGCTGCGTTGCAGGTTTCCTCAAAATGCTCACAACCTACCCGGGTATGCTCCGCTTTTTCGTCAACCTGCGCCTTGCCCTCCAACCGGATCCAAGGTTTTGAAACAGCTTCGCTTGGCATCTTTTTTCTATCGAATGGGTTGTATTTCAACGCGTCTGTTTTCGGCCCGTCCTTCAGCGGTTTCATTGCTTTCAACCGGCTTTGAGAAGCCATACCCCTTGGTGGAGAGGCGCTCTTTTTCAATTCCCTGATCGATCAGGTAGGCCGCTACGGATTCGGCGCGCTTTTCGGAAAGCCGCTGGTTGTATCCCTGCGATCCCACGGCGTCTGTATGACCCTGAATTTCAACCTTAAGATCCGGATTGCGCTTGAGCACGGCGGCGGCCTCATCGAGCCCGGAGTACATATCGGGGCGGATGTTCCATTTATCGAAGTCGAAATTGACGTTCGGGATGATCCAGCAGCCTACTTTGTTTACCGTGGCGCCCTGGGGCGTATCCGGGCACTGGTCATCGTCATCGATCACGCCGTCGCCGTCCGAGTCCATGGGGGCTTGCGGCTGCACCGGGGCTTCTTCGGCGATCTGTTTGGTCAAGAATACTTTTTCGACGTAATCAGCCATGGCAGAGGCAGAGGCGAGTTTATCCGCCTTTTCCGTGAATCCGCATTTACCGGCGTCGGCAATGGATTTCAAGAGCGCTTCGCCGGCCGGGTCCGCTCCGATCAATACCGTGTAAATGCAAAGCCTGTCGCCGAAAGCGACTTTCATGTTTTCCGTCGAAGTCAGCGGCGCGGAACCCATGTCTTTGCCGTCGCTGACGATGATAAGCGCGATAGATCCCTGAGTCGACGCAAAATCCTGGGCGGCCGCATCGATGGCGGCGGCGAGCGGACTCGTTCCACCGGCCGGCTGCACCGATCCGATGGCTTTTTCAAATTCGCTCGTCGAGTATTCCTTTAAATCGTAAAAAAGTGAAGTCAAACTCGCGGTTAAGTCCGGGTTGTGTCCGAAGGCTCGAAGTGCGGCGTTTAGCTTCAGCTCCGGAATCGTTCGGTTCATAGTGGTTAAAAAATCTTTTGCTATGGTGAATTTAGACTGTCCATTGCAGGGTTCGGACATGGAAGAGGAAGCATCGAGTATAACCATAAAGTTATCGACTTTCGATGTATACTGATCCGCCTGGAAATTGTAAGGCGTAAACATGCCCGGGGATGTGGTCTGGGCCTGTTGCGTCGCGCAGCCCCAGAGAAAAATCACGCCGAAGGCGAACACCATCATCAATTTAATCTGCATTTTTTTTGTCATTTCTGCCTCCTTGCTAATCGGGTTTTTGGATAACTTTCGTTGACAGATCAGTCAAAATTCTTTAATTTTATAAATATAGTTTTTTTCGGGTCATTGTCAACAATTTATCCATCGATAGGTATATACCTTGTTTTTCACGTGAGGGTCCAGCGCTCCCCCGTCCTGCCGCAACCGATCCGGCATTCAGGTCCTCATGTTTCGGGTATAATAAAAAGTTTTTGTTACTCTTTTTTTCGAGGCTGACCCATGATCAGGATAAATGAAAATTATCTAAAACTCCAATCTTCTTACCTTTTTACCGAAATAGCCAGACGCGTGGCCGCCTATCAGGAGGCCTTTCCGGACAGAGAGATCATCAAGCTTGGTATCGGAGACGTGACCCGGGCCCTTCCCCGGGCCTGTGTCGATGCTTTTCACCGGGCGGTCGATGAAATGGCGGACGACAGTACCTTTCGGGGCTACGGCCCGGAGCAGGGGTACCCGTTTCTTCGGGAGGCCATTGCCCGGGAGGACTTTCGGCAAAGAGGGGCGGACATTGACCCGGACGAAATCTTTATCAGCGATGGCGCAAAATGTGATACCGGCAATATTCAGGAAATTTTCGCCGGGGATATCCGGGTGGCCATTCCGGATCCGGTATACCCCGTATATCTGGATACCAATGTGATGGCCGGAAGAACCGGAAATTTTGAAGACGGTCGTTTCGAAAATCTCGTCTATCTGGAAAGCAGCGCTTCGAATGGGTTCATCCCGGAATTACCAGACCAACCGGTTGATCTGATTTATCTGTGTTTTCCAAACAATCCCACCGGTGCGACCATCACCAAAGAACAGCTTCAAAAATGGGTTGACTTCGCAAGAAAAAAGAGGGCGGTCATCCTTTATGACGCCGCATACGAGGCGTTTATTCGTGATGACACACTCCCCCATTCAATCTTTGAATTGGAAGGCGCCAGGGAGGTGGCCATAGAATTCAGAAGTTTTTCCAAAACCGCGGGGTTTACAGGAACCCGCTGTGCCTATACCGCTATTCCGAAAACCTGCGTGGGATATGACCAAAAGGGCAGCGCCTGCTGCCTGCATTCACTCTGGAGTCGCCGGCACTCCACAAAATTCAACGGCGTTTCCTACCCGGTACAGCGGGCGGCTGAAGCCGTCTATTCGGATGCAGGCGAAAGTCAGGTTCGGGAACTCATCGATTACTACATGAAAAACGCGTCGTTGATCAGAAATGAGATGCTGTCCCTGGGTTTTAAGTGCGTCGGGGGAAAAAACTCTCCTTATATCTGGGTCGAGGGCCGGATGAGTTCCTGGACTTTTTTCGATCTGCTTTTAAAAAAGGCGGGTGTGGTCTGCACGCCGGGTGCCGGATTTGGAAAATGCGGAGAGGGGTTTATTCGAATCAGCGCTTTCAACAGCTATGAAAACGTTACAAAGGCTATGACGCGGATTCGACGTGCGCTGGAGTCTTCCTAACCCGAGCGTTTTTATTTAGACACGCAGAGAATCCCGGCGTTCAAGGGGACCGGCTTTTCCGGCCTCAACAGTTGACCTGCTGTTCGCAACACGCCCCGGGTCTCTGAATTTTTTCCGCACAGTCAGCGAGGATGCGTCACGCTGAACACAACCAGTCTCCGGGACTGCTTTGGAATCGTCGCAGATGCCTGCTGCCGTTGGCAGTGGTGTGAGCCCTTTGTTGCGGTCGGAAAAGCCGGTCCCCTTGAACGGTGACTTGAAATCATGTCTAAATCAAAACGCCCGGATTAGGAAAAGGCCGGTTCCGATGTGGCGTCTGGAAAGGCCACCCGGCAGTTTGTAAAGATTTATAATTGTTCATTTTTATGGAGGTGGGCCGGTGCTGCGAATGGTATCGTCGGATTTACAGAAAGAAAAAATCGAGACTCTGGTTATCCCTGTTGTTGCGGACAAGGAGGTTCATGAAGATAACATCATATCATCACTTGTAAAAATGGCCAAGGGATTCAGAGAGTTTCAGGGGGAAAAAGACGAGGAACTCGTTTTGCACCACGTGCCGGATATTCGATGTGAAAGAATTCTTTTTTTCGGGATCGGCAATATCGAAGCCGTCGAACCGGAATCCATGAGGAATTTTGCCGGCAAAGCAATTGCAAAATGCATCAAGAACCGATTTGGCAGACCTGTCATTGCAGTACCTTCAGAAAAAAAAGTCGGAATTGAAATTTCTTCACTGCTTGCCGCGTTGATGGAAGGCGCCTATCTGGGAAATCATATTTTCGACAGATACAAAAAAGAAAAAAAACAAAAGCCGGTGGATGAAATCCGGTTTATGGTGCCGACGTCGATTCAAAAGGGTTTTAAGGAGCTGCCGGTTCGGGTCCGGTCGATTTGCAAAGGCACCGTCTTTGCGCGCGACTGGGTATCCACACCGCCGAATGACAAGACTCCCGAGCTTTTTGCAAAATCCATAATCGACAGGGCAAAAAAGGCGCGGCTCAAGGTGGTCGTGCTGGATGAAAATGAACTCAAGCGAAAGAAATTCGGTGCAGTCCTGGCAGTTGCGGCGGGCAGCCGGAGCAAGCCCAGAATGGTCCTGATGGAATACGTTTCAGAGGGCGCATCGAAAACGATCGCTCTCGTCGGCAAGGGCGTGACTTTTGATTCGGGCGGTATCAACTTGAAATCATCGGACTCGATAGAAGACATGAAGATGGATATGAGCGGTGCGGCGGCGGTTGCGGCAACGCTCATCACGGCAACTGAAATAAAACCGATGGTCAATCTTGTCGGTGTTATTCCGATTGTTGAAAATATGCCTTCCGGGGGTGCTACACGACCGGGTGATATCATCAGAACCTATGACGGCAGGACAGTTGAAATCGGCAATACCGATGCCGAGGGCCGGTTGATTCTGGTGGATGCCATCACTTTGGCGATCGAAAGATATAAACCGCATTGCCTGATCGATATGGCGACTTTGACGGGTGCGTGCGTCGTGGCACTCGGAGAAAAAATTGCGGGTGTTTTTTCTCCCGATGATGCGCTGGCCGCGCAGATCGTCCGATCCGGTGAAAAAACTTTTGAGCGGTGCTGGCGAATGCCGTTACCCGAAGATTATAAGGAACTGCTGAAAAGCGATTTTGCCGACATCAAAAACATAAGCGGCACCCGATGGGCCGGTGCCATCACCGCAGCGCTGTTTCTGAAGGATTTCGTAACAAAGGACGTCCGCTGGGCGCACATCGATATTGCAGGGCCTGCATACTTGAAGAAGGATAGTGCCTACTGTCGAGCAGGGGGGACCGGCTTCGGGGTGCGCCTTCTCTGGGACGTAATCGAACACCTCTGAGAAGAATCCGCCGGGCTGTGCAGAAAGGGCGGAATGGTCGGCGGTTTTCTTCGGATGGTCCCCTTCGAGATTGGTCATCACCGCAATAGAAGAAGAATCACTCAATTTAGCACCAAATATACTTTTTTGCATCTTTGACGTACAAATGGAACCTCAGAATAGTAATTATCCATCCGGTCAAGGTCGGACCTCGGAAGAGCATTTGAAAGCGCTTGGGATTTGCCTCGGCGCTTCTACGGTTTCCCTGGTAGAAGTGATGCAGCCGCGGACCGGCACTTCTTCCGGCCTTCAGCCGCCGGGCGCCGGCGTGAGGATCCTTCACCATGTAATTCATCCTCATGAGGGAAATCCCAGAGAAACGTTGATTCGTGGGCTCAAAAGCCTGCGATTGGACGAGTTTGATAGAATTGCCGTGACAGGGCGCCGATTCAGAAAATCTGTCAACCTTTCATCGATTTCGGAACCCGAGGCGGTAGAGTATGCCTACCGCTTCATCAAGCCGCCGTTGGTATCATGCCCTGCCGTTGTTTCCGCCGGTGGAGAGACCTTTATGGTCTACACGATGAATGCTTCCGGCAAGATATCCAATGTGACGACCGGCAACAAATGCGCCTCCGGGACCGGAGAGTTTCTCTTGCAGCAACTTCGGCGAATGAATGTCACCCTTGAAGAGGCCGCTCAATGGGCGGCAGTGGAAAAACCCTACCATGTATCCGGCCGCTGTTCGGTATTTTGCAAATCGGATTGCACGCATGCCACCAACAAAGGCATTCCGAAATCCAAGGTGACCGCTGGACTTTGCAAGATGATGGCCAGTAAGATATTGGAACTACTAAATAAAATCGAAAAACGCGCCATTATGCTTACAGGAGGTACCTCCCAGAACCGGATGATGGTTGAGTACCTTCACCGGGAAATTCCCGGCCTTATCGTTCCGGAGCAGGCGCCCTATTTTGAAGCGCTGGGTGCGGCCCTATGGGCACTGGAAAACGAGACGGCCGATTTTCCCGGCATGGACGCGCTGTTTGCGGCAAATATCGTCCCATTTGATTTTCTCCCTCCCCTGAAGGATTCCGAACATCTGGTAGAATTTAAAGCGATCCAAAGAAAAACCGCAACAGCCGGTGACGTGTGTATTCTGGGTCTTGATGTGGGTTCGACGACCACCAAGGCGGTGTTGCTGCGCCTGCACGACCATGCGATTCTTGCCTCGGCGTACCTTCGAACAAACGGCGATCCTGTCGGTGCTTCCAGACAATGTTACCGATCCGTTTTTCAACAGGTAGCCCGGGTTGCGGATCCGGCTCAGATACCCGTCATCGGGTTGGGGGTCTGCGGTTCGGGCCGGCAGATTGCGGGACTGCATGCGCTTACAGATGGGATTGTCAACGAAATCATCGCCCACGCAGCCGCGGCGGTATTTTTTGACCCTCGAGTGGACACCCTGTTTGAAATCGGCGGGCAGGATGCGAAATATACTTATATCACCAACGGGGTGCCTTCGGATTATGCAATGAATGAAGCCTGTTCGGCCGGAACCGGCTCTTTTCTGGAAGAATCCGCCTATGAGACCCTCGGCGTGGAAATGAAAGAAATCGCAGGGATTGCTTTGAAAGGAAGGCGGCCGCCGAATTTTAATGACCAGTGCGCCGCTTTCATCGCTTCGGACATAAAAAATGCGATTCATGAGGGGGTTCCACGGGAAGACGTCGTGGCCGGCCTCGTCTACTCCATCTGCATGAACTATAAAAACCGCGTAAAAGGGAACAGGCCGGTCGGCCGGAAGGTGTTCATGCAGGGCGGCGTTTGCTACAACCGGGCCATACCGCTTGCAATGGCCGCGCTTGTGGGAAAGCCGATAGTCGTGCCGCCGGAGCCGGGGTTGATGGGGGCTTTTGGTGTGGCTCTGGAAATCGAAAAAAGAATCGAAGCAGGGTTTCTGGAAAAAAAGCGTTTTCACCTTGGCGTGCTGGCGGAACGCAGTGCAACCTACGGCAAGTCTTTTGTCTGCAAAGGCGGCGGTGATGGATGCGACCGGCGATGCGAAATCGCCGTCATGGAACTGGAAGGTAAAAAATATCCTTTCGGCGGTGCCTGCAACCGGTATTACAATTTAAGGAAAAAGACGCCGATCGATGCCTCGTATTTTGACCTCGTTCGGCTGCGGGACCGATTTGTCTTTCATGAATACGGTCCTGAACCCGAGACCGTTTTGAAAAAAAAGGGGCTGCGGATCGGATTCAATCGAAGTTTTATGATTCATCTGCTCTATCCCTTTTATGCCACTTTTTTTAAGGAGATGGGATTTCACCCTGTGCTTCCTGATCTGCCGTCCCATGAGGGGATCGACATGCGGGAAGCGTCGTTCTGTTATCCGGCGGAACTCGCCCACGGTTTCTTTTATTCGCTGCTCACCATGGAGGACCCACCGGAATTCGTTTTCCTGCCGCACATCAAATCAATTCCGGTCGAAAGCGGCCTTCCGCGTTCTCAACTTTGTCCGATCGTACAGGCAGAGCCCTTTTATCTTCAGTCGGTTTTTCAAAAAAAGATTGAAGCGCTGAAGAAAAAAGGGACAAAATTTTTAACCCCGCTGCTCGATTTTTCGAATGGCTGGAAAAGCGGGGAGAAAACCCTGGTCGAGTCCGTCGCGGCTGTCGGGATAAAGCGCAGGCAGGCCAGGGAGGCCTTTGAAAAAGCGATTCTTCAGCAAAAACGGTGTATGGAACGGATGCAGCAGATCGGCCAACAAACCATTGAACGGATCGAATCCGAACCGGATCAATCGGCGATTGTTCTTTTCGCACGCCCTTACAACGGTTTTGCAGAGGAAGCGCATATGGGAATTCCCCACAAGCTTGCCTCAAGAGGAGTTCTCGTCATACCCTTTGATTTTCTGCCTACAGACGGTGAAAGATCCAAACGGCATATGTATTGGGGAATGGGACAGCTTATTATGAGAGCCGCCAGGATCGTCCAGCGGCATCCCCAGCTTTTCGGCACCTTTATTACAAACTTTTCGTGCGGCCCCGATTCATTTCTTATCGGTTATTTCAGGGATCTGATGGGCCGAAAGCCGTCGCTGACCCTGGAACTGGACAGCCATACGGCCGATACCGGCATCGAAACCCGAATCGAGGCGTTTCTGGATATTGTTTCGGCCTACAGGCATCTGCAGCAAGATCGCCTGATCCCCTCCAAAAAACGGCATTTTGTTTCTGCAAGAACACGGCTGACCGGCGGCACCGTCGATGTGGTCACCTCATCCGGGGAACGCATGCCCCTGACGGACCCTCGTGTGACGTTGCTTTTTCCGTCCATGGGCAGACTTTCCACGGAGGCTCTGGCAGCGGTATTTTACGGAGAGGGGTTTCATGCAAAGGCCCATCCACCTGCCGATGAATCGGTTTTAAAGCTGGGTCGCGCCAACACCTCATGCAAAGAATGTTTGCCGCTGATTCTGACCACGGGCACACTTATAAACTACATCCAGAACGGAAGACGGGCCGATGAGGTACTGGTATATTTTATCGCAACCGGATCAGGACCCTGCCGGTTCGGTCAGTATTATGTCTACATGGAAGACCTGGTGAAGCGTCTTGAAATACCGAATGTCGCTCTTTTATCCCTTACTTCCGAGAATTCCTATGCCGGAATGGGCAACCGTGTTTACCAGAAAGGATGGTGGGCGATCGTCATTGGCGATATTTTCGAAGACATTCGCTCCATGCTGCTGGCCAATGCCGTCGAAGTGGAAACGGCTCTGGATCTGTTCGAAGGCCAATGGCGGATGATTCTAACCGCTTTAAAAAGAGGCGATCGCTCTCTTCTTGAAAAACAGCTTGAAGATACGGCCGAACGGCTTGGTCGCATTCCCATGAAGCAGCCTCCGAACACTGTGCCGACTATTTTACTGACCGGCGAAATATTTGTCAGACGCGATTCCCTCTCACGCAGGGATTTGACGGAATTTCTCGCCGAAAAGGGCTTCGCCACCCTATGCTCCCCGGTTGCCGAATGGTTGTATTATTCGGACTACCTTGTCGATAACAATCTTGCGGACTACAAAATGACGCTGGCCGAGGAAATACGTTTTGTGCTGAAAAAACGTCTCATGTCCAAAATAGAGAGGCGCTTCAAACGTCTGATGTCAAGAAGCGGTCTCGTTAACCCGGAACTTTTGGACATCACAACGATCATCCAAAACGCCGGCCCCTACATTTCCAAAAACCTGACCGGGGAAGCCGTGTTGACCATAGGCAGTTCCCTGACGGAAGTGGCCATCCGTGCATGCGGAGTCATTGCCATCGGTCCATTTGGATGCATGCCCAATCGGATTTCCGAAGCGATCTTGAATCAAGCGATGAACAGTCATCATTTAAACAGGGCGTCGGTTTCGAGGGATCCGCGACCGGGCAGACCTTTCGATCCGGTGGATGATTTGCCTTTTTTGGCAATTGAAAGTGACGGATCGCCGTTTCCCCAGTTGATTTCCGCGAAGATCGAAACCTTCTTATTAAGGGCCAGACGCTTGCACGACAACATGCTAAAAAGCTGCAATTCCGGTCGGCATGTTCGCCGGACCGGATAAATTCCGCGCACCTGGAACAAACCTACAGGACGATGATCGATCAATTTTTATGCGAATCGAAACCGGAAATACCCATCGGGTGATACTCGGCGATTCCCGGTATATGGGAGTTATTCCCGATGAATCCATCCACCTTGTTCTGACCGCTCCGCCTACGCAAGCACTGAAAGGCATGCATCAGAACAAAGAAGGAGTTTTTCCGGTAACGGACTACGAAGCGTTTTTGTCCGGTTTGAAAACCGTCTGGGAGGAAGTGTATCGGATTCTCGTACCCGGTGGGAGGCTCATAGGTATCATCGGGGATATCTGGTTGAGCCGCAAGAAATACGGACGCCACCGGGTGATCCCCTTATACGCGGACATCTGTGTGCTGTGTCGAAAAATCGGCTATGACAATCTCACTCCGATCATATGGCATAAAATATCGGAAAAATTGCCTGCGGTAAAGGGTGGGACCAAATTTCTAGGAGCCCCTTACGGCCCGAACGGCGGGATCGGAAACAACGTCGGTTATGTCCTGATGCAGCGAAAACCGGGCGGCTACCGAAAGCCGGATACCGATCAAAAAATGAGAAGCAGGATTCCAAGAAGCGACTACAAAAAATGGTTTCAACAGGTCTGGCGGGTTCCGCACCCCGCCGGTGTCAGGACTCAACATCCGTTTCCACTGGAAATGGCCTGCCGTTTGATCAGAATGTTTTCCTTTTGGGACGATACCGTCCTGGATCCTTTTTGTTCAACCGGTACAACACTGGCCGCCGCCATGCAATGCCACAGGAACAGCATCGGGATCGACAGCGATATCCGTCGGTGCCGGATGGCTTTCAACCGGCTGCAGGCTCAGGATGAGCCTCTTTTTACCAAAACGGCGATAGAATTTCTTGACGCCGGCCGGATAAAAAAAGTCGACCACGAAAAGGTTCATGTCCCCTGAATCGCTGCGCATGCCAGCAGCCATGGAGCGAGGGTTCCGGATTGAACACAATCCATCAACTGCCGGCAGACCAGCCGGTCCGTCGGGAAGGCCATCGGTTCCGGGAGGGTATCCAGGGCAAAGAATCGTGCCTCCCCGGCATCAGAACCTGCCATCAAGTTGCCTCCTTTTCGTTCGCCCCAGAACCATATGCCGACGGTTTGTCTTTTCGGGTCGTGAAAATTGGAATGAACGGCAAACACCGGTCCTACGGTTACATCTATACCGGTTTCTTCTTTGAACTCTCGCCCGGCCGCCGAACGGACATCTTCCTCCCATTCCACATGTCCGCATGGAATACACCAGGAGCCGGCGTAAGAACCGATGCGTCTGACGAGGAGCAATTGATTGCGTTCAAACAGCACCACCGCAACCCCGACCGTGGGATTGCGATGATAAGCGGTTTCACACCGATCACAATACAAATGTTTTTTTCCCTTTCCTGTGCTGTGTCGAAGTATGGCGCCGCAGGAGGGACAGTAGCCAAAGGCAAGAGAGCCCCTGCTTGCATGGATCGCAGAAAAGTGGTTGCCCATGAGAAATCGGTTCCGGTTGTTGGGGAATATCGAAAACGGTCGGTTTCAAGTGCCCTTCCGTCCAAATTTATAAGCGGTCTCATGGGTTTTGTCAAAACCATATATCAATAACGATGGAGACAAGGTGAATCCGGAAGGCTTGTTCATACGGATTGAGATGTTTCTAAAACATGGTTCCGGGATGGAAATTGTTCAAAAAGAACTTGAAGCCCTATAGGGCGATACGGTACAATCTTTCTATAGGCGCACCACAAATAATCTTTCAAGAGAGACCGCTTGCAGATTGAAATGCTGGTATGGGAATAACCGAACAACTCATCATACTTTTCTTTTTTATCTTTCTTTCGGCATTTTTTTCCAGCATTGAAACCGCGTTCGTTTCTCTTTCCGGCATACGCATTCAGCATCTGGTCGAACAGGGAAGAAAAGGAATCGGCCTGGTCAAAACGCTCAAAGAAAATCAGCACCGTTTGATCATCACGATTCTGATCGGAAACAACCTTGTCAATGTGGCCGCATCATCCATCGCAACTTCCATCGCCATTGATGTGTTCGCTTCCAATGCCATCGGTATTGCGGTCGGCTTCATGACGCTCATCCTTCTGATCTTCGGTGAGATAACCCCCAAAACCATCGCGATGGCAAATAACGAGTGGATTGCCGTTCATGCGGCGCCGTCCGTTCGCGTGTGCCAGTTTCTTTTTTTTCCTGCCATCAAGTTGCTTGAAATTATCACGACAATCATATCAAAGCCCATTGAAATGGAGGGAGCGGCGCCCCTTATCACCGAGGCGGAAATCAAGAGCGTGGTCAGCCTGGGAGAAGAAATCGGCGAGGTAGAAGAAGACGAACGGATTATGATTCACAATATTTTCCGGTTCAGCGATCTCGAGGCCTCTGAAATTATGGTGGACAGGACCCAGATTTTTTGCTTGAATGCCGATGCTCCGTTGAAGGAGGTCGCCGAAGAAATCGTTCAGAGAGGATTTTCGAGGATACCGGTATACCAGGAAAGTCATGACAACATCATCGGAGTTCTTTATGCAAAAGACCTCCTTCAGGCGGCCATTCAAGGGTATTTCGACCTGCCGGTGAAAAAATTCATTCGCCCCGCCATGTTTATACCGGAAACCATACTGATCGACGATCTGCTGAGAGAATTTCAAAAAGAAAAGGTCCATCTGGCGCTGGTGGTGGACGAGCACGGCGGCATCAGCGGCCTTATTACGATCGAAGATTTGATAGAAGAGATCGTGGGGGATATCTATGATGAAACCGACAACGAAGAAATACTGATCCGAACACTGGATTCCGGAAAAAGCGTCGTAAAGGGCGAAACCGAAATCGAGGAGGTGAACCGTGTCCTGGGGCTGGGACTCAGTGAGAGGGAGGATTATGAAACCATATCCGGATTGATTCTTTCCGAACTGCGGCGTATTCCGAAAGCCGGCGAAAAATTACAGGTCGGAGATACCATCATCCGCATCACGAAAGCCGATAAAAAGCGCATCATCGAAGTGGAGATGGAAAAACAGCGCGCCAAACAGGCGGAAGATGTCAATGGAAAAAAAGAATCACCCGATGGGCAGCACTGAACCCGCATGTTGCTTAAAACCGTATAACTGTCGAACATGCCGGATGTTCTCCTGATTCAACCGCCGGTCAGAGATTTTTATCTGACCCGCAAAAGAACCGTTCCGTACGGTCTGACATGCATGGCCTCCGTGCTTCTTAGAGACGGCTATTCGGTCGAGATCTTCGACGCCCTTGCCACAACCCGTTCCCGACCCGCCCAGCGGCCGGCAGAGATGGAGTATCTTGAATGTTACTACGGAGCGAAAGACCTCTCTCCTTTCGGACTCTTTCATCAATACCAACATTTCGGATACTCATTTGAACACATCGGAAACATCGCGAAGAACTCCGGTGCGTCCCTGATCGGGATTTCGTCTCTTTTTACCCCATACAGTGCCGATGCCTTGATGACGGCTCAGGCCGTCAAGGCGGTGCATCCGGACTGTAAGATCGCGCTCGGCGGCCATCATCCGACCGCGATGCCTTGCCATGTCATGGCCCATCGGGCCGTCGATTTTGTTCTGCGGGGAGAAGGGGAGTGTTCCCTGTCGTTTCTGGCAGGGGCCCTTCGGACCGGCTCCGGTCTGGAATCGATTCCGGGTATCGTATTTCGAAAGGCCGGAGGCGGGCTTCACGTCAATCCACCTGCGGCCATGGAGAATCTCGATGCGTATCCTCTGCCGGCGATCCATCTCGTCGACCGCGGCTTTTACAGAAGAAGAAAAAAGGGGTGTGCCGTTGTCGTTACAAGCAGAGGGTGCCCAGGCAGGTGCACCTACTGCTCGGTCGGCTCTGCGGGGGTTGCCCCTTTCAGAAAGCGGTGCGTGGAGTCCGTTATTTCTGAGATGGATCTTGCCGTGTCGCAATACGGGACCGGATTTATCGATTTTGAAGATGAAAACCTTTCTGTCGACCGGTCCTGGTTTCTTCGGCTTCTCGGTATAATTTCCGATCGGTTCCACCATGCGAATATCGAATTGCGGGCGATGAACGGACTGCTCCCGTCGACGCTCGACGACGAGGTCGTCGGTGCGATGAAGAAGGCCGGATTCAAGACCCTTAATCTTTCCCTTGGTTCGACATCAGAGAACCAGTTACGTCGATTTAAACGGCAGGATGTAAGAGAAGCCTTTGACAGTGCCTTGAATTCGGCGGAAAAGTACGGACTCGATTCGGTCGGCTATGTAATTGCCGGTGCTCCCGATCAAAGGGCGACAGATTCTGTGGATGACTTGATCTACCTCGCCCGGCGAAGAGTTCTCGTTGGGCTTTCCGTGTTTTATCCCGCACCGGGCAGTGAAGACTTTTTGAGATGCAGGAGCCTGAATCTGCTTCCGGATACGTTTTCCCTGATGCGATCCACCGCATTTCCGATTTCCCACACGACGAGTCGTCTGGAGTGCGTGACGCTGTTCAGATTGGCGAGAATACTTAACTTCATGAAATTTCTGGTAGACAACCGGTTGAAGTTCCCGGAAGCGGGAATGCCGTCTGAAAAAATGGAAAACATGGATGACAGGGTGGAAAACGGAAAGCAGTTGATTCGATGGCTCTACCATGACGGGAGGATCAGAGGTTTAGCGTCCGACGGCAGGGTTTTCGAGCATGAAACCGCCGAAGACCTTGTGAGTCGGTTTCTTCATGGCTTTGAGACCGGAGACATAGCGGGGTCGCACGTCGGCAAAAAAAATAATGTGGATGCAGGTCTGTAACACATTAAAACGTCCCAGCTTGACCGATTTGGCGAAGGAATCACGATAATGGAGGAACAAACGATGATGACACCTCGGGAACGCGTGATGACGCTTTTTAAAAAAGAACCGATCGACACCATGCCGATATTCAGCGGATTATCCATGCTCGTCAAGCCCGCCCTCGATGAGGCAGGATATTCCTTTTCAAGCGTCCATACAGATCACGAGCGGATGGCATGGGCGGCGATCCGCTCCACGAAAATGATGGAATTCGATTGCGCCGTGATTCCGTTCGACATCACCATGCTCTCGGAAGCCATTGGTAATACGGTAAATTTTTATGAAAATAGCGCCGACATCGTTTTCCCGACCATACCGCAAAAAATGTGGAAAGGAATTGATGAGGTTGAAATTTCCGACGATATACCGGTACGCGGGCGCCACCATCTGGTGCCAAAAGCCCTGAAAATCATCCGGTATGAGGCGCCTGATTATCCTGCCGGTGTGTGGCTTCGCGGTCCTTTCACCCAGCTTGGACAGATCCTTGAACTCGAAACTGTTTTAAAGGCCGTTTTCAAACAAAAAGATCAAGTGGCGTCCGTACTGGATCGACTTGCGGACACGGCGATTGAAATCGGCAGGACCTGGCAGGATGCCGGCGCCGATTACATCACCCTGAGCGAGCCTGGATGCAATGCGGAGGTTCTGCCGCCCAGGCTCTTTAAACAGATGGTTCAACCCCGGTTGATCCGTATCCTTGAGGCGTGGAATTCTCCAAAAGTCCTGCACATCTCCGGCGCAACAGATCCTCTTGTGGAGATGATGGCACAATGCGGCGCGGATGCTTTGGGCGTGGATATCAAGAATAACCTGAAAGAAACGCGTTTGAAGCTGGGTCCCGATGTGCTTCTATTCGGCAACTTTGACGTTTACGATCTTCCCTGCAAACAGGAAACCGGTGTGAAAGAGGTGGTGGATGCCCTAAGAAAAAACATCGATGCGGGTGTGGACGCCGTGTGGCCAGGGTCGGACTTATGGCCGGATGTCAAGCCTGAAAACATGCGTACCATCGTGGAAACCGTTCATGACTACGGAAGAAAATCCAGTCCGGCGGTTGGGAGGCTTCCGTGAGACGGTACGTGCCGCAATTCCTTCCGCCATGTACGCGCCGAAGTTCACTCGCATTTCAAAAAATGGGGGCATCTCAAAAAATCTATAATGACCCGGCCTGAGTCGTGACTCCGCCTTTCCGGGTTACTCAAAAGCCGCTCCCGCCTTGACCCCCAGTTTTTTCAAAAGGACGGCGAGAGGGCAAAACCCCGTAAACGATGACTGAATGAGATTGGCACCCACGAAAGCCGTAATCCAGAGCCAGTGGACGCTATGAATCCGGGACAATAGAAGGGTGACGAGAATAAAACCTCCGGCAAACCGCATAACCAATCGATCAATCGTCATGGCAGACTCCTTTCCAGGTTGCCCTGCGGATGAATCTTGTTTTTTTTGTGCCTCCGGCCTGATATATGCGAATATACATTCCTAAACGGAGCGCTTTTATGATGAAGCGCCTGCCGTTTTAGGCCTGTCGCCGGTCGAAAGCATCGCTCAAGTTGGAATATTAAATTACAGGAGGTGGATAAATGTCCAATGAAATATGCAGGACCAGAGAGGATGTTGTCAAGTTTGTAAAAGAAAAGAATGTGAGCTTCATTCAGTTCTGGTTCACAGACGTGCTCGGCATGCTGAAAAGTTTTGCCATCACTCCCAGCGAACTTGAGACGGGTATGAACGAGGGGATGGGGTTCGACGGCTCCTCGATCGAAGGCTTCGCACGAATCGAAGAGTCCGATATGGTCGCGATTCCTGACCCGGCGACATTCAGGCTTTTGCCGTGGCGACCCGGTGACCGGCCGGTGGCGCGCATGTTTTGTGACATCGTGAAACCGGATCGTACGCCTTATGAAGGAGATCCCCGGTATGCCCTCAAGAAACTTCTGAACAGGATCGGTGAAAAAGGATATACCTATTATGTCGGTCCCGAGCTGGAGTATTTTTATTTCAAGGAAAAGAAAAGCCCGGAAGGGATCGATGACGGCGGGTATTTCGACAGCCGGCCCCTCGATATGGGATCAGATTTAAGACGGGAAACGATTTTTTCCCTCCAAGCGATGGGGATCGAGGTGGAATACAGCCATCACGAAGTGGCGCCGAGCCAGCATGAAATAGATTTGCGATACGACGAGGCCCTCAGCATGGCCGATAAAACCATGACCTATCGCATCGTCGTCAAAGAGATTGCGCGCCAGAAAGATACGTACGCCACATTTATGCCAAAACCCCTCTACGGGGAAAACGGCAGCGGCATGCATGTCCATCAATCCCTGTTTCAAGGCAGGAAAAACCTTTTTTTTGACGGTGATGACCCCTATCATCTGTCAAAAATTGCCAAGGGCTATATCGCGGGCATCATGAAACACGCCAGAGAAATCATCGCCGTTACCAATCAGTGGGTAAATTCCTACAAACGCCTGGTTCCCGGTTATGAAGCGCCTGTATACATTTCATGGGCAAGGCGCAACCGCTCGGCCATGATCCGGGTTCCCATGTACAAACCCGGCAAGGAGGTTGCCACACGCATCGAATTTCGTGCGCCGGACCCGGCCTGCAATCCCTATCTGGCGTTTGCGGTCATGCTGGCCGCAGGGTTGAAAGGGATCGAAGACAACTATGAAATCCCCCTGCCCATCGAAGGGGATATTTTCGGCATGAGTGATTACGAAAAAAAGAAGCGGCGCATTCAAACGCTTCCGGGTAATCTGTATGAGGCGATCGCAGAGGTGGAAAAGTCAAAGCTGGTGAAAGACGCGCTGGGCGAGCACATCTTCAATAAATTTATTGAAAACAAAAAGATAGAATGGGATCGCTACCGTACGCATGTCAGCCGCTACGAAATAGAAAAGTACATGCCTATCCTGTAAAAAAGCGTCACATCTGCCTTTTTTTCGTTTCATACGTCACTGTGACGGCGTCGCCGTACCCCGCGGCAATTTTAAGTGACCCGGGATTCAGGGCCAACTTTACGGAGAGGCTTCCCTTTTCACTCAGGCGTCCCAATTGGACTTTTTCCGTATAGATGGTGGACATGTTTTCGAGGGTCTGGCTTCCGCCGACAATTTGCACCCGGTCGGGTTTTGTCACGGCTTTGTACAAGAGGAGATGGTCGGGAAGTTTTCCGACCCAATCCACCTGTACGGGCAGTACTTTTTCAACCCGGGCGTCGAGGAATACTTCCACTTCCGAAGGATTGACCTTTTTGATAAGGACACCAGGCGGCAGGGCGATGTTTTCTTTCGAGATCAAAAACGTGTTCGATCCGACCCCAGCGCCCTTCAGGTCCAGTTTCACATTGACCTGATCGGGCCGGATCGATCGAATCAGCGTTCCGGAACCAATCAGTTGAAGGGTTACGATATCTACGGAGGTATCAAAAATTTCCATATCCGGGTTTCGATTGGAATATTCTATCGGCACTTCAAGGGTGATCAGTGTTTCCATCCCCTTCGAAAAACTGAACCATATCGTGGTTACCAGTAAAGTGGACATCAGCGCGGCCAGACCGACTTCCAGCTTTTCTTTCGATTTGGCCTCCTCGGGTTTTACGCCTATCCCCAGATGAGCCTCCAATCGACGCACCAGTTTGTTTTTACTCTGAATTTCATCGATTGAAGATCCTTTTGCCACGGTAACATTTCCGGTTTCTTCTGAGACGACGATGGTGAGGGCATCGGTAATTTCTGCCAGGCCCACGGCTGCCCGATGTCGTGTTCCGTATGACGAGGGAAAGTCGTTTCTTCTGGACAGGGGCAGGATCACACCCACCTCCGTTACCCTGTCATCCTGGATGACGGCCGCCCCGTCATGAACCGGATTGTCCTGCCAGAAAATACTCGCCAGCATGTCTTTGGAAATCAGCCCACCCCATGAAACGCCTTTCTGGACAATGTCGCTGATATCTTCCCGGCCCGGAAAAACCAGCAGCGCGCCGCAGCGGCGCCGTGCCAGGTCAAAAACACTTTCGGCGACAGTCTCGATCGGCGGCCGAATTCTTTGTTGCGGAAAATCCCAAAGGATGGCCTTTAAATTTTTTGCCTGTAAAACGCTTCGGATTTCGTTTCGGAACACGATGATGACAATCAACGCCGCAGCCGCGATAATGCCCTGCATGACCCAGCTGGTGACGATCAGATCAAGAGAAACAGCGATCCGCTGGAACACCCATAACAGCGCGAGTCCCGTAAGGACGCGAAGTACGATGGTCTCCCGAAAGAGAATATATAAGCGAAACAAAATGTAGCTGTTGATAGCGATATCGACGATATCCTGCCATCTGATGCTCGATAAAAACATGGCGCCCTTTCGTATCGAATCAGTCCGTCACGCTGAAACGCAGAATCTGCAAGATATTGTCTTCGGCATCGGTTATTTCAACCTGCCAGGGGCCCTTATCCCTGTCTTTCAGGTTCATGCTGCTGAAAGTGGTCCATCTCGGAGGCTTGAGCGTCAATTTTTTCTGTGTCGTCAATTTGTCCCGCCGATACCATTTGTGATAGATGACTGTTTCCTCGGATATGTCGTCAAAGGATGTAAAACAGGAGACTTTGGCCACGCTGATGGAAAAGGCGATCGCTTCATTATGCGGCAGGAAGTCTTTGATCGTTTCACAAATCGTGGCGTGAACGAGGGAAAAGCGTTGAATCGTCTCGGGACTGTCACTGCCGGCGGTCTCCCCGGCGGACTGGGCAAAGGATTGAAGTGCCGGCTGTATAACGAAAAAACAGGCGGACAGCAAAAAAACTGCAGACTTTTTGATGGAGATTCGCCTTCCCGTCGAATGGTTCAGTTGCTTCATCTTTTCAGACGCTCGTTGATATCGTCTTTCAGTTTTATTAACCGTCTCATAATCAGACCGACACGATGCATGGTCCATAAAGAAATGAATTCTGGACCCGGTGTCTGCTCCGGACTGGATACGGGGGAATCCAGCGGGCTTAGTCTATTCTATTTTGAGATCCTCGCTATATAGATGAATCGGCCGTCAGCCTCCAGCGCCAATTCGATTTGAACGTATTTTATAACCATAATATCCAGATATGCATGATTTGTCGAGGGATAAAGACAGGTTTTCGGATTGATGCGTCGGATAAATGACAAAGGGCTCTTTTTATCACTCCATGCCTTATTGTACCATTTCCTTGATCACGCTTTCGATTTCCGACATCCCGATTTGTTCGACAACGGCATCGCCGATGCCGCGAAGAAGAACAAAATGAATGCGGTCTCCTTCACGTTTTTTGTCTTTTTTCATGGCGTTCATCAATTTTTTCGGGTCCACCTCGAGGCGGGTCGGCAATTTCAATTTGCTGAGAAGGGACCGTATCCGATTTGTCTCCGCATGCGACAGCAGACGCCGCTTTTCGGAAATTTCCGATGCTGCCATCATGCCTGCGCCGACCGCTTGGCCGTGGGGCATACCGGTAATCTTTTCGATGGCATGGCCGATGGTGTGCCCGAAATTGAGTTTGCGTCGCTCCCCTGTCTCCCTTTCATCCCGATTGACCACGTCTGACTTGAGGCAAATCGACTCATAAACCAGTTTTTCCATTACTTTTGGGTCCAGAGATAAAGCCCTTTCATGCTGTTTTTCAAGATATCGGAACAACCCGGCATTTCCGATCGCCGCATGCTTGACGATTTCCGCAAAACCGCATGACAATTCTTTTTCCGGCAGGGTGTGCAATAGATTCAGGTCGCATATGACTATCTCGGGTTGATTGAATACGCCGATTATATTTTTATATCCTTTGAAATTGACCCCGTTTTTTCCGCCTACGCTGGCATCCACCTGGGATAGAAGAGTGGTGGAAACAAAACCGAACCGGACTCCCCGCAGGTAGGTGGAGGCGACAAATCCGGCGATGTCACAAACGATGCCGCCGCCGATACCCACGATAAAGGAACTCCTCTCTGCGTTGAGGGAGACAAGGCGTTGGTAAATGTCGCTGACGGTCTTCAGATTCTTGATCGCCTCACCGGTGCCGATGGTAATGGCGCTTGTCCGGGGGAACCTGTCATGGTAAATCCCATGGACATGGGTGTCGGTAATGACAACGACTTTTTCCCGGGGAATATAGCGAGCCAGGTTTTCTATACGTTCGCCGATCAAAATCGTTGATTTTCCGGTAAGTCCCTGAACGGTGATCTTTTTGGCCATGTCGCTCCACATACTAATTAATCGGGGTAAACCTCCGACTTTATCGGAGGTATATGGCTCGAGGGGTTGCACAAGGCATAAAAGGTCGGCGTTTTGAAAGACCGCTGATCCCAGCCATACCCCATCGGACATCCTGTTTCAAGATTTTCCTGTTCAATCCATCGAAACCGACATCCCATAACCGGTGTTTCGGTTCATGCTTTCAAGCACCGGTGCTCTTCACTATTTCAAAAATCGCCTGAACCTCCCGGCTTAGTTTTGCAAACTGTTCCGGCAAAAGAGACTGGGCTCCATCGCTCAATGCAAGTTCGGGTTTGTGATGGACTTCAACCATCAACCCATGTGCTCCGACAGCGGCACCGGCCCGACTCAACGGCAGTACCTGCTCGCGGTGCCCTGCCGCATGACTGGGGTCCACGATGATCGGCAGATGACTTTCCCTTTGAACGACTGGGATCGCGGAAAGATCGAGGGTGTTTCGACTGTGATGCACAAAGGTTCGAACGCCGCGTTCGCAGAGTATGACCTGGGTATTGCCTCCTTCCAGAATATATTCGGCGGCCATAAGCCATTCGTCAATGGTCGCCGCCATGCCGCGCTTCAGCAAAACAGGTTTTCGCGAACGTCCGGCGCGTCGCAGCAAGCTGAAATTCTGCATGTTGCGTGTTCCGATCTGCAATATGTCCGCGTACGATTCCGCAAGATCAAAGCTTTCATCATCTATGACTTCCGTAACCACGGGCATTCCCGTTTCTTTGCGCACCCGTTCTAAAATTTTCAACCCTTTCTCCCCAAGGCCTTGAAAAGCGTACGGCGAGGTGCGCGGCTTAAAGGCGCCGCCTCGGAAAAGTTGGGCGCCTGCCTCTTTGACTCGCATGGCAATAATCAATGCCTGATCGTCGCTTTCAACGGCGCATGGACCGGCGATGAGGGTGAAACGGCCGTGGCCTATGGCGACATCGCCGATCTGGACGACCGTGTTTTGGGGCTTGACTTCGCGACTGACCAGTTTGTAAGGCCTTGTAACCGGTATGGCATCCTTGACGCCCGGCAGTCCGAGAAAAAGAGATGCTTCGACAGGCCCTCTGTTATTCAGGATGCCGATCGACACCCTCTCTCCCCCGGGTATCGGGCGCGCCCTGTAGCCTTTTGATTCAATCATGGCGATTACCGTATCGATTTCACGGGAAGTCGCTTTCTTGTTCATTACAACCAGCATTCAGATCCCTCCTTTTGGATTAGGGGATGGGTTTTCTCTCGGTGTCTAAAAAAGCACGCCGTCTCATTCTATGGCGCCAAAAAAAAGCTGTGGAAAAGATCCCACAGCCCTTTAAAATAATGAACCGCGGGTTTTGAAGCTGCCCGCGGTTTCTTTAGCAATAGCAATCAGTTTAGAGTGCTTCAGCAGTAAAGTGTTCCACAGGTCCGCCCCCTCTCTTTGGTCGACCGCCACCAGAGATGAAAATTGATTCTAAAGTATAGGGACTTCATGGCGTGCCTGCATACCTGATATTTTCCAGGATTGTTACAAGTTGGATGTGTTGAAAGACCGTCTGGCAATTTTTATCTCCGAAAGTCTTATTTGCGGCGGTCGCGGAAGCAGCCGGTTTTTTTGACAACCTATTCTCTTGGTTGCGTTTGAAACATGACCCTGTGCTGCCTGAATCGAAACGACTCAGACTCATATTTATGTCGTTTACTGGATTCCTCTCGATTGTGTCAAGGCATTTTTTGGAATCACCTGCGGCTGCCAGCATCATTCTGTCCACCCGATTGCACAGGAGACGTTCCGATCCAAAATCTCCTGTCTGCTTGACAACCCTGGCGGCATCCGGCTAATGTTCGACTATCAGCCGGTTTTTTCGGCTCCGGGCCGGTGTTGTGGCGGGAGCATACACGGAGACACGAATTGCGGCAAAGGTTTTTCTCCCGGTTGCGCATTTTCTGCCTCGGCGGGACAGGATACCAGACGTATATCGTAATGAACAGCAAAAAAATGAATCACAGGCCATTTACTATCCAGGCTGTTTTGTTTGATTTTGATGGAACCTTGACAAAGCCTGGGGGGCTCGATTTTTCTGAATTCAAAAAGCAGATCGGATGCCCACAGAATACGCCGGTTCTTGAATTCATCGAAGCCGTTTCGGATCAGGACCGCCGGCGCCGCCTGTATTCCGATCTGGATAAATTCGAAATCACGGCCGCTGGACATTCTCATCCCTGTGAAGGGGCGGAAGAACTGATCGTCTATTTGCGTGGCAAGGGGGTGCGTGTCGGTATCGTAAGCCGAAACAGCCGCCGATCGATCGATCGGGCTTTTATGAATTTTTCCAGCACCAGCATCGACCATTTTGATGTGATTGTTTCCCGGGATGATCCCGTAAAGCCCAAACCCAGCGGTGATGCCATACTCCTGGCGATTCGAAAGCTGCACCTGGATCCCGAAAAGGTGATGTTCATAGGGGACTATGCATTCGATATTGATGCAGGTCGAGAGGCCGGCGTAAGAACCGTTTTTTTCGATCACGGAACCGTTACAGCCGGTTCTGTCAACGGCCAGGATCATACAGTTCCAAATTTCAAAGAGCTTCAGCCCCTTATTCGTCTTGGACTGCCGCTGTCCGCGGGGAAATTTCCAAGCGATCTGCTGGAATCTTTTTTCGACGATCTTGATTTCAGCGATCCTTTCCTGCTCATACCCCCCGGTATCGGAGAAGATGCGGCGGCCGTGGACATCCACGGGTTAGACGTACTGGTTTTAAAATCAGATCCCATTACATTTGCCACGGATGCCATCGGTCGGTACGCCGTTTTGGTAAACGCCAACGATATCGCCACGGTCGGTGCGATCCCCAGATGGTTTCTGGCAACACTTTTGTTTCCCTGCGGTACTACCCCGTCTCATGTTTTCCAGGTTCTTGACGAAATCAATGCCCTGTGTCGGCAAAACGGGATCACGTTGTGTGGCGGGCACACCGAGATTACCGATGCCGTCAACCGACCGGTTGCCACCGGCATGCTCGCCGGCATAATCGAAAGAAGCAGGTTGATTCAGAAACAAGGGATAAGGCCGGGGGATAAGATCCTCCTTACCAAGGGCGTTGCGGTCGAAGGAACCGCAATCATCGCCAGGGAATTCGAAGCAAAGCTCAAAGATTTCGCGTTCAGTGAAGCCGAGATCAGGCATTGCAAGGAATTTCTTTCCGAGATCAGCATTCTCAAAGAAGCCGGGATCGCGGCGGAATTTTGTGATGTCAGCGCCATGCACGATGTGACCGAAGGCGGAATCGCGGCGGCGATTCAGGAGCTCAGCACGGCGGGGAACCATCGGATTCGAATCTATTTGGAGAAAATTCCGGTGTATCCTCAAACAGAAAAAATCTGTCGAGCACTCCACATCAATCCGATGGGTCTCATCGGATCGGGGAGCCTTCTGATTTGTTGCAGAAAAAAGAGCTGCAAGGCCCTCATCGAGAGGATTCGTGATTCGGGCATCAACATTTCATGTATCGGAGAGGTGCTGGAAGAGGGAAAAGGCATCGAGGCCATATCGGGCACCGACGTGGTCGAATGGCCCTGCTTCGAAGCGGATGAAATCACCCGGTTGTTCTCTGATGGAGTCGGCGGCCGAGGCGCCGCAGGTTGACAAAACCGGGCAGGTGAAATAGTGTCTTAAATGAGCATAAAGGTTATTCGAAGAAAATTGACCAGCCGGTGAGAGTGCGGTTTTTTCTTAAATGGTTGGGGGTTCAGACATTTAAAGGTTCAGGGAAAATTGATTCAAAAAGCGGCAGCGCCGAAAAACTTTTCAAGTTGATCCGATGACCAGATGAAAAAACCCGTTGAACATCAGACAGAGATCATATTGGACAGCATTGCCGATGGTGTATTCACGGTTGACAAACACTGGCGGGTCACTTCATTTAACCGGGCGGCTGAGAAAATCACGGGAATTAAAAAGCAGGAGGCTGTCGGACGATACTGTTGGGAAGTGTTCAAAGCCAGCATCTGCGAGCAGCACTGCTCGCTGCGTCAAACCATGGAGACCGGCGTCCCTGTTGTCAATAAATCGATCTTTATCGTCAACGCTTTCGGTGACCGGATACCCGTTACCATATCCACGGCTTTGTTGAAAGACAGAAGCGGACAGATTATGGGCGGGGTGGAAACCTTTCGCGATTTGAGCGTTGTTGAAGAGCTGCGCAAGGAGTTGACGGGCAGCCATTCTTTTTTAGATATTATCAGTAAAAATAAGCAGATGCAGCGGCTGTTCGGTAAGCTGGAACTGATTGCGGAAAGCGATACAACGGTTGTTTTAGAAGGTGAAAGCGGCACGGGAAAAGAGCTTTTTGCCAAGGCCATTCATTCTCTGAGTCATCGCAAAAACGGTCCGATGGTTACAATAAACTGCGGCTCTTTTCCGGACTCATTGCTGGAATCAGAGCTTTTTGGATATAAGGCGGGTGCTTTTACCGATGCAAAAAAAGATAAGCCGGGCCGTCTCGCCCTCGCTGAGGGTGGAACGCTTTTTCTCGATGAAATCGGGGATATCTCCCAGCTGCTTCAGATCCGGCTGCTGCGCGTTTTGCAGGATAGAGTCTATGAGCCTCTGGGCGGGGTAAAGCCTGAAAAAGCGGATGTGCGCATTGTCGCGGCTACAAACAAGAAGCTGGAACGCCTTGTTAAAATAGGTAGTTTTAGACAGGATTTGTATTACAGAATTAATGTCATCAAGTTGCACCTTCCCCCGTTGAGAGAACGCAAAGAAGACATTCCACTGCTTGTTGAGCATTTTATCGGAAAATTCAACCGTCTTTCGGACAAGGAAATTCAAAGCGTATCTCCGGAGGTCTTATCCGCGCTGATGGTCCACGATTTTCCCGGCAATATCCGTGAACTCGAAAACATCATTGAATATGCAACCGTCATTTGCAGAAATAACCTGATCCATATCGAACAGCTTCCGGAATATCTCCAGCCAGAATCTCTCTCTGGAATCTCTGCGAAACCTTGTGGCGATACGGAAAACCATCTGTTTTTCCAGGATATCGAAAGGAGCTTTATCTATGAATCCTTGAGAAAGAACGGCTGGAACAGGACCTTAACAGCCGACCAGATGGGTATCCATCCGACCACCCTGTGGCGGAAAATGAGACGATTGGGCATTGAAATCTCCAGACAATCCGATCGGATGACAAAGGAATAGGGTACAGATATTGCATTTATGCAAGAATATCCTGGATGTGATTGCATTTCTAAAATAATATCCCTTCCCCTCATAAACCAATTTTGCTAAATCAATCTATCATTTTCATTTAATTCCAATATATTATATTCTTATTGCCGGGCCATTTTCCCGTGGCACGCAATCTGCAGAAAACAATGTGGGCAAAGGTTTTTCCGGAGCCACACAGTACCCCCTTCCAGTCCCCCTTCCATCGTGGAAGGGGGATTTTTTCGATAAAAACTCCCGAAAGAAAAAGGGTTCTGTCCCATGCGAATTGCGATACCTGTATGGGAAGAAAAAGTTTCTCCCGTATTGGATACGGCGTCTCGGTTGCTAATTGTTGAGATACAGGATAATAGAGAAGTCTGTCGTTTCGAGTTGCATTTTGAGGATCAGGATATCGGCAGACGATGCATTCGAGTGACGAGCTTGAACATCGATACCCTGATTTGCGGAGCCATTTCACGCTCTTTTCTAAGAATGCTGTTGGCCTCGGGTGTTCAGGTCCTCTCGGGTAGGTCGGGTCAGATTAAAGCTATATTGAACGCCTATTTTCAAGGAAGGCTCGCGGATTCAAAGTTTTTACTGCCGGGCTACGAAGAAAAGAACGGATGAAGGCCGGCAAGGCCAAATCAGAAAAAAGGAGGTTCCTCATGGAAAAAGTGGCGGTCATCGGTTGTGGTGCCTACATGAATAACGGGTATGGATGTCCTGGAGAGTGGCGATGCCTCAAAGCGGCGGCCATGGGGGATGGCAAGTTCGACTCTTCTTCACAGGTCGTCGCGTTTATGCGGTGTGAATGTCCGGGAAGGACGATTGCCTCCAATATGGGCATGGCTATGAAACTCTCCGAGATCAAGCCGGATAAAATCTATCTGAGCTCCTGCCTGGTCAACGCAAAACCGGGATGCCCCCATATAACCGCCGAGGAATTGGCGACCATCCTCGAAGGCAAAACAGGCATACCAGTGGTTTTCGGCACCCATGATTATCACTGAGCCCCTCTCGTCTGGGAGACGAAGGGTCCCCGGCATTTCCGAAAGGGGTATTTGAATGACCAGGGTAGCAGCAGTTTATGGAAGTCCGAGGAGGAAGGGGAATACGGCCTCATTACTAAAGCGGGCTGTTGAGGGTGCAAGAGAAGCAGGCGCTGATGTGGAGGAAATCATCCTTCGGGATGTAAAAATATCTCCCTGCCTGGAAATCTATGGATGCAAAAAAGACGGGGACTGTGTAATCAAAGACGACTTTCAGAAGGTACGGGATCAGATTCTGGGTTGCCGTGGGTTGATGATCGCATCCCCTGTTTTCTTTTACACCGTCAGTGCGCATACCAAAATTTTCATGGACCGATGTCAGTCTTTGTGGGTAAAAAAATACTGGATAGACAAAGTTCCTTTCGGTCAGTGGAGTCCCAAACGCAAAGGGCTTTTCATATCGGTCGGTGCGACAAAGGGGGATAAACTCTATGAAGGCATGCTGCTGTCTATCCGTTATTTTTTTGACGTGCTGGACATGGCGCTGTGGAAGGCCCTGCTATATCGGGGTATAGATCTCGAGGGAGACGTACTGGCGCATCCGGAATACCTCGATGAGGCCTATGAGGCTGGAAAGGCTTTTGTCGCGGCGCTGGAATCAGACCCTTGAGCTCCATTTCCCTCAGTCTGTCACGCATATAGACGAGTTAGAGGGCTTTTTGAGCGCCCGCTTTCCAGCCCAAGCCCGATCAACCTGTCGAGCAGCCGGCTGAAGGAGATGCCCGCGGTTTTTGCTGCAAGCGGTAGAAGGCTTGTCTGGGTCATCCCCGGAAGGGTGTTGGTTTCCAGTACATATATCTCTTTGTCTCTGAGAATCATGTCCGTGCGGCTGTACCCCTTGCAAAGAAGGGCGCGGTGCGCCGATTTCGCATACGCCTGTGCCTTACGAGTCAACTCCGGATCGATTCTTGCCGGGCATATTTCCTGAGTTATGCCGGCCGTGTATTTTGCATCATAATCAAAAAATGTGCGGGTTTTATCCGGAATGATCTCGATCACCGGAAGCGCTTCCAGTTCAGCGTTGCCGATGACGGCAACAGTGATTTCTATCCCCTCGATATAGTTTTCGATCAACACCGTGTCGTCGTGCTTAAAGGCCGATTCCACAGCCTTTTTAAAAAGATCCATGGAGCGGACGATCGAGACGCCGACGCTTGATCCCCCGAGAACCGGTTTGACTACCAGTGGCGGCACCGGCTCTTTCTCAAAGGCGTCGGACAGGTCACCGCCGTTTCGTTCAAGCAAATTAAAAGGGGGAACTGGAAGACCGGACTGGATGTAAAGGCGTTTGGAGATCAGCTTGTTCATTGCGATGGCGCTGCCTGCAACGCCGGAACCCTGATAGGGGATGCCGAGAAGATCGAGAAAGCCCTGGATTGTTCCGTCTTCGCCGAAGACGCCGTGCAGGTTTATAAACGCGATGTCGATGTGGTGGGCGTCGGCGACAAGTCGTTTCAGATCGGTTTTGGGGTCATAGCGGATGACGTGATACTTTTCCCTGTCCAGAGACTGAAAAATCTGATTCCCGCCCTTCAGCGACACATCCCGTTCCGAGGAGACGCCGCCGGAAAGCAGCGCAACCGTCAGCTTTTTTTTCCCGTTCATGACTCAAACAACCTGTCTTTGGCCGTATTGAACTCATCCAGTGAGATGAGATCGGTTTCCAGCAAACGGGCCAGTTCGGCGAGCCTTCGAATTTTTACAGCAGAAGGATCTTCCAGCTGCTGAACCCGATCCACGGCGCTTTCGATCTTCTGCGACGTATCTCCGGAGTTGCCGATCTTTATCGAAGCCAGTCCCCCGAAAAAACTGATCTCAACGCTTCGGCCCTGAAAGAAGGGAGCGCTTAGAATTTCCTGCAGCGTTTTGTGCTCTTTTTTCATGCGTCTGTAAACAAAATAGGCCGAAGCGAGCAGACATGCCAAACCAAAGAGAAAAATCCATACCATGTAATAGACGATGCCGCGAAAAAAAATGACGAGCAGGCCGAGTCCGGCAATGACCAGGATATGCAATACAAGAATGAAATGGGCCGTCAGGATGCCTTTCATCAGGCTGGTCTTTTCGCTGGTTTTAGAGGCGGTCATGGATATTGTCCGTGTACGTGTTCAAACCGGGGAGGCGTCTGGTCCGCAGCGTTTTCGATCGCTTTGTCCGTCGACCCCAGCCGATTCACAAGCGTTGTTTCATAACGTTGCGGAATATCGAAGACAATGTTGGTTTTTCGTGTCGAATTGAGTTTCAGAATCAAAAAGTTCAATTTTTTCAGGAGGCGGTATCTTTTCGAGGTTTCGGTCATTCCAGATAGCAGCTCTTCGGTTCGATGGATTTCCCTTTTTAATTCGATTTCAGGCGGCAGGCAGTCCGCATTTTTCAATATTTTGAATGCAAGTCGAAGATCTTCAGGAACCCCTCGATCGTCTTCCATGGCAAGCGGTTTGCCGGTGCCGGGCAGGTTGTCGAATTCGCCGTTTTCCTGGGCCGTCCGGATCCGCGCTTCGATGATTTTTTGAAATCCCGGAATCATGAATTATCTCATTGCCGGCCGTCGTCAAGATGGATTATAAGACCGGATCCTGAAAAATTAAATTGTTTTTTCTTCAGCCGGCCTGTATTGCCGATGGAAAAATTTTTCAGATATTACTCGCGGGCCGAAGAAAAATCAACCGAAACCATGTAAAACAGGACCGGAGGGTTCAATCCCCGGTCAGAGATATATATGGATATCTCCGCCGCCTTTCTGACCGTTTTGGGACTGGCTGTTTTTGAGTCTATCACCAGCATCGACAACGCCATCATCAACGCCGAGATCCTGGCGACCATGCAGGCGCGGGCGAGGCGCTGGTTCCTGACATGGGGCATCGCAGTCGCCGTTTTCGGCGTCCGCGGCCTGCTGCCCTGGTTCATCGTCTGGGTCATGGCGCCGGGCCTCGATCCCCGGCAGGCCTTTACCGCCACCCTGACCGACGACCCGGCGGCCCAGAAAGCCATCCAGGAAAGCGCACCGGTTCTGGTCATCGGCGGCGGCGTGTTTTTCATTTTTCTTTTCTGTCACTGGCTGTTCATGGAGCAGAAAAAATACGGGCTTCCGGGAGAAAGGTTTTTCGCCCGCCAGGGCGCCTGGTTTTATGCCGTGGTCTCTGTGTCCCTGGCGGTGATCGTCTGGTTCGCCCTGAAAAAAGGGCCGATGGGGGGATTCGGCGCGGTGGTCGGTTCCACGGCTTTTTTTATCACCCACGGATTCAAGCGCTATGCCGAAACCCAGGAAGAACGGCTCATGCAGAACCGGACCTCGCTGTCGGACATTGCCAAGATCGTCTATCTGGAGGTGATCGACGCCACTTTTTCCATCGACGGCGTGGTGGGCGCATTTGCCTTTACCCTGTCGGTACCGCTTATCCTTCTGGGAAACGGCATCGGGGCCGTCGTGGTCCGCCAGCTCACGATTTATAATCTGGATAAAATCAAAAAATACATTTATCTTAAAAACGGAGCCATGTATTCGGTGCTGGTTCTCGGTTTTGTCATGCTGGGCCACGGCTACGGCGCCCATATTCCCGACTGGCCGGCACCGCTGGCCACCATCATCATCGTCGGCTACTTCTTCTGGAAATCCTGGCGGCATGCTCGACAGGATCATCAGGATATGGCTGCATCACCATTTTAACGCCGCCTTTTAGAAACTTGATTTTTATAAGAAATTAAATCGTTGTTTCCAATTCCAGATTATTTACGTATAATACTAAACAGCATTTGGTTTTTTAATCGTTATCATGCGGTTCACTTAAAGGGAGTTAAGTCGAAGAACAGATCATTTCTCAGCTAAATTCCATGACAAAAAAAGGGGGGAAAACTCCCCCTTTTGTCAAACAGCCGGATAACTCAAAATTTTGAATTGCCTGTGCCTATACCCTGCTTCTCCGGCGCAGGCCTACCAGCGCCGGAACCGCCAGCCCGGAACCAAGGAGCAGCAGGGAAGGCGGCAAGGGAACTTGGCATCAGCACGCTGGAGCTTTCCAAAAGGCTTGGAATTTCCCAACCCACAGCCAGCCAATCGGTAAAACGTGGCGAAAAGACCGTAAAAGAGATGAAACTTCAAATGGCAGAATAATCTATATCAATAAATCAATACCTGTCCCCTATCTCCTTATCTCCCAATCGGACCGCATGACATATAAAACAGCTAAAGCCGTAACCTTTTGAGATTACGGCTTTATATTGTCTTGGTGGCGATGCAGGGATTTGAACCCCGGACACTGCGGATATGAGCCGCATGCTCTGACCGACTGAGCTACATCGCCAAAGTAAATGAGGACTGTGCGGGGACCGCCGACGGCCAAAAAAATTGAATCGGCCTTTAGCAAGTCAGTGACGCCGAGTCAAGCTGAAAAGAAAAAAAATTAAGAGCTTCGGCTATTGAGAGGGTAGAGAGCCCGCGGACTCCAATTCATATTCCTCCAGATCATCGGTGATTCCAGAAAATACAACCATAAAGGGGACCGTCTGACCGGGGCCGACGTTCAGGTTCAAGTGGTTGTCACCCGCCCGGTTCTGAAGCTTTTGGGTGATCGTTTCCATATCCAGCGTTGAAAGATCCGGATCCGAAAGCACATTTCCGCAATACACCGTCTGGGTTTTGGCAAGAACCTTCCCTTTGGTATAAAGCTTGCCGGTGACTTTGAGAAAGCTTCTGTTTTCTGCATGGCTGTTTTTCGCCTGTCCGGTGATAACAAAGAGATTCCCGGCACTGGTATTTAATACGAACTTGCTGGTCAAAAAATCCTGAAGGATTAGGATTCTATCGACATCTTCCGCGGGCCCTTGTAAAAAGTCGCTGATAAAAGGAATTTGAATCGGAATGCCGAGGCGGTTGAGCGTGCTCGATGCAAAATAGCCCCCCGCCGCCAGAATCAGGAGGATGCCTGCGACCAAGAGGGGTTTCCCGATCCTCTTTTTCGGCGGTTTAAACTCTCTCGCCGCTTCAAACTCCGCTATGGGGACCGGTTCCTCCGGCACGACGGTTTCTATTGTCTGCATGTAATCCCTGGACGGACCCTGATCGGCTTCCGCCATGGAAACCGCGGCCGCCTTTTCCACGTGGGCCTGCAAATCCTGCTGGGCTTCCTGCTCATGCTCGAGCAGTTCTATCTCTTCGGCTTCTTCTTCGAGTTCCTCGAGATCCAAAACAACGACTTCTTCTTGCTGATTCGTACTATCAAACTCCATCTTCAGGTCTTCGGCATCTGCAGGCTCCTGTTCAGTCTGGACTTCGAAATCGAGGTCAAAATCGAGTTCTTCGAACTGTTCCGCCCTTTCTTCCGTTTCCGCTTCTTCGGATTCCCGGGCGCCCAGGATTTGATCCAGATCCGACAGATCCAGTTCTTCGGCTGTTTCAGGTTCTTCAGCCGTTCCACCAGAATCTGTTTTTAAATCGATGTCAAGTTCCAGTTCGGCTGTTTCCGCTTCTTTCCCTTCCTTGTCGATTTCTTCCATCTCTGCTTCATAGGTTTCGAGCATTTTGTCCAGATCCGACAAATCGAATTCATCGCCGGATTCGGCAGCTTCTTCAAGAGGGGATTCGAGCCCTGGTTTAAGATCCAGCTCGATGGACATTTCTTCGGGTTCAGTGGGTTTGGTAGGTTCCCCGGGTTCGGTTTTAAAGATTTCATCGAGATCGGACAAATCGAGTTCGGCTTCTTCAGTATCGACGGATTCATGCGCCGGTTCGGTTTCCATCTCCATTTCCATACCCAGATCGAACTCCTCGAATTCCTCGGTGTCCCCGGATTCGGAATCCTTTTCCTCATGGAGACCGCTTTCGATCATTTTTTCAATATCTTCCAGGTCGACCTCCGCCGTTTCGGTCGTTATGTCTTCCAGAGGCTCCTTTCCCATCGCAGGAGTTTCCGTTTCATCGGCGGCTTTCCGGGAATCCGGTGGATAAACGACAAAAATGTGACTGCAGACAGAACATTTCACCTTGGACCCGGAATCTTTCAGTAGCCGATCATCCATATTGAAACTGGTATTGCATGCTTCACAGGTAACAATCATGGCGAACCCTCACTATTATGATTTCAATTGAAAAATTTCAGGTAAATTTCTGTATTCTTCTGCGAAGTCGAGTCCGTAACCGACAATAAAACCCTTATCAATCACGTGTCCAACATAGTCGATTTGGATGTCGCATTTTCGGCGCTCATGCTTATCAAGAAGTGCGCACACCCTGACGGTTTTCGGACCCAATGATTTGAAATACGCTATCAGCCAGGATAATGTGATTCCCGTATCGACGATGTCTTCTACGATTAAGACATCCTTTTCTTTGATATTGATCTCGAGGTCTTTGGTCAGTCGTATGGTTTCAGATGAAAAATCACCGGCACCGTAACTGGCGACCCCGATGAAATCAATTTGGATCGGAAGCGTGATTTGGCGGATCAGATCGGAGAGAAATACGAATGCGCCTTTTAATACGCCGACAACAACAAGCTCTCTATGCTGGTATTCTGATGAAATTCTCTTTGCCAGCAGCTGTACTGTTTTTGCGATATCTTCTTTGCTTAAAACAATAGAAAGATCCGGCATTTTCAGTATCTTTATTTAAATGATTCCAAAGCATGGGTAACGCCTGGGGCCTATAGAAATTCACGCTACATGGAATGCATGTGCTTGTCAATAAATTTGCGATCTTAAAGCCCTGTTTCGGCTAATTTTTCAATGAGTTTGCGCTGATCCTGGTTGAGCCGTTTCGGCATGTGGATGTGTACACAGAGGAAAAGATCCCCTTTTCCCGTGCCCTGCATATGCGGAAGGCCGCGGCCGGAAAGCCTCATTTTTGTTTTGTGTTTCGTACCCGGCGGGATTTTCAATGTCAGTTCTTTCCCGTCGAGGGTCGGCACGGTGATGCTCGTGCCGAGCAGGGCTTCGCTCAGGCGAATCTCGCGATTGATATGTAGATCATAGCCTTCTACATGGTAAACCGGGTCTTGGGTCACTTTGGCCTGGATATAGAGGTCTCCCGGAGGCCCGCCGAATGAACTATGCTCTCCTTTTTCTGCGATGCGAAGTTTTTTCCCCGTAATCATGCCTTTGGGGATTTTTATGGTAATTTTCTCCGTACGACCTTCATGATTGAAACTAATGGTTTTTTCGGCGCCGGTAGCCACTTCCTGAACCGTCAGGGGAAGTTCATATATCAGATTAGAGCCTTTCATCTGGGCTGGCCGTGCGCCCTGCTGGCCGAACGGAGATCCGGAGCCGAAAGAAAACCGAACCCCTCCACCTTTTCCGCCGAATAGATTCCCTCCGCTGAATCCGAATTCCCTGAAGACATCGGTAAAATCAAACCCTCTGAAGATATCTTCGGAGGAAAATCGCTGATGAAAGCCCGTCGAACCGAATTCATCGTACTGCTTGCGTTTTTCCTTGTCGCTGAGAACCGCATAGGCTTCGCTGACCTCTTTAAATCGGTCTTCAGCGGCTCTATCTCCCTTCGCATGATCGGGGTGACATTTCATGGCGAGCTTACGATAGGCTTTTTTAATTTCATCCTGGGAGGCGCTTTTGCTTACGCCAAGAATTTTATAATAATCCTTTTCAGGCATTTTCTAATTCGCTCCAATATTGAATAAAACGATTCTTCTCCAGAACTAACTTGTTATTATTTAAAATAAAATAAACTGAAACTATAGATGTGTCAAGAATCATGGCGGTGTATCGAAAAACCAATGCGGGCAGGGAAAGCAGCACCCACATCACCCGGGTTCAGCGGCTTTTGAGACCTGTGAAGCCCGAAAAGCCTGTTTTTCTCGTGTGTTGACGGCGATCATAAGGGCCGAAAGCGCTGCCGGCGTCATACCGTCGATGCGGGCGGCCTGTCCAAAAGAAGCGGGCCTGACAACCGAAAGTTTTTCCTTCAGTTCGTTCGAAAGTCCATAGATGTTTTTGAATTCAAAATTTTCAGGTATTTTTAAATTTTCCTGCCGCTTGAAGCGCTCGACGTCCTTGAGTTGTTTGACGATATACCCTTCATATTTGATTTCGATTTCCACCTGCCGTGCAAGGGCCGCACCGATCGGCTGCGGGTTTTTCCCTCCCAGCACCTGTGTATCTTCGTAATTGATTTGCGTGCGTTTCAAAAGCTGGTCCAGAGAGGTTCCGGTTGTTATCTCGGGTGTTCCGCGTTTTCGCAGGAAATCATTGTTTTCGCGGGTGGGCCTCACGACGATCCCCTTTATCCGCCGGACCTCATTGGCGAGCATCTGTTTGCGATCCCGGATCTCATTTGCGGCATCTTTCCCGATCAAGCCAAGCTCATGGCCTATCTCCATAAGCCGCAGATCGGCGTTATCTTCCCTTAAAATGAGACGGTATTCCGCTCTGGAGGTAAACATCCGATACGGTTCACGCGTTCCGCGCGTCACCAGATCATCGATCATGACTCCGATATAGGCCTGGGATCTGTCAAGAATAAAGGGTGCCCTTTTTTGAATGCGGCAGGCGGCGTTGATGCCGGCCCACAGTCCCTGGGCTGCGGCTTCTTCGTAGCCCGAGGTTCCGTTGATCTGCCCCGCCATGAACAATCCTGAAATCTTTTTGTTTTCCAGGGTCGGTCTGAGTTGGACGGGATTTACATAGTCGTATTCGATGGCATAGGCGGGCCGCATGATTTCGGCGGATTCCAGTCCCTCGACGGATCTGACAACCTGCAGCTGGACCTCCATGGGAAGACTGTTTCCCAGGCCGCTGGCGTACATTTCATCCGTGTCGAGTCCTTCGGCTTCAAGAATGATCTGATGTCTGTCCCTATTGGAGAACTTGACGATCTTGTCTTCAAATGAAGGGCAGTAGCGGGCCGAAACGCCCTTGATGATTCCTCCATAGAGGGCGCTGCGGTTGAGATTTTCCCGGACGATACGGTGGGTCCTTTTATTGGTGTAGCCGATATAACTCGGGACCTGGGGGAGCGTAAAGGAGTCGGTGAAGAACGAAAAGGGACGGCAGGACGGGTCTGAGTCCTGGGCGGAGAACGAGGTAAAATCGATGCTCGATCGCTTCAGACGGGGCGGTGTTCCTGTTTTCATCCTTCCCAGTTCAAACCCCAGTTCTCTTAAATGGGCTGGCAGGCCATAGGAGGCGAATTCACCGGCTCTTCCAGCCCGTATGGATTTGAAGCCGATATGAATGAGCCCGCTTAAAAAAGTTCCCGTCGCCAGAATGACAGCCTGTGCCATGTATCCAAAACCGGTATGGTCCTCCACGCCGATAATCCTGTGGCCTTCAATGACGAGCCGTTCTATCAGCGCCTGTTTCAGATCGAGACCGGGTTGTTTTTCGATCACGGATTTCATCGCCGTGTGATATCTTGCCTTGTCGTTTTGGGTCCTTGTGGATTGGACGGCCGGTCCCTTTTTCGTATTCAGCGTTCTGTATTGAATGGCTGTTCTGTCGGTTATTTTGGCCATTTCTCCGCCCAGGGCATCGATTTCTTTCACAAGCTGGCCCTTGGCCATCCCTCCAACCGACGGACTGCAGGGCATCGCAGCCACCTTGTCGAGGTCAATGGCGGTGAGAAGAACGCTGCATCCCATGCGGGCAGCGGCAAGGGCCGCTTCACACCCGGCATGGCCCGCCCCGACTACGATGACGTCATAGGGTTTTGGATAACCGCTCATCGATCGCTTTTACACCCGCTTTCGCTTTTGGTGAATTATCGGTTTTCATTCACATGGCAACATACTATACTATGCGAAAACAGTATATATCCAGGACAACGGTGCGTCAAGATTCGGCCGGTCGGGTTTGGCAAGGAACGGAACATTGAAAAGATACAACGATTTGAATACCTATTTGAGAAGCGTTTTCGGCTGCCGTGTTCAGAAAGTAACCGTCGATGCGGGTCTTTCCTGTCCGAACCGCGATGGAACCCTTTCAACCGGCGGCTGCATGTACTGCAACGACAGAGGCTCGGGCACCGGGGCCCATTTGATGGGATTGTCCGTGGCGGAGCAGATCGAGAGGGGCAAGCAGACCCTTTCAAAACGTTACGGAGCAAAACGATTCATCGCTTACTTTCAATCATTTTCCAACACATACGCGCCGGTCGACCATCTAAGACGTCTCTATGATGAGGCCCTTTCCGTAAAAGATGTGGTCGGTCTATCCATAGGTACCCGGCCGGACTGCGTCAACGAAGCAATCCTGGATCTCATTTCCGGCTATGCAAAGAATGTCATGGTATGGATTGAATACGGCCTGCAGTCGGCGCATGACGAGACGCTGATTCTAATCCACCGGGGACACGACGTTCGATGTTTCAAAGACGCCGTGGAAGCCACACGTAACAGGGGCATAAAAATCTGTGCGCACATTATCCTGGGTCTTCCGGGCGAAGGGAGGCGCCGCATGCTCGATACGGCGAAGCTGGTGGGTGATTTAAAACTGGATGGGATAAAAATTCACCTGCTTTATGTAGTTCGGGGAACGCGGCTCGAACAAATCTATCGGCAGGGCGCCTACCAATGTCTCGATCAATACGACTATGTATCTCTTGTCTGCGATATTCTGGAGCGTCTGCCGGAAGATATGATCATTCAGCGGTTGACGGGCGACCCTCGCCCCGGGGAACTTATTGCGCCGCTTTGGTCCCTCAGAAAAGGTCAGACGCTTCAGCTCATACGCGACACCCTCGATCAAAGAGACTCCCGGCAGGGACAATTCGCGTCATCCTGCTTTTGTGAGAAAACTTCAGGTCCAACCCAAATCCGAATTCCGGGAGAAATGACGGAAAAAGCCCCGAACCTCTGAACCCTGAACCTTTCCTTCATTGCTTTTGAAGCGAATGGGTATAGCGCTGCGCGATGGGATACCGCCTGCCGTACCCGAAGGCCCTGGACGTTACCTTCAGTCCGGGTGCGGCCTGGTGGCGTTTGTATTCATTTCGGTCAACCCTGGAGACGATGTCGAGGACAACATGCATGTCGAAACCCATGCGGGTCAGTTCATCGATCCCTCTGGATTCCTCGATGTATGCCTTTAGTATGGCATCCAGAATATCGTAGGGCGGCAGATCATCCTGGTCTGTCTGGTTCGGTTTGAGTTCTGCGGAGGGCTTTTTCTTCAGGATTCGGTCCGGAATGATTTCCCGCCGGCTGTTGATGAATCTGGCTAAATCGTAGACCATCGATTTTGAGACATCGGACAGGACCGCCAGTCCGCCGTTCATGTCGCCGTATAGGGTGCAGTATCCTACGGCGAGTTCCGACTTGTTTCCCGTGGAAAGCACCAGGCAGCCGTCTCTGTTGGATATTCCCATGAGAATGGTGCCGCGTATCCGCGCCTGAATGTTCTGTTCGGTAAGCCCGGGCGAAGCGGCGTTAAAATCCGGGGATAGACAGGATAGAAACGATTCAAAGATGGGTTCTATCGGAATGGTGGTGAGCGGAATGCCGAGATTTTTCGAAAGATTCTCGGTATCGACGAAATTGCTCTCGCAGGTATACCTGGACGGCATAAACACAGCGGATACATTTTTACGGCCGAGCGCTTCCACCGCAATGCAAACCGTAAGCGCCGAATCGATTCCGCCGCTCAGACCCACCACCACCTTCGAGAACCCGCATTTCGTCACGTAGTCGCGGGTACCCATGGACAGGGCCTTAAAAAGAGATTCCGAATCCGAATCTGAAATCGGATGCACCTGCCGAGGGTCGGAATCCGTCGCTTCCAGATCCGCGATCACCAGGGCTTCTTCGAAATCGCCTGCTCTGGCCCGAAGGCTGCCGGTGCCGTCGTATGCTGCGCTGATGCCGTCGAAAAGAACGCTGTCATTGCCGCCCACCTGGTTTACATATAGTACCGGAACACCGTATTTTCTTGAGATTGTGCGCAGCATGCGGGACCTGAAGGCATGTTTTCCCAGATGAAAAGGCGATGCGGCGATATTGATAATCAGGTCGGCGCCGTCGCGTATCATCAAACCGACAGGATCGATATGATAGATCCGTCTTTTAAAGATATCCTTATCATTCCAGGCGTCTTCACAAATGGTCAGGCCGATCCGGCGCCCCTTGTAGTCAAAGGCGCTGCAGTCGACGCCCGCTTCGAAAAATCGGCTTTCGTCGAACACATCATAGGTGGGCAGTAGGCGTTTGAAAACCGTAGCCACCCGATTGCCGTCCTCGAAAAGAGCGGCGGCGTTGGTTAAAGGGTTTCCCTCCTCGGAAGGGTTTTTATCGACATATCCGCAAATTAGGCCGATTCCTCGAGCGTACGCAGCCGCCTGTTTCAACCCTTGCAGGTTTGCTTCGATAAAATCGCTTCTTTCCAGTAGATCGCGGGGAGGGTACCCTGAGAGGACGAGTTCCGAAAAAACAACGAGGTCGCACGAGCGCTCCAGGGCCAGCGATGTAAATTTTTTTATTTTTCCGACATTGTTTGTAAAATCGCCGATGGTCGGATTGATTTGTGCAAGGGCTACCCGCATGACTTTCCCCTCAATACCGGATTTCTACCCGTTAAATCCTGCCCCCTGAACGCTTTTCCTCTCGAGATCTACAGACGATGTCACGTCGAGTGCAGAAAATTTTCAATCCATAAAAGCAGTTCCGAAGGATCCATCGATTCCGCCCGAACGGTGTCGGGATCACTCCGGAACCACGTCATCTGGCGCTTTGCATACCTTCGGGTATCCCGCTTCAACTTTTCGATGGTCTCATCCCATGGCATGAATCCCTGAAGATAGCCGACCATGTGCCGGTATCCGATGGACTTCATCGATTTGAGGTTCGGCCCATATCCCATTTTCAGAAGGCATTCAACCTCGTGCAAAAAACCCGCCTCGATCATCTGATCTGTCCGTCTGTTTATTCTTTCATACAGCGCCTGGCGATCCATGTCGAGAGCGATCGTCAGGAACCGGAAGGGGGTATCTCTAAAGCCATGCGCCTGGTGATGGGCGGATATCGATTCACCGGTGAGTTCGAGTACTTCAAGGGAACGAAGAATCCGGTAGGTGTCGTTGGGGTGAAGTCTTTCCGCGGTCCAAGGGTCTTTTTCACTCAGGATTCGGTACAAAAAGCCGACTCCGTGCGTTGCTGCCAAGCCCCTGAGACGCTCGCGGATGCCCTGATTCTGCGATCTGCTCCTGAAAACACCGTGGATCAAAGATTTAATATACAGTCCCGTGCCGCCGACGACCAGAGGAAGTTTCCCTTGATCATGAAGTGTCCGGATTACTTTTCGGGCTGATTCTACGTATCGGGCCGCGTCAAACGGCGTATCCGGATCGACGACATCGACCATATGGTGGGGAACCCTGGCTCTTTCATCGGGAGTCGGCTTGGCCGTGCCGATATCCATGTACCGATACACCTGCATGGAATCGGCGCTGATGATGTCGGCATTTAATGCTTCGGCCAGTTGCAGGGAAACCGATGTCTTGCCTATGCCGGTCGGGCCGCAGATGACGACGATATTCGGTTTTTTCAGATTTGAACCCATCCCCCGTGCACCTGCGCGCCTCGCATCACTCGGTTAGCAAACGCCTGTCCGTATCGGCATTATTTATAAAGGGTTGTCCCTCAACCCGGGTTATCGCTATTGCTTTTCAAACCGCTTCTACGCATAGGCGGTTCCCTTGACTTCATTTACGTAGTGGCCGGCCGAAAAGGCTGCCGTAGCTCCTTCACCGCAAGCCGTCACGATTTGCCGGAGCAGTTTCTTCCTCGCGTCCCCGCATGCGAAAATGCCCGTGACGGAAGTCCGCATGTCTTCGTCCGTAAGAATGTATCCCCTATCGTCCATATCAAGGATACCTTTGAGAAAGCCGGTATTCGGAACGGTCCCTGCGAAAATGAATATGCCGGCGCATTGCTTTTCCCAGACCCGGCCGGTGGTAAGATTCTTGAGACGGACCTTTTCCACGCTGCTTTCGCCTTCGATCGCTTCGACAATCGTATTCCAGACAAACTCGATCTTCGGGTCTGCAAAGGCCCGATCCTGGATGATTTTAGCGGCGCGAAGCCTGTCCCTTCGGTGAACAAGGGTGAGTCTGCTGACAATTTTGGTCAAATACGTACTTTCTTCGACTGCGGTATCGCCTCCGCCTACCACCACAACCTCCTGATCTTGATAAAAAGGGCCGTCGCAGGTAGCGCAGTAGGAAACCCCCATGCCTCGGAATTTGTCTTCACCGGGCACGCCCAGCTTGTTCCAATCCGCTCCGACGGAAACGATGATAGACAACGCTTGATGGTCGCTCTGATCGGTGATCACCCGAAAAGGTGTTCCAGGAGCGTCCGAAAATTCGATTTTAAGGACTTCTTCGTTGAGAACCTGAAGGCCGAAACGAAGGGCATGCTCTTCGAATTTGTGCGAAAGCTCCGGGCCAGATATGCCTTCAGGGAATCCCGGGTAGTTGTCGACCCACTCGGTGGTCGCCGCCTGTCCGCCAGCGACCAGTTTTTCAATAAGCAGCGTGGTCATTCCGCTGCGGGTGGCGTACATTCCTGCGGTAAATCCAGCAGGGCCGCCGCCGATAATAACGACATCCCAGAGTTCCCCGACACGCGTATCACTCATTTTGATTCCCTCTCTGATAAACCCGGCAGCCCTATCCGGCGGATTTCGGTGATAAAGACAACCGGCTGCACCGGAAGGGGCTTAATGGAAAATCCGAAAAAACCGCTTATTCTACGCAACCTATAAAAGCTATGTTCTCATTCGTCAAGGTTAAAGCACCGGCTGTCGGCGGCAGATATCCCGTATATCCCGAAAGAAAGATTGACCGGAACCTGTGTTTGACATATGAAGGTAAAGTATTTTTGCACAAGTAAAGAAAGAGAATCGGGCGGAAGGTATTCCGGTGCTGCCGAAAACCGGCTGCAAAACATCGACAACCCGATACGGGGGGGGCTTCATGACCTATCACGACATCCTTTTTTCGAAGAAAAGGGAACTCGGATTTCTGACATTGAACAATCCGAAAAAAGCGAACGCACTGTCAAAAAGGATGGTCCATGAAATGATCGATGCGCTCACGCGTGCAGCCGAGGACGAGTCTGTCAAGGTGATTATCCTGAAAGCCGAAGGAAAGCACTTTTGTGCCGGGCACGATCTGAAGGAGATGCTCGGCCAGGGGGCGAGGGCCTATAAAATGATTTTCGACCGATGCACCCGTATGATGCAGCTTCTTCACGAAATTCCCCAGCCGGTTATTGCCCAGGTGCAAGGCATCGCAACGGCTGCCGGTTGTCAGCTTGCTGCATGGTGTGACCTGGTTGTGGCCGAGGAAGATGCGAAATTTGCAACCCCGGGAGTTGGTATCGGGCTTTTTTGCACGACGCCCATGGTAGCGGTTACGCGGGCCGTGGGAAGAAAGGCGGCCATGGAAATGCTGCTGACCGGCCGCTATATCGGTGCACAGGAGGCCAAGCAGATGGGGCTGGTCAACCGCGTGGTTCCGGCACGGGATTTGGATGATGAAACCGAAATTCTGGCTGCCCAAATAGCCGAAGCCAGCCGATTTGTTCTTGCCATCGGCAAACAGGGATTCTATCATCAAGCTTCTTTGGGTGACGGCGATGCCATGAATTACGCCAAGCATACCATCGCGCTGAATCTCACAGCCGATGACGCCCAGCACGGTATTGCCTGTTTTCTCGAAAAAAAGAACCCTGAATGGAAAAATCGATAGAATGGAAAGCGTGTCATATGGACCTTAACCATTTTCCACGGGAAACGATGAGATTCGAAATTCAAGCTTATAAGAAGCCTGCCAGCCCAAATGAATTGCAAAAAACCCATGTCCCTTTCACCGGGTCTCCCCGGCGGCATCCGTATGATTCGAAAAAGATTCACCTTGTAGCCGATCCATACAGTACGAGCACTTTTTACTACGAATTCAAAAGCTCCGACGTGTCCTATGTGGAGGAGCTGCCGAATCTCGTCAGCATGGAGGGCGAAACCATTCCCATGGTGAGAATATGGGTTAAAAAAATGAGTATGGGGATAAGGTCTCTGCCGTTTGTTGTCGACAGTACGACATTCGGATAAACGTCCGCCTGCGGCCTGCAAAGGACCCCGGCGGTCGTCATGCGATGTATTTATTTTTTCGAAGAGTCCAGCAGGTACAACATATCAGATAATTTCCCGTATGCAATTGCGGATCTGGGAGAAGGATTCAGGCGATACGGCCATCAGCGGGGAATCGATCCGCTGCCCATCCAGATATTCATTGAGAAAAATCTCGCTGCCGTCCATTTTGAGCAGCCTGCCGCCGGCGGCTTCTATAATGATACGGGCTGCGGAAAGATCCTGGTAGGATCCGTTTGCAACAGCAGCGGCTTCGGCCCGCCCCATCGCCACGTAGCAAATATGGGCGGAAGTGCAGCCCAGGTTTCTGATTTTACCGGGGAATTCAATTCGATAGTGGTTGTGAAACCGGGAATAGGTGAGAAAAAGACTTTCGTCATTTATTGGCGCCTGTTCGCAGATGCTGATTTTTACATTGTTTCTATAGGCATTTTCACCGGCCTGCGCAAAAAACAGGTCGCCTGTGGCCGGCATGAAAAAAGCACCGAAGATGGGCCAGAAATTTTCGAGCAGCGATAGGGACATCCCCCAGATGGGAATGCCGGCCTGAAAATTGGCAACGCCGTCGAGCGGATCGAAAATCCACAGATACCGTTTTTCCTCGTGGGAATAGGTTTGAATATCGTGGGTGTTCGTAAACACCTGGTGTGCCGGGAAACGGGACTGGAGCCGGTTGCAGAAAAATACCGAAAGATGCAGTTCTGTTTCGGTGACGAGTGTCATATCGAATTTCAACTTTGGGTCGCCTCTTCCGTAAAAGCCCAAGGCCTCATCGCCGGAGCGTCGAATGACATCCAGTGCAAATTCGCTCAGTTCCTCGATCCCGCGACTTTTTTCCTCCGACATGTTTCCTCCTTTCATTCTGTTTTGGTTTGTGTTTATACGGCACTGTGTGTCGACAACGGAAACTACAGGACCGAATCCGTCTCGGCTCGAAGACCGTTATTTATTAAGGGCCGAAATGGCCTTTCGGCGCCGTTTTCTCCCTGCTTGCATGTAAAATACCAGAATTTTAATACAATTTCAGTTGCTTCCTCATAAAATATTTGATATTGAAAACGAAAACGCTTTTTATTGAATTCTCAAAAAACACAGGTTCGTGTCCATCCATAGAGGAGATAATTTCGTCGAGTTCAAGGCGGGCGAAAATTTTAACCACAGAAATACATGGAAGTATTTCGAGGATTACAATTTGAGCCCAACGCAGAAATCGGTGAAAATAGCCATTTATGGATGGACAGTTGTTAACCTGACGGTGATCGGTTCTGCTTGATTCTGAATGCTGGATAGACCCGTGCGCAACCTGTATACCGTTTGCATAAGGATTGTTCTTTCTACCACAGAGCGAGTCTGATTGAAATATATTAAATTTTTATAAGTTTCGAAAGGAGCCGCATTTCATGACACTTACAAAAGCAGACATTGTAGAGTCCATTCAGAATCACCTCGGATTTACCAAAATTAAAAGTGCGGAGACTGTTGAAACGCTGCTGGAGATCGTCAAGAAATCCTTGGAACAGGGCGAGGATGTGCTGATTAGCGGCTTCGGAAAATTCTGCGTAAGAAAAAAGCGCGCGCGAAAAGGTCGAAATCCCGCTACCGGAGACGATATGATGCTGGTGCCGAGAAAGGTCGTCACATTCAAGTGCTCGGGAAGGTTGAGGCAAAAAATCAATGGGTAGCTGCCACCCGATTTTTTTCTCGCGGGCATCCTTCTTTAAAAACCAAGACCGGCAGAGGTAAGATCGGGGTGGCCTATAACAGGCTGTCGGTTTCGAGCGCATTCCAAAAGGAAAATGAGGTTGCGTCATATTCCTGTTTGCCGCCGTTCGTCAGGGTAAAACGACGGTGTTTGACAGAGAGACGTTCGGGCGCGCGGAACGACAAATAAACACGCGGAACGTTTTTAAAAAAAGTTACATAATATGCTTGCTTTCCGTCTGAACTAGGTTATAATGAAATCAATCATGAAAGGTCCGTACGTTCTGGCGGGCCGGTTTCGTTCTGAAGGAAGAATCCATTTGTCAAAGTGGCTATCCGAAGCGTGAAACTATGAGAAATTTATTGAAAGGAGAGTGCTACTATGGCTAATGGAACTGTAAAGTGGTTTAACAGCAGCAAAGGGTACGGCTTCATCGAGCAGGAAGACGGTCCGGATGTGTTTGTTCATCATTCAGGTATCAATGCTACCGGATTCAAGTCTCTTGATGAAGGCGCACGGGTTACCTTTGACATAGAGCAGGGACAAAAAGGTCCTGCTGCAAAAAACGTCACCGTAATCTAATATCCGACTTCCCGGTTAAAAAGGGCATTCAATCGAACTTCGAGTGAATGCCCTTTTTCTTTTTAATATCTTGATTATTGTGTTTTTTGGTGATATAATTAAAAAACCATGATACTTTCACCTCCTTATATAAAGTTTCATGGTTATGCCCTGCAGGAAATCCCCCGATTCTGCGGGGCTATTTTTTACTGATGTCCCAGGAATTCCATTCGACTAAAACAGCCGATCAGCGGCAGGGGATGCGTCAACCGGATCCCGGACGATGATAAAAAAAATGATTTCCGGCGGCCAGACAGGCGCCGAAAGGGCCGCCATGGATGCGGCTGCCAAGCTTGGCATTCACCATGGCGGATTCATACCAAACGGATGGAAACCGGAGGACGGAATTCAGTTGGCCTCTTTCGGGTTAAAAGAACTATCTTCGGTGAGTCTCTGGAAAAGCATTGAACAAAACGTTCTGGAAGCTGACGGCACACTGACCGTCTCTCACGGAACCACCTTTCGGGCATTTAAGGTGCTCTGCCATTTCATCGATAAAAACCGCCGACCTTTTATCCACGTCAATCTTCAAAAAATGTCCACTCTGGGTGCGATGGCAGCCGTCGTTTCATGGATGAGAGAAAACGATGTCAAAATATTGAATGTCAGCGGGCCTAGGGCAAGTGAAGATCCGCATATCTATGACGATGTGATGAGGGTTCTCGAAGGCGTTTGCCGAGTGGAAAGAATCGCAGGAACTGTTCCAGATACACTTCAGAACCTCGTGGAAAGAAAAAAAGGGGGGGAAGGCCATTTCTATGCGCCTGAAACGGTCGATATGGCCGTGGGGCGGCTGCTGTCGAAACTATCCTTCAAGGATAAGACGACCCTGGCAAATATGACCGAAGGCGAACTCGAATCCCTTAAAAAAACTCTTGGCAGGTATATCAGAGAACAGTTTTTCTGGAGATGGTCGGGAAATCCGAAATTGATGGCCTCCTGCCGGGAGGTTTCCGAAGCTATTTGTGCCAACGAAGAGCAAGCGGCCGCTGCCATCATTTTTCAGTTATGGAAAAAGTTGCGAAGTACCCATAAGCTCCGGGTTGTCAAGTGAATTTTATTCATTGATTCCGGATATCCAACAGGACTATTGACAATTCGTTTTTGCTGTTGTATTCGGCTGAATTAATTAAAGTATTGGAGGCTTCAGATGAATAAACTGGAATTGGCTGAAAAGCTCAAAGAGGAAGCTGGCCTAACAAAAACCGAGGCCAAAGTGCTTGTGGACCTGTTTTTTGATGAAATGGCCGATGCGCTGGCGAAGGGCGACCGGGTGGAAATTAGAGGGCTATGCTCATTTTATGTAAAGAACTATCGCCCGTATACAGGCAGAAACCCGAAAACAGGGGACAAGGTGTCCATCGCACCCAAAAAATTGCCGTTTTTTAAATGCGGCAAGGAACTGAAAGACCGTGTGGATCAGTAGACCAAATCGGAGGAGGCAAAACGGATGAAGGATTTTAAAAAGGACTTTCAGGCCGTTATCAAACAGCTCGGTTTTATAATGAAAAAAATCGTAAGACTATCTGAAGCAATGGAAACCATCCATAACCCCACCTCCACGGAAAAACCCAGAGCGGTCGAAAAGGCCGCGGGTAAAAAATCCCCAAAAGATACGGCTTCGGATTCGATTCTTAGAATCATCAAAATGAGCCGCAAGGGGGTTACTCTTTCCGTTCTGAAGGAAAAAACCGGTTTTAATGAAAAGAAAATTCAAAACATCATCTATAAACTGAAGAAACAGGAGAAAATTAAAAGCGAAAGCAAAGGGATATACATGAAAACTTGATTTCGCATGCTTTCCGCATCCATTTGCTTCAAAGCGCCGCGAAAAATAAAGATATCCCTCATGCAACGGGATTCGAATTTGCTGTTTTACCCGTTATCACCAGCCTGTTCAGCCGCGGCGGTCGAGCGGCGATTTGAGATAATGGGTGCCGACATCTTCCGTAACGGACATGCCGCATTCAGCCATAATGATTTTTAGTTCCACAGGAGTGATAACTCCCCGATCGATCAGGATTTCACCTATCTTTCGCCTCATTTTCTGTAAAGCCCAAAAAATATCCTGATCGGTCGCATACCCCTTTTCGATCAGGATTTCACCTATCTTTTTTCCTTTGTGATTTTTCTGGTATCTCAGCGCATCTTCCATCTGTTCCATCGATATACGTCCCGAGGCAACCAGAATCTCGCCTGTTCGGAGTTTTTGTTCTCCCAGGGCTTCTTCAAGCTCGGCTTGCGTTATGAAACCTCTCCTGACCAGCTCCAGGCCGATTTTGGGCTGAAACCATTTTAATCTTCGAATACTGCTGCAGACACCGTGAACGCTAAAGGTTACGGCGACGGCGATTGCGAAAAATGACCCGATGGCAAGCAAAAATTCATACATTTGATTTTGGATGATGTCTGGAAATCCGAGAAGAGGCAGGTTTTCGGTCACAAAAGGAGAAAAAAAATACAGAAGCCAGCATACCAGGAACGTCCCAAAGAATACATACCATCTTGCCTGCGGAGTCATGTATTTTCCAATGCTTTAAGTTGCCGCGTTTCTGTTGTCACTGCTGTTTGCACATAACATATGAACGCTATCCAGAACCAAACCGGATCGGCAGGTAAAATAGCGCAATATGTCTGATCCTGTCAAATATATCTATGTCGGCGTGTTGACTTTTTTTATTTTTTGCAGTATCCATACTTTTTAAAAAAGCCGGCGTACATGACCGATAAGTCGTACAGGCATTTTTGCCGTCTTTTTTCGATTTTTTCATAAACAACAGGGTATCTGTAAAAAAAGGGGGGGGATGATGCTTGCTAAATTTCGAAAGCCGTTTCCGGCACTCGGTTCAGCTGTCTACTTGTTTTTCTTTTTGGCTTCCCCGTTGTTTGCAGGGATGGTGGGATCTTTCCCGTCACCTGATTTTCCCTCTGCCGGCAGCAGGTCGGATGAAATCCAAAAGATCAAAACAGCCCTCGAAAACCAACTCGTCCGGGCAAAGTTGAGTGCCTATGGTCTGACGGTAGAGGAGATAGAGCAGAAGCTTGACGGGATGACCGATGCGCAGATTCATCTGATGGCACAGACCGCCGAAAGCGTGCCGGCAGGCGGTAGCGATGCATTCGGTGTGTTGATCGGGGCTCTTCTGATCATCTTGCTCGTGGTCCTGATTCTAAAAGCCATGGGCAAGTCCATCGTGGTCCATTGAAAAGAAAATTGAATGTGCCTTTATTCATTGTATTTTTGGCTTGTTCCATATCGGTTTCCGCCTTTCAAATCGACGGGGTCCCTTTTATTCGACAGACCAGGGAACAATGCGGCCCTGCGTCGCTGTCTTCCGTTTTTTCTTATTACGGATTCGAAATTCATCCGGATGTCATCGCCAAAGAAACTTATAATTCAAAGCTGAAAGGCGCTCTCATTACAGATCTTGAGAATTTTTCCGGGGCATCCGGGTTTAATACCGAATCCGGTCGGGGAACCCTTGATACACTAAAGGGATTTATCAATCAAAAAAAGCCGGTTATCGTCCTCATCGACTTGGGGGTGTGGTTCATCTCAAAACCGCATTATGTGGTTCTGTTCGGCTATTCGGATAAGGGTTTTCTCTCCCACGACGGTGAAAAGGCCTATCGTACATTTATATATTCGGATTTTGAAAAGATGTGGGAAAAAGCCGGACGGCCGTATCTTCTGGTTTACCCATGAAACAGCCCGTCGTCATGAGTGTTTTTTTCTTTTTTCTCCTATCCTGTACCTTGCCCCGGATCTATGTTGTTGAGGACCCTCTGACAGCCGCTCAGCATAATGAACTCGGATTCATCTATGAAAATCAGGGAGAGTATGATCTGGCAAAAAAAGAATATACGCTTGCGCTGAAAAAAAGAAAGGACTGGGCGCTTCCTTGTTTCAACCTGGGGAACCTCTACTATAAAATGGGGGAGAAAGATCGGGCGGAAGCGTATTACAGAAAAGCGCTTGAAAAAGACCCGGTGAATCCGGATGCGATGAATAATCTTGCGTATGTGCTTTTCGAGCGGGGCAGATACGTGGAGGCCGAAAAGTGGATCGGCCGGGCGCTTTCCATCCAGGTGAAAGAGGAGTATCTGGATACACAAAAAAAGATTTTTTCAAATAAAGTTTCGGGGGAACCCGCTCTGCCCTGAAGGATTCAACCCATCTCGGTTTTCATCCCAAAGCCGGGCCGAGCATCGGTTTTTTCGGGCTTGACAGGTTTTCGCGGCAATTCTATCATACGCACGCTCTGTCCGGAATCATTTGAACCCTGAACTTCGAACCCTCAACCTCGACGGCTCCGTAAAAGTCGTCACCCCGGTCAAAACCGGGGTCCGGAGAAATTCTAACCGATTGACATTGCCGGATTCCGGCACTTGCTTCGGACTGGATCCGGGGTTCGCCGGAATGACGGAGATGGACGTTTTCGAATGTATATTGGGCCAGCAAATAAGAAGGGCTTTTTCCCCCTCCGTGTTTCAGCCTGGTTGTTTGCCGCGGCACTGGCGACCATGGTCGCACCCGCTTTCGGTGGGGTCGGGACTTTTCCGTTGCCGCTTGATTTTTCCGGTTTGATCGAGGCCGCACGCCTCAAGGGTCCCATTGATTTTTGCGGGGAACCGGTTGACCTGCAGGACCAGGACGTCCGTGAACGTATGGAGCGGGAGATGCTTTTGATACTTGGGGACGCCCCGCAGGTTATTCTGTGGATCAAGCGATCCCTTCAGTATCTGGCTCCCATCCAGGAAACCCTGCGCAAACACCATATGCCCGATGACCTGAAATTCATCGCGATTGCGGAAAGTTCCCTCCGGCCGCATGCCGGCTCCCCGAAGGGGGCCGTGGGCTTCTGGCAATTTATTGAACCTACCGGGAAAAGATTCGGCCTGACGGTCGATGCGGATAAAGATGAACGCCGAAGCCTCCTGTACTCCACCGATGCGGCCGTTGCCTATTTGAAAAAGATTCACAGCATGTTCAACTCCTGGACCCTTGCCGCCGCCGCTTACAACATGGGTGAATACGGTCTGAAAAGAGAAATCGATTATCAAAAAACCCGAAACTATTACCGGCTTTATTTGCCTCTCGAAACTCAGCGCTATATTTTCAGAATCCTTGCCATCAAACTCATCCTTTCCGACCCCGGACGTTACGGGTTTCATCTGGAGCCGGGAGACATCTATCCCCAGCATCCGGTGGAGCGTGTCATGATCGAGAGCGCCCGGGAAACATCTTTGATCACCGTCGCCGATGCGGCAAAGACCTATGTCAAGGTCATCAAAGACCTGAACCCGGAAATCCGTGGATATCGACTGGCTCCCGGTCGTCACGGCCTTTTCATCCCGAAAGCCGGTGCCGCAAATTTTCATGAGCGCTTTTTGGATCTGACAGGCAAAAAATTTCAGAGTCAGGCCGCAACCATTTATGTGGTGAAAAAAGGAGACACCCTTACGGATATAGCCAGACGTTTTCATGTGTCGGTATCCGAACTGGCCGCCTGGAATGGTCTGGAATCAAAAGAAGCCATTCATACGGGTCAGCGACTCGTGATCTATCCCGATGAAATCCCTTGAACCGGAAGCGTGAAAATTGGTCGATCTTTTTATTCTTCCCCATTGACAAACGCTTTCGGACGCTTTATAAATAACGCCGAAATTTAAGATCATGGTTTTCTGATCGGTTGGCAGGTCCTTTTTTTGTAATTTTCTCATAAGGAGTAAGATGGCGCGGTACCTGTTTGATCGGGGTTCAGCGGAGAAAAAGAGCAGCCGGCAAACTGTAAAATTTGGACCTGCTCTCCATTTCCAATAGGAGACAAGACCATAGAGGATACGCTCTGAACAGCAGGTGTAATCCTCTTTTTTATTTAGAGGCAAAAAAAGCGCAAATGTCGAACAAACTGATTAAAATCATTACAATTGTAATTTTCGTTCACATTGCCTTGTGGACCCTTCTCAACCTTCCTGAAGACCCGGGGCCGGACTGGCAAGGCCTCCCGAAAGGCGTGTCGTTCAGCCCCTACCGGGAAAATCAGAATCCCTTACTGTCGGTTTTTCCATCCCATGAAGAGATCCGCGATTCCCTGCGGTTTCTTAAAGGACGGGTCGGCAGCGTCCGAACCTACTCCTCTCTGGATGGCATGGAGATCGTGCCCGGAGTGGCCGCCACTTTGGCCATGCCGGTGACTGCCGGTGCATGGGTCGATCATCGCCTGGAGCGGAATGAAAGGGAGATATCCACGCTCATCGACAATGCCAGACGCTACAAAGGGACCATCAAGCGGGTGATTGTCGGCAACGAAGCGATCCTGCGGGAGGACCTTACCCCGGAAGCCCTTATCCGATACATCGAAAGAGTTCGACGCGAGGTGAGCGTTCCGGTCAGCACCGCGGAACCCTGGCATGTCTGGATCAAACACCCTGAACTAGCCGAGCATGTCGATTTCATATCCATTCACGTGCTTCCCTACTGGGAACGGATATCGGCCCAATATGGCGTTTCCTGGGTGCTGGACCGGTACGAACAAATACAAAAAGCTTTTCCGAAAATGCCTATCTACATCGCCGAAGTCGGATGGCCCAGCGGCGGGGAGCGCCAGGGCAGCGCCAAGGCAAACCCGGAAAATGCGGAAATATTTCTCAGAAGATTCCTCAACATGGCCGACCGCCTCGATCTGGATTACTGCGTCATGGAAGCTTTTGACCAGCCTTGGAAACGCAAAATAGAGGGCATTGTAGGGGGGTACTGGGGCCTTTTTGATCTTGAAAATCGTCCCAAATACAGCCTTGAAGGGCCGGTGCCGGGATCCGGCAATTGGATCTGGCTTTGTACCCTCGCGCTCATGGGATTGATGCCCGCAGTGCTGTACCTCAGATACTATTCCCATCATACCGAAAGCGCCAGGCTTTTTTTCTCGCTTTTGATCCAGGCGACGGCATCCGTTATGGTCTGGATCTTCTTTATGCCGATAACCAGCCATTTTCATTTTGCCGAGACTCTGAGTTGGGCGCTGCTTCTGCCCTTTCAAATCGGCTTGCTGTCGGTAGTGCTGATCAATGGATTCGAGCTGTCCGAGATGGTATGGCCCCAGGGACTCAAGCGCCGGTTTGTTCCGCTGACTCCGGAGACTGAAACAGACTTGCCCCGGGTATCGATTCACGTGCCGATATGCAAAGAGCCTCCCGAGATGGTAAAGGAAACATTAAGCAGCCTGGCGGCCCTTGATTACCCGGATTTCGAGATCCTTGTCATCGACAACAACAATCCCCATCCGGAATTGTGGCGGCCTGTAGAGGCGCATTGCAGCCTTCTGGGAAGCCGTTTCCGCTTTTTCCATCTTGAGACTCACCCCGGGTTCAAAGCCGGCGCTCTTAATTTTGCTCTGTCATGTACCGACCCGGATGCCCGAATCGTGGCCGTGGTAGACAGCGATTATGTGGTCCGCAGCGACTGGCTCAAATCGCTTGTTCCCTATTTCCGAAATCCGCGGATCGGCGTCGTTCAGGCTCCTCAAGACCATCGGGAATGGGAAGGAAACGTTTTTAAGACCGCCTGTAACAGGGAATATCAGGGTTTTTTTGAAATCGGTATGGTGCACCGCAACGAACGAAATGCCATCATTCAGCACGGTACAATGACGCTGATCCGCAAGTCGGATCTTGAAAGCCTAGACGGATGGGCCGAATGGTGCATCTGCGAAGACGCTGAGCTGGGTCTTCGCGTCCTCCAGAAGGGTCGAGAGGCGATTTACGTCAAGGAAAGCTTCGGCAAAGGGCTTACCCCGGACTCATTTGCCGCTTACAAACGCCAGAGGTCCCGCTGGGCTTACGGCGCGGTTCAAATCATGAAGCGTCACTGGAAGGCCCTGCTGCCGTGGAACCGCGAAACCAAGCTGACCCTCGGGCAGCGATACCACTTCGTAGCCGGCTGGCTGCCCTGGCTGGCCGACGGTATCAGTCATATCATTACCTGGGCATGGATCCTCTGGGCTTTGGGCATGCTGATAGCGCCCGCCACCATCGGCCCGCCGATCTCAGCACTCGTCCTGCCGGTTTTCGGGGTCTTTGTTTTCAAGTTGATTCACTTTTTCTGGCTTTATCGGGCTCGAGTGGAATGCAGCCTTCTTGAGCGTTTGGGCGCCGCTGTCGCCGGCGTGGCTTTGACCCATACCATCGCCAAGGCGGTTTTAAGAGGTATATTCACAAACAATCAGCCTTTTCTACGTACACCCAAGTGCGAGAGATGCCATGCCTGGCTCCATGCATTGATCATGGCCCGGGAGGAGGCCGTCATGATGGCGCTCCTGTGGCTGACGGCGGCCAACTTGAACATCTTTTACGGAGAGAAGGACCCGGAAGCGATTCTGTGGGTAACGGCCGTCCTCGTGCAATCTTTGCCTTATGCCGCATCGGTGGTCCACTCTCTGATGAGCGTGATACCGTCGGAAGTCTGGCGGAATTTGCTTCATTTCGCTGCCCGGGTGCGTTTCTTTGGAGCAACATTCGGGCTCCGGTCCTACCGTCGCAAACGGGTTTCTCCGCCTAGATTTTGAAAAAGTAGATAGAAGGAATAAAAAGAAGTTTTTCAAAGAAGAGAAAAGGCCCCTGCAGCTCCGGCTGCAGGGGCCTTTTCTCTTCAGTTACCCCCATTGTGAGGAGAGGGGTTAGGACTTTTACCCTGCTGTCGCAAGCACCGGCATGCCCATAAGAGGCCAGATCACATAGCAGAACAGGGTGAGCACCGCCATGAGAACGATGCTGGGGATGCATCCATAAAGAAAAAACTCTCCGGTGGTAAACTGCCTGCTCTCGTAAGCGATGGCGTTGGGGGCGGCGCCGATGAGCAGGTTGAAGGGCATGCCTGCCGTGACCAGCGAGGCGAACAAAATGACATGGGGGGAGACCCCCAGGTAACCGGCGATGACCAGAGACACCGGCAGTGAAATGGCGATGGCCGCGACATTCATGATGAAGTTGGTCATGAGCATGACGAAAAAGGCAATGGACAGGACAAAAACCAGCCAGTTGGCCTTCTGGAACAATGTCAACCAGTGCACCGCCAGCCACTGGGCCGCACCGGTTTGCCAGAGGCAGAAGCCGATGCTCATGGCCCCGCCGAAAAGCAGGATGATGTTCCAGGGAATGATTTCCAGGTCTTCCACGGTAAGGGTTCGGGTGAGAAAAAAGGCCAGGGTACCGATGAGCATGATACCGGCCCGGTCCATGTCCTGAAACGCCTTTACCGGCGCGAACGATTTCAGCATGAACAGGGTAATGATGGCGATCATGGTGAAAATGACGAACTTTTCCTTGCCGTTCAAAGGGCCGAGATTGCTGGCGAGCTCCCCGGCCTTTTCCCGAAGGCCTTCGATGCGGTCTTTTTCCGGACGAAAGAGAATCATTACGAGGAGCCAGAGGATAAAAACCATAAGCAGCCCTATCGGCAGCATGTACCAGGTGAGCTCGAAAAAGCCTATATCATACCCTTGGGGATAGACGATCCCCTTGATGGTCAGATTTTTTGTGAACTCCCTGAACATGCCGGCGGCCGCCACACCCCGGGCCGCCCCGAGATAGGTGATGATGGACCCGGCGCCGGCTACCCATGCCATGCCGATGAAAAGGCCTTTTCCGAAACGAGAGGGTTCACCGGTGTCGCTGTACAGGGCATGAATGGCCATGAGCAGCGGGAAGATGGCGGCGGCAACAGCGGTGTGGGCCATGAGCAGGGTCATGGCGGCGACCACGAGAAAGGTGCCCAGCAGGATATATTTGGTTCTTTCACCCACGACGCTCAGCATTTTGTAGGCCATGCGCTTGGTCAGCCCCGAAGCCGTAAAAGCGAGGCCGATGACCACGGAGCCGAAGATAAACCATACGGAAGGATCCAGAAAGTCACGCAGGGCTTCCTTGGCTGGCCGAATATAAAACAGGGTTTGGAACAGACCGATGGCGATGGATGTCGCGCCGATGGGCATGACCTCGAAAACCCACCAGATGCCGGCCATAAGAAAAAGGCCGATGGACAGTTTGCCTTCCCAGGAGAGTTTGAAAACGCGCTGCTCCGGATCCACGGCATCGGGAAGGGAGTCGATCCAGTAAAACAGGGCAAAGATCGCCAGCCCTAATAAAATGAAGAAGATTCTTTTCCAGTCGATGCGCCTTTTGACCGGCGCCATGCGTATTTCTTCGGGCATCTCCGGCAGCCCGGCAGCCAGTTTATCGCCCTTTTCTTTCTTGACCGATTTGTCTACCATGCGTGCAGCCCCCTTTAACTTTCATTCTCGAGTACGATGTCGGTGATTTCCTGGAAAAGATCCACCATCCGAACAACGCCCGCCACCTTCTGGTTATCCAGAACCGCGATGATCTCCATGTCCGTCTGAGTCATGGCGTAGGCCGCTTTGATGATCGGATCGTTGATGTTCACGGTGATCTGAATCGGCGACATGATTTCGCGTACCGGCTTGTTGGCCTCCTCTTTGCAGCCGCTGTGAAACAGATCCTTCCATAACAGGGCCAGATCTTTGGTTTTGTCGGCCGGCCGGCTTCCCTGATAATGCAAGGCTTCAGGACGCTTCAGAAACCGCGGTTCGATGCCTCTCAACATTTCCCTGCAGCCCAGATATCCCAGCAGTTGATATTTTTCATCAAAAACCAGAATAAAACGGGGCGAGACCTTTGCGTTCGATTCGGCGGCGGCTTTGAACATGAAGATGGCCTGCCGTACGCTGAACCAGTAAGGAATATGGGGGTAATCGGTCAGAGGGATGATAAAATCCTTGACGCTGCGTTCGATAGCCATAAGATTTGCCTTCCTTTTTTATCTGTGAACAATGACGTTGACCCTTTAAAAAAACCTTTTACAAAAGTCAAGATTTAATAAAGAACCCATCCGGCTTTGCTTGACAATCCGCCGGCCCCAAACTAAAATGTTTTTGTTTTTGTCTACCAAGCGGACGGAAAGGAAGACCGAACCGCCTTCAAAGCGCCGCCGACCGGACCACGAAGACCGACAATCAATTCAATGAGGGAGATCAACAAGATGAAAGTGCGGGTATTGTTAGTGGATGACGAATTGGAATTTATAGACCCTCTGGCGCAGCGTCTCGATGCTCGGGGTTTTGCCGTCGACACGGCCGTCAGTGCGGATCTGGCCCTATGCATCATAAAAGAAAAAGAGCTGGATGTGGTGATTTTGGATGTGCTGATGCCCGGCAAAAGCGGCATCGAAGCGCTCAAGGAAATCAAACAGGAAAAACCACTTGTAGAAGTGATCATGCTCACCGGTCATGCGACCGTGGAAACCGCCATTCAGGGCATGAAACTGGGGGCTTTTGACTATCTGATGAAACCCATCAATATCGACGATCTGGTGGAAAAAATCAAAAAATCCTATGCCCGCAAATCGGAACACGAAGAACGCATCCGTCAGGCCACCATCTCCAAAATCACCCGGGAGCGCAGCTGGTAAGGATCGACATTTTGCGAGCGCGGAAGGCAGGATCGGCGTTTCGTCCGTGCGGCTGATCCTGATGGCGGTGCCGGCAGAAATGGGTATCTGGGCGCTGTGTCTCGGACAGGATAACTCCTGGGACCTTCGCCATCACTATTACAACCCGTTGTTGTGACCTATCTCGACACGGGCCGGGTGCATCGATTTCCCACGGCGATCCTTTCAACGGGCATCATGATTCTGGCATTTCGGAGCCTGACCCGCAGCTTTATTCCGGACACCGTTACTCACGGCCGCCGGGAGATGAAACGGCTATTTTGTCTTGGAATCCCTCCGGTCGAAAAATGACCCGCGTATGGTTTCGACCTTGGCTATGCTGCAGTGCTCAATTTCGATCGGGAGGGCGGCATCTCCCTCGACTACGGGCGGATCAACCCCGTTCGGCAACAGATAGGCGACGATTTTCGTTGCGGTTTCATCCATTCCGCCTGTGGTAATATCGCATGTCCAGGTGCCGTCCATAAAAACGGTGGTCAGCGGCTTGTTTCGACCGGGTTTTGTCCACCAGCCCGAAACATATACATACACGGCGATCTTGTAGTGAAACGGATGTACATGCCGGACCCGGCCTTTTAGATCACCGGACCCGCCGATAGGCGGCACGGAGGTGAACGCAACGGTAGGGTTTCCATGCCCGCCGGGAATTTCGATGCGGCTCCAGTTATCCGCCATGGTGTCGCCCCGGAAAACGGCCGCCATGCCGGGTTTTGCCATTCCCGACTCGTCGATGACGCCCCAGTGTGCGCCCTGAGACTCCTCATGTCCCGCCTTCCATGTTTCGTCAAAGGCTTCGAAATAAAAATAATCGACATGATTGGCACGCGCCCAGGAGACGAAATTCATAAAATAGAAGGCGGCGTTGTTTGGGGAAAAGACCGCAGGGCCGATCGCTTTCCCGTTACTCGGCCAGCCGGTTTCGGAAACGATGACCTTTTTACCGGCGGCGGTCGAAAGAATCTGCTGATGCCAGCTGTGAACGGCGGCCACCGCCTGCTCCACGCTTATCCCTTCGAGGCAGGGATAATAATTTACCAGCACGACATCGACGGCATCCACAATAGAAGGGTGAGACAGGAGGATGCTGTAATTATCGGCATAGGCCACAGGAATTCCGGGCGCTGCCTGTCGAACACGTTGGATATAGGCGATCAGCTCTTTTTCCGGAAGATCTTTTCTCAAGAGGACTTCACTCCCCACGATTGCCATGTCCGCTTCGCCTGCTTTTGCGGCAGCCGTAAGATTTTGTATTTCCCGTTCATTTGTGACCGGGTCTGAATCAATCCAGGCACCGAGGGCTGTCCTGAGGCCCAGGCTGCGCGCGATGGGACCGGCTTTTTCCAATCCTTGTGTGCTGCCGTATGTACGAATCCAGTGTGTGTAAGGGGTTATGCGTTTCATTTTGACCCGGATTTGCTCTTCGCTTGCTTGAGCGCCGACATTGGGATCCTGGCCTTCCGTATAGGGGCTGAAGTTTATCCCTTGGATCCGATAGGTCGATCCGGCGCCGTCATTCTCGGTGTCCGGTCGGTCCCCGCAGGCCGGCAGGAAAACGATCAGAAGGAAGATCAAAGACATTCGAAGGCAATCGGCGGTCGTCTGGTAGTTCACGAAATTCCCTTTCATTCCGCCCGAAGCGCCTCGATCGGGTCGAGACGGGCTGCATGGAGGGCGGGCAGGACTCCGGCAAGCAGTCCGATCGCGGCGGCCAGCGTTTCGGCGAAGAAGATGTAGGTCCACGTGGTATGGGTGGGAAGCGCCGGTACGGCCTTTCCCAAAAGCCAGGCACCGCCCGCTCCCAGGGTGAGTCCCGCCAGACCACCGATGCCGGCCAGAGCGATTGCCTCGCCGATAAACAGCGCCATGATCTGCCGGCGCCCCGCGCCCAGGGCCCGAAGTAGGCCGATCTCTGAAGTGCGTTCGCGCACGGCGATGGTCATGATGGTCAGGATGCCGACTCCTCCGACCAGCAATGAAATGCCCCCCAGGGCTCCCACGGCGATAGTGAGAACACGAAGCACCGAGCCGAGTACCTCCAGCATCTGGTCCTGGGTGACGATGCTGAAATCCTCTGAGCCGTGGCGGGCGATCAGAAGATCTCTGGCCCTGCGGGCCACGTCTTCGGACTTGCTCCCCGCCGCATACAACAGATCGATTTCCATAAGGCTATCCCGGTTAAACATGGACATTGCCCGTATGGCCGGAATGTAGACGGCATCGTCCAGATCGAAGCCCAGCATCTGTCCTTTGGATTCCATGACGCCCACTACCCGGTAGCGCTCCCCGCCGATCCGCATGCGTCGGCCCAGCGGATTGTTGCTGCCGAAAAGTTCCATTTTGACCTTGCTGCCGAGCACGGCAAAGGCCCGAGCGGTGCGGGGATCGTCTTCAGGCAGGAAACGGCCCTGGGTGACGGCCATCTGCCAGACCTTTGGAGCGGCTGCGCTTACGCCGAAAACATAGGTGCGCCGACTTCTTCGTTCATATTGCACCGCGGCATTTCCCTGCACGACCGGCACCGTGGCGACCACTCGGGGCAGATGCGACAGGGCCAGCGCATCGTCTATGCTGAGCGGCCGTACATTGCTGATTACGGCGCCGGAAATGCCCGTGGTGGAGATTTTACCCGGCGTGATGCCGATCAGGTTGGTGCCGAACTGGGTGAACTCCGATAGAACGAATCGATGAATTCCTTCTCCAAGGGAGGTGAGCAGAACGACCGCGGCAATTCCCACCGCAATGCCCAGTGCGGTCAGAAAACTGCGAATACGCTGGCTGGCCAAGGATTGCAGGGACAGAGTGGCGGCATCGGTGAATCGCATCGAAAACACATCCCGGTTTTCGCCGGAACAAAAGAAAACGGCGGAATTTTAAAAAAGCGGTAAAAAGTTTTTATAAGCGTCCGGCTACCGTCGAGACAGCGATGTCACCGGATCCATGCGCGCCGCCCGCCTGGCCGGGAGCAATCCGAATATCAGCCCGGTGATCAGGGCGACGCCTGCGGCAGCGGGCGGGGACCATTGCGGCACCGCCACCGGAAAAGCCGGAAACAGCCGACCCATGAGCAAGAAGCCCCCTGCTGAAAGAATCAAGCCTGCGGCCGCTCCTGCAAGAGAGAGCAGGAACGATTCGACTAGAAAAATCAGCTGAATCTGCCCGGGCGGGGCTCCGAGGGCCTTGACCAGACCGATTTCCGCGGTACGCTGGGCGACGGCGATCAGCATGACATTCATGATCAGAATCCCGGCCACGCCAAGACTGATGGCGGCAATACCGGCAACAGCCAGGGTCAGAGTCTTTAGAATTCTGTCAAAGGTAGCCAGCAGTGCATCCTGTGTGATGACCGTGACATCGTCTTCACCTTCATGCCGATTCCGGATGATTTCGAGGATCGTTTGCCTGGCGCGCGGGATGGCGTCCCTGCCGTGGGCCTGAACAAGGATGCGAAAGAGGGAAGATCGATTGAACAGTGCCTCGGCAGAAGCCACCGGAATGATTGCCGTATCACCCATGTCGATGCCCAGCGATTCCCCCTTTTTGGCCATGACGCCGATTACGCGAAAGCGGCGTTCCCCAATGCGTACAAACCGCCCCAGAGGGGATTGGCCGCCGAAAAGTTCGTTTTTGATCTTGTAACCCAGCACGCAGACCGCCTCTGCGCGGGTGACTTCTCCGGGCGGTATAAAACGGCCCTGAGCCATGAAAAGATTTCGTACCGCAAGCAATTCGGCGGTGGAGCCCAGAATGGTGACTTCCCGCTCCAAACCACCGGAAGCCACCGGTGCAGAGCCCACCAGGATAGGGGCGACGCGACGCACGGCACTGCTTCGTTCGAGGGCCATGGCGTCCGCCAGGGTGAGATCACGGGGGGTCTGGCCCAAAAGCGGGGGCGGTCCGCCAATGGTCTCGGAGCGTCCGGGCAGCACGATCAACAAATGGGTGCCCAGCGATGTAAACTGGCTTGCCACATAGCGCCTGGCCCCTTCCCCGAGGGCCGTCAAGAGCACCACCGATGCCACGCCGATGGCCATTGCCAAAAGCATCAAACCCGTGCGAAGCGGGTAGCCGGAAAGAGCCGCTGAACAAAAACGGACCATATCCAGTGGTTTCATGCCGGCCCTCGGCTGTCAAAGACGATACCTCCATCCAGCATTCGAATCTGCCGGGGAGCGCGCAACCCCAGATCCGGATCGTGGGTTACCATGATGAGGGTCATACCGTCCCGGTGAAGGGTCTCGATGGTCTCAATCACCTCCCTGCCGGAGCCGCGATCCAGATTACCGGTCGGCTCGTCCGCCAGGATGACGGCCGGCCGCATAATGGTAGCCCGGGCGATAGCCGTCCGCTGACGCTGCCCTCCGGAGAGCTGGTCCGGCCGGTGTCTGGACCGTCCGGCCAGGCCGAATCGTTCCAGGGCTTCTGCCACACGGGCTTTTCGCTCTTTTGGATCTACACCGGCCAGAAGCAGCGGCAACTGAATGTTCTCAGCCGCAGTCAGTCGCGGCACCAGGTGAAAGAACTGGAAGATGAAACCGATTTTGTTTCGCCGCACATCGGCCTGCTGTTCATCGGTCAATGCGGTGGTGTTTGAGGATTCCAGTCGATACACACCCTCATCGGGGCGGTCCAGCAAACCGATAATGTTCAGCAAGGTCGATTTTCCCGAGCCTGAAGGCCCCATGATGGAAATATATTCCCCGCTTGCCACCGAGAGATTTATTCCTTGCAGCGCATAAACCGGCTCGTCGCCCACCTGAAACACCCGCTGGATATGCTCCATGTGGATCATGGCTCCTCCTGCAGGCGTACCGCGGAGGCCCCGTCTTTTAAGTCCGGATTGTCCACGTTGACTACGACCAAATCGCCGGAAGACAGACCGTCCATCACCTCCGTATGGTCCCAGTTGGACAGGCCGGGCTGTATGTGCCGCTTGACTACCCTGCCTTCGGCGGGCAGGAAGACGAAAACATCGCCGTCATATAGGATCGACTCCGTGGGTGCCCGCACGACGTCGCGGCGTACGTCCAGGATGACTTCGATGTCGGCGCTGTATCCGGCCAGCAGGTCCCGAATATCCTCCGGATGAAGGAAAGTGGCTTCGACATCGACGGTGCGGGCCTGCTTTTCGATGTCCAGAACATAATCTGCAATACGGCGGACGACGCCCTGGAAACGTCGCTTCCCAAAAGCATCCATGGTGATGCGCGCGGGCATACCCACCTGAATGTCGAGGGCATCCACCTCATCGATGGGTGCGGAGACATAAAAGCATCGGTTGTCGATGATATCCACCGCGGGCAGTGTGGCCACGCCCAGCGGTGACGGTGTGACGTATTCGTAAAGTTCGCCGCTGATGTCTCCGATGACGCCGTCGAAAGGCGCCAGCAGCCGCGTGCGCTCGAGATTGGCCCGGGCCGCCTCGAGATGCGCCTTGCGGGCCTCAATTTCTGCACGGACTGCCTCGCATTCGGCTTCCAGGGCGGAAGCTTCGGCTTCCGCGTTTTCCTTGTGCTCCTGGGAGGCGGCATCGGATTGCCTCAGCTTCGAAATGCGTTCGGCATTGCGCCGGGACGCCGCAGCTTTGATGCAAACGGATCGGTGTCGGAAGCGGATTGCGGTAAGCTCGCGTTCTGCCAATATTTCCTGGGCCGCCAGATCTTTGTTCCAGAGTTCGATGAGCAGCTGACCTTCCTTGACGTGATCCCCCTTTCGAACCGGCAGCCTGGCGATCTGGCCGCCGATACTCGGTGAGAGCTTGGCGCGGCGGCAAGCCTTGACCGTTCCCGCCCGTGTGTTGGCGACGGTGCGTTCCACGGTTCCCCGAGACACGGGTTTAACCGCCACCTGGATCGTTTCGGGTGCTGTATATCGCCGAAGCAGAAACACGGCTGCGGCAATAAAGAGAAAAAACACCGTCCAGCGCAAAAGACGTCCACGCATACCCGAGGGATCCTTTCTGCAGAAAAAAATTCTGCAGCGCAGGGTACACCGTCTCGGCCCGTATGTCCAGCGGCAACTTGCAGTTCCTTTCGATTTTGAGTAAAGCCGATATAAATTCCTTATCGGGCCAGATCATCACAAGATTTTGTGTAAGTTCCGGTAGGGGAAACACTATTGCTCAGATTCTCCCCTCTATTTTCTAACTTATATAATTTCTTGACAAAACTTCTTAAAAACCATATGAAACAAACTTTAAAGAAAAACGATGGCAGTTTATACGAACAGCCGATCGTGTGTGAGGGAAAATCCTCCAGGTGGCGGTCCGGCCCGGCGGGAGTTGGGCGGATCCCATTTACAAGGAGAACCGCTTGCTGACCCCACCGGGCACTGCAACGGTCGAAAGAATCGCTCAACTGAGGTGTAGGCTACCCTGCCGATAGCCGCGGCGAACCGGAGAAAGGAGAACCCCAAGATGACCGTCACGAAAGCTCATATAGTCGAATCCTTGCAGAACCAACTGGGTTTTACGAAAAACAAAAGCGCTGAGCTTGTCGAGATGCTACTGAGTATCATCAAAAGGACTCTGGAGAGCGGCGATGACGTTCTCATCAGCGGTTTCGGAAAGTTTTGCGTGAAACAGAAAAAGGAGAGAAGGGGAAGAAATCCTGCAAACGGGGATGATCTGATTCTCGCTCCAAGAAAAGTCATCACGTTTAAATGTTCAGGACTCCTGCGGGATAAAATCAATTACGGATAGCGCCCGATTCCCCGTTTCATTTGAATCCCGGATGTCTTGAACACCTGAATCCTTCTATAAACACCAACGGTTCGCGGAAAAAAGGCCTTTTGGGTTCCCAAAGGTCAGGACCTGACAGCCCGAACGCTGCCGCATTCGCTGTACCGGTGTTGCTTGGATTAGAAAAAGACCAGGAGACCCTATGGAAAAGACCTTGTTGGAAAATCTCTGCAACACATTGAATGCCCTGGGAGGCATGATTCCGGCGATGCCGATTCCGGAGATGGCGGCGCTCGTCGAGGAACTTTTTTCGCCCGAGGAAGTCGAAATCGCGAGCCTCTTTCCACCGGGGGCGGCGCCTGCTCGGGAGCTGGCGGAAAAAATGTCGAAATCCGAAGAGGAACTGCTGCCGATTCTGGAGTCGATGGCGGATAAGGCAACGGTGTTGACCCGGGAAAAGGACGGCAAGACCCTGTACCGGCTTTTGCCGATCATGCCCGGGATGTTCGAGTTTCAATTCATGCGGGGCACCGATACGCCGCGAGACCGCCGCCTGGCGCATCTGTTTAAAAGCTACCTGGAGGTCGCCACCTTACCGTTCACCAAGGCTGTGACATCGGTAAAGGACCTGACGCCCTTCAGCAGGATCATCCCGATCGAAAAAAGCATTCAGGCCGGCCAGAAAGTCTATACCTTCGATCAGCTCTCAAAATACATCCAAGCCGCGGATGCGATTTCCGTGGGGCACTGCTACTGCCGGCATCAGGCCTATCTTTTGGGCGAGCAGGTCTGTGACGCTCCCATAGAGAGCTGCATGAATTTCGGGCCCGGGGCGCAATACACCTCACAAAGGGGCATCACCCGCATGATATCCAAAAAGGAGGCATTTGAGATCCTGACCTGCTGCGAAGAAAAAGGCCTGATCCATTTGAGCTCCAATACGTCGGATTTTCTCGAATACCTGTGCAACTGCTGCGGATGCCACTGCGACATCCTGAAAAAGATCAAAGACACGGGAAGTCCGGTCTGGGCCGCGACCTCCGGGTATTTGGCCGTCGTGGATGAGGACACCTGTGAAGGGTGCGGGATATGTGAGGAAAAATGCCAGATGCAGGCCGTCGAGCTGAACCCGGAGCAGAAAGCGGTTGTCCGAAAGGAGCGCTGCATCGGCTGCGGTGCCTGTGCGTATCTCTGTCCTGCCGAAGCCATTTCGATGCAGCCGCTCGAACGCGTTCCAGCGCCGCCTAAAACCGCAAGGGATCTGCGCGCGGCGATTCTAAGCGGCCTTCAGCGGACCCGGCTGGAGAATATGTAAAAGAGGTTCATCATCCCTATCTAGAAAGGCTGCCCCATTTTAGCGCGCGAAACCACCGAGTCGAATGTTTTTCTCGGGCGTGCGGCCGGGTTTTCGTTCGGTTTGCCGAGAGTCAACAGTGTGAGCAGGAGCATATCATCGGGTATGCCCAGTTCCGATTTGACGGCCTGGTATGCCTCCTTCTTCGCGCCGGTCGCCTCGTTCGACAGGGCGCCGACGATGCACATGCCGAGCCCCTGGTTGACTGCTTCGATCCCCATGAACCCGTAAACGATGCCGAGCTGTTCGAAGGTGCGGGCGAGAATCATGGCCGGGCCGTTTTCCGCCACGCAGAACACCGGGTCTTTCATGAGGATGTCGTCGATGATGGTCTCCGTGATCTTCATCACCCCCGCCTCCACGAGTTCGATCAGTGCCTGCCGGTTTTTGGGTTTATCCCACGCCGATAGATCGCCGCAGACTGCGATTACCACCGGCGCCCGCGCCACATGTTTCTGCCCGGATGCAATCCGGGAAAGCTTTTCCTTCATCTGTGGATCTTCGACGACAATAAAATGCCAGGGCTGCACGTTTTCCCAGGAAGGCGAGCGCCTGCCGGCTTCGAGCACCGCTCTCAACGCCGCTTCGGGAACTGCCTCTTCGCTGTATCGGCGGATGCTTCGCCATCTCTGAATGGCATCGGTCGTTTCCATAACCATTACCTCCTGTCTTTTTTTGAGTAAACGATGGTGTCTCCCGCCGTTTTTCGTGAAACCATTGCTGTTCCGCAAAGGTATTTCAGATGCGCGACGACTTCGCCTGTTGCAAACCATTTTTGCAGGATCGGAAACTTTTCCCGGGATCCTGCACGGAATCAAATCCGTTCCACGACTGCAGTATTTCAGCGTCCGGCCGGTTGAAGAACACCCGGTTGCCGTTTTCGACCAGTTCCGTCACCATGCCGAAATGATCAGCATGAAGATGGGTGACAAAGAAATCGATGTCCCGCATCGGGACCTGTAAAAACGAAAGTGCGCCGGAGAGGGCTTCCCGGCACTCTTTTCGGTTGAAGCCCGTATCGACCCGCAGGTGCCTGTGTACACCCTTTATCAGATAGGCGTTGACGGATTTGAGCGGACTGTCCGGAAGGGGAATTTCGAGTCGGTATAAATCGTTGGATATGGTTTCGATCATTCATCTGCTCCGTGTTGTCTTCAATTTCGATCCAAGATGCCACAGGTTGATCGGTAGCGCAAGATCCATTTCCAGGCAGATACCTGTTTTGAACAAAAGAAAACCCGATGTGTCTCCTCCATTTCAGGGTTGACTCCGTATTTTTCCAAAAAATTATATATTGACGCTTCCCTTTGCTTGATGGTAACGCGTTTACTGTATTTTCGAGGCTCTTCACACATTTTCTGGAAGAGGCGGTTGAATAAACAATGACCTTAAAGAAAGGAGGAGTATGTCATGCGGAAAAAAAGATTCTTCAAAAAAGGGGCGCTGGTCGTGCTGCTTCTGTCATTCGCTTTTTCACTCGCGATGTTGTTTACGGCCATCGCCCAGGAAAAACCGGCCGGAGAGCAGCCGCAGGTCGTGGGTGACACTTTAGGGCTGCCGGGCAAACTGGGAGAGGCGGTGTCCAAAACCCCGGTCGGAACGGAAAAAGGGTATATCGACCCAAACGCTCCCAGAGGGGCCTTCGGAATTCCGGGCGCGCCCCAAGTGAATTATGTTCTTGCCATTATTTGGGCCGTATGGGTGGGCTGGATTTTCTCCACTGTCGGCGCTTTCGGCGGGATCATGGCCGGAGTGGGTCATATCACGGTCTTCGGCCTCGGGGATTATGCAAGGACCTTCAAAGAAACGTCTTCCTCTCTGAATAAAACCCTGACCGACAGCATCAGGACCTCCAATCAGTTTCTTGTGGGCCTTTCGTCCCTGCTGAGTACGATCAACTATCTGAAAGCAAAACGTCTGGCGTGGCCCCTCGGGATCGCACTGGGGCTTGGCTCCATTGCCGGCGCCGTATTTATTCCCATCCTGACGGGAGGCAAGATCAGTTTCAAGCAATACCAGGGATGGTTCGGCGTTTTCGTTTTCGTGGTTGGGGCCGTTCTCATTTACGAGATGACGCCGAGCGGGCAGGCGAGCAAAAAAGCGGCCAAGCAGGCTACCCAAACTTTTGAAAAAAGCGTCAAGGAGAAAAAGGATCTGGCGAGCCAGGGGGTTACCCTCAAAGAGTTTGGAATCACAAAGAGCACCTTCACCTTCTTCGGCGTGGATTTTCATTTTAATCCCATCTGGGCTTTCGTCGGCGGCCTGGTGATCGCCGCCATTTCCTCCTTCATCGGTGTGGGCGGAGGCTTTCTGTACGTGCCCTATCTGACTTCCATCGTCGGGGCTCCGATGTATGTGGTGGCGGGGACATCGGCCATGGCGGTTTTCGTCAGCATGCTGACGAGCATAGCAGGGTACATCACGGTAGCCAAGGCGGGTATGGACTGGAGCCTTATCGGAATCGAGCTTATCGGGATCTTCGTGGGTTCCATGATCGGCCCGAGGACACAAAAGTACATTCCGGATAAATGGCTCAAGATCCTCTTTATTGTTCTCGCCATATACGTCGGAATCGGTTATTTCAGCAAAGGATTCTTCGGCACGGCCTGGGTGCCCATGTGATCGGATGCCCGGTGCGCAGGGCACACACCTTGCTGTGCCCTGCCGATCGATCGGATCGTGTTACATGCGTTTAAAAAATGGGTTGCCGTAGAAAAAATGGAGGAAAGAATAGACGCCTTGCTTATCGAGCTTTACCGGCTCACAGGAAACCTGATTCTGGACTATTTCCTGGGCACATTTCTGCTTGCACTGCTTGCAGTCGTCGTCGGGGAATTCACCATTTCTCTGGTATTTAAAATCAATAAGGCTCACCTGGACAAGCTGCATGCCCGTGTGGAAAAAATGCGCCGGCTTTCCGCAGAGGCCCTTCGCCTGGGTGATGAGGAGGCCTATCGGGCATGCAACAAGGAAGGAAATAACGCCTTCGGCCACCTTTTTTTCAACAAGTTCGGACTTTCCGCAGCCTCTCTGTGGCCTATTTTTCTTGCGCTTGCCTGGATGCAAAAACGCTTTGCGGAGATCTTTCTTCCGGTTCCCTTTGTCGGATGGGAGGTCAATTATGTCGCTTTCTTCATCCTGTGCTACATTCCGGCACGGATTCTTTTCGGCCGCATGAAAAGAAGACTTCCTTACTTCAGGGGCATCCATCAGATACTTTCCTCTTATGAAAGAAAAGAACCGGATCAGATCTTCGAAGCAAACCGCAAGGTCGGCGAGGGAGCTTGCGGTTCAATCTCCAAACGGTTTCCCTTCCGTTTGATCGATAGATGGAAAACGCGGTGACCGGGGCCCGGCTTTTCGATGAATGGCCGGCAAAATACGATCAGTGGTTTGAAACCCCGATCGGAAGGCTCATCGAGCGGGTGGAAAGCGAGCTTCTCCTTGAGGTCCTGAGGCCCGAAAGAGGGGACAGAATCCTCGACGCGGGATGCGGTACGGGCGTTTTCACCCGGCATCTGATCGACGCGGGCGCGCATGTTGCGGGGTTCGACCTGTCTTTTCCCATGCTTCGGCAGGCAGGAAAAAAGCTGACAGGATCTCCCTTTTACCCGGTTCAGGCCGACATGCGACGTCTGCCTTTTGGGGACAATACATTCGATAAAGCGGTTTCTATAACCGCCATCGAATTCATCGAAGATGCAGCGGATGCGTTAGACGAACTTTTTCGCGTTACCCGGCCAGCCGGGCGCATCGTGGTGGCGACTTTAAACAGTCTAAGCCCGTGGGCCGATAGAAGAAAAGGGGCCGGGGAAAAGGGACATTCTCTTTTCAGCCGCGTATTTTTCAGATCCCCGGACCAGCTTCGCAGGATGACGATTGCGGCAAACACCGTGATCCGATCGGCCGTACATTTTCAAAAGGACGATGACCCGGTCCATGCCCTGCGGCTCGAAGAGAAAGGCCGCGCCGACAACCTGGAAACCGGCGCCTTTTTGCTGGCCGCCTGGGAAAAACCCGCAACATATACCAAAACATCATGAATCAGGCGGATTGCAGTTTTTGCCCTACAAGGGCAATGTCTTTCAGGATACTCTCCTCAGCTGGGACCTCTGGGAAATTGATCCTCTTTTGTGTCCCGTGGGTTTTTCCGATTATTTGGAACAAAACGCCACCTTGACAATATGCGGTTCATTCTGTATTTAAATTTTCATTGGGTGGAGCCGGTTGAGGCTGTGTGCCGCATCAGTAACGGTCCAACATCTTGTTACTTGCTCCCAGCCGCGACACAGACTTATCCATCTTGGATCTTCGCTCCATCCACTCTCAAAAAGCAAATTCTTATCTTCATCTTCCCAGCATGAACCGGGATAAGAACCATACAACTCGGCTTTCCTTTCAGGCCTACCTATCCTTTGTGATCCGTCACCCGGCCTGGGTTCTGGCGGCGGTGGCCGTTTTGACCGTGGCGCTGGCCTGGCATCTACCCGAACTCTCCTTCAAGACTACCGTCTATGACCTTATCATCGATGATCTTAAGGAAGCCCAGCGCTACGAACAGTTCCGCGAGCAGTTCGGTTCCGACGAAATCATCCAGGTGATAATCCAAGCCGAGGATATCTTCGATCCCGCTACTTTTGCCAAAGTAAGCGAGATATCTGATGCCGCCAGCCGCATCGATGGCGTGCTGCGGGTGATCAGCCTGCCGGAAGTCAAAAAAAGCGTGGACCGCGGCAACACTTGGAATATGGCCAAATTTGCCGCCTTACTCACACCGGTGGAATTATTCCAGCGCAACCTGATCTCTTCCGACCGCAAAAGCACCGCCATCACTTTGGTACTGGGCGCCGGCGCCGATCGCAGCGCCGTCATCGCCAACGTGCAGCGCCTCTGGGAGGAGAGGGGGGGCGGCCTTCATTTTTTCCAGACCGGCATACCCCTGGTTTCGGAAGCCCTTGCAAGCTACACCCGACAGGATTTCCTGCATCTGACCCCTGTCACCTTGCTGGTGATTGCATTTTTGCTGGCGGTGTTCTTCAGAAGCTGGCACTGCCTGGTGCTGCCCCTTGCCTGTGTCCTGCTGGCCATGATTTGGACCTTCGGTCTGATGGCCTTGCTGGGGGTGGCGCTTTCCATGCTGACTATTATCGTACCGGTTTTTTTGATCGCTGTAGGCACTGCTTACTGTATGCACTTATGTTCGGAATATTTGGACCAGGCAGCCCGCATGCCGGCTGTGCCCGTGGCCGTGCACTTGACCATGAGCCGAATGACGTTGCCGGTTTTCCTGGCCGTGGTCACCACTATTATCGGTGTGGGTTCGCTGGTCATCAACCGAATCACGGCCGTCCGGGAGTTTGCCGTTTTTACCACTTTCGGCATTTTATCATTGCTGTTCATCCTATTGACATTTTTTCCGGCACTGCTTTCACGGCTGCCTTTACCGCAGCCGCGCCGAAGAGGCTGCATTGCCGTGGACCATTTTTTCGACGGACTGTTAGCTCGCATTGTCTCACTAAACCAGCAACACCCGAAGCCCGTGCTGGTGGTTATGGCTGCTGTGGCCGCGGTCTCCCTGGCCGGTGTGCTGTTGGTTCGCGTGGAGACTAACCCGGTTTCTTTTTTCAAAGAACACACACCGGTTCGGCGTAATTTTCATAATATTTACAGAAAGATGTCGGGCTGCTTTCCTATCAACGTAGTTATGGACGCCCGGATAGATGACTACTTCGAAAACCCGGCCAATGTGGCCGAAATTTCGCGCCTGCAAATTTTCCTGGAGCGACTTCCCGGGGTGGACAAAACCATCTCTTTTGCCGACTATCTCAAACTAGTCAATTATGTTTACAACCAGTACGATCCCCAGTTTTATACCCTGCCCGAAGACAAATCCGAGCTGAGTCTTCTGATAAACACCTTCAAAATTATGCTGGGCGACGATATGCTGCAGCGTTTCATGAGCAGTGATTACAGCCGGGTCAACATTCTGATGCTTACCCACGTGGCTAGTTCGCGTTCATTCCTTGAAACTAGGCGCTTGATATTGGACCATGTATGCAGCGAGTTCGACGAGGACCTGAACTGGGAGGTCACCGGGCTGGGCATGGTAATCGCGGCGAGCAGCGACCTGCTGACCAAGGGCCAGATCAAAAGCCTTGCCCTGTCACTGGTGTTGATCTTTGCCGTCATGATGGGTCTTTTTCTCTCCGGCAAGGTAGGACTGATCGCAGTGATCCCCAACCTCTTCCCGATTGCGGTTAATTTCGGATTGATGGGCTTCCTGCGTATCCCCCTCTCCGTTGCTACCAGCTTGATCGCCAGTGTGATCATAGGTCTTGCGGTGGACGATACCATCCAATATCTGGCGCGTTACAACACCGAATTCAAAAAAGATCTGGACAAGGACCGGGCCATGCGCGACACCTTGTTGAACGTGGGCCGACCCATTATTTTCACCTCCTGCACCATTGGTCTGGGTTTCAGCATCCTGATCTTTTCCCATTTCCAGCCTACCGCCATCTTCGGGTTGCTCATGGTCATCACCGTGATATCGGCCCTGGCAGGCGATATTTTGTTGCTGCCTATCCTGTTGCTGCGTGCTGAGTTGGTGACTGCATGGGATTTGCTCAAGGTGATGCCAACTCTGGGACGCTTGTCGCCGGCTATGGTGCATGAGCTCAACCAGCCCCTAAACGCCATCAAGGTGGGAAACGATTTCTTGAAGCTGACGCTCCGGCAGGGCTCGGCAATCCAGGAAAAGCATCTGGCTGCCGTGACCCACGAGATCGGCGAACAGGTGACACGGGCCTCGCGCATGATCCAGCAGCTCAGCGAGGTGCAGGACCAGCCCGGTTTCGACAAGCAGTTGCTGCAGATCAACTGGCCCGTGCGCGGCACCCTGGCTTTGATGGAAAACCAGTTCAAGCTGGACAGCATCCGGCTGCAGCTGGAACTGGGCGAAGATTTGCCCTTTATCCTGGGAAACCAAAACCGCCTGGTGCAGGTGATGTACAACTTGCTGGAGAACGCCCGAGAGGCCATCGCCGCCCGGCGAAATGCGGAGAGGGAAGAAAGCCTTCATACGATCTTTATCCGTACGTTTTCCGAAGGGGATCATGTGCACGTTCTGGTGAGTGACACCGGTATCGGCATAGCCGATCATTACAAAGACCGAATTTTCGAGCCTTTTTTTACCACCAAAGCCGCGGGGCAGGGCAGGGGGCTGGGGTTGACTACAAGCCGGCAGATCATACGGGACTGCGACGGCCGTATCAGCATAGTCAGCCGGGCAGGGGAGGGCACCTGTGTAACTTTGAGTTTTCCCGCAAAAACAAATAGCTAACTTGACGCACCGGCTTTAATTTTACCTTGATATACACCCAAAACGCTTCGGTCCATACCACTTTGTTGGCTGCGAGGATTTGCCCAATTTCTTTAGTAGTAAACCCCAGAATTGCAACATCGGGGTAAACGGGGACTGGTATAAGGAGGCCTTGCCTTTTTTAGTCATGCAAACTAAGATGGGTTATATAATTTCGGAGCGGGAGGATCATGATGGCCATAACCCTTTATTGGCTGCAAGGCGGCGGCTGTGGCGGCGACACCTGGTCGCTGCTCAATGCGGACACACCCGATCTGATCGAACTACTCGACGCCTTTGACATCACCGTGTTGTACCACCAGGCCCTGTCGGTTTCCAGGGCAGTGGACTTGGCTGAACTGAACCGGCGCATTCTCAGCGGCGAGCAACCCCTGGGCATTCTCTGCTTGGAGGGCTCGGTGATAAACGGACCCAACGGCAGTGGGGACTTTGACCGTATGCTGAGCGGCCCAAAAAAGGATTTGATCCGCAGCTTGGCAAATAAAGCACAGCACGTACTGGCGGTGGGGACCTGCGCGAGTTTCGGGGGCATTGGCGCAGGCAGCGAGATCATGGCCAGCGGGCTGCAATTCACCAAGTGGGAGGCGGGAGGCTTGCTGGGGGAGGAGTTTCGCGCGGCCAGCGGTTATCCGGCGATCAACCTGCCCGGTTGCCCTTGTCATTGCGACGTCGTGGTGGGGGTCATCTCGGCTCTGGCTGGCGATAATCCGCTGACTCTGGGACCGTACAACACACCCTCAGACTGGTACGGCATCATGGTGCACCAGGGATGCACGCGCAACGAGTATCATGAATACCGTGTGGAGGAGAAGAAGTTCGGCGAGCGCGGTTGTCTCTTTTTCTACATGGGCTGCCACGGGCCGCTGGCGACCGGACCCTGCAATAAGAGCCTGTGGAACCGGCGCTCTTCCAAAACCCGCGTGGGCGTGCCCTGCTTTGGATGTACGCGTCCCGATTTTCCCCAGCATTATCCATTTTTCGAGACACGCAACATCGAGGGTATTCCTATCGAGCTGCCCGACGGCGTTAGCCGTGCCCATTACATGGCTTATAAGGGCATGGCCGCCGCTGCCGCGCCCAAACGACTGCTCGAGCGAAAAACAGGTATTTGAGAGTATTTTTTATGGAAAAGATCAAAAAAATCATCCCCCTCAACCGTGTCGAAGGCGATCTGGAAATCCATCTTGAATTGGATGGCGACCATGTGGTGAGAGAGGCGCGCAGCGTCGGCATAATGTACCGCGGCATCGAAAATCTGATGATCGGCCGCGGGCCTCTTGATAGTCTGGTAATCACACCGCGCATTTGCGGCATCTGCACTACGGCGCACCTCAATGCTGCGGCCAGATCTTTGGATATGGCTTACCAGGCCAAGGTGCCGGATAATGCCCAGCGGCTGCGGAACATCACCTTGCTGGTGGAACATATGCAAAACGATTTGCGCCATGCCTTTCTGCTCTTCATGGCGGATTTTGCCGACCCGCGCTATGCCGATCAGCCGCTGTACGGTGAAGCGCTACGCCGTTACCAGGTGCTCAAAGGCGAAAGCGTCATCCATACCATCCGGGAAACCAAGAAGGTGGTCGAAATTATTGCCATCTTGGGCGGACAGTGGCCGCACTCGTCCTTTATGGTGCCCGGCGGTGTGGTGTCGGTGCCTACGGCCTACGACATCGCCCAGTGCCGTCAGGTTCTACGCCATTTCCGGCGCTGGTACGAAACGAGTGTGCTGGGATGCAGTTTGGAACGCTGGGCCGCAGTGTGTTGCTGGCATGATGTGGAGGTTTGGCTGGATGAGAACCCATCCCATATGCACAGTGATCTGGGGTTTTTCATCCGATTTGCACTGGCGGCCGGACTGGACCGCATCGGTCGGGGGTACGACCGCTTTATCAGCTGCGGAGGACCACCGTTGCCCGCTGACACGCAGGTCAAGGGGCTGGATGATAGCGGCCAGCTCTGGCCGGCCGGACTATTCACCCCAGCCGGGGTGGAGCCCTTTGATACGCAAAAGATCGGTGAAGATATCAGTTGCGCGTATTATAAGGGACAGCCGGGCATTTGCCATCCGTTTGAGGGCTCCACGCAGCCCGATACGGAGGGCAGCGAGGGCTGTGCGTATTCCTGGGCCAAGGCGCCGCGCTACGATGGCCATCCGGCGGAAACCGGCCCGCTTGCCGAAATGCTCCTGGCCGGCGAACCACTTTTTGTTGAATGGGTGCGTATCCGGGGTGCCAACGTCTTTATTCGTGAAATGGCTCGGCTGGTACGGCCGGCGGCGTTGCTTCCGGCGGTGGACCAGTGGCTCGCCGAAATGGTTCGCTGTGACGGCAGCTATTTCTGCGATTATTTGAAGAGCCCGTCTACCCGAGGCTTTGGTTTGATTCCGGCGCCGCGGGGCATCCTGGGTCATTGGGTTATCATCGAAGACGGTGTTATTGCCAACTATCAAGTTATCACCCCAACGGCCTGGAACGCTTCGCCACGTGATGCCAGAGGCTTGCGTGGGCCCTGGGAAGAAGCCATGGTGGGGACACCGGTCCGCAATCCGGAGCGGCCTGTGGAGGTGGAGCAGATCGTGCGCTCCTTTGATCCCTGCCTAGTTTGCACCGTGCATGCTGTACGTCTCGATCTGCAGGGTTGCGACTGATTGCCAGGTTGCGGCCGGGCTTAAATTTTTCAAGAAAGAGATATAACATGGGTGTCCGACCCTCCATAATATGGGAGCAAATTGCACCGCAACCCGCCTGCCAGTGGCTCAGCCGTTGCAAAGCGTGTGCCGACCGGGAGCGTTGTCCCATACAGAATATGGCCGTGGAGAACGAAATTCTAAAGAAAGAAATCCGCGTTTCACGCGAAAGCGCTGAAATCACGGCCAGCCTGGTGGTCAAGCAGTTCGAGGAAACCGAGCGTATCCTGCAGCGCTTCCAGGTCGCCAATGCCCAGCGCAAGGCTGTGCTTGATTCGGCCGTACACATGGCCATCATCGCCACGGACCGTCGCGGAACCATCATCGTCTTCAACAAAGGAGCCGAGCATATGCTGGGGTACAGCGCCGCCGAGGTGATCGGGCGGACGACCCCCCTGATTTTCCACGATGACGAAGAACTGCGCCAGCGCGCTGCGCAGCTCGGCACTACCCTGAACAACCGATTGGACGGCATCGCGCTTTTTTTTTATTATGCCACCAAAGGTTGTGGTGACCAGCAGGAGTGGACCTATGTGCATAAGGACGGCGGGCGATTTCCGGTGACCCTGACAGTTAATTCCCTGCGCAATGCCGACGGTGCGGTAAACGGCTTTTTGTGCATCGCTGTGGACATCACCGAGAAGAAGCGCTCGGAACATGCGCTCAAAGAGAGTGAACGCAATTACCGTCTGCTCATCAACAACATCCCCAACATTGTTTGCAAAGGCTACCCCGACGGCAGTATCGATTTTTTCGATGACAAAATCGAGGTCCTTACCGGTTACCCCAAAGAGGACTTTCTTTCGCGCAAGCTCAAGTGGACCGATCTTATCGTGGAAGAAGACCGCGGGGCGGCCCGCGCCAAGTTTATAGAAGCCCTCAAGACGGACGGGCAGTTTATCCGCGAATATCGCATCCGCAAGCGCAACGGCGAGATCATTTGGTTGCAGGCCAGCAGCCAGATCATCTTTGGCGACGATGGCCGTATCGACTTCATCAGTGGGTCCTTTTTGAATATCACCGAATGCAAAGTGGCCGAGGCAGCCCTGCACGACTCCGAGGAGAAGTACCGCTCGTTGTTCGACAGCGGTCCCAACCCCATCTTTGTCTTGGACCCTTCTACATTGCGGATTCTTGATCTCAACCCGGCGGCTATCGAGGCCTACGGCTACTCCAAGAAAGAATTACTGGGGCACCTTTTTACCGAGCTGGGTGAGTTTGAGAGCAACGGGCAGGGTTTGACCATAGATGACACCGCTGGCCGGCTTAACGTTTGCTACATAAATAAGAAGGCGCGTCACCGCAAGAAGGACGGCATGCCTTTCTATATCCGTGTCAAGGCCTGCCCCATTAAATACCAGGACCGCGAGGCCATCATTTTGGCGGTTACCGATATCACCGAATCCATCGAAAAGGATGCCCAGCTTTTCCAGGCCAGCAAGATGAAGACACTTGGTGAGATGTCGGCGGGCATCGCCCATGAGCTGACCCAGCCGCTCAACGCTATTAAGATCGGCATCGACTATTTGCGCCGAATGCTTTATCTTGGCAAGCCGCTTGCGGCAAAAGATCTGGAACGGGTTGCCTTGGCCGTTACCGACCAAGTGCAACGAGCTTCGGAGATCATACACCGCCTGCGAGAATTCGGTCGCAAACCGGACTTTAAAAAAGAGATGGTTGACCTCAATGCGGTGATTACCCATGTACTTCAGATCATAGGCCAGCAATTGGTCCTCAATAATATCCAGGTGGTTTACGCTCTGGACCCCAAGCTGCCCGCCATTCTGGCAAATGCCAACCGTCTTGAGCAGGTCATTTTCAACTTGGTGAGCAACGCCCGCGACGCAATCGAAATGCTTACCGACGAAGGACGCGACGGCGCGGTGTGTAAAATCACACTGGCGACTTTCACCGAGGGCCATCAGGTGGTCTGCGTCGTCGAAGATACCGGCGTCGGCATCCCCGACGAGGCTAAAGAGAAGATTTTCGAACCCTTTTTCACAACCAAGGAGGTGGGAAAGGGCATGGGTCTCGGGCTGGCCATTTCCTACGGCATCGTGCGCGACTACGGCGGCAGTATTGACGTAAAAAGTCAGGTAGGCAAAGGAACGCGATTTGAGCTGCGCTTTGATTGCATGCACGCAGAGGAGAGCTGAACGCATTGCAATCCTTTGATGAAATTTTGATCCCATTCATTTTTAAAAGGACAAGGAAGATTTCATACCGGCGACGAGATCAAACGAAACACAGGATGGGGGTGTTTTTGCTGAGCCGCCAATTTTTGATCGCTACAAATGACCCGGACCGTATTTTAGGATGAGGCAATATGGCCAAGATTCTAATCATCGATGATGAACAGCCTACTTTACAGATGCTCAGCCTTTTTCTGGAGGCCTTAGGTCACATCGTAGTGACCGCCGAGAATGAAGCCCAAGGGATGGAGATTTTCCGCCGCGAACGGCCGCCCATTGTACTCACCGATATCAAGATGCCTGGCAAAGACGGCTTTGCGGCCTTGCGCCAGATCAAGTTGATGGCTCCAAAGACTGAAGTGATCGTCATTACCGGTCATGGGGATAAGGATCTGGCCCGCCAAGCCCTTGAGCTGGATGCCAGTGCCTTTTTCAACAAGCCTCTGGACACCGATGCCCTGTACCAGCTCATCCAGGACATCGAAGGGCGCATGGCGCAAGAGGACCGGCAATCCGATGCGTTGGATATTTGACCGACGAGCATTTTCGAAAAAGGAAAAAATCCATGGAACCAATTGCGTTGCCTGTTTGCCGCTATGGCTTTCTGTTTTTTTTATGCCAGCGATTTGGGCCGCTCAGGAGGACAAGGCGGGAAGCAAGGGCTATCCTTTATTCTCACGCTGGCCCGGATATCACATCGACAGTTATGAACAAGAAGTTTGGCGACTACACTTACCAACTGAAGGACGGCAAAGAGATGGTTGAGGGAGAGCACTATCGCCTGAGCTACTACAGGAAAAAAAGCATCCAGGCGAATGCGGCATCTATTCTATGGAGCCGCAAGGGGGTCGGCGCTGGCCCGATCTCCCCTGTAGCTTCCAACAAAACTGAAGAGGGCAGAGCCGAGAACCGGAGAGTTGAACTGGTAGAGCAATGAGGTTGTCTCCGGCCGAAGAGGCGTGGTATATAAAAAAATTTCCCTCAAGCCGTCCCTGATATTTCGCCTTTGAAACTATGGCTGAAATCACACCAGATCTTCGGGTCAACATCGGCGGGCTGACCTTGAAAAACCCGGTCATTACCGCGTCGGGAACATTCGGTTACGGCGAGCAGTACGCATCTGTGGTGGATTTGAACCGCCTCGGGGCGATCGTCGTCAAGGGGCTTTCCCTCAAGCCGTCCAAAGGGAACCGGCCGCCCAGAATCGTAGAGACGCCCTGCGGGATGCTCAATGCCATCGGACTCGAGAACATCGGCATCGAAGCCTTTATCGCCGAAAAACTGCCCTTCCTGAAGACGTTCGATACCCCCATCATCGCAAATATTTACGGAAGTGATGTTTCGGAATACGCGAAGGTTGCGGCACGCATCGAGAAAGTGGACCGTATCTCGGGGGTGGAAGTCAACATTTCCTGCCCCAATATAAAAGCCGGCGGCATCGCCTTCGGCGCGGATCCTGAACTGGCTTACACCGTCGTCAAAGCCGTTCGGGAGAGGACCGAAAAGCCGCTGATGGTCAAGTTGTCCCCCAATGTAACGGATATCGCAGACATCGCTAAAAGCGTGGAAACGGCCGGTGCGGATGCCGTTTCCCTGATAAACACGATCACCGGTATGGCCGTCGATATCGAAACGAGACGCCCGAAACTGGCCAATATCACCGGTGGGCTTTCCGGTCCCGCCATCAAACCGGTAGCCCTTCGAATGGTCTGGCAGGCGGTCCGGGCGGTTCGGGTGCCGGTCGTCGGCATCGGCGGCATCATGACCGCGGAAGACGCGCTGGAGTTTCTCATCACCGGTGCGACGGCCGTGCAGGTCGGAACCGCCAATTTCGTGAATCCGCGCGCTACCGTCGATATCATCGAGGGGATCCAACGGTTCATGATCGAAAGAAATGTCGGCGGGATAACGGAATTGATCGGAACGTTGAAAGTATGAAGAAATCAAGTTAATAATTATATATAAACCTAGTAAGTTGGATATTAAAACTTCATGTTGAATAAAATGGCATACGGTTCACGGTACAAGGTATAAGGCAAGGAATAGCACCTGCCTTTTTTGCCTTGCGCCTTGCACCCTATGCGCCATGAACTATTTGAAATCAACCCCAACAGGGAAAGGAGCCAAAAGATGAGAGCAAGGGCATTTGTCGCAATATCGGTTATGCTGGTTCTGGGGCTTTTCTGTGTGTCGGCCCGAGCGGGTGATGTGGAAATCGAGGGTGTCAAATTTCCGGGGGAAAAGGTCATTGCAGACAAGACGCTGAAATTAAACGGGACCGCCTGTCGAAAGGCGCTTGGGTTCGTCAAGGTGTTCGTGGGCGGATTCTACCTGGAAAATCCCACGAGCGATGCCTTGGAAGCGATCGAATCCGAACAGGTCAAACACTTTTATCTGTATTACCTGACCACCAAGGCGACAGCCAAAAAACTGCAGCAAGGCTTTATCGAGGCCATGGCGAAGGCGAACCCGCCGGAGCTGATTGCGGCGCATAAAGAGGAAATCCAGACATACGCTTCCTGGCTGGACGCGGATATGGCACCGGGGGCGACCTCGGTCAGCACCTACATTCCCGGCGAGGGCCTCACCCTGACATTCAAGGGCAAGGTCAAGGGGACGATTCCCGGAAAAGAATTCGCCCAGATGTATTTTCGGTACAATCTGGGAGAAAAGGCGGATCCGGCGCTGCGAAAAGGGTACCTTGGGCTTTCAAAATAAGTCTTTTGCTCCGCCGTGGCGGGTCATTTCAACCGGAACGAGGCCTGCCCCGGAATTGATCCGGGGCAGGCCGATGTTTTTCCGGATTCCTGCTTTTGGCCGGTTCAGTGTTCATCAACCCAGAATCCCTGAATCTTTGAACCCGGAACCCCATTACAGCATCGCCTCTACGACCGGGTGGCTTTTGAGGTATTCGAGGCGGTTCAGACCGTTGATAAAGGCTTTTGCGCTCGCCGTGATGATGTCCGGGTCGGCGGCCCTGCCCAGGGCGATCAGGCCGTTTTCCTTCAGCCGGACCGTCACCTCGCCCTGCGCGTCCGTGCCGCCGGTGATGGCGCTCACGGTGAACCGGAGAAGTTCGGATCCGGTGCCGGTCAATTTGGCGATGGTGTTAAAAGCGGCGTCGATGGGTCCGTTTCCGTATCCCGCTCCCTGAACCGGCCTGTCGTTTATGGCGAGGCGAACGCTGGCCATGGGAAGCACGGTGGTGCCGCATGTCACGTGGAGATATTCGAGACGAAAGATATCCGCAGACCGGAGAATGCCTTCGGCGATGATGACCTCCAGATCCTCGTCCATCACGTGTTTTTTCTTGTCCGCCAGTTCCTTGAACTTTTTAAAAACCAGCTTCAGCTCTTCATCGGAAAGGTCGTGGCCGAGATTTTTCAGGTGCTCCCGGAGCGCGTGGCGGCCGGAGTGCTTGCCCAGGATGAGCTTGTTTGTACTCAGGCCGATGGTTTCCGGCCGCATGATTTCGTAGGTCATGGGGTTTTTGAGCACCCCGTCCTGGTGAATCCCCGCCTCATGGGCAAAGGCGTTGGCGCCGACGACGGCCTTGTTCGGCTGCACCATGATCCCCGTCACGAGGCTGACGAGTCGGCTGGTCGGATAAATCTGGTCTGTTTTGATACCGGTCTGAAACGGCATGTAATTGGGCCGTGTATGCATGGACATGACGACTTCTTCCAGCGATGTGTTTCCGGCCCTCTCACCGATCCCGTTGATGGTGACCTCGGCCTGTCGTGCCCCGGCCTTGATGGCGGCGAGGGTGTTGGCCGTGGCCAGCCCGAGATCATTGTGGCAGTGTACGCTCAATACGGCCTTTTCGATATTCGGCGTGTGGGTTTTGACATAGCGGACCAGCTCGGCGAATTCCTCCGGAATCGCATAGCCGACAGTGTCCGGCAGGTTTACTGTAGTGGCGCCGGCCTCGATGGCGGCTTCGAAGACCTTGCACAGAAAATCCCGGTCGCTTCTCGACCCGTCTTCGGATGAAAATTCCACATTGTCCGTCAGCGTCTTGGAGTAACGGACCGCTTCGACGGCTGCCTGAAGGACTTGCTCCCGGGTCATTTTCAGCTTGTAATGCAGGTGGATGTCGGAGGTCGCGATAAAGGTGTGAATCCTCGGCTTTGCCGCATGTCGTATGGCTTCCCACGCGCTGTCGATATCGGCTTTCGAGGTTCTCGCCAGGGCCGCAACCTCGGTATTTTTCAGAGTTTCGGCGATTTTGGCGACGCCCTCGAAATCGCCCTCGGAGGCCGCCGGAAAACCGGCCTCTAGAACATCCACGCCCAATTTTTCCATCTGGACGGCGATCCGCTTCTTTTCTGCGGTGTTCATGCTGGCGCCCGGAGATTGTTCACCGTCTCTCAGCGTCGTATCGAATATATAAATGCGTTCATTCATTGTCTTGCTCCTTTATTCATAAGGTCCAGAGGTTCAGGGTTCAACGGTTCAACGGTCGATTGCAAGACAACGAGAAGTATCGGCCGCAGGACCGGCTCGGGGCGGTATCCTGCGGCGTTGGTCCCTTCCATGTTTCGGGCTTTCATCTTGTTCGGTTTGCTCCCATCAAAATTTCTTGTTCTGTCTCTATTGGCGGAAGTTTCTCTTTGCTAAAGAGATGGCCTTATGGGCTGTCTGGAACTATTCCAAACGGTTCGGCTGCCGTTGCAGGAGCCTGAAAATTAATTGTTGCGGCCCGATATCCCAAATCCTATCCGGGCGCTGCAGCAATCGAAAATCGCTCAGCTCAGGTCCCAGTGATTCCGGATCTGTTTCTCCTTGGCCAGTTTGTACTGAAAACTGTCGGCAAGCGCCTGCCAGCTCGCTTCGATGATGTCATCCGATACGCCGATGGTGCTCCAGAGGGCATCCTGATCCCTGGATTCGATCAGTACCCGCACCTTGGCGGCGGTTCCTTCCCGTCCGTCGATCACGCGAACCTTAAAATCCACCAGCCGCATGGTATCGAGATCCGGGTAGAATCGGTCCAGGGCCTTTCGAAGGGCGTTGTCCAGTGCGCTGACCGGTCCGTAGCCTTCCGCGGCCGTGATTTCCTCCTTGCCGTCGACCGATATCTTGATGGTCGCATCGGCCGAGCATGGTTTATCCCGGTCTTTTTCGATCATCACCCGAAAGGATTCCAGCTCAAAAAGCGGGCGAAACTGGTTGGTGAATTTTTCCAGCAGGATTTTCAAGGAACCGTCGGCGACATCGAACTGATACCCGTCCTGTTCCATCTGTTTGATTTCGGAAACGATTTTGCGGCTGTCGAAGCCGTTTCCCCCCAGTTTTACTCCGAGTTCCCGGGCTTTGTATTCCACGTTGCTTTTGCCTGAAAGGTCGGAAACCAGGACCCTCCGGCTGTTTCCCAGATCTTCGGGGTTGATGTGCTCATAGGCCCTGGGCGCTTTCATGATGGCATGGACATGCAGCCCTCCTTTGTGGGCAAATGCGCTTTTGCCCACAAAGGGGCGGTCGTTTCTCGGAACCAGATTGGCGGTTTCGCTGATAAACCGTGACACTTTTGTCAGCTTTTTCAGGTTTTCCGCCGGCACGCACGGCATCCCCATTTTACAGGTCAGAATCGGAATGATCGAGGTCAGATCGGCGTTGCCGCATCGTTCTCCATAGCCGTTGATGGTCCCCTGCACCATTGTGGCTCCGGAGAGCACGGCGGCGATGGAGTTTGCCACGGCGAGGCCGCAGTCGTTGTGGGTGTGAATGCCGTAACGGACGGGATTTTGAACACACCCGGCCATGCGCTCGCGAACCTCGTTCATGATCGAGGTCAGCTCGTGGGGCAGGGTTCCGCCGTTGGTGTCGCAGAGCACGAGAAAGTCCGCGCCGCCTTCACTTGCGGCCAGCAGGGAACGCAGCGCGTATTCCCTGTTTTCCCGGTAGCCGTCGAAAAAATGCTCAGCATCATACACGACTTCGAGGCGGTGCTGTTTCAGATATTCGACGGTCTCCCGAATCATGGCCAGGTTTTCTTCCAGGGCGGTGTGGATGATCTGTTCGACATGCAGGTCCCAGCTTTTTCCGACGATGGTCACCACCGGCGAACCGCTTTCGAGAAGGGCCTTGAGGTTGATGTCGTCGGCAGGGTCAATCCCGGGTTTGCGAGTCGATCCGAAAGCCGCCAGCCTGGCGTGTTTGAAGGCTTTGCCCCTGGCCAGCTCGAAAAAACGCATGTCTCTCGGATTCGAACCGGGCCATCCCCCTTCGATAATGTGGATTCCCAAGTCGTCGAGCCACTCGGCGATCTTTACCTTCTCCTCGGCCGTAAAAACGATGTTTTCACCCTGTGTGCCGTCTCTCAGCGTGGTGTCGTAGAGTTGGATCGTTTCCATTTTGGGTTTGCCTCTTTCCTAAAACAAGCGGTTTTTTTCAGGGTGACGCCGGGCCCGGCGGAGGGATTTTCCGAAACAGGCCGGAACAATTGACTCCCAGAGTCCGGCAACGGCAGCAGGCTTTGTGCGAAAGCTCCAAACAGCCCCTAAAACCGGTCATGTTCAGCGCTATATACCGTCGCTGCCTGCTGGTATTTTTTAAAGTTCGGGGACGTTGCCACGGGTATGGATAAATTTGTTCCGCTCTATTTCGGAAAATCCCCCCGCCGGGCCTTGCCATCGATCGAAGCCTTCCTGTTCCCCTTACTCCCTCAATCCCTAACCCCGTCTCCCTTTTTTTTCTACCGGTTTTCAGGTCTCAACGATCGTACGGCAGCGCCGGCTCTCCACATTTCGGAGTTTTTCATGGCGTCCAACTCTTTTTGCAGCCGTTGCCGGTAGTCCGGTGCACTGTTGGCTTCCAGGACCCGTCGGGTTTCTTTTCCGGAGATTACGCTTTCGTAAAGTTCTTCGAAAAGCGGTTCAACGGCGCGGCGGAATCGCGGCGCCCAATCGAGAGCGCCCCTCTGGGCGGTGGTACTGCAGTTTGAAAACATCCAGTCCATCCCCTTTTCGGCGACCAGGCGGATAAGACTCTGGGTCAGCTCTTCGACGGTTTCATTGAACGCTTCGCTCGGGCTGTGGCCGTTTTTCCGCAAGATGGCGTACTGGGCCTCCATTACGCCCGCCAGGCACCCCATGAGCACGCCACGCTCTCCGGTCAGATCGCTGTAAACCTCTTTTTCGAAGGTGGTGGGAAAAAGATATCCGGAGCCGACGGCTATGCCGAGGGCCAGTGTTCGTTCCATGGCCCTGCCGGTAACGTCCCGGTAGACTGCAAAACTGGAATTGATACCGCTGCCGGTCAGAAAATTGGTCCGGACCGTGCGGCCGGACCCTTTCGGAGCCACGAGAATGACATCGACGTGCTCAGGCGGAATGACGCCGGTTTGATCCTTGTACACAATGGCAAAGCCGTGGGAAAAATACAGGGCGTCTCCCGGGTTCAGACACGTCTTTATCTTCGGCCACAAGGCCACCTGGCCGGCATCGGAGAGCAAAAATTGGATGATCGTTCCCCTGCGTGCCGCTTCTTCCAGCGGAAAAAGGGTCTCTCCGGGAATAAAGCCGTCTTTGACCGCGCGGTTCCAGGAGTCTCCGCCTTCGCGCTGGCCGACAATCACCGGTATGCCGTTGTCTCTCATATTGAGCGCCTGGCCCGGGCCTTGAACTCCGTATCCAAGAACCGCAACCGTTTCTTGCTTCAACACGTCCCTGGCCCTTTCAATGGAAAACTCCGCCGATGTCACCACTTCTTCGATCATGCCGCCGAAATCGATTTTCGCCATTTTCTTTCCTCCGCGTGTAAAATCAGGTAACAGTTATTTCGATAGGTATATCACCATCATTTGAATATCCGTTATTTCGTGTCTGCTTGAACCAATACAATAGCGCTTTTCCCGGGGATCTTTCACCACAAGGCATACGGCTTACGGCGAAAGGGACAAGGGATTTTTTGCCGTGTGCCTTGCACCCGATTCTCCTATCCCCTATGACCTATAAACTACTTGGGTTCCCGAAACAGGGCGATAGTGCCGGTCCTTGCTATCTTCTCTATTCCCATGGGTTTCAGGAGGTTCAGAAGCGCATTGAGCTTCCCGTTTTCCCCCGTTACTTCGATGATGTAGTGCTCCATGCCGACGTCCACCACTTTGCAGCGGAAGATGTCGACGATTCTCAAAATTTCGGCCCGGTGTTCGGGCTTGGCCCGGACGCAGATGAGCGCCATCTCGCGCTTGACCGAGTTCGGGCCGGACAGATCTCGTATCTTGATGACGTTGATGAGCTTGTTGAGCTGTTTTTCGATCTGCTCCACCAGGGGCGGATTGCCTTTGGTTACGACGGTGATCCGGGAGACCTCCGGATCCATTGTTTCGGCCACGCACAGGCTTTCGATGTTGAACCCTCGTCCGCTGAACAGGCCCACCACCCTGGACAGCACGCCGGGCTGGTTGTCGACAAGCATCGATAGAATATGTTTTTCTATGGTCATTGGCAGTTCCTTGCGCAGTTATACCAGGAGCATATCGGTGATCGGCGCACCTGCCGGCACCATGGGATAGACGCTTTCTTCGGATTCCACGACAAAATCCATGATAACGGGCCCGGGACAGGCGAGACCTTGCCGCAGAACGGTTTCGACCTGATCCGGGGTTGTGGCTCTTAAGCCGGTGGCGCCGTAAGCTTCGGCCAGTTTGACGAAGTCCGGGGCATGGTCCATGCATGTGCAGGAGTAGCGCTTGTCATAGAACAGTTCCTGCCACTGCCGGACCATGCCGAGATAGCCGTTGTTCAAGATGACCACTTTTACCGGAAGATTGCACTGGACGGCGGTGGCCATCTCCTGGATGTTCATCTGAATGCTTCCGTCGCCGGCAATATCGACCACGGTCGCATCCGGGCAGGCCACCTGGGCCCCGATGGCCGCCGGAAGCCCGAATCCCATGCAGCCCAGCCCGCCCGAGGTGATGAAGCGGCCGGGTCGATCGAAGTGATAATACTGGGCCGTCCACATCTGATTCTGCCCCACCTCGGTGGTGACGATGGCCTCCCCCCGGGTCAGCTCGTAAACCTTTTCGATGACATACTGCGGCTTGATGGTGTCGCCCTGGATGTACGCGAGGGGTTTGGTGCTTTTCCACTCATCGATAAGATGGAGCCAGTTTTTTCTCTGTTTTTCAATGTCTCCCAGATCCACCTTGTCGATCAGCTCATTTAAAAGTTCGAGGGTGATTCTGCAATCCCCCACAACCGGTATCGTTACCGGAATATTTTTGCGTATCGAAGTGGGATCGATGTCGATATGTACGATTTTGGCCTGGAAAGCGAAGGTGTCCGTTTTTCCGGTCACGCGGTCGTCGAATCGGACGCCTGCGCCGATCATCAGATCGCAGGCGCCGGTGGACATATTGGCCCGGTAAGTGCCGTGCATGCCGATCATACCCAGCCACAGGGGATCGGAGGCAGGAAAAGCCCCGAGTCCCATCAGCGACGCGGTGACCGGAATCCTGGTTTTGCGCGCCAGCAGGGTCAGTTGCTCCGATGCTCCGGATAGAATCACACCGCCTCCGGCAAAGATCATCGGCCGTTCGGAAGCTTTGATCAGTTTGACGACCTTGTCGAGCTGCTTGATGTTGGGCTGATAGGTGGGGTTGTAGGACCTCAGGCTGATATCTCTGAGAGGCTTGTACAGGACCCTATTGGCTGCGACGTCCTTGGGAATGTCGACGAGCACCGGTCCGGGCCGGCCCGAACGTGCGATGAAGAACGCCTCTTTGACGATTCTGGCAAGCTCTTCGGTGTCCTTGACCAGGTAGTTGTGTTTGGTACAGGGCCGGGTGATTCCCACGATGTCGACCTCCTGAAAAGCGTCGTTTCCGATGAGCGCCGTGGGAACCTGCCCGGTGAAGACCACGATAGGGATCGAATCCATGTAGGCCGATGCGATACCGGTCACCGTGTTGGTGGCGCCGGGTCCGGAGGTTACCAGACAGACCCCCACACGGCCGCTGGCCCGGGCATACCCGTCGGCTGCGTGAACCGCTCCCTGTTCGTGACGGACGAGGATGTGCCGGATGTTCGTTTTTGTGAGTTCATCGTAAATTTCGATCACAGCGCCTCCCGGAAAGCCGAACAGGGTGTCGACACCTTCTTCCTTGAGTACCTGCATCAAAATTTGTGCACCGCTGAGTTTCATCGGTTCCACTCCAAAAAATCACGGGTTGTTAATTGTTTTTTCTCGTCTTACGCCTTGCACCGTACGCTTTATACCCTATGCTCTCATTTCACCACCGCCCCCTCGCAGGCCGAGGAGACCTGGCGCGCATATCTCGCCATGTATCCATGAGTGATATTCGGCGGCGGAGCCGACCATCGGGAGATCCGATCGTTGATTTGGTCTTCGGGAAGCAGCAGGGTAACTGTTTTGCCCGGGATGTCGATGGCGATTCGGTCGCCGTCACGAACGACGGCGATGGGCCCCCCGTGCATGGCCTCGGGCGAAATATGGCCGATGCATGCGCCCCGGGTGCCGCCGGAAAAACGGCCGTCCGTAATCAGGGCCACGTGAGCGTCCAGATTCATCCCCGCGATGGCCGAAGTCGGTGTCAACATCTCCCGCATGCCCGGTCCTCCCCGCGGTCCTTCGTATCGGATCACCACCACATCTCCTTTTTGAATGGCTCCGTTTAAAATAGCGCGGGTTGCCTCCTCTTCGGAATCAAATACCTTTGCGGGTCCTTCATGGAGCATCATCTCGCGGCACACGGCCGACTGCTTGACCACACACCCTTCGGGCGCTAGGTTTCCGAACAGAACGGCAAGGCCGCCCTGGGTGTGATAGGGAGCGTCTATCGGTCGAATGACGGTGCTGTCATGGACCCGACTGTCTTGGATATTTTCACCGACGCTTCTCCCGGTGACGGTGAGGCATTCTTGCCGAATCAGTCCGGCCCGGGCCAGGGTGTTTAATACGGCGCTGATGCCGCCGGCCCGGTTCAAATCTTCCAGGCGGTGCTTTCCTCCCGGGCTCAGAGCACACAGGTGCGGCGTGATCCTGCTGATTTCGTTGACCTGATTGAGGTCGATCCGGATTCCGGCTTCACGGGCAATGGCGGTTAGATGCAGCACCGTATTCGTCGAGCACCCCAGGGCCATATCCACGGCCAAAGCGTTTTTGAAGGCCGGATCGGTCATGATTTTCCGAGGCGTGATCTTCTGTTCGAAAAGGTGCATGACGGCCATGCCGGCCTGTTTGGCCAGGCGAATACGGGCCGACATCACCGCGGGAATGGTTCCGTTGCCGGGCAACCCCATGCCCACCGCTTCGGTCAGGCAGTTCATCGAGTTCGCCGTGAACATTCCGGCGCAGGAGCCGCAGGTCGGACATGCCGCCTCTTCGATCGCCGCAAGCTGCTCCGGCGTCATTTTCCCGGCGCGCACGGCGCCGACAGCTTCAAAGACCGTTATGAGGTCGATTTTTTCATCTTTTCCACGAAGCGGATGCTCTCCGGCCAGCATCGGTCCGCCGCTGATGACAAGCGCCGGGATGTCGAGCCGTGCAGCGGCCATGAGCATGCCGGGTACGATTTTATCGCAGTTGGGCACAAGAACCATCGCATCGAAGCCGTGGGCCGTCGCCATCACCTCGATGCTGTCGGCAATCAGCTCCCGGCTGGCCAGTGAGTATTTCATTCCGGTATGGTTCATGGCGATACCGTCACAGACTCCGATGGTGCCGAACTCCATGGGCGTGCCTCCGGCCATATAAACACCGGCCTTGACGGCTTCGACGATCTGGCACAGATGCACGTGACCGGGCACGACGGTGTTTTCCGAATTGGCAATGCCGATCAGGGGACGGCCGATTTCGTGATCGGTATACCCCATTGCCTTGAAAAGGGATCGATGGGGCGCTCTTTCCACGCCGCTTTTTACGACGGTGCTTCTCATTTTTTAGCCCTTTCCTAAGTTTGGCGATAGGTTCGACCGTTGAACTGTCCGCCAATAGACAGAATAAGAATCGCTCAAATAAAATCTTCCAAAAAAAAATCCGTTAGCAGCTTTTCGGGCTGATAACGGATTTTTGTTTTCGGTTTTGTGGGACTTAGGCCATTATCAACCCGCTTGCTCTGCAGCCGATGAGAATACCGGCTACGAGCAAAATAATAAGGCTAATACGGTTGATGACGGCGCTTGTTTTTTTCATGTTTTGATTTTAAATCATTAGCTGATTTGAAAATAATTATCAGCAGCAAAGCCCCTTTGTCAAGCTTTATTTTCGGGTTCAAAGGTCCGGTGTTGTAAATCATCCGCCTCCAACCCTTGTACCTTACGCCCTTTGCCCTTCGCCCATAGCCTATGACCTCTGAAATCCGCAGCCCGGTGTGATGCAGGCAAGACAAGGCTCCTTTTTCTTGCTTATTTTTTCAACGAGAAAGGGTGCACCGCACCGGGGGCATGGTTCGGGTACGGGCTTTTCCCAGATGGCGAAGCGGCAAGCCGGGTAGCGGCTGCACCCGTAAAACACCTTGCCGCGCTTGGATGTTTTCTTAACGAGCATCCCGTCACAGTTTGGTTCAGGGCAGGCCACGCCGGTGACCTGCTCCGGGTCTGCGTGATTCAGAGAAAGCGTGTTTCGACATTCCGGGTATCCGGAGCAAGCGAGAAACGTGCCGAATTTCCCCTGTTTTTTTACCATGGGCCTACCGCATCGATCGCAGCTTTGATCCGAGATTACGCTTTCAACCGGCTGCATCGGTTGTATCCTGCCTTTTTCATCCCTGACATAATTGCTTGTATAGCTGCACCGGGGATACCCGCTGCATGCCAGAAAATGACCGTTTTTCCCCATTTTGATATGCAGTTTGGATCCGCAAAGCGGACAGTCCAGAGCCGTAGGGACACCGACCGCCTTGAGGCTCTGCATCCTTTCTGTGGCGGTTTCGAGCTCTTTTTTAAAGGGTTCGTAAAAACGGGAAAGAACCGCCAGCGAGTCGGCTTCTGCGGCTTCGACGCGGTCGAGATCGTCTTCCATCTTGGCGGTGAATGCAACGTCGAAGATATCGGGAAAACTGCCGATAAGCAGGTCGTTGACGATAAATCCCAGTTCGGTCGGGGCAAAATAGCCTTTGATTAGATCCACATATTTCTTTTCCCTGATCGTCGACAGGATGGTCGCATAGGTGCTCGGCCGGCCGATGCCGTTCTCCTCGAGTTCTTTTACCAGGGATGCCTCGGAAAACCTGGGCGGCGGCGCCGTAAAATGCTGTTTGGGCTCGAGCCTGTCAAGACGCAGGGCTTCCCCCTTTTTTACTTCCGGCAGAAGCTGCTTCTTTTTTTCGTTTTCGATTTCGTCGTCGGCAGATAAATAGACGGTCATGAATCCCGGAAACTGAATCGAAGATCCGCTGGCGTGAAACAGATAGACCCCGGCCTGTATGGAAACGGTATTCTGGTTGATGAGTGCCTCTTTCATCTGAGAGGCGACAAAGCGTTGCCAGATAAGCCGGTACAGGGCCATTTGATCCTCGGAAAGATACGGCGCCAGCTTGTCGGGAAGATTGTAAACCGATGTGGGGCGTATAGCCTCGTGGGCGTCCTGGACCTTTTTGCTGTTTCTAAATACGCGGGGTTTGTCCAGCGCATAGTCGCCGCCGAATCGCTCGCGGATAAAGGTCAGCGCCTGCTCGGCCGCTTCGTTTGAGACGCGTGTCGAATCGGTCCGCATGTAAGTAATGAGTCCCACCGGTTCCCCTGATCCGAGTTCGATTCCCTCGTAGAGTTGTTGGGCCACGTTCATGGTCTTTCGAGCGGAAAACTTCAGTTTCCGGATAGCTTCCTGCTGAAGCTTGCTTGTAATGAAAGGGGGCAGCGGGTTTTTTTTGACCGTCTTTTTTTCAACGGTTTCGACGACAAACCGACAGCCGGCCAGTTCATCTAGAATGGCCGCAGCTGCCTGCTGGTCGGAAATCTTGATCTTTTTCCCTTTTTTTCGAACCAGCTTTGCCGGAAACAGGGGAGGCTGCACACCTTCCAGATGGGCCGTGATGGACCAGTATTCTTCCGGTTCAAAGGACTGAATCTGGCGCTCCCGGTCGCATATGATCCGCACCGCTACGGACTGCACCCGGCCGGCACTGAGTCCGCTTTTTACCTTTTTCCACAGCAAAGGGGAGACCTGATATCCCACCAGTCGGTCCAGTATGCGGCGGGCCTGCTGGGCATCATATTTTTGGCGGTTGAGCTGCTCCGGAGAAGCCATCGCCTCCAGGATCGCGTTTTTGGTCAGCTCATGGAACAGCACGCGGTGAAATTTTCTCCCCCTTTTCTTGAGGATTTCGCTGGCGTGCCACGCGATGGCTTCTCCTTCCCGGTCCGGATCCGGTGCCAGGTAGACATCCATGGTGTCGGCGGCCGCTTTTTTCAAGCCGGCTATGATTTTCTGTTTTCCGGCGATGTTTTGATATTTCGGCTTGAATCCCTCTTCGATGTCGATTCCGATTTCCTTTTCAGGAAGGTCCATCAGGTGGCCCTGGGTGGCGGCCACGGCATAGGCGCCTCCCAGATAGCTTTTCAAGGTGCGCACTTTCGTGGGGGATTCCACGACAACAAGCGGTTTGGTCACGGTGTTCCTTTCTCTGTGAATTCTGTTGATCCTGTCGGAAAAAAACCAAACACAGGTTTACACGTGCAAGTCTTTAGAGAGCGAAAAGAAATTTCCCGGGGACCGCCGGACGGCGCCCTTGAGTTCCAGCTTCAACAGGATGCCGGCGAGTATGCCGGGTGCCATGGCGGTCTTGCGGACGATATCGTCGATGTGAACCGGATAGACGCCGATGGCTTCGATGACCCGGACCTCTTCCGGGAGCAGTTCGACCGGTCGAAGCCCCGGCGGCTGCCTGTCGGTGTCTGCACAGGACTTCGAAAGATCGGCAAACTCTTCCATGATGTCCCGGGCGTGTTCCACCAGCTTGGCGCCCTGTTTGATCAGCGTATGGGTGCCGGTGCTTTTGAAGGAATGGATGCTGCCGGGTACGGCAAAGACCTCACGGTTTTGCTCCAGCGCGAGACGGGCCGTGATGAGGGATCCGCTTCGGCTGGTGGCCTCCACGATGACCACTCCTAAAGACATGCCGCTGATGATTCGGTTTCGGGCCGGAAAATTGTATCCGTCCGGTTCGGTCGCCGGAGCGAGTTCGGAAACGACTGCACCGTTTTCTGCGATCCGGTGAAAAAGCCGTTTGTTTTCCGCCGGGTAGATCCTGTCGAGGCCGCTGCCGAGAACTGCCACGGTGCTGCCTTTGCCGGAAATGGCGCCCAGATGAGCCGCCGTGTCGATCCCCCTGGCCATTCCGCTGACTACGACCATGTCGAAAGAGACAAGATCTCTACATAGTTGTTCGGTGATCGAAAGACCGTACGGCGTGGCGTTTCTGGATCCCACGACGGCTATGTTCCGACTGTTATGCACAAGATGCCCATATACGTAAAGAAAGGGCGGGGGATCCGGAATTTCCCTGAGCAGGCGGGGGTATTGCGGATCCGCCAGGGTCACGACACCGTATTTTTTTTCGGCAAGCCCTTCGAGTTCGCGCTTTGCTTCGTCCCGAAGGGTCCCGGTCTGAATGGTGCGGGCGAGGCGATGGGAGATTCCGTCGACCTGAAGCAGTCTCTCGACGGGTGCTTTAAGCACGTTCTCCGGAGATTCGAAACGCTCCATCAGCCGCTTGAACAGGTGATTCCCAACGCCCGGCACGCTTTTTAAGACAAACCAGGGTATCAGGTTTTCCGGGTAACCGTTCGTCATGGATGTGTTTTACGCCGTGCGCCTTAGGTCTTACGCCTTGCACCTTCCTCAGGCATAGCGAGCAGGATAGGGCTGGCCACATAGATCGACGAGTAGGTGCCGACTACCACGCCGACGATCATGGAGAAAGCAAAATCGTGAATAATGCCGCCGCCGAGCCAAAAAAGGGCGCTGAGCACGATAAGTGTCGTGCCGGCCGTCAGGATGGTCCGGCTGAGGGTTTCGTTGATGCTCCGGTTGACGATCGTCTCAAAAGAGCTTTTCTGGTATTTTCGAATGTTTTCCCGGATGCGGTCAAAAACAATAATGGTATCGTTGAGCGAATATCCGATGATGGTAAGCAGGGCGGCGATGATGGGGAGTGTGAATTCCTTTTCCAGGATGGAAAAAATTCCCACCGTGATCGTGACGTCATGGATGAGGGCCACGATGGCGCCCATGGCGTATCTGAGTTTGAGAAACCAGAACAGGACCAGGGTGACGGCAAGGGCCGCTGCGATCAGCACCGGAATGCTGACCTTGAACAAAGAGAGCAGGTACACGGCGCCGATCAGGACCGCGGCCATTACGCCGCTTATGAACCATTTGAATTCGAACCGGCCTGAAATGTAAATCGTAATGAAGAGCAGGGCGAAGAATACGGCAAAAAGGGCCTTTTTTCGAAGGTCCTGGCCTACCTGTGGACCTACCATCTCGATCCGTTGAATTTCCGGCGCCTTTCCGGTCGCAGACTTGAGAGCGGTTTGAACGCGCGAGGTGAATTCTTCGGCGGTTTCGATTGCGACATCGGTTCGAATGAGAAACTCGTGGGCTTCCAGGTCTTCGAATTGCTGAACCGATACCTTGTCGATCCCTGCGGCGGCCAATCCCTTTTTGACGATATCGATCGCAGTCGGCCCGGAAAACTTGATTTGTAAAATAGTGCCACCGACAAAATCGACGCCGTAGCGGGGGCCTTTATGAAAAACCAGGGAGACCAGGCTGATCAGAAGCATGGCGAGCGACACGCCGTAAGCCAGTTTTCTTTTGCCGATAAAATCGACGTTGGTATTTTGTTTGACAAATCGCATGATAGCCAATCCTTAGTGATCTATTCTATAAACTTGTTGACATATTTTTTCACCCGGCAAATTCGATCATAAGTAATAGGATGCAGGGCACACGGCAGAAAAATCTTGTGTCCTGCGCCGTGTGCCTGGCACCCTATGTCTTGTGGTCACTGTATTTTTGCCAACATGTACTCAGGTTAAATATTGAGATGTTTTACTTTCCGATTTTTCAGAATGTACTCGAAGACGAGCCGGGTAGCCACAACGCTGGTAAAGACGCTCGATATCACCCCCAGGCTCAGGGTGACAGCGAATCCCTTCACGGGCCCGGTGCCGAACTGAAAAAGCACCAGCGCCGCAATGAGCGTCGTCACGTTGGCGTCGAGGATGGTCAGGATGGACCTTTCGTATCCGGCATCCACGGACGCGCGGGGCGTCTTGCCCATGGCCATTTCCTCGCGGATACGTTCGAATATGATCACATTTGCATCCACCGCCATGCCGATGGTCAGCACGATGCCTGCGATGCCCGGCAGGGTCAGCGTGGCCTGGAAACCGGCAAGGCCTGCGGCGATGAGCAGGATGTTGAAGAGAAGCGCCGCATCCGCGATGATTCCCGCTGTACTATAGTAGATGATCATAAAAAGAATCACCGCGATGCCGCCCACCCACATCGAGATGATTCCTTTTCGGATGGAATCCGCCCCCAGAGACGGTCCGACGGTTCGCTCCTCCAGGATATTCACCGGCGCCGGCAGGGCACCGGCGCGCAGGACGATGGCGAGGTCCCGTGCATCCTCCGTAGTAAAACTTCCGGTGATTCGGGCTTCCCCGCCGCTGATCTTTTCCTGGATTACAGGGGCGGAATAGACCCGGTTGTCCAGCACGATGGCAAGCCTTTTTTTCACGTTTTCTTCAGTGATGCGCTCGAAAAGCAGGGCGCCTTTCTTGTCGAACTTCAATGAGACGTAGGACTCGTTGTACTGGGAGTCGATCTGGACCCGTGCGTCCGTCAGGTGCTTTCCGGTCAGGGCGGCCTGTTTTTTAACAAGATGCGGTGTTTTTTTCACGCGGTGTGTCGCCGGATCTTCCTCGACCTCGTACAGCACTTCGCTGCCCGGCGGCGCACTTCCCTTAATGGCCGCCTCCAGGTCTCCGGTTTCATCGATGAGTTTGAATTCCAGGAGGGCTGTTTTACCGATGAGATCCTTGGCGCGCTGGGTGTCCCGAATGCCGGGCAGTTGAATCAGTATCTGGTCGCTGCCCTGATGGCGGATATCCGGCTCGGTTACGCCGAACTGATCGATGCGGTTTCGAATCGTTTCCAGCGCCTGGCTGACCGCAAGATTTTTTATATGATCCGTATCTTTTTCCGGAAGATCCATCACGAGGGTCATGGCGTCGCCTTCCTGGGACCGGGAAACGATACGAAGATCCCTGAATTCGGCGTCGAGCAGAGATTCGAAAGGAGCGATCGATGGTTCGTCATGGATTTCGATTTGCAGACGCAACCCGTCGATCCGCCTGACCGTCGCGTTTTGAATGCGCTTTTCTCTGACGGCGACGCGCAGGTCCTGGGCGATTTGGTCGAGCGTGCTTTCCACCGCCTTTTGCGTATCGACCTGAAGGATCAGGTGCATGCCGCCCTGGAGGTCGAGGCCCAGGTTGATTTTTTTGTGCGGCCATAAGGCCGGGTTGAAAGTCGGGAGCACGTAAACGACTGCAACGACAAAAGCCCCGACAACGACGACCAGTTTCCATGAAACGTTTTTCAATGCGCTATGTCCTGTCGGTTTCAGCTTTGCTCTTTGGATTGTTCGCTTTTTTCCGGGGTATTCTGCTGGGAGCCGGATTGAACCAGGGCCGCCACGCTGCTTCGATTCACCTTCACCCGTACTTTCTCCGCGATTTCGACTGTCAGCGTTGTATCGTCTGCGCCTGTAACACGGCCGTGGATTCCGCCGCCGGTCACGACACGGTCTCCCTTTTTCAGGTTTTTAATCATCTCCCGATGCTGTTTCTGTTTCTTTTGCTGGGGTCGGATAAGCAGGAAATAGAAGATAACGAACATGAGGATCAGCGGAACAAGCGCTCCGAAACCGCCCTGAGCCCCCGAAGAGGGAGCACCACCCTGTCCCATTGCATATGCGATGCTAACCAATGTATAGCCTCCTTTTGGGAATCATCCGATCCCCCTTTTTTGACCTGAGCTTAAATTGGCGCTCATATACTTGAATTGATTCCAGAGGTCAAACAATTTATGTAAGGGTTCGAAGGTTCAGGGTTCAGAGGTTCAAGTTGATTCGCAGCGAAGCAGATTTATCCATGCACAAGAGGGCCGTCTTTACCCTCTGAACTCCGAACCCTTGCGCCTTTAGCCGTTGCCCTATGAGCTATGCCCTGCGCCTTACGCCTGTCATCCTTCCATCACGATCCTGTCTTCGCCCGGCAGCATCTCGGCATCACTTTCGATCCGGATGGTGATCCCGCGCCGGTTCTCCATGTCCAGCAGATCCTTGCGCTTCTTGTTTAAAAGATAATCGGCGACGTCCACGGGGACGATGCCCCGAACCAGCCGTGAGGGATTTTCCTTCAAGGTTTCGAGCCTCAATTTTCTTAAAAACCTGAGGCTCAGAATCTCTGTGGATGGAATGAGCCCTTTGCCCTTGCAGCGGCTGCAGGGAGTGAAACTGCCGAATTCGATCGACGGTCGAAGGCGCTGCCTCGACATTTCCATGAGTCCGAACTGGGAAATCTTGCCGATTTTCGTTTTTGCCTTGTCGCCCTTTACATGGGTGCGCATGGCGCGTTCCACCTGGGCCTTGTGCTTGGAATCACGCATGTCGATAAAATCGATGACGATCAGGCCCCCGAGATCTCTTAGTCGAAGCTGCCGGGCAACCTCTTCGGCCGCCTCAAGGTTAGTGGTCAGGGCCGTATCCTCTACGGACTTTTTTTGGGTCGCCTTGCCCGAGTTGACGTCGATGGTGACCATGGCCTCGGTCTTTTCGATGATGATGGTTCCACCCGATTTCAGATCAACGCGGCTTTCGAAGATCGTGCCGATCTGGGACTCGAGTTCGTATTTCGTAAAAATCGGTTTTTCTCCCCGATACTGTTTTACGATTTTGGTGTCTTTCGGGGAGACGACTTTCAGAAAGTCTCTGACTTCCTGGTAGACTTCGGCATCGTCGATGAGGATTTCGGTGACATCCGAGGTGAAATAATCACGTATGGATCTCACCACTAGATGCTTGTCTTTGTAAAGGAGGGCCGGCGCCGTTTCTTTTATTCCTTTTTCTTTGATGTTTTTCCACAGGCGCATCAGGTGCTTCAGATCGTTGCTGATCGTGGTTTTTGTGCATTCGAGGCCGGCGGTTCTGACGATGATACCGAAACCTTCCGGCAGATTGATGCCGTCGATGATCTCCTTGATGCGCTTGCGCTCGGCTTCATCCTCTATCTTCCTGGAGATTCCGCGGGTTTTGCTGCCGGGCATCAAAACGATGTGCCGGCCGGGCAGTGAGATGTAGGTGGTCAGCATGGCTCCTTTTTTGGCGTCCGGGTCTTTGCTGATCTGGACGAGCAGTTCCTGCCCCCGTTTGAGGATGTTTTGCAGCGACAGGTTGCCGTTTTGAGCGTCCTGAAAGTAGTCGCTGTGGATTTCCTGCCGCTGAAGAAATCCGTTTTTTTCGGTTCCGTAGTCGACAAAGACCGCCTGCAGGCTGGGTTCTATCCGGATAATGACGCCTTTGTAAATATTGCCGTGGGTGATTTCCCGAGACGCGCTTTCGAAATGAAATTCCTCCAGCTTGTTGTCCTTGATTTTTGCGATACGACATTCATCCGGGTCCACCGCGTTGATGAGGATTTTGCTGGTCATGCCGTTTGAGTCCTCCGTAAGAGCTGATAGCTGATAGCCTACAGTCCATAACCATAGCCGCTGTCTTACGCCTTCAGCCCCTTGCCTATGACCTATCAGCTATGAGCTATATTATTTATTTTTCAGTATGAAATTGTCGGCGCCAAGTCAAACGATTTCTCATGCCCGCGGATACCTGTTGATATTTAAACGAACTTGTGGCACAAGGGTCACGAATTCGGCTCGGAGGACGATGCAATCCATGGATGAACGATACGAACCCAAGACGATCGAAGAAAAATGGCAGCGGCGATGGGAAGAATCGGCCCTGTTTCAAGTGGAAATGGATGTGGAAAAGCCCAAATACTATCTTCTGGAGATGTTTCCCTATCCATCCGGAAAAATCCACATGGGGCACGTGAGAAACTATACCATCGGAGACGTTGTGGCCCGCTATAAGCGAATGCGCGGCTTCAATGTGTTGCATCCCATGGGCTGGGATGCCTTCGGCATGCCCGCTGAAAATGCCGCCATCGCCAACAACTCCCATCCGGCGGCGTGGACGTACGGCAATATCGAAAACATGAAGTCCCAGCTCAAACGCATGGGGTTTTCGTATGACTGGAACAGGGAGTTTGCGACATGCGCCCCGGAATACTACCGCTGGGAGCAGTGGCTTTTTATCGAGATGTTCAAAAAGGGAATGGCTTATCGAAAAGAGTCTTTTGTCAACTGGTGCGACTCGTGCCTGACCGTTCTGGCGAACGAGCAGGTGGAGGCCGGCATGTGCTGGCGGTGCGGCCGGCCGGTTCGGCAGAAAAAGCTCCAACAGTGGTTCTTTCGCATCTCCGATTACGCGGAGGATCTGCTGTCGCATTGCGACAGGCTGCCGGGGTGGCCGGAAAAGGTCATTACCATGCAGAAAAACTGGATCGGCAAGAGCCTGGGCGCGGAAATCCGTTTTCCAGTAGAAAACAGTGCCGAAGAGATTCGGGTCTTCACCACCCGCCAGGACACGGTGTTCGGAGCAACCTTCATGTGCCTGGCACCGGAACATCCCCTGGTTCTTGAACTGTCGAAGGGTACGCAGCAGCAGGCGTTTGTTCGCGAGTTCGTCGAGCGCATGGCCCTGCAGGACCGGTCCGTCCGGATGGTGGACAATTATGAAAAAGAGGGCGTTTTCGTAGGCGCCTGCTGCATCAACCCGCTGAGCGGCCGGCGGATGCCGGTGTATACAGCCAATTTCGCCCTGATGGAATACGGTACGGGCGCGGTGATGGCCGTACCGGCCCATGACCAGCGGGATTTCGATTTTGCCGGAAAATACGGGCTTGACATCGTCGTCGTGGTGCAACCCTACGATAAAAAACTGGATGCGGCTTCCATGACGGAAGCATTTACCGGCGAGGGATTTTTGATCAATTCGGGCCGCTTCAATGGCATGAACAGTATCGAGGCCCTGGACGCTGTCGCTGAACATCTCGAAGCCGCCGGTATCGGGAAAAAGACGGTCAGTTTCCGGCTCAGAGACTGGGGCATTTCAAGGCAGCGATACTGGGGCGCTCCGATTCCGGTCGTTTATTGCGACGATTGCGGCATCGTGCCGGTGCCGGAGAAAGATCTGCCGATCGTCCTTCCCCTTGATGCGGATCTGCTGGAAGGTGGAAAATCGCCGCTGCCCATTCTGGAGCGCTTTGTCCGAACCACCTGTCCCAAATGCGGACGGAAGGACGCCCGCCGGGAAACCGATACGATGGACACCTTCGTCGAGTCCTCCTGGTACTTTGAGCGGTATTGCAGTCCGGGCTGTGACACCGGCATGTTCGAAAAGCGCGAGGTCGATTACTGGATGCCTGTCGACCAGTATATCGGCGGTGTGGAACATGCCATCCTGCACCTGTTGTATTCGCGGTATTTTACACGGGTCTTGCACGACTTCGGCCTCGTCCGTTTCAAGGAGCCCTTCACGCGGCTGCTTACCCAGGGCATGGTGTGCAAGGAAACCGCTTCCTGCCCGGAGCACGGCTATCTGCTGCCCGGTGAGATCACGGGCAGCCCCCCGCGTTACTGCAGCAAATGCGGCAAAGAGGTCGTTTTCGGGCGGGTGGAAAAAATGTCCAAATCCAAAAAGAACGTCATCGATCCGGATACGCTGCTCGATCGGTACGGGGCCGATACGACAAGGCTCTTTTGCCTCTTCGCCGCGCCGCCGGAAAGGGACCTGGAGTGGAGCGAGCAAGGGGTAGAAGGCTCCGCCCGGTTTCTCCACCGGGTATGGCGATTCGTTTACGGAGTCATGGACTCGATCAAGGCGGCCAGTTCCTTTGACGGGACGCCGGATATGCTGACGGGTTCTTTGCGGGAACTGTATAAAAAGGTGCACCAGACCATACGAAAGGTGACGGCGGACGTCGAGGAGCGGTTCCATTTCAATACGGCTATCAGTGCGGTGATGGAACTCGTCAACGCCATCCACACCCTGGACGCCACGCAGGCGAAGCACCCGCGTTATCCGCAGGTGATGCGGTTCGCCGTTGAATCCGTCGCGCTCCTGCTGTCGCCCATCGTACCGCATTTCACCGAAGAGATCTGGGAAGCCCTGGGCAACGACGCCGGCATACTGTCGGTTTCCTGGCCTGTGTACAGGGAGGATGCCCTGAAGAAGGACGAACTTGAAATCGTCATTCAGGTCAACGGGAAATTGAGAAGCAAAATATGGGTGGATGCCGATATCGAAGACGCCGCTTTAGAGAAGATGGCCGTTTCCGACGAGCGCGCGAAAAAGTTTTTCGAGAATCGGTCTGTCAAAAAAATCGTCATCGTAAAGAAAAAACTGGTCAATATCGTGGTCTGATTCCGTGGGAAAGATCCAATCCATTATCGTCCTTTTTTTCAGCCTCTGGTTGACGGGCTGCGGGTACCATTTTTCAGGGGGCGGCAGCCTTCCGTCCGGCATCGAGCGGGTGTTCGTTTCCATTTTTAAAAACCACACGTCCGAAACCGGGCTTGAAAATACGGTTACCCGCTATCTGATCCAGGAATTCAGCCGCAACGGGAAGCTGGGGACGGAAACCGGAGCCGATGCGGTTCTTTCGGGTGAAATTCGGTCCATGCAGACCCGCTCGATCTCCCGAACGAGTCGGCAGACCACCACCGAAAACCGGGTCATTCTGAAGATGGATATCGACCTGACGGACATCCGCGGCCGGATTCTCTGGTCGAGGACCGGTATTTCCGAAAGCGAGGCGTATGATGTGACCGACGACAAGCTGAAGACGGAAAAAAATCGAAAACAGGCCCTTATCAAACTTTGTGAGCGTTTCGCCCAGAGGATTTACAACGATTTGACGGCGAATTTTTAAAGTCAAAAAGGCGATGAAAATGATTTGTCATGGGTGATTTTAGATTGCGGATCGAAAAACGTGCGCAATCGGATCTCAAAATCCGCAATCCAAAATCCAAAATATTTTCACCCGACGGGTGCCGACTTCAGCGAATTCACCGCTTTGGAAAGGCGGGATATTTTCCGTGCAGCCGTGCGTTTATGAAGGATCCCCTTTTTCACCGTCTTGTTGATAATCGATTTTGCTTCGTTGAGCCGGGTGAACGCGGTATCGACCGCATTTTCGGATATCGACGAACGGACTTCCTTGATGACGTTTTTCACGCGGGTTTTTGCGGTTTTGTTCCGCAGCCGGCGAATGGTATTCTGGCGAGCGCGTTTAATAGCAGATTTGTGGTTGGCCAATGCGATTGACTCCTTTTCTGTCGATTTGTTCATCAGCCAGGGCCCGCATCAATTCCAATTTGCGGCAAAATGCCCTGCATAAATTTTTTTTAATTATTTTATAAAACAAAATATGTCAAGCAAATTATTGACCGTTGTTGACTGCGCCTGTATCTTGGCGCATTTTTACCCGTCATGACTGAAACCGAACGGATCACCAGAGCCGCAGGCGTCGTCGGTATGGCGACGCTGCTCAGCCGGATTTTCGGATTTATTCGGGACATGGTAATGGCGTGGTTTCTGGGCGCGGGTTTTGGCGCCGATGCCTTTTTCGTCGCCTTTCGAATTCCCAACCTGCTCAGAAGACTTCTTGCTGAAGGATCCCTTACCGTTGCCTTCGTACCGGTATTCACCGGCTATTTGACCCGCACGGGAAAAGCCGAAGCCCTTCATCTGGCCAAATCCGCGGTCAGAGTTCTTTCGGTGCTGCTGGCGGCGACCGCCCTGCTGGGCATCGTGCTGTCGCCGCTGATCGTTCGTGTAGTAGCGCCTGGTTTTTACGAAATTCAGGAAAAATTTCTTCTCACCGTAACCCTTACCCGGATCATGTTCCCCTATATCATTTTCATCGGCCTGGCGGCGCTGGCCATGGGGATTTTGAACGCCTTCGGCCATTTTGCCGCACCCGCCCTGTCCCCCGTGCTGCTGAACCTGTCCATGATCGGCGCCGTGTTTTTGATTTCGCCCTATCTTTCATCGGGGACGCATCCCGGGGTGGGCATCGCCGTCGGCGTTCTTATCGGCGGCATGCTTCAACTGGCTTTCCATGTGCCTTTTCTTACAAAAAAAGGCTTGACTTTGCGGGGGAAAACGCGTTTCTACCATCCGGGTCTCAAGCGCATCGGCGCACTCATGATCCCGGGCGCTTTCGGGGCTGCCGTATACCAGATCAACGTTTTGGTGGGAACCATGCTGGCATCGCTGCTGCCGGAAGGCAGCGTATCCTATCTGTACTATTCGGACCGCCTGGTGCAGTTTCCCCTGGGGATTTTCGCCGTCGCCATCGCCACGGCGGTTTTGCCCAGTCTGTCGAAACAGGCCGCGCTCGGTGAAATCGGCGCCCTCAAGGAGACCTTCGCCTACGCGCTTCGCCTTGTTTTTTTTGTCACCGTGCCGGCCATGGTGGGACTCATCGTTCTCCGGGAACCGATCGTGACTCTGCTGTTCAAACGCGGGGCGTTCGATTTGAAGGCCGCACGGTTGACGGCGGATGCGCTTTTATACTATGCTGTCGGATTATGGGCTTTTTCGGGTGTCCGCGTCGTTTATTCGACGTTTTATGCCCTGCAGGATGCCGTCACGCCCGTGAAAATGGCCTTGGTATCGATTGCCGCCAACATTGCGCTTGGCATCGTGCTCATGCAGTACCTGCTGCACGGCGGCCTGGCCCTGGCGGCCTCTCTGGCGTCGATGATCAATTTCGGCCTGCTGCTGCTGGCCATGCGCCGGAAAGTGGGCGCCATGGGACTTAGGGCCATTTGCCTGTCCATGGGAAGAACGGTCCTGTGCGCCGGGGTCATGAGCGCCGTCATCTGGAGTGCGGGCCGCTGGGTGCTGCCGCTTTCCGGCAAAAATTTTTCAGTTCTATTTATCGGCCTGATTGCATCGATCGTCGCCGGAATAGCCGCCTATGGGGTTCTTTCGTATCTGTTGAAAAGCCCGGAACTCGAAACGCTTCGGCACATGGTTGTAAAGGGTGTGAACAGACAGTGAGTATTCGGCAGCAAATTCTGTTGTCCCTAGCGGTCTTGGCCCTGTTCGGACTGCTTCTCGTGATTGTTTTCGGCGATCAGGGCGTTGCGGACCTTAAATCGATACGCCTGCAAAAAGCGCGCATCCTAGAGGAAAACGAGCGTGTCATTCGGGAAAACCAGGCTCTGTATCGAACCATCGAGAGGCTCGAGAACGACCTTGGCTATATTGAAAACGTGGCGAGGCAAGACTTGGGTATGATTGGAAAAGACGAGTGGGTATTTAAGAGGAAAAAGGGCGGTAAATCGAAAGATGACTGAGGACATTGCCGTCTATACGAAGACCATGGCTCGCATATACGCCGACCAGGGGCATCTGGAAAAAGCCGTTCGGATTTACCGCCACATGATACGGGAGGCCCCGGATCGACGGGATCTTATCGATGAGCTGGCTTGGGTCGAAGAAAAGCTTGCACGGGAAAGCACCCGCCACAACGCGGCGCTTGTCAGGCTTTTCGGCGCATGGTTCGATGCGATGCAGACCGCCGGGGCCATTCAAAAACTGAGGTGGATGCAGCGGTGGTTGGCCGGATCCGGCCTTCGAAAGCGCTCTGATTTTCCTGAAGGAACGTCGGAATAGGACCTGAACGAACCAGCCCCCTTCTCTTGCCGCCCCCCCACGGTTTTCATAAAAAATTCCAAAGGATGAAAAAGTATTTCATTCAGGAAGGACAAGATATGGCAAAGACTGCGATCATCACCGGCATCACCGGACAGGACGGCAGTTACCTGGCGGAAATGCTGCTGGAAAAGGGATATGAGATACACGGCATTATCCGGCGGTCCAGCACCTTCAATACGGACCGTATCGACCACATCTATCAGGATCGACATATTCCGGGAACCCGCCTCTTTTTGCACTACGGAGACCTGTCCGTTTCCGGACAGCTGACGGATCTCATCTACAGCATACGGCCCGACGAAATTTACCATTTAGGTGCCCAGAGCCATGTAAGGGTCAGTTTCGACATGCCCGAATATACCGGAGACGTCACGGGGCTCGGCACCGTCCGGCTGCTCGAAGCGATTCGAAAGAGCGGTGTGAAAACCCGCTTTTACCAGGCCTCATCCAGCGAGATGTATGGCAGCGCGCCTGCGCCCCAGAGCGAAACCACTCCCTTTGAGCCCCGAAGTCCTTATGCGGCGGCCAAAGTTTACGCTTACTGGCTGGTGAGAAATTACCGTGAAGGCTACGGGATATTCGCCGTCAACGGGATCCTTTTCAACCATGAATCCCCGAGGAGGGGAGAAACCTTTGTCACGCGCAAAATCACCCGCGCGGTTGCAAGAATACGATACGGATTCCAGAAAAAAATCTATCTGGGAAATCTCGAAGCCCGCCGGGACTGGGGATATGCGCCGGATTATGTCCGGGCCATGTGGGTTATGCTCCAGCAGGACAGGCCCAAAGACTATGTCATTGCCACCGGAGAGTCCCGGTCCGTGCGTGAATTTTGCGAGCTGGCCTTCCGGGAGGCGGGAATGGAGCTGGAATGGCGGGGATCCGAAACCGAAGAGATAGGTGTCATCCAATCGACGGATTTCTCCCCTGGCGGTAAATCGCACAATCTGCCTGTGCCCGGCGATCCGGTTGTAGCCATAGACCCGCGCTATTTCCGGCCCACCGAGGTCGAATTTTTGCTCGGCGATGCGTCCAGGGCACGACAGGAGCTGGGATGGCAGCCAGGGGTGACTTTTGAAGAACTCGTGAAAATTATGGTTGCAGCCGACATTCAGGAGCTTCAGAACATAGAGAACTGTCAGGACATCGTACGTCAGATCGTCAACGGCAAGTAGGGGGAAATACATGCGGCCGGCATACATCCGGTGACCAAAAGGCGTACGGTACACGGCGTACGGCGCAAGGCGAAAGGTTTTTTTCCGTGTGCCTTGCACCCCATTACCTATCCGCTATGAACTATCACCCGGAGCATTTATGGATACTATCGATAAAATATATATCGCCGGCCATCGCGGTCTCGTTGGATCGGCTGTCAGCCGAAGATGCGCCGCCCTCGGGTACCCGAATATCCTGACGCGCACGCGCGAAGAACTGGACCTCGTGGAGCAGGAAAAGGTCCGTGCGTTTTTCGATCAGCAGCGGCCCGATCACGTGTTCCTGGCGGCCGCAAAGGTTGGAGGGATTCATGCCAATGCTACATATCCGGCCGATTTTATTTACACCAACCTGGCCATACAGACCGGTGTGATCGATAACGCGTATCGGTCGGGCGTGAGACGACTCCTGTTTCTGGGCTCCTCCTGCATCTACCCCCGGCAATGCCCTCAGCCGATGCGGGAGGATCATCTGCTTACGGGGCCGCTTGAATCGACGAATCAACCCTACGCGGTCGCCAAGATCGCGGGCGTGGTACAATGCGAATCTTACAACCGGCAATACGGGACACGGTTTTTGGCAGTTATGCCCACAAACCTTTATGGGCCCAACGACAATTACGACCTTGAGAATTCCCATGTGCTTCCGGCCCTGATCCGCAAATTTCATCTCGCAAAACTCGCCGCGAAGGGGGAATGGGGAAAAATTCACCATGATGAAATGTGTTACGGCCCGATCCCTTCCCAGATCATGGCGCACCTGGCCGCTATCGCCCGTGAAAGCGGATGCTGTGTGCCGCAGCCGCAGCAGGAGCTGCTCCAAAACAACCCGGCGCCGGCCGTTGTCCTTTGGGGGTCGGGAACCCCTCTACGGGAATTTCTTCATGTGGACGATCTGGCAGACGCCTGTGTCTTTCTCATGAACCTGGAAGATGCGGTATTCGAGCGCCTTTGCAGGGGCGGTGGCCGCAGCGCGCTTCCCTTGATCAACATAGGATGCGGTGTGGATCAGACCATCAAGGCCCTTGCCGAAACTGTGGCCGGACTCATCGGTTACGGGGGCGAAGTGACTTGGGACAGCACCCGCCCCGACGGAACGCCGCGCAAATGTCTGGACATATCGATGCTCGAAGACCTTGGCTGGAGGCCGTCCATACCGATTGAAGAGGGGATTCGCCGCACCTATCACAGCTATCTGCAGGGGGCGTTTTTTTGATCGCCGCCTTTGGCCGCAGCCGGCTTTGCCGTTTGCTGCGGCCGGAAAAGCCGGACAAAATCCGGTATGCCTGCCTGCTCACGCCCAAGGGGATCGAGGCCAAATCCGCCCTGGCCGCCGGTTTACGATTCACGCTATGCGGGTAACATTATAATAAATAAATAAATAAATTATTAAAGATAGTTATATTATATTTTGCCGGTGAATCGAGAGGGCGGAGCTGTGTGCCGGGCCGGTGGACATTGATGCATGGGCAGATGAAAAAAATCGAATCAGATTGGAGAATTTCCTGATGGCGGCCATTCTGGTTACCGGAGGCGCCGGCTATGTGGGGTCCTGTGTCTGCAAATCGCTGGCACGCGCCGGATACACGCCGGTCGTACTTGACAACCTGGTTGCAGGACACCGCGCAGCGGTCAGGTGGGGTCGGTTTTTCCAGGGGCACATCGACGACGGCGCACTCTTGAAAGAGATTTTCACCTCCTTTGACATCGCCGCGGTCATGCATTTCGCCGCTTTTTGCTATGTCGGGGATTCAGTCAAAGAACCCGCCCGGTACTACCGCAACAACGTGGCCGCTACCCTGGCGCTGCTTACGGCGATGGTTGAATCGGGCGTTTCGAATTTTATCTTTTCTTCCTCCTGCGCCGTTTATGGAAATCCCGGAGAGATCCCCATTTCCGAAACCCATCCGACATGCCCGGTCAATCCATACGGCCGTACCAAACTGATGGTGGAGATGATGCTGCGCGATCTATCCGAGGCAAACGGCCTGCATGCGGTTTCCCTTCGGTACTTTAACGCCGCCGGAGCCGATCCGGAGGGTGAGCTCGGCGAAGATCACCGGCCCGAAACCCACCTGATTCCGCTGGTGCTTCAGGTCGCCCTGGGAAAGCGGCCTCACATAGAGATTTACGGAGACGACTACCCCACCAAAGACGGCACCTGTGTTCGGGATTATATCCACATCGACGACCTGGCGCGGGCCCATATCCTGGCGCTGGAGCGGCTGCTGGACGGTTCGGCGGGCGGAGCCTACAACCTGGGAAACGGAACCGGTTATTCGGTCAGGGAAGTGATCGAAACCGCCCGCCGCGTCACCGGACGTCCGATAGTGGAAAAAGTGAGCCAAAGAAGGGCGGGCGACCCCCCGGTGCTTGTCAGCGCCGGCAAAAAAGCGGCAGCCGAGCTGAACTGGTCCGCTCGCTTTACGAGCCTCGACGCCATCGTGGAAACCGCCTGGCGCTGGCACATGCGCCACCCCGACGGGTATGGATCTGACAGCTCATAGCCGATAGGTGACGGGAGCATGGCGCAAGGTACACGTCTGTAGGCTGTAGGGTGTGGTCTATCGGCTAAGAGCTATAACGGGTGATCATTAAGAACTTATCCGTAAATAACACCAGATTTTCTAAAGGCAATAATTGCAGCAGCCATATGCAGCAATGCCATATAAGTATCGGCAAGCTTCTCATATCGGACAAGAAGCTTCCTGAATCGATTAAACC
>Ga0209270_1000261_pt1 | contig 129399 bp, 118 predicted proteins | sample MTBAKSrepl1MetaG_FD_187456 | JGI IMG/M metagenome (GOLD analysis project Ga0209270, IMG submission 187456) | Enrichment culture microbial communities from Arthur Kill intertidal strait, New Jersey, USA, that are MTBE-degrading - MTBE-AKS1... | ecosystem: Environmental > Aquatic > Marine >...
CTGGTCGAACGGTGGCGCTGGGAGTATAATCATGTTCGGCCTCACAGTGCCAAGGGATACAAACCACCGGCTCCAGAGGCTAAAATACTAACTGTGTAGGTGGTAACCTACTTGGGGGCTGGTCACAAGTATCGTTGGCGCTAAACTCATCCCATTTCAAGATGACCCTCTTGTCATAGACGGCAGCGCTGAAAGCAGATATTCCATCCATATGGCGAAGTGTATAGCATGGCAGGCGTATTACAGCCGGTTCTGGAAACAGGGAGTTAACTATTGTGATTGGGGCTGGCCTGACTTTGTGAATGCTTCAACTGCTGATCACCAAGGTTGGACCCCGGAAGGTGAACCCAAATTCTATAATGCTATTACTGGAAAGAATATCACCTTCGCAGAGGGTATGGAGATTGGAAGGAAGGTATGGAATTGGACGAACGCAATTTGGGCACTGCAGGGAAGGGACCGTGATATAGTTAAATTTGCAGATTATGTTTACGATGTGCCCAATAATAGTAAGTGGTGGTTATTGGCTTACGAAAACGGTAAATGGGGGTTCAAAGACTGTGGGGTATGGGGGACAGTAGACAGGCAAAAGTTCGAAGAATGGAAAACGATATACTATCAACTTGAAGGCTGGGACCCCGATACATCTTGGCCCACGAGAAAAACCCTTGAAAGCTTTAACTTGAAAAATGTCGCTGACTTGCTTGAGCAAAGGGGAAAACTCGGTTCTCCAACATAAAATCTATGAGCGATATATAGCGATATATAACGTGTATGAATTAGCCATGAGGCAGGTGCCTCATGGCTAATTCATTTCTTAAAATCATTCTCCCGTAACAGTTGTGTTAAAATATCACCAGGTTAGCCATGAAAATCATCCTTGTTTGCGGCGCACGGCCCAATTTCGTGAAAATTGCCCCTTTACTCAGGGCAATCGAAATGCACAATGCCCAAAAACCAGGCGCCATAAACCCCATACTAGTCCATACCGGTCAGCATTACGACTACCAGATGTCCCAGGTGTTCTTTCAGGATCTCGAACTCCCCGAACCGGATATCTACCTGGGCATAGGCGGCGGAACCCACGCAGAACAAACCGGCAAAATCCTCATCGAGCTTGAAAAGGTTCTGCTAAAAGAACAACCATCACTCGTAATTGTAGTAGGGGATGTGAATTCGACCCTGGCAGCAGCTCTGGCGGCCGCAAAACTTAATATTTTGGTTGCCCACGTTGAAGCCGGCCTGCGCTCTTTTGACTGCTCCATGCCGGAAGAAATCAACCGTATGCTGACAGATGCCATTTCAGCTTACCTGTTTACCCCGTCGCGAGATGGCGATCATAACTTGTTGAATGAAGGCATCCCGAAGGAAAAAATATTCTTTGTTGGCAATGTGATGGTGGATAGCCTGCTTTACTGCAAACCCAAGGCGGAAAAATCAGACATACTCCAAACGCTTGATTTAAAAGAAAAGGAGTACGTTTTACTGACCCTCCATCGGCCAGCTAATGTGGATGGCAAACAAGAACTCACCGGGATTTTAAAAGCCTTGAAAGATGTTTCGGAACAAATTCCTATTGTTTTTCCTGCCCACCCGCGCACCAGAATTAACATTGAAAAATACGGTTTGAGTAAACTTATCAAAGAAAGCCGTATTACGATAGTTGAACCGGTTGGATACATAGATTTCCTGGCATTGCAGATGCATGCAAAATTCGTACTGACGGATTCCGGCGGCATCCAGGAAGAAACAACTGTTCTTGGTGTGCCTTGCCTCACGTTAAGGGATAGCACAGAGAGGCCTGTAACCATTACTCAGGGCACGAACACTTTAATTAATAGTACTGCCGGCATAAAACCAGCCGCGCTTGAAATACTAAATGGTGCGGTTAGAACGGGCAGCATACCCGAATTCTGGGATGGTAAGGCGGCGGAGAGAATTATAGAGGTCATTAGAAGTAATGCACGATAAGGCAGACAAAGAAGACTTCTATAACCAATATTATGAACACCACTGGTCTACTATTTGCGCGACGTTAACGCAACGAGAAGAAGAACGAATTGAACAAACTTTAAATTTAATTCCTCAAGATGTTGAATCAATCCTCGATGTTGGCTGTGGAGATGGCCGAATAACAAACCGGCTCGTTTCAAAATACAAAAGGGTAGTTGGCTTAGATTCTAGTCAGGAAGCGTTAAAATATGTTGAACCTGAAAGCATATTGGGCAGTCTTGAAAATTTACCGTTTCCTGAAAGAAGTTTCGATCTGGTTGTTTGCTGTGAAGTACTGGAGCACTTACCTGTCAGCATTTATTTTTCCGCAGTTGAAGAAATACAGCGAGTGGCTATGAAATACATCATAATCACAGTTCCTAACTCGGAAAACCTGAAAAATCAGTTTATCGCCTGCCCAGTTTGCGGGTGCAGTTTCCACCCAAGCCGGCACTTACGTTCGTATAATCAGGAAAAACTCACCGGATTATTTACTCAATTTTCGCCGCTAATAATAGAAACATGCATGACAGAAAAATTAACTCCTTCTGTTTTAATAAAGCTTGCTAGGAGTTTTAAGGTTATTCCCTCACAATCATTCCCGACTAGTGCGATGTGCCCTCAATGCGGCTATTCCCTTATGCCACCAGAAAACGCAAACAAAGTTGAAGATCAAATTGAGTACAGCCCTTTTATCAAACACGCTGGTTCATTAATAAGGAAATTGATGCCTGGAAAGAAAAAAGGTGGGTGGCTCCTTGCCCTATACCAGCGAGCACAATAAAATTATTGCGTCAATATGAGTATCAATTCTAAGCCTCGTACAGAAACTCAAAAATTTACCAGTGATATAGCCTGGGTAGCGATATCTCAATTGTTAACGATGGCACTCGGTATTATTACACTTCCGGCTCTCACAAAAAACTACTCTTCGGAACTCTACGGCGTTTGGTCACAGGTGATTGTAACTGTTGGACTATTAACTCCTATTTTAGTATTACATCTTTCAACTGCTGTAGTCAGGTTTCTGGCTGTAGAAGAAGATAAAGAAAAAAGACGCCAGGCTTTCGGCGCAATGCTTTGGCCTGTAATATCATTTGCCGGTGTTTTTATTATCCTGTCTTTATTATTCCGGCAAAGTCTTTCAACTTTTCTGTTCGCTGATGCTTCCGTTGCCCTGTTTGTTCCTTTAACCGTTATTTGGGCTTCTTTTAGCGCTTTATCAGCTTTCTCGTTGTCATATTTACGTGCCCGGGGCAGGATAAAAAGAATATCCGTAATTAACTTTGGACTTGCATTCAATAAAATGCTCCTGGTAGTAATACTGGCTGTATCGGGACTTAATTTGGCGTGGATAGTTGGCAGCATCATAGTTATAGAAGCCATATTTGTGTTAGCAGTATTCTTCACGATTATAAGAGATATAGGCTTTCCATTACCGCGGCTTACCGGTTTAAAAAAGTATTTAAACTACAGCCTCCCTCTAATACCTTTCGGAGTTTTATTATGGGTGATCAATGCCAGTGACAGGTATTTCATCACTCATCTTTTAAATATAACCCAAACCGGGATTTATTCAGCTTCTTACACCTTAGGAAGCTTAATATCCTTATTTTATGCCCCCATAAGCTTTGTGCTCTTTCCAAGATTAACCAGTCTCTGGGAAAATAGAGAGTTCGAGAGGGTTAGCAATTATCTTTCCTATTCAACCAAATTGTTTTTACTTCTGGCAATCCCCGGAGCCGCCGGGCTTTTTATTTTATCCCAACCTTTGTTGAAAGTCCTCACAACAACTGAATATACTGTTGGCGGCGAATTGGTTTTATTAGTAACTCTGGGCATTATATTCTTTGGTATTTATCAAATTAATGTTTTTATTATCCACCTTATTCAGCGAACAAAATGGTTGGCGCCGATGACGCTTGGTGCCGCTATTGTAAATGCCGGTATTAATATAGTTTTAATCCCCCAGATTGGTATAATAGGAGCAGCAGTTTCTACCATTGTTTCTTACTTCATTTTGGCAGCTATAGTAACCATTTGGGCAAGCCGTTGTATTAGATGTAAACTAGATTTAGTATTCATTATTAAGGTGATATTGGCAACTGTCATAATGGCTCTGTTGCTATCGTTTTTGTCTGTGAATAGTATATTGGATATTGGGCTGTCAGTTATTTTGGGAGGTACTATATATCTTGTCTGCCTGATTTTGATGAAAGCGTTTAAAAGACAGGATATCTTGCTACTAAGAGAGACAATTACCAATTTTAATTCTATTACTAAAAGGAAAGTATTTTAAGTAGTTTAAAATTTTCTGAAGGGTAAATATACACTTACAAATTGAATAACAATGAATACGATAAAAAATTGCTATAAAAAAGTGTTGATTATTTCTTATTTTTTTCCTCCTACAAACACAATCGGGGCTGTTCGCGCTGCAAAGTTTGCCAAGTATCTATCTGATTTTGCTTGGAAACCGACAGTACTTACGGCGAATGAAATTGAAAAGGCTCCCGGAACATTACCACTAGAATTTGATGAAAGGTACATTGTAAGAGTCCCCTCATTTATGATAGCCAATTCAGTAGGCGCTTATTTAAGGTCAGATAAAAATAACATTAAAGCCTTTAACGGACGAAGGTCCTTAAATATACATGGTAGCCTTCGAACCGTATTGTTACGACTGCTAGCGTATATAGTTCGCCCGCTTTCTACATTGCCTGTTGTAAATAAATTTCTGTTTGATCCTATTGGATGGCGAAGCCATGCTATTAAAGCAGGGCTTGAACTAATAAAACGGGAAGAAATCGAAGTGATTTATAGCAGTTTTGGCCCTACTACATGTCACGTTATTGCATCTATTCTTTGCAGGGAAACCAATATTCCTTGGGTTGCAGATTTTAGGGACCCTTGGAGCCAAAATGAATATTACAATAATAGCAAAATACAACCGCTTCATATGCTTGAAGAACTTTGGGAAAAACAAACGATAAAAAAAGCAAGCCTCCTAATAACAGTCTCTGAGATGTGGGCTAATGAATTAACAAAACTCCACTCAAAGCCTACGGTTGTTATCCCAAACGGTTTTGATGAAGAAGATTATCTTAGAGATGTTCCTTTATTGCAAAAATTTACAATCACATATACTGGAAATATCGTTCCAGGAAAAAGAGACCCTGTCCCTATATTTAAAGCTGTAGCGTCACTCAGGCAAGAGGGCAAAATAACCTCTCAAAATTTTGAATTACGTTTTTTTGGAAATAATGTTAAAACATTTCTACCTCCTTTAGTTAATAAATACGATCTTAGTGACTTAGTTACAATACATGGTCCAGTCTCTTTTAAAGAGAGTATTGAGCGGCAACAAGAGTCTACAATTTTGTTGCTTTTGTCCTGGAATGATCCTAAAGATGCAGGCACTCTTACAGCTAAGATTTTTGAATACCTAGGCGCAAGAAGGCCCATATTAGCGCTAGCATATGAAGGTGGAGCTATTGATAAGCTGCTCTTTGAAACGGGTTGCGGCATGTTAACGAATGATCCTCATGCAATACAGGCAAGCATTCGTACATGGCTTGAGGAATTTTATTACAACCGCGAAATAAAGTCTTACTGGCAGCCCAATAATAAAATAGTTGAGCACTACACGAGAAAAGAGCAAGCAAGACAACTATCCAAACATTTGAACACTTTAGTTACCCATTAATATATTTGCAACGACTAGCTTAAATTCCATAATGATTAGTTAAAAAATAATATTAAACATTGTGTTTAGACGTTTTTCGTAGGTGTGATCCCGCTGAGCTCTTTTATATGCCGCTTCAGCTATTGTTGATCTTTCGGTTTCGTGGGATAGGTAGTAGTCAACTTTACATTTTAGCTCTTCCTTTGTTTCAAATGTGACTATCTCAGTGCCCTCTTCGAATAATTCGCGTAGAGCGGGTTTTTTATCAACAATCTGAAAACCCCCACAGCCAGCAATTTCAAATACACGACAATTAACCCCATTGATTTCAGAATAGTGAATCGTATTTAGTATTATCTTAGCTGCATTAAAGGCTTTTGCTTTATTTATTTCTGCTACATAAGTATTTTGAAATTTATTCCTTAATTTGGAATCCAACCAAAAAGGTAGCCGGTCACCCCAGATTTTAAAATCGTAACCTGCAAATTGTTCAAGAATCTTAACTCTATATGGATACATGCTTCCCGCAAATCCTATATCGCAACTGTACTTAGACTGATCTGAACCAGACAGATTAACTCTATTGTGCCATCTTGGATTACAGCATTCCGGTAAATAATTTACCTTTAAATTTGTTTTATTTAACAGCAGGTTAATAATATAAGTATCTTTAAAAAACATATTATCAAAATCTGATAATAAAAAATATTGACGATCAAAATTCGCCAAGCTGTCAGGATACCATAGGACAATTTTAGTATTAATCGTATTTTTTATTGTTTTTATTACAGCAGGAGGCACATGATGATATGTCACTAATATGCATTCCGGTTTAAAATGGTCTGCTAATTCAATTAATCTTCTATATGACAGTGTTTCAATAGGTCTAAAGCATTTGATTAATTGCTCTTCCAAATAGCGAAGATGCATACTTGAACCGATTGAATTTTGTGGCAACAATCTTGGAAATAGCTGGTTTTCTTGATAAACCGCAACACTGTGCCCCATAGCTTCTAAAGTAAGCTTGATATTCTTCGCGAATGAATCAGGATATTGACGGCCCACAATTAGAAATTTCATAATTTTATGTTTATATCGCAGTATAATATCAACTAAGGTGTTATTATTACAACAACTATTCGTTAAAGCAATTACCAGCAAGCGAGAGCTTTAATTCGTTATAATAACAAATCATGCAAATCTCTATTTTATGAATCAGAATTTGGAGGTCATATGTATCTCAATAACAGATTTTTAAATCTTTCACTAGTAAATCGCTATTATGAGAATTTAGGTAAAGCCAAGAAAATTCTGGACTTAGGTTGTGGAAATGGATGTATAGGAAGGCTTAAGCCGGATACTGATATTGAGGTTTTCGGATTGGATATTGATACAAGAGCATTATCAGAAGCATCAAAATATGAGATTGTACAATTACTTGATCTGGAGAAAGGCCCTCTTCCTTTCGAGGCAGACTATTTCGACGGAGTTTTTGCTATAGATATATTGGAACATCTTTTATTTCCCTTGAGAGTAATGACTGAAATCAATAGAGTGTTAAAACCAGGTGGCGTCATTATCGCCAATGTACCTATGGCAAAACCAAATATTGTATGGGATGATTATACGCATATACGAGGTTTTACTAAAAATTCTGTTAATTTACTTTTCAATAATAGTGGATTTGATGTTGTTTATATAAAGAATATGGGAAGCATACCTTTAGCTGGTAAACTTAGATTAATCAACGTCATTCCAATAATATTAACAATTCCACCTATTAGAAATATTTTTGGGAAAAGTCTAGAGATCAAGGCGCGGAAAGTTGAAAAGAACTTAAGTTAAGCGTTACTTATATAAAAAGAAGCGGTTTCACCATTACTGTATATTCGATAAAAATTCGGGCTTTGGTTATATTTAGCAAAAGATTCAACATCCGCTGGTTCAAAAAAGTAATCATAACCTTTAATACCTGGGGGAGACTTTGTCATGAGCATAGATAAGTACACGTAATCACAATAGTAATTACCTGATATTATCTCATAAGCCTTTTGGGGATCATTTCCATAGTATACGGCATTTAGTTCTTCAACAATAATGGATTTGTTTAGAGAAATGTCATTTATTCCATTAACATTTAAATGTGCTTCTGAAACAAAGGGACCTACTAGTCTATGATCAGTAAATACAGCACTTTCCATTGGAATATGATTCGCTAAATATCTTCCGCCGTTATCTTCTTGAATCGTTGTTAGCGCATACGCTCTATTAACGCCTGAGATACTGAAGATTAATAATAAGCTTGTTAAGATAGCGAGGGGAGCCGATAATTTTAGGATCTTTAGTGATTTTGATTCTCTTGCGATCATAAGATATGTAAAAACTACCATTGAAACAAACGAACCCCAAACAGCCATTCTTTGGAAAACAATCCAAAAACCCCTCATTAAATAAAATATTATAGCGAGGATAGGTAATGCGATTATCAAACTTAATAACACATAACCATCTCGTTTTAAATTATTCCTACGGAAGCTAGCTACATAAAAGATGACCGGGCAAGCAACAAATATTCCGTTCAAGAGATTTAATGTAAGGCTATATGTCGATGATTGTATAATGTATGGAGATAGGAAATTATACCCTGTAATGCTCGATTGATCTGGGATAATGAAGGAATTTATGGTCGAAACAAGTGATGAAAAATAAACAGGTGTGGCGTACAAATTCCATCCAAACCAAAAGGTAATATACAAGATAAAAGCGCCAACAGGCGAGATACTTCCTATTCGAATATTTTCCTTAGTGTCTAACTTTTTATAAATATAATGCAACACAATCATACTCAAGAAAAATATCGGCAAGATAACCCCAGGAGTTGGATAAAACATCGGGATGGAAAACATTATAAATATGTAAAGTACCTTTGAGGCAGGATTATTATACGTCAACAGTAAAAGAATTAAGCCAATCCAAATCAATACAATTCCAGCATTACCTAGCCCAGAATAATATTGAAACAAAGTATAAGATCCGAATAGGACGAATAACAATATATACAGAAACTGGCTTGCTTCTACTTTTTCATTAGAATCATTAAGAAGCTGCCTTAATTTAAATACGAAGGCTAAAATCACTGTTATAAAAATGAGGTGTAAAATCGTCCCCAGTAACGCACCTGAAATATCATTTCCGGTTATTAGTGTTATAGCAACATTTAGCAGATATCCAGTTCTATAATTCTGTGCAACCAATACACCTGAAGTATATGGAGTATAATATTCTACATCTGCTGAGTCAGTTAGCAAGTGGCCCGTGGAAGTGGTGTATTGTATTCCATATTCAATACCAGCAGAATAACTTGTGGGAGTATCGGAGTATCGCTGAAACATGAAATTGGGATAATATCTGATTACCAAAACAGCAAGGATTATTTCAATTAACAATAAAATTAGTGTTATTCTTCTCATTAATCATTTCCGAGTTGGATTGATTCGTATACCTGGCTGATTTTCTCACATGCTACTTGCCAACTATATTTTACAACGCTCCCTTTTATGGACACTCTATATAGGGGGTTGTGTTTTTGTCTCAATATTTTAGATACGGCTTCAATAAAAAGGTCGGAATCGATTCGTTCCAAAACAGTACCGTTATGACCATTTATTATTAATTCGCATATAGCTCCTGCTTTCTTCGCAATAACGGGTGTCCCTGCAGCCAACGCTTCAACAACAGTTAAACCAAAACCCTCCAAATTTGAAGGACATACGTAAATATCGCACAGCGAATAGCATTTCAACAGTGAACTCCTATCCAAGAATCCAGTAAATATAACATCTTCATTAATATTTAAGCTATTAGCCAATGATTGAGCTTTCGCTTGATTGCCTTCGCCTACAATTAGTAGTGCTACATCAATAATACCGTTCAGCCGTTTAAATCCTCTGATCAAACTTTGTAAATTTTTACGGGGGTCATCCACTCTGCCAACGAAAAGTATTATATGTTTATCAGGGAGTTTTAAAATCTTACGAGTTTCAAGTAATTCATCTTGTTTAAAGTTGATTGATGGATATACTCCATTATGTATAACTTCAATTCTATTCTTTGGTATTTGATAAAATTCTTTGATTTTTTGTTTAGTATAGTTGCTAACAGCAATGATTTTATCAGCAGAATCTATGCACCTCTTTTCAATGAGTGGCATTAGTACGCTTTCTTCTGAGCCTATATTTAAAAATCTTGATCCTAAGCTCCGATTACTTTTTTCAATTGCGTCTTTAACAAGGTGATGTATGGTTATAATGTGTGGAATTCTAAGGATTCTTTTTTTTAAAAACCCGTAAGATATTCCGTTGATATGTATTACATCAAATTTGCTCACTCCATTAGCTTTCAGTATTACCGAAGGAAGTTTTATCCAAAACTGGAGAGCTTTAAACGGTAAATAATCACGGGTCTTTATTCTTATTACTTCAATGTTTTTTACAGTATCAAATACCGAATATCGTGATTTTGTATTAATTCTCGGCGTGAATACAACTACTGAGTGTCCTAAATCTGCTAATCCAGTAGTTATTGATGAAGCATATATCCCAGCACCTCCAATGGTATGCGGAGGATATTCAAAGGTAACAAAGGCGATTCTAAGGTTTTTCATTTTGAATAGGCAGAGTCCGAATATATCTTCACTAGGTTATTCACTATTATTGACCAGGTATATTCACTCTCAACCAATACTCGTTCCCCTTTTTTTAAACGCGCTTTATTGTCCTCGTCCAATTCAAAAATATGTAGCAACGCTTGATAAATCTCTTTAGGGTTAGGGGATATTACACGACCTCCAATTGCTTTTATGGTTTCTGATATACCGCATTTATCCGTGATAACAACTGGAACGCCGCAAGCGCAAGCTTCAAGCGCAGTAATACCGAATATTTCATAACTTGATGGTAGTACATACACATCTGCATCTACATAAGCAGAAAGCTTCTCACTGCCATATAATGCACCAGTAAAAATCACCTTTTCTTCAATGCCTAATGATTTGATTATATTTTTAACAGTATTCAAATACCCGTGGTCCGGGCCAGCAATTGCTAGCTTTACGTTTGGCATAGCTTCTGTTAACTTGTGAAAGGCTTCAATTAATATATCGAGCCCCTTAATCTTGTGAATTCGCGCTAAAAAGAGCACAAGGGGCTGTTTTTCATTCAGCCCCCACTTTTTTCGAAATACCCCTTTAGGGGGCAAGATGTTGTAATCTTCCAAATTTATTCCATTTGGTAATATTGTGATGTCGTCTCTGCTAACTCCATTTTCAATATATTGAGCTACTTCTAAGTTCGAAACAGCTATAACTTTCGAAGCATTCATCAAAATTCTTTTACCCCAGTATTTATCAAATAATGCTTTAAGTCTTTGTTTCGTTATTATCCTTGGTAATGAACCATGTGCCTGGATTACGTAAGGAATGCCTAAACTTACAGCATATTTTTGAACTATTACATTCAGTAAAGTGCGATATTCATTAAGATGGATAATATCAAAATTCTTAATTTCCTCTCGCACTTCAAACGGCATTAGTAAAGGTAAATAAATGTTGTGCTTAAAAGATAGAGTGTTGCTAAGGTTTCTAAAGCGTCTTACTTCTACGCCTTCAATAATTTCATTTTTCTGACTTACTCTTCCCTGTTCACCAAAGGTGTCGGTAGTATAGACTGTAACACTATGCCCATTTTTTACTAGTAATCTTGCGATATTGTAAGCAGCGGAAACCGGGCCTCCAAAATCAAACGCAGGTGCGAAAAACGGAATCACGAATAGAATATTCAATTTAGCCTTTTGTGATTCCATAATGATTCAATCACTAAAATCCTTTATTGATCGCAAATTTGATGATAACCCAATACTATCTTTAAAACCTTTGAAGATACCGTTGCATCAATGTAATCTGCGGGTGGCTGCCATTTCTGTTTTTCGCCTAATACGATTCGTGTCGCTTTTAACAACATTTCGGGTGAAATGCCGGCAAGAATATTGCTGCCTGCTTCGATAGTTTCCGGACGTTCTGTTGTTTGACGGATGGTAATATTCGGTATATTGAAAATGCAGCATTCTTCCTGAACTGTGCCACTATCAGTAATTACACACAGGGCGTGCTTCTCCAGGGCAATAAAATCAAACAAGCCAAAGGGCTCCATAAACCGTAGATGTTCACTGTTTATCTTGAGGTTGAATTGCTGTATTTTACTCCTGGTTCTGGGGTGAAGGCTGCAAATAACAGGCATGTTATATTCTGTTGCTATACTATCCAATCCCGCGATAATACTTTGCAAAGATTCTTTATAATCCACGTTTTCTGCCCTATGTACTGTTACCAGAAAATATTTACCAGGAGTCATATTAAGTGTATTTAAAACCTGGCTTGCTTTAATCTCTTCCTTGTAGTGTTCAAGCACTTCGTAAATCGGGTTGCCGGTTACGAAGATTCGACTTTGAGGAATGCCTTCTTGAAGAAGGTTTTGCTTGCTGTTTTGAGTATACGGCATGAGAATTGTGCTGGAATGGTCTATCAGTTTCCGGTTTACCTCTTCAGGCACGCGCTCATCAAAACAGCGGTTACCCGCTTCCATGTGAAATACAGGTATTCCAAGCCTTTTGGCTACTATTGCGGAAAGGCCGCTGTTGGTATCTCCCAGGATCAACACCCTGTCCGGTTTTTCTTTTTCTACCAGATTCTGAACCCCGGTCAAGATTAAACCTATTTGTTCGCCAAATGAGGTAGTTTTAATCCCCAAATAATGGTCTGGTTCACGGATCTTCAGCTCGTCAAAAAACAGCTGGCTAAGCTTGTCATCATAATTTTGGCCGGTGTGGACAAGTACATGCTCGCAATATTTGTCTAACTTCTTAATAACCAGGCTTAACCTTATTATCTCCGGGCGGGTACCTAATATTGTCATTATTTTCATAATTGTTATCCTGCAGCTAAAAGCTCAGATGCCCTTCAGCTTCCAAGAAGTGTTTTAGTTGTTCCTTGCTCATTATACAGTCAGCGGAAGATAGCTCTGCCTTAAGTGCCGGATGGCTTTCCGGGTTTTTGCTTACTTCCGGCAATATTGAGCTTATTACAAAGTAGTTTCCTCTTTTGAATGTTCTGTGGATTTCCTCTTCAGATACCAGTATTTCGTGAATCTTTTCACCGGGGCGAATGCCGGTATATTCGATGGGGATGTTTCTTGGGCCTATCATAACTTCAGCAAGGTCTATCATATTAGCCGAAGGGACATCTGGAATATAAGTCTCCCCGGGTTTAGCTGTTTTAAGACAGTCAAAAATTGTATCGACTGCTGTGTCAAGTGTCATCATAAATCGAGTCATATCTTTGGTAGTGATCGTAACGGGGCCGCCTCGTTTAATCTGCTCTTTGAACAGGGGGAGGACTGAACCTCTCGAAGCGGCGACGTTGCCGTATCTTACACAAATGAACCTGGTTTGAGGGCAGTGTATATTGGCTTCGATTGTAAGCCTTTCCTGGATGGCTTTGCACATTCCGTATGTATTGATGGGTTTGCAGGCTTTGTCCGTTGATACTGCCAGCATTGTTTCGACCTTATTTGTATTTTGAGAAATCGCCCTGATAATATTCTCTGCACCTATGATATTGGTTTTAACCGATTCATATGGAAAATACTCGCATACCGGCACCTGCTTGAGTGCCGCAGCATGAATGACGATATCAGCTTTGCTGACAGCCCGCTGGACCGAAGCGTAATCTTTCACATCGCCAATCTTGAAATCCAGCTTTTCAAGGTGGTTATAGTAGGTAATAGCATCAGTTGCTACTTCAAGCTTTTTCCATTCCAGCTTCATACCGTACTGCTTGTCTTCATCACGGGAAAAGATGATTATTTTTTTCGGCTCCCCCAACGGGCCGGCCATAATACGCCGCACCAAGGTTTTTCCCAGCGAACCCGTACCGCCGGTAATCAGTATTGTTTTATTCTGGAATATCATCTATGTTCTCCACTTCGAATATTGCCTGGCATCTTGGGCGAATTCTTCGATCATTGTTTCCCAGGGAAGCGAGGAAAAACCGGTTTCCTTTCGGAACAACTCCGAGTTTAAGCTCCTGTCGCAATAATAGCCCGGAAAGCTGTTGACTTCAATATCCAGCTTCATTTTCTGTTTAATAAGCTCAAGTAGTTTGTATTTGCTTATAGGCTCAGATGATACATGATAAAGCCCCGATAAAGTTTTATGGTTCGTAATTATATCTGCAATTATTTGCGCAAAATGAAGGGTAGGTAAACCAGTGAATATTGCATTCGTGAAACCGTTCACCGCGCTGCCCTGGTTAGATAAAAACCACTCAACCAGGCTGTAACTGGTTGCTAATTCTCTGCCAATCAGAGAAGTTCTGATGGTCAGTGCCGGACTATCAGTTACCTCACCCAGGTACTTGCTTTTACCGTAATCATCCTCAGCGTCACCAAGATCGTTTTCGGTGTAATTACCTTTTTTGCCAGAAAATACGCAATCCGTGCTGATATGAATTAATTTGATGCCATTATCCTGGCAGATTCTATTAAGCTGATGCGGAAAAAGGGAATTAACCCATATATTATTTAGCCTGTTCGCCGTGTGTTTGGCCTGCTTGATGATTCCGGTACAATTGATGACTGCGTTTGGGCTGGATCGTTTCAGTACCTCTTCAAAAAGGCCAATATGTTTTACATCAACGTACGGAATGATTTCGGCCTTTTTGAAAATGCCTGTGTTTGCGAGTGTATCGTTGCCAGCCCGGACGGTGCCAATCGTTTCAAAATGATGCTCCAAAACCTGGCATATTTTATGCCCGAGCATGCCATCGGCCCCTAATACTAATACTTTCAATTTGCTTCAACCATTTGCCTGGTATTTATTTGAAAAGTTCCATTACTGACCTGTTTTAAAATATTTTCAAATTCATCTGCAACCTTATCCCAGCTGCAACCTTCGGCAAACGCCCTTCCTTTGCTGCCTAATTCTTCTGTTTGACTTGCCCGAATAATGGCAAGCGCTTTTTCGACTATCTGCTCAGGCGCATCAACATATACGACACCCTTATCTTGCCCGAATTCGTTGACCACCCCGGGCAAGCTGGTTGAGACAACAGGCTTACCCGTAGCCAGATACTCGTATATTTTAATAGGGACTATATCGCGCGTAATATCGTTATTTAAAAATGGCATGATACACACGTTCCCGGCGGAAATTAATGCCGGGATTTCACCATACGGCCTTTTGCCGGTAAGAATTATTTGCCTGGATAAATTGCGAGCTTCTCTTAACTGGTCTAAAGGTTTGTATGCCTCACCTTCACCAACGATAAGTAGTTTTATTTCAGGGTTGTTTATGACAGATAACTGTAAGGCAACCTCTATAAGCCCCGAAAAACTGTATAACCACCCCATAAAGAATAGAACTATGTCATCCTTTCCTATTCCATATTTTTCTCGAATCGCCAAGCCGTTTTCATTCGGGTTGTAACGCTTGATATCGATGCCTGATTTTAACACAACAGTTTTATTGCTAGGGGCTCCCATTTCCAGCACCATATCTTTCAGCTTGTCGCTGTTTATGATTGCTGCGTCAGCTTCTTTCAGAGTCTTTTCTACTAGTATTTTTCCTAGCGGTCGAAATAACCGTTCCGGTATAAGCTGGTGCAGCACGTCAATATACAATCTAACATAGGGAATACCATGATGTTTGGCTGCTTTTAACAATAAATAGTCCGTTATTATGCCAAGGCCGGCAACAACATCGGGCTTGAATTCTTTGATCTGCTTTTTGATTTCAGAATTTCGCGTTATCATCATCGAAAGATAATTCAAAATTGGCAACCTGAGCATACCCGGCCTTATTACGGTAACCGTTGCGTTATCGTAAGCCCTTCCAATGTTACTGAAAATTTCTCTTTTTGAGTAAAACTTTTTTCCAGCTTTATTTTTCCATCGAATTTCATAATCGATTACTCTGATACCGTGCCCTCTTAAAGACATGAGTTCCGCCAGATGGTGCTGCGTAATGGGATTGCGCTCAAGCCAATCGGTATCCTGAACTATGAGAATTCTCATCGGCTAACCGCTTTTTTGCACAATAACCCTACTGTCTTCGTCCCATCTTTAAGAATGCTAAGCTTTGATAATTTGTCTTTCCAGGTACAATTAACGGGAATCTCGGCAACCACTAAACCATTTTTCATAAATTCAAATATCATTTCAGTTTCTATCTGGTAGCCATCGGAAACAAGAGTAAGCTTGTGCCAGCCATCAACTCGTATGGCCCTAAAGCCACAAGTACAATCAGTAAACCACTTCACCGGTCCTTTGACTATCCTACAGCTTGCCTTTCTTGGTGTGCTATGCAGTTTATTGAAATCCGCCTTTCTTTTATGCGTAAAAGGCATGGATACAAAAAAGGAGATAACAACAGAAGCTGCCAGGTTGGCAATGTTACGATTGACTGGGGGGGAACATAATTTAGATTTCGACAGAAACCTTGAACCAACAACTGCGTCTATCCCTTGTTCTATTATAGGGGCTATCAAACGGGGAATTTCACCAGTGTCATGCTGGCCATCACCGTCGATGAAAACAATGATTCCGGCCTCAACTTGATCGGCTCCGGTTTTCATCGCCGCGCCTTTGCCCAAATTCTTTCCATGGCTGATTACCCTGGCTCCCGCCTCCCTGGCTATACTGGCGGTGTCATCCGTCGACCCGTCGTCCACCACAATCACTTCGTCAACATGCTTTCTAGCTAAACCCACCACCTCACGAACATGCAAAGCAGTATTGTAACACGGAATTACGGCTACGACTCGTTGTTTTTTATCTAGCATATTTCAACATTCAGGTTCTATAAAGGCATGAAGTGATATAGTTTAACACTATGCTACGACAGGCGCTAGCAGAATAATTAGTAAGCTATTGTTCCGAATTGTTTTCATAAATTAACACTCATGATGACGTTTGAGTTCGTGCTTGTTGCCCTGTAAAGTTTGTGGTTGTTAATCTAGTGTTATGTAACTACAACTGTATATGAAGTCTTCATTTTATTTTGAAGATACCAGTACTTTGGGTTATTTTATTTGTGAGGGTTTCAATTAATAAAAGTTATTTTAAGTGACCTTGTGTAGCATCCAAAACCGAGTTAAAATAGGACTGATATCCATCAAGAATTGAAAGGCATAGTACTTTCGGGGGATTTTAAGCCTTTTATACGACTAACTACGTAGGAGGAGGAAAAATGAAAAAGTATTTTGCTGGTTTTGCAGTATTCATTTTAGCATTATTGCTTATGGTGCCTCTGGCTGTCAGTGCTGCTCCAGTTGCCGTCGATTTTGAAACCGGATTTGCGGCTAATGATTCCGTTGAAGGTCTGGGCACACTGGATGCGAATCTTCAGATAACCACTACCGGAGATCCGCTGGTGGTGGTCGAGGAGGGCAACGGAACATACCTGGCTTATTCGGCTAACCTGGTGTTACAGAACGATACCCCTAATGGCAATCTTGATGGTAGTTTTGGATTTGCCGACATAGTTCGCAATACTAATTTGGGCTTTTATGCCACTTTTAACGGGAACACAGTTACCAGTTTTTCGATTGACATGTTCGATTATGGTGACTGGTTTCCATATATGGCGAATTATACTGGCACCAAGACACACACCATAAGCCTGGTTGCTTATGACTCAGGGAATGTGGAAATTGATAGCGACACGCTTACATTCACCAGCACTGGGGGCAGTTCTACCGGCCGCACAATGACCACGTTGAACGGAACAGACATTACTGACAAACCACTCTCCAGTGCCGGTGATGCCCTTCAGGCTGCCGTTGGCGACCCGGGATTGTGGTCATTTGCGGTTTCAGGTTCCGGTATTTTCAAGGTGGCGATGGAGTTTGATGGCAACGACAGCATCGATTCAGGTGTTGCCTGGGATAACGTAGCGTTCGAAATCGAAGAAACCGAAATAGATGTCTATGTAGATATCAAGCCCCAATCCTGTCCCAACCCATTGAACCTGGGCAGCAAGGGAGTGGTTTCGGTGGCTATACTGGGTACTGAAAGCTTCGATGTTACCAATGTCGACCCTGCCACCATTATGCTGGAAGGTGTTTCGCCGCTCAGATGGAGCCTGGAGGATGTGGCTACTCCTTACACCGGAGAACTGGTAGATTGTAATTCAGGTACAACTGAAGGCCCCGACGGTTATATGGATCTGGTATTCAAGTTTGATAAAGAAGAATTGATTGCCGCTATCGGTGAAGTTGAAGAAGGCTGCCTGCTGCTTGAGCTGAATGGCGCCTTGTTTGATACTACTGAGTTTATTGGCTATGATTTTGTCAAGATCATCGACAACGAAAACAATGGAGCCGGCCCACTGGCAGCCGAACAGAATTCGGGCAAAGAAAATGCTCCGGGGCAAAACAAAGAACCCGGCGAGCCGGCGGTAGGTAAAGGCAAAAAATAGATTTTAATAGCCACTCAAATAAAAAGGGAAGCTGTTTAAACAGCTTCCCTTTTTATTCGGGCAGATTCTATGATTGTTAGAAAAGTTTAATTCGAATGATTTGGGTTTAATAATCTACCCATAAACAGGATTGTATTGGTTTCAATATCACGAACTAGAAAAATAAAAGGCCGGTTGAGGTTTACTTCTTTTGGTTCCTCCGGAAGGCCTTTTAAAATCATAACAACATCGGTTGCGGCAGCAGCTTCTGTGCCCGCTTCGTCTACAGAAACGAAGGCTTTGTGCAATACGTCCCCGATGTAAAGATCATGGTTGCCATTCATGCCTGAAAAGTTTGCATCGTTGGAAAAAGCAATCGGCATGCCCATATCAGAAAGCGCTTTTTTGAGGCTGAACGCAGAATCAAATTCAAACTTTGGCATGGACAAAGTCACGTCCATGTAGCTTATATCGCTTAGAATATCTGCAAGCTTTTGACTATTGAGCGAAGCTTCAAAATTACTAAACCCATCTTGTTCTGGAACCAGCACCACCATTGATAACTCTCCCCCGCTGTATGGTAGTTCGACTGTCTGGTAACCATCACCTTCTGTGTATCCCAAGAAATTGACCTGATTCATCATAGGAATTTCAACCTGGCTACCGTCTAACAGATAGAAAGAGTCTTCTAGAGTTTGCTTCTCATCGAATGGATATTGCCAGGCGGCATTGAAATAGATAGCATTGGTTAGCACAAGTCGGGTGACTTCGCTGATGCTTCCTTCGGGTAGAAGATCTTCTATTCTGCCTTCCGTCTGCTGGCTGACCCAATCATTCATGATTGTCCTGGAGGCTTCTGGGAAATGAGCAAAATCAAGCAGCCTGATTCCCGCCCCGTAGTATTGAGCCAAAATGTCAAGAAAATCATCAAGGAAAGTATAGCCCTGCTGGCCCCAGGTAGCATTTACAATATTCAAACGAAAACCTTCCCCGTCTTTGCCTTTGGCGCCCTCACCACGCAGAGCCAGTTGCAAGTCAAGACTGTTAAATGCTGGGTGCAATAGGTTCTGTGGCAAGGTATAGTGAAGAGTAGAGGCCATCTGGGTTTCAGTCTCACCTTCTGCTCCGGCATATGTCATAGCAAGTGCCTGGTAAATACTATATGGAGAGAGAAAAATATTTCCGTCGATTCTGCTAAGTGCAGCATAAAGATTGCTCGCAAAAGCCAAGTTGCCGTCTGATAGTTCTAGTATATCCTGTATATCAGTCTCTGGGTTTGTTATGCGTGTTTTGTTAGACATTGCAAGATTGATGGCCTCACCTCCAGGTTCCTCGGCAGAAGGCGTGCTTGGTGGCGTTGTCTGTTGGGTAGTTACAGGTAGAGTTTGGGTGGCATTTGGAATAGTTGTAGGTGAAATAGTCGGTTGAGTCGTTGCGGTCGACGTCTGAGTTTGGTTTTTATCAATATTTGGTTCAGTTGGATTGCACCCGGCTAAGCTTGCCAAGGCTAAGATAAATACCAACAAGCTAATAAGAACTTTGTTTACCATATCCCCACCTCCACTATGTTAACTCAAGCCTGCATTTTTGTTTATACTCTTATTATAACGCGAGAGATGCAAAATCGATAGGCTCTCGTTGTACAATTGCATGGGAGGAGGGGAAAATCCCTCCTCCCATGCAGCGTTGGGGATTACATACCCAATAAATACTCAAGGTAGGCAGTAATATCATCTACCTTCTGACAAATTTCTACCTGAGCATCGTAGCATACTATCCAGTCATCCCCGGTTTTTCCTGGTTCAAGTGCCTCCGGAAGTAAACCGTCGGCTTTGCCTCGGATATTGTTGCGCATATCCTGGATCATGCCTTTGTACTCCATATCAAGCCACTTGTCCTGCAAAGCCATAAACATGTTATCAAACGCATTCTTCCGATTATCTGCGTTACCCTTGAAACAGGAACCAGGGCGATCCTGGATATACTGGTTGAAAATGGTCAGGGCTTCATCTACATCAGCAACATGTACTACCATTGTATTTGAGTAATATCCAGTATCGTCATCGGTCACAGTGACGGTAACAGTATAGTCTCCAGGCAGCATGTATGTATGTGAAGCAGTTGTAGTACCTGAACCGCTTGATTCAATAATTACTCCTGCTGTTGACGTACTGTCTCCCCAATCCCACACAGCCGTGTGTGTATCCTGCGTGCCGATATCTGAAAACGCGGCTTCAAAATCAACTTCGTGCACCATTGGAAGTATGAATTCAGAGTTCGGTTGATCGGCTATAAATGGTGCGCCAACCACGGGATTGACATTGTTCACGGTGACGGTAGTATAAGCAGTGCCTATGCCCCCGTCATCATCGGTAACCGTTATGGTGATTGCGTAGTCGTCCGAGAGGGTAGCGGTTGGATTGTCATCCAGGTACTGGTGGGTTTCACTGAAAGTAGTTGAGCCTGCGGGATAACTGAAGGATTCAGGGGTTCCTTCTCCCCAGTCGATTACCACAGTGAAAGTGTCCAGTGTACCTGGATCGGTGATTGTGCCGCTTACCGTCGCAATACTGTTCTCATCGATGGTATCACCTATTGCGCCAACCACGGGATTGACATTGTTCACGGTGACGGTAGTATAAGCAGTGCCTATGCCCCCGTCATCATCGGTAACCGTTATGGTGATTGCGTAGTCGTCCGAAAGAGTGGCGGTCGGATCGTCATCCAGGTACTGGTGGGTTTCGCTGAAGATAGTGGAGCCTGCGGGATAGCTGAAAGATTCAGGGCTTCCTTCTCCCCAGTCGATTACCACAGTGAAAGTGTCCAGCGTACCTGGATCGGTGATAGTGCCGCTTACCGTAGCAATACCGTTTTCGTTGATTGTGCTCCCGATTGCGGTAACAACCGGCGCTACGTTATTTATCGTAACTGAACTGATGTCCATATCACGCAGTCTTTGATCGAACACTTCAAGATATACATCTCCAGATGCGTAGTCGTCACTCCAGGTATTTGTGGTGGTGGCGCTTGTCAACCAGCCCGTATCCCAGATACCATCTTCATCAAAATCCCAACGATAACTGAGTGCGGCATCATCGGTTGAGCCGCTCGCATCGAAGGTAACAGGCGAACCTTCATAGCCGATATAAGCACTCCCCGCATCGGCTACCGGCCGGGTAGAACCGGGGAACATGGCAAGGGTTGTTACCCCGTGGATATACCAGCCGCCACCATAGTTTGGCATTTCCCATCTGTTGTCAGTGCTATTCCATGTAACTGCATAATATCGAAGCATGTCGGGAGGATTCCATTGGCCTTTATGGCTGTCGGAATCGCTTAACCATATGCCTAGGTAATACTCTTCATCGCTTGGGGTAAAATCATCATCATAATTGAAACCCCAGCAGGTAACCGCATGGGCGCCTCCACCATCTGAATATATAGAAATGCCAACAGGTCTTCCTGATGTTATTCCATTGTGGATATTCAGCATCACATTTTCCCAGTTCCAGCTATCGAAGATATAACTAGCGGGTGTATAACTACCCCAGAAGCCGGTATGATCTACATCTTCGGTTGCAGCACCTGTTTCTGCCCTTAAGGTGCCGTCGAACCACCAGTCGATAGCTGCATCGACAAAATGCCCACCGTCGGTGACGTGACCTCTGAAGAACTGGAAGAAGTCATCCGTATTTCCATCTTCCATGCCTCCGACGAAACCCCAGCCGGTCCACTCCATCATATTTGAAGCAGTGGCTGCCCAGCACAACAAGTCGTCACCGGGATCAGGGTCTTTTTCTGCATCTGCCCAGAAACCTCCCCATACGTCGAAAAGTCGGTAGGCGGTTCCGGTAGGAGTATCAGCTTCTGCTTCTATCCATTCGGTAGGAGAACCATCGTAGTCAAGAATATTGCCGCGCTCATCATCTGCCAAAACGCTTCCGGATAGCATAAACAGGCTGACAACGCCAGCAACCGCAAGAATTATGAGCCTATTGGATGTTCTACCAGAGTTTATCTTCACTTCTCCCTCCTTCTACTATTATATGAATTCGATATTATGGACCAAGTAGATTTAACAAGAGAAGTTTCGCCTGTATGCAATAAATCACCTCCCTAAATAGATACCGCCCTATTAACAGAGCGGTATCTAAATTTTTGCTATCATAGTTCCGCGGCGTGGGGAAATTTAACATTGCCACGGCAAGATGGGTTATAGTAGTGAAATATTCTTGTGAACTTGTTCGTAAATTCACCCTCCCCCGCTAATTGTTAAAACTATTCTATTCCGTAATAGTTTCAGATTCAACATATATTATCCTTACTATAACTAACAAGTACAAATTTTGTACACGGAATAATTCGAGTATTTTAGTAAGGGAGTACCTTAGATCCATCCCTTTTTATTGCAACGATTAAGTTGCCTCTATGCTACGGATAAACCTCACCTCAGGGGAATGACAAAGAATGTAAAGCAAAAAGTCTTGCTATCCAAATTCAATCAAAGCAACATGTACAAGATTGTTCGAACCAGGAAATAATAAGAACACAACACATCAGATTTTGGATTTATTAAACTTGTACCAAGGTTTTATTGAAGATTGATTAATATCTTAGGAACTGGTCATTGATATAGACTTCAGTTTGTTAAAATATCCAGTACTTAAGTTTATTGCACACAAGAGAGCTTCAGTTACTTTATGTTAGTTACAGTAACCTTGTTAATCATTCAAAACGCGAGTAAAATTGAACCATAGTTTGGAAAATATATTAAACAGTAGTACTTTCGAGGGATTTGGTAAGTATCGTACGACTAATAATGTAGAAAGAAAAACAAATTATATTCAGAAAGCTTTGAACCACCACCTTGAAATGGTCACTTGGGGGTGGGGAGCAAACAGTGAAACCGGTCTGAATGGCCGGTTTTTGTTTTTATGAATATTACAAAAGAACAAACGGGAGGTGGAAGAAAGATCTTTACAACAAAATGGGTACCCAAGATCAAATAACCAATAAAAGGAGGAATATATGAAAAGGATATTATTGAGTCTACTGGTTGTTTCATTAATGGCAGTCGGAGCTATGCCATTGGCAGCAGTAGGCGCACAAAATGAGTATATCGAAACCATATACTTGTCGAATACGCTTGGTGATACTGATGGGGAGACTCAAATATATACCGTATCTCTTGATGACGCAACCCCAAAGGCAGATTTAGTTCCTTTGCCAGACGTGGGATATGGTGATGGGATTGTTCCATTTAACCATGTAGACGTGATGGCATGTACTCCAGATGGTACGAAGCTATATTGCATGGATGATAGGAATAGTTCCCCAGGTTTACCTCGATACCTTGGCGTTTACGATCTCACAGCTCCATCATGGACCAACTTAGGTCAGGTAACAATGGCTGATGGCACCACCAATTTCGGTATATGCGATCAAGCTGCTTTTTCATCCGATGGCACTTTGTATGTGACACGGAATGAAGATGACAAGTTGTATTGGATTGATATAGATCCTATAAGTGCCAGTTTCTTAAGAGCTATTGAAGTTGGAGTTATCAAAAACGGTTCAGCTACAGTAGATGTTAACGGTGCTGATATCGTATTTGATGAAAACGACGATTGTTATTTGTGGACATTGAATGCCAGAACAGGCGCTCCGGCAGGACTTTATAAATTTGCACAACCTTTAGCGCCTGGTGATATCGCAGCAAGTTTTTTGGGTACTGGTTCAGTTTCGTTTACAGGCCTTGCAATTAGAGGAGGAGGAGCGGTAGCTGAACCACTTCTTGGTTCAAGGACAGATACCAATGCCATAAGCATAATCGATGAGACTAATGGAAACTTAGAAACGCAATATCCAATGTATCTCGGTGGATCGCTTTACGATGGCTATATATTCGGTGATATGACAGTTGGTGAGCTGGCAGTACCTGTCGAAGAATTCTATAGTATTTGCGGATACAAGTTTGCTGATTGGAATGATGAGCAGGTACCATTGCCTGGCTGGACAATCTATCTCGAGATGTATGATGGAGAAGGTGTCTGGGATCAGGTTGCGTTTACTGTTACAGATGAGAACGGGCGCTATTGCTTTGCTGGCTTACCTGCTGGTGACTACCGGGTAAGTGAAAATATAAAAGCCGGGTGGGACCAAGTTTCTCCAATGGGTGGTTATCATTATTTCTCGTTGCCAGGCGGGGAGACATATGGTGAAGAAGGAATTATTTTATATGGGGCACAGCGCAACAATAACTCGAACAATGGTCTGTATGAAATAGATCTTAATACAGGTACTTCTACCCGGCTCTTAAATGCTGGCGGAAGCGGCAATTCACCAAATGCGCTCGGTTACGACCCGGTAAATGAAAGGCTGTACTACATGAATGTATTAGAGCCTAATGGACCGAGCGCCTTGTACTTCTATGATATCCAGGCCGATGTTTCATATTCTGCCGGTTTATCCTATCCTAATGACGTGATTGTCGGTGCTAGTTTCTATGATGGGGCATACTACTACATACCCAATTCGACTGCCGATCTTCATAAGGTGACTTTGAATCCTGATGGTACAGCATCTGCCGACATTCTACTATGGCCGGATTTCAATGGAGCAGGGAATGCATCAGTGTACAGATTCGGTGATTTTGCCATCAATCGTTCGGGCATCCTGTACGCTAGCACCAATGGTACTAGCGGAAGCACGGAAGAGTTTTTCAAAGTTGACGTGGCCACAGGAGAGTACACCAATATTTCATATGTAAATACACTGGGCTTACAAGTGTCCTTCGGTTCCGACGGAACGTTGTATGCCCACAGTGCTGGAACAGGCGAGGTCTTTACCGTCGATTTATTAGATGGTTCACAGACATCAATCGGATATGTTGAAAGCGATTTACGTTCGCAAGAACTATTCTCCGACCTGGCATCAGGCACTCAGCCACAGTTCTACAATTTCTATAATACTCCTCACCTCTACTGTTTCGACGAGACGGCCTGGGCAGCTGATGGAGAAGCCGGAACAAACCGTTTTGTGGAGCCTCCGGGCAACTGGGCAACGTACATCGACTATACTGAAGGAAATGGGGCTGAACAGAGTCCTGCAGAATATCCACTATATGCCGGGCAAACGAACTATGCTGGTAAGCTGCTCGTGTGGGATGATGGCGATAATATTTATGTAAAATATGTCGCTTCCAATGAAGATGGTTATGCGCCTGAAGGATATTGCGGCGGAAGTTGGACCGGACTGACTGAATATCACCTGCAGGTTGTTGATGAATACGATGATTTTTACGACTATCGAACCTACAACAAGAAGAAGGACGAATACGGTGCACCTATACCCGGTCAATTCGATGAAACCTGGGAAGGATCAAAAACTAGTGAGGTCGATTGGATTGTTGTTGATATCAGTGCATTTGAGGATACGGATATTTTAATAGCAGCACATGCCGTCATGTGGTGGTGTGGATACGATTGCGATGTTCTAGCTGAAATATTCGCATTAGAATAAATTCTACTCTGCATAGATATAGAGCCCAGGTTAGGAATATTAGGCCCCAGGCTGATTAGGCTGGGGCCTAATATATTTTTAATACGAAATACTGTGCAAGACTTTTGTAGTATACCAAAACCGGTATGCCAAATATGACAATCATCGCGTGGATTGAATAACCTATGGGCCATTTAACTGGTAAAGAGCTATACAAGCAACTGGGCAGGAAGGTTGACGGCCTGACCGTCAAGGTTCTGTGGAACGAAAACCTGTACCACACCTTAAAAGAGCTCTACTCTGAGGATGACATTGATAATTTATTGACATCTTGTGCATGACTTACGAAGAACTCACCACCTCATAGACGTGCAAAGCAGTATTGAAACACGGAATAACGGCTACGACTGGTTGTTCTTTATATGGCATATTTCAAGATTCGGGTTCTATTCGGGCATAAAGCGATATAGTTTAACACTATGCTTCGACATGCGCTAGCGGGAAAATAGTAAGGTTGCCGCAAGTTATTATTTTTTTCACCAAAACCTTGATTCCGGTGGTATAATAACATCTGTCTAGCCCGTTTCCCCTACTGCCAAGGAGGCAGGGTTATGAATTATGAATAAAATACCGGGAACAATTCACCTGGAACTGAAACCGAGTTCTGGCAGTCGAACAACAGCAATTATACTATTTGATAACGAACCGGGAATTTGGTCCCGGTTTTTTGTTTTGCAGGTTTAAAAATGAGGAACTCGTAAGGAGAAAATGCCTATGGAATCGTTTAGCTGATTGCGGGTACAAAATATACTACACAAGGAGTTAAAAATGGAGATAAAGATTAGAAAAGACAGGATGACCAGGGATGAGCGGTGGGACGCAATTCTTAACCATAAGCCCCTTGACCGGGTGCCCGTATGGGGTTGGGCGCTTGGCTTTGCGGTGGTAAACCAGGGTTTATCCATTGTTGATTTTTATAATGATCCGAAAAAGAGCTATGAAGCCCAGATCAAAAATGCCGATAAATTCGGCTTCCAGGAGATTCCATATACCGGTTATGCGCAAATCGGCGGTTGGGAGTTCGGCGGTGAGGTCAAGTGGCCAAGCGGGGATTATGCCCAGGCGCCAACGGTAGAGAAGCATCCGATAGAAACAATAGAGGAAGTATGGGACTTGAAGGTACCGGATGTGAAGACGGCCGGCATAGTGCCTATTTTGATGGATATAGCCAAACTGGTTGAAAAGGGAGGGTCAAAGTATATCCTGGGTTTTGTACAGGGCCCTTTTACTACAGCTACCAATATACCAGGTGCCGACAAGCTTATAAAGTGGATGATCAAAAAACCCGATGCGGCCCACCAGGTATTCCGGTTGGCTGCTGATTTCCAGTCGGCACTGGCCAGATACTGGGCAGCCAGCTTTCCCCCTGAGCGGCTTATGATCATGGGCGCAGAACCGGCTACTTCCAACCAGTTGATATCGCCGGCTATGTTTGAAAAGTTTGCGCTTCCATATATCAAGGAAGTGCATGAAAATATTCTGGCAACAGGCATCAAGCATATTCACATGCACATCTGCGGCGAGCAGAATGAAAACCTGAAGTACTGGCAGAAAATACCTTATGGAAGCCCCGGCATGGTTAGTTTCGGGCATGAAGTCGACCTGGAAACGGCATCACCGTACTTTCTCGACACAATTATTATGGGCAATGTCGAACCGTCCATAATTCAAACCGGTACGCCGGAACAGGTATACCAGGCTACTAAAATTTGTATTGAAAAAGGTAAAAAACATCCGGGTGGTTTTATTCTGACGCCCGGCTGCGAACTGCCGCCGATGGCGCCCGAGGAAAACGTGTGGGCTATGATGCAGGCGGTTAGTGACTTCGGGTGGTATGAGTAAGGTTAAGGTAGTTTGTATTTAGATCGCCACGAACCGCTGAAGGCAGTTCTCGCGATGACGTTACGAATGGGCGCGATGACCCTCCGAACAAGTCACTGCGAGCCTTCGAAGAAGGCGTGGCAGTCTCGAAGATAGCTACGAGTTTGAGGCCTTCAGTTTGTATGAGATCGCCACAGCCGCCTAGCGGCGGCTTCGCGATGACGTATGTGTTGTAAGAGATCGCCACGAACCGCTGAAGGCAGTTCTCGCGATGACGTACTGTGTTTTATGAGATCGCCACGTCGGGCTTACGCCCTCCTCGCGATGACAGATGAATGGTAGTGCGTGATGACGGTATGGATGGTTTGTGCGGCTTTGCTGATGACTGATAACATTATGTCCTGTTGCTAAATTAAAATCAGGTGAATAGGCCAAATACTTGACCGCTTCGATAACTGCATCGAAGTCGTGCTCCGGGAGCTTGTCCAGGGCTTTTTGAGCCTGGCGTCTTAATTCTATGGCATACATTATTCGGAGTGGCTGAATCTACCCTTCCGGTTATTAAGATAAGCTTCCAGCGACAGAGCGTTTTTTGTATCCGCCAGAGCAGCCAGGCCTTCGCCAGCATCGATCTCATCTTCCATTTTGGCAATGATGGCCTCCGTCAGCCATTCCTTCATGGATTTGCCACGAAGGGCGGCAAGGGCTTTAAGGCGATTCTTTAGTTCGGGCTCTATATCCAGAAAATATCTTGACCTGCTGATAGTATCCGACATTTATTCCTCCGGCTGTATTGGCTATGTTTATTGATATCATAGCCAATACAGGTGTTGTTGTCAAAAGGACGTCTTGTTAATAATTACAGATCGCCACGAACTGCCGAAGGCAGTTCTCGCGATGACCTTTCGGGTCGCGGTGACCCTTCGGGTTGTAAGAGAGCGCCTTTAGTTTTTCCTGAACCGGGCGCGGGCGCCTTCAACCAGGCTGTAGAGCACCGGTATTACCAGCAGGGTAAGCAGGGTTGAACTGAAGAGCCCGCCTATCACCACCACTGCCAACTCGGCTGCCATCAGCGTTCCCTCTCCCAGGCCCAGGGCTATGGGCACCATGGCTATCATGGTGGTGAGGGCTGTCATGAGTATCGGCCTCAAACGCGTTCTGCCGCTTTCCATCAAGGCATCGTAGGTGCTGGCGCCCCGCTTGCGCAGCTGTTCCACCAGGGAGACAAGTACAATGGCGTTGGTCAGAACGATGCCCACCAGCATCAGCACGCCCATCAGCGCCGATACCCCGATCGGATGGCCGGTTATCAAAAGTCCCAGAAGGGCGCCTATCGAAGCCAGCGGCAGGCTCATCATAATTATTATGGGGCTGATAAACGAGCGGAAGGTAATTACGATAACCACGTAAGCCAGCAGGGCGGCAATCATAATCGCCACAAACATATCCGAAAAAGATTCCTGCATCATCTCCGCCGTGCCGCCCAATTTAACCTCGACTCCATCCGGCAGTTCGAGCTGGTTGATGGCCTGCTGTACTTTCAGGTTCACCGAACCCACGTCTGCCTGGGTGATGGGCCCGCTGATGGTAGCGGCCAGCTTCTGGTCTATGCGCTGGATGCTTACCGGCTGGTGGCCCAGTTCGATGGTGGCGATATCGGCCAGCTTGACCTGGGTTGGAAAACCGATGGTTAAATTCCGGGCGGCTTCCACGCTTTCAAGCTCGGGTGTAACCCCTTTGAGAAAAATATCGAACGAACCCTGTTCCAGAGCGGCGGTGGCCACGGTTCCGCCGATATTCAAAAGCATAAACTCCTGGGGTATCTGGTTTATCTGTTCCGGCGGCAGGCCCGAACCGGCCAGCCTGGCAGGGTCGATGCTTATATCCAGCCGGGGCTCTACACTGCTTATATCCAGTTCAATTTCAGCCAGGCCTTCCATCCCTTCGATCCGGGCCATGATGGCATCACTGGCCAGCGATACATCCTCGAAGCTGTTGCCCCGAACGGTTATTTCCAGCCCGCCGCCCGTCATCTGGGAAGTCATCACGTCCCCGCTGTTTACCTTTACTTCGGCAGTGCCGGTATCGAGGGCGGCATAAGCCTGGCGCAGGTTTTGGGCTACCTTTTCAATATTGGCATCTTTTTCCAGAACTACAGTTATGTTAACCGAACTGCTCTCACTGCCCATCATGGCGGCGAACCCGCCGGTGAGGCTGCTGGATGAACCGATGACCGTCTGATAGTTTCTTATGCCTTCAGTTTGTGCCAGGGCCGGCTCCAAAAGGATGGCCAGTTCTTCGGCTTGTGACAGGGTGCTTTTTGGCGGCATCTGCGCTTCTACCGTAACCTGCTGTTCGCTCATGCCCTGAATGAAGCTGGTGCCGATAACCGGCACGATGGCAAAACTGGCCACAAAAAGTACAGCGGCTGTTACCAGCGTCACCGCCCGGTGAGCCAGGGACCACCTGAGAGCCGGAGTGTAGAGCTTCTCATACCAGGAACCACCCTGCTTGGGTGTTTTACCGGCGCTCACCTTGAAATTGCACATGGGCGGGATAACCATCAGGGCTACCAGCAGTGAAGCCAGCAGGGCGAAGGTGATGGTAAGGGCAAACGGCACAAACATTTCGCCTACCAGCCCTCCCACGAAGGCCAGCGGTAAAAAGATTACCACTGTAGCCAGGGTTGCCGAAGTAACCGGTGCGGCCACCTCGCGGGCGCCGTTTAACGCCGCCTGCCGGAAAGGCTGGCCGTCACGCAGGTTTCTGACAATTATTTCAAGCACCACGATGCTGTCATCGATTACCCTGCCCACCGCAATAGCCATGGCGCTTAAGGTTAGAATATTGATGGTAAAGCCAAAGCCGGCCATCAGCAGAAAGCCGACAAGGATGCTTATGGGGATGGAAACTGCCGTAACCAGGGATGCCCTGAAAGCCATCAGAAAAAGAAAGACCACCAGAATGGCCAGCCCGCCGCCGACCAGGGCTTCGCGCAGGAGTTCGCTAATGCTTTCTTCGATAAATTCAGATTGATCGAAAATGGTGACGACGTCTATTCCACCGCCCGCCTCTTGCTTGAAGGCTTCGATTTCGGCCATGACAGCATTTGCCACCGTAACCGTATTGGCTTCGGCATCCTTGATAATGCTGATGCCGACACTGGTACTGCCGCTGGTGCGGGTTATGGTTGTGCCCGGGGCCGGGCCCAGTTCAACTGCGGCCACATCCGAAAGGGTTAAACCGCTTGAGCCCAGGGGGGCGCTTTGCAGCTGCTGCAGGCTGGAAAACTGGCCCATAGCCAGAATTGCGCCGATCTGGGACATGGACAAGTTGTACTGGTTGATTTTTTCTATATCCAGCGATACCAGTATCTTTTCGGCTGTGATCTCGTCTATGCCGACCTGGTATACGCCTTCGATAGCTTCCAGGCGGGGCAGGATCTGATCTGCAGCCATGGCGTTCAATGCAGCGGAGGGCAAATCACCGTTGAGGCCCAGCATTACAACCGGCATCATGTTGATGTTTATGGCATATAACTGGGGGTTGTTTTCAAGACCCGGCATCTGAGCCGGCAGGTTGCGGACTGCATCCGGCAGGTCCAGCTCCGCCAGCCTCTGGCGGATAAGGGCATTGACCTCGCCTATATCGGTGCCGTAATCGAAAAACGCGAATGTGAAAGAGGCGCCTTCGCTGCAGGTGGATGAAAGGCTTTTAAGGCCTTCTATACCGGCAACGACGCCCTCAACCGGTATGGCGACCTCCTCCATGACCTGGGCAGCCTTGGCCTGGGGGTATATGGCTATAATGCTGGTGGCTGGAAATTCAATATCGGGTATCAGTTCCATCTTCATGTTGACGGTAGCCCAGATGGATACTCCCGAAATTACGGCGACGATCAGAAACGTCAGCCACCTGTATTTAAGTGCAATCCTGGTAAGCCAGCTCAAGTCCATCCTCCTTAATTGGTGTGCGGGTTGTTAAATGTTTGATCTTGTCAGCATAAATCATTGTAGTTTAGCACCCCGCACGCACAGGCGCCAGCAACAAAGCAGTACATCGAATACTGAACAACCCGTATGATATCCAAAAAAGAAGTCCCGGCAGGATTAGAACCAGCAGCCAAGAGGTTGTCAGCCCTGAAGAGCTACCCGGTATGTTAATCTTGTTTTTTTATTCCTCCTCGTTTAAGATTAGTCACAAAATACTCATGGCTCTTGTACTTTAGCCCGTTTGTCCTGGTAAACGAGGGAGTTGACCATGCGAAAAATGGCACTATTGGTAATCAGCCTGATTGTGTTGAATATTGTTCAGGTAAGTTGTTCCACGGGCGATGGTGAAATCATAAATGCCCCTCATTCAATTGAAAGTATTATAACCGGAGAACAGGTAGAACTGGATTCAGCCACCCTCACAACCGCCGGTGGCACTATCACCGTAAATGAACCGGATTGCCCCGCCAACGGCCTGGAAATTCAGGTATCAGCGGAAGCTTACAGCCAGAATGTCAATTTTAATATCTCATACAGTCCCGTTGAAAGCCACATACTGGGTGACGAAGTTGTATCTATCTCACCTGTGATCGGCATCGAAAACGGTGGTCATTATTCCAAAGAACCGCTGATGGTGACGGTACCCGCTAAAATACCAGAGGGGCACTTCGCCATGGCCTTCTATTTCGACGAGGAGACGGGTAACCTCGAGGGGATTCCCTCCTTCAGCCAGAACAACGAATCGGTGACTTTGGTGACTACGCATTTTTCACTTTTTACGCTGTTTGCGATTGAAAAAGAAAAACTTTTAAACCTTGATATCGATACCGGTTTTACCGTAGGACAGGATGACTGGAACCTGTTGAACGCTGGTTCCTATGTAAACCCTGAAGGGTATTGTGCGGGGATGACGTTGAGCGCCGTCTGGTATTATACCAGAGAAAAACCGTCCACCGGTGAACCGCTTTGGGATATGAATGAAAGCGGCCCTGAAACGGGAATGGAGACACCGTATTTCTGGCTGGACGACTGGTGGGCCATTCGGTTTTGTGCAACTGTTCAGGAAGAATGCTATTCATTTCAGCACATGCCCTGGGATAGTTTTCTTTGGGAGAACTATGATATAAGCCTGGCAGGCACAGCCAATCGTGCAACCTTTTATTCGCTGGCTTTCTCTCTGTACCTGTCGGATAAACTGCACCAGGAGGACCCTGGCAGGATTGTTTCGCCTCAGACACTGGGCGTCTGGAATGAGAATTCCGGGCATTCCCTTATATGTTACAAAATCAAGGATAATGTTCTCTACATAGCTGACCCCAATATGGCCGGCAAAGAAAATCCCAACACTCCGACTATAATATACGATGACAAGAACGGCCTTGCCGACGGTTCCTTTTCCAGTTACAGTTCCGCACAAAACACGAGGGATTTTGAAAATGGTCACTATAACAACTATACAAAAGTACGATTCAGAGGAGTTGGCAGCTTTGCCGCCATGCAGAAGATCGACGATATGTGGACAAACGCCGAAAACGGCCGCTGCGTTGGCCAGGACAGCGGCCGGTGTTTTCCAGACTACAGGCTATCTATAGAAGCAACTGACAAAGACGGGAATAAAAATATGACGACACTCGACCTGGAAAATGGCGCCGTTGTTTATGCAGATACGATCAATATTCTGTTGTTAGACTGGCCCGGGTTGGCATTTCTGGACATATACGATTATGCAACCATAAAGGAGTATGAGCAGGCAAAGGCAAAAGAGAAGGATAACTCCGAGAATACAAGTATTGAATTTCCCAAACCGGTAGACCTTTCGCAATACCGGCTCAAGCAGGGCGATAATTACTTCGGTCTATTTCTTAGTGCTGTCAATTTAGACTATGAGGCACAACAGAATAAATCAGCTCAGGAGTCGCCGGACCTTATACAAAGCTGGACTGGCTTCGACTGGGTTAATATTCGTTACGAAAACAACATAAAAACGGAAGTGCAGCCAGACAATACGGAAGCTTTGTGGGATTTAGACAAAGTTACTATATCAATAACACTGCAACAGCCGGAATATTTTAGTGACGGTACGATATATCGATGGACCAATAATGACGCACTGGGCACGGCAGGAGGAACTCATTGGGGAACCGGCAGTTTCTCAAACAGTCACGTATTCACAGGCAAGAGCGAAAACGAGGCTTTTGCGGTCACGCACTTTGAGGTAACGCTGGATGAAAAAGGTAGCAGGCTTGTTGAATTAATAGTTACCAGGACAAGAGAAGACGGGAGTTTTCGCGAAGTCAGGCTGGGGGGGATAGAACTCACTTCGAAAGCCGGCCGCAAATATTACTATGAAATAACAGGAGAAGAGGCATCTCAACACGTTTATTCCCTCAAGGACCAAACGGGAGAGCTTCCTTTCCGCTGCGGTGATGGATCACGGATATTTATTCAATTTGGAACTACTGGCTAGGTTCGCATCCCTCATAACAGAGTAGTTGTATTGTTGGGATTAAGAGATTAGAAGGTATTTATGCTGATGGAAATCCCGGCTGAAAAATGGTTTCCGGCGATAAAAACAAGGAGGTCGCGGCGCGCTTATGAAGACGAGCCGCTGAAAAAGGGCTATTTAGCGCGGATTGAATACGTTTGTGACAATTTCAAACCCTTTAGTGGCGCTCGTGCTGTGCTGGGGCGGGAAGTCCCTGATAATCTTTTTAAAGGCATCGTTGGCTCTTATGGAAAAATAAAGGGCACTCCCGCATTTATTGCGTTTATAGGAAATTCCGAGAACCCAAATGTATATGAACAGGCTGGATACACGGGAGAGGGAGTTGTATTGGAAGCCGAAACGCTGGGTTTGGCAACCTGCTGGGTTGGCGGCTTCTTTGAGCCCGGGGTGGTCAAATCATTAATCGAGCTTCATGATGGGGAAAGGGTAATCGCTATCAGCCCGGTTGGTTATCCAAAAGAGCGCCCAACGTTTACAGAAAAGACCATGACCGGCTTTGGTATGACCCATAACCGCAAACCGCTGTCTGAGCTGGTTACCGGTTTAGCTGAGTCATCCTGGCCGCAGTGGATCAGTGCGGCACTCGAGTCTGCCCGCCTGGCACCATCGGCCGTTAACCGACAGCCATGGAGATTCCATGTTGAGGCTGAGAGTATAACCGTCTCAGTCAACGGTTCCGGTCGAGAGTTCGGCCTTTCCAAACGCCTTTGCTGCGGTATAGCCATGCTCCACATTGAAACAGCGGCTTTGCATTTTGGCCAAAAAGGAAAATGGGAATTCCTGAAGCCGCCCCTGGTTGCGCGCTGCACCCTGGAATAAACACGCCACCCCGATAACGTGCAAAGCAGCAAGGTGTAGCAGTCTTATGAGCGTAATTGTTATAAGAGATCGCCACAGCCGGCTGACGCCGACTTCGCGATGACCCCTCATCTCGTCTCTGCGAGGGCACGACAGTGCCCGTGGCAGTCTCATAGGTTTATGTGTTGTAAGAGATCGCCACGTCGGGCTGGCGCCCTCCTTGCGATGACGTTACGGTTGGTGGTAAGAGTCGCTACAGCCGGCATACATAGCATCTTTGATAACCAATACAATGGTTAATATGAAAAGCAGTATTGAAACAGGGATTAAGGCTACTGCCTCAGGTTTAGTTTCATGCAATGTCGCCAATGACAAATCCTTTGCCGGGGAAATTCGTGCAATAGTTTAACACTACTTACGAATAGGCGCTAGCAGGAAATATGTAAGGTAATTTCTCAATTGTCATTTAATGATGCGCCAAATGATAGTCTTTAATCGGAGAAGGTCAATAGGGGTGTGGGGCTTGTTTCGGCTTAAAAAGATGAAGGGGCAGAGCCGAAACCCTGCCCAATTGAAATTGCTTAATAATTGTTTTATTTCAAATAACGAATGCTATTAGCAATATTATAAAAATCCTCTTCCCAAAAGTAATATTCGCCTGGTGGAGGAGTTAAAGTCATGATCCAGACTAGATCGTCTATGAACATGTATACTTGCAAATTACTGAAGCTATCTAGCCCACTTATACCTTCCCAATAGATAAAAGCAGCATCTCTTCCGTCAACTTGAACGTACTCTCGTGATATTTCGATATAGGTATCGACGAAATGTTGAATACCAAGAACTTCAGCATTAACAACTTCTTCCAGTGACGATACAGAAAACGGCAATGATTCAATAACAATATTGATGCTTGGTATCCAGTCTGTATCAGTTGGCAAACCAGCAAAGAACATGTAACTTGTTTGATCAAGAGGCGCACCAGAGTCGATGCTTGATAACACGGCAGCTGCCAGGCTATCAAGGTCCTCTAACAGATAATTTAATAACTCCCAATCTGAAGGATAAGAAATACTAAACAGGCCATTGCTTGTATAGGTGGTATAGTCAGTCGGTACTTGTGCGTGTGTCGTAGGCATTGTTGAAGGATTAGGTAGTGTTGTGGTCGCTGTCGGTGTTGAAGTTGATGTTGGCGTTGTTACAGTTTCGGATTGCTGTTCGGATGGATAAACGGTCTTAGTGACCTCTACCGACCGGGTTACGGGGCTTTGCGAAAGGGTTTCCGTTTTTGTAACAGTCTGGTTTTGGGTTAATGTTTCTGTTTTAGTGATGGTTGCTCCACCACAGGAAGCAATGAAAATAGTTAACGATGACAATAGTAAAAAAGTTAAGATACTTCTAACCATGACGCATTTTCCAAAAACGAGTTATATAAAATATTAGCATATTTTAAGTGTTGCCCAAATTCAAGTCAAAGCCATCCTTATTTTACAAATTATAAAAGGGAGTCTTTAGAGACTCCCTTTTATAACAACCTGGAAGAATTATATTATTTATTCGGCCCCTTGCCGTTATTGCTTTTCTCTGGTTTATCGGGCTTGTCCGGTTTATTTGGATTACCCTGGTTGGTGTTAACCGATTCGATTGTTGCTTCTCCTTCATCGGGAGAAATGAATGTAATCAAATCGTATTCGAAGAGATATTCACCCGGATTCCACCCACTCATTTGACCTTCGCCAATGTCGCTTGCAAGGACCAGCCAGATTTTTGCTCCCTCGTTTTCATCCTCATCGCTAGGTAGTTTTTCAATCTCAGCTGAACCTTTGATATGAACATTTCCTTCTTCATCGGCAATATCAGTTCCAAAAACAATCAACCCCGTACCAGGCCAGGGATCTGGGTAGTAGATCAGGGCATATTCATTCTCTGGCACCAAGCCATGGCCATTGAAATGGAAATCAAAGATCGTTCCGGTAAGGCTGTACTTTAGTTTCCCCCACGTCCCTTCAGCAATAATTGGCCATTCAGGATCAGTATAATCTTTCTCGACCAGCTTTATAAACGCATTATTGGAATTGCCTGCCTGGCCGACAATTCCTCCCATTCCTATGTTAGCCCAATCAGGTTGAGCTGCCATAGCGGGAGTGGCACTAATAGCCATAATTGCTGATAGCGCTAAAATAACAGAGAGTATTTGCTTGGTTTTCATTCGATGTCCCCCTTAATATACAATGTATCCCTGTTGAAGAATTATAAAGCATTGATGTTAATGTGTAAATCACCCAAAGGTAATAGTTTATTAAGAACATAGTACGTAAGCCGACGATATAAAGGCTATAACAATGAGTTCTTCGTAATGGGCTGTGGAGATGAAGAGTAAGTAATAGAAGAAGTACTCGTGATACTAGACCAAAACACTAAACATCTGCCACGCCTATAAAGAGAAATTTCGGAAACTTAGTGGCTAATTCGGGAATATTGCAATCCTGTTAAAGGCTCGAACACACCACCCCAGGAACCTGTTATGTTTAATAACTGAGTGATGATCTTGGCAATGCTCTTTATGAAAGGCAGGAATGCAGAACTACAGGGCCGGTGTTGACAACTGGGCACCGGACGAGTAGATTAGAGGATATTTAAACCAGAGGCTCTCAATATACCCAAGAAACATATGTCGGGGTTTTCCCCCATCCCGTTTAAGCTGGCTGGAAAGATATTGCTGCCTGTCTCAGTGATAATTCTTGTGCTGGCAGGAATTGATTAACTGGCCGGCTGGGATTTCATGCCTGAACTTGTATTCCTGTTTGGGCTTGGGCTGTTGATATTGAGCTTTAATCTTCTCGCCAGGCACGATGAGTACAAATACAATTATAAGGATTGAATATTTTTGGTAGCCATTAAAATAGAGAATCTGAAAAAGTACTTCGGCAGTATCAAGGCTGTTGACGGTATTTCCATCGAAGTTGAAAAGGGAATACTTTTCGGTTTCCTGGGGCCGAACGGGGCCGGCAAGACTACCACTATCCGGTGCATGATGGATTTTATCCGTCCCATGGAAGGTTCTGTTACTATACTGGGTAAAGACGCCCGTAGAGACAGCGTTGAGTTGAAGAAAAGAATCGGGTATTTATCCGGCAACGGGCGCTTGTACGACAACTGGGACGGGCAGACGCATATCGATTTTATAAAACGTTTTTACAACGGTGAAGATAAGTCCGCCAGCCTTGTAGGCCGGTTTGGTTTGGATACAAGGAAAAAAGCCAAACACCTTTCCTCAGGCAACAGGCAAAAGCTGAGCCTCATCCTGACGTTTATGACCGAACCCGAAGTTCTTATACTCGATGAGCCAACTCTGGGTCTGGACCCGCTGCTCCAGAATGAAGTCTATGAACTGCTTTACGAATTTGCCCAAAACGGTTCTACGGTGTTTATGTCCTCCCACAACCTGGCTGAAGTCGAGCGTGTATGCAGCCGGGTGGGGATTATTAAAAATGGCAAAATGGTAGCCTCCCAAAGCATTGCCGCTCTGAAAGAAAAGAAAATCAACATAATTAATGCCCATTTTGCCCAGCCGGTTAACCCGCAAGACTTTTTGGATGAGAACACAGAGCTGGTAAAAGAATTTACCGATGGTTTACTGCTTAAAGTAAAGGGTGATATCAACCCTGCCATCAGAAAGCTGGGTAACTACAACCTGGTCCATGTTGAAATCTCCCAGCCTTCGCTTGAAGATATTTTCATGGAGTACTATTCCAATTCGGAAGGCAATCATGCTTAACGTTTTTTGGAGGACAGTCAAAGACAGGAAAACTTCCCTGGCTGTTTACTGCCTGGCAGGCCTCGTTTTCATGTGGATGTATGTAGCCCTGTTTCCATCCATGAAAGAACAGGCTGAGGTATTTGAGAAGATGTTCGAGTCTCTCCCGGAGGCTTTCTTCAAGGCGTTTGGCATCGAAAGCCTGGGGTTTTCCACCATAGGGCAGTTTTTGGCCATGGAACACTTCAGTATAATATGGCCGTTGATGGCTGTTATCATGCTGCTTTCTATCGCGGGTTCGAGCCTGGCAGGCGAGGTGGAAAGAGGCACGGTTGAGCTGCTGCTTTCAGCGCCGCTGTCAAGGCTGAAACTATTCATGGCAAAATACATGGTTGGTTTTTTTTCATTGCTCGTGTTTGCGCTAATTTCGATATTTGCCATTGCCCCGCTCAGCGCTATCCATGGCATCGATTATAACCTTACCAATTTTGTGCTGGTTGCGATTGTTTCGTTTATGTTCGGCTGGGCGGTATTCAGCCTGGGGATATTGTTTTCGGCGGTTTTTTCCGAAAGAAGCCGGGTGTATATGTTTACCGGTGCAATTGTGCTGGTGATGTATGTATTGAATGTCATTGCCCTGTTGAGCGAGAACCTGGATTGGCTAAAGTTCGCTTCGCTTTTCCATTACTATGACTATAATGCCGCCCTGATCGACGGCACGCTGGATATGGTTAACGTGGGTATATTTGGCGGCGTTATTATTATTTGCTCAAGCTTTGCCGCATGGTGGTTTACCAGGCGGGACATAGCCGTTTAAGTATCCTGCGTTGTAAGAGATCGCCACAGCCGGCTGACGCCGGCTTCGCGATGACCTTTCGAATGGTCGCGATGACCCCTCATCTCGTCTCTGCGAGGGCACGACAGTGCCCGTGGCAGTCTCAAAGGTCTACATATTGTATGAGATCGCCACGAATTGCTTGCGCAATTCTCGCGATGACGGATATTTTGTTTGTAGCGGCATTGAAATATTCTGGTATAATTTAAACCTGTGAAAGTAAAAGCGGCCATAAAACTAATCCAGGATAACGGCTGGCATCTTATCAGAATCAAAGGGGATCACCGCCAATTCAAGCACCCGTACAAGAAAGGGCTGGTTACCATTTCCGGAAGCACAAATAGTGATATTGCAAAGGGCACATTAAATAGTATACTTAAACAAGCTGGCCTTAAAGGGGTAGAGTGAGATGTATAAATACACCATCGTGATTGAAAAAACCAGTAATAATTATTCCGCTTATTGTCCGGATTTACCGGGTTGTATTGCCACTGGACAAACCGTAGAAGAAACAGTAAGTAATATGAAAGAAGCGATCGAATTCCACATCGAAGGCCTGAAAGCAGAAGGCCAGGACATACCCGCGGCAATAACCACATCGGCTTTCGTTGAAGTAATGTAACCAGGTGCCCGGGGCACCACATCGAGCTTTACTCTTTTTCCGATAATTTACGGGTGGTCAGCGAGTAATTGACTCGTTGCGTTCTTAGAGATCGCCACAGCCGGCTGATGCCGGCTTCGCGATAACAATCGTAGTATTGTAAGAGATCGCCATGTCGGGCTGGTGCCCTCCTCGCGATGACGTATGTGTGGTAGTGCGCGATGACGTTACGATGGGCGCGATGACCTATGTTTGTTGCGTTGACCTTTTGTGTGGGTGGGAAAATTGAAAATCATGCCCGGATATGTTCTAATCAGCGGTATGACCATTGAAACCGGACTGATACTGCTTGAATCCATTCTGCTGCTGGCCACCATTACCCTGCTTTTGTTCAGCATCAAGGAAGGGCGGCAAAGAAGCGCCCTGATACTGCAGGTGGAACGCTCCACCCGAACGCTTACCCGGCTGGAATACTTTCTTACCGCGGTGGAGGCCATCAACGATTCAAGGGAAGAAATCGTGGGTTGCGTTACCGGCAGAAAACCTGCCGGTGAGGATATCAAGAGGGTGAAGTCGTTTACGCGGGCAATCGAAAGAGCGGCCAAGCGCGGCATCAGCATTAAATACATTATGCCCAAAATCCAGGACTGCCTTTACATCGGCCAGTTGTATGCCAAAGCCGGCGCTGAAATCCGGTACGGCGCTTTGCCGGTGGTGCATTCGATGCGCTATACCATCATCGATAATTATTCGGTTATTCTGGCTGTGCCCGAAAGCCAGGACGGGCGCGAAATGACAAAGAAAGGCTACAACATTCCTTCAAAATCTTTGGCCGAACTGTTAAGGGCCACCTTCGATGAATGCTGGCAGGAAGGCATAACCTTTCAGCAGTACGTAGCCGAAACCCTCGAACAAACCGGCATGTCGGCCGAAAAGCTGGCCAGGGAACTAGAGATAAAGCCCGGCGAGCTGGCCGGTTTGAAATAGCCCACCGGTTGCCCGGCAGTTTTATTCCAGATAATCCTTTAACTTACGGCTGCGGCTGGGGTGGCGCAGTTTCCGCAATGCCTTGGCCTCAATCTGGCGGATGCGCTCCCGGGTTACATTGAATTCCTTGCCTACCTCTTCCAGCGTCCTTGCTCTGCCATCCGCAAGACCGAACCTCAGCTGCAATACTCTGCCCTCACGGGGTGTCAGGGTGGATAAGACCTGGACTATATCTTCTTTCAGCAACTGGTGTGAAGCGGCATCCAGCGGCTGTACACTGTTTTCGTCCTCGATAAAATCACCCAGGCGGCTGTCCTGTTCTTCTCCAACCGGAGTTTCCAGTGAAATCGTAAACTGGGCGAGTTTTTTAATCTCCCGGATCTTATCCGGCGGCAGGCCCATTTCCGCGCCTATTTCAATAGCAGTCGGCTCCCGGCCGTATTCCTGGCAAAGATTCCGGCTTACCGACAATAATTTGTGGATGACTTCTATCATATGCACGGGAATGCGTATGGTGCGCGCCTGGTCGGCAATGGAGCGGGTTATAGCCTGGCGGATCCACCAGGTGGCGTAGGTGCTGAACTTATAGCCGCGATGATAATCGAACTTGGCTACACCGCGCATCAGCCCGAGGTTGCCTTCCTGGAGCAGGTCCAGCAGCGGTATGCCCCGGTTGAGGTGTTTTTTAGCTATGCTTACCACCAGCCGCAGGTTGGCTTCGGTCAAGATTTTTTCTGACTTTTGTGCTTCAGACTCTATATTCTCGAGGAAACGGGCCAGCAGCTTCCGGTCGAATTCAACTGAATCGATAAAAGCGTAATGGCGCACAAAGCCTTCAATCTGCTCGAAAGCCATGTCATCCGGAATGCAGTCGAGAATTTCATGGGGCAGCAGGCGGATGTTGAGCGATATATTTATCACTTCCTGCTCTATCTGGGACGGGATTTTACAGGTTTTTTCAGCTATGGAACGGATAAGATTCTGGTCAATATCATCAACCAGGTTTTTCTGTATTACGGGTTCGGATACCGTTGCCTTGAAGGATGGGTCTACTTCAAGGCCCAGCTCCTGCTGGAAAAGCTGGAGGGTTTCTCTTGCCCTGCTCAGGTCGACCAGCATTTGCACTACTATCTCAATCGGCCGGGGATCATCACCGTATTCATTGGTCAAGCCCTGCTTGATTTCACGGATACGTTTTCCGGCCTCGATTTTCTTAGCCAGTACCCTTTCATCGTGGCGGGTCAGTAAAGGCACCCTGCCTATTTCATGCAGGTAGCAGCGTATGGCGTCTTCAACGGCTCCATTCTCTTCAACAGGATAAACTGGCTCTGTCGGATTATCCTGCTCTGATTCCCGTTCTTCTTCTATTTCCGTATCGTCTTCGAGCTCGTCATCCGTCAGGTCTTCCTCCAACGGTTCCCTTTCAGGGCTTTCCTGAAGACTGTCAACGGCAATTTCTTTCATTGTGTCTCCGATTTTGACTTTTTCTTACCCCGCGTTGCAGATGCAAACGATGTCTATCATCTCGCATTCGATAATTACCTGGTATTATGCCGAATTCACATTTATTTTGGAGCGACAAATGATGGCAATAACAGGAAGAGCGCTGGCGGTAATCAGAATGGACTTTTGTAATTCTACCACTTTTTAGCGTTATCTCCTAACATATGTCACCGCGAGGAGGGCACCAGCCCATCCATCTGTCATCGCGAGAGTTGCCACGTCAACTCGTGGCGATCTCTTACAACATATAAACCTATGAGACTGCCACGGGCACTGCCATGCCCTGGCAGTGACAGTTCGGAAGGTCAACGCGAAGGCCGCCACTTTTGTGGGATTGAGAGGGCTGGCCTACCTTGGTTGGGTGCGTTTGTATAAGTATTCAGGTGCGATGGAGCCGGCTTTTACCCAAGGGCCGCTTGCATCCAGGCACTAGGTTTTCGCAGAAGCGGCATGATCCCTGGTCTTGTTGATCAGCTTTACCCACTCTGAAAACAGGCTGTAATCAAGCTTTTCAATATTTATATTCTTGCAATAATCGTTAAAAGCAATCGCGGGTATCATATAATCGAGACACTGACTTTGACCATATACCGGCGGGTTGACAGCACCGAACTGCTTATGTTCACCGGCTTTCAGGCGTTCTAACAGCCACATCCGCGCCAGGGTTGTTGGCCCAACACCCAACGAATTGGCTTCCTGCCTTAATTGTGCCCAGGCCTCAGCCGATAAGCGTACAGGAATTATTTTATCCAGGGCACCGCTGAGGTTTATTTTTACAACTTCGTCTGTTTCTTCCCAGGCGTTCTCCCTATCGATGCGTTCAATTTCTTTATTTATTTCGTCCATTTTATACCCCGCTTAACTTTTGAATAACTGGATTTCAACTTTGGTCATTGCCCTGGCTGTTACTATCTTCCATACTCCATTACCTTTATCCGCAAGAACAGCCAAAATATAGCGCCCGGCTCGTGTTTGACTAAAAACCTTGTAAAGACCCTGCTTTCCTTTTCTAATCTGAGTATTTTCCGACGTACAAACTTCTTCCACTTCCGTTAGCATTACACCGTGTTTGCCTTCAATTTTTTCAAGGATATGGTCATCTATTTCAATGGCGTTTAGATACAACATCTCGACCAATTACAGTGTATACATATTGTATACGTTGTGTCAAGAGCTGCTTGCCAAAGTGTTTATGTTAACCAGACTTCTGTCGAAATCCTCATGGGAATTACCTCATTCATGGCCGGGTGGTTCTGCTTTTTTCAACCATATTTTTCAATTCGGCCAGCTCACCATCGATAATCTTGAGTTGATCCCGCAGTCTCCAGGTTTCTTCATGGATTTTAGCCAGCGTTTCGTCTATCGCAAGAGAATCCTGGTATTCCATGACCACACCTCCACGTCGATGAGCATTAAGTGTAATTTGAGTGTAAAGGGTGTGGGCGAGCCTGTCAATGGGTTATCGATTGAGGTTTTATGAGATCGCCGCGTCCGGCTCACGCTCTCCTCGCTATGGCCCACGAACCGTCACTGCGAGCCTTCTTAGAAGGCGTGGCAGTCTCACAAACCTACATGTTGTAAGAGATCGCCACGTTGGGCTGGTGCCCTCCTCGCGATGACGTTATGGGTGGGGGCTTTGCGATGACTTATGATTGGTTGGGGACTTCGCGATGACGAATGTGTGGCTGTTCGCGATGACCGAAGAGTGTACTCCGCGATGGCTTATTAATCAGTTTTCCTGGATGAATTCCAGCGCTATATCGTTGAAAATATCCGGCTGTTCTTCCATGGGCAGATGCCCGGCATCCGTTATTATGTAAAACTCGGCTTTGGGCAGTCTATCCTTCCACAGATCGATATCCTCACGGGAAACCCAGGTATCGTGTTCTCCCCACAGGATCAGCGCCGGGTAATCCAGCTCTTCCAGCGGGAAGGTTATGGCGTTTTTGTTTGAATCCCGGGTCATGGCAAGCAGGGAATGGTACCAGTTGCCGGTGAGTAAACGGTTGTAGTAGCCTTCGAAGGTTTCACCGGCGGCAGCTTCCTTGCGGTAATAGGCGCTTTCCAGGATGGAGCGTATCCTGTCTGCGCTGGCATAACGCGTGAGAATTACGCTGCCGGCCCTGGCGAAGGGGCCGAAACCGATAAGTGAAGCCGGCGAAAGAAGGCTTTTTTCCAGCACCAGGGCGCCATCCACGCTGACCAGGCCCAGCACCTTATCCGGGTGCAGGTGTGCCAGGTGCAGCATGACACTGGTGCCCATGCTATGGCCGATAAACCAGGCACGGCCTATGCCGAGCCTTTCGAGCACGGCGTTTACCAGTTCGGCCTGGGCCGGGTGGGAATATGTGGAGCTGAAGTCCTTATGGGAAAGGCCGAAGCCCTTCAGGTCCAGCGCTATCACCCGGTAGCCCTTCCCGGCAAAGAATGGGGCATTCTCCCGCCAGGAGAAAGTGGAACCGCCGAAGCCGTGGATAAACACTAGCGTTTCCATGGAGGACAGGGGATTGTAAACTTCCATGTATATGCTGGTGCCGTCTATATCCAGGAAACTGCCGTTTTCGCTGACGAGTTCTGCGTCGGGGATATCGGGTGCCAGGCTGCCCAGCGGAATAAGATAGGGTACGATGAGCACCATGAGAATAACCGCAAGCAGGCACAACCCCAGGATGGTGAGCTTGCGGTGGCGCTGGTAGAAGCCGGTTATGTTCATGATGTAATTATAGCTTAACGTGATGGTGGATGTGGTGTTTGAGGTCGCTGTGTTTTAAGAGATCGCCACAAATTGCCTTAGTCAAGTTTCGCGATGACTTATCGAGTGGGATGAGATCGCCAAGTCGGGCTCACGCCCTCCTCGCGGTGACCTCCCTTCTCGTCACTGCGAGCCTGCGGAGAAGGCGTGGCAGTCTCTTGGATAGACTGTTTGTAAGAGATCGCCGCGTCAGGCTTTGCCCTCCTCGCGATGACGTTATGGGTGGTGGCTTGGCGATGACTTATGATTGGTTGGGCGGCTTCGCGAAGCATGAAATGGTCAATTCATTTTTCTTGCCGGGCGGTATTACTCTCCACCCATAAAGGCTGGCATATTCCGCCAGTTTTTTATCAGGATACACGGCTACAGGGTTGCCGACCATATCCAAATAAAACCTGTCAATAAATGAATCACCATATGCAAAACTGGAGGAAAGGTCTGCTGCCCCGCCCAGTTCATCGATTACTTCAGCCAGCTTCTCTGCCCTCTTTATTCCCTGGTAAGGCATATGCGCCAATCGCCCTGTAAAAATGCCTTTATCCCTTTCAAGATTTGTACCCAAAGCAATATCGATTCCGAGTTCTTGCTGAATAGCATCGAGGTATGGCTGAGGCATGCCGGTAAAAAGGATGATGGTATGGCCGTTTGCCTTATGTTGTTGAATAACCGGTATTAATTCCGGGCGTAGGTGGCTCAAGTATTTGGCAGCAAAAGTCTTTGCCTTACGGGCGATATAGTCAACCTGAGTGTTTTTAAGGAAAGCGGCCAATGTTTTGATCGTAGCCGCTCTCATTTTCACTTCGTCCATAAGTTTTATTTTGTATGTAGTGAAAATCAGAACGAGTTTGATTTTAAGATAAATCGTTCGAATACTACTGTAAATGCCTACCTGATAGCCCGTGGTTATTTCGCGCATGAAATGATTACTGCGTTTAAAAAGAGTCCCCTCAAGATCAAATACGGCAATAGGCTTTTTAATATTTGTATTAATCACAAACTTACAAAACTTAACCCGGTTCTCTTTTCCAACCAGATCGTATACCGGAGCATTGGTGTTTTGGACAGAACCGATGACCCGATTTTATCAATTTGCTGCGGTTATGTTATGGCATTTGCGATAAAGTAGCCAATCACCGCTGCAGTTGCTGAAAAAAAGGTACCCCATATTATGTCTACAACAGTTACAACGACAGGCCAGTTCTTCAGGGTGGTGAGATTGGTGAGGTCATAGGTTGAAAAAGCTACCATGCCGAAAAGCCCGCCCCACAAAAGCGCTCGTACCCATGATTGACTGTCAACGGCGGGCATTACTACCAGCACTATTAACCCAAATACAAATAGTGCGTAAAATAATATACCCGGAAGCCAGTTTGTCTTTTCACTCATCAGGCCGGCTAATTGTACTTTGTAGAACCGGGAGTTCATTAACCCGAGCCATATTAGGTCTATGCCGAAACAAACGGCAAGCATGGCAAAATACAACATTACCAATTGAATGAATGTCATAAATTTTGCTCCTTTAAAGGTTTTTACTGCGCTAATTATTCCCTATTGAAGAGAACTTAAGCAAATGGACAGTGCAAGACATTAAACAGTACTGCCTTTTTCAATTGGAAAAAGGATTTTGAAAATAAACGATTCATCCAGGTCAAACTTCAAAAGTGAAAAAAATAAAAACCTGCTTGCTCTGGACAAAGTTTAGTCAGAATCCTTTGACACAGACACCATTATTTCATTCCTTCTAAATATGCCCAGTATCCAGGGGGGATTGTACTGGCAGGAAATGAAATTACCTGTAGTTTCTAATCCCTTCTTCTCAAGCCAGGCCTTGAGCTCCCCTGTTTTTTTAGCAGATGTCCGGTCGTTGAGGTATCCTGAAAACATTACAACTGCCGCTCTTCGGGCTTTTACGGTTCTAAACCGGATATCGTCTGATGCCGGTTCCGGTAGTGTATCTATCGTATACTTCTGCGGTACTACGAAGGATATCAGGTATTTATCGTTTGCAGTTTTCTGGGCAAGGACAGGGGCCGTCATCTCGATCCTTTCGGATGCCGCGGGTGACTGCATCACCGGAGATGTCATGGCAATATGCTGTTTGCTGCGGTTGTTGCCGAAAATATAGTCCGCCAGAACCCTGAAACCCTGCAGCAGGGCAGAATTATAACCGCCTCCGATTTCTACCTCAGCGGCCGTGTAACTTTCATAGTCTCGGATTTCAAACTTTCCGTCCTTCTCTACAACGGTGTAGCCCAGTGTTTCAACAGACAATTTCGAACCTCACTATTATGATTTATGCCCCACCCGGATTTTTTTTATTTTACCTGCCGGGTTATTAAGGCCGGAAATTGGGTACCAGCTGCTTTAACCTTTTTATACCGAGCTGTTTATCAGGATAAGCGAGCCCCGGATCTATAGTGCTTGAACTCTTAACTATGCTCTTCCTGTGGGAGAACGTATCGAAGCTTGTTTTGCCGTGATATGCTCCCGTACCGCTTGAACCGATGCCGCCGAAGGGCAAGAAATGGGAAGATACCTGGAGCAGCGTGTTGTTGATTGCTCCGCCGCCGTATCTGATTTCCCCGGTTACTCTGAGCTGAACCGATGGGTCATCTGAAAACAGATACAAAGCAAGAGGGCTGGACCGGGCATTTATTTTTTGTATAACTTCGTCCATCTCAGAATATACTATAACCGGTAGAAGCGGCCCGAATATCTCATCTGCCATCACCGGATCATCCCAGTCTACGGGGTATAGAACAGTGGGTGAAATATACCTTTCGGCAGAAATGGTTTTTCCACCGTATGCAACCTTTTTACCATCTATAAGACTAACCAACCTCTGGTAGTTTCTATCGTTTACTATCCGGCAACAGGATGGGTGCGTGCTTGTGTCTTCACCGTAGAATTCTTGTATTACCTTGAAGAGCTGCTCAAGAAAAGCATCCTTTATACTCTGATGAACCAGGACATAATCAGGTGCAATACAGGTCTGGCCTGAATTCAAATACTTGCCCCAGGCTATTTTACGGGCGGCCCCCTTCAGCCTGGCATCTTTATGAACAATTACAGGGCTTTTCCCTCCGAGTTCCAATGTAACTGGAACCAGGTTCCTGGCAGCGGCCTCGGCAACGATTTTTCCAACCTTTATGCTTCCCGTAAAAAATATGTAGTCAAAAGGCAAATTGATCAACTCCCGGGTTTCTTCCGCCGCCCCCTGCACGACATGTATATATTCTTTTGGAAAGGTATTGTTTATGATCTCCTCGATTACTTTCGCGGTATTTTCAGATATTTCGGAAGGCTTGAGGATAGCAGTATTTCCAGCGCCTATGGCACCTACGAGAGGCGCCAGCAAGAGTTGGAAGGGATAGTTCCATGGAGAAATAATCAGAGTAACGCCAAAGGGCTCTTTAAGCACGAAACTCGAGGAAGGCCACAGGATTATCGGGCTCGGTACCTTTTCCGGCCGTGCCCACTTGTGGATATTTTTTGAAGCATACTTAATCTCATCGTAAATAATGCCGATTTCAGTGGCATAAGCATCAAACTCGGTTTTATTCAGGTCTGCAAATAAAGCTTCCAGGATATCGGCCTCGTGTTTATGGATAGCGTCCTTAAGTTGATTCAGAGCGTTTATTCTGAAATCTAGTTTGCGGGATTGACCCGAATGAAAGAATTCTTGTTGGTCTTTGAGAAGATCATGAAACAAATCAGCACCTGCTTTCATTTGTATTTAAAATACTTGAAATTAAATCTACTATTGTGAGGCAACGTTGTCAATAGATTTTTTCATTCAATAGAGAATGCATCACTGCAGTTGTTTGCAGGGCACCTGCTTATAGCTTGTGCGGTTATTTACCGGTATCTATTTGGTTGAAAGGGTTTTTGCAGTGGTAGAGAGTTCTGTGATGACTATCGATTGGAGGGTTCGGTTTGCGAAACAGCCTCGATGCGTTGTTTGATAGGCGGGTGGGAGTAGTATAAGAAAACATAGACCGGGTGCGGCGTGAGGTTGGAAAGGTTGGCCGAGGCCAGTTTCTTGAGCGCTGTAACCAATTGCTGAGGGCCCCCGGTGGTTTCGGCGGCAAACCGGTCGGCCTCGTATTCGTTTTTACGGGAGAGCGCCTGAACTACTGTCGAGAGAACCATTTCTATTGGCGTATATAGCAAACCGAAGAAGAGGATGCCGGTATAGACGGATTGGGCTTGCATGAAGAAGGTTTCGTGCAGGCCGGGGCTGGTAATAAAGACCGAGAGCAGAAAAAGCAGCACCCCGGTATGCAGGATGGAGAGGACGGTGCCCTGGAGGATGTGCTTCTTTTTGTAGTGGCCGATTTCATGGGCGAGTACGGCTACCAGTTCCCCGGTGGTGTGTTTGGCGATGAGGGTGTCGAACAGGGCGATGCGTTTGTTGCGGCCGAAGCCGGTGAAGAAGGCGTTGGACTTGGACGAGCGCCGGGAACCGTCCATCACGAAAACGTTCTGCAGAGGAAAATCGACAGATCGGGCATAGGCAAAGATGGCTTCTCTCAATTCTCCCTCTTCCAGCGGGGTGAACTTGTTGAAAAGGGGCATTATCCATGTTGGCGAAACATACTGCAGAAACAGGGTGATTACGGTAACCCCAACCCAGCAGTACAGCCAGGCATAAGCGCCGCCGTATTCGAATATGGCAAGCACTCCGGCAAGAAGGGGGCCACCGAGCAGTACAGCCAGGCCCAGGCCTTTTAGCATATCCGATATGAAGGTTCCGGGGGTGGTGCGGTTGAAGCCGAAGCGCTCCTCTGTTATAAAGGTCGAATAGATGCTGAAGGGCAGGGTCAGCAGACTGTAGGCAGCCGCCAGAATGCCGATATACAAAAGGCCGCTGGGGACGGGCGGCAATCCCCAGGAGCGTACCACCTGATCCAAAAGGTTGAAGCCGCCGCCAAACCAGAAGACCAGCAGAACTACCAGGGTAAAGGTTCCGGCTGCCAGTTCGCCCCGGGTTCTGGTGCGGGTGTACTCCTGGGCTTTTTGGTATTCCTCCTCCCGGTAGATGTCTTCGAGGCCCGCGGGAGGACTCAACCGGAGAGCTTTAAGGTTGAGCAGGTTGGCAGCCACGCCCAGGATGTATTCCAGCAGAACAGCAGAAAGTATTATGTAAAACAATATGTTCATAACGGCTTGCGTTAAGTATAGCTTAATGCATGGGGGATTAAACAAGTGTTAACGAAAGAGATCGCAGTTGTAAGAGATCGCTAGTTGTATTGAGATCGCCACGCTTTGGCAAAGCCTAAGCTCGCGATGACGTATGCTTGGTTATACCCTCCTCGCGATGACCTCCCTTCTCGTCACTGCGAGCCTTCACAGAAGGCTTGGCAGTCTCATAGATCGGTATGTTGTAAGAGATCGCCACGTCGGGCTGCGCCCTCCTCGCGATGACGGATGGATGATTGGGCGGCTTTGCGCTCTCTATTGAGGCATAGATTGGGCTACCTGGTTAAAGATTTCATTTCTGGTATCTTTTATGTACTGTCTCTAAAATGCAAACCATGTGATGACAAAAAATAGAAAATGAATCAAGATAATAAATAAAATAAAAAGAATAAATTTTAAGCAGGTGTATAGCACATCGTGTTTACCAGTGTTTTCCTTTAACAAAAAGTAAGCAAAGATTGCCAAACTGAATAAAATAAGTAATATCACAGTACCGTTAAAACCAATAGTATCTATTAGAAACGCTGAATCAAAAAAGATTAATGAAAAATTGTTAACTGCTAACACAATGCTGATGAATGCAAAAGCATAACTAAAAGTCTTTCTGAGAGTATTAGATAAAAACGGTATGAAAACAGCGTCAGCTACCAGTAAATAAACAGGTATAAACCATATTGATATATCTATTAATTTTCCCAGGATGGGGTTTTTCTCAACTCCGGCACCCAGGCTCACAAAAAGAGTGGTAGATATTATATCTATAGAGACTGCAACAAACAGCAGGAGAACCGGTAAATCAATAGTGTAGGTTAATTTATAGATATTGATTCTAACAGGTTTCATAATTAATGGTCTTGACCCGTGTTTAGTATTAATTCGTCTCCGGTTCTCGAACATTTTAGTTCCCAAGCCATACTTGCACTCTTATCGTCAAGGCGGTTTAACAATAACTGAAAATTCAGGCCTATATCTTAAACAGCAACTGCTCCAGTATAATATATCAAAGCTTTATCTTCATAAGCCAGGATGAAAGACCATGCACGGTTAATAAGTTAAAATGATTTGTTTAATCTGGAGCGTGGAATATTACCTGCGTCTGGCAATAACTGCAGACGAAGGAGGACAGGTATGCCCTACACTGAAATAGAGCGTTTGAGCGCCATAACCAAGGTTCACCGTAAAGTTGGATCCTGTATGGAGATCGATAAAATCGCCAGGATTCTGGTAAGAACTCTAGCCGAATTGACGAAGTGCGATGCTTGCGCTTTTATGTTTATCGATGGAGGCGAAGTTAAAATACTGGCCGATATGGGTTTCGAGCTTAATTTTTCTCAACTGGAACTTAATGCTGATTTACCCATGATAAAGGGAATCATCGAGGATAATAAACCCTTGATTATTGGTGATCTGCCTGAGAGCCAATATTACGGATGTTTGCCTGAAGGCTGCTTAATGAGATCACTTATTTGCCTGCCGATTACAGTAGACGATACGGTGAAAGCTATCTTGCATATAGATTCTCTCAAACCAAACGCTTTTTTAAGTGAAGATATTGATTTTGCGAAACTTATTGCCAGAGAAGCTTCACTGGCGGTAGAAAGGGCTTTGATATTTTCCAAGGTGGTGGATATGTCTATTAAGGATGAACTGACCGGCTGTTACAACCGGCGCAAGCTGGACCTGGACCTTGAGGCCAGGTTCGCTGAAGCCAAATTGTGTAAATCTGTCTTGTCCTGCTTTATGATAGATGTCGATTATTTTAAACAGTTCAACGATACCTATGGTCATTCCCGGGGTGATGAATGTTTGAAGAAAATAGCCGGATTGATACAAGCTAATCTGCGGCCGGAGGATGCCGCCTATCGTTATGGCGGTGAAGAGTTTACCGTGCTGATGAGTTATGATAGTTCATCCCCCCTGGCTATCGCCGAGCGATTGAGAACGGCTGTTTCCAATTCATCATTGCCCGGTGACGGGGCCGGAAAGGTTACCATAAGCATTGGTTTGGCCACTTATCCTGATGTTGCAAAAACATCTTCGGAACTGTTAAAAATTGCTGACTCCCGGTTGTATAAAGCTAAAGAAAACGGCCGAAATAGGGTTTGCGCTGAATAAGCCAATCACCCAGCCGGCCAATTCACCAATTCAGGTCTTTTTTGATTACCGCTCTGAACTCCATACTCAAGCCATTATTAACGCGGTGGAAACCCCAATGCTCGATAACGTTCATGGTGAAAAATAACGAGATCGCCACGAGTTGCTAACGCAACTCTCGCAATGACCTTCCGTCGAGTCACTGCGAGGGCACGCCAGTGCCCGTGGCAGTCTCATAGATCGGCATGTTGTAAGAGATCGCCACGTCGGGCTGCGCCCTCCTCGCGATGACATATGTTTGGTTATACCATCCCCGCGATGGTCGATGAACGGTAGCCGGCGGTTTCGCGAAAACCTGCAGATGCTTATGCGTGAGAAATCAGGATAAATCTTTCTTGATTTGCTCGAACTCTTCTTTGGATATTTCGCCTTTTGCGTATCGTTCTTTGGCAATATCCAAAGCACTGCCCTTCGGAGGACTACTGCCGCTGCTATCGGAGTACTTTTTTATTCCCCATACGATCAGGGCGATGACCGCAGCCAGAAAGAGCAGCGAAAACAACCCTCCCAACGTCATCCACCAGCCCATGCCTTCATACCAGCCCCACATATATGCCTCCTTCAACGCTATAGAGTTTTGATATGCCCGGTTAAGTTTGCCGGGCCATCGGAAAACCGGATGCTACTCAATCTACTACCGGCAAGTTCGGATGTCAATGCAAAAGTTCAAATATCGATAATAAAAGCAAAGCTGAATTGAAAATGTCATAACTTTGTAACTTTTCGGGTATCGATTATATAACTATTTTATTCCCGGAAAGCAATAATGTCATACCAAATATATCAGCCGGTCTCCAAAGGAGGTAAGGTATGAAGAAAACTACGGTTTTGACAATTGTGGTATTGCTTATTTTTGGTGCGCTACTGGCATCATGCGCACAAGAGCAGGCAACCACGACCGCTACGGTCACTACTCCGGGACAGAACACTACGGTTACAGTTACCACCACCGTCCCCACGACCCAGACGGTTACCGTAACAGCTACAGCGGCGTCCACTACGGCGGCACCCACCCAGACAGCCGGAGCGCTGGCGGCTTTAGGCGGGCAGGTATATTCCCTCCAGTGCGATGTCGATTATTGCCATGAAGGCTGGGACTCGGGCGGAGAAGAAGAATTCGCCGGGTATAACTATGCGATGTACGGAACCGCCAAAGGCTTCTTCGACTTTGTTAAATTGTATATGCCCAACAGCTTCCCCGGCAGTATATCGGACGAGGAGTACGTTCAGGTTTCGGCCTTTGTGTTAACCGAGTTGAACAAGGTCCCCTCCGATTCTCTTTTCGGGTTGGGCAATCTTGCGACCTTCGAACTCGAATAACAGGCTTGTGTTGTTAAAGATACCTTGAAACGTTTCGGGGGCTGGTGACACCCGTGGACTACGGGCGGATAACGAACTTATACCAGCCCCCGCTGCCGTTGGTGTAGTAGTACTGGAACAATCCGATAAGCTCTCCGGCAGGATTGTAGGCATCCACCGAAAACATGTAATACTCGTTCGGCTGGGTGGACTCCAACTCCAGAACATAGCTGGTTGAATCCAGCGTTTCGCTGGCAACGGCTTCAGAAGTACCCGCGGCATCGTTCTTTAAAACGATTATGATCCGGTATGAGGTTGCATCCGGCACGGGCTCCCAGGCGAATGTGTATAAAGGGGCGGTTTGCGGCTGGTAGATGTTCTCGGGCTCGTCCGAAACTGCCCGCGTTCTTTCCTGGTTATCGAACGGGCTGGTTACATGGATATGGTAGACGACCGAAAGATTTGCCTCCACCACGTCCTGGTTGGAAGTGATTACAATATTGGGGTTGATGCCGCTCAGCCTTCCGGTGAAGTCTCCACCGGATTCCGAGTTGAAGGGGTAGCCGGACTCGATCGTTATGAACGGAAGGTATTCTCCTGGAGGTATGCCTTTCAGAACGTAGGTACCGGTTATTGGGAAGTAGCTGGACTCCAGGGGTATGGATTCCCAGGCTTCCACTTCTATCAAGCCGATATGGGCACCGCTGTCGGTATAGCCGGTTATCGGGTTGCCGTTGTAGTATATCGCCCCACTTACTTTGGCATTTCCCAGTACGGTTACCGGGCAGGTGGTAGCCGACGGTGAAGGCGAAGTGGCCGGTTCGTTATCCTCAGGCGCCGAGCAGGCGCCCGTCATGGCGATGACGAGTGACACCGCTGCCAGTAAAAACTTCCTTTTCATGCTTATACCCCATGATATCAGGCAACCAACGTGATTATAGGAGGCGCCGGCACCCGGGTCAATACATAAACAGACAATATTTCGTAATATTTAATTGTAATGTCCCATTGCGGCGTGCTATATTTATCCACCAAAAACGGTTTAGCAGGTAAAATACAACACGGAGCCGGTTAAGGACTGATATTTTACATGCCGAGATTTGCGTTCTCCTGGCGCATTATTATAACGGTAGCTCTGAGCCTGGTGCTGGTGGTATCCGGGCTTGGCGGTTGCAGTTCGGCCAGCCCTTTGCCGGCTTTTCGTGAAATGCCACCGGCTCTGGACCTGGAAAAACTGATTGGGGAACTTCAGGCCGACCCCCAGGCGACAGCCGCCAAATATGGTGACAGGTATTACCTTTTCGTTTCCGTTACGGCAGAAAAGGTAGTCAGCCTGCGTACCACTTCAGCCGGTGTCAAGGGCCCTCACTACCTGGAGAGCGGACCGGTACGGTTTCTACCCGAATACACCCGCAACCTGGACGATGTCGGGCCGGGGTTCGTGGTGGACATTGTCGGGCAGGTTACCGACTGGACCTGGGATAAATTCTTCATCATCAACAACTGTACGTTTATCGTTGCCCAGGGCGGCGAACTGCCGGCGTCTTCTTATTGATAGACTGGCCTGTACTCACTCCACGGTTCCGCCCGGGCGAGCCATACTTGTTTGGATTGCTTACGAACGATTTACAGTTTTCCTGTGCGAACGAACTAATTGAATGCGGCATTCCAGGATTTTAAAATCAATCGGCGAGGTAATCGTTCAAATAATTCATTTTTGTATTTATTCCGGCTGCTTTTAAATGGTAGACTAAATTAACCATTAGATAAGCCGGACAATTATCCGGCTTACTGGATAAGGAGTCGAATATGGCTAGTGAACACTTGGTGCTTCTCATCATCATTGTTGCTGGTGGGATCGGGGTGCTTGGCAGCTATGTGTTGGGACTTGTAAAACAACCAGGTGAATCAAATCCACTTTGGGGTGGTGTTCCAGCAAAATACAGGTCTGCCTATACCGTGTCTATGCTTATGGCTGCAACTGGCTATTTTGCCCTGGTATACTACATCATGTTTCATTTGGATCCCTCTGAAACAAGCATAGCCGGAATCTTTGGTTTCAGTATATTTTACGTGATATTTCTTTTCATTCTTGTTCCTTCCGCGTTTTGGATGCCACTTACCAGCCTGCATGTTAAAAATCCAGGTAAGGGTGCATGGGGGTGGATTCGCACCGTGCTGGCAATGGTGGGTATAGCATCCACCGCCTTGACCTGGGCGCTGGTGAACCTGGAAGTCCAGGATCCCGGTACCTACTATTGGCTGGCGGTTGCAGGCAGTGTTTACTTCGCTTTTCATACCGCGATTCTGGATGCAATAATCTGGGCAGCGTTATTTAAAATCAAGTAAAACCAGGTGATTTGAGGATAGTAACAGCCGCCTGACGGCGGCTTCGCGATGACATCCCGTTACGTCTCTGCGAGGGCACGCCAGTGCCAGTGGCAGTCTTATTGACCCGCACGTTGTAAGAGATCGCCACGAGTTGCCGGCCCAACTCTCGCGATGACAAATCGTGTTGTATGAGATAGCCACGTCGGGCTAAAGCCCTCCTCGCGATGACGTTACGGTTGGTGGTATGAGATCGCCACGTCGGGCTGGCGCCCTCCTCGCGATGACGGATGTGTGGTAGTGCGATGGCTTAAGCGCTTCGTTCATTCAGGTCCTTCAAAATGCTGTCATAATGCCGGTTATCCAGTTTGTAAAAGAGCATTATCACGATAGCCAGGATGCCGGCAATAACCGGAAACAGCGTCAGCATATACAGAATTATGTCAAGTACATTCTCGTTCTGGATAACATCCGGAATGTAGCCAGCGCCCGCCAGCAGGAAAGCGGCCATTGAGCCACCCAGCGCGTAACCCAGCTTGTTGGTGATGCCGAACGTGGAAAAAATAATGCCTTCACCCCTGGTGCCCGTTTTCCATTCACCGTATTCGACGGTATCTGCCAGCATGGAGCGTATCATCACATAGGTTACGCCGATACCCACGCTGGAGACACCCAGACCGGCGGTGATCAACACCAGATTGGAGTAAGGCACGAACATCACCATTCCACTGGAGATGATGACGACCAGCGTGCCGGCGATAAAGAGGTTGCGTTTGCTGGCCAGCTTTCTGGCCAATACCGGGGCGATGAGCGCGCCGGATACCATGCAAAGAATCATAGCTGCCATGAATATGGGGTAGAAGGAACTATTGCCGATATTGTATTTAAAAAAGTAGATGGCCGAACTAGTTCGCATGTCGTTGGCGGCCTGGGTAAAAAGCAAAGCTCCCAGCATTATAAGCAGATACTTGTTTTTGGCAAGCAGTCTTAATTCGTCTTTTATGCTGTTTTTTTGTACCGGTGCCGGCTTAAGCTCACGGGTGCTGGCAAAGCAGACCAGATACAGGATGATTGCCAGTACACCGAATATGGCTGCCGTAGCTGTAAAGCCGATTTGAGTGGAAGGAAAGAGGCTTACCAGCGGCATAGTGGCGGCGGCTACTACCAGTATGGTGGCGTATACGGAAGCCATCAGGAAGGAAGCCAGGCTGGAACGTTCATTGGCGTCCTGCGTCATGGATGCCATCAGGGCTGAATGCGGGATCGTCATAAAGGAGTAGGCCACCCCCAGCAGCACATAGGTGATGGCGCCATAGGCGATCTTGGCGTTTACCGAAAGATCAGGCGTATAGAAGGTTAGCACCAGCAGAAGGGCTATAGGTAATGCCCCGAACAGCAGGTACGGCCGGAACCGGCCCCACCTGGAGCGGGTAAGGTCTACTATATGGCCTTCCACCAGGTCGTTCAGGCCATCGAAGATTCGGGCCAGCAGAAGAAGTGTGCCGGCAGCGGCGGCCGGAATACCGAAGACATCGGTATAAAAGAAAAGCAGGTAAAAGCTTACCATCTGCCAGATAAAATTGGATGCCGAACTACCCAGCCCGTACCCCAGTTTTTGTTTGATTGTCAGGCCTGAGGTGTTACTTTTCAAATTTAATTTCCTGCCTTTCCGACATCAATATTTCCGGATTTGCCTGTCTGACCAGACGCCTGGCCAGGGCATCATAGGCCGATTCACCGGCTTCGTCCAGGATTGCCCGGCCGCGCCGGCACTGCTCGGCCAGATTCATGTTCGCCCTGTCGATAATCGATGGAGACAGCCTGGCGGCAGCCTTCATCAAAATATTCAAGCCGTATGGAATGGATTCGACCACCGTTATCGACCCCGGTTCGGCGGAGTACCAGACTCCAAGCGCCTGTTCTCCGAACCGGGTAATGGGCAGGTTGAGGGAAGCCTGTCTTTCATCGCTCAGGCCGGGACTGCAGGTGGCCCAGCAATCGCCTAAAAGTATTTCGGCTTCCCCGTGGAAGAGCAGCCTGCCCAGTTCGTCGTAACGGCGCTGTGCCGCCGGATCATTGCCCAGGGTTTGGCCGAGGGTACCTGTGGAAGAGAGAATATATAACTTGTAACGAGCCTGGATGCCGGCTGAGCGGCACAGGGCTACAAGAAGGGAAAGTTTGTGCAGGCATGTGCCGGTTCCCCGCTCCAGAATGGTTTCAACTTTATCCAGGGGCAGGATTTCAATGGAAATATTCCGCTTTACGAATTCGAAAGCCGCGATTGCGTATTCCCGGTCTGGTATCTGGCGGGCGCCCAGCTGCTGGGCCATAGCGACGATCGAGCCGGCATCAGGGTTGCAGTACAGGGTAGGGCGGAGGTATTTCAAACTGGACCGGCTGTGTTCGATGCCGGGGGTAAATTCAGGCAGGTCATATTTTCTGACAGGGCGTGTGAACGAAGGATGGAAATTCCGTTTGCGGCCTGTGCCTTTAAGGTGGCGCAAGTTGAGCAACGACAGCTTTAAAACGAAAAACGCGCCCGATGCCAGGCGTTTCACCACGAACCTCGTAGGCAGGAAGCTGAGCCTAATCAAGCTTTACTCATTCCTGCTGGTTGACGGCAAACATATGCCTGATTTCCTCTCCGCAGCCTCTTCCGGCCTGGCCGGCCAGCCGGCTGATTTCGGGTTCGAGCACCGGCCCCGGACGGCTGCAGGCCGGGCACCTTTCCAGTAATCTGGCCCGGTCCCCGGTGAGGATAAAACCGGGGTAGCTGGAGGTTGAACTATCCAGGAAGGCAAACCTGCCCCAGCCGCCGTCACGCACCGGTTCCAGCTTATCGTCCACCACCATGGGCAAAAAATAGGACCAGGGCACATGCAAGTAGTGGCCTTCGGGGCACTGGATCATCCAGCCGTTGCCTTCCACCATGCCGTAAATATCCAGGCAGTATTTGGGCGGTATCCCCAGAACCTGCTCGACAAGTTCCCGGAACTGCACAGCCGGAAGCCTTTCATCTTCGTGTATTTTCCAGCCGCCGCCGGTTACCACTCCGCCGCGATCGCCAAAGTTGAAAGTCTTGTTATCTTTTTTAAGCTGTAACAGGACATGATATATAAGGTAAGGTGCGCCCAGCAGAAAAGTAAAATCAGGCAAGTCGCGCCGGGTTTCCAGCCAGGCGATAACTTCTTCGATCATTCGCTGTGAACGGCGTGCCGAAACGAAGCGAACCGCCTTTGCCTTCAGGCCGCCGCCGTTGTTCATGGCAGCCCCCATAACGGAAATGGAAATTTTGCCCTTGATGGCGACCTGAACCTGCCCGACTATATCGAAAATTACCTCCAGTGCTTTACCCGCATACAGGTAATTTTCCCTGGGATCCGGCATCATCAGGTAAGCATCCGACTGGTTTATCCAGCGCCCGCAGCTCATGGCGAGCATGGATTTGGCCAGGGCATACTGGGAAGCGTAAAAAGTGCGCCGGTCCCGCGGGATGATGGTATGACGCCCCCCGGTACCGCTGCTGTAGGTAACATACAACCCTGACTGGTTGAAGGAATCGATGACCTGGTCCAGGCTGGGGTTTTTTTGTTTGATCCGGATTTCCGGCAGCTGGCCGGTAACCAGGTTGCCCAGCCAGGTGGCAAAAGGTCTGCCGGAGGGGTAGTTTTTTAAGAAAGCCTCGGGTACCAGGGGAATTCTTGCAAGATCGGCAGGAACCTTGATATCCTGCGGGGTTACCGAGTTGCTTTCGCAGAAGGTTCTGTAGAGGGCATTATGGTTGTAGTGATGTGAAAATGAAAAGCTGATAGCCCCAAACTGCATGGCAAGGGCATCATGAGAGGGGATATCATACAGGTCGTCAGGGCTGTAAAGGGCTTCATCGGCTGGAGTCCATTCCTGCCGGGGTGGAATGTAACCCGACAGGCGCTCGTTGAAAAAACGAATGTATTCGCTGTAATCAGCCCTGTTTTTGATATATCGCACACAAGCCCTTTAACAATAGCTATTGAGATTTTTGTTGCGGAATACCAAGCATAAAAATATTTCAATCAATATATCATTATTGTTAAAAAATAACCATATATCTGGCTGTACCGGCGAAATCGCCACAACTTGCCTTCGGAAAGTCTCGCGATGACGCATGTATGGTTTGGCGCCTTCGCGATGACGAATGGGTGGTTGTATGAGATCGCCACGTCGGGCTTTACCCTCCTCGCGATGACCCATCGTCTCGTTTCTGCGAGCCTTCGCAGAAGGCGTGGCAGTCTTGCCTATAATTACGGAAAAACGTTTACCCGTATAATGCTTTGCCTGAAAAACATAATACCGCTGGTAAAATTATGGTTAAAAACCGTATTAATTATCAATTAACTCTTATATAATAAACTCATAAACTCAAGGAGAAGCAGTATATGCACGCAACGATTCAAAAAACTGTCGATGAGATATTGAGTTATTTTAAACCAGGCGAGAAGGTATTTGTTGTCGGTTGTGACAACTGCGCCGCCAAGTGCCATTCAGGGGGCATCCCGGAAACTGAAGAAATGGCCAAACGCCTGAAAACAAGAGGCGTGGATATAGTCGGATGGTGTGTGCCTCAGCCCAAGGGTGTATCGTTGTGCAAGCTCGCCAATACCGCAAAAGTGCTCCAGGAGGAATTCGGCGAAGAGGCCGGGCAGGCGGATTCGTTTCTGGTTCTTGCCTGCGGACAGGGATTTCATACCGTAATGGATGCTACCGGAGGCGGTATGGTCCATCCCGGCTGCGATACCATTTTCGGCGGAGAGACGGTCAGCGATACCTTTATCACCGAATATTGTTCCCTGTGCGGTGAATGCATTGTCGAGTATACCGGCGGGCTTTGTCCGGTAACGCTATGTGCTAAAAGCTTGCTTAACGGCCCTTGCGGAGGGGCCAAAGACGGCAAGTGCGAAGTGGACAAAACCAGGGATTGCGGGTGGCAGCTAATTTATGAACGCCTTAAGGCTCTTGGCCGTTTGGATGAGATGAATACCTATAAGGAGCCCAAAAACTATTCCAGGTGGAGCCGCCCGCGTTCGCTTACCATTGGCGAGGGTGAAGTAACATTCAGTTCGCTTTCGGGTGAGCACACGGTAGCCAGCCACGATTAGACCAGCCATCTTAAAGTATGCATTAAGGAGCGGGTGGCATTATGAGCAGGTTAAAAGAGAGACTGAGCGCCGGTAAATTCGTGGTTACCGGAGAAATCGGGCCCCCAAAGGGGGTTGACCTGGATGCCTGCCTGCGTGAGGCAGATTCAATGGACGGTTATATAACCGCTGTCAACGTTACCGATATGCAAAGCGCAGTGATGCGGGTCGGTTCTCTTGCGGTTTCTACCAGGTTGGTGGAACGGGGGATCGAGCCTGTTTTCCAGATTTCCTGCCGGGACCGGAACCGGTTGGCGCTTCAGTCCGATCTGCTGAGTGCGTGGGCTCTTGGTGTAGAGAATGTGCTGTGTATTACCGGCGACCATCCCGTATTGGGAGACCACACTGAAGCCAAACCTGTTTACGACCTCGATTCAGTGCAGCTTCTCAAGGCCGCCGGTATGTTGAACCAGGGAAAGGACATGACGGGCCACAGCCTGGAGAGCAGCCCCGCTTTCTTTCTGGGTGCGGTTGTAACCCCGTCTGCCGACCCTATTGAGCCGCAAATAATAAAAATGAAGAAAAAGATCGATGCCGGGGCCGTATTTTTTCAAACCCAGGCTATTTATGAACCGGAAAAGTTCGAGCAGTTTATGAGTCAGGTACAAAGATTTAATGTGCCGGTTATAGCCGGAATCGTGTTACTGAAAAGCGCCGCAATGGCCAGATTTATGAACTCGAACGTGGCGGGTATAAATATTCCGCAGAGTATTATCCAGGAGCTTGAGGGTACGGCTAAAGCGGATCGCAGAAAAAAGACAGTTGAAATTACCGCGCGGATTATACGAGGTATGAAACCCTTCTGCCAGGGAGTCCACATAATGCCTTTGGGCTGGAACGAGCTTGTGCCTGAAATAGTCGAACAAGCCGGTTTCAATTGATGATATCCTCTCATCTCGTTACTGCGAGCCTTCGCAGAAGGCGTGGCAGTCTCATAAAACAAGAAGCGGGCGGTTTTAACCGCCCGCTTCTGACGTTATCGCTTTAGAAGTTATGAGGTCTTTCGGCGTATCATAAGCACATACAGGCTTATCAAAAGCGCTATAGCTGCAACAGCCACAACCGCCCATATTATCCACATGGGAGCAGCTTCGCCAGCCGGGCCGGCAGGGCCTGTTGGTCCGGGCGGGCCCTGGGGGCCGACAGCGCCACCTTCCGACCTCAGCGCTACCGCTTCATCCTTGATGTTTTGCAGAGACTCCTGCATTGGAGCATAACCATACCACCACATGTAGTCCGGGTTGTTATGGAAAGCGCCCATGAAGGTGCGGTTGCGGTATTCCAAAAACATTACGAACAGTTCCTGTTCGATCGCCGAACCGGTCGAGAAGAACTGGAGCAGGTCAGGCCCGAATTCATAACCTTCCGGCAGTTCCAGGATGCCTTCGTTGTACAGTTCCTTGACTATCAGAATAGCCTCGGCCATGAGTTCGTCGGCTTCCTTCAAAATCTGATCGGAAGCCTGCATCTGGCCGGCAACATAATCTGCCGAGTGGCACTGCTCGCATACTTCTACAATACCGGCGCGCAGGGTGTTAAACTCCTCGGCCGTCAAACGGGCTACCTTGGCCCCGGATACGATATCCAGCCTGGCGGTGGGGTCTCCGTTGTCATCCAGGATTCCCAGCCCCTGCAGGATAACCGCCCGGTCCGCCATCCACTCGTCATCCTCCTCCGGCAGCCTGAGTCCTAAAAAGCCCCAGGGAGTTATATTGGTATGAGTGCCGTCGATAAGGTGGCAGTCCTGGCATTTGGGCGCCCTGTCGCCGCCGCCGTCGATATCATAAATAACGCCGTGCTTGGAGGTAGACCACATCTCCCACTGAGGATGGTCGAATCCCTGGTGGCAGGGCAGGCACGCCTGCGGTTCGAGGGCTTCCTCTTTGGAGAAAGCGTGGCGGGTGTGGCAGGAATTGCAGGCGGCGGTTCCGTATGGAAGATCCTGCGCTTCGACTATTTCTGCCGGTTTTTCGCCGACCTTATGACAGCCGGAACAGCTCTTGTAAGTGTCTATTGACTGTACCGGCATAGGCAGGTGGGACCACGCCGGCATGGCTTCCATGGCTGCCCAAGCCAAGGCATGCTTGCCTTCACGATACTGGGTAACCTGGGCGTTATGGCAGGGAGCGCAGGTATCGGGAGTGGGTATCAGCGCTTCATCCGCGTCGTTTTCATCCATGTGGTTGGCGCCGTGGCAGGTGGCACAATCAAGGCCGGCTCCACTCATCGCCGAGCTAAGCCACTGGTCGACAATTCCGGGGCTTTCATCCCGGTGGCAGGTTATGCATTCGCTTTCATTCTGGGCGGTTGCCTGGCTGCCGGGTAGAAAACCGGCGAAAACGAGACCGAGCAGGAAACATATGGCGATGGAAAATGCCAGTTTACCTTTCATATATTACCCCCTCCTTTTAAAAATAAGCGAAAGGAACGGTGTTTTAGGGGTATTGTATTGCCGAATCGAAAGGTATACTATGATATTTATCATACAAGTTATACGAGATACTGTTTTTTGCTGAAATAACCAATGAAAACGAATGAGTTTGGACTTGATCATGCCTGAAGGAAAACCGCAGGAGCTCCGAAGCATGCTGGCCGGTTCCGTCTCTCTGAATATCAAGGCGGGCGAGCCGGTATTTAACCAGGGAGACACCGGTGAATGGGTCTACTGGATTAAGGAGGGACTGGTAAAAGTAACCCGCACCACTTCAGCCGGAAGAGAGTTTATAACTGCGTTATTTACATCCGGCGAAATGTTCGGACTGATCAATTTATACTTTGCCAGACCCTTTCCGGTTTCAGCCAGGGCGGTAACGCAGACGGAAATCGTGGCGATCAGAAAGGACGTGCTGGCGAGTTTTCTGGGCAGCCACCCCGGAATGGCTGAGTTTTTGATAGATTTGCTCTCAGATCGGCTGGTTCAATCCCAGATGAGGGCAACCGAGCTCGCCTGTGAAAAGGCGGAAAAGAGATTGACGGCAACCCTTGCCAGGCTATCTGCCGCCATGGGTAACGTTATTCCTTTCACCCAGCGCGAACTCGGCGAGATGACGGGCATCACCACCGAAACGGTGATTCGGCTGGTGCGGGTTCTGAGGGAACAGGGGGTTGTGGCTACTGGCAGGGGCAGGATTATAATAACGGATCCGAACAAGCTGGTGGCGATGACCGCTGAGCCGTGAGGGGGAGCGAGAGTAATGCTGCTGATGGCTCGCAAGCGCCTGTGGCAATCCAAGAACGTAACGGCAACTTGTGATTGCTGTAAGATAAAATGAACGGAGATGGTATGAAAAGCTTGAAAAGGCAGTTACCCGCAGTATTATCACTGGCCGGCGGCTTGCTGGTGGTGGTTTTCTTATGGTGGGCTTTAAGCCAGCACGGCACCATCGGGCTTTTGAGGATAAACGCACTTGCCCGGTGGGGGTTTATCCTGCTGGGCATTTTCGGTTCGGCTCTACTGGCGCTTGCTGGATTGCTGATGTGGCTCAAAACCAGCGGAATGAGGTGGGTGAGGATCGCCGCTGTTGTTCTTTCGACGGCAACAATAATTGTCATGCTGGCGGGATTTGCCATTACCGGTGGAATATTTGCCGGCGGCACCGGCGCCAGCCAGCCGCAGGTTTTTATGACGGGCAATACAGGTGCTTACGGCATCCCCGATATGGCTGTGGTTTTTGATACCGAAAAATCCTGCTTGAATACCTTTTACTGGGGCGCGGGCGAAGAATTGCTCGAAGTAGAAGAAAAAGCGTCCGTGACACAGCATGTTTTCATTCTGGAGGACTTGCAGCCGGGCGGTTCTTACCGGTACCGGATAAACGACGGCCCTGTGTATGCCTTCACTGCTCCTGCGGCTGATGGGACAGTGCACTTTGCAGTTGCCGGGGATGCCCACTTCGGTGCACCTGCCTCCCGCAGTGATTATACCGGGCAGATGCTGGAGTATATAAGCCGACCTGAGAACGCGTTCGATATGTTTCTGTTTGCCGGGGACCTGGTTGAATACGGATTTGTCACGGGTCAGTGGCAGGAGGCGCTGGAGGCGTTTTCCGCGGTAAGTTCTACCATACCGACGGCAATGGCCGCCGGCAATCACGATACCCTTTTTTCCGGCCTGGGCAACTATCTGTATCTGTGCCGCCCGGAAGGGATGGTAGCGGGAGACGCGTACAGACTATGGTACCGGCTGGATGTGGGCCGGGTGCATTTTCTGGTGCTGGACGTGGAATGGAGCGCGGAGAGTTTTTCTGTAAAGCAGGAGCAGTGGTTGAAGGCTCAACTCGAGAGCATACCCGGGGATGAGTGGAAAATAGTAATCAGCCATGGCTATTACTACGCTTCCGGCTTGAGAATCCACGGCTGGGGCTGGTACGACAACCCGGAAACCATCGAGCAAGTCGTACCACTGTTCGATCAGTACGGAGTGGACCTGGTGTTTTCCGGCCACAACCACCGGCTGGAACTGCTGGAAAACAACGGCATAGTGTATGCGGTTGGAGCTCCCTTCGGCGGTTCACCTGATGAGCCGGTTGAATATGCGTCCCCTTCCAACCTGTGGGAAGGGACCGGGGAGCGGGGGTTTATAGACGTTGCCATCGAAGGTGACGAATGCACGCTGGTTTTCCGCAACCATGAGGCGGAGGTCTTGAAGGAGTATGCGTTCACCAGGGATTGATAGCTGACATGCCTGCGATGACACCACGAGAGGTCTTTGCGAACGAGCGAAGCGAGTGTGGCAATCTCATATATATGCATATTGCAAGAGATCGCCGCGTCGGGCTGACGCCCTCCTCGCGATGACCCATGGGTGGTGGTTTGCGATGGCTGCCCTTTTTAGCTTAAATATCCCTGCCGACGGCTGCGGCAATTGGCTTCAGCTCATCCATCAGGCGGGAGAAATCACCAGGCGTCAGGGACTGGGCGCCGTCTACCAGGGCAACCTTGGGGTTGGGGTGAACCTCGATTAAAAGCCCGTCGGCGCCGGCGGCTATGGCAGCCCGGGCCAAGGCCGGAACCAGCGAGAAATGGCCTGCGGCGTGGCTCGGGTCTACTATCACGGGCAGATGGCTGAACTTCTTGATTACCGGAATGGAAGAAATATCCAGGGAAAAGCGGGTAGAGTCCTCGAAGGTGCGGATGCCCCTTTCGCACAGGATTACCTGTTCGTTGCCTTCTGCCAGCAGATAGTCGGCGGCGGTCAGCCACTCGGTTACGGTGCACGAGAAGCCGCGCTTCAAAACAACCGGCCGGCCGGCTTTGCCGATTTTGGTTAAGAGAGAAAAGTTTTGCATATTGCGAGAGCCGATTTGCAGGATATCGGCATATTTGGCTATGGGGCTGACATCGGCGGTATCCACCACCTCGGTAATAACAGGCAAGCCGAAGCGCTCCCTGGCATTCTGCAGCAGTTCCACCCCGGCCATTTTCATGCCCTGGAAACTGAAAGGGGAGGAACGCGGCTTGTAAGCACCGCCGCGTAAAACCGAGGCTCCGGCTGCTTTGACTTTTTCGGCAACCTCCATCAGCTGGGCTTCGCTTTCTACGGCGCACGGACCAGCCATGACAACGATTCTTTTGCCGCCGATCTTCACGCCGCCGGCATCAACGACGCTGTTTGCCTTCTTGAATGTGCGGGAAGCCAGCTTATATGGCTTCATTATGCGGGTAACGGATTCTACACCTGGAAGTACTTCGAAGATATCGGTGGGGAGTTGACCCGTGTTCGAGCCCAGCAGGGCGACCACGGTTTTATCGGTACCCAGGTTGAGCTGGACATCGAGGCCCAGCGACCTGGCTTTTTCAACTACGGCATCTACTTCCGACCGGGATGCACCGGTTTTCATTTCGACTATCATAATTTACCCCTGGTGTCAGGTATCGCGTTCACAGGCTGATTATACTACTTTTATTCTCGCAACTGCGAACGAACGGATGTGAGCGTGGCAATCTCCGGCCTGTATTCGACGAGTTATTGCGAGCCTTCTTTTAAGAGATCGCCGCGTCGGCCTTGCGCCCTCCTCGCGATGACCTTCCGAACCGTCACTGCGAGGGCACAACAGTGCCTGTGGCAGTCTCATATATATGCATATTGTAAGAGATCGCCACGTCGAGCTGGCGCCCTCCTCGCGATGACTTTAATAGACCTTAATCCTCCTCGTAAGGCAATACCTTTATCTTGCCTTCTGCACTTATCAGCATTACCTTTTCAGTGGCGGAGGCCTGTATTTCATCCGCCAGCCGTTCGATTTCTTCATCCGGTACGCCAACCGCTGTTTCCGTTGCCGGGGCGGCTTTTTTGAGGAGCTTTATCCTGTAACCCAGCTTTGCTTCAAGCCTCGAAGCCAGTTCACGATCGGGGTCGGCAGCCAGAAGAGTAACGTTGCGGCGCAGGGGTTTGGCTTCGGCGCTCTCTTTCTGATCTTCCCTCAAAACCTGCCAGTGGTACCAGAGCAGGGGTGCGGCTACCGCCAGGGCCTGAAGGCTCCATTTGGAATTTGTTAAAACCTGCACGCCGAATCCATCCAGGATGCCGCTTATCAGCTGGTAGACGAGGTTTACCAGACCGGCGGTCACGGCTATGATGGCAATGCCGACTACAGTATAAAGATAGATGCGCCGGGAAAGGGCGCTCCATTCCGCCAGTTCAGCTTTCTGTGACCTCTTGAGGGCTGTATTCCAGTAATAGAGCCACATGGGTATGCCTACGATAAGCAATGCCAGGCAGAGAGCGAGTTGCTCCCGCCACCAGCCGGCAGCCGGGGTAATAGATGTAGAAATGGCGTTGATAACAAGCTCCAGAAGGATGCCGATAAGCATTACCAGCCCGGCTACGGCCGTACCCAGCCCGATAAAGTTCATCAGATAAATATACACGCGCCGGGCGGATTCTCGCCTTTCCTCCGCCTTGCCGGCTTCCTCCTGGGCCAGAGTGCGGTGGTAGCCCCAGATGGCAAATCCTACCAGGATAGTGGGAATCGTCCATCCAAGGAACTGGAAATGAGCACCGGCGCTGGATCCGGCGGCGCCGAAAACCCAGATTAGGAGCTGATAAAGCATTACGGTGGCAGCCACCAGCGCTGCAATGGCGCCCCCGGAAATAGGCAGAAGGTAGAAATAAACCTGGCGCAGGGTGGATTCGACATCATCCTTTGCCATCCGGAACCAGTGGAAATACCAGGCGAGCCCGCCCAGCAAAACGCCGGTGATGGCGGACCGGGTGGCGTCGTTCCAGAAACTGCTGTTTACTATAGCATCTCCCCAAATGGGAAGGTTTACCACGGCGGAGTTGATGAGCGTAATAACGCTCACCGCCAGCCACACCAGGCCGTAGCCGGAGAGGATGTATACGTACCAGCGGCGCAGCGTTTGAGCACCGGGCGTCAGGTGGCCTTCCCTTTCGGAAACGCGGTAGTGATAGAACCAGACAACACCGGCCACGATAACAGTGGCAGGATAAGAACCATCGAATACTGCCGCAGGTACACCGGCCAGCAACCAGTTGGCCAATTCGGCCACGGCCGGAAGCCAGGTCAGTGCTGTTGAGAGCAGAATAAGGTTCAATGAAAACTTGCGAACGAGGGCGCTCGATTCCGCCGGGCTCGACCTGGCGCGGCGCCCAGCGGCACGCCAGAACAGGAACCACAGCGGAGCCCCGATGATAGTCATAGCCAGGCCCATGCTGAGCTGTTCCTGGTTGAAAGCCCTGCCGCCGATTTCGGTCAGGTACGAGCTTTTGATTATTATGTCAAATAACAGGGATAGCAGTTGCCCCACTCCGAAAACGAATATGCCCAGTGAAATCAGGGTCAGCAGGTAAAGCCAGACATTACGGGTTATGGAAGCGCCTTCCTCGCCCGAACCGGCAGAACCCCTCCCGCGGACAGCCATAACGATAGCGATAATAATAAGGATGGGTATAACGGCAAAAAGCACGGAAAAAATCATAATACTTAGCCTCTCTCTAGTAATTCCAATATATATATGTAGGTGAGGTTATCAGCCAGCCCTCTCCGGCCCGGGTAAGCTGGAAAAGCAGGTCCTGGCGCTGGACGGGGTCTTCGAACGGGCCGCCCGGGCGGAAGGTGTCGATGGTGACTTCTATACTGGCATTGGTGCCGGTCTGCTCGGTCCTTCCCAGGGTGGCCTTCCAGGCGGAGCGGTTGTAGTCTCCGGGATAGCCGGCTACCATGCGCAGCCAGTCCTCATAGTTAATAAACGGCTCGGAGGCATCGAACTTGAGGTAGCCAAAGGCTTCCTGATAGTCCCCGTCCTGTATGGCAATCAGGTAGCGCTGGACGGTGCCTTCCGGGGTGTTCCGGGGCAGTAGTTCGGGTTCGTTGCCGCCGGTGAAGAGGACCAGGGCGATGGTTACGATAACCAGAACTCCAACGATGCTGCCGAATACCAGCAGCCAGCGGCGGGATGAATCCATATGGCACCTCCGTATCGATGCAGCAATACTAATACTTGCGGCGCCCGGCGTCAAGCCAAGAACCCTAAACGTAAACCAGCCGGCCATTTACCTTACAGCCGGCGTTCTGGTGGCTCTTGAGGTATTCCTCCAGGACCTCGGGTATTGAAGTGGTGATTGCTTTGGCCTTTCCGTTTTCGACCAGTTCATCGGCCGAAATATTAAGATAAGCCTGGCTGTTCATAATATGATAGCCGGTAAGGCCGATCGAGTATTGGCGGTCGTCTTCGACGGGCAAACCGTTGCATGTAAGGGAAATCAGCTGCCCGGTGGAATCGCTATAGACCGCCTGAATGGATTTGTTTACCTGGTAGCACTCCCCCTCTCCGTTGCGGTTGTCCGCCCGCATTATATGGCCAAAGATACGCTTGAGGCGGGCGCCGCTTATCCGGTAACGGTTCAGGTAGTCCTCGTAAGGAAATATGGTGCGAAAGTCTTTGAGGGTAACCAGCGGGCCAAGGCTTTCGCCGCGAATGGAGCCGGAGCCCACCAGCACCACGTCGCATTCACCCATTTCAGCCAGCGTATCGGCAAACAGGTTGCCCAGCGAAGTTTCGATTTCCCTGCACGGATGGGTGTGGCAGCAGCTCAATTTACACAGTATCGCATTGTATTTGGTATCCACTTCCGCCTTGAAGGTGTCGATGAACGCCTTCAAATTATTGTCCGGTTCGGCAATGCCTTCTACTATGGGAATCAATTGCCAGGTGTAATCTACGATAGAATTGGTGTCATCATCCACCCGGATATCGAACCGGCCGATCTGGTCGGTGCCTACTCCCGCCTGGGCGATAAGTATGTCGTTTACCCTGGCCGGCTGTTTAAGCATGGTGTGGGAATGGCCGCCGATAATCATGTCCACTCCCCATTCCGGTTTCATCATGGCGGCCAGTTCCAGGTCGGACTCGAAGCCTATATGGGTAAGCACTATGGTAAGGTCTATGTCGTCGTTCTTGTAGGCATTGGTAATTACACCTACCTCGTGTGATGCCTCTTCCAGGGTTACGAAGGAACCTACCAGGGGATCCTTTTTGATGGAATCTATTACTTTTTCTGTTATGATGCCGGTAAACAGGATATCGAAGCCGGCTTTGCGAATTATTTTATACGGCTGCATCAGGCGTTTATTGTATTTCTTTATGTAAAGGTTGGCGTTGACGATGGGGAAAGTGGCTACCTTTTCCAGGAAAAGCAGGTGCGGCAGGCCGTAGTCGAACTCGTGGTTGCCCAGCGCCACAACATCCGGTGAAAGGTAGTTCATGATTTCCATGGTGGAAACGCCTTTGTATTCGGCATCGATAAGCGAGCCCTGTACCATGTCTCCGGCGATTACATACAGCACGTTTTCTTCCTCATGCCTGACTTTATTGATGTAACCGGAAAGAAGTGCCAGCCCGCCGATCATTTTTTCCTCCCCGGCTCTGAGTTCGGCCAGAAAGTCACCGTGCATGTCGTTGGAATGGAGGATAGTAAATTTCTTGAGTTTGCTCAATTTTGCACCTGCTTGTTTATTGATTTATTGAGTATAACCCTAAAACTGGTCGATTTCACTAGTTTTGGGAGGTTTTATAATCAGTGAGATTTAAATTATGCGTGAAAACCCATTGTAAACCCACGCCGGATATAATAATATAAATACGCCGCATTGGCAGACTTGTTCATTAATAGTAACGATTATAGACAGTGTTGAATATAACAATTATAATTCTGAATGATATTTTAACGATAAGGTATAAAAACAGGAGGCTTTAAATGGCAGAAACCCGGTCCGTCGAACAAAAACTGTCACGGTTGCGCATCTGGAACATAGTGGTTGGCATAATTCTGGCGATGCAGGCGGTTGCCATGGCAATTCTTACCAATAACTTTTCACTGCCGGTAACCGCAACCTTCATGAGCGGGCCTCCCGGCACCATGCCCGAGCTGTTTCACCTGTTCGATATCCCAACGGGCTGGGGCGTTTTCACCTTCCTGGCAATTTCGGCTGCGGCTTTGTTCATCATCGCCTCGCCGCCGGTGTTCGGCTGGTACAAGCGCAATCTTCTGCGGAGCCGCAATTACGGCAGGTGGATTGAATACTTCTTCAGTTCTTCAATAATGATTGTGCTCATTAGCCAGATTACCGGCATCAGCGATATTGCCGCCCTGATGACCATTTTCGGTATCAATGCCAGCATGATTCTTTTCGGCGCTCTTCAGGAAAAATACGAGAAACCGGGCAAGCCTAACCTGCTCAGCTTCTGGTTCGGCAGTTTTGCCGGCATAATCCCATGGCTTGCTATCGTAATCTACGTTTGGGCTCCCGGGCTCACCGTTTCCCCTCCGGGATTTGTTTACGGCATCATTATTTCGCTTTTCGTTTTCTTCAACTGCTTTGCGGTTAACATGCTTCTGCAGTACAAGCAGGTCGGCCCCTGGAAAGATTACCTGTTCGGTGAAAAGGTTTACATCATACTTAGCCTGACTGCCAAGGCACTGCTTGCCTGGCAGGTTTTCGTGCCTGTTCTGATGGGTTAATATAAAGCTATCGTAAAAATGGCCGGGGCACGCTGCAGATTCCAGCGGCCCCGGTTTTATATTTGCCCTATATTGGATGGTGGCCGTACAAAGCTTAAAGCGAAGCCGTGCGGTTCCATGGCGTATGTGTGATTTACTAGTGGCTGTACTACCACAAACCGGCGGCGGCTGGTTCCAGGGCGCGGGCAGAAAGCGCGATGGCGTTATTATTACATACCGAGCGGCATATGCCGCAGCCGAAACATTTCCCCGGATCGATTACTGCCCTGTTAAGCGCAATCGAATATGATATGGCTCCGAACTGGCATACGCGCATGCACTGGCGGCAGCCGTTGCACAGTTCATTACCAACGCGGGCTATGTACTCGGACCGAAACATCACAGGAAAGTCGTGGGTGATAGTTGCCCGCATGGCCATGCAGTCCGCCCGGTCGCAGTTGCATAATCCGCCTATAAAAGGGGTTATGAAAGTCCATACCGAATGGCACAGGCCCTTCTTTTCCAGTTCCCGGATACTGCTGAGGGCTTCCTGCGTGCCGAGCACTTCCAGGCCACCGGTTTCCGGTCCGTTCAAATAACCTGCATCGATTTCACGCACTATCCGCATCATCCGGGAATCGGTTGCGGGTACCAGGCTGATGCCGTAGCAGTAGCGCTGCTCGGTGCCGGTGGTTGCCTGCCGGCATATGCAGGGCAGGCGGATTACCGAACTGGCGAAGGTGAAAATTTCTTCTATATCCTCGATCGGCAGTACCTGGCCGTAGTGCGTTTTCTTCTGGCGGTTCACCATTATGGGCGTGATAGCGGCTTTGACAAACGCGGGCGCTTTTTTGAAGGTTTTAAGCCTGGCTTCGGATGAGTTCAAGTGCTCCGGGTGGGCAAAGAAATTCTGGATATAATTTCGCCTGTCCAGGTCGCTGAGCAGGTCTTCGGCATATAGCTGAGAATTCAGATACCATTTCTTGCCCTCACCGTGTTTATGGCAGAATTCGCACATATCGGGTTCCTCCATACCGGTTCAGGAATCATATTGGATGCTGTATTATAAGCAGCAGTACCGTTAAAGTAAATACCAGGATTGTTCAAATTTGCCGGCTTGGCCGGTATAATGAGGATTAGACAAGGAGGAAAGGCGTGTCATGGTTTCGATCTAAATACCTGGCTTTGAAACACAATATACAGGACCATATGAAGCAAATAGCCGGGTGGTATAACCGCTCTTTGGCGCCGGCGCCGTTTGTCCAGCTGGCATTCGGTGTAGCCAAGGGGCTCGGAGACCATCTGGCCGCCGATATGGCTGCTTCAATTGCTTATTACGCCATTCTTTCCATATTTCCCCTGCTGCTGGGTATCATTGCAATTTTAGGCCTGATTTTGCCTCGAGAGACGGTACAGGAGGAGCTATTTACTTTTTTTGCCAGGTACCTGCCGGAATCCATAGGGTTCATAGAAAACAACATCCGCAAGATTATTTCCGCCCGCGGAGCGCTGGGCGCGGTGAGTGTCGCCGGGTTGATATGGACCGGCAGCATGATATTTGGCGCCATCAACCGCGTTATTAACAAGGTGTGGGACATAAGCCAGTTCGATCCGATCTGGTTCAGAAAGCCCCGGGATATCGGCATGGCCCTTGGCATGGGGCTCCTGTTCCTCATTTCCATACTCGGCAGTATTTTCCTTTCCTCGCTGCCGGTAAGCCAGTACCCCCTGCCGGACGCGTTGATAGAATTTTTCAACCAGGCTGCGGTTTTCCTGCTGGCTTTCGGGGCGTTTTTCACCCTTTTCAAGCTGATGCCGGCTACCCGGACATACTGGCGCTACATGCTGCCCGGCTCCTTGCTGAGCACCGTGATGTTTGTGCTAGTTTTGAACCTGTTTGTGTATTTTGTGAACAATCTGGCTGATTGGGAACTGGTATACGGCACCATCGGTTCGGTCATTGCCTTCCTGATACTGGTATACCTTTCCGCGTTTATTATGATAATAGGCGCCGAGGTAAGCGCCGAATATTCCCGGATGCGCCAGGGAACCGTGCGGGATGCCAGGATCCATCTGCCATGGAGACGGCGCGGCCACCGTAAAGCGCAAGAGCAAAAACCTGCATAATCCCTGGAAACCGCTTGTCGAACCAGAAGTACGTGTAATATTTGGTAGCGTAAAGACCATCGCCAATGCTATTATACTTCCGTAATGTTAGTGCTTGAACCGGTAGAGAGTAAACTACAGCCATATACGGCTAATCAGGGTAATATATATTTCAAGAACCGCCTGAAACTCCGTTATTCAACTCTTGACAAAAAAATAGAAAAAGAATAAGTTAAATCAAGAGGCTAATTCGGTACCTCTAAACCAAATACAGGAGGTGACAGATGAAGCTAAATCTACTTTACGGGGTGAATCAGGCTGATGTTTGATGCCCTGCCGTGTTGCAGGGCGAGCGGAACTCAACCAGGCTCATCAATAGATTGAGAAGCCGTTTAAAATGAAGGCTCCATGTAGTGGTATCATTACAACCGAGCCGGGGTTGAGAAGGATTTCGAACGGGAGGGTATAACCATAAATACCCTCCCGTTTTTTATATCCGGTTTGTGATTACTGCAGCACAATATCTCGTTTTTCAAACATTATCAGAGATGCGCTTATCAGCACTACGCAGTAGATGGCAAGAGCGACGGACGCATGCAGCAGCGAAGGGAGATCGCCGCTGGAGCCGAATGGCCCCTGGGTAAACAGGGATGCCGGCACCAGGGCATCGATATTGGGCCCGATGAGGTAGGCGGGTATCTCTGCCAGCCAGCCTCCCGACTGGTTGAAGATGGTAACCAGTATGGCTTCGATAAAGTAGAAGCCCAGCCCGCCGCCGATACCTGCGATAGCCGAACGGCCTAGGAAGGCGAAGAAAGCGGTAAGGGCGATATACGGCAGGAGGGTGAACAGCGTCCAGCCGAAAGTCTCCGCCATCTCCCCGATGTAGCCGGCTGTCAGGAAATCCCAGGTGACGGGGCCCAGCATGTTGGCGATGATCAGAACCAGAACGAACCCTGTTATAAGCGCCAGCACCAGACCAATAAATGCATAGAACAAGAGCGAAATCAGCTTGGAAACAACGAACTGGTACCGGATACCCCTGCGGGAAAGAATCTGGCGTATGGAACCCCAGCCGTATTCATTGCCGATGGAGGAAGCAACCAGTATTATGACAAGCAGTGTAAGGATAGTACGGGCGGTGGAAAAAATAGTTTCGAAGGCGCCCGGGAACTGTAGAGACGCCCTGATCTGGGCAATTATCTCGGGCGACATTCTTTCCGGTGGACTGGATACCACGCCGTAAGTAGCAAATAGAATAATGGCAAAATAAATAACCATAACCAGCACCAGTATCCAGGTCATCCTTCTTCTGGCAAGCTTGTTCAATTCTCCGGCTATCAACTTGATCATTTTGCTGCCTCCCCGGTGAGCTCCAGGAAAAGGTCTTCCAGAGTGTTTTCCCTGGCTTTCATTTCCGTCAGGAAGATTTCTTCTGCTGCCAGCACGGCGCTGACCCTGGATGCCAGTTCCGTTTTGACGTCTAAAAGAAGCCTTTCATCTTCCCGGATCACCGAGCCTATCCAGTCCTGCTGGCTGAGTATTTCGACTGCCTTGTCCGGTTGGGTTACCCTGATTTGCAGGCAATCCCCCCGATCTAAAAGATCCTTGACAGAGCCCTGGGTAACTACCCTGCCTTTTTTGATGATGGCCACCCGGCCGCAAACCTGCTGAACTTCATGAAGCAGATGAGAGTTCAAAAAAACTGTTTTGCCCTGATTGCCCAGGCTGCCGATTAACTGGCGAATCTCTTTCATGCCGGCCGGGTCGAGGCCGTTGGTGGGTTCGTCCAGGATGATGAGCTCGGGGTCGCTGAGCAGAGCCGAAGCAATTCCCAGCCGCTGTTTCATGCCCAGGGAATAGCTGGAGAACGGGTCGCCAGCGCGAGTTTTCAGCTCTACCAGTTCCAGTACCTCGTCGATCCGCGCCTGTGTGATGCCGCCGGTAATGCCGGCGATATATTTCAGATTGTTCTTTCCGGAAAGATAAGGGTAGAAACCGGTGCTTTCCGTAAGGGCGCCTATGCGTTTAAGGATCCGGGGCAGATGTTTTCGGATATCCATACCGAAGACGCAGGCTGTTCCCGAGCTCGGGGCGATAAGGCCCAGCAGCATACCCATGGTGGTGCTCTTGCCGGATCCGTTGGGGCCAAGGAAGCCGAATACCTCACCCCGGTGAACCTCGATATTCAATTCGTCTACGGCGGTTATTTTACCGAAGCGCTTGGTCAAATTCCGGGTTTGAACCACTAAATCCGGTTCTGCCTGCATGGTTTTCTCCTTTTCCAGACGGATGGCAACAATCTGCTTTGGTTTACCGTGACCGGGTACAACCAAGTATTATAACGACAAGCCGGGTATTTGGGAATACCCGGCTTGTCAAGAGGGAGCCTTTCACGTTTGTTATTTTGTCGAAAGGGATTCGGCCTCTATATAAATCCGGGTGCATTCCGGGTAAGCCTTTTGAATGCCTTCTTCGATGGAGTGAATTGCCTGGTGCAGCTGCTGGTCGGTAATGCCGGCCTTAAAATACACGCTCAAGTTCACCAATAGCTCATAAGGACCCATGTACATAGTCAGGATTTCCGAAGCCTTTTCCACAGCAGGCACCGATTCAACCAGACGGCGGATATCCTCCAGGGTTTTTTCATCCACTCCTTCCCCAAGAAGCAGGCTTTTTGTTTCAAAGGCCAGGATGAAAGCAACTCCCATCAACAGCAGCCCGATGGCGACGGATGCGGCACCATCCAGATAGGGATTTTGAAATAGATGGCCGAAAAACACCCCCAGAAAAGCAAACACAAGCCCGAGCATGGCGGCGCTGTCTTCCAGAACGATGGTGTAGGTTGACGGGTCTTTGGCGGAGCGGATGTATTTCCACGAGCTTTGTGGACCTTTTGCTTTACGGAATTCCTTAAGGGCTACCGAAAACGACCAGCCCTCCACCACGACAGCAAGTCCCAGAACAATATAATTGACGGTGGGATCATACATAACCGCCTCCGGGGCAACATGGAGTATGTGAGATATCCCCTCGTAAAGAGAAAGGCCGCCGCCGATGCCGAATATGGAAATGGAAACAACCAGGGTCCAGAAATAGAGTGCTTTACCGTAGCCGAAGGGGTGCAGCTTGTCGGCAGGCTTGCGCGCCCGCTTCATTCCCAACAGTAGAAGGCCACCGTTGCCTGTATCCACCAGCGAATGAATGCCTTCGGAAATCATGGCAGAAGAACCGGTTATGAATGCGGCGATGAATTTAATTACCGCGATAATAAGGTTGCCGATGATGGCCGCGATTACCGCAATTTTTGAGCCACCTTGACTTGTTATTTTCTTTCACCTCGGTTTAATGTGCTACTGCCGGTTGAAAATCACCTTAAGAATATAGCACTTTGGAAGAAAGTATTCCCGATAATTATATTGGATAGGGTATATAGCACCAAAGTTTATTAACCGCCCTGAACGGCTGGTCCAGGTTACCACATCCATCGTAAAACAGATCATCTGCGAATGGTAAAAATGTACTATTAAGCCTTACGAGTGACAAAAACATCTTGACGCATAAAAAGAGGGTTTGTTACCCTTTTTCGAACTGAAGCTAGCTCTCAGCTGCGACAACAGAAAACCCCCGCAAATTTATTCGAAGAGAGGTTAACTATGCCTTTTGAGGTAACTTCAGCCCCGGAACCGGACAGAAATTCCGATTTCAATAACTATCGCGATGAAGGTTGCGAACTTTCTCCATCCTGCCTCAGATGCCCTTTGCCCTGTTGTGCCTACGAGCTCGATGGCGGCGTAAATCGGATTGTTAAATCCCACCGCAATGCAAGAATAGTCGAACAGGCGAAGGAAGGTGTAAGCCCCGGTTCGATTGCCAAAAACATTAAAGTAAGCCGGCGAACCGTGCAAAGAATTCTCCAGGTTCACCGTAGAGAAATTGAACAACTGCTAAAGGGTGACAGGAATGAACAGTGTTAATCCCTCGGAACTCTGCTGCCTGGACAGGGGAAGACTCAAGCGATACCGGGACATGCTGGCTTTCTATACCGGTTCCCAGTGGTCCGGCAGGCCGCGAAGGAATGAAAAACGCCTGACTTTCAATTATGCCCGGGTCGTGGTGGACAAGCTTACCTCATACCTGATGAGCGGACTGAATATCCGGGTATTGCCGGTAGACGGTGACAGCGGCGGGGAGCTTGCCCGGCAGGCGGAAAACCAGCTTAGAAAAGTGAGCCGGCAGAACGGACTGGATATCCTCGATTATGAAACCGAAGTGGATACAGCTATCCTGGGGGATGGGTGTTACAAGGTAACCTGGGACGAGTACCGCAACAGGGTGAGGATAAGTGCCCCGGATGTGCAGGGAATTTTTGCTTGGTGGCGGGGCGATGATACTTCTCAACTGCGCCGGGTGGCGGCCAGCTACCGTCTGGAGGCGGATGAAATCCGCAAACTTTACCCGGGCGTGATGGTAAGCAAAGAGGCCGGCGTAGTTGAAACCTGGACGGAAGAAACCTTTGAATTATGGATTGATCAGCGCCGGATATTCAGCCGGGCCAATCCTTATGGATTTATTCCTTTCATTGTTTTTCCCAACCTGCGGGACGCCAAGAGCTTCTGGGGCGTTTCCGATATTGCCGGGCTGGTCGAACCACAAGCCGAACTCAACCGGGCGATGAGTCAACTCAGCCATATTTTGGAACTTTCCGGCAACCCCATTGCAGTGCTTGAAAACGTGGAAAGGGCGGAAGGTATTGCGGTTAATCCCGGGGCGGTCTGGACTCTGCCCGAGGATGCACGGGCCTACCTTCTGGATTTGCTGCAGGGTGGTGGAATCCAGCTGCATATCGGTTATATCGAACTGCTTTACCGGGTACTGCACGATACGGCTGAATCTCCCAGGGTGGCCTTCGGGGGCACTTCCCGAAACTTGAGCGGCGTGGCGCTCGAGGTGGAACTGCAGCCGTTGCTTCACAAGGTATGGCGCAAGCGGCTGATAAGGACGGCGGTCTACCGGCGGCGGGCTGAAATGATACTCAGACTGCTTGCCCGGTTTACCGGCGCGGATTATTCCGGGCTGGAAGTTGAAGTGGACTGGCGGGCTGTACTGCCCAGGGATTTTTCCCGCACTGTGGAAGATGAGGAAAAACTGGTGCAAACGGGCATCCATTCGCGGAGGCGGGCCGCCGAAAGTCTGGGGGTAGAAAGCCCTGAAGCAGAGTTTGAACGGTGGCTGGAAGAACGCAAAGCCATACTGTCAATGAACAGGGAATTGAACAGCAAACCGGGTAATACATAGGTATAAAGCCAGCAAAATTTGCCAAGGAGGAAACATGAGCAGGTATTATCAAACCCAACCCAAACCCCACCGCGTAAACATTGCCCAGCCGGACACGGACCCGCCGGTGGGCACGATGGGCGCCATCGATACGGCTGGATATGCGGAATGCCGCTTCGACATCGCTTTAAGCGGTCAGGGAATTCAAAGCCTCAAGCTGGTGCTGCTTTTCTACAACTCAAGGTGCGGCGGCTGGTTTGCGGGCGCTGAATACGAGTTCAGTTCGGCCGGGCAGTTCGCTGTATCTGCCCGTACCCGTGGAGCCACCGTATTTTTAATGATTAAAGAATTTACCGGCACGGCTTTTGAGTTGAGTGCCGACTATGCGATGAGCTAGGAGGTTGAAATGTTGAAAAGGGCAGGTGAAACCCCGGCCGGGGTTATACAAAAACATGAGAAACAGGTAAGCGCCCACTTCCAGCCGGTGGTCGGCCCTATCAAGGCAGGCGAATATATTACCGATCTGCCTGTCCAGGGCACAGCCAACTACACTCCCGGTGCCGGAAAACTGTGTGCCGGGATATTCGTGGCGACGCTGGATTTGCGGCTGGACCGGCTGGCGCTTAACGTCGCCGGTGCGGCACCGGAAGGCAAACAGGCCAGGCTGGGTATCTACCGGTGCGGCAGGGATCTGTACCCGGACGAGCTTATGCTTGACGGTGGCCTTGTACATGTTGACTCGAGCGGTTTGAAGTCGGTAAGCATCGACCAGGTACTGGAAAAAGGGTATTACTTTCTGGCGGTTATGCTGGAAGAAAGCTGTTCGCTCAAATACCTGAAATTATGCCGCTCGCCTTTGGGCATGTACTCTTCTTTTACGGCGGTATATTCCGGTTACAGTGCAGCCTGTGAGTGGGGGCCGCTGCCGGCGGTGTTTCCCGGAGGCGGCACCATAGCTAACGTATTCCGCCTGGTGGGAGCCAGGCTTGCCGGACTCGAGGCCTGGTAATGGCGGGCTGCTTCGAAGAATACCGGAGCCTGGTAAGGCAAATGCTTGGTGACAGCGATGAGGCCAACCCGGTGTATGACGACGGGTTTTTGGACAGCCACATAGCCCACGCAGTGGAAATATATTCCCGCTATCTGCCACGGCAGGCGAGTTCCGATGTGGCTACCACGCCCGGTTCATTTGTCATCAGCCTTGCCGGAATTGAAGCCGGCGCCAGTGTGACAGGGGTGGAATACCCGCCGGGCAAGAACCCTCCCTGTTATATACCCTTTCAAATATGGGAAGACAGCCTTACCCTGCTGGAAGGAGAACTTCCGGACGGCGCCAGCGCCCGCCTTTATTACACCCTGCCCCACCAGGTTGATGAGCAGAGTTCTACTATTCCCGAAAACCATCTACATCTGGCGGCAGCCGGTGCCGCGGCACTGGTTGCATTCAAGGAGGCGGTTAAAAGTGCTAACCGTGTCAATACCGGCGGTACAGGCGCGGCCGATAAATATCTCGAATGGGCCGGACGCCGGCTGGACTGGTATACAGCAACGCTGGAGAAGCTGGCACGGTATAAAACGATTAAAACCGGCCGTCTTTACACCCAAAGTTGAAGGGAGGGCGCTGTGAATATCTACCGCAAGCTATGGAAAAGAATAGGCGGCAGGCCGTGGACTTATATAATCCGCGATTTCTGGCACAGGTATGAAGGCTTGTGCATCATCGCCCTGGTGGCAGCCGGTGTAGTGCTCGGCCAGTGGTATTTCGAAAGACTGCTGGGCTTTATGGGCGCTTTCGCCCTGGGTTACCTGGCCGGGCACCTCTTCTGGGGCACCGAATACACGCCCGGCCAGAAAGGAAAGGATTGAGCCGGTGCATGAGGTTAGCCAGTCTCTGGCGGATATGCCGGAACAATCCGGTTTTCGTCCCGTCGTTGTATTAAAAGCCAGCCGGCGCTGCCCGGCCTGGGAAGAAATATATACCGGAAATGAACCGGATTACTACCATGCCATGGTATTGACCTCAAGCGCCACGCTGGTAAGGGCGCGCATTACCCCGCCGGAAGACGGGCGCAAGCTTTACGTTCAAAGCATACCCCAAGCCGGCAGTGGCAGCGATTTTACCGGATGGTATTATGTAAACTGTTATAACGTGGTTGTGCTTGCCGTTACGGCTTGTGGTGAAGAAGTTCAACTGTTTTACATTTTGGCCGACCGGCGGATCGAACGTTTGATAAGCCAGGACGCGGGTTTGACCTGGAACGGACCGGAGATTGTCGACTATTGTCCTACCACCGCTATTAATGGAATCGCTGCCGGATGCAACGGCAGTGGGACCGTAGCCCTGTTTTTTGCCGACCAGGACACCCTGTATTTAAAAAATTGTGAAAACGGTGTCTGGCAGGCCAGGGCCAGCTGGCCTTATGCCGCCGGAATGTTAAGTGGAGTGGCCGTGGTTTACGATGGAGACTGGACGCTGATGGTTACCGGCCGGGACTTGAGCGGCGCCTGCCGGCTGTGGCGCCTCGTATATGGTGACGGTTGCCGCTACTCTACCGGCCAGTGGTCCGGTTTAACCGAGCTGGCCGGTGCCCCTGCTGGCGAGAACTATGCCTTCGAACATGCTTCCCTAAGCTTTACTGCGGGTGTATACCGGTGCCTTTACAACGAACTGTATTCCGGGAGCGGGGCATACTGCCACTCACGACTGCTTGTTTCGGTAAGCCGGAATCTGTGGGCCGAACCCGTGGCTTTTGCCGGGGACGGGCTTTACGGTTTTGCCCAGGCTGCCGGCAATGGTTGGCTGTGGGCGGGCTCGAGCTGGCGGCTTTACCGTGCCCGCCTGGATGAACCATTGCTCGATTTGAGCCCGGATGTGGTCGGACTCAAACTGCAAACCGGCTGCCGATTATCGCGCCTGAGGGTGGAGTTGGATAACAGTGGATATGGTTATTCCGCGGCGATACCGGCACTGGAACCAGGCGGGCTGGTGAGACTCGGCCTGGGTTATGTTACGCCGGAAGGAGCTGAAACCGGTCCAATGCTTGAATTCGATTTGACAGGCCGGGAACTGCTTGCCGGACGGGGCAGTTGCCGCCTTGTGATTGAAGCCGGCGGCGGCTGGGAGCGCCTTTCGGCATGGCAGGCGCGGCATCAGTACCGCTGGAACCGGACGCCGGGTGAGACTGCCGTAGTTAAAATCATTGCATTTTTACTGGCAAGAGCCGGAATGATGCTTCAATCCGGAAATGCTTCAGCCGTGGCAAACACGCTCACGCCAGATTTTACGCTCAACCCGGGTGCAAGAGGCGACGCATCGGTAATAAGGCTGCTGGGGATGTTGCCTGACAGGCTGATTTTAGAAGGATTGAACGGCTACCTTTACAACCCTGAAGAAGCAGGAGAGCCTTTTTATAATTATTCGGGCTCCAGCGGTTCCGGCTGCCCGGTATATGAATCTGGCCGCAAAAAGATTGCGCCTGAGTATAACCATATACAGATCGAGGGAGAGGAACCGCTAACAGGTGAACTCATACTTGGCACAGCCCTTGACCGGAATTCCATCCTCAACAGCGGCGAGCGGCTTCTGGTTAAACCCGGCGAACCGATAAACAATACTGAAGAGGCTATTGGCCGCGCCCGGGAGTTGCTGGACGAGCTGTTAAGCCGGAGTTCTGGCGGTTACATCAGAGCACCCGTCAACCCGGCCGGACAGGTTGGTGATGTGGTGGGCATCGACTGCCCGGAGAATGGTTTTTCCGGGAGCCCGTTCCGGATTGTGGCCACAGAGACAGTTTATGAACCCCGGCGCGGCAGGTATGAACAGGTAATCGAACTTGAAGCCGTTCCGGATCAGGAATGAATACGGCCACGCAATATGGCGCCGGATTGTGAATACAGGCGGCAAACTCGAGCACGGCGCTGACTCGGTGGCGGGCGATTTCCGAAATACACCGGCAGCCTTGAGGAGGCGAAAGGAGTGATGAATATGCTCAAACAGGCAACTTTGATTGGTTATGATTCAGGCAACTGTAAAGCCACCATCAAGCTCAGGACCAGCCATCAGCGCTACCTGGAAGGCGTGGCGGTTGCCTGTAATATCCCGGAGGTTGAACTGGTTGCCGGGCGCAAGCTGATGGTCAGCTTTTTGGATGAATATATACCTGGTGAAGCGGTCGTTATTGCGGTCTACGAGTAGGTAATAACTACCGGAGAGGGGCGCATCGACTGACTGCCGCCGCACTTCACTGCCCCTCCCCGGATTCTGGAATGCAAGTTATGTTAAACTGCTAGGCCGGATTTGCCAGAGTACCCATGAAAAGTATGGTGCCGGTAAGGTTATCCTGTATCAAGTAGGTGCAGCCGTGATCTACGGTAACATCCATCGGCTGGGCAGGCATTGAAGTAAGGTCCATGATTACAGCCGTAGCGGCCGCAGCTTCGGTACCGGCTTCATCTACAGAAACGAAAGCCTTGTGAACTACGTCTTTGATGAACAGGTCTTTGCTGCCGGTCATGCCCGAGAAATCCGCCATTTCGCTGAATGCCTCCGACATACCCATAGCTTCCAGTGCGGCTTTAAGGCTGAACTGGGATTCATATTCAAATTTCGGCATGGCCAGGTTAACGTTGGCGGACTTCAGGCTGCCGAGAATTTCTTCCAGCGCGGCTGAGTCCAGGCCGTTAACGAATTCAATCAGGTTGTTTTCTTTGGGCAGGAGAATTACCATGGAAAGCTCACCGCCGTCGTATTTGAGTTCGACAGCCTGGTAGTTTTCGCCCTCGGCGTAGCTGAAGAGCCTGCTGTGGTGCATCATTTCTACATTTACATCGGAATCATCAGCCAGATAAAAAACACCCTGGGTGGTTTCGTCTTCATCGAAGGGGTATTCCCAGGCGGCGTTGAAGTAGATGGCATTGGTAAGCACCAGCCGGGTAACCGAACTGATTAAGCCCTGCTTGATGAGATCCTTGATCCGGTCCCCGGTTTGCTGGCTAACCCAGTCGTTAATAGTGATGCGGGACTCTTCCGGGTTGCCGGCAAAATCAAGCAGGCGCAAACCGGCTCCGTAGTTGACCGCCAGCGTGTCCAAAAAGGCATCCAGAAACTCAAAGTCCTTCTGGCCCCATATAGCGTTGGCAATGTTAAGCTTGAAGCCCTCGCCGTCCTTGCCTTCAGCCCCTTCACCGCGTGAGGCCAGTTCCATGTCCAGCTGGTTGAAAGCAGCATGCAGAGCTTCCTGGGCAAGCTGGTAGCGCAGGGTGCGGGCTATTTCGTTTTCGGTTTCACCCTCGGCGCCGGCCCAGGTCATGGCCAGTGCGGCTGAAATGGAATAAGGTGACAGGAACAGGTTGCCGCCATCCTGGCTGAGCTGTCGGTACAGTTCGAAGGCAAACTGATTGTTGCCCTCAACGAGCATCTCCATCTGGCCGGTATCGATATCGGGCGAAGTGTCTCGAGGTTTGTCGGACATGGCTACTTCAGCCGAAACCGACTGTGTACAGCCCACAAGGGCAAAGATGGCAACGAAAGCCAGTAATATGTTTTTCGCTCTGGTTATCATAAAACCTCCACTCGGATTGTTATATTACAGCCCTTATGCTAATTGTAACGCTTAAGGCGGTATTTAGTTAGCTCATTTTGCGACAAAAATGCCTTGCGGGCGGGTTTTATTTAAGGTTATTGTGGAATAACATCACCAGCAGGAAGCGTGAGAGAGAGCGTGAGCAGGTGGAAAATTTGGAACAGGGAGGCAAATATGACCCAAGACATTGAAACCCCGAAGCCTGTCGAGGAACAAAAACAGGCTGTAAATCCGGTAGAAACTGTCCCGCCGGCAGACAGCCGGGAGCATCTCAGCCTTCTGGAAAAAACCGTAGCCGAAAGGGAAAAACAAATCTACAAATTGAAAACCTCCGCCGGCAGTTACCAGGAGGACCTGAACCGGCTGAACCTCAGCCTGGAAAAAGCGGTTTCCAGCTACCGAAACATGGTGATTAAAGCCCATCCGGATGTTCCCGAAGAATTGATAACGGGTAAAAGTGTCGATGAAATCGACTCATCTCTGGAGCAGGCTCAAAAAATCGTCGACCGGGTAAAAAAGACACTTCAGCAGCAGCCGGCCACCGACTCGGTTCCGGCAGGAGCCCCGGCCAGAAACCGGGATGCGGCGGCGAACTTGAGCGCCAGGGAAAAAATCCAGTACGCGGTTGGAGGTGATTACTAATGGCATTGACTTTAGCAGAAGCCAGCAAACTTTCTAACGACATACTGGTTCAGGGCGTAATAGAAACGGTGGTAAAAGAATCCCCGGTGCTTCAGCGCATGCCGTTTATTGAAATCACCGGTAACGGCCTTACCTATAACTAGGATTGTATTCTTGATGCAATATATTTTCGACAGGCAAAATCGCTTTCACTTCAACCCTGTCGTCATAAGCAATTATATTACACTGAAGATAGTCTAGCAATTGCCGTTTTGTAGTAGCTCCGCCAACCTCATCTTTTAGACTCGGATCACCAATATCTGCCATGCCTAGTAGTACTTGTGCAACTTCAAGAGTCTGTCTGTGTACCTCTTCCTCGGTTGCATCTTCATGTATAAAACTAAGTCTGAGTAAAAGCTCTCTTTTACTTTTAGTCCAGAATTGGAGCCAAGAAATTGTGTTGTTTAATTCTTCAACTTGGGCTGGGTCAATATCAGCTTTTAATGATGATAATCGATCGTCTTCTGCATCTAGTTCATCGCATAACTTTTTGAATATGTTTTTGTCTATTCTTCCTCGAATAAAGCGTTCGTATAATACTTGCTTTTTTTCATCATTTTGTTTTAGTTGTTTCTCGATGGGTTGAATTATCATCTCTAATTCTGATTTCCTTATTTGTAAACCATTTATGTAATCATCAAGTGCTTGCTCTAGTGACCGTGGATTACTAAGAGATTTTGAAATTTTATTCCATACTTCTTTTTCTAACCATTCCGCATCGATTGGTCTCAATTTGCATTTGTTACGGTCATCGATATTGGACAATTTTAGTCTGCCTCGACAACTATAAATTCTTCGTCTGGCGTGTGCCCAACCACACGCCAGACTATGTCTACATAAACCGCATTTGGTTATTCCCTGTAACAACCAAGGAGACCCCTTCCGTATATACAACTTTCGATTGTCTTTCCGCCTTTGCTGTGCTAGATCCCAAATCTTAGGTTCTATAATTTTAGGTGCTATTATTTTAAGAGGATGCTCACCTTTGTATGCTGGATGGGAAATCAGATCTCGGACTGCTCCTGCATACCACTGTCTAGTCTTGTGTCTTGTGTCACCTCCTCTAGGTAATACTTTATGTTCATTTAAATACCTTGCAATTCTTTCTACACCAATACGGTCGTAAACGTACAAATGAAAAATTCTTTTTACGACATTAGCTTCATCAAGCTTAATGCGCAATATTTTCGTGTCTCTATCATAATAATAGCCATACAAAGGTTGACCCGCCGCCCACTGACCCTTTCGATAAGAAGCGTATCTTCCCTCTCTGGTTCTTTCGACAATTCTATTCCGTTCGAATTCGGCAATAACCCCCATCATATGCAAGCTAAATCTTCCCTGCTCTGTTTTGGTGTCGAACCCTTCTGTAATTGACGTAAAAACAATACCAAGCTCATCAAGTTGATTGATACAATTAAGCAAAGGCCTCAGCTTTCGGAAGAACCTGTCAAGTTTTGTTACAGCCACAATCTCAAATCGTTTTGCTTTTGCATCGGCTAACAATTGTTGCAAGCCTTCCCTATTATCATTTGTCCCCGTCTTTCCTTCATCCGAATAGAATAAAGGTTCATATTCTTTATAGTCTGCCCATCTTTTTAAGTCAGACAATTGGTTTTCAAGGCTATTACCTTCAACTTGCTCTTGAGAGCTTACTCTTGTATAAATTGCTACTTTCACCACGTGCCCCTCCCCTATTTCTATCTTTTAATTTCATTAATGTCAGGATTATAGACACGCCACCATTCGCTAATAATGGCTTCAGCGTTTGCTTGTTTTGAAATTATGTTATGCACTTGCTTTAAATGCCTTGATAAAAGCCACCTGGCTGTAAACGCTGTTTTGCAGTAGCTGCAAACCCAAATCCTTTTAATAGTCTCTGGTATCTTGTTGTCAAACATCTCTTCTTTCATCAACATAATTATATACAGTTTATGTAGTATCTGTCAACATAATAGGCATAATATGGTTGTATATCACTCGGGCTGCGAAAACAGCTATCAAACTTAATCTCGTTATTTCGCGTATTTTCGCCACATTTCTTCAAAATGCTCGCGTGTATTTTCGTGACTAAATTTGAAATATCGTTGGATATCATCACTTTTTAAACGCATAATGTAGTGGATGATTAACTAGATTTCGTTATCTTCAAGTAATTCGTTACCAAGCAAATGCACCCTGACTAAATGGTCAATCAATGCTTGCCTGCTATCTTGGTCATGCATGTCTTGGATTATCTGCAACGCGCCCACCTGCAACAGATGCTCAACAGCAACATACTTGGGAACCTCCAGCATTGAAGCGATTGTACTTACAGCCGTGATGATATCTTCAGCAATAGTCATGTTGAACTGCTTCCGTTTTACCTTGCTGATGTATTTCCTCTCGACAAAGTGATGGTATTTGGCTTTCAATGTGTTCAGTATCTTCATATTTGTGCAAATTTCCCGTATTTATAGACCAATAATCTAGAAAGGCGTAAATCGTCTAGAATAACCGAATAAACACTGACGATTCTGACAGTATTTGTTCAATTTCCTACCTTATGTGTGTTTGCATGCAAAACCACATGGGCCAAGCCCGCTAGCAGGGCTCAACCCATGTCAAGGAGGTAGGGCTAGTCATCGTCTTCAGGGTTTTCTTCCAAGGCGTCTTCAGCTTCTGACACAAAATTGTCATAGAGCTGTCCTGGAATGCGAACGGATTGAGGTTTTACACCGATTTGTGCAAGTTCTTCCAGTAGGTGTTTTAAGTTCGGCATTTGCTTTTCCTCCTTTCATTCATTTTGAATGATTATATATGGGGAGGAATTTCTGTTAGATGAATTAACTTACAATATTTTATATCTAATCTCATTCCCAATATACTCGAATCGATTCAGGCAATTCTGGGATTAAGTCTGTAATGATTCCGTTAGGCTCTAATTGTGCTCCAAACGCTCGAGGGTTCATGTTGTAAGAAGGGCCTTTATATATACAAGTTGAAAAGAGATTTAAACAGGTTGGATTCGTTAAATGCCAAATCCTATCTGGGTTGAAAGCAATCGAACATGAATTTGCAATGCAATCAGCTAAACATAGTAATACTTCATCTTCATCATCTAATACACTGATTTCACTCAGATTATGATAAAGTATCTTTTCTAAATCAGACTTATTTTGATACCAGGAATTATGTCTAAGCCGCTGATTTATATATTGATTAATGTCTTCCAAATATGCATGTCTATGGAAAATAATGTTCGGGATTTCGCTATTATCAAAAGCAAAGTGCGTAGCGCTTTTTATTATCTCTTTTGCGTAATATCGATAAGCCCAACCTCTTTGCCTTAATTGTTGTGAACTTATCGCTTGTACTCTTACTGCAACAATACATACAGTAAGTGGTTGTTGAGCTAGTAATTTCGAAATGAAATATTTCCTTTTTAAGCCTAGGTTTACCGAATGGATTGGACTATCAGGAGAAGAACCAAGCGTTTCACAAACGTTTTTATAAAAGAGTCTTAGTTGTTCAATTTCATTTTCTTTAATGAATATTCCAGCAAATCCAAACCAATCCGTTGTATTTTGATTTACTGAAGGAGTGCCCCAATCATCTATAAATGCAAACATTTCATTTCCAAATGCATGATATATTAATCTTCATAAGATAATATTCGGTACTTAAAGTGAAGCCAAACTAAAGTTGAATCACAAATTACCAATTCCAAAATCCCGTAGAGCCTTAGCTTTTTCTTTGCCGTCTCCAACCAGTTTGTTCATCAGTTCCCAAAAGTCATTGCTATGGTTTTTAATCCGAGTATGAGCAAGCTCATGTAATATCACGTAATTCATTAGTTCTTCAGGCAGTTTAACAATCTTGGCATTCAGGCTTATATTGTTCTTTTGAGAGCAACTGCCCCATCTCGTCTTTTGAATACGAATGAAAACCCGGTTATATGTGAAACCATGCTCGTCTGCCAGGCATTTTAGTCTTCTCGTTAGTTTTCGTTTTGCTGCCCCCCTACCAATATCATCAGATGTGCTGTAATCACTCATAGCTTTGTCTTCATGTTGTTTCATTCTGACTAATTGTCTTTGTATCCACTCGGTCTTGGTACAGACAAATTCTTCAGCTTTCTGAAAAGATAATCCATCAGGAACGGCGACCCGAACTCCTGCAAATGGCTTAACTGAGATATTCAAATGCCGGGCTTTCTTGCTACGTTCAAACAGAACTTCCCCAATACCAGTAATCTCAATCTTGTTCGAATAAGTCATTAATAGTGCTTCTCAATGTATTTCATAGCTTCCTGACTGAACATAGAATAGTCATCTGGATTAAGCTTTACTTCTGGATGTTCTTTAGCATAACTAGCTATCTCAAGGATAATATCTCTTTTGATGGTTGCTTGCACACTAGGTTGTACCTGCCATCCTTTAAACGTATTTTTAGTTACAACGTTAACAAGCAGCGATGATAATTCATCCAGTTTGGCATCGGGAACTTTCTCCTCCACCAACTGGCGTAAAGCCATCTCGCCCTTGGAAAAACCAAGTGCCTGCTCTTCTTTGATGGCTTCATTAACTTCGCCTGTCAGTTTGGTTAATAATTCTAGAGTGTACTGTGTATCTTGGTCCCTTTGGCTTATAAGAGATTCCAGTCGCTCCATTAAGCTTTGGTAAATCGGCAAGTTTCCCAGCCTCGCTGTGAGTATCGCCCTCAAACGCTTTTCTAGAAGAACCTCTCGCTGCTCCTCATCCGGTGGTAATTCATCGATTTTACGCAGGTAATTATCATCAACCACAAACACAGGAGCAGCCTGATTTATCTTTCCCATATCAACATGCTCCTGAATAAGTTTCCGGGTATTAGCCAGGTAATCACTTACATCGGGCTTTTTATTGCTGTTCATCTGTCGAAGGGCTATTACGAGCTCTGTAGCCCATTTGTAGTCTTTCTGATAGTCCAACAAGAAGGGGTCTGGAGCGATAGTCTCATAGGTGACTTGAAGTTTCTTGTAGACGTCGTTGACTCTGGTTTCTAGCTTGTTAGTCTCGATGAATTTGAGGCATTGCCAAAGATTAGCAATATCAACATCGGAAAAGATATTCTTGAATTCATCAATCAGGTCAGGAAGTCGACGTTTTAACTCGTCGAAGTCTATGAGGCAACTTTCAATCTCAGTCTCATCGAAATTAAGCGCTTTGTCCAAATGTTTCAATATACCGCAATAGTCGATGATAATCCCGCACTGCTTATTCTTGTAGGGACGGTTAGTGCGGGCTATAGCTTGTAAGAGGTTGTGGTCCTTTATTGGACGGTCAAGATACATAACTTGTTCAACCGGAGCATCAAAACCTGTAAGAAGCATGCTCTGGACCAAGATGATTTTTAATTGATGTTCAGGGTTTTTAAAATTCTTGATTATATCCTTCTGCTTATCTGACGAATAGTGATACTTCCTCAGTTCATCGTCATCGTTCTGAGCTCCGGTGTAGACAATATCGGAAATTTCTGCTCCTAATAGTTCATCTAGATGTTTCTTTATTTTCACACAAGCCCGGCGGGTGAAGCAGACTACTTGCGCCTTGTAATTATTGGGAGCTATATGGTCTGTGAAATGTTGAGCGATGTCTTCAGCTATAGAACGTAACCTTTCTGGTTTCATCATGAATGTGCCATAAGTAGCTGCCTTGGATTTCAGTTCGTCGAGAGTTTCATCGTCCATGCCTTGATATTGAGCTGCAAGGATTTTATCCAAATCAGCGTCAGGCGCATGCCATTTCATGTTACGAAGCTGGTAATGAACAGGAACAGTTGCTCCGTCCTCTATTGACTGACGAATATTGTAAAGGTCAAGATATCGTTCTATTTTGTGGTCAGGCCGTAAACCAAAGTTGCGGTGGGTGTTGTGGTCACTCTTGTCAATTGGAGTACCAGTAAAACCGATGAAGCAGGCGTTCTTTAACGTTCCCCGCATTTCGATGGCATTAAGTCCTTCCTGGCTGCGATGAGCTTCATCAATCAGAACGATGATGTTATCCCTTTCGACAAGAATATCTTGTAATTCGCTGAATTTAAACACCGTGCTAATGATAACTTCACGTCGGTCATGTATTAGCTTATCCCGTAAGTCCCGAATGGAATCAGCGCTAACGGTATTTGGTAGTTTTGAGGCTGTAAATGTACCGGAAATTTGTGTATCTAAATCCTTGCGGTCTACCACGATTAAGACGGTAGGATTATTCAGCAACGGGTGCCTGCGTAGCTTCCAAGCGGTAAATAGCATAGTAAGTGACTTGCCGCTGCCCTGAGTATGCCAGACAAGTCCGGTTCTCATCTCATCATTCAATACTCTGTTGACAATTTTATTGGTAGCCCTAAATTGCTGATATCGAGCAATCTTTTTAATAGTTTCATTTTCAACTGTTTCAAAAACGATGAAATTCTGAATGAGGTCAACATAGGACTGATGGTCGAAAAGGCCATAGACCGCCTTATCAATAAAGGGATTATATTCCTTCCCTGTTTCCGATGGAGTGAACTCGCTAAAGGTTTCATCGAAATCATTAGGCAATCCATTATCATATTTCCACTCAAAAAAATAGGATGATGAAGAACCTGTTGCGCCGTACTTGAATATGTGACCGTCTGTAGAGGCGTTGAGGCAGTTTGAGATAAACATTCTCGGACTGTGGTTTTGATAGCGTTCAATCTGTTTGATACCTTCCTGATATGTAGACTCCTCGGTAGAAAGTACCTTGCACTCTATCACGGAAGTAGGGATACCGTTGATGAACAGAACTATATCCGGTTTAATATGTTTCTCGTTTTCTACAATGCCGTGAGTAATGGACTGCTTGAACTGGTTTGTAACGACAAATCGGTTATTCTTGAGATTCTCGCTATCTATTAGCTCTACGCTGGCAGCCATTTCACTGGGGCTATATTTGAAGGACTGCTCTCCTTTTAACCACTTACTAAATTCCTCGTTACCATCTATCCTTTGTAGACAGTGAATAATAGAAACGGCATGCTCTTCAGTTATTCCCTTATAACCGTTTAACCTAATGATAGCTTCTTTGAGGTGGGTGATAATGAAAGGGTTATCATAGGAATCACGTAGTGTGTCGAGTTCAGCTGAGGGGATATACTTCCAGCCTAGTTTCTGTAGAGTCTTTACCAGTGGTATTTCAACCTGTGTAAGCTCCGAATACATGGTTCCTTCTATACTCTCACTGCAAAATATGAGTAATCATCTCTAAATCGTTGCCAGGAGAAGTGATATTCACTCTGAATATCCAATAGTGGGTATTTCCTCTCGTCTCTAAGAAAATGTGGCATTTCAGAATAGTCAGGTTGTCGGAAACAATATTCCTTGCGAAAATAACGATAAAATCCTGTGATATCTCCTTTCCAGAAGTCATCAAGAGGAGAGATAAACAGAAGTGCACAATCTGTAAATTTACCGAACAGCTTCAATTGTTCCAGGAAAGCTATATCCGTGAACGTTTGATACATGCGCCTTGGACAAGCTCCGTTGTCCGGATATTTAAGTTCGATACAATACCTGGAATTACCAGGTTTCTCATAGATGAAAATATCCATTTCTTTCTTAAGAAGTTTGTTAATACCAAACGCATTAACATTCCGTTCAAGCTGGATGCGGTATATAGTTCCTTCTAACTTTTTTCTGAGAAACAAGGCTATTTCATGTTGAAGACCCGCCTCATTATAGAGTTCAAAATCTGGGTCAGACTCAGATTTATTCATGAATTGTAGCAATAAAGATTTTAAATCCAGACTCATCGCAACGTCACCCTAACTTTGCCAGTTAGCAAAACTTGCATCAAGCCCTTCTTAAGCTGTTGTAGTTCGGCTTTATAAGATTTTTCAGATTCTATTTTGGCGTCAGCTTCGGACAGTATCGTAGCGATTTTATGCTGTTCTGGGATAGATGGCTTTGGAATATTGATTCTGCGAAGCAATCTCAAGTTCAATCCAGCTCTATCATCATCACCGACTAAAACTCTTAATTTCTTATATTGCCCGACCATGTAATGGAACACAAATAGCGGGGCGAACTCTTCTTCGTTAATCACATACGCTGCGATAGATTGATTACATGTCAACTCTATTAAATTAATCGCTACAGTGCCTTTTGTTCTTCCATGACCGTTTAGCGCAACTAAGACAGAATTCTTTGGTATCATCTTTGCGGCAGAGTTCTGTATTCCTTTTAATGTTATTCTGCCATTCACACTAGCAATGTACTTTTTATGTATATCTCCTGAAACCATCCAGGGGATATTACCTTCCCAATACTCAGATATTTTTGTGTTTGGAGTTCCCCCTGTCAGTAATTTCGAATATTTACTCACGCCTAATTTTACTACCTCCCACTTCTCTGGTATCCGTCCAATCTTTGTTTCCTTGAACGTTATATGCCCAATCCCCTCAGTAAATAGCTTCTGCATCAACCCCTTTTTCAACTGCTGGGTTTCCTGAATGATAGTGTCCGTCTTTTCAATAGCCTCATCGACGGTGGAAAGGATTTCGGCGATTTTACGCTGTTCGGGGAGGGGCGGAATTATGGTTTTAAGTTTTCTTAAGAACTTCAGTCCTATGTTGTGTAGCCCGGTAGAGGTAGCTGCATCATTAGAAATGGTTCCTTGAATGGGATAACTCGTCAGTAAATAGAACAAGAATTTATTATCATTACCCGCTTGTGCAGAGCATGCAAGAAGAAATGAGGCAAAAATAAACTCCATATCCTGCTCTATAAAGCAACAATTACCAACTCTATTTTTATTGCCATTCGAACCTACCATTATTGAATGGCCTTGCGAGACCCTATATTTTCCCTTGTCTTGTTCACTAATATTTTTAAGATATTTCAAATCATCAAGGTTTAACTTATCCTGAATATTCGGAATTCTTAATACAGGGATACCATCATTAGATTCATCTGTCTCAGCATCTACATTCCATGACATACCGCGTTTAATATTGCAGACATCACCGACATTCTTTATGTCCCATCCTGTGGGTAACTTCTCTTTATTTATCGATTGCGCCATGATTCAATCAATATCCTAAATCTTTTAAAAATACATCTAGCTTACCCTGCACTACCGTTCTCTCAGCCTTTAAAACATTGAGATTCAAGATAACTGCTGGGATATCTACCGGCTCCTCTGGCTCTATGGTGTCTACATACCTGCTGATATTTAGATTGTAGTCATTCTCCCTAATCTCATCCATTCCAGCCACGGTACAATATCGTTCAACCGTTTCGAAGGTATCAAATGCACATGCTGTCTTTTCGATGTCTTCCTGCCTAAGATAATTTTGAGCCTTTCCCTCTAGATAATCCTTGCTGGCGTCAATAAATAATACCCTACCTTTGCGCTCTTCAGGTTTCTTGTTATTGAACAACACTAAACACCCCGGCGAGCCAGTATTGTAGAACAAACCTGACGGCAAACCAATCACCGCCTCAATAAGGTCCTTTTCAAGGAACTGTTTTCTTATAGCCTCTTCTGAATTGCCCCGGAAGAGTACGCCGTTATCCAAAACGATTCCCATCCTTCCTTGTGGTTTTAAGCTAGCATACATTATCTGCAACCAAGCCCAGTCTCCCGCTCCCTTTGGTGGCAAACCGAAGATAAATCGATTATATGGGTCCCCACTTTTCCACTTCTCATGATGCCAGTTACTCTGGTTCCATGGAGGATTAGCTAACACAATATCGAACTTTTTCAATTTGCTATTCTCTGTATGACTTGGGTTAATGAATGTATCATCACGCTCAATGTGGGCATCGTCATAACCATGCAGGACCATGTTCATCTTTGCTATTACATAGGTATTGTAGTTATTTTCCTGCCCATACATGAATAGCTTGGCTGGATTCCCACCATGTTCAACAAGGTATTTAGCTGCTTGGATAAGCATGCCTCCAGAACCGCAGCAAGGGTCATATATACTCTCCAATTCGTGAGGCTTGAGCATCATCACTAATAGTTTCGTTACCATCGGTGGGGTATAGAATTCGCCGCCCTTTTTTCCTGCATCATCAGCAAACTGCTCTATTAAATATTCATAAGCTTGCCCTAGCATATCTCCAGTTACAGCTAGGTTGCCTAGAGTGTGTCTATTAAAATGCTGCACTAAGTTAGAAAGCGCTGAATCGGAAAGCCTTGATTTATCTGCAAAATCTATTCGATTAAGAATACCATCTAACCTTGGCGCATTCGCTAAAGTAACCTTGGAAAACACGCTATTTATCTTTTCGCCAATATTAACTGAAGTGTTGAGTATGTCTTTCCAAGAACAATCAACGGGACGCTTAAAGCGCGGATGCATTTCTGGCTTATCCGCTAGCTCTGTCCCGACTGATTTAACAAGCTCTGCATACTCCTCATCATAGACATCGCTAAGTCGCTTAAAGAAAAGGAGTCCAAGGATGTAATTTTTAAAATCTCCAGAATCAATGCTACCCCTAAGGATATTTGCCGATTCCCAGAGATAGGATTTCAATTGTTGCAAGGTCATTTCTTGAGACATGGTGCTACCTTTCTTTAAGAATATGGTTTAATGTTGAACAAAAAATATTAGGTAGCTAGTATTATAAGCTAGCAGTATGACTCAAACAAGAATAAAACGGGAAACCCCACATTTATTCCTGTTGTGTATTGACATAGGCTGTCTCGAGTACTACATTTAACCCATCATGAGTAAATTCTTCGTCCCTGCAAACAATCCTGAAGACTGGAAAGCACTGCTAGCTAAACCAGATAGGCACTGGAAAACTGGCTATTCTGCCAAAGCGCTTGCTTATGCATGGCAGACAACTGATGATTTCCCGGCAGAAGTTAAGAAGGTTTTTAGGAAATCCGATGTGCCGGCATTTAGACACATCAAAATGCTTATGGCTTTCCCGGAATACAAGGTCCCACTACCTGGTGGAAAAAGGTCATCTCAAAACGATATCTTCATCTTAGCTAAAGGTGCAGGGCAGCTTATTTCCATCACCGTCGAAGGCAAGGTTGATGAACCATTTGGAGAACCTGTCTGCGACTGGATATTGACTGATAACGGTGGTAAGCAAGAACGGCTAGCCTACATATGTGCTAACCTTAACCTGGAACTATCCAGGGTTGACCATATCTACTACCAATTATTACACCGCACAGCTTCAGCTATCGTTGAAGCTCAAAAATTCAATGCTCCCATTGCCTTGATGCTGGTGCATGGCTTCGAGAAAACGGAAGAGAAATACAAAGAAAGCTTGGAAGCTTATAAACATTTCGTGAGTCTGTTTAATACTGCAGGGCAAGAAAATGCAATCACGCAGCTTAAAAAGCTTGAATCTGTGGAGTTGTATTCTGGATGGGTAAGGGGCAGTAACAAGTACTTGCAAGTCTAAATACAGGAAACGCTATTTTTTAAATACAACTCGTGTTTCAAGATTATCAGCGAATTGGAGGTGTTTGTTGTTATGGTCAGGCAAAGAAGAAGGTTTGGTGCTTGGGAACTACATACGAGTCATCCTGCTTGCCTTGTCTGTAAACCTTATGAAGGCAAAGGAGCTTATCATGTGCGGTTAGACGAGTGTCAGAGCCAAGAAGGATATGACAAGTGGCTCAGGCATCTTTCACAAGACAAAGTTGGATTCGACGTTCCTGGCTTTGAACGAGCTATACAAATTCTTCGAGAGGAAGGAGAGTATTTAAAGCCATTATAGTCAAAAGCAGTGGTAACGAATATGTACACTATTTAATTTCACTTCACAAGGAATAAAAGAGTTGCTTAAGAAATATGGAATAGTCCGGGAATCATCAAGAAAAATTGACAAAGCAGTCAGGCGTACCATTGAAGCTTACAAAGAAGGACGCATTGAACAAGAACCAGCTATTACAGACAGATTGTTAGGCGCAATGGAAGAATCATTAAATGGCTTCAAAGCAAAAGGGTTCGAGTGGCAAGCAAAGACTTTGACTGACAGAGGAAAAAACAGCCAAGAAAGTACATATGGTGCTGATTTCATGGTTGTATTAAGCGTAGATATTGATAAATATAAGGTAAACAAAGGTTTTTTGGCTCAAGCTAAAAGAAGTGACGTTCAAATCAAGAATAAAGAACTTAACTCGCAATGCGAAAAAATGCTTGAATTATCTCCCGATTCTTTCGTTTTCCTTTATGGGAAAAGTGGCATAACTGTTGTTCCGGCCATCTCTGTAGTGCACTCTTCGGCAAACCTGAATGACCTTTATTCACGAGATGCTGCTAGGTTCTTTGAAGAGTTTTTTGAATGCTTCATAGGTGACCAACGTATATGTGCTCCTAGTATTGATGTCTTACAATCGATTAGAGAAACATACCACTCACGACAGTTAATATACTTAGAGGTTGGCCCATGCAATATGTCACCGAATTTGAAGTGTTAATATATGTAATCCAGTACTTGGTAGCAGATAACTGGAACATAAAATGTATTTCTCTTGCCACAGGAAGCGGTATCAACCACTTGGATAATAAACAACTTATTAAAGACAAATTAATAAAAATTGGCTTAGGTGTTGACAATATTCAGTTCTTCTCTTCCGGTGAAGATATACAAGCGCAAAAGGGTAATGAAATCTGGAAAATTGAATGTAAGGGATTGGGTAATGATATAGCGGCAACAACAATCAAAAATAATTTTGATAGAGCTATAGCGAGCACTGTCTCCTATTACACTCAGAATCAGGATTTGCGGCTTGGTATAGCATTACCAGAAGAATATCTAAATTTAATAAATAAAAAAATCCCCATGGCTCTTAGGTTGGCTTTGAATCTTTGGATTTTGCTTTATATAAGCGCAGACAGACAAATATATAGCTTCGCACCAGGTGAAGGGCTCTAGGTTAATCCAACAATTCATGTATTTTGTTTGATTTTGTATTGACAATGCCTAAAACGGGTAGTAGATTTATTCAATCAATATTTTATTTCAAGGAGGGTTTTATGCGTCTAAGAATACGTCGCGGATTTACCATTTTCCTAGTTTTGTTATCTGTTCTTGCTATACAGGTTTTAGGGTTCGGCGCAACTGTAAGCGCCATTACCAATGGTCAGCCCGATGGTGATGGCCATCCATACGTGTGCATGGTAGTATTCGATATTGACGGCTACCCAGTTTGGCGTACCACAGGAATACTCCTCTCTCCAACAGTTGTATTAACAGCTGGACATGGTACCGATGGTGCTACAGGTGCCAGGATTTATACTGATACCAATATAGCCACCAATCTGGATTACCCTTATCCGGGCCCAACAGCGATAGAAGCTGCGTCTATTCATACAAACCCGGATTATAGGTCTATACCTGAGCCCGGACTTCCTGGATTCGACTATCATGATGTTGGTATAGTCGTTTTGAGCGAACCGGCAGTTGTATCAAGATATGCGCAACTACCAACAGTTGATCTTGTTGACGGGCTTTCCAGAAGAGCCAAGGTTGATCTCGTAGGGTATGGCGTTCAATGGCAAGAAAAAGGCCACGGTGTTTCTCCTTATGATTCTTGGACCTGGGATGGAACACGCCAGGTTGCTGAAGCATTCTTAATTCCAAGCAAAGGTGTAATCACTAGCGAGTTTGTAACGGTATCAGCGAGTCCAGGTCAAGATAGAGGGGGAACTGCTTTTGGTGATTCGGGTGGACCAATATTGCTTGCAGGAACCGATACAGTTTTAGCGAACAATTCTTTTGTTACTAATGCCAACTGCACAGGTGTGACATACGCTAATCGCGTTGATATTGAGGATATATTTAATTGGATTAACAGCTTTTTGGATTAGGAAATACAACTGATTTAGACGCTACTGAAGGGGCTCAATGCAGAGCCCCTTCATTTTTGTCAATTAATACGGGAGTTCTTTTCAAAAAAGGCAGGGTTGTGCTTTTCCCGTTCTCCTTTATCACTCGTTCAAATCTAGTCGCTGACAAATCTTACTGGGGTGGCTTAGGGCTGTATAAGTCCTTAATATTATCTATCTCCTTAGCCCCGGGGCCTCTAATCTTCATTACTTTGTATTAATAAAAGCTTATTGGTTTTATTCGTAACATTTGCGCTTCAGACTCTCCCTCTTTGTTATGGGTTAATAAGTTGTGCAGCTTGCAGCATGTGAACAGGGGTTGCAGAATACGGGTCTTGGCTATAGTATATAAAAAACCTTATTTCTGAATAAATGAGCGAGGGGCGAAATTATGATAAGCTCCCAATATTTCTTCAAAGGTAATACTTTAAAGAGAATCCTTTCAACTGTCCTGATTGTTGTTTTGTGCCTGGCTGCATCATTTAGTGGGTTGGGTTGCGAGGAATTCGAATTTGCTTGTGCGGGTGGTGATTACATTAATGTGGCTGTTAGTGCCAGTATTCATGCACAGGTATCAGAAGGGGTTCTCACAGAACCCTGGGCTGGGGTGCTCCTAGAGATTCAACTTGTAAAGGCCGGCGGAGAACGGGAAGTATTTAATTTAACTACTAATGCAAACGGTGATATTACAGAACAGTGTCAGGCAACTTTTAAAGTATATAAACAACAAATGGTTGACGTTAATATCAAACCGATTAGCGGAGTTTTACCCATTAGCATGGGTGGAGAAATATGGGATCCAGTAAAGCACTACTATTATTTGCCTTTTGGGAAAAACCGCCTTAATTGGGAGGATCTCGATGGTGTTGGCTGGGGAGAAACTTACTACTGGTCTCCCTCTGTCACTATCGAGCTTCGACTAATATAAAAATTACAAACTTGTACTGATAGACAACACCAATCTTTAAGCTAGAGATATATCGAGGATTGTTCAACGACAATGTTATTCAAAATACCATAATAAACGGGAACTCATAAGCCTTTGGGCACTGGTTCAAATCCATTCGCTGCCATTTATTTCTTTTTCCAAAATGTAACTTAAGTCAGGTTTGGATACCTTGAAACCCGCTGTTTTACGTGGTATAACCTACCCATACAATTTATCACTCTTCAGAACTTCTTAAAGAGGCGTTGAACTATCACCTCAGAGTGGTCACTTGGATGATAGGGAGCCAGTAGTGAAACCGGCCTAAATAGGGCCGGTGTTTTTTTGGAGGAATAAATGAAAAGGCTGTTATCCTTATTGGTGATCCTAACACTATTGACAAGTACGATTGCAGGTATTGCTTACGCGCAAGAACCCTGGGAAGACAATGAGATACATTTTGAAACTCAAAACTTTTTCAGTTACCAACCAACAGGCGACCTCTTCTTTAATGAGGAAGTCACCGGGTCTATGTTCTGGCAGGCTGGTTGTGAAAACCGTCTTTGGAACTCAGGTAGAGTGATAGAAAATTTAGACACGATACTTTCAAACTCTGTGGATATCGATTGGTACGAGCTATATCTCGAAGAAAGCCCTACAGTAACTGTGGTTAATACCTCAGAAACACCGCAATATCAGTGGTTAATTGGCAATATCGAACCATACCAAGGTGTGGGATTTATGGTATTCCCGACCGATCCAGATGATGCCCCAATTGCATATGAACCGGGTTTCGATAGTGTCAGATCGGTTGACAGGACCTCCTTTTTATCTGGAGACGGCACCCAAACACAGATATTGACAGTTAGCGTCACGCCAAGAGAAGGCTACCTGCAAAACCAAAACAATAACAATATTATAGTCTATATTGCTGCTGGGCAAAATCAACTTGTGCCAAACTCTGGGAATGATAATTTAGAAGCAAGTATAAAATCCATTTCATATGCGAGCTCTTTCATTGCCCCTACAGGACAACTGGGTGCAGTTATTCTCGACAACTGGGAAGTTGGCAAACCCATCACCGCCCAAATAGAAATAGAGGTTGCTCCTAGCGAACCAGAAGTTGAATATATGCCTACCGTATGGGTATTTGAGGTAGTTGAAGAGATAGATGATTTATATGGTGAAGAATACCAGCACGAATTCGGCGAACCATACCAAGGTTTAACTCATTCCCTAGTACAACCACAGCTTGGTGAATGGACTTGGGAAATCGATATGGAAGATGACGACGAAACTCCTTGGATTGGATGGCGAGAAAATGTATTGCTCAAAGGCATTACTTTTTCTCGGGAAACTCCACTAATAGGAGCTTTTAACGTTTGTTCAATGTTCATTAACTTTGGCGAAGGGCCTGATTCGGATGAGATATCTATCCCAGAAGCGACTTTCGAACTTGCCGATGGGGCACAGCCTAACTTAATGAATAATGATGTGACGGTTATTGTTGATGGTGTAGAAATTATTATTCCTGCTGGTTCTTTTAAGTCGGTTGGGGGCCCTTCTGCAGCAAAATATACCTATAATTCCAAAGGTAATGAACTTAGTCGCATAAACATGGAAATAGATTTTGGTAAAGGTGAGCTTAGTTTCGAGGTACACGATATAAACGCGGAGTTGATAGATAACGGTGATGGCGTATCGGTAGTATTTGCGATAGGCGATGGTGCTGCTATTGACCTTGTAAATATGAATATTGGGAGCCTTTGTTATATAGAGAGCGATTAAACAGAGGCATTTTCAAACCACAAGGGGCAGGGTTTTGGCTCTACTCACAATAAAGCCATGAAGGAGGCATGAAATGAAAAACAAATCACTAGCCATAGCGCTTATGCTAGCTCTATTATGCAGCCTTTTTGCATTTAGTGTTCCGGTGAGTGCCAGGACAGTCAGCCAAGCCAATGACAATGCCGGGTTCTTTGAGTTCACCCTGTATTTCAGTCATTTTACTTGGGTAGATAGAGCAAACTATGATAATCCCGACTGGATGGGCGCACCAATAGAATTTGAAGGCAAGCCTTTACCTGGTCGTGTAAGTATGCAAGGTGAAACCATCATGGATGCCGACATAGACGGCTATTTTGGTGAAGGTGTTGGCCATTGGTATTGGAACATGACTGTGAATTTTGTGACAGGAAGAGCAGTCGAGTACACGTATTGGGTATGCGAGTTTGATAATGAGGAGTGGCAGGGTTCATTTACTTTTCTTAGAGTCCACAAAAGGGAGTTTGCTGCTTGGAGAGCTCCAACTGACGATGAGGACTTTAGAGCCGACTACACAACGATTTTCCGCAGTATGACACTAACAGACTCATCAGGTGACTTTGAAAACTTCCATTTCCAAAAGAAGGCAGACATTAATCCAATTCCACCCGGTGAAATATTCCCTCAGATAACTGCCTGGGGAAAATTTACTTAATATTCAAAGTTGATCACCAACTACTAAAGGGGGGCAGGGTTTCGGCTCTGCCCCCCTTCATCTTTCTGCAACCCTGCAACTTCTACACACTACACTGCATTCTGCATATGGGCCAATCTCCAAAACGCAGCTATTTGGCTTGGGGGTTGCGGGCAGAACTAGGGGGCTAGGGTGTTGGGGACTATATCGTGCAGCGTGGGAATATGCTGTTTTGGGGTGAACAAAATATTGATTGATGTAGGTAAAGTGAGGTTAACAGGTATTGACTTTGAACCCTTTATTGTATATTTTAGATAAACAAATTCAACGGAGGCTAAAAGCGAAGCTAAACTCATCTTAAGGATACAGCTTAATAAACAGGAGGCACAGAACTGCCGCCGTTCTCTGGTCACTGAAGTGGCAGGGAGCCAATAGTGAAACCGACCTGGGTAGGGTCGGTTTAATCATTTTTATACTTAAATCAGGAGACTAATAATGATCACTAGAAAAAAAGTGTTCGTCTTGATCGCAGCTATAGCTGTTCTTGTGTTCTCTATAGTTGGTTGCACAGGTGAGCAAGGGCTTCAGGGTCCTACAGGACCACGTGGGCCACAAGGAGAACCAGGGCCAGCAGGTCCAGGTAGTCAAATGTGGTATTCGTACGAAAACATTGGGTATGAATCTATTTACGTACCGCCAGACCCTTACTATACATCCTTGACATCAATGCCAATCTCTACGACGTTTGAAAGCACATTGATAATAACATTCGGTATTGAGTTCACCTGTAGTATTCCTAACTATCTGACTTTTGAGTTTTTATTTGATAGTACAACACATTCATTTGACTCACAACAAGCAACTCTAACTCACGAAGGTGGCGGCTTAGGTTATCATTCTGTTACTGTTATAGAGGAAAATGTACCAGTTGGGAACCATGATCTGAATGTATATTGGATAGCTGAGGATGGAGATTTCAATTTTATTATTTATGATTGGTCTATAGTTGCCGTAGCTTATCCACTATCATAAACCTATCTTTGGATATATAGAAACCGTGCACTTCAATTGAGGCAGGGTTTCGTCTCTGCCCCTGTGCATACAATCTAGCCAAAAGTAAAATGTTGTAACTTCCACTTTCTGTATCTGTCCCTACTCCTGAACCGCTGGCAATTCGAGCAATACTCCTGCTTCCTGCCCCTGTCACCACTGGATTTAGGTAGCACGGCTCCACACCGTTTGCATGCCCTAGGTGTATCTTTGCGCTGCTGCTGTCGCTCCCTCTCAGCCCTGAACTGTTCGTACTGAAGTATGGCAGTCACAATCCTTAGGTCCTCAGTGCTGTAATAGCCATACTTCCCAATCAGCCCCAATTCAGTCAGTTTATTGACGTCCTGAACAGTTACAGGTCGGTAGGCTCCGGGTACTCTGGACCGGAACAACTGGACGAATTTGTCAGGGCTGAGAATGAGTTGGCGCAAGTCTTATCACCTTAATTCACTGCTACCAGTTCTTCCTCTTCGTAGGGCATGAAGTCAGCCCGAGTTTTCTTTGGGCCGAAACGTACTTCTTCGAATCTACCTTCACGACACAATCCAGCTGCGGTTTCGTCTGCAACTCTTTGGTCACGAAAGTTTTTTACTGTAAGGTAGAGTGTTTCCAGCGCATCCCGGTATTTAGTACCAGGCATGGCTTTTTCATAGATGTAATGGGCATCTTTTAAGGCCCTCTTTAACCTAACTCCCGGCTCTGTATCCACCCGCATACCTTTGGCTTCTGCCTGTAGAGAATCTCTGAGCTTGTCCATATCGATGCGGGATTTCCTGAAATCATTCAATTTGAACGATTTGCCATTGGCGTGTTCCAAGCCAGCAAAAATATCCCGCTCTTCCGGTTTAGCCCTGTTAGAAATGCCACCCCAGGAAAGATATTCCTTTGCCAAGTCCATCCTGCGCCATGCTGTAGGCTGCGTCATGCCACATTTAAACAAGTAAGCGTACCAACCCTTGTCTTCTCCTGGCCTCTTGCCTTTGAGGTTGATTTTGGCTCTCAGGAGCTCTAAGCCGCATTTCACTTGTGCGTCCAGCTTCTTGCCTTCCAGCATCTTCACTCTTTCGACACTTTCCTTGGCATTGAAAGGATGTCGCCAGTGCCGTTCTGGGTCGTGTGCCGATGTTTCACTGTTTATTTGATTGTCCATCTGTATCTCCTTCTATATTAGTGTTTACTTGATAACCATTGCTTGAGGCATGCCCACCCACAGAAGCTGTAGAAGTATGGGCGTTCAAACTTGATTTCCTTTACTACCAACCACCCAATAGAATCGGCCTTGTCTATGTTCCGGCTCTCCTTACGGCAGTTGTCACAATTCCAAACTATTAGCCTTGGCATATTGCCCTCCTACACAAATATTTGATAAACGAATAAAGCGAACCATTTCGGTTGTTTCGTTTATTTCGTATTTTCGAATTATTCATTTATTCATTATTTATATATATTTGACTAAAGATTTTTTTTGTAGAATGTATCTAGCCTTGGAAAATATGGATGACGCATATAACAAGCCTTGTGGCTCTTATCATGCGGATCAATCTTTTTTTCGAGGCATTTTTGCTCGACAAGCTCGTCCAAAGCCGCTCGTATCCTGTTGCGTGGTAGGTCTTCCTGTAATCCGTCGTAAATGGTCTTAACGGTTTGTTTGGTTGTACTGTCTGGAAACATTCCGAAAACCTCCTTGGCATCGCTGTTGGGCATTTGCGGTATCGAGTCAAGCGGTAGGATGACAGCCAAGTTCTTGTCGGGATCTTCAATCAGTTCAACCCCTATTGGTCCCTCTATGCCAAATGAAAAGCGCCTTGGTTCTGGTTTAATCATAAAAATGGTTTGACCAGGAATAGGTATTTTCTGGATGACCAGAACCGAATCGCTACTAGAGACCAGCATAGTGCTATTTAGCGCTGCACCAAGCAGGTTGGCTGAATTAAGGTCGATGGGTTTTTTCGATGACAAATGGTGCACCAGAACAACAGTCGCCCCAGCATCCCGGATTTCACTTACGAAACTCATGGCTTCTGACGCCCCCGACGTTGTGTCAAGGTTTTTCCCAGCCATGACCTTCACTAAGCAGTCGATGATTACCAGTACATTATTACCCTGGGCACATAGTTGCTTTACCTTCGTAATGAGGTTCTTTCGATCGTTATCGTTATACAGACGAAATCCGGTCATTGAGCGTAGATCTATGGGCAATGAACTCAGTGGTGTTCCTGCCGCTAGCCTATTCAGCCGTTCCTCGAAGATATCCGTGGGTGTATCTTCGTCAATGTAAATGACATGACTACGCTGAACATCGTATTTATCGACGTATTTTTCACCTGTTGCAACAGCTATAGCCAGCAGTGCAACCAACCAGGATTTCCCGTTACCGGGTTGCCCTAATAACAATAGAATTTGTGCCATACGTATTATTCCTTGCACCAACCAAATATTCATTTACCCTTCCTTTTATTGGCATCTTGCCTTTTTATTGAGAAATTAACGACTTGCGTGTTCTGTGTTTACTTCTGTGTTTTCATGCCTAATTCCTCCATATGTATTAAAAATTTAATTGGTAAGATTACAGTTCTATAACCAGGAACAGAGTTTGCCGGGCATTGATTTTTACGATGTCGGCGAGGAGTGGGGTGAATCCACACCCACCTTTGAACAGTATACCGCCGATCTTAAAATTATGGGCGGCGATGCTGATGTGGATTCGTTTCTCAAAGCCACCCGCTCCAATATCCAGGACCTCGAGGCGGCCGTAATCGAACTCAAAGCCAAGGCTTTGAAACACAAGTTTGAGGAGGCGTTCGTATACGGTGACTCATCTGCAGATACCAAACAGTTCGACGGTTTGAAAAAACTGCTGGATACCGCCGCTCCCAGCGGACAGGTCATCAGCATGGGCGATACCGGAGCAACGCTTACCCTGGACAAGATGGACGAGTTGATCGATGCCATCAAGGGTGGCAAGCCGGACATGCTGGTCATGAGCCGGCGTTCCCGGCGCAAGATGAATGCCCTGGTGAGAAACTCCGGCGGTATGATAGAGACAGACCGGGACTTGTGGGGTAATTTTATCCAGCTGTGGAACGGGATTCCCATAGGTATTAACGACTGTATTAAAGATACCCACGAATTGACCGCGGGTGGCGAAACCGGTTCCACCGGTGGAGATTGCTCTACCATTTATGCGCTGCAGTTCGGCGAAGACGGGCTGTGCGGACTTACCAGCCCCGGATTTGTGCAGGTGGAATCAGTGGGTGCTTTGGAATCCAAGGATGCAACCCGTACCCGTGTCAAGTGGTACTGCGCCATGGCGCTGTTTTCCCGCCTGAAAGCCGCGGCGCTTATCGGTGTTCAGGACTAAAAATTAAAAAGCAGGCTGCCACGCGTTATTAATGGATACAACAAATTCTTAAACAGTAGCGCCGAACACGAACAAGATACGTATTTTAATTTATACACAACGCGTGGCAGCCTGCTCTCGTTTACTAGCTTTGCTAAAGCGGTACGAATGGGGGCGGGCGATCCGGTTGCGCTGAGCGCCCGTCTTGCCATCGACCGGTTGCATGAGACCTTCAGCCGGGCTGTGAAATTGTTGACAGGAATGAACGTTTCTTGATACACTTCATCGTACCCACTCTACGCGGCCCCGTGGTGTAGCGGTCTAACATGCCACCCTGTCACGGTGGAGATCGCGGGTTCAAATCCCGCCGGGGTCGCCACTTTTTTATTCACCCTTTTCAAATGCCCTTGAGCGCATTCTTTTACCGATAATATGAATATTATGTTAACCATAATATTTTGAATTAATACTTTGTAATCGGGCATGAGGGTATTGAAAAGAAGAGATTGCAAGAGAATTAAAAACTCTTCAGGCGGCGGCGGAGCCTTTAAAGACCCCTGTCAAAATTAGATTGTCTGAAAATTGCTTTGACACTGCCGGCAGCCTGTGAGATACTGAACATGCTCCAAGTAGCCGAGCATTTAGGACCACCAACCGGGGAGCTTCCTGAGTAAGTACCACAACCGTGGCTCCGAAAGGGTCAACCGGATGGTTCAGTTCAAAGAAGCAAAGGTTACTTGGAGCGTTTTTATTGTGTTTGCTCTACCAGGGGAGCGGCATCGCTCAGAATGACCGGCACCCCGATAAAGGGCAAGTTGCGGTACTCTTCCTGGTAATCCAGCCCGTAGCCAACTACGAATTCATCAGGTATTTCAAAACCCCGGTAGCGTATATCAACATCCACCAGGCGGCGTGCTTTGCGGTCCAGCAGAGTGCACACCTCAAGGCTGGAGGGTTGACTGCCTTTAAGATGGCCGAGTATGTAGCTCAGGGTCATTCCCGTATCAACAATATCTTCTATCAGAAGTACATGCCGCCCTTTGAGGTCGAGGTCGGCATCCTTGGTGATTTTAACGCCTTTGCCCGGTTTTCCGGTATAGCGTGAAAGCGCCATGAAGTCCATATCCATGGGTACGCTTATCTGGCGGATAAGGTCAGCCATAAAGCAAATAAAGCCCCGCTGAACTCCAAGCAGAACAGGGCATATGTCTACGTAATCGGCAGAAATTTCCCGGGCGAGTTCTTCCACCCGCTCCTTGATTTGCTCCTGGGTATAAAGAACCTGGCGGATGCCGTGCGCCCGCGACTGGCCGAGCGGCCCGGCGCCGTACTTGGCCAGCAGGCGGTCATAATTGTTTTTGTTCAGAAGGGTGATCTTGACTTCGGGGTAAAGCTCCCGCAGACGGCGGATTTTGCGGTTCTTGTAAGTTATCAGGCTTTGTTTGAGGGTGGTAACTTCGACATATAGATCAAGGGCAGGCAGGTAGAAATCCGGGCTGAACATTTCGGTAATGCGGTTGCCTGTTTTTTCCAGCACGAAAGAACGCGGCTCGTAAACCCATTCGATATTGTAAAAATCGAGCAGCCCGGCGAATTCTGCTTCCGAAGGATGGGCAAAGTCGGGTGCTTGTATATGGCGCAGAGCCCCCGCGCCCGGATGATTTTCCGAAGGTGGCACTGGTTCCATTTCAGATGAAAGCAGCAGTGAGATGATATCCGCCATCTGCTCTATAAATTTGATATCGGCGCTTGAAAAAGTGCGGCTGCCTTTGTAATATGCCCTCAAGGAACCGCTTGCGTTTCCTTTTATTCTTACCGGAGCTCCGGCCATCGCGTTAATCAGGGCACGTTCAGCCAGTTCGCGGAACTGTATCCTGGAATCGTTGTGAATGTCGTTGATTACGACGGTCCGGTTGCTGCTCAACTCATCCAGGCTTTTTTCGCGGTCGAGCGGGCCCTTCTGCAGATAATATTTCGGCAGCCTGAAAGAAGCGGAATGAATAAGCCTGGTTCGGGTGCTGTCCAGCATGATAAGCGATGCGCCTCCATCCAGGGTTTCGGCGGTGGTTTTTACGATATGGTTAAGCTTGTCGCCGAGTTCGAAACCGGAGGCGGCGACGTTCAGGGCTTGTGTTACGGCTGAGGTGTAATCCGGTTGTTTCATCGCGTTCCTGTTTTAACCCTTGATTACTCCCAGTGGACGGGTTCTTAATACTTTATCGGAAAGGCCGGCGCCGTGGGCAACCTCGATAACTTCGGAGATGTCCTTATAGGCGCCTGAAGCTTCTTCGGCGAGGCCGGAAATGCTGCCGGCCCTTACTACGATACCCCGGCGAGCCAGTGAAGCGGCAAAATCGCGGCCATCGATTGTTTTTTTGGCGGCAATGCGGCTCTTGAGCCTGCCGGCACCGTGGCAGGTTGAACCGAAGGATTCGTCCATGGCTCTTTGGGTACCGACCATAACAAAGGAATACCGGCCCATATCCCCGGGAATTAAAACCGGCTGGCCGACAGAGGCATATCTGGCGGGCAAATCCGGATGGTGAGCCGGGAAAGCCCGGGTAGCTCCCTTGCGGTGAACACACAGTTGTATTTTACTGCCTTCCCAAATATGGGTTTCCAGCTTGGCAATGTTATGGGCCACATCCCAGAGGAGTTCCAGCCCCAGTGAATCGAGTGTGGCGCCCATGATTTTTACGAAAGCTTGCCTGGTCCAGTGGGTTATCATTTGCCGGTTGGCCCAGGCATAATTGGCGGCGCATCTCATGGCGGCAAGGTAATCTTTGCCTTCGGGTGAGTTGACAGGGCAGCAGGCCAGCTGGCGGTCGGGAACGGTTATGTCATACTTGGCCATAGCCCCAAGCATGGTTTTGATATAATCATCGGCTACCTGGTGGCCCAGCCCGCGCGACCCGGTGTGAATCCAGACAACTACCTGGCCGGAGCGCTCGATACCCATTACCCGGGCAATATCCGGAGCATATATTTCATCGACCGCCGCAATTTCTACGAAGTGGTTACCCGAACCCAGCGTACCCAGCTGGTTGGCTCCCCTGTCTTTGGCAAGGCTGCTTACACATCCGGCGCCACGTCCGCTAAACCGCCCGGATTCTTCGGTGCAGGCAAGATCCTCGGGTTTACCAAAGTTGTGTTCGACAGCCCAGTGCGAACCACCTTCGAGTACACTGTCAATTTCTCTGGCGTTTAGATGGATTTTACCGGAAACCCCCAGGCCCGAAGGAATGGAAACATACAATTCATTCATTAACGCTTCGATTTTCGGCTGAAGTTCGGCAGAGTCGAGGTGGGTGGTAAGCAGGCGTACACCGCAGTTGATGTCAAAACCCACGCCTCCGGGCGAAATAACTCCGTTATCCAGTCTCATCGCAGCTACCCCGCCGATGGAGAAACCATAACCCCAGTGGACATCCGGCATGGCCAGGGAATGTCCGGTTATTCCCGGCAGGCAGGCCACGTTGGCAACCTGGCTGAGTACGTGCTCTTCGCTTATATGGGGCAGCATTTGCTCGGAAGCATAGATGATACCGGGAACCCGCATGCAGGCTGAATAGTTCTGTGGCAGCCGCCAGCGGAAGGCGTCGATTTGCTCAAGAACACCCCGTAGGTTTTTCAAATACTGCCTCTATACATCAAAAATAACCCGGACCGTGCCGGTACCGGCCTGAACCGAGAGCTTGTGGAAGGTAGCCGCTTTTATACCTGTTTTTATGATGTGGCGGTCCGGGTCGTACGTTTCGCCCCGGCACACGGCTGTAAGCCGGTTGGGGACGGCAAGCCCAACCTTAAAGCTCCTCAATATTATACCCTGAGTGTCAAAATAATACAGCAGCCGGTTCAGCCACTCGAACAGCAGGGTTTCCTGATTTTGCTCGTTAATGCAGATGGTAACCGATTGCCTGAGGCGGATCTTTCTCAGGTCGGTTATTATGGCAAACATACCGCGGGCGGCGCTGGCATAGGCTTCGCTCAAGTCCCTGCCGCGGGCGATCAGGCCGATGTCGGCGGTATGTTCTGTTAGTCTGTAACCTCTTGGCATGCTTTAAGGTATTTTACATGCAAAGGTCCGGCGACTCAATATATACCTTAAAAGCATTCACTTCTGGATGTTGCAGTCAGGTGTCGACCCGGCATGAAATGTGCCGGGTGTTTTCGTCCCAGAAGGAGGTGACGTAAAATGGCAGACAAACCGAAGCAGGGAGCTACCCCCGCCAAACCCGCAGCCGCCCCGGCCAGGCCAACAGCAGCTCCAGTCAAGCCCAAGGGAAAGTAAACCGTATTCAGAAAAAGCTAGCCCAAGAAGCGGCAATTAAATTGCCGCTTCTTCTTTTATCAAGATGCTTGATTGGAAACACGCAAAGAACTAAACTTTAATATGTAATCCTAACCGGTTCATCCGAAAAAGCGAGAGGTGACAAATGGCAACCTTAATACTTACCAGATCCGATGTGCTGGAACTGATTGAGATGGATTCGGTCATCCAGTCCGTCGAGGGAGCCTTCAGGGATTTATATAACGGGCTGGCCCAGATGCCTGCCAAGGTATATATAGCTGTCGGAAAAGGGGACTTCCGGGCGATGCCTGCGTCGCTTCCCGGGGCAGCAGGCATAAAATGGGTTAATGTCCATCCGGATAATCCGTGCCGGGGTATGCCGACAGTAATGGGGCTTTTGATATATTCCGATCCTGAAACCGGATATCCGCTGGCTATTATGGATGCTACCGAAATCACAGCCTACCGCACCGGGGCGGCTGCAGCCATCGCCGCCAGATATATGGCCCGGCCCGGTTCCTGTTCTTTGGGGCTGGTAGGCGCCGGCCGGCAGGCTTATACGCAGCTGGAAGCCCATAACGAGATATATTCCTTCAACGAAATATTTGTGTTCGATATCGACAGGGGCAGAGCAGAGGCTTTGGTAAAGGCTTATCCACAACTTCCCGTAGCCTTCAAACAGCTTGAAGAGGTTTGCAGCTGTGATATTATTTGCACTACTACACCTGCCAGAAGGCCTGTAGTCAAACTGGATATGTTAAGGCCCGGCGTCCACATTAATGCCGTGGGAGCCGATGCTTGCGGCAAACAGGAGCTTGAGCCGGAAATCCTGCAGGCTGGCCGCGTCGTGGTCGATGACCCCAATCAATCGATAAAAGCCGGTGAAATCAATGTAGCAGTGAGCCAGGGGTTATTCAGGCCCGAGCAGATCGCTGCAACATTGAGCGAGGTAATTGCCGGAGTAAAACCCGGCCGGGAAAATGAAAAGCAGATTACAATTTTTGACTCGACCGGCATCGCCATTCAGGACATTGCCGTAGCCCGGTCAGTTTACCAGAAGGCTAAACACGCTGCTGGCAAGCGTTACCTGGAAATCCGGCTGGTGGATTGACAGGCTTCAAAGCCCTTCTGCCTGAGTTCCGGCAGCATGGTTGTGGTTGGTTTGCCAAATCAAAGCCACTCCCACGGCAGTGACCAGGGTATTACGCAGTATCAAGAATATTACGGCAGGTTGTTCAAGGTTCATCAGCTGCCCGTAATTATGCGGGTAAAGGTAGCTGCTCAACAACCCGATAATGCCGAAAGAAATCCAGGCAGGATGACGCAGGCGCCCGCTGACCAGCGGTACCAGCGGATAAAGCCATATTACAAACTGGGTGGAAAAAATCTTGGTACTTACCAGCAGTAAAGCGGTGATGCCCAGGCCGTATCCGATCAACGCCCGGGAACTTGTGCCTGTTTTGACAATATTTTTATAGTACAGCCAGTAACAGAAACATAAAATCGCTGCGGCCAGGTAGCTGGAAGCGGTAATCAAGAAATCCGACCCCGGAGCCTGCAAGTCCACCGAAGCCGGAGCCCGGATAACTTCGACGAACGTCAGCCCGAGCATATCCGCCAGCATGAGCAGTGAGGCATAACCCGATTCAAGCTGCAATCCACGGTCCGAATGGAAGCTGACAAAATCCCAGAAACCCGCCGGGCTGGCGATTAAAAAAGGCAACGAGAAAACCGTACCAGTCAGCACGAAGACTGCTAATCCTTTACACAGCGGGCGATATTCCCGCCTGTATAGATAGGGTATGGCAAACAGGGGAGCCAGTACCAACGGGTATATCTTGGCGAGTACGCCCAAAGCGAGCGCCAGCCACGCGGTTTTGTTCTTGCCGGCGATATAGAAATAAACAGCCGCCAGGCTCATAACCGCCGGTATAACATCGAAGCGGTTTATGACAATATCTCCCAGCAGGTAGAACGCCACTGTATAAATAAGTAAAGTTTTAAAGTGGGGCAATCCCGTTATCCGGGTAATGCGGCTCAGGAAAAACAGGCCGGCGATATCGAACGCTACCATGAGAACGGCAAAAACGTCGGCATAACCCATCAGATCAACAGAAAAAAGCCGGGGAATTGCCAGGAAGAGAAAAGCCAGAGGCGGATATTCGACTGAAAAATCCTGGTACGGGATGTTGCCGGTAAAAATTAAATCGGCATATTCGAAATACAGCTCTACATCCGGGTGAATTCTTATCTGGAAACTGGAAAAGTTGAGCCAGACAGTCAGGATGATGACATGCAGCAAGGCAAACAGCGCAAGCTGACGCCAGGCAGGTGTGAAAAATACTCGCAGCCGGTTAAGGATTATTGAAAAAGACATTTCGCCCCAAAAAAGTTTAAAGATATTTTAACCCGCCTGGCGAACTCAGGGCAACAGGCAGCTTGCATTGCATCTGCAGCGGCGCCCCGGAAGTTATGAGGCGGTGCCGCCGGCCAGTTTTTTCCAGAAGAACCGCCGGTGCCAGTTCTGCATTATGGTGATTGTTTTTCTGCCCACCAGCAGCATGAATGCACCGTTTGCCAGGGCATGCATGGTATCGAACCAAAGGCTGTTTGCCTGAGAGATTAAGAAAGTCTGCCAGGTAAGAGGATAAATGAGCGATGCCCAGAACCACAGGTTCATAATCACACCGAACACATATCCCCAGATAACCCCGAATACGGCAAGCATCCATATGTTCAGCTTCCTGGAACGAAACAACCCGGCAACGAAACCTGCCATTCCCCAGCCTAAAATCTGGAAAAGAGTCCACGGCCCATGCCCCAGAAAAAGATTGGAAACCAGGGCGGTAATGGCCCCGGTCATGAAACCTGCCATCGGACCGAATACATAACCGGTGCAGATGATGATGAAAGTTGCCGGCTGCACATTAGGTATCGGAGCAAACGGAATTCTTATTATGGCCGAAAGCGTGCCCATCATGGCGATGAGGGCAACCTCGCGCGAGCTGATTTGCCTGGATTCGAATTCAAAAAAGAAGGCAGCTATTGCCAGCATGGCGATAACAAAGGTGATGAGCCCCCAGTTGAATCCCCGACCTATCCAGTCCGGCGCCATCAGCGCAAACACGAGGGTGGCAACTGCTGAAAGTGTCAAAAGCCCGGTCATCAGGTGGCTTCGATTCATCACAGAGCGCTTACAACCTCTTCAGCCGTCAGGATATCTGCCGGTACGCCGTATTTTTCGTAGGGTTGAATCAGGCGGTTTATCTGGGGTGAAAACATAAGCGCCCCGGACATTACATGGTGCTTATCACCATCTACTATAATCCTGCCCTCGCTCATGAGGATTACCCGGCAGGCAAATCTGGCAACAAGTTCCACGTCATGGGTGATAAGGATAACTGTTTTGGACTGCTGACGGTAATCGTCAAGAAGATGCATGAGTTCTATTTTAAGCCGGTCCTCGATACAGCGGGTAGGCTCGTCCAGAACCAGGATTTCGGGCTCGCCTGCCATTACAGCAGCCAGCGCCAGCCGCTGTTTTTCGCCGCCGCTTAACTCCCGGGGGTATCGATGTGCCAGGTGAGACAGGCCGAACTTGTCCAGCATTTGCTGGCTTATATGCTTAATTTCATTGCCATCCAGCCCCTTGTTTTTCAAGCCGAAGGCGATTTCTTCCTTGACACTGTCGGCAAAAAGATGCTCCTGGGGATTTTGAAATACCAGTCCCACGGATGCTGACATTTCGGCTGTGCTGGCACCAGTAATTTCTTTGCCCAGGATTTTGATTTTGCCTTTAGTGGGAGCAAGCAGCCGGTTCAACTGCTTGACAAGGGTGGTTTTGCCGGAAGCATTACGGCCCATTATAACCACAAGCTCACCCCGGCCGATACTCAGATTGATAGCTTTAAGCGCCGCCATCCCGCTTGGATAGGCGAAGCTTACGTTTTGCATTTCCACAGCCGGAGCTGAATGATTGTTATGTATAACGGGATAGACAGGCTTGAGGGCCTTTTTAAGCACCGTTTCGAAAACCTGACGGCCTTCCTTAACGGTGAAAGGAGGCCTGCCCGGTTCGATACCTTTATCTTTTAGCAGGCGGTGCAGGTTAATCAGAGGCGGCAGCCCTATGCCGTTGCGGAGGATTTCCCGCGTATAACGGTCCATGGCTTCTCGTACCGGTTTGTCGATAACCACCCGGCCTTCGTTAAGCAAAATAAACCTGTCGGCATATTGAATAATTCGTTCCAGCCGGTGTTCCACCACGATGATAGTAAGGCCAAGTTCGTCGTTCAAGCGGCTGAGGATGGAAAAAACATCGTCAGCTCCTTTGGGATCGAGTTCGGATGTAGGTTCATCCAGTACCAGTACCTGGGGGTGAAGGGCCAGGATGGAAGCGATGGCTACCCTTTGTTTTTCTCCGCCGGATAACTCGTTAAGGGGCCGGTGTCTTAAATGCGAAATTCCCATGGTATCCAGCGTCTCTTCCATGCGTTTGGCCATCAGGTCTTTTGCCAGGGACAGGTTTTCCATGCCGAAGCAAATTTCGTGCTCGACATCTGTGGTAACCATCTGGTTTTCCGGATCCTGGAAAACCATACCCACCCGGCTGGCCATGTTACCGGCGCCGGCTGACAGGGGGTCCAGTCCGGCGACTTCGATTGTACCGGACAAGGTTCCACCGTGAAAATGAGGCACCAGGCCGTTAAGCGTGCGGCAAAAAGTCGATTTGCCGGAACCGGAAGGGCCGGTAACCAGCACAAACTCACCCGGGTTTATCGAGAGGCAAATATCTACAAGTGCCGGTTTGGCTGCGCCGTTGTATTGAAAAGTTATCTTTTCAAGCTTTATCAAAATCCACCTCTTTTTTTAACCGGGCAGCGGGTATCAGGCCGATAAGCACGGCTAATATAGCCGCGGTTACAACCCAACCGTGAGGTGACATTACGAAACCGTTTAAAACTGGATAATATTGGAACTCAAACAGTCCTGTAACGGTACCGTAAATGGACGCAGCCAGCATCAGCAAAAAGCTTGCTATGATTACGCCGTCCAGGCGGCTGAAAGCGATACGGTGGTAAAAGGTGCGCCTGGTGGCACTGCCGAAAGCTCTGGCTTCCATGGCTTCGGCTATCTGGATTGTGCGCTCCAGGGAACTGGCAAGAAGGCTGAGCAATATGGATGAGCGACGCTGAATACGTTTCAGGATATTGCCCCGGTCCATTTCCAGGCCCCGGGATTTTTGAGCGTCCGCGATACGTCCGGCATCTTCCAGCAAAACGGGTACGAATCGAGTTGAAAGCGTAGTAAGCATGGCCGTTTTATATGGCAGTTTCATTTTCAGCATTACCATCAGCAGGTCATCCGGGTGAAGGATGAACGTCATAACGGCAAATGCGGATATTATTGCCAGAAGCCTTACCGCCATGAACACGCCGTATATCAGAGCTTCCAGGGTGAGATTCAAGGGCCCCAGGAGCGGCAGGTTTATTCCGGATTGCCATATCAAATGATTGCCGCCGGTGCTTGCCAGTGCATTGATGAGTACTACAATAATCCCCATCCAAACAGCAATACGAATAAAAACAAGCCATTCGCGATGTACTCCCGCGGCGAAAGCTATTGGTACTGTCGATAAGAATATCAGCCCGAGAACGAGCGGGTGATCTATGATCATGGCCATGATGACGATACTTAACGCCCAGGCCAGTTTTACTACGGGGTTTAGCCCGTGTATTGCAGTCGTCCTTTCGCGATAGCTGAAATTTAGAAGCGGCATAATATAGTAGAATTATGCCTCAGAATTAGCCGTTTGACAACTGCAGTTTAAATAAAACAGTTTTACTGGACTTTGCGTTATGCCGTTAAATGGGAAAATGACCGGTACGGCCGGCTATTTGTTGTGGGCGCCCGCCCGGTTAGCGCTTTTAAGCATAACCGAGAAGGTAGGCCTCGTTTGTTCCGCTTCTTTAGATGGGGTTACCTTTTCTATATAAGCCATATCCTGCAATACGGCGCTTACGTCCAGATGCTGCTTGAGGCAGATGATAATCAGGGGTTTATCAACTCTGGAAAGCAGTTCAACCTTGTCCACCTGAGGCAGTTGTTCCAGGTGCTGGATTAGCTGCATCACGATGTTGATATCCAGAGGCGGAATTATCTCGATTCCGACTTCTCCACGGCATTTTTCGGGACCTTTGTAAAGCGGCAGTTTATGCATATCCTGGTTTTCTTCACCGGAGAAGAAATTGGCCAGTAGAGCTTCAGCCTGGTCGGTGTCCTGGATCCCGTTAGAATTATATTTCGATGAAGGGTCATCGAGTGCTTCGGCAACACGTGATATTTGACGGGCCATTTCCTTTAGCTGTGTTACGGCTTGCTTATAAGCGGCATCAGCTTCACAACGGGCCTTTTCCAGCGTTTCACGGGCCGCCATTTCGGCATCAGCTTTTATATCCCTGGCGATGGTATCAGCGTCAACAACCGTCTTTTCCGCCAGGCGAGTTAACGAAGCCAGATGCCCCTCCTTGCGTTTTAAGACATCTATCTCTCCGGTCAGTTCCTGACAATGGCAGGTGAGTTTGGCGAGTATCCGGGCAACCTCTTCCCGGCTCAAGCCGTTTTTATCCAGTGAAAATTCGTAACCTTCAACAGTGACTTTTTCTTTGTTATCGGTCATATTAGTTTCCCTGTTCGAATGTTTTAACCCCTTAAGTGGTAAGGTAAAAGGAGGATTGGTTAAAAGGATAAAACTTAATCATAATCAAAGCAATGGCTAGATAGTACCGTTTGGCCGAGAAAATAGTACTTATTATTATGTAAAGCATTTGAATTGGTTAACATCACCAAATTCGGAATTATTTGAAGCAGTTTACCGACATTATGTAATATTAATACTTGTGTGACGGCCTTGCTGTCAACTGAATATGTAGCAATACAAGTTATAGGAATAGTACGCCAGTACTGCAATAAAGTTGAAAATTAATCTTCGAGCGGCTCGGCGCCAAACAATTCCGGGTACATCTTTTGAACGCAATCCGGACACAATCCATGAGTAAATTCAGCCAGGGTCCTGGCTTCGATGTATTGTTCGACATGTTCCCAGAAGCCTTCGTCATCCCGGATTTTTTTACAGGCGGCACAAATAGGTATTAAACCGCGCAACGTCCTGACTTCCGAAAGCGCCTGCTTGAGAGCGATGGTGAGTTCGCGCCGCTCGGCTTCCATTTTCGCCTTGTAAAGAGCGATATCTACTCCAATGCGGATGTCGGCTTCGGTAAACGGTTTGGCAATATATCCGTAAGGCTCGGATTTTTTTGCCTCCAAAAGGGTAGAGTCATCGGTAAAAGCCGTCAAAAATATAACCGGAATATCCAAATCCTGCTTAATAACGGCGGCAACATCGGTGCCGCTTTTTTTACCTTTAAGAACAATATCCATCAGAACCAGGTCCGGTTGAGTAGCCTTGATTTGCTTTAAAGCGTCCTCTCCGGAAGCTGACACGCCCACAACGTCATAACCTAGTTTTTCCAGGCTTTGTTCAATATCGCCGGCGGTTATAGCTTCGTCTTCAACAACGTATATTTTTGCTTTCACTATTCAGCTCCTCCTGTGTTTGCTTTAAATGTTATAACGAATTCGGTTCCGTGTTTTCGGTCCAGTACAAGTTTACCATCTAACTGGTGTTCCGCCAAACTTCTTACCAGCCGCAAGCCCATTGAACGGCATTGATCGATATCTATCTCTTCAGGGATACCTTTTCCATCATCACTAACCTTGAGCACTATTCCATTTGCGCCTTTTTTCTTCACGGCTATCGAAATAGTGCCTTTTTCCCCCGGGGTAAATGCGTACTTGAGAGAATTTACCAGGAGTTCATTGACGATAAGGCCGCATGGAATAGCCTGGTCGACATTTAATCTGATATTATTGGCTTGGATAGCTATCGTAATCAGCGAGGGTTTAACCGCATACGAACGAACCAGGTCTACAGCCATTTCTTTGAGGTATTGGCCGAAATCTATATCAGCCAGGTTGCCTGACTGGTATAGCTTATTATAGACAAGAGACATGGCTTTTATCCGATCCTGCCCTTCTTGTAGTATGTTTTGAGAGGCGATATCCTTAACCGCAGATGCCTGCAATCTTAACAGGCTGGAAATCACCTGCATGTTGTTTTTAACCCGGTGGTGTACTTCTTTGAGCAGGAGCTCCTTTTCTTTGAGAGATGACCTTATTCTTTCTTCGGCCTGCTTTCTTTCCGTTATGTCCTGAACGGCGCCGTATACCTTACTGCACCGGCCGTTTTTTTGCTCCACTCTGCCAATGATGTGAAGCCATTTTGCCGTACCGGCACCGGTTTCAAATTCCAGCTCGAGGTCGAAAGGCTTGCAGCGTTCTATCGATAGCTTGACAGCATCTTCAAAACTTTTCCTCGAAACCGGGTTGAATAAGGCTGTCCAGTCTTTTATTGAAGCTGTATTATCAGGCATGGTTTCGGTAATGTTATATAATTCCCCTGTCCATTTTAGCCTGTTACTGGCAATTTCAAGCTCCCATCCGCCAACTCCGGCCACCCAGCCCGTGGTATTGAGAAGGCGCTGGTTCTGGCTAAGCTCAGCGGTAGCCTTCTCTCTTTCCAGGGCAGTAGAAACGATACCAGCTACAATTTGCAGGATCGCAATATCCTCGTGGTTGCGTTGTCTCAAGCTTACAGTATCATTAATGCCGATATACCCGTAGAGTTCACCATTTACATGGAGGGGTAATGCCAGGCCGGATTTTGCTCCCCCGGCCTGCAGGATTACTTTTTCGCAGGTTGAACCATCCGGCAATTTTTCCACGTCATCCAGCCTGAGAGTTTGCCCCTGTTTAAGTAGTTGCAGGTCCAATGAGAGAGGGTTTAACTGCATGCCCTGGAAATTATTTATTTGGGCGGCTGAGTGTTCGGAGCACCATTCGTGAGTATTGTCGACAACGGAAAAATCATCCCGGAAACGGTTGAGGTAACAGCGGTCGGCGCCGGTTAGCCTGCCTATCGCGTCCAGAGAATCGTTGATAGCATCATCGATACTGGCCCCACCTACAAACCCTGATGCTATGAACGATATAGTCCTCTCGAACATCATCCGTTTGTTGATTTCCTGTTCGGCAAGTTTGCGTTCTGTTATATCATGAGAGATGCCGATAAAACCGATCAGCTTGCCTGTGGCGTCCGTCAGGCTTGATTTTTTGATATCAACCCATATCTGCTGGCCGTTTTTGCGCCGGGCAATTACATCTACTCGTATGTCTCCTCCGGCTAACAGGGAAGGGTTGGTATTATCCAGCATTCTCGTATCCGGGTAGGGGTAAAGCATGGCCGGGGCTCTACCCGTGACCTCATCAGCGGTGTACCCGTACAGTTGTTGTGCTCCATGGTTCCAGTAGATAATTTTACCCCCTGTATCGGTAACAATGACCGAATCCCGGACGTTGGCCAGGATATCGGCGTGAAATGAAAGGTCATTCAAGGCGGTTTGCAACACAGAAATATCCTGAAACAGGCCGAGTGTGTATATCTTGTTGTTAATGGTAATATTGCTGGCCCTGATTTCAACAGGAACAGCCGTACCATCTTTGCGTAAAACTTCACCCTGGTAATCGGCCAGGCGGCCCTTCAATATATGCCCTTGAAACCGCCGGGTGTATTCAAGTGAAGTTCCTGTCGGATGAAGTTCAGATTGATGCCGGCCGATTATTTCATCCCGGGTTCTGCCCAGCAGTTCTTCGGCGCGGTTGTTGGCGTCGATGATTATGCCGGTTTCAGAATCTGCCAGAAAAGCCGCGTCATTGAGGTTTTCAAATAAGGAGCGATAGCGCTGTTCCTCCTGTTCTAGTTTTTCAAGCGTCGAACTGTTCTTAAGGGCTATGGATGCGATTTCACCAAAAAGAGAGGCTTGCCTGGCGTCCCGTCGGGTAAACCCTCCGGGCTTATTCGCCAGGCCGATAACACCTACCGTTATATTTTCGATTACGAGGGGAGCGAACAATACATTATCAAGGTGCATGTGCCCTGCCGGTAAAAAATCAACCCACTGGCTTTGAGGAAAACTATTTTCATATACAGTTTTTCCATTACTATAACTTTTGGCTCTTAGCCCTCGAATCGGCATTGGCAGCCCGGGGTCTACATTGCAGGGTTGTTTGCCGCTGTCAAGAAATAAAACTTCATTTTCTGATCCATCCGAATTAAGCAGTGCAACGTAGCCTCCTGTAGCGCCTATTAACTGCTTGCACTCGTTGAATATGTGTCTGGCAGCATCTGCAAAGCTGGTATGCTGCAGCACTGCCCGGGAACTCAACATCAGGGCTTCATTTTCAGCCTGGAGAAGCTTTATCCTTTCTCTGGCAGACTGGAGTTCCTTGAATAAATAACCGCTGTTGTCTGGATTGTTTGTGGCCATATTAACCCCTGGTAATTATCCGGTAAGCGTCAATTATCCCGGATGCGTGTTCTGCATTAACCGGGCATTATATTATTTTCTTCCTGTTGCCGGCTGGAAAAGGAGATAAAAATATCCACCATCTGTGGATCGAACTGAGTACCTTTGCCTTTGCCCAGTTCGTCCAGGGCTTCGTTCTGGTGCAGGGCCGCTCTATAAGGCCGCTGCGATGTCATTGCATCGTAGCTGTCAGCTACGGCAAGTATCCTGGCTCCCAGCGGGATTTCCTCTGCTTTCAATCCATCGGGGTACCCATTGCCGTCATATCTTTCATGATGGTGACGGACAATCGAGATTATTTCCTGGTTGTCTACCACCGGCTGAAGGATGCGTTCGCCTATTTCAGGATGAGTTTTTATATGCCGGAATTCCTCTTCGGTCAGTTTGCCGGGTTTGTTTAGCACGTTTTCCTTGATACCGATTTTCCCGATATCATGAACCATGCTGGCCAGCCGAATGGTTTCGGTTTGTATCGGATCAACCCCCAGCTGTTCTGAAATAGCCAGAGCGGATACGGTTACGCGGTTGGAATGGCCGCTGGTATATTCATCCCGGGCTTCCAGAGCATATGCCAGTGAGGTCATCGCATTAAAAAAAGACTGCCGGATTTTATCCGCCTGTTCCTCTACCTTTTCCTCCAGGTGCTCCTTGTACTCGAGGTTTTCCAGTTCCAGCCTTCTTTTTTCAAGCGCCCGGTAGATCGAGGATTCAAGATTGTTGAAATCGAATGGCTTGGTCAGGTAATCGTAAGCGCCTTCTTTCATACATTTGACAGCCAGCGAAGTATCGGCAAGGGCTGTTGCCATAATGACGGCAGTGTCAGGGCATTTTTCCTTAATAAGGGGAAGAAGCTCGCGGCCTGTCATGCCTGGCATGGATATATCAAGAAGAACCAGGCTATAACAGCGTTCCTCTATTTTTTCAAGGGCTTGATAGGCATCGCCAGCTTCGTCCCAGGTGTAACCCATTTTCGAAAGGTTTATTCCCAGTAGGGAGCGTATCCCGTTTTCATCATCAACAATTAGTAATCTATCGTTCATACTCGCTCGTTGCATAAATGAATCATATTTTATTGATAGTAGTTTCCTGTGGGCTGTTGTTGCCCAGGTAGGAATTAATGGCCATAAGGATGTCTGAAGTATTGAAAGGTTTGTTGATCACCAGAAACGGGCCATATTCCATAGCCTGTTTAAAGAGCTCGCTGTCAGGGTAACCGGTCATAATGGCAACCGGGGTTTGTTTATCCGTCCTTCGCAAACGGCCGAATACTTCCGCACCGTCCACCACGGGCATGGAAAGGTCTAAAAATACCAGATCGAAATTACTGTTATGCAGCCACTGAAGGGCTTGTTGACCGTTGCTGGCTGTAGTCAGGCGGTACAGGGGTTCATTCAATGCCGCGCAAAACAACTTGACTATAACTTCATCATCATCGGCAACCAGGATATTCAGAGGTTTGCCGGTAGTGCGAGTGTAAAGCCACCGGTCAATCTGGCTTTTATCGAACCTCAACTGGCGGCCTACTTTTATGGCAGGTATTTCCCCCCGGGATGCCATCCGGACGATGGTGGTCGGGTTGAACTTAAGATATTGAGCCAGTTCTTTAACGGTATATAATTCGCTCATCTCTTTAACGGCACGTGTTATTGTTATTAAGGATAACAGTAGCACACTTGAGAGTATTATTCAATATTTAGCTAATAAAAGCCTGTAATGAAAAAGCCATTATACCGGGTTAACCTGGATTACAAATCCTTTGTTATTCCAGTATCTGCTCAAGCTGAATGACATCATTGATTTTTACCCAGAGGCCATCATAGTCGATAAAGCCATCCCTTTTCATATTGGCCATTTCCCGGGAAAGAGAAGGCCTGGGAATACCCAGATAGTCAGCCAGTTCATTTCTTTTTAAGCCCAGCTTAAAATAACCATCGCCCCTTTGACGGAACTCTTCCAGCAGATAGCTGGAAAGTTTGCCTCTTATGCTTCTGGCGGATAAGTGTTCTATGGTCTTGGATAGCAGCAGCGCTTTGTCGGAAAGAATATTTAAGACGTTCATGATCAGGGAGGAGTGAGCTTGGCAGATGTTGGAACAATTGCCGAGTACCTTTTTGGCCGGCAGGAAAAAAAGGCAGCAATCTTCATGTGCAATGACCGTCATCGGCCATGTCTGGTTGTGGGAAAAGGCAACCATTTCCCCGAATATGTCTTTAGGGCCGAGGATTTCGAGTATTATCCGGTTGCCGGAAAAGGTTTCCCGGGTGAGGGCCACCGACCCGCATGCCACGATGCCGATACCGGTAAAAGGACTGCCGTTTAATGCTACTATTTCCCGGCCCTGATACTCTTTTTTAGCCGGTTTCAAACATTCGAGCATGGCATTCAGATTACTCTCAGGGATATCTTTGAACAAAGGAGATGATTTTAAGACGTTCAGCCACTGGTTGTACATTTGATCACCTTTCTTAGACAGTAACATTTGTTACCGCCTGGTGTTTTTCATTGTAGTATAGTTACCGCATTAACAGCAATAATTGCTTTAGTCAGGAGGAGTAAAATGTCAGACATGTTTTGTTTCCAGTGCGAACAGACAGCAGGTGGTAAAGGGTGCACCAGGGTTGGGGTATGCGGAAAAACCCCCGAAGTAGCCCGGGAGCAGGACGAGCTTACCTCGGCTCTGGTAGGTTTGGCCCGTGCCGCGACAGCCGGAAAACCGGGCGAAAACGCCGATGATCTGATGATGCAGGGTTTATTCATTACTCTGACCAATGTCAACTTTGACCCGGTGAGCATAAAAACATTTAAAGACAGCGTTGAGAAGGAAAAGATTGCCCTGGGTGGAGCAGAAAGCCTGGAACCTGACAGCCTGTTCAGCGGTGATGAAGATATTGTGTCTTTGCGCTCAACTTTGCTTTTCGGCCTTAGGGGAATGGCAGCCTATGCATGGCATGCTCATTTGCTTGGTAAAAACGACCAGAACGTTACTGCCATGTTGTACCGGGGCATGGCAGCTATCGGCGAAGAACACACCGCCGAAGAATGGCTCGAACTGATTATGGAACTGGGTCGGGTGAACCTTGAATGCATGGCATTGCTGGATGAAGCCCATACTTCAACGTTTGGCCATCCTGTACCCGTTGAAGTCAGCATGAAGGTTGAACAAGGTCCGTTTATTGTAGTGACAGGGCATGACCTTCTGGACTTAAAACAACTGCTTGAACAAACAATGAATAAGGGTATAAATATCTATACGCATGGCGAAATGCTGCCGGCGCATGGATATCCGGAATTAAAAAAATACAGCCACTTGAAAGGAAATTTCGGGACCGCCTGGCAGAACCAGCAGAAAGAATTTGCCAACCTGCCGGCACCGGTGGTCTATACCACGAACTGCCTGATGCCACCTAAGAGCTCATATTCGGACCGTATTTTTACAACTTCAGTGGTGGCATATCCCGGAATCAAACATCTTGAAGAAACAAACGGAATCAAAGATTTTTCCCCGGTAATAGACAAGGCCATCGAACTGAACGGTTGGTCCGAGGATAAATGGTTTACCGGAATCAACGGCGGTTCTCACCTGATGACCGGTTTCGGCCACAACGCGGTTATGGGGATTGCGGATAAACTGATTGATGCGGTCAAAGCCGGGAACATCTCGCACTTTTTCCTGGTCGGAGGTTGTGACGGCGCCAGGGCAGGCAGGAACTACTATACGGATTTCGTAAAGGCTGCCCCGAAGGATTCGGTGGTGCTGACGCTGGCATGCGGCAAATACCGCTTCAACGATTTGAACATTGGCCAGATTGGCGGTTTGCCACGGCTTGTCGATATGGGGCAGTGCAACGATGCTTATTCTGCTATTCAGGTGGCTTTGGCTCTGGCGGGGGCTTTCAATTGCTCCGTAAACGAACTGCCTCTTTCTCTGGTCATTTCATGGTACGAACAAAAGGCAGTGTGTATATTATTGACTCTGCTTTCACTTGGTATCAAAAACATTTACCTTGGTCCCAGCCTGCCGGCTTTCCTTTCGCCCAATGTAATAAACATTCTGGTCGAAAAATTCAACATAAGCCCGATTACCAGCCCTGAGGCGGACTTAAAAGCCATGGTCGGGGGCAAATAAGGGTTTGGAAGATTACGGACAAACAAGGAGACATAGCAATATGTTAAACAGGAAACTCATAGTTGTCCTGGCAGCAATTTTATCATCTGGAATCTCTGTCATTACCGGTTGTGGAAACCCGGATACCGAAAATAACAGTGCGGCAACTACCAACAGCCCCACCGCAGCTGTCACTAAACCGGTATCAACACAGCCGACGACTACGTTGCCTGTTGAAAAAATTGTCGTGGACCAGGAAGCGCTATATAAGGAATTTGAAGAAGATCTTCAGGCGGCTATGATAAAGTATGAAGGCAAGCGGCTGGTTTTTAAAAATGTCTTGATTGAAGATATGCCGTGGCTGTATAAAGGGGTTGGAACAGACTGGTACGTAATTAGTAGTTATGTAAAATATAAGACGATGTATCTGGACTATCTGAATGAGCTCCAGGTCAATTACATCGTGGATATAGAAGGGGAAGTATTCGGAATGCAGGCAAACCTTTTAATTATAGAAGACTGTGAGTACACGATAGTGGACGATTCCAACGGTGTTGAAATCCCGGATTACGTCTTCACCTTTTAGCCAGGATGTAAATACATATGGCCGCTGCCTTTTGCTTATGACAGCGGCCTTTTTTTAGATTACAATAGCCTGTCGATAATCTGGTTTAGCGCCTGCCGGTTGAATCCCCCGGAAGACATTAAGGTAATCTCTGGATCGATTGAACTTGTTGCATCCCCGGCTGACTGGCTGCCTGCGGCATCTTCCGGGGTAATGCCGGCCTCTTGAACCGGAATCCCTGTTGAGATGTCGGCCGTGGCGACAGAAGGGCCGGTTTCATCTGGGGGAATACCATGCAATTCTAAAGGTGGAAATGCCCTTACAGCTTCGTCCGGGATATCTTGCTGATACAGTACAATTGCGCCTCTGGTTGGTTTCAGGTGCTGCTGGTGTGACCTTACACGGCTGCCCTCTTCAGTATTAAAAATAGAGTATTGTGTAAAAGCGTCGATGGTCATTTCAGGGCGAAGCATGTATTCATAATCAGCAATCAGGTTAAGGTTTTGCGGTTTATCATCACAATATATCAATATATCAGGCCAGCGATTTGCCAGGTTAAAAACACAGGAAAGCTGTTTAAATGAAAGCCATTCTCTATCGGGTGTTCTCTGTTTGGCTACCAGGTAAGGTTCATCCGTATTGACAGGCGGGCTTCTTCGCATGGCAACGTATTTTTTCAATTTTGCCGAATAAAACACAATATCCGGCACAATAAAGGTATCCCACGTACCGGGTTCGAAGCTGAGCACTGAGGTATTAACAATATCCGGGACAGGTTCAACCCTGGCTCCCTGTTTGTAAAGCTCTTTCAGGGAGTTTATAGCATTGGGCTCCTTCTGTGGAACCCACATCAATTCGGAAGGTTCGAGCAGTTCCAGCAGCGCCAGAATTAGCCACAGGTTATAACCTTTGCGATATAAATCATTAAAAACCGAGGCGAACTCGTTATAGCATGCTTGAATGAATTCTTCTTCGTCCAGCTTGCCTTTTAAAAGGTTAAACAGCGGATTGTAAACAAGACGCATCAACCCATTCAAAGGATTATCCACCAACCATTTCAGCCTTGGATTCAGTTCGATCTCAGGCTGGATATCCATAATTGAAACGATATCTGCAGCTAGCTGACTGTATTCACGGCTCAGTTTTTCGGCCGCGGCCAGTTCGTTGTTGAAATTATCTTTTATATAGGCTTCTCGAGCCTGATCGAAGGCTGCGTAGAAGCCCGGGCGTACATCTGGCGGGATTACTGTCGTGGCGGGTTCGATTTTAATCGAAGGCCTAGATTCAACATAATCAGTCAGCAACCGGTATGCGGTTTTCCATCCCTGTACCATCATTTCCTCCGGGTATATTGATTTATCTGATATCGGCAAAGGCGGAAGGCGGCTGCTTATTCGTCAAAATATGTATAGTCAGCCCAGTCTATAACTTCCGGCGGCCTGTATTCGAATTCGTTCTGTATTGTCTGGACGAACCTGTCCTTCAGGCCGTTTATAAACAGCCAGGTGTTTGAAGGAACCCTGCCGCTGCCATCGCAGGTAGCGTCAGGTATATCTCCGGTCATTATTTCGATATGTACTTCGGTTTGGCCCCAGGCATCGATGCCGGTTCCGAATACGGTAGTGAAAGAAAGCTCTTTACCACTAAGCCCGTCAAGTTCCACCGGGCGGTACTGGGCATCAACTACCGGAGTCTGCCCCTCTTTGGATATATCTACCAGTGTAAGTTTTAGCCAGCCCTCGACCGGCTGATCGTCTTTATTGAAAAGAGTTATTTCTATATCGTAAAAATAGAGTATGTAAAGGCCGCAGGCATCCCGGGTGATGCGCCATTCGTGGGTATCATATTCAGTGATTTCAACATTTTGCATTCCCGGAGTTGTGGCCAGTATACCGGTGCCGTCGCAAACGGGGCAGGGAGCGGTAATTATGGAAGTGGCGGCCAAAAGCGGCACCACGGCAATAAAAACCAGTGTCCTGGGCTTGATTCCAGCCAGCTTTTGCAACATCTTCATCCTCCTCACGCTTTGTATCTCTACCTATATTTTACCCTGAAAAAAAATATTTGCAAACGTTTATCCTATTATTTACCGGGCGGGGTTATCCCCGCCCGGTAAAAGTCCTGTCTGCCTGATTGGATTCTAGGCGCAAGCCAGGATGGCTTTTTTAACCATGGCCTTGGCAAGCTGGATCATGTACTTGTTCTTGCCGATAGACAGGGTGCCGGTATCGGCTTCTTCAGCTGCCGCAGCAGCATTGGCTTCATTGATGGTTT
>Ga0209270_1000262_pt1 | contig 129376 bp, 111 predicted proteins | sample MTBAKSrepl1MetaG_FD_187456 | JGI IMG/M metagenome (GOLD analysis project Ga0209270, IMG submission 187456) | Enrichment culture microbial communities from Arthur Kill intertidal strait, New Jersey, USA, that are MTBE-degrading - MTBE-AKS1... | ecosystem: Environmental > Aquatic > Marine >...
CGCTTGTTCGCCTCGACAACGAAAAGTGAGGACCAACGTGCCATGCATGCACCGTTTTCATCTTAAAATAGACCGCATCCTATTGATGTGACAAGGTAATTTGTGGGGAAACCTCAGGGTCTGTCCCCTGTTATTCTCAAGGAACTATCAGTCGCTCTCCAGCCCGTTGTTATACCCATTCATTCCGCTCGAACCTTCGCTATAGACGCATCGATAGCCTCGGTGGAATCCAGACTCTCGTGCCACGCCTGACGGAACCATGTGTGCAGACGTTGTGTGTCGGCTCTAAATGCTCGAACAAGGGACAGCTTTGCGTATCTATGGAGTGATTCATCCTTGATAAGAAACGTAATCCTGACGAATACATTTTCGTAGGAAACATAAACCACTCCCACAAAAAAGATCGGCAAAATGCCGAGCGAAAATACTATTGGCAAAATCAAGGATCGCGCGTTACCAAGCGTAGCCACCTCGTCGTAGTTTGTTGTCGTCGCATAAACTGCGTAGGCCAAGACAACTAGACCGATCCCAACAACCAACCTACTCCCAAGCGTCTCGACTTTCTTGTATTCCTCGTGAAATCCACTATAGGCGACCAAGGCGCCGAGTACAGCAGTAAACGGCACGAACAGAAGTTCCGCGAAGAGCGGCATTCTGTATAGATTGACGAAGAAGTCGAGAAATACCGAGATAGAGAAATTACCTTTCATCTTCTCTTTGACATTTGCCGCGCCGTCGCTCACCTTCGCTGCAGAAGCGAGGCCAGCCAGGCCGGCGGAGAAGAACCAAAATACCGTCAATTTCAACTGCGATTCCGCCCATATACCCGCAACAGAGAGAATCCAAACGAACCCGACGAAGTAGATTGCAAATATAACCACGCTTACGACGATCTGTTTCGCAAAAGCGGCTCTAACGAGACTCGCCATTGACGAACGCACGTCCGGCTTGCTTGCCGCCCAAGCGATGAGCACGAACGCCCAAATGCACACCGCAATCTCACGGTTATCGAAACTTAGGAAGAACTCTCTCATCTATCCGACGTAACTCCACCCGACCGGTATAACGAATTGCTAACCCGCGCCACCTTTGGCCTTTTCGTGAGGCGCCGCATTGCTTTCCGGCGTCGGGTTAAGCGACTTGTTATCCAGTTTTCCCCAGACAGTATCGGCCGGCACCACATTCGGCCGGGAAAAGTGTTCATCGATGATCTTGAACATCAAGTGCTTGTGCAGCTTTCTTGCCCGCTTCTCGTGCTTTCCCTTCTTCTTTTCCTTTGATCTAAGGCGCGCGATATCTTTCAGTTCCGCGAGGTGCCGAAGGGCCGAATCCGCATACATTTCCTCTATCAATAACGGCCGCACCTCATTATTTACATGCGAAAGACCATCCATGTACCCGAGCACGCCATCACGCAAGTTATCCAGTTCGGCAAGATCGAATATCGGTTCTTTTCGGCTATTCGGACCGCTCGATTCAGTTCGTTTCTCGTCATAACTAGCCACGATCTTCATAATCGCGAATTTTGTACCTTCCCAAGACGCGCCACTGATGATGCCTCCAATGATCGCGAGAGCCACAAACTTATATATTTCGTCAAGCTCTGCGAGGCACGCCTTCGCGGTAATCTTCTGATGTTCATCAAACTGCCGCGAATAATAGTCAGCATATTGATATCCGTATCTAAGCGCTTTCTCAGAGAACCGAAATAGATCTCTATACTGAGCGTCGCTTAATGAATGACCGCATTCTGGACAATGGTGCCGCTCTCCTTGAGCGTCGAACACTGCAGCACACTCGAAACAAAGAATAACGTTCGGTGCCCACGGTTCTTCTTTGGACACCTCGCCAAACGCATCAAGAAACTCTGTTGTCACCATGACGACTCAACCGGATAACTATCATCTATGCATCGAAAGCGACGCTTTAAAAGACGCCTCTTTCCCCATATAACCCGGAAACACGACCGTAACCCGTTGTTTCCTCAACACACGCCTACACCAAACACCGCACCACCAACCCCAAAACAAAAAAGGCCCGCCCCGATCACCCGAAGCGAGCCCTTCCCGGTTCAACTCACGCTCTCCCTGCGCTTCAAATCCATTACCCCATCCCCAGGCTCACCTTCATCCCTTCATCCTACCCTCTTCAACCTTGGCGTCCTTGGCGTCTTGGCGGTGAAAATCAAATCACCCGCACTTCGACTCCCCGCAGTTCAGGCACGTCAGGCAGTTGTCCATGACGATCATGGCCTTGGTGTTGCACTTGGTGCAGAGCTGAGCGCCCTCGGGGAACTTCGCCTCCTCGGTGGACTCGTTCTGCTTGCTGAGCTTGCTCTCGTACTCGGCGCGCTTCTGCTCGATGAGTTTTTTCTGGTGCTCGTCGAGGCTGTCGTCCTTGAGCATGCCGATCTTCTTCAGGTGGGTCTCGATGACGTCCCCGATCTCGCTCACCAGCGAGGGGCAGAACTTGCCGCCCTTCTTGAAGTAGCCGCCGCGGGGGTCGAACACCGAGTGCATCTCCTCCACCAGGAAGGTGACGTCGCCGCCCTTGCGGAACACGGCGCTGATGATGCGGGTGAGGGCCACGATCCACTGGAAGTGGTCCATGTTCTTCGAGTTGATGAACACCTCGAAGGGGCGGCGATGCTCGTGCTCGGTGCCCTCGTTGAGGATGATGTCGTTGATGGTCACGTACAGCGCGTGCTCGGAGAGCGGCGTCTTGACCTTGTAGGTGGAGCCGATGAGGATGTCCGGGCGCTCGAGCTTCTCGTGCATGTGCACGATGTTGTCGGTCGCCTTCAGCTTCTTGGCCGCCGCGGCCGCCGCGGCCTCCTGGGCCCTGGCCGCCTCCTCTTCCTTGTTGGCCACCGCGTACTTGGCAATCTTCTTCTCGATCTTGATGGTCATGGTTCCTTTCTCCCGTGTCGGTCGGTCTTGTCGATGCTGCTGAGTGCCGGCCGGCACGTCAGAACTTGCCGTAGTAGCCTTCCTTGAGGGCGTCGTAGAGGTTGGCGGCGGTGTGGATCTCGCCGTCGTACTCGATCTCCTCGTTGCCCCTGGCCTCGATGACGGTGCCGTCCTCGAGGGTGAAGCGGTAGATGGTGCTTTCGAGGTCCTTCTCCTTCACCAGCACGCCCTGGAACGCCTCGGGGTTGAAGCGGAAGGTGGTGCAGCCCTTCAGCCCCTGCTCGTAGGCGTACATGTAGATGTCCTTGAAGTCGTCGAAGGGGTAGTCGGTGGGGACGTTCGCGGTCTTGGAGATGGAGGAGTCGATCCACTTCTGCGCCGCGGCCTGGACGTCCACGTGCTCCTTGGGGGAGATGTCCTCGGCGGTGATGAAGTACTCGGGCAGCACCTCCTCGGCCTGCTCCGAGTAGGGCATGGCGCGGGGGTTGACCAGCTCGCGGTAGGCGAGCAGCTCGAAGGAGAAGACGTCCACCTTCTCCTTGGACTTCTTGCCCTCGCGGATGACGTTGCGCGAGTAGTGGTGGGCGAAGCTCGGCTCGATGCCGTTGCTGGCGTTGTTGGCCAGGCTCAACGAGATGGTGCCGGTGGGGGCGATGGAGCTGTGGTGGGTGAAGCGCGCCCCGGTGGCGGCGAGCTTCTCCACCAGCTCCGGGGCCACCTCGGCCACCCGCTGCATGTAGCGGCTGTACTTCGCGTGCAGCACCCGGCCCTTGACCCTGTCGCCCGCCTTGTAGCCGTCCTTCACCATCTCCGGGCGGTGGGCCAGCATGGCGGCGGTGACCTCGAACTCCTGCTCCATGATGGGCGCCGGCCCCTTCTCCTCGGCCAGCTCCAGCGCCGCCTCCCAGCCCGTCAGGGCGAGCTCGCGGGTGACCCGCTCGGTGAACTCCAGCGAGTCGGGCGAGCCGTACTTCATGCCCAGCAGGGTCATGGTGGAGCCCAGCCCCAGGAAGCCCATGCCGTGGCGGCGCTTGCTCAGGATCTCGTCCACCTGCTCCTTGAGCGGCAGGCCGTTGATGTCCACCACGTTGTCGAGCATGCGGGTGAAGATGCCCACCACCTTGCGGTACTCGTCCCAGTCGAAGCGGGCCTTGTCGCTGAAGGGGTCGCGCACGAACTTGGTCAGGTTCACCGAGCCCAGCAGGCAGGCGCCGTAGGGCGGAAGCGGCTGTTCGCCGCAATTGTGGGCGTGCAGGCCATTGGCATCGAAGGCATTGACCCCGGGAACCTGCACGTCGTAGACCGGCTCCACGCCGTCGGCCTCCACCGCGGTCACCCGGGCGGTGAACCGCTCACGGTTGAGCGTGCGCCGGTAGCCGGACAGCAGCGCATCGAGGCGAGCGGCCTTGTCGGCGTCGGCAAAGCCCACTTCCGTGCGGAAGCGCAGGATGTTCTCACCGCTGATGACCAATTCGTGCTGGGCGCGCACGGCGTAGTGGGCCATTCCGCCGCGGCCATCGGGCAGGCTGCTGCGGCCCTCCGGGCGCCGATCGGCGTAGAGATGCGAGGCGATTCCCAGGCGCAGCAGCATGCGCTGCACCGCCTCCAACAGCGGCCGATCGGACTGGGCCAGGCGCAAGCTCACACCCTTGGCCTGGCTGCCCTGCACCGATCCATCGGCATCGAACAACCCGCGCAGGAAGCCCCGGTAGAAGTCGCTGGAGGCACTCTCCATGGCCGGCGTCACACCCTTGCTGCCCGGCGCCATGCCGAGATCCAGGGCGAGGCGACGCAGGGCGCCGAGGGCGAGACGGTGCTCGCCGCGGCCACGCACCGGGATCCAGCCGGCGAAGTCCGCGCGATGCGGGAGGGTACGGGCCGCGCGCAGCGCCTCGGCCATCACCGCCTCCACGCCCGTGCCGAGAAGTGACTGCGGACCGTTGACAGCCGCCGCGGGTTGCCAGACGGAGAGTACCGCCTTGTCCGCCTTGAGGGTGCCGTCTCCCACCAGCAGTCCGGTGAGATAGCCCTCTTCCCGGGTATGTGCGCCCGCCCACTCGGCGCCGGCGCGGTGATCGTTGAGCAGCACCCGGTCGCCGGCCCGCAGCTCACCGGCCGCGCACCACTCGGTCTCGGTGCGGTAGCGGGTGAAGCGGCTCACGCGCCGGACCCTGTGATCCGCGGTGAGGCGCAGTGCATGGCCCTCGGCCGTCTGCAGACGCACCACCGGCTTGGTCGCGGTCAGGAAGAAACCCTCGCTGCCGGAGACGTGATCGGCGCCGTCCAGCCGCGCGACGAAGGGGGTGCCGATGAGGTCCGCCACCTGGCGGGGACCGCTGGCGGTATGCACCCAGGTATCGGCGGTCACGCAGGGATTGGTCGCCCGGACGTTTTCGCAGAACCAGTTGTTGTTCATCTCGTTGACCTTGTCGATCAGGATGAACCCGGGCTCGGCGAAGTCGTAGGTGGCGGTCATGATCATGTCCCACAGCCGGCGGGCGGGGATGACCTTGTAGATGCGGCACGCCACCTTCCCCTCGCCGTTGACGTGGTAGGAGTTGGTGGTGGGCCACTCGCGCCAGATGACCTTGGAGGCGTCGCCGAGGTCCACGCCGTCGGCCTCGATCTCGCGGGCGGTCATGGGGAAGGCGAGCGGCCACTCGGCGCCGTGGCGCACCGCCTCCATGAACTCGCGGGTCACCAGCAGCGAGAGGTTGAACTGGCGCAGCCGGCCGTGCTCGCGCTTGGCGCGGATGAACTCCATCACGTCCGGGTGGCCCACGTCGAAGGTGGCCATCTGCGCCCCGCGGCGGCCGCCGGCGGAGGAGACGGTGAAGCACATCTTGTCGTAGATATCCATGAACGACAGCGGCCCGGAGGTGTAGGCGCCGGCCCCGCTCACGTAGGCGCCCTTGGGGCGCAGGGTGGAGAACTCGTAACCGATGCCGCAGCCCGCCTTCAGGGTCAGGCCCGCCTCGTGCACCTTCTCCAGGATGTCGTCCATGGAGTCGCGGATGGTGCCCGACACCGTGCAGTTGATGGTGGAGGTGGCGGGCTTGTGGGCCAGGGCGCCGGCGTTGGAGGTGATGCGCCCGGCGGGGATGGCCCCGCGGCGCAGCGCCCACAGGAACTTCTTGTACCACTCCTCCTGCTTCTCGGGCGTCTGCTCCACCTCGGCCAGCGCCTTCGCCACCCGCTTGTAGGTTTCGTCCACCGTGCGATCCACGGGCTTGCCGTCCTTGGTCTTCAGGCGGTACTTCTTGTCCCAGATGTCCTGGGAGGCGGGCTGGAAGGGGATGTCCATGTTCTCGTGGCTCGGGACGGCGTGCAGGTGCGCGGACTCCATGGGGCGTCTCTCCGTCATTATTCTTTAGACCATTGGGAGGGGTTGCAGCGGCATCCGACGCGCCGGACACCTGAAAAGCAAAACACAATATGTTGTGGTTGGGAGGTAAGGTTAGGCCCCAACAGGGGGGCTGTCAACCGGATTTCCCCCTATTGTCACAGATTGTTTTTTGTCAACTTTTCAATCAGTTAGATTGTATCTGTGAAGATATTCACGGTTTTTCAGGGGCTTATTGACAGAGCGGCGCCCCGATGTGCGGATACAACATATTGTAGTCCTAATATTCCGATTTTCAGCCGCTTGCGAAGGTTGGCGGGCGCTCACTTCCACCCCCGCCCAGCGCCCGGCCACACCCCTTGAAATCGTCCGGGCCGCGCCCATCTTGATGTCAGGCATGTACAACCAACCGGACTGACAGGAGGTAACACCATGACCATCGTCCGTTACGACCCCTGGGCGACCCTGAACCAGCTCCAGGAGGAGATGAACCGCCTGTTCAAGCGCGCGGGTGACGAGGACACCGGCACCGTGGTGACCAGCGACTGGGCGCCGCCGGTGGACATCAAGGAGGAGCAGGATCGCTTCGTGCTGCTGGCCGACGTGCCGGGGGTGGATCCGAAGGATATCGAGATCACCATGGAAAACGGCGTGCTCGCCATCCGCGGGGAGCGTAAGCTCGAGCCGGAGGAGGAGCGCAAGGGGTTCCACCGCATGGAGCGGGCCCGCGGCGTCTTCTACCGCCGCTTCGCCCTGCCGGACACGACGGATGCCGAGAAGATCGCCGCCAGCGGCCGCAACGGCGTGCTGGAGGTGGTGATTCCGAAGCAGGAGAAGGTCCAGCCGCGCAAGATCGTGGTGGAGGGCTGATCAGAACCCGCAGACGGCCCCGCCCCGGAGTCCGCTTCGGGCGGGGCCGGGGGAACTGATGGATGGAATACAAGGACTACTACAAGATTCTCGGCGTCGAACGCGGCGCATCCCGGGAGGAGATCAAGCGCGCCTTCCGCAAGCTGGCGCGCAAGTACCACCCGGATGTGAGCAAGGAGAAGGACGCCGAGGCGCGCTTCAAGGAGGTCAACGAGGCCAACGAGGTGCTCGGCGACCCCGAGAAGCGGCGCGCCTACGACCAACTCGGCAGCAGCTGGCGCTCGGGCCAGGAGTTCCGGCCGCCGCCGGGCTGGGAGAGCCGCACGGAGTTCCGCCACGGCTTCGGCGGGGCCGGGGGCGGCGCCGAGGAGTTCAGCGACTTCTTCGAGAGCCTGTTCGGCGGCGGCGGGCCGTTCGCCGGCGGCAGCCCCTTCGGCGGCCGCCGCGGCAGCGCCTTCCGCATGCCCGGCGAGGACCAGCAGGCCAAGCTGCTGCTGACCCTGGAGGAGGCCTACCAGGGCGTGACCCGGACCCTGTCGCTGCAGGTGCCCGAGGCCGACGCCCAAGGCCGGGTCACGGTGCGCAACCGCAAGCTGCAGGTGAAGATCCCGGCCGGTGCCACCGAGGGCCGGCAGATCCGCCTCGCCGGCCAGGGCAGCCCCGGCATGGGCGGCGGCCCGCGCGGGGACCTCTACCTCACGGTGGAGATCCAGCCCCACCCCTTCTATCGCACCGAGGGCAAGGACATCCACCTGGATCTGCCCGTGGCGCCGTGGGAAGCGGCCCTGGGCGCGAAGGTGACCGTCCCCACCCTGGGCGGCAAGGTGGATCTCGGCATCCCCGCCGGCTCCCAGTCGGGGCGCACCCTGCGCCTGAAGGGCCGCGGACTGCCGGGCCGGCCGGCCGGCGACCAGTATGTCCACCTGAAGATTCTCACGCCGCCGGCGGACTCGGAACGGCTGCGGGAGCTGTACCGGGAGCTGGAGAGCGCCGCGCCCTTCAACCCGCGGGCGAACCTCGGCGTCTGAGCCGCCGGCGCGGGCCCCGCACCGGGCTGAACCGGGGCGGGATGAAACTATTCCACACGATTGGTGTACTAACCGGGCAGCGGCCCCGGCAGGACAGTCCCGCGGGCCGGACCCGTCACTCGAACCATCCAGGAGGGAGACATGAGCACCCTGAATCAGCTGCGGCACGGTCTGGAACGGGCCTGGGACAGCCTCGCCGAGGGCTGGCGCCAGCTGCTCGACCACGCCAGCGACGCCCTCACCCGCTTCACCCCGGTGCGCCACGCCCAGGAGCTGGAGACCGCCGATGAACTGATCGCCGGCCGCGCCTCCCGCTGGGGCCTGCTGGCCGCCCAGGTGCAGGAGACCGACAAGGCGGTGGTGGTGCGGCTGGAGGCGCCGGGCCTGGAGCCGGAGGCGTTCGATATCAGCGTGGTGGACGACTACCTGGTGGTGCAGGGCGAGAAGCGCGTGCAGCGGGAGAGCCGGGAGGGCCGCTACACCCTCATGGAGTGCGCCTACGGCCGCTTCGAACGCGCCATCCCCCTGCCGGTGCCGGTGGACGAGGACGCCGCCCGCGCCAGCTACCGCCACGGCGTGCTGCGCATCGAGCTGCCGCGCCTGCGGGAAGCCGGTGCCCGGCGCATCCAGGTCAACGTGGACTGAGGGGGAGGAGCCATGGCATTACGACGGACCGCGACGCTCCTGCTGCTGCTGATTCTCGGCGCCGGGCTCCCCGCCGCGGCGGCCCTGCCCGCCGCCGTGGAGGGCCAGCCCCTGCCCACCCTCGCCCCCATGCTGGAGCGGGTCACCCCGGCGGTGGTGAACATCTCCACCGAAAGCCGGGTGCTGGTGCGGGACAACCCCCTGCTCAGCGATCCCTTCTTCCGCCACTTCTTCGATCTGCCCACCCGGCCGCGGGAGCGCACGGCCCAGAGCCTGGGCTCGGGAGTGATCGTGGACGCGGCCAAGGGCTACATCCTCACCAACCACCACGTGGTGGACAAGGCGGTGCAGATCACCGTCACCCTCAACGACGGGCGCCACTTCAGCGCCGAGCTGGTGGGGGCCGATCCCGAGTCCGACGTCGCCGTCATCAAGATCCCGGCCGAGGACCTCACCCAGTTGGCCATGTCCGACTCCGACGCGCTGCGGGTGGGGGACTTCGTGGTGGCCATCGGCAACCCCTTCGGGCTGGGCCAGACGGTCACCTCCGGCATCGTCAGCGCGCTGGGACGCAGCGGGCTCGGCATCGAGGGCTACGAGGACTTCATCCAGACCGACGCCTCCATCAACCCGGGCAACTCGGGCGGGGCGCTGGTGAACCTGCGCGGCGAACTGGTGGGGGTGAACACCGCCATCTTCTCCAAGTCGGGCGGCAACATGGGCATCGGCTTCGCCATCCCCAGCAACATGGCCCGGCTGGTGATGGAGCAGCTGCTGGAGTACGGCGAGGTGCAGCGCGGGCTGCTGGGCGTCAGCGCCCAGGACCTGACCGTGGAGCTGGCCCAGGCCTTCGGCATCAAGTCCGGCGGCGGCGCGGTGGTCATCGGCGTCACCGCCGGTTCGCCGGCGGAGAAGGCGGGGCTGAAGGTGGGGGACGTCATCCTCGCGCTGAACGGCACCCGCACCAACAGCGCCGGGGAGATGCGCAACAACCTCGGCCTGCTGCGCCCGGGCACCCGGGTGGAGATGCGGGTCTGGCGCGCCGGCCAGGAGTTCGACGCCACCGCCGTGATCGTCGAGCAGAGCGCCCTGCAGCAGGACGGCGGCGATCTCGACCCGCGGCTGAAGGGCGCCGTCCTCGACGAGTTCACCGCCGAGGACGGCTCCAGCCACCTCCGGGTGGAGGACGTGGCCGGGCAGAGCCCCGCCGCCGCCCTGGGCCTGCGCCCCGGCGACATCTTTCTCTCCGTCAACAACCAGGCCGTCACCGACATCGCCAGCCTCGGCCAGGCGCTCCAGCGCGACCCCCGTGGCATCCTCATGCGCCTGCAGCGGGGCAACGCCCTGCTGACCCTGCGGGTGCGGTGAAGGATAGTTACGAGTGACGAGTGGCAAGGCTGTAGGTGCAGATTCATCTGCTCGCCGGCGCCAGATGGACACGCCGCACCCCTCCCCCCAACCCCCTCCCGCAAGGGGAGGGGGCGCGGGGCGTGCCGCACCCAACCCTTCACGGTGACGGGTGATGCGTTGTGAGTGACGAGGCGGTAGGTGCAGATTCATCACCCCCGCCGGCGCCAGATGGACACGCCGCACCCCTCCCCCAACCCCCTCCCGCAAGGGGAGGGGGAGCAAGCCGTGCCGCATTCACGCACTCACGCACTCACGCATTCACCCACTCACGGATTTTTCCGGCCAGGCAGTGCTCACCCCCCCTCAGCCCCCTGCAAACACCAACAAAATTATACTTGACTAATTCAGTAGGCAATATTAGCCTTATGAGCGTATAAGCAGTTACTTGTTTACTGATGCAGGCAGCAACAGGAGGTAGTGACTATGTCCGGTCTGATTCCCAACTTCCCGCTGGACGGCGTGGTGACCATCAACCGCGTGATCCTCAAGCCGGAATACACGGTAGAGGACCTGGAGGAACGGGTGGCGATGCTGTGCGAGAACGTCAAGACCTACCACTCCGACACCGGCTTCATCGGCGGCTTCGTGGCGCTGAACAGCGGCGCCGTCTCCAACGAGGGCTCCACCATCGGCCAGGCCGTGGAGAACCCCCTGAAGGGCAAGGAGGCGCTGATCATCACCTTCTGGAAGAGCTTCGAGGAGCATGAGCGCTCCCACCGCTCCGACACCTTCCAGCCCCTGTTCCGCGAGGTGCTGGCGCTGTGCGAGAACGGCAACGAGGAGATCGCCTACGAGATGCTCTGGTCGGGCACCGCCTACGACCCCGAGGCCGCGAAGGCCGCCCGCGAGGCGAAGGAGAAGTACGCCGCCTGACCCCGGCAACCCTCCCTCCCGCCAGCAGACGCTGGCATTGCCCCCCTTGGCCGCCCGCCCCCGGGCGGCATTTTTTTGCCTATTGCCCTCAGATAGCGGCAATTATGCTGCAATTAACCGCCTGTTCGACGCAAAAGACATCTGGCATGAGGTGGAACCAAGCTGACTGGCTAGCGGCGCCGGGGAACCCTTGTAGCAGGGGCACCCCCACCGCGATTGGTTTTTGTTTGAATAGACAGGATTTTCATTCAGGGTTGAGGGGCTGCGGGTGCATGAGGGTTCTTGGGTTCTGGCCAGCGTCCCATCGCCCCGGGGGCGGGCCTCCCACAGGCCTCGGTCAGGCCGCCGGGGCTGGGGAACCCTTGCGGGAGGGGCGCCCCGCCGCGATTGAGCTTCTGGTTATAGACAGGATTTACAGGATTTCTCAGGATTGACAGGATTTTCCTTCAGGGTTGAGGGGCTGCGGGTGCATGAGGGTTCTTGGATTCTGGCCAGTACCCCATCGCCCCGGGGGCGGGCCTCCCACAGGCCTCGGCCGGACCGCCGGGGCCGGGGAACCCTCGTGGGAGGGGCGCCCCGCCGCGATCGGTTTTTGTCTGAATGGACAGGATCTACAGGATTTCTCTGGATTGACAGGATTTTCCTTCAGGGTTGTAGGGCTGCCGCTGGATGAGGGTTCGCAGGTCCTGGCCAGTACCCCATCGCCCCGGGGGCGGGCCTCCCACAGGCCTCGGTCAGGCCGCCGGGGCTGGGGAACCCTTGTGGGAGGGGCGCCCCGCCGCGATTCCCTTCACCCTTCACCCTTATCCTTTCTCCCTTGACCACCGAATCAGTCACGACGTCAGCTTGCGGTAGATGTCGGAGATGCGCAGGGGGAGCTTGGTGACGTCGTCGATGACGGTGTAGCCGGCGGGGCCGTACATGTGCTTGAGGTAGTCGGCGGCCTCGGTGTCGAGGGTGACGCAGTAGGCGTGGATGCCGTCGCGACGGGCCTCCATGAGGGCCTGGCGGGTGTCCTCGATGCCGTACTCGCCGCGGTAGCCGTCGAGATCCTCGGGCTTGCCGTCGGAGAGGGTGACCAGCACCCGGATGCGGGCGTCCACCCGGGCCAGCAACCCGCTCAGGTGGCGGATGGCGGTGCCCATGCGGGTGTAGTCCTTGGGTGCGATGCCCGCTATGCGCCGGTGCACGGTCTCGTCGTAGGCTTCGTCGAAGCGCTTGACCCGGAACACCTCGCAGCGGTTACGGGTCATGCCCGAGAAGCCGTAGATGGCGTAGCGGTCGCCGAGGCTCTCCAGGGCCTCGCACAGCAGCACCAGCGCCTCGCGCTCGGCGTCGTTGACCCAGCCCTTGGTGGAGCCGCTCATGTCCACCATGAACATCACCGCGATGTCCCGCTCCAGCCGGTGCATGCGGGTGTAGAGGCCCACCGGGCTCTCCTGCCCGGCGCGGGCGTCGGCGTAGGCGTCCACCACCGCGTCGATGTCCACGTCGTCGCCCTCGGGCTGGCGCTTGAGCAGCTTGTTCTCCCCGCGCAACACCTCGAAGGTGCGGCGGATGCTCTTCACCAGCCCCCGGTACTTGGCCTGGGCCGCGGGGAAGAACGCCTCCGGCCCCTGCTCCACGGTGAGCTCGCGCAACTGGCACCAGCCCTTGCGGTAGTGGCCCCGCTCCATGTCCCACTCGTCGTAGAAGAGCATGCCCTCGTTGCCGGCCATGCCGGAGCGGGCGCGGCGCTGGGCCTCCCGCTCCTCGTCCACCCGGTACTCGCCCTCGCCCGCGGCGTGGAGGTACTCGTCGGGAATCTCGCCCAGGTCCAGCAGGATGGAATTGATGAGGTTCTGCACCTCCTCCGGCGGCGCCACCGGCTTGTCCTCCAGGTAGAGCTCTACCCGCATGCCTCCCGGGCGGGCGGGGTCGGGCCGCTGGCGCAGCTCCAGCTTCATGGGCCGGCGCCCCGCCTCCCCCTCGTCGCCGCGGGCATCCCGGGTGCGCTCCTCCAGCTCCTGGCGCAGGCGCACCAGGGCGGTGGTCAGCTGCCGCTCCTCACGCTCGATGCGCGCGGCCATGACCGCGGCGGCCCGCTCGGGGCGGAGCTCGCCCTGGTAGCAGAGGGTCTCGGGCAGCACCGGCTGCTCCCACAGCCGCCGGACCCAGTCCAGGACATCCGCCGCGCCGGCCCCGGGCGCCGCCAGCGCCGCGGCCGCCCCGGCCCACGCGCCGGGCAGGGGACCGCCCCCCAGCGCCGCCTCCAGGGCGTCCATCTCGCGGGCCACGCCGGGCAGCTCGTGGCGCACCCGGGCATCCAGGCGCACCGCCTCCAGGCGGTGGAACAGGCGCAGGGCCCGGTCGGGATCGGGGTAGGCCGCCAGCGACTCCGCCAGCGGCAGGCGCCAGGTGCCGAAGCGGATCTGGGCCCACTGGTGGACGGCCATCGCCTTGTAGAGCTGGAAGTTCCGCTCCCGCGCGGGCAGCAGGTTGAGCAGCGGCGGCAGGTAGAGGGTCTCGGTGTCGGTGAAGGGGCGCTCGGACTCGTCGAGCTTCAGCACCCGGCCGCTGAGGCCGGTGACGAACCGCTCCATCACCCCGGCGATGTCCGCCAGCGCCACGCCGGTGTAGCGGGCGGCGCGGTCGGCGGCGAACTGCTCCACCTCGGCCAGGGCCCGGAACGCCACCGCGAGGCCCTTGCGGTCGTAGGCGTCGACGGCCTGCACCAGCCACTCCTCGACCCCCTCGGTGTCCATCAGCTCGAAGGCCCGGTCCACCCGCTCGGCGAACTGGAAGGCGAGCTCGAGGCTGGTGCGCGCCACCACCTTGATCCAGTGCAGCACGAAATCCTGCTGCACGCCCTCGAGGGAGGCGATGGCCAGCGCCGGGGCGACGGAGTGGCGCGAGGAGATGTCCGTCTCGAACACCTCCTCCAGGTGCAGCTCCACCTCGTCGGCGCTCATGGCGCGGTGGGAGAAGCGCCGCCTGGCCCGGTACCGCCCTTCCGTCATGGTCGCTCCCCGTCCCCTGCCTGCGCGGACCGCCGCCGGCCCGCCTGAAAGACACCTGCGCCGGGCGTCCCGACACGTTAAACTGAATCCCAGTGACTACCCGCGTCGCTGAGCACGAATGTCCGGTTCCCCGCACCCGTCATCACCCGCCTTCACCTACCGCCTGCCGGCGGCCGCGCTGGCCGTGGCGCTGGCCCTGGTGGGCCTGGCTGTCATCGCCGGCCTGCAGCGCTCCCCGCCCTGCGCCGCGGGCGCGCCCGGGGTGGAGTGCCTCGGGGTGGAGGTGCTGCGCGCCTGGGACCACCCCTGCGAGCGCTACACCCAGGGGCTGGAGTACCACGACGGCCACCTGTTCGAGAGCAGCGGCGGCTATGGCGAGTCGACCGTGGTCCGCTACCCCCTCGGGGGCGACCCGGTGGCCCGCACTGCCCTGCCCGGGCACCTCTTCGGCGAGGGGCTGACCCGCAGCGGCGACCGCCTGCTGCAACTCACCTGGCGCGAAGGCGTGCTGCTGAGCTGGAGCGCCGGCAACCTCGCCCCCCTGGGAGAGCGCACCTACGAGGGCGACGGCTGGGGCCTGTGCCATGACGGCCGCCGGCTGGTGATGAGCAACGGCACCGAGCACCTCGCCCTGCGCGACCCCGACAGCTTCGAGCCCATCGGCGAGCTCACCGTGCGCCTCGGCGCGCGCCCCGTCTCCGGCCTCAACGAGCTGGAGTGCGTGGACGGCGACATCTACGCCAATGTCTGGCCCACCAGCCGGATCCTGCGCATCGATGGCGCCACCGGGGCGGTCACCGCCGTCATCGACGCCGCCGGCCTGCTGCCCGAGCCCCACTGCCGGGGCACCGACGTCCTCAACGGCATCGCCTACCGCCCCGACACCGGCACCTTCCTCCTCACCGGCAAGTACTGGCCCTTCATCTACGAGACCCGATTCGTCGAACGGTAGTGTTCCGTGTTCCGTGTTCCGTGTTCCGTGTTCCGTGTTCCGTGTTCCGTGTTCCGTGTTCCGTGTTCCGTGTTCCGTGAGTGCGCGAGTGCGCGAGTGCGTGAATAGTGCCCTTATCCATTCACCCTTCACCCTTCACCATTCACCATTCACCCTTATCCCTTCACCCTTATCCTTTGGCCGTCAGAACAGCGACGTGCTCAGCTCGTTGACCGCCGCCAGCATGTCCGGGTCGTCGGTGAGGGCCTGGGCGACGCCGGCGCGGCAGGCGGCGGCCGGGGGGATGCCGTGGTGGATGAGCTTGGCCGCCTGCACCAGCAGGCGGGTGCTGGCCCCCTCGTCCAGGCCCGCCCCCTTGAGGTTGCGGGTCATCTCGGCGAAGCGCACCAGCCGCTCGGCGATCCCGCCGTCCACCCCCGACTCGCGGCCGATGATGCGCGCCTCGAGCTCCGGGTCCGGGTAGGTGAACTCCAGCGCCACGAAGCGCTGGCGGGTGCTCTGCTTGAGATCCTTGAGCACGCTCTGGTAGCCGGGGTTGAAGGAGATGGTGAGGTTGAACTCCGGCGGCGCCTCCAGCAACTCGCCCAGCTTCTCCATGGGCAGCTCGCGGCGGTCGTCCGCCAGCGGGTGGATCACCACGGTGGTGTCCTTGCGCGCCTCCACCACCTCGTCCAGGTAGCAGATGGCGCCGAAGCGCACGGCCCGCGCCAGGGGTCCGTCGGTCCAGACCGTCTCCCCGCTCTTGACCAGGAAGCGGCCCACCAGGTCGGCCGCGGTGAGATCGTCGTGGCAGGAGACGGTGATGAGGGGGCGCTTGAGGCGCCAGGCCATGTGCTCCATGAAGCGGGTCTTGCCGCAGCCGGTGGGTCCCTTGAGCATCACCGGCAGGCAGTTGCCGTAGGCCGCCTCGAACACCTCGATCTCGTCGGCCACCGGTTCGTAGTAGGGCTCCTGCCCGATGATCCGCTGTTCGGCCTTCAGGCTGCGTGCCTGCATGCAAACTCCTCGCTGGATAGGTTCTGTGGGGGTTACGGAAACGGCCCACGGCGCGGACCGCCCGGTGGTGAATATCAAGACGCCGGTGGTGAACTTTAAGACAAGCGTCCCGGCCCAGGTTCCGCACACCGCGCCGACACCGGAAAGCCGGTCCGTTTTCTCGACCCCAGCCGGGATTGATATCCTTACCAGACTATTTCCGACCAAACCACCCTGTTTTCAAAAGGATAATGGGAGTGTTTTGGTTGGTATTTCAGGCGATCCACTGGCCAAACAGGCTCTTAGCCATGGTCATTGCCAAATCCATATGACCGTTCTATCGCTATATACGAAATTTCTGGGTTGCATCCCTAGGGGACAAGTGGCAACGCCCCGCGCAGAGGGGTATGGTTACGCCATTCTGCATCCGGGAGCCTGTCGGCTTTTCCCTGTTGCGCTGCAAAATCGAGCCGGAACTCCCGGCACCGGCGGCGGCTGCCGGTAAAATCCGACAGGCTCCCGGGCAGCACTCCCCCCCCACCGTTCCGGCGACCGGCCGGAGCGCGGGGTTTTGTGCCGCATCGTCGGCGCGGGGCGCCGCTGCCGCGGACCGCGTGACCCGGCTGGGAAGCGCACAATGAATTCCACTCCAGAAGACCTCGAATCCGTGACGGAGGCAAACATGGCGGATGTGATCGCAACCAACGAGACCATCCTGGTCGTCGGTGGCGGCATCAGCGGCATGAGCGCGGCGATTGAAGCTGCCGAGTGCGGCAAGCATGTCGTTCTGCTCGAAAAGGGACCCGCCCTCGGCGGCCGGGTCAGCCAGCTTTACAAGTACTTCCCGAAGCTGTGCTTCCCCACCTGCGGCCTGGAGATCAACCTCCGTCGCCTGAAAGGCAACCGCAACCTGCACATCATCACCATGGCCGAGGTGACCGGCGTCAGTGGCGAGCCGGGCGACTTCAACGTGGAGGTGAAGATTGCCCCCCGTTACGTGAACGAGAACTGTACCGCCTGCGGCGAGTGCACGAACGCCGTGGAAGCGGAGTTCGACGACGAGTTCAACTACGGGATGAAGAAGCGCAAGGGCGCCTACCTGCCCCACAACATGGCCTACCCGCAGCGCTACCTGCTCGATCCGCGCATCATCGGCACCGATGACGCCGACAAGGCCAAGGCCGCGTGCAAGTACGACGCCGTCGACCTCGACATGCAGGAACAGACCCTGCAGCTGAAGGCCGGCGCCATCGTCTGGGCCACCGGCTGGACGCCCTACGACGCGGCCAAGATCCAGCCCTACGGCTACGATCGCTACGCCAACGTCATCACCAGCGTCGAGTTCGAGCGCATGCTCGACCCCTTCGGCCCCACCGGCGGCAAGGTCCAGCGGCCCTCCGACGGCCAGGCGCCGAAGAACGTGGCCTTCATCCAGTGTGCCGGCTCGCGCGACCGCAACCACCTCAAGCACTGCTCGCGCATCTGCTGCATGGCCACCCTGAAGCAGACCACCTACGTGCGCGAACAGTTCGGCGACGACGCCAAGTCGAGCGTCTACTACATCGACATCCGCGCCATCGACCGCATCGACGACTTCTACCGCAAGGTCCAGGCTGACCCGAACGTCACCTTCGTCAAGTCCAAGGTCGCCAACATCACCGTCAACCGGGAGAACGACAACCCGATCCTGCACGGGGTGGACACCGAGGGCTACCACCGCTACTCCAACGAGCACGACCTGGTGGTGCTGGCCGTCGGCATGCAGCCGAACGTGCCCGGCGATCACCTGCCGGAGGGCGTGGTCATCAACGAGGAAGGTTTCATCGACCACTCCAGCAACAGCGGCATCTTCGCCGCCGGCTGCTCCGCCGACGCCCTGGACGTGAACCGCTCGGTTCAGAACGCCACGGCCGCGGCGCTGCGCGCCATCCAGGTGGTCAACCGGGTTTCGGGTACGGAGGGTTAAACAGTGTCTGAGAAGAAGATGGGAGCCTATCTCTGCAAGGGCTGCGGCCTCGGCGAGCGGCTCGACACCAATGCGCTCGAGCAGGTGGCCGTGCGCGAAGGGAAGATGGCCTTCTGCAAGCAGCACGACTACCTCTGCAGCGCCGAGGGCGTGGCCATGATCAAGGCCGACATCGAGGCCGGCGACGTGACCCACATGGCGATCCTGGCCTGCTCGCGCCGCGCCAAGACCGACGCCTTCAACTTCGAGGGCGTGGCCATGTCCCGCGGCAACCTGCGCGAGGGCGTCATCTGGTCCCAGCCCGATACCGACGAGGCGCGCGAGCTGACCGGCGAGATGGCCATGGACTATGTCCGCATGGCCTGCGCCGAGGTCAAGTACATGACCGTGCCCGGGGGCAAGGTCAAGGATGAGTTCGCCCGCGAGGTCATGGTGGTGGGCGGCGGCATCTCCGGCATGACCACGGCCATCGAGGCGGCGAATGCCGGCTACCCGGTGACCATCGTGGAGCAGTCCGACGCTCTCGGCGGCGCCATGAAGACCATCTGGAAGCGCGTGCCCGCCGATGCGCCCTTCGCCGAGCCCGCCGACACCGGCGTGGCGGCGATGAAGGCCGCCATCGAGGCCGACCCGAAGATCACCGTCAAGCTCAACACCAAGGTCGCCAAGACCGACGGCGCCCCGGGCCGCTTCAGCGTGGAGCTCGCCACCGAGAGCGGCGCCACCGAGAGCCGCACCTTCGGCGCCGTGGTGGTGGCCACCGGCTTCGAGCCCTACGACGCCAGCCAGCTGCCCGAGTTCGCCTGGGGCAAGACCCCGGACGTGGTGGACCAGATGGGCCTGGAGAAGCTGGCCCGCGAGGCCAACGGCGGCGCCATCAAGCGCCCCTCCGACGGCAAGGAGGTCAAGAGCGTCGTCTTCATCCAGTGCGCCGGCCAGCGCAGCGAGAAGGAGGGCCACCTGCCCTACTGCTCCGGCCACTGCTGCCTGACCTCCATCAAGCAGGCGATGTACTTCAAGGACACCAACGCCGACGTGGAGACGGTGGTGATGTTCTCCGACCTGCGCACCCCCGGTGCCGGCGGAGAGGACTTCTACCGCTCCGGCCAGGACAAGGGCGTGACCTTCCGCAAGGGCCAGGCCAGCGAGGTGGTGACCGGCGGCGACGGCCTGGAGGTGAAGTTCAAGGACCTGATCCTGGACGAGGACACCGCCCTGCAGGCCGACCTGGTGGTGCTGGCCACCGGCATGGTGCCGGTCAGCGGCCCCGATCCCTACGTCCAGCTGGACCTGGAGCAGGCCAAGGCCGACGGCAAGGAAGAGCGCGTCATCCAGCTGCAGAAGGAGCTCGACAAGGCCCCGCCCTCGGTGCTCAACCTGCAGTACCGCCAGGGCACCGATGTGCCGCACCTGCGCTACGGGTTCACCGACTCGCACTTCATCTGCTTCCCCTACGAGAGCCGCCGCACGGGCATCTACACCACCGGCCCGGTGCGCCGTCCCATGGACGCCATCCAGGCGGTGGAGGACGCCACCGGCGCGGCGCTGAAGGCCATCCAGGCCATCGAGAACGCCGGCCAGGGCCGCGCCGCCCACCCCCGCTCGGGCGACCTCTCCTACCCCTCCTTCCGCAAGGAGGGCTGCACCCAGTGCAAGCGCTGCACGGTGGAGTGCCCGTTCGGCGCCATCGACGAGGACGAGCAGCGCTACCCGGTGTTCAACGAGGAGCGCTGCCGCCGCTGCGGCACCTGCATGGGCGCCTGCCCGGTGCGCGTCATCTCCTTCGAGAACTACTCGGTGGAGACCGTGGGCCAGCAGCTCAAGGCCGTGGACGTGCCCGACGAGTTCGAGGAGAAGCCGCGCATCCTGGTGCTGGCGTGCGAGAACGACGCCTACCCGGCGCTGGACATGGCGGGCATGAACCGCCTCACCTACAGCCCGTTCGTACGCATCATCCCGGTGCGCTGCCTCGGCTCGGTGAACACCATCTGGGTCTCCGACGCGCTGAACAGCGGCTATGACGCGGTGATGCTGCTCGGCTGCCAGAAGGGCGACGACTACCAGTGCCACTTCGTGAAGGGCTCCGAGATGGCCCACTACCGCATGAGCAAGATCGACGACACGCTCACCCAGCTCAACCTGGAGACCGAGCGCGTCCAGACCTACGAGGTGGCGATCACGGATATCCACCGGATTCCGAAGCTGATCGACGAAATGGCCGCCACGGTCGAGAAGATTGGCCTCAGCCCCTTCAAGTTCTAACGGAGTGCGACCATGAGCGATCTGAACACCGCGATGATCGAGAAGTATCGCAACAGCTTCCTCAAGGAAGTTGAGGCGAACGTCGAGGAGGGCGACTGGGTCAAGATGTGCATGCAGTGCGGCGTCTGCTCGGGCTCCTGCCCGCTCGGCCCGCACTGGGAGCATCCCCCGCAGGAGATCTTCATGATGATCCGGGCGGGCAAGCGCGACGAGGTGCTCTCCTCCGACGCCATGTGGATGTGCACCTCGTGCTACAACTGCATCGTGCGCTGCCCGCGCGAGCTGCCCATCACCCACATCATGCACGGCCTGGCCCACTACGCGAAGCGCCTGGGGCTGGCGCCGAAGAACCAGCCCACGGCCAAGTTCGCCCAGCTGTTCTGGGACAACCTGGTGAAGACCGGACGGGTCAACGAGCTGAAGCTCGGCCTGTCGCTCTACTTCATGAACGGCTTCGGCGAGGGCATCAAGACGTCACTGAAGATGAAGGACATCGGGCTCGGCATGCTCAAGACCAAGCGCATGAACCCGATGGAGATCCTCGGCGGGCACGGCGTCAAGGACAAGTCGGGCCTGCAGAAGATCCTGAACAAGGCCCGCGAGATCGAAGAGGCCAAGGCCCAAGGCGCCTGAGGAGAGACTGACCCATGGCTAAAAAAGAGTATTCCTTCTACCCGGGCTGCTCCTCGCAGGAGAAGGCCTCCTCCTCCAACTACCTGAAGTCGGTGGAGACCATGTGCGAGGAGCTGGACATCCAGCTCAACACCATCCCGGACTGGAACTGCTGTTCCGCCTCCATCGGCTACGCCGGCGGCGGCGAGCTGCCCCGTCTGGCCCTGTCGGCGCGCAACATCGCCCTGTCCGAGCAGCACAACGCCGGCCAGGACATCGTCGCCACCTGCGCCGCCTGCTGGCTCGCCACCAAGGAGACCCAGGAGCGGCTGCACGACGACCAGGACATGATGGCGGACATGAACAAGGTCCTCGCCGAGGCCGGTCTCAAGGTGGAGGCCCGCTCGCCCATCCGCCACATGGTCGAGGTGCTGATCGAGGACTTCGGCTACGAGGCGCTGGGAAGCCGCGTGAAGAAGCCCCTGGACGGGCTCAAGATCGCCGGCTACGTGGGCTGCCAGACCAACCGCCCCTTCGGCATCGACGGCGAGTCCTTCGAGAACCCGAAGTACCTGGACAAGCTGGTGGAGACCATGGGCGCCGAGCCCCTGGAGAACTACGACAAGAAGGTCCAGTGCTGCGGCGGCGCGCTGGCCTTCTCCGAGCCGGAGAAGAGCCAGGCGATGATCAAGGACATCATCGAGGCGGCCTACGACGGCGGCGCGGACCTGGTGGTCACCCCCTGCCCGGTGTGCCAGATGAACGTGGAGGTCTACCAGGACCATATCAACGCCAAGTACGGCACCAAGTTCAAGATGCCGGTGGTCTACTACAGCCAGCTGATGGACGTGGCCTACGGCCGCAACGCCAAGGACGCCGGCCTCGACGGCCAGGTGATCCGCGCCAAGCAGCTGGAGGAAATCGCCAACAAGTAGCGTCCGCGGCACCACTGCGGTTCAGAAAGCCCTCCCACGCGGAGGGCTTTTTTTGGTTCACCGTTCAGGAAAAGCCAATTCACCACGAAGGCACGGAGGACACGAAGAAAAGCGAAGGACATATAATTCGCAGATTACGCCGTTCAGGCATGTTGGCGCATCGATGAAACAGGCTCCATAACGGTACGATTCGATGGATCGTACAGCTTCCGGCACCCCATCCGGGATTTTCTGATGGGCATCCATCAATCGGGGAAAAATCTGCGTAAATCTGCGTAATCTGCGGTTAAATAGCCTTGCTCTTCGTGTCCTCCGTGCCTTCGTGGTGAGATCTTTCTTTCTGTTCCGATGAAGCCGACAGCCCATGGATGCCCTTAACCACGCCCTGCTGGTGGGCGCCGTGCTGATGTTCGCCGGGATTCTCCTCGGCGGGGTCTCGGCGCGCTTCGGGCTGCCGGCGCTGCTGGTGTTCCTGGTGGTGGGGATGCTGGGCGGGGAGGACGGCCCCGGGGGCATCGCCTTCGACGACTACGGCATCAGCGTGCTGGTGGGGAACCTGGCGCTGGCGGTGATCCTGCTCGACGGCGGGCTGCGCACCCGCTACGCCACCTTCCGCGTCGCCCTCGGGCCCTCCCTGTCGCTGGCCAGCGTGGGCGTGCTCATCACCGCCGGCCTGGTGGGGGCCTGCGCCACCTGGCTACTGGGGGTGGACTGGCGCCTGGGCCTGCTGCTGGGCGCCGTGGTGGGCTCCACCGACGCGGCCGCCGTCTTCTCCCTGCTGCGCGCCGGCGGGGTGCGCCTCAACGACCGCGTCGCCGCGGCCCTGGAGCTGGAGTCGGGGCTCAACGATCCCATGGCCGTCTTCCTCACCCTCACCCTGGTGGCATTCCTAAGCGGGCAGATGACCGATCCGGCCACGGCGCTGCCCGTGGCGCTGCTCAAGCAGTTCGGCCTGGGGCTGGCGGCGGGCGTCGGGTTCGGCCAGGTTATCGGCTGGGTGCAGGACCGCGCCCGGGTGGGCGAGGGATTGCAGGCGCTGCTGCTCACTTCGGCCGGGGTGCTGGTGTTCGCCCTGACCAACGCGCTGGGCGGCAGCGGCTTCCTCGCCGTCTACCTGGTGGGGCTGACCGTCGGCAACCGCGAGCGGCCGGTGGGCGAGGGCGCCCTGCGGGCCATGGACGGACTCGCCTGGCTGGCCCAGTCGGGCATGTTCCTGCTGCTGGGGTTGCTGGTTTCACCCCGCGAGAGCCTGGCGGTTGCCGGACCGGCGCTGCTGCTGGCCGGCATCCTGATGCTGGTGGCCCGTCCGCTGGCGGTCTGGCTCACCCTGCTGCCGTTCCGTTTCGCCGCCCGCGAAGTGGGCTTCATCGCCTGGGTCGGGCTGCGCGGGGCGGTGCCCATCGTGCTGGCCCTGTTCCCGCTGCTGGCCGGGGTGGAAGGAGCGGAGCTGGTCTTCAACATCACCTTCTACGTGGTGCTGCTGTCGCTGCTGTTGCAGGGCACCAGCCTGGCCTGGGCGGCGCGGCGCCTGAAGGTGTGCGTGCCGCCCCGCCCCGAACCCTTCTCCAGCGTCCCGCTGGACACCGGCGCCGGCGAGGCCTTCGCCCTGGTCCAGTACCGGGTGCTGCCGGAGAGCCGCGCCGCCGGCCACGTGCCCGCCACGCTCCGCCTGCCCGAGCGGTGCGAGGCGGTGGCGGTGTTCCGCGGCGGGCTGCGCTTCACCGACCTGGCCGCCCTGCGGCTGGAGGTGGGGGACATCGTCTCCCTGCTCGCCCCCGCGGCGTTCAGCGAGCGGCTCGCCGAGTGGTTCCGCAGCGACACCGGCCCCTTCGCGGCCCGCGAGGTGTACGGCGACTTCACCCTCGACGCCGGCGCCCGCGTGGCCGACGTGGTGAGCTTCTACAACGCCGGCGAGGTGCCATCGCCGCTGGCCGCAGCCACCCTGGCCGAGGCCCTGGAGCGGCTGCTCCACCACCGGGCGGTGGAGGGCGACGAGGTGGTCATCGGCAACCTGCACCTCACGGTGCGGGAGATGGTCAACGGCGAAATCCGCAAGGTGGGCCTCAAGCTCCTGCGCCCGCCCGCGTAAGGGCAAGGCAGATTTCACCACGGAGGCACGGAGGACACGAAGAGAAAGGCTATTTAACCGCAGATTTACGCAGATTTTTCCCCGATCCATGGATTGCCATCTGAAAATCCCGGATGGGGTGATGGAAGAGGGACGATCCATTGAATCGTACCGTTATGGCGCCTGTTTCATCGATGCGCCAACATGCCTGAATGGTTCAATCTGCGTTAATCGGCGTAATCTGCGGATAATTGTCTGTTCGCTTTTCTTCGTGTCCTCCGTGCCTCCGTGGTGAAACCTGAAAGACAAGGGCGCGTCCCTGCGCCGTGGTGGTGTGCCTACTCGAACTTCAGGTTGGCCTTTACCCAGAGGGTGCGGCCGGGCTCGTTGACCCGCTCGGTGGGCGGGTTGAGGCCGGCGAAGGTGTTGCGGCTGATGTGCTCGACGTAGGTTTCGTCGAACAGGTTGTCCACGCCGGCGGTGAACAGGGCGTTCTGGTTGAGGCGGTAGCCGGCGTTGAGGGACCAGACGGTGAAGCCGCCGGTCTCGCCCATGTCCACGCTGGCGATGCTGCCGCTGCCCGCGTCGGTCCGGTCCTGCTCCGCCACGGCCCGCATCGAGACGCCGCCCGACCAGGTGCCGTTGTCGTAGGCCAGGCCGAGGCGGCCCTCAAGGGGCGGCATCAGCGCCAGGGCGTAGTCGTAGGTCTCGTTCTCGCCGTAGACGTAGGACAGCGCACCGTTCAGGCGCCAGTTCCTCACCAGCTCGTAGGAGAAGTCCGCCTCCAGCCCCAAGGTGCGCGCGTCGATGTTCTCCGCCGCGCCGTTGGCCAGGATTTTCGGATCGCTGTAGTTGATGAGGATATAGTCGTCGTGCCGCGCGGCGAAGGCGGAGACGGTCGCCTGCAGGCGCTCGCTGCGGTAGGTGGCGCCGAGATCGAGCTGCAGGGTCTTCTCCGTGTCGAGGCCGAAGACCTGCCGCCGCTCCCAGTAGTCGGGAGCGCGCTCCGCCAGCCCCAGGCCGGCGCTGAAGGTAAGCGGCAGGGTATCGAGGTCGTGCTCCCAGCGGGCGAATCCGGACACCAGGGTATCCTCGTCCTCGGTCCCGGGGGCGGCGCCGCCGTAGCCGCTGGCCATGAGGGCCTCGGCCTCGGCCCAGTTGGTGCGCAGACCCGCCACCAGGCGGTCCCGATCTCCCAGGGCATGGTTAAGCTCCCCGAACAGGCCCGTCTCCCTGAAGCGGGCGTCCTTGGCCCGCGGCAGGCTGGTGTAGGTGGAGACGGCCATCCCCGAGGCCTTGCGCAGGGTGTGCTCATTCTCCTGGTAGTCCACGCCCACCGTGGCGAAGGTGACCTCGCCGAGATTGAGCTGGGCTGCGATCCGCGCGCCCACCGTGTCGCGATCGGGATTGCTGACCATGGGCATCATGGTGTCGCGCAGGGTGTAGTTGTCCATCACGTGGTCCACGTAGTTGTGATAGACATTGAGATCCAGTTTCTCCAGCAGCCCCGCGTCGAAGGACTTCTCCACCTTCAGGCCGTAGCCGGTGCGGTCGAACTTCACCCCGTCCATGGGACGGTCGGCGTAGGCGGCCTCGGCGTCGCTGCGGTCCAGCGACAGCTCCACCACGGTGGTGTCGTCGGGCGTCCAGCCCGCCACCAGGCTGCCGCTCCAGCGGGTGTAGAAGGAGTGGAGCTCATTGCCGTCGCCATCCTCGTAGTTGTTGGCGTCGGAGCGGGTGGCGCTGCCGCGGAGGTAGCCCTGGGTGCTGCCGCCGGTGAGCTCGAGCACCTGGTCGTTGCGCCCGAAGCTGCCGATCATCAGGCTGCCGTTGGCCCGCACCCCGGGGGCGTCGAAGCGCGGGGTGTCGCGCTCGAAGCGTACCGTCGCCCCGCTGGTGGGCGTGCCGTAGAGGACCGTCTGCGGACCCTTCAGCACCGTGATGCGGTCGTAGGACTCCGGGTAGACGTAGGCGGTGGGCGGGTCCATGCGCATGCCGCAGCCGCCGAGGATGTTGGCGTCGTCGAGCAGGATGTTGACGCGTGAGCCGCTCATGCCGCGGAACACCGGGTCGCCCGAGGTGCCGCCCTTGCGCACCACGGAGAAGCCGGGAATGTTCTTCAGGTAGGCGGCACCATCCGCCGCCGGCACCGGCTGCACCGGCGCCTTGGGATCAGTGACCACGGTGAGGGGATCTTCCATCTGCGGGGCGGTGACCACCACCTCGCCCAGGTAGACCGCCTCGGAAACCAGCTCGGTATTCTCCTGCGCCAGGACATTGGCGGCAGGCAGGGCCGCGAGAATCGCGGCTGAAAGCGCGGTGCGCATGTTTTCCCCCTTGGGTTGTTGCACAACAGTCGTTGTTGAAACCACACAACTGTCAGCAAGAAACATACCTGCCGTTTTGCCCGGGAAAAGCCGCTCCGGCGGGCATACGGGTTCGGGGGAGCGCGGCAAATGCCGCAGCGGTCGGGTGATATCACTCGCCCAGGCGGGCGCGGTTGTTGCCTTCGTTGAGCTCGATCACGGCGTAGTCGAGATCCACCTGTCCCAGGCACCGTGCGGCGGGGCCGCCGGCGGTGAGCGGGAAGACAGCAGCGGCCCCGGCGGCGAGGGGCGGCAGGGTCCAGACGAGCGCGCCCGGCGGCCAGTTCAGCAGGGCGCGCTCCAGCGGCGCACACCCGCTGCAGCTGACGGGCGCCGGTACCGCCCCCTCGCAGCCCACCGCCATCACCACGGCGGGGGCCGGGTCGGTGCCGAGGTTGACCACCGTGGCGCGCATCCCGCCGGGTACGGCCTCCAGGGTCAGCGCCAGGTCGGGCAAACGGTTGCGGCAGGCGGGTAGCGGGGCGCCCCCCTCGGCGAGGAGGGGAACGGGAGCCGCCCAAGCGGTCGCGGACGCCCCCAGCGCCAGGACCGGCAGGAGGGCAACCGGCGCCCTCACAGGGCGTGGCGCTCCAGGCTCTCCGGGATCGGCGCCTCGATCACCTCGAAGCGGTCGGTTTCGGCGTCGAGGGCGAGCAGTTCACCCCGATCCAGGTCGAAGTACCAGCCGTGCAGCTGCAGCCGGCCCTCCGCCTCCCGGTCGCGCACCCAGGGGAAGGTGCGCAGGTTGTCCAGGGAGGCCCGCACGCCCGCCTGCTCGCACTCGCGGGCGGGGTGGGCGGCGTCGGCCCGGGCCCGGTCGAAGGCGATCTTGCAGGCATCGCGGGCGATGTCCATCCACGGCCCGATGAACTCCCGCCGTCGCCCGGGGGCCGGCTGGGTGGTGATGAGCGAGCGGATGCCGCCGCAATAGGCATGGCCCATGATCACCACGTGCTCCACCTGCAGGTCGAGCACGGCGAACTCCAGCGCGGCGCTGGTGCCGTGGTAGGTGCCGGCCTGCTCGTAGGGCGGCACCAGGTTGGCCACGTTGCGGATGACGAACATCTCGCCGGGGCTGCAGTCGAGAATGATGGCGGGGTCCACCCTCGAGTCGCAGCAGGCCACCATGGCCACCCGGGGCGACTGCCCCTCGCGGCTCAGGCGGTCGAACAGTTCCTGTTTCTGGGGGTAGTAGCCGGCGCGGAACCGGCCGTATCCCTGCAGCAGCTCGTCGATTGCGTTCATGCTTAGCCTCAGGTGGGTTCGATCTCGATCAGGGCCTCGTTCGGATTGACGCTGTCCCCCTTGGCGATGTGCACGGCAATCACCTTGCCGGTGATGGGCGCCTGCACCTCGGCCTCCATCTTCATCGCCTCGGCGATGAGCACCGGGTCGCCGGCGTTCACCATATCGCCCTCCTTCACCTTCACCTCCACGATGGTGCTGGGCATGGAGGTGGTGACGTGGCCGGGCTTGGAGGCGCGCGGGCGGCCGCCCTTGGACTTGCTCACCACCGCGCCCTCGGCGCCGCCGGTGAGGAGCACCTCCTCCAGCGTCTCCACCACGATCTCCTCGGGCATGCCGTCGAGGGTGAGGTAGAAGTGGCGCTCGGCCTCGGCCTTCTGGCCGGTGCCGGTGACCTTCACGTGGTAGGTCTCGCCGTGGAGGGTGATGTTGAACTCGGTGGGGGCGGTCTCCTTGGGCGGCGCCTGTTCGCCCTCCTTCGCCGGCTGGGGCTCCAGCGGCTCGGGGTGCAGGGTGCCGGCGGCGCGGTGCTCCAGGAACTGGCGCCCCACCTCCGGGAACATGGCGAAGGTGAGGATGTCCTCCTCGCCCCGGGCCAGTTCGCCGATCTGCTCGCCGAGGTTGTGCATCTCGTCCTTGAGCATGTCGGCGGGCCGCACGTCGATGACCGGCTCGTTGCCGATGGCCTGCTGGCGCACCAGGCTGTTCACCTGGCCCGGCGGACGGCCGTACTTGCCCTGCAGGTACAGCTTCACCTCGTTGGTGATGGACTTGTAGCGGGTGCCGGTGAGAACGTTGAGCACCGCCTGGGTGCCCACGATCTGGGAGGTGGGCGTGACCAGGGGCGGGAAGCCCAGATCCTCGCGCACCCGCGGAATCTCGGTGAGCACCTCCTGCATCCGGTCCAGCGCCCCCTGCTCGCGCAGCTGGTTGGCGAGGTTGGAGATCATGCCGCCGGGCACCTGGTTCACCTGCACCCGGGTGTCAACCCCGGTGTAGTCGCTCTCGAACTGGTGGTAGCGCTTGCGCACCTCGTAGAAGTACATGCCGATCTGCTGCAGCAGCTCGAGATCCATCTCCGTGTCGTGCTCGGTGCCGCGCAGGGCCGCCACCATGCTCTCGGTGGGGGCGTGGCTGGTGCCGCCGGCCATGGAGGAAATGGCGGTGTCGATGTGGCGGCAGCCGTTCTCGATGGCCTTCAGGTGGCACATCTCGGCCTGGCCGGAGGTGGCGTGGGTGTGCAGATGGATGGGCAGGTCCACAGCGTCCACCAGCGCCTTGACCAGCTCGGCGGTGGCGTAGGGGGTGAGCAGGCCCGCCATGTCCTTGATGGCGATGCTGTCGCAGCCCATCTGCGCCATCTCCCTGGCCATGGCCACGAACTGGTCGTTGCTGTGCACCGGGCTGGTGGTGTAGCTGATGGCGCCCTGGGCGTGCTTTTCGGCGGCCTTCACCGACTCGATGGCCACGCGCAGGTTGCGCACGTCGTTCAGCGCGTCGAAGATGCGGAACACGTCGATGCCGTTCGACGCGGCACGCCCGGTGAAGGCCCGCACCACGTCGTCGGAGTAGTGGCGGTAGCCGAGCAGGTTCTGGCCCCGCAGCAGCATCTGCAGCCGGGTGTTGGGCAGCGCCTCGCGCAGCTTGCGCAGCCGCTCCCAGGGGTCCTCCTTGAGGAAGCGCAGGCAGGAGTCGAAGGTGGCGCCGCCCCACACCTCCAGCGACCAGTAGCCGGCGGCGTCGAGCTTGCCGCAGATGGGCAGCATGTCATCGGTGCGCAGGCGGGTCGCGATGAGGGACTGGTGCGCGTCGCGCAGGACCGTATCGGTGATGAAGACTTTCGACATGGCGATGGTTCCCGACTTTGGTTTCCGGTGGTTACAGCCCGGCGTGGGCGGCGATGGCCGCGGCCAGGGCGGCGGCGACGTCGTGGGGGCGGCGCTTGCTGGAGTAGTTCGCCAGCTCGGGGTGGGTGGCCACGAAGCTGGTGTCGAAGGTGCCGGTACGGAACTCGGCCGTCTTCAGAATCTCCAGGTAGTAGGGAATGGTGGTGCGGATTCCCTGCAGGCCGATATCGCGCAGGGAGCGCCGGGCACGGTTCACCGCCTCGTCCCAGGTGAGCGCCCAGACAATCAGCTTGGCGCACATGGAGTCGTAGTAGGGCGGTATCTCGTAGCCGGTGTAGATGGCCGCGTCGGTGCGCACGCCCGGCCCGCCGGGGGCGTAGTAGCGGGTGATGCGCCCGAAGCTGGGCAGGAAGTCGTTCTTGGGGTCCTCGGCGTTGACGCGCAGCTGGATGGCGTAGCCGCGCCGCTGCACGTCGCCCTGGGCGTAGGAGAGCGGCTGGCCGTCGGCGATCCGGATCTGCTCGCGCACGATGTCGATGCCGGTGATCTGCTCGGAGATGGTGTGCTCCACCTGCAGGCGGGTGTTCATCTCCATGAAGTAGAACTGGTTGCCGGAATCGAGCAGGAACTCCACCGTGCCGGCATTGGTGTAGCCCACCGATTTGGCCGCCTTCACCGCCAGGGCGCCGATCTCCTGGCGCTGGGCCTCGGTGAGCTGGGGCGAGGGAGCGATCTCGATGAGCTTCTGGTTGCGGCGCTGGATGGAGCAGTCGCGCTCGAACAGGTGGATGGCGTTGCCGTGGCTGTCCGCCAACACCTGCACCTCGATGTGGCGCGGGTTGACGATGCACTTCTCCAGGAACACCTCGGCGGAACCGAAGGCCTTGGTGGCCTCGGAGACCACGCGGTCGTAGTTGCGGCGCAGATCGGCCTCGGAGTCGCAGCGGCGAATCCCGCGGCCGCCGCCGCCGGAGGTGGCCTTGAGCATCACCGGGTAGCCGATCTCGCCCGCCCGCTCCAGCGCCTCTTCCAGGCCGGCCAGGTTGCCCTCGCTGCCCGGGGTGACCGGCAGTCCGGCGGCGATCATCGCCCGGCGCGCCTCGGTCTTGTCGCCCATGCGCCGGATCACCTCGGCGTTGGGTCCGATGAAGCGGATGCCGCGCCGATCGCAGGCGGCGGCCAGTTCGGGATTCTCGGACAGGAAGCCGTAGCCGGGGTGGAGGGCATCGCAGCCGGTGGCCACGGCCAGATCCACCAGGCGGTGGGCATTGAGATAGCCGGCCAGGGGATCGGGGCCCAGGCTGTAGGCCTCGTCGGCCTTCTTCACATGCAGCGCATGCCGATCGGCCTCGGAGTAGACCGCTACCGAACGGATGCCCATCTCGGCACAGGCGCGCGCGATGCGCACCGCGATTTCACCGCGGTTGGCGATGAGTATCTTTCTGATCACACAAACCTCCGCTGACGGGGTTGCGGTGCGCCACCCGGGCGCCTCAGGGTATGCTGCGGCACAACAAAACGTAGCCCATCCGCAGCCGGACGGCAATCAGGCCCTGCACGCGGGGCGCCGGCGGTTTGTCGCAGTCCCTGGAAACGGCACCGGGGGGATCCGGTCTCCTTCCGAGTGCGCGGCAGGGTACCGCTGCGCCGGCATGGCCGTCTCACATCATGCCCCGGCAACGCCGCCGTGGCTACGGACGGTCACTCCCTGGGCACTGCGTGTCTTTTCCGGGACTGTTTCGGGCGGGCCCGGGGCCGCCCGGCGGCGCGCCTCATCCGCGCCGCCGGGCCCTCGGGGAAATGATCATATACACTTTTGCGGGTGTTTGATATCCCGGTTATTGCACTGCGACATCAGCCGAGCCGGCGGCCGCTGCGGGCATCGAAGCGGGATTCCTGCAGCCCGTCGCTTCCCCGCAGCACGATCCGGTAGACCCAGGCCTTGTCCACGGCGTGCAGCTCCGCCCGGACAAAGCGCCCGGCGGTCATGTGTTCGGCGGCCTGGATGACCGTGTCGATCGAGACCAGGCCGGCCGGGAGAACTCCCCGCCCGGACCGGTCACAGCAGCCGGCGGCCACACCGGCGCCCACCGACAGCGCCAGGCTCAGGCCCAGCAGGGCAACAGCGGCTATACGCGGGATTCTCTTCATGGGGGCTCCTCCCAGGTGGCATCCATTGACGATGCCATTCTCCCGCGGTCCCATGAAACCACACTGAATTTGTTATTTACCCAGGTTTTTCTCTCCAGGAACGCCGGGAACGCCAAGGTTCTGAATGCTCAAGACCTTATGAATGGAGCATCGAACATCGTCTTGCACGGAGGCCGCTGCGGCACAAGATCGTCAATCCTATTGTTTTCCTGGCGTTCTTCGCGTCTTGGCGAGTGATTTGTGAAAAATTGCGGGCAGGATGCCCTTAAGCAAGGTCGGCCGGCCGGGCGCGCGGGCTGGCGACCGGGCCCGGCGCGGACTATGGTTAAGCAGGAATCCTCCTGCCCCTGCCCTCCGAACCACCATGTCCATCGAGCTCTACGGGGATGATCTCCATTCCTGCCAGTTGTTCACCGGCCAGGTGGTGCGCACGGAGGTGCAGACCTGCCAGGGACTGGTCGTGCACGGCTATCACGCCGCCCTCATCGACCCCGGCGGGACCGCCACTTTCAACCGCGTCCTGACACAGCTGGGCCACCACCTCAAGCATCTGGATTATCTGCTGTTTTCCCACCAGGACCCGGATACCACCGGGGCGCTCGAGGGCTGGGTGCTGGCCACCCGGGGCAAGGTGGTCATCCCCGAGCTGTGGGAGCGCTTTCTGCCCCACCTGTGCGCGCCGGGAATCCTCGACGGCCGGGTGATAACCATCCCCGACACCGGACTCGAGCTGCCCATGGGCAACTACCGGCTGCGCGCCCTGCCCGCCCACTTCCTCCATTCGGAAGGAAATTTCCACTTCCACGATCCCGTCGCCCGGGTCCTGTTCAGCGGCGACATGGGCTCGGCCATCGGCGTGGAGGATCTGTGCACGCCCGTGGAGCGTCTGGGACCGCAGCTGCAGTACATGGAACCGTTCCACCGCCGCCACATGAGCTGCAACAAGGCCTGCCGGCTATGGGCCGACATGGTCAGGGAGATCGACCTGGAGTGGCTCGTGCCCCATCACGGCCCCCCGCTTCACGGCCAGGGCGTGATCCTGGATTTCCTGGACTGGATAGCGGAGCTGGAGTGCGGCACCGACCTGCTCACCGCCGCGGACTACCGGCCGCCCGGGCCGGTGCGGCACTAGGTGAAAGGTGAAAGGTGAAAGGTGAAAGGTGAAAGGACAAAGGACAAAGGACAAAGGACAAAGGACAAAGGACAAAGGACAAAGGCAGGATGCCCCCACCGCAACCGGAGTCACCAGTCACCGAACACGGAACACGGAACACGGAACACGGAACACGGAACACGGAACACGGAACACGGAACACGGAACACCAGTATCCCTTATCCCTTATCCCTTATCCATCAACCCTTAACCTTTCTCCCTTCCCTCCGCTGAATCAGTAGTCGTCCACCGGCGCGTCGAAACGCTCGGCGTCGTTGAGATCGGCCAGGGCAGCCTTGCGCTGGGCTGCGGCCTGCGCCGCCTGGGCCTCGGCCGCCGCGATCTTGCGGGCATTGCGCTCCTCCACGGCCTCCTGGCGCACGGGGATGGAGACCTCGCCGAACAGCACCTGGCGCAGCAACCGGGCGCTGAACTCCAGCAACGCCTCGTCACTGGCCTCGATCTCGTCGAAGAGCTCAGGCGGCAGGTCGTAGGACTCGCGGAAGCTCTCGGAGGTGGCGAAGGCCCGGAAGGTATCCGGATCGTAGCTGGCCATGAAGAAGAACTGCCGGCTCTTCAGCGACAGGCTGCCGATCGAGGGTCCGGAGGACTTCTTCTTCAGGACCAGCTGCCTCCAGCCGCGGGAGTGACGGTCATACTCGTCCACGCCCTGCTCCCGGCGGTACTCGTCGATGGTGATGGGGCGTTCCTCGAGATGCCCCATGCAGTGGTCCTCCTTCACCACCGCGTAGGCGTCCCGATCCACGTATTCGTCCTGCTTGCGCAGGGACATGAGGCCGACGGGATAGTAGCGGCACGAGGCGGGACGGTCGTCGTAGACCGAACAGCCCTCGTCGACCATGAAGCGGCAGGCGGTGCCGTTCGGCACCGGCTTCATCTTCACCCCGGCCAGGCCATCCTTCTCCATCTCGAAGGGAACGGTGTACTCACGCAGGAACTGGGCGGAGGTGATGCCGAGCCGCTTCCTGAGCCGCACGATGTCGTAGGGTGTCAGGGTGATGTCGATGTTGCTGCAGCAGGCGTTCCAGCAGCTGATTCCCTTGTGGCAGCGGAAGTTGAACTGGTGATCGCCCTCCAGCATCACGGGCATGACAGGGCTCTCGAAGGGGGGCTTCATGGGTTCGCTCATGGAATCACCTCTGGATATCGGCCGCTGTCCGCACGGCTGTGCGACGGGTCTGTTTGGACCGCGGCCGGAACGGGAAGGTTCACTTCCCGGGACAGGCACCTGCAACGTTCGCGTACCGCCTGGAACGTTCGTGTTCTACATAATAAGAGGTCCGGGTGCCTCGCGACACCCGGACCCCGGAGTCTAAACCGTCAAGCAGTGATTACTTGAACAGCTTGGACTTGTCCACCAGGTCGACATGGGCGCGCTTGAAGCAGGTCCACTTCTTGCTGTCCTTGTCGTAGACGGAGTTCACGAAGCACTTCCAGTTCTCCTCGTCGACGAAGTTCTTGTCGGCGCGGTAGTAGAAGCCGGGGTAACGGCTCTCCTCGCGGAACTGAATGTGCTTCATGTGGGCTTCGGCCGTCAGGATGCGGTGGTAGTTCTCCCAGGCGCGGAGCAGCTCGTGGAGATCCTTCGCACGCATCTTCGCGGCGTCTTCCTTCAGCATCTCCAGCTTCTCTTCGGCCACGGCGAGCATGTGGGAGTTGGTGGTGTAGTAGGTCGCCACACCGGCCACGTACTCGTCCATGATCTTCTGGAGGCGGAACTGCAGCATCTTCGGCGTGATGTAGTGCGGGTTCACGTCGATGGCGGTGCTGTAGTCCTTGTGCTCCATGTAGGTGCGGACCGGCTTGTAGATCTCCTCCACCAGCGCGTCCACGTCGGTGTCGAGCTCGGGCGTCCAGTCCTTGTTGTCCAGGCAGTACTGCACCATGGACTTGGCGGCCATGCGACCCTCGGCGTGGGAGCCGGAGGAGAACTTGTGGCCGGAGGCGCCCACGCCGTCACCGGCGGTGAACAGACCCTTCACGGTGGTCATGCCGCGGTAGCCCCAGCTCCAGCCCTTCGGCAGGTGCTCGGGCACGCCGTCCATCGCCTCGTCGGTGGGCGCGCCCACGTCATCGGGACCGGAGGTCCAGATGCCGCAGCAGCCGGAGTGGGAGCCGAGCAGGTAGGGCTCGGTGGGCATCAGCTCGGAGTTCTTCTTCTCCGGCTCGATGTTCTCGCCCACCCAGATGCCGCACTGGCCGACGCACATGTCGAGGAAGTCTTCCCAGGCCTCGGCCTCGAGATGCTTGACCTCCTTCGGGGTCAGGGTCTCGCGCAGGTTGGCCAGGGCGGTGACGGTGTCCATGTAGATGGGACCGCGACCTTCCTTCATCTCCTTCAGCATGAGATGGTTGCGCAGGCAGGAGGCGGGAACGGCGGCCTGCCCGTAGGGCGGGTAGTCGTTCAGCATCTCCTTGTTGCGGTCCATGTAGACCTCGCCGAAGGCGTTGGTGGCCTTGGCCTTGAACAGCAGGAACCAGGCGCCGACCGGGCCGTAACCGTCCTTGAAGCGGGCGGGCACGAAGCGGTTTTCCATCATGGTCAGCTCGGCGCCGGCCTCGGCGGCCATGGAGTAGGTGGAGCCGGCGTTCCAGACCGGGTACCAGGCGCGGCCGGTGCCCTCACCCACGGAGCGGGGACGGAACAGGTTCACGCAGCCACCAGCGGCCAGCAGGCAGGCCTTGAACTTGTAGACCATCACCTTGTGCTCGCGAACGGAGAAGCCCACGGCGCCGGCAATGCGGCTGGGGTCGTTCTTGTCGTTCACCAGCTTCACGATGAAGATGCGCTCCTGGATGCGGTCGGAGCCCAGGGCCTTCTTGGCGGCCTCGGCAACGATCCACTTGTAGGACTCGCCGTTGATCATGATCTGCCACTTGCCGGAGCGCACCGGCTTGCCGCCGTCCTTCAGCGCGGGGATGCCCTCGCGGATGGACTCGGCGCCGTCGTGACGCACGCCCTGGTCGTCGGTCTTCCAGATGGGCAGGCCCCACTCCTCGAACAGGTGCACGGACTCGTCCACGTGGCGGCCCAGGTCGTAGGCCAGGTCGTCACGGGTGATGCCCATCAGGTCGTTGGAGACCATGCGGGCGTAGTCGGCGGGATCCTGCTCGGAGCCGATGTAGGTGTTGATGGCGGACAGGCCCTGGGCCACGGCGCCGGAGCGGTCCATGGCGGCCTTGTCAACCAGCTTGATCTTCAGGTCGACGCCGGTCGCGGCCTTGGCGGCCTCGGCCCAGCGCATGATCTCGTAACCGGCGCCGCAGCAGGCCATGCCGCCGCCGATGAGAAGGATGTCGACCTCTTCCTGGACAACTTCGGGATTACCAAATTCACCAGCCATTGTTCTTTCCTCTGATTCGTTACGTGCCCGAGCCTTACTTGCGGATCAGCTCGGCCGGGTTGCCGGCGCGATAGCCATTGCTGGCGGTGAAGAAGCCGGGCTTGGAGATGTTCTCCATCTTGGCCTCTTCCTTGCCGGCGTAAGGCTCGATGGAGCCCTCGGGCGTCGTGCGGATCGGGAACTTGAAGCGCTTCATGGTGCCGTTGCGGAACTTGATGGTCCACATGATGGAATCGGAACCACGCAGCGGCTGCACGGAGCCGCCCAGCGGTACGATATCGGCGTAGTGACGTGCCTCGATGGCATTCTGCGGGCAAATCTTCACGCAGGAGTAGCACTCCCAGCACTGCTCGGGCTCCTGGTTGAAGGCCTTCATCGCGTGACCGGTCTCGGACCCGTCCTTGTCGAGCTTCATCAGGTCGTGCGGGCAGATGTACATGCAAGCAGTCTTGTCCTGACCCTTGCAGCCATCGCATTTGTCAGTACGAACAAACGTAGGCATTGTCGTTCTCCATTTCTACCGCGGTAAAGAATGGCCGCCCGTCTGGCAGATCAGGCGGCACACTTTGAAAAGCCGTTACTTGGCAGAGTGGCCGGTCAGCTTGACCTCCACTTTCTCGTCGTCCTTCAGACTTCTGTAGTACTCCTGCAGGATGGCGACCACCTCGGGGCGGCTGAATTCCGCCGGCGGGTCCTCACCCTCGGAGAGCATCTTGCGCAGCTTGGTGCCCGAGAGCAGCAGGCGGTCGGCCGCCTCGTGGGGGCAGGTCTTCATGGAGGCCATGCCGCCGCACTTGTAGCACCAGAAGGTCCAGTCGATTTTGAGCGGCTTGGTCTCCAGCGCATCCTTCGGGATCTGGTCGAAGATGTGATGGGCGTCGAAGGGGCCGTAGTAGTCGCCCACGCCGGCATGGTCGCGGCCCACGATCAGGTGGGAGCAGCCGTAGTTCTGGCGGAACAGGGCGTGCAGCAGCGCCTCGCGCGGACCGGCATAGCGCATGTCCAGCGGGTAGCCCGCCTGCATCACCGTGTTCTTGACGAAGTAGTTGTCGATGAGCGAACCGATGGCGTCGGAGCGCACCTCGGCCGGGATGTCACCGGGCTTGAGCTTGCCGAGCAGGGAGTGGATCAGCAGACCGTCGCAGATCTCCACGGCGATCTTGGCCAGGTACTCGTGGGAGCGGTGCATCGGGTTGCGGGTCTGGAAGGCGGCGATGGTGCTCCAGCCGCGCTTCTGGAATTCCGCCCGGGTCTCCGCCGGGGTCATGAACTGATCGCCGTACTTCTCGGGGAAGCCGCCGAGGGAGAGCACCTTCACCGGGCCGGCCAGGTTGATCTCGCCCTGGGCCTTGACCATCTTGACGCCGGGATGATCCTCGTCGGTGGTCTTGTACACCATCATGCACTCGTGGGCCTTGTCGATGGTGTACTTCTCGGTGACCTTCATGGTGGCCAGGATCTCGTCGCGCTCGGCGTCGTAGAGCGCCACGTCCTGGCCCTCCTTGATGCTGTTCGAGGTATCGAGATCGGTGGAGAGGGTGATGGGGATGGGCCAGAACAGGCCGTTGGCCATCTTCATCCCGTCGCAGACCCCCTGCCAGTCGGCATGGGTCATGAAGCCCTCGAGCGGGGTGAACCCGCCGATGCCCATCATGATGAGGTCGCCCGCCTCGCGGGAAGAGATACGGATCTGAGGCAGAGACTGGGCCCGGGCCTTCTCGGCCTCCAGCGCTTCGCCTTCGAGCAGCAGCGGCTTGAGCTCGCCACCACCGTGAGGATTCACCAGCTTTGACATGTATCCGCCCTTCTTCTGGTTGTACCGTGGGTGTCCTTTCAATCCCCAAAACCGGGCGCTTTCCACCCCCGGCCGGACGCAGGTGCCCTACCATATACCTTTGCCCCAGCGTGTCAAAACAGATTTCTCTTCGCACGCCATAAGGTTCGCTTATCTTAGACTGAGACTAATAAGCGAAACCGGGGGGTAACACCCGGATGGATAGGCGGGGTTAATGGTGGGGGCAAGGGTCCCGGCCAGGCAGGCGCCGCAATCGGGCGGAGACGCTTACCCCAAGCCGCACTGACGCATTCACGGTGATGGGTCATGAGTGATGGGAAAAGGCACCATCACCCATCACCCATCACCCATCACCCATCACACCGGATTGTCGATATCGATGAAGCGGTGCTCGATGCCGAAGCGCTCGGCCAGGTGCTCGCCCAGGGCCTGGACGCCATAGCGCTCGGTGGCGTGGTGACCCGCGGCGAAATAGTGGATGCCGAGCTCCCGGGCCTCATGCACGGTCCGCTCCGAGACCTCGCCGCTGATGTACGCGTCCAGCCGCAGGGCCGCGGCCTGCTCCAGGTAGTCCTGGGCGGCGCCGGTGCACCAGCCCACCCGGTAGACGCGCTCGCCGCCGCCCGGCACGTGCAGGGGCGCCCGGCCGAGGCGCTCGGCCAGAAAGTCGGCGAAAACCCCGGGAGCCAGCGGCTCGCTGAGCGAGCCGTACATGGCGATGCCCGAATCGGGTCCCGGCCCGAAGCCGCCCTCGACGCTCAGATCCAGCTCGGCCGCCAGCCGCGCGTTGTTGCCATAGACCGGGTGGGCGTCCAGGGGCAGGTGGTAGGCGATGAGGCTCAGGTCCGCGCCGAGCAGGCTCCGCAGCCGGTGACGCTTCATCCCGCTCACCACCGGACTCTCGCCGCGCCAGAAGTAGCCGTGATGGACCAGCAGGGCATCGGCCCCGGCCTCCTGCGCCGCCTCGATGAAGGCCTGGCAGGCGGTGACCCCGGTCACCAGGCGCTCCACGCGCACCCGCCCCTCCACCTGGAGTCCGTTGGGAGCGTAGTCCTGGAACCGCTCCACCTGGAGCAGTCCGTCCGCATAGCCCACCAGTTCGTACAGACCGGCCATCACCACCTCCTCGAAGGACGCCACACCTAGCAGCCTGTCGGACTTGAGACTGATCTACTGCGCCGGCGGGACAGCGGTCCATATGAGGCCGATTTTTCGTTACATAGACCCACTATGCGCCTCAAAATCGACTCCATCTGTCCTCGCTCTCCCACTCGGCTCGCTACGATCGCCCAAGTCCGACAGGCTGCTAGTTATTATGTATCGTGTAAAATTGCCATGACAGTCGCCCCGGCACGGACTCCCTCCCAATGAACGCGAGAAAGCTCGTCACCTTCGTCATGCAGGCCGTCACCGTCGGCATCGTCGCCGCCACGGTCCTGCTGATCTTCAAGCCCGAGCTGTTCGCGCCCTACAGCCGGGTGGTGGAGTTCCGCGAAGCGATCCCCTCCCTGCCCCTGAGCCGCCAGGAGGGGCCCGTCTCCTATGCCGACGCGGTCGCCCAGGCCGCATCCTCGGTCGTCAACATCTATACCAGCAAGCGGGTCACCAGACAGCCCCATCCGCTGCTCGACGATCCCCTGTTCCAGCGCTTCTTCGGCGATCGCTTCGACCAGCCGCGCCAGCGGCTGGAAACCAGCCTGGGCTCGGGCGTCATCGTCAGCCCCCGCGGCCATGTCCTCACCAACAACCATGTAATCGAGGGCGCCGAGGAGATCCTGGTGGGCCTGCACGACGGGCGCAGCGTCGACGCCACCGTGGTGGGCAGCGATCCGGAGACCGATCTGGCGGTCCTGCGCATCGAGCTGCCCGCCCTGCCGAGCCTGGTGATCGGCCGCTCCGACGAGTTGCGGGTCGGCGACGTGGTCCTGGCCATTGGCAATCCCTTCGGGGTGGGCCAGACGGTCACCATGGGCATCGTCAGCGCCACCGGCCGCAGCCAGCTCGGCATCAACACCTTCGAGGACTTCATCCAGACCGACGCGGCCATCAATCCCGGCAACTCCGGCGGCGCCCTTATCAACGCCCGCGGCGAGCTGGTGGGCATCAACACCGCCATCTACTCCCGCTCCGGCGGCTCCCAGGGCATCGGCTTCGCCATTCCCATGGGCATCGCGAAGGACGTGCTGACCCAGATCGTGGAACACGGCCGGGTGGCCCGCGGCTGGCTGGGCGTGGAGATCCAGGACCTGACCCCGGAGCTGGCGGAGTCCTTCGGCCATCCGGACACCACCGGCGCCCTCATCGCCGGGGTGCTGCGCGACGGCCCCGCCCACAAGGCCGGCCTCGAGCCCGGCGATATCCTCACCGAGGTGGAAGGCCAGGCGATCTCCGGGGTGCGCGAGGCGCTGAACAGCATCGCCCGCATCCGGCCGGGGACCCGCATCCGGCTCAGCGGCACCCGCCAGGGGGAGCCCTTTGCACTGGAAGCGGTTGTGAGCGAACGCCCGGCCCAGAATGGCGGCTGACGGCGGCCCACCGCCCGCCTTCGTCCGCGACCGGCCGTTGCCCCGGCGACTGGACAGAATGCCGAATCCTCATTTAGTGTAGCTATGCCAGGTCGGCCCATGCCCCGGGTCCTTCATAAGCAGTCCCAGCCGATCCGGACTGCGACCGCGAGAGCGGCGCCGAACACGCCCCTGGGCGAACAACGGGATCACCAAGCCGATGGCATCCTCCGACCTGCCCCTGTTCCTGAGCCAATGGTTGCGCGCCCCCCTGCGCATGGGAGCGCTCGTGCCCAGCGGGGGGGCGCTCGCCCGCGCCCTGGCACTCCAGGCGCTACCGTCCCGGGACGGCCCGGTACTGGAGCTGGGCGCCGGAACCGGAGCGGTGACCCGCGCCCTACTCGCTCGCGGCATCGCGCCCCAGCGACTGGTGCTGGTGGAGCGGGATCCCGTCTTCTGCCGGTTGCTCCGCCAGCGTTTTCCATCGGCCCGGGTGGTGCAGACCGACGCCTGCCGGCTGGTCCAGTCCCTGGCCGCCCTGGGCATCCACGAGGCCGCGACCATCATCTCCGGCCTGCCCCTGCTCTCGCTGCCCTTCACCACCCAGCACCAGGTCATGCGCCAGAGCTTCCGCCTGCTGGTTCCCGACGGCACCTTCGTCCAGTTCACCTACGGCCTCGCCTCGCCGGTCCACCCGGCGCTGCTGCGCCGTCTCGAGCTCACCGGACGCCCGGTGGCGCGGGTCCTGCTGAACCTCCCACCGGCAGTGGTATGGCGCTATACCCAGCGTGATGCCGCCAGCCCTCCGGGGGAGACCCGAGCCGCGGCATGACGCCCTGGCTGCTGTCCGCCGCCGGGCTGGTGCTGCTGTTCGCGGGCGGCGAGATGCTGGTCCGTGGCGCCGCGGCGCTGGCCCGGCGCCTGGGCGTCCCGCCCCTGCTCATCGGCCTGACCGTGGTGGGTTTCGGCACCTCGGCGCCCGAGCTCCTGGTCTCCCTGGAGGCCGCGCTGCGCGCCCAGCCGGATCTCGCCATGGGCAACGTGGTGGGCTCGAATATCGCCAACATCCTGCTGATTCTCGGCGCCTCCGCCCTGGTCCACCCCATCCTGGTGCCGGCCACGGGCATCCGCCGCGACGCCCTGGCGGTCCTCGCCGCCACGCTGCTGCTGCCGGCACTGGCCCTCACCGGATCCATCGACGCCTGGCAGGGCGGCGCCATGGTGGCGCTCCTGGCGGGGTATATCGCCTGGTCCTACCGCGCCGATCTCCAGGCCCGCAACGGGGGTGCCGAGCTGCATCTCCACGAGGCGGACGAGCTGGGCACCACCCCACTGCCGGCCTGGCGGTCCCTGCTCCACCTGGCGCTCGGGCTGGCGGGCGTCCTGCTGGGGGCGCGGCTGCTGGTGACCGGCGCGGTGGATCTGGCCCGGGCGATGGGCGTGAGCGAGGCGGTCATCGGCCTCACCCTGGTGGCGGTGGGCACCTCGCTGCCGGAGCTGGCCACCTCGATGATGGCCGCCCTGCGCGGCCACAACGACGTGGCGGTCGGCAACGTGCTGGGCAGCAACCTGTTCAACATCCTCGGCATCCTCGGTGTTACCGCCGCGGTAGTGCCGCTGCCGTTCAATCCGCGCCTGCTGGCCCTGGATCTGTGGGTGATGCTCGCCGCCACACTGGCGATGCTGGCCCTGTTCCTGGGCGGCCGGGGCCTGTCCCGGCCCGGCGGCGTGGTCTTCCTGCTCCTCTACGCCGGCTACACGGGGTGGCTGTTCGCTGCGTGAGGCGGTGCAGCGTTATTCAACGCCAACGCCGGGCCACGGCGAGGTAGATGACGATGTTGACGAGAAGCACGAACCCGGCCAGCGCGAACTGGATCTCCCGGGTCAGGCCCGCGGGGTAGATGAGGGGCAGGAGATAGTGCTCCACGAAGCCGCCGCCATAGCCGGCCTCCCCGGCCCGGACGCGCAAGGCGTTCTCCAGCGGGGTGAGCGGGCAGATCCAGCCGCCCAGCTCGATGGCCGCAGCCCAGGCCGCCGTCGGGAGGTGAACCCACGCCGCGCGCGGCCAGCGCAGGGCGAGCAACCCGCCCAGCACCGCGAACAGGATGAACGCCAGGTGCAGCAGCAGGGTGATATCCGCCAGCAGGCGCGCGATCATGGCACGGGTCGTTGGTGAGTCAGTGTGTGTAGTGATGGGTGATGGGTGATGGGTTTTGAGTGATGGGACGATCCGCATCACGCATTCACGCATTCACGCATCACGCATTCACGCATTCACGCATTCACGCATTCACGCATTCACGCATTCACGCATTCACGCATTCACGCATTCACGCATTCACGCATTCACGCATCACACATTCACGCACTCACGCACTCACGCACTCACGATTTGATCCGGTACTCCGCCGAGCGGGCGTGGGCGGTGAGTCCCTCGCCGCGGGCGAACACGGAGGCGACCCGGCCCAGCGTGCTCGCACCCTCCGGCGAGCACATGATGAGCGAGGAGCGCTTCTGGAAGTCGTAGACGCCCAGCGGCGAGGAGAAGCGCGCCGTGCGCGAGGTGGGCAGTACGTGGTTGGGCCCGGCGCAGTAGTCGCCCACCGCCTCGGCGGTGTAGCGGCCCATGAAGATGGCGCCGGCATGGCGGATCTTCCCCGCCATGGCTTCGGGATCCTCCACCGACAGCTCCAGGTGCTCCGGGGCGATGAAGTTGGCCACCGTCACCGCCTCGTCGAGATCCCGCACCTTGACCAACGCGGCACGGGCGCCGAGGGACTTCTCGATAATGGCCTTGCGCTCCATCTCCGGCAGCAGGCGCGCCACGCTGGCGGCCACCGCCTCCAGGAACGCCCCGTCGGGCGTGACCAGTATCGGCTGGGCGTCCTCGTCGTGCTCGGCCTGGGAGAAGAGATCCATGGCCACCCAGTCGGGATCGGTCTTGCCGTCGCAGACCACCAGGATCTCGGAGGGGCCGGCGATCATGTCGATGCCGACGGTGCCGTAGACCATGCCCTTGGCGGTGGCCACGTAGATGTTGCCGGGGCCAACGATCTTGTCCACCCGCGGCACCGTCTCGGTGCCGTAGGCCAGGGCGGCGACCGCCTGCGCCCCGCCGAGGGCGAAGACCCGGTCCACCTCGCACAGCTCGGCGGCGGCCAGCACCAGCGGGTTGACCTCGCCGTCGGGGGTAGGCACCACCATGATGAGCTCGGGCACCCCGGCCACCTTGGCCGGGATGGCGTTCATCAGCACCGAGGAGGGATAGGCGGCCTTGCCGCCGGGGACGTAGAGGCCGACCCGGTCCAGGGCGGTGATCTGCTGCCCCAGCAGCGTCCCGTCGGCCTCGCGATAGCTCCACGACTCCTGCTTCTGGCGGGCGTGGTAGGCCTTCAGGCGCGCCACGGAGACCTCAAGCGCCTCGCGCTGGTCGGCGGGCAGGCCGGCGAGGGCCGCCTGCAGGCGGGCGCGGGGGATCTCCAGCTCGGCCATGGCCGTGGCGCTCATGCGGTCGAACCGGTTGGTGTACTCCAGCAGCGCCGCGTCGCCCTCGCGGCGGACCCGGTGGAGAATCTCGCGCACCGTGGTGCTCACCCGCTCGTCGGACACCGACTCCCAGGCCAGCAGCCCCTCGAGCCGCTCCCAGAAGTCCACCGCGGTCGTATCCAGTCTCGTGATCTCAGCCATGGTCTGCTCCCAGTTGGAGTGCTTCTGCCACAGGGGACACAGAGGTCACCAAGGGCGGATGCCATCCGGCACCCTGCGGAAACCAGGTTCCAACCGCCCCTGACGCTCTGTGACCTCTGTGCTCTCGGTGGCGAACGCTACTTGCCACCCGCGGCGGCCACCGCCTCGGCGAGGCGCTGGATCAAGGCCTTCACCGGGGCGTGCTTCATCTTCATGGAGGCCTTGTTCACCACCAGCCGCGAGCTGATGTCGGCGATGTGCTCCAGCGGCACCAGCCCGTTGGCCTTGAGGGTGTTGCCCGTGTCCACCAGGTCCACGATGAGGTCCGCCAACCCCACCAGCGGCGCCAGCTCCATGGAGCCGTAGAGCTTGATCACCTCCACCTGTTCGCCGCGGGCGGCGTAGTAGCGCCGGGTGGTGTTGACGTACTTGGTGGCGATACGCAGCCGCCGGCGCGGGGCCCGTCCCTCCCGGGGACCGGCCACCATCATGCGGCAGCGGGCGATGTTCAGGTCCAGCGGCTCGTAGAGCCCGTCGCCGTCGTGCTCCATGAGCACGTCCTTCCCGGCCACGCCCAGGTCCGCCGCGCCGTACTCGACGTAGGTGGGAACATCCGCGGCGCGGATGATCACCAGCTTCACCTCCGGCAGGTTGGTGTCCAGGATCAGCTTGCGGCTGGTCTCCGGGTCATCCACCGGGTGGATGCCGGCGTGGGCCAGCAGCGGCAGGGTGTCCTTGAAGATACGTCCCTTGGAGAGGGCGATGGTCAGTGTGTCGGTCATGATGTCGTCGGCCGGTTTGTCAACGCCATGGAGCCCGGGGGGCGTGGAAAACGGGGCGCATCAGCCCGGCGGCCCCGTCGCCGCGGCCCCGCCCCAGGCACGCCGCCTCCCGTGTTCTCCGTGACAGGCTCCTATGCCGGCACGCGGCGGATGCGGGCACCCAGCTGGGCCAGCTTCTCCTCGATGCACTCGTAGCCGCGATCGATGTGGTAGATACGGTCCACGATGGTATCGCCGTCGGCCACCAGGCCGGCCAGCACCAGACTGGCGGAGGCGCGGAGATCCGTGGCCATCACCGGTGCGCCGGTCAGCTTTTCCACCCCGATGCAGATGGCCGTGTTGCCCTCCAGGCGGATGTCGGCGCCCATGCGCTGCAGCTCCTGCACGTGCATGAAGCGGTTCTCGAACACGCTTTCGCGGATGGTCCCGGTCCCCTCGGCGACCGAGTCCAGGGCGGTGAACTGGGCCTGCATGTCGGTGGGGAAGGCCGGGTAGGGGGCCGTGCGCACATCCACGGCCCGGGGACGGTTGCCCTTCATGTCCAGCTCGATCCAGTCGGACCCGGTGTTGATCTCCGCACCCGCCTCCTCGAGCTTCACCAGCACCGAGTCGATGATCTCGGGACGGGTATCCTTCAGCCGCACCCGGCCACCGGTGATGGCGCCCGCCACCAGGTAGGTGCCGGTTTCGATACGGTCGGGGAGCACGTTGTAGCGGCACCCCTCCAGCCGTTCCACGCCGTGGATGGTGATGGTATCGGTGCCGGCGCCCTCGATCCCGGCGCCCATGGCGATGAGGCAGTTGGCCAGATCCTCCACCTCGGGCTCGCGGGCCGCGTTCTCGATGACCGTCGTGCCGCGCGCCAGGGCCGCGGCCATCATCAGGTTCTCGGTGCCGGTCACCGTCACGTTGTCGAGGAACAGGTGGGCCCCCTTGAGGCGGCCGTTCACGTGGGCGCGGATGTAGCCGTTCTCCACCCGGACCTCGGCCCCCATGGCCTCCAGCCCCTGCAGGTGCAGGTTCACGGGACGGGATCCGATGGCGCAGCCGCCGGGCAGGGAAACCTCCGCCCGGCCGAAGCGGGCCAGCAGCGGGCCCAGCACCAGGATGGAGGCGCGCATGGTCTTCACCAGCTCATAGGGCGCGCTGAAGTTGTCGACGCTGCTGGTATTGGCCTCGATGCTCATGCGCTCGTCCACCATCAGCTCCACGCCCATGCCGCCGAGCAGCTCCATGGTGGTGGTGACATCCTGGAGGTGCGGCACGTTGCCGATGGTGACGGGACCGTCGGCCAGCAGGGTGGCGGCGAGAATGGGCAGCACCGAGTTCTTGGCGCCGGAGATGCGGATGGTGCCGTCCAGGGGAACGCCACCGGTGATAATCAACTTGTCCATGGAGTCTCGTAGGTAAATCCGGCTCGCGCGGCACCCCGACCGGGAACTGCGGTCATAACCATCGGTTTCGGATGCGGCCGGGGCCGCTCCTCCAGTTACCGCTCCGGGCCCTGGCACTCGCCCGGAGCAATCAAAATGGGGCAGCCACAGCCCCAGGGGCTGATGCGCTGCCCCGCCCGGTCCGCATCTGCCGGCCGGACGACTCAGCCGCCCTGCGCCGCCTCCGCCGAGGTGGCGGTCTTCAGGTTGAGGGCGTGGATGGTGCCGTTGGTGATGCGATCACCCAGGGTGGCAAAGACCATCCGCTGCCGCTCCAGGGAGCGCTTGCCCTCGAATTCGTCACACACGACCGTGGCTTCGAAGTGGCTCCCGTCACCGGTGACCTGGGCAGTGCTGCCCGGGAGGCCGGCCTCGATCAGGCGCTTGATTTCCGCGGGATCGAACATGGTTTTCTCCTGTCTTGCTGCACGCGCTATGTCCGCGCGTTTCATTATTTGCGGGATCGGCCGCCTTCATCGCGCCCGGTCCCCCATGACAAGGCACGGATCATATAGGAAACAGCCGTCGCGGCGAAACCTCGCGCCGCCAGCCGGGATATTTCATCCTGGAGGTCATGGGCGGAAGGTCGGGGAGGGAGACCGCCTGAGCCCTGGCCCGCCTGGCTGTTCTCGCGCCATTCGCCCGGGAAAACAACCGCTTGACGGATAATTTGGGGGCTGGAGCCGCCGCCGCGCAGCCCGGGAACCTCAGGCGAGCCCGAGGATCTCCTCCAGGCCGCTGATCCGGGCGATGGAGAGCAGCTGCTCCGGCACGCCGGTGAAGACGAGTGCCCGTCCCTGGCGGCGCCCCTCGCGGACCCACTCCACCAGCAGGGCCAGCCCCGCGCTGTCCACCCGGCTGACCCCGGACAGGTCCAGTGTCAGTGTCCCGCTGCCGGAGAAGAGCCGGCGCCCGGACTCCAGGACCTCCGGGACCGTGGCGAAGCCCAGCTCCCCCTGGAGCCGGAAGGCGCCGTCCGCGGCCTGTTCGAGGGTCAGTTTGCTCACTTGCCGTGGTTGCGCTGCTGCAGGTTCGCAATCAGGCCGTCGATGCCGGATTTGCGAATCTCGTTGGCGAAGCTGGCGCGGTAGTTGGTCACCAGGCTGATGTTGTCGATGACCACGTCGTAGACCTTCCAGCCGTTGTCCGCCCGGTAGAGGCTGTAGTTGATGGGAATGGGATAGCCACCGGGCTGCTGCACCTCGGTGCGCACCAGCACGTCCCCATCCGTCTCGCTGCCGCGCATGGGCAGGTAGGCGATCTTCTGGTCCGTGTACTCCCACAGCGCCTTGCTGTAGGTGCGCACCAGCATGGTCTGGAATTCGCGGGCGAAGCGCCCGCGCTGATCCGCGTCGGCCTGGCGCCAGTACTTGCCCAGCACCAGCCGCGACATGCGATCGAAATCGAAGTGGGGCAGAACCACGGCATCCACCAGGTCGTAGAGCTTCTGGGGTTCGGCCTGATAGGCCTCCCGGTTCTGCTTGAAGGTATCCAGGATCCGATCGGCGGTGTCCCGCACCAGCTCGGTGGGCCCCATGGAGGCCTGCGCCGCCGCACCGCCGAGCAGCAGCAGCAGCGCGGCGGCAAGCCAGTGAATCACGGTTCTCATTGTTATTGCTCCGTCGGCAAATCAGATTCAGTCATGGGTTGGACCACCGGAAGCGGGCGATGTTACTCCGTGGCCACGCCTTCCTGGGCCTTGCTGAACAGGAACTGTCCCACGATCTGCTCCAGCACCAGGGCGGACTGGGTGAGCTTGATCTCGTCACCGTCCTTCAGAAAGCGCAGATCGCCGCCCGGATCGAGCCCGACGTACTGCTCGCCGAGCAGGCCCGCGGTAAGGATGCTCGCCGAAGTGTCGGCCGGCAGCTTGTCGTACTGGGGATCGATGTTCATGGTGACCACGGCCTGGTAGTTCTCGCTGTCGAAGCCGATGCCCGACACCCGACCGACCAGCACGCCGGACATGCGCACCGGCGAGCGCACGGTGAGGCCCCCGATGTTGTCGAAATGGGCGGTGACGGCATAGCCGTTCTCCGCCTTGAAGGTGCTGAGATTGCTCACCTTCATCGCCAGCATGAACAGGGCGGCGAGGCCCGCGGCGACGAACACACCGACGCCGATCTCCACCGTTCTCGAATGCAGCATTTACACGCCTCCGAACATGAGTGCCGTGAGGACGAAGTCCAGGCCCAGCACCGCCAGGGCCGTGTGCACCACGGTGCGGGTGGTGGCACGGCTCACCCCCTCCGAGGTGGGCACCGCGTCATAGCCCTCGAACAGGGCGATCCAGGTGGCCACGAAACCGAACACGGCGCTCTTGATCACGCCGTTGATGATGTCCTCGTAGAAATCCACTTTCGCCGTCATCTGCGACCAGAAGGCGCCGTCGTCCACGCCCAGCAGGCCGACACCGACGAACCAGCCCCCGAACACGCCCACGGCGCTGAAGATGGCCGCCAGCAGGGGCATGGAGATGAACCCGGCCAGGAACCGCGGGGCGATCACCCGGCGCAGCGGGTCCACGGCCATCATCTCCATCCCGGCCAGCTGCTCGGTGGCCTTCATCAGCCCGATCTCGGCGGTCAGCGCCGAGCCGGCCCGGCCGGCGAACAGCAGCGCGGTGACCACCGGCCCCAGCTCACGCACCAGGGACAGGGCCACCACCACGCTCAGCGCCTCCTCGGAGCCGAAATCCACCAGGGTATTGTAGCCCTGCAGGCCGAGCACCATGCCCACGAACAGGCCGGAGACGGTGATGATGAGCAGCGACAGCACGCCCACCGAGTAGATCTGCTGGATGACCAGGCGGAGGCGGAGCAGCAGGCCCGGCGTCCCCATCAGCACGTAGAGCAGGAACAGGTGGCCCCGGCCGAGGCGCTCGAACATGCCCAGGGCCCAGCGGCCCAGGTTCTGAAGGGTGTCCATCAGTGTACTGCTCCACTCTTGGAGATACTTTCAGGGCCTCCCCGAAAGTGCCAGGACAAGGCGCAGTGCGCAGGCAATGGTTGTTCCCTTGTCAAGCGCTGCAACGCGGTCATGGCGCTTTCGGGGGGCTCCCTGCGGGCGAGCCGCCGGCCGGCCATCTGCGGTGTTGCGCTCGCTTGAAAGGGGGCCTGCCCTTCCTGCGCAAGCGCGTCTTGCATCTGACCGGCCAGCGACTCGCTGAATGTGCCTCCAAGAGTGGAGCAGTACACTAGCCTGCTCCCAGCAGATCGTCGGCGAAATCGGGCGCCGGGTAGTGGAACGGCACCGGCCCGTCGGGCTCGCCGTGCATGAACTGGTTGACCCAGGGCGAACGCTCCCGGTCCAGCGCCGCCGGGGTCCCGTGGGCCACCACCTTGCCGCCGGAGATGAGATAGATGTAGTCGGCGATCCCGGCGGTCTCGGCCACGTCGTGGGAGACCACCACGCTGGTCAGCCCCAGGGCGTCGTTGAGCAGCCGGATCAGCTTCACCAGCACCCCCATGGACATGGGGTCCTGTCCCGTGAACGGCTCGTCGTACATGATCATCATCGGGTCCAGGGCGATGGCGCGCGCCAGCGCCACGCGCCGGGCCATGCCCCCGGAGAGCTCGCTCGGCATGAGATCACGCGCCCCCCGCAGGCCCACAGCCTCCAGCTTCATCAGAACCAGGTCGCGGATCAGCACCTCGCCCAGGCGGGTGTGCTCGCGCAGGGGGAAGGCGACGTTGTCGAACACCGGCAGGTCGGTGAGCAGCGCCCCGCTCTGGAACAGCATGCCCATGCGCTTGCGCAGCTCGAAGAGCTGATCGCGACGCAGGCGCGGCACCTCCTGGCCGTCGACGCGGATGGAGCCCGAGCGGGGGCGCAGCTGACCGCCGATGAGGCGCAGCAGGGTGGTCTTCCCGGTGCCGCTCGGCCCCATGATGGCCGTCACCTTGCCGCGGCGCAGATCGAGGTCGACCCCGTCGAAGATCATCCGGTCGCCGCGGGCGAAACTCAGCCCCCGGATTTCCACCAGATTGTCGCTGTCCTTGCCCATGCCGAACCGGCGTGCCCCGTATTCTTGAGTTCAGAAAGCGCCGGAATCCACGGCGCGGAAGCAAAAAAGTCGGGAAATCATAACCGATCGATGCAGCACCGGAAAGCGACCGGGTCCCCCTTCAGCCCATGAGTTCCGCCAGTCCGCGCAGTTGACCCAGCACTCCGGCCGGCGGTGGCGAACCGGCCACCACCAGCACCCCGTCCCCGGCGCCCGCCGCCGCGGCGAAACCCCGCACCAGCGCCCCGAGCCCGGGGGTCGGCAGATCCGGCGGCGGCTCGCACCAGCCGAGCCCGGCCGTCGCCGCGGCGGGCCAGGGCCGATCGGGTCGCCAGCACGGCCGCAGGCCGCGCGCCGCGGCCTCCTCCGCCGCCCCCAGCCACCAGGCCGGCGCCGCCGGCAGGTCCGTCACGCCCCACGGGGCGCCGGACGGCACGAGGAAGCCGCCCAGCCGCCCGCCGAGCCCGGTGCAGCGTGCCGCCGCCTTCCCGCCGGCCTCCAGGGGCAGCTCCACCAGAAAGCGGAACGACGGGGCCGTCTCTCCGGCCCAGTGGGCCAGTTCCCGCCCGGTGGCGTCCATGGCCAGCGGTGCCGGCACCAGCACCGCCGGAAACGCGTTGGCATAGTAGGCCAGCCGCCACTCCTCGGGCAGATCCGCCGGATAGAAGACGCCCTCCCAGCCCGGATGGTCCCAGCCGTAAGCCGCGATGCGCATTCCGCCTCCCAAGGTTGCAATACCAGGCCCAGTCACATTCTAATGTGCGCCCCGGAGCCCAGGTACCGTGACCCATGGATTTCGATACATCCAGCAATGTCGCCCGAAGGGAGCCCCCCGGATGCCCCAGTGGTGCGTTGCGTCGTTTGACAAGGGCCGGGGGGCATTGCCTGCGCGCTGCGCCCTGTCCTGGCACATCCGGGGGCTCCGGATGCGCCGAAATCCACGGTTCGCGGTACTAGTTCATGACCCTGTCAATCCTCGCCGTCATCGCCGGATTCGTCCTGCTCGTCCTGGCCGGTGATCGCTTCGTCACCGGGGCCGCCGCCCTGGCCCGGAACCTCGGGGTCGCGCCCCTGATCATCGGCCTCACCATCGTGGCCTTCGGCACCTCGGCCCCGGAAATGGCCGTCTCCGCCACCGCCGCCTGGGTGGGCAACCCGGGCCTGGCCATCGGCAACGCCATCGGCTCCAACATCGCCAACATCGGCCTGGTGCTGGGCCTCACGGCCCTCATCCAGCCCCTGCACGTCCACTCCAACACCCTGCGCCGGGAGTTCCCGGTCCTGTTCGCCATCACGCTGCTCACCCTGGCGCTGCTGCTCGACGGCGAGCTCGGCCGGCTCGACGGCGCGGTGCTCATCGCCGGGCTGGGGCTGATGATCTACTGGATGGTGAGCATCGGCCGCGCCAGCCGGATCTCCGACCCGATGACCGCCGAGTACGCCGAGGAGGTACCCCTGGGCATGCCCACCGCCACCGCCCTGCTGTGGCTCGCCATCGGCCTGGTGCTGCTCCCGCTGAGCTCGCGGCTGCTGGTGTGGGGCGCGGTGAACATCGCCACCGGGTTCGGCGTGAGCGATCACGTGGTGGGCCTGACCGTGGTGGCCATCGGCACCAGCCTGCCGGAGCTGGCCGCCTCCGTGGCGGGCGCGCTGAAGCGCGAGCACGACATCGCCCTGGGCAACATTCTCGGCTCCAACATGTGGAACCTGCTGGCGGTGCTCGGGCTGCCCGGGCTGATCCAGCCCACCCGCCTGGAACCGGCGGTCATGATCCGGGACTTCCCGGTTATGCTAATCTTCACAGTCGCCCTGTTCGCCATGGCCTACGGCTTCCGCGACGGCAGCCGCCTCACCCGCTTGGAGGGCGGCCTGCTGATCGGTGGTTTTGCCGGCTACATGGCCACCCTGGTCCTGACCGCGGCATGAGTGCGCGCGGGACCGCCAGGCAGCGAAGCGTGAACCGCCACCCAGACCCGGAGAACCCGTGAGCATCGCCGCACCCCCCCCTTCCGCCGAGACCGAGGATCGGCGCCTGATCGAACTGGGACTGGCCGTCATCCGGGCCGAAACCGACGCGCTGGCGGATCTCGCGGGACGCATCGACGGCAACTTCGCGCAGGCCTGTCGCTACCTGCTCGGCTGCACCGGCCGGATCGTGGTCATCGGGATGGGCAAGTCCGGCCATATCGGCAGCAAGATCGCCGCCACCCTGGCCAGCACCGGGAGCCCCGCCTTCTTCGTCCATCCGGGCGAGGCCAGCCACGGCGACCTGGGCATGATCACCCCCCATGACGTGGTGCTGGCCCTGTCCAACTCCGGCGAGACCGAGGAGATACTCACCATCCTGCCGCTCATCAAGCGCCAGGGAGTGCCGCTGATCACCCTCACCGGCAATCCGGCCTCCACCCTGGCGCGCAACGCGGAGGTGAACCTGGACGTGGGCGTGGCCCAGGAGGCCTGCCCCCTGGGGCTCGCCCCCACCTCGAGCACCACCGCGGCGCTGGCCATGGGCGATGCGCTGGCGGTGGCGCTGCTGGAAGCGCGCGGCTTCACCGCCGAGGACTTCGCCCGCTCCCACCCCGGCGGACGGCTGGGACGGCGGCTGCTGCTGCTCATCGGGGACATCATGCACACCGGCGACAGCCTGCCCATGGTGCCCGAGCAGGCCCTGCTCAGCGACGCCCTGCTGGTGATGACCCGCCAGGGCCTGGGCATGACCGTGGTGGTGAACGAGGCCCGCCAGGTGCTCGGGGTGTTCACCGACGGCGACCTGCGCCGGGCGCTGGACCGCGGGGTGGATGTTCACGCCACCGACATCGGCGCGGTCATGACCCGCAACTGCGCCACCGTCTCCCCGGACACCCTCGCCGCCGAGGCCCTGCACCTCATGGAAACGAAGAAGATCAACGCCCTGCCGGTGGTGGACGGGAACGGCCTGCTGGTGGGCGCGTTCAACATGCACGACCTGCTGCGCGCCGGGGTGGTGTGATGGCGGGCGTTCGGGGACGGAGGACGATGCACGCCCATGCCCGCCCGAACCCCCGCCACCCGCGGACCCTCTGCCCTTATCCTTCATCCTTTATCCATTAACCCTTGTCCATCAGCCGCCATGCAAGACATCCTGCAACGCGCCGCCCGCACCCGCCTGGTCATCTTCGACGTGGACGGGGTGCTGACCGACGGCAGCCTCTACCTCGACGACAACGGCATGGAGTACAAGGCCTTCAACTCCCGCGACGGACACGGCATGAAGCTGCTGCGCCAGACCGGGGTTGAGATCGCCATCATCAGCGGGCGCTCCTCGGGAGTGGTGAAGGAACGCATGGAGAGCCTGGGCATCCACTACGTCTACCAGGGGCGGGAGGACAAGCTCAACGCCCTGGGCGAGCTCCTCGACCGGCTGGACACCCCCCTGGAGGAGGTGGCCTACGTCGGGGACGATGTCATCGACCTGCCGGTGATGCGGCGGGTGGGGCTGGCGGTGGCGGTGGCCGATGCCCACCCCTTCGTCTGCAAGCACGCCCACTGGCAGACCCCGAGCCCGGGCGGTCGCGGGGCCGCGCGCGAGGTGTGCGAACTGATCATGGAAGCCCAGGGCACCCTGCAGGCGATTCTCGAGGCCTACCTCTGAGGCCCCCATGCTCCGACTCCCCCTGCCCCGCCTCAGCCCCACCACCGCAGGCCTTCTCGTCCTCGGCCTGCTCGCGGGGCTGAGCAGCCTGTTCGCCTATCGCTACGAACCCTGGTGGCCGACCCGGACGGACGTGCAGCGCCACGATCCCGACTACTGGTTCGAGGGCTTCTCCGCGGTGCGCATGAACCTCGAGGGGGTACCCATCCAGCGCCTGACCGGAAAGCGCCTGCAGCACTATCCCGACGATGACAGCACCGAGCTGGAGGCGGCCCGACTGGTGGCCTACCCCGAACAGGGCGCACCGTGGGTGGTGACCGCCGAGCGGGCACGGGTCACCGAGGATGGCGCCCTGGTGTTTCTCCCCGGGCAGGTCCTGGCCGAGCAGGCCCCTTCCGCCGCCGATCCCGGCCTGACCCTGCGCACCCACGACCTGCGCGTCCTGGTGGAGCAGGAGTACCTGGAGACCGACCGCGAGGTTTCCATCACCCGCGGGGGTGATATGATCAGCGCAACCGGCATGCGGGCCTTCCTGCGGGAGGAGAGGCTGCTGCTACAGTCCAAGGTGAAGGCCACCCATGAACCGAACCGCCGCTAGTCTACTGTTGCACCCTTGGAGGCCCGTCCGACGCGCCCTTCGCGGCCCGATCGCACAGCGCGCCGGCGCACTGCTGATCGGCATCACCCTGGCCCTGCCGCTGCCCGTGCTGGCCCTGTCCGGCGACAGCGACAAGCCCATCAATCTCGAGGCCGACCAGGCGGAGCTGAACGAGGCCACGGGCGTCAGCACCTATACCGGGCGGGTGGTGCTGACCCAGGGCAGCATCGAGCTGCACGCCGACCGGCTGGTGGTGCACGCCGCCGGCGGCGAGCTGTCCCAGATCACCGCCACCGGCAACCCGGTACGCTTCCGCCAGCGCCCCGAGGGCCGGAACAAGGACGTGACCGCCGAGGCGAAGAAGCTGGAATACCAGGGCAAGAGCCGCATGCTGGTGCTCATCGGCGAGGCGAAGGTGACCCAGGGACGCAACACGTTCCGCGGACAGCGTATTGAATATGATCTGCAGCGCGAGTCGGTGCTGGCCACCGGCGGCAGCGGCGAGGGCGGCAAGCCGGGCCGGGTGCAGATGACCATCGTCCCCTCCAAGGGCGGCGACGGCAAGCAATGAGCGTCCTGGAGGCTCGCGGGCTGGGCAAACGCTACGGTGCCCGCGAGGTGGTCCGTGATGTCTCCCTGCGGGTGGAGAGCGGCGAGGTGGTGGGCCTGCTGGGCCCGAACGGCGCCGGCAAGACCACCTGCTTCTACATGATCGTGGGCCTGGTGCGCTGCGACAGCGGCACCATCACCATGGATGGAACCGACCTCACCCGGGAGCCCATGCACATTCGCGCCCGGCGCGGCATCGGCTATCTGCCCCAGGAAGCCTCGGTATTCCGCAAGCTCACCGTCGAGCAGAACATCATGGCCATCCTGGAGCTGCGCCGGGATCTCACGCCCGGCAAGCGCCGGCGGCTCGCCGACAGCCTGATGCACGAGTTCCACGTGGGCCATCTCCACGACAGTCTCGGCATCAGCCTCTCCGGCGGCGAACGGCGGCGGGTGGAGATCGCCCGGGCGCTGGCGACCGAGCCCAGCTTCATCCTGCTGGACGAGCCCTTCGCCGGCGTGGACCCTCTCTCGGTACTCGATATCCAGCGCATCATCAGTCACCTGCGCGACCGCGGCATCGGCATCCTGATCACCGACCACAACGTCCGCGAAACTCTCGGGATCTGCGACCGCGCCTACATCATGAGCAACGGCAACGGCATCGCCCACGGCACGCCGGCCGAAATCCTCGACAACAGCCAGGTCCGGGACGTCTACCTGGGCCACGAGTTCCGCCTGTGACTTCCCGCGCCCCCGGTCGCGGGAATACCCGCGCGGCCCGTGCCCCTATCTGCACGGCATACTATTTGCGTTACAATCGGGACATAAAGATAACGGATACCGGATATCCGTTTACGCCTAGACGACGACGCGCCGTATGAAACCCTCCATTCAGCTCCGGCTGAGCCAGCAACTCACCATGACGCCGCAGCTGCAGCAGGCCATCAAGCTGCTGCAGCTCTCCGCGCTCGACCTGCAGATGGAGGTCCAGGAGGCGCTGGAGACCAATCCCATGCTGGAGCTGGCGGAGGATGAGGTCGAAGCGCCGGGTGAGGCGGAGGCGTCCGCGACGTCCGGCAACGAGGCCGAGGACCGCGACCTCGACCTCGAACGCAACGACGCGGACATTCCCGCGGACCTCCCGGTGGACAGCGCCTGGGACGACATCTACGACGTGCCCAGCAGCTATTCCGGACCCGACGAGGGTGACGAACAGGAGTTCGCCAATATCAGCCGGGGGGGCGAGTCGCTCCAGGATCACCTCCTCTGGCAGGCCAGTCTCGCCCATTTCAACGACCGCGACCTGGAGCTGGCCCGGCTGATCATCGACGGCATCGACGAACGCGGCTACCTCGGCGCCACGCTGGAGGAGCTCCTGGCCAGTCTCGACCCCGAGTTCGAGGTGGAGCTCGACGAGCTGGAGGCGGTTCTGCACCGCATCCAGACCTTCGACCCCGTCGGGGTGGGCGCCCGCAACCTGGGCGAATGCCTGTCGCTGCAGCTGCGCCAGCTGCCCGCCGCCACGCCCTGGCGCAGCGAGGCGCTGAACCTGGTGGAAAACCACCTGGAGCTGCTGGGATCCCGCGACTATGCCCAGGTCCAGCGACGGATGAAGATCAGCGAGGACGAACTGCGCGAGGTCATCCAGCTGATCCAGACCCTCAACCCCCGCCCGGGCAACGAGGTGGGCGGCGAGGAGCCGCAGTACGTGGTGCCGGATGTCACCGTGCGCAAGCACCGGGGCAGCTGGCTGGTGGAGCTCAACCCGGAGGCCTCCCCGCGGCTGCGCGTCAATCCCGGCTACGCCGCCCTCGTGCGCCGGGCCGACAACAGCCAGGACAACAACTTCCTGCGTACCCAGCTGCAGGAGGCGCGTTGGTTCCTGAAGAGCATCCAGAGCCGCAACGAGACCCTGCTGAAGGTGGCCACCTGCATCGTGGAGCACCAGCGCGGCTTCCTGGAACACGGCGAGGAGGCCATGAAGCCCCTCGTCCTGCACGACATCGCCGAAGCGGTGGAGATGCACGAGTCCACCATCTCCCGGGTCACCACCCAGAAGTACATGCTCACCCCCCGTGGTATCTTTGAGCTGAAATACTTCTTCTCCAGCCACGTCAGCACCGCGAGCGGCGGCGAGGCCTCCTCCACGGCGATCCGGGCGCTCATCAAGAAGCTCATCGCCGCGGAGCACCCGTCCAAGCCGCTCAGCGACAGCAAGATCGCAAAAATCCTGTCTGAACAGGGAGTCAACGTGGCACGCAGGACCATCGCAAAGTACCGCGAGGTCATGGCGATACCGCCGTCAAACGAAAGAAAGCGCCTGCTATAAGGCTTAAGGAGTCAGCTATGCAGACCAACATCACCGGTCATCACGTCGACATCACCCCGGCACTGCGCGACTATGTGAACTCGAAACTGGAGAAGGTCGAACGCCATTTCGACAACATCACCAACGTGCACGTGATCCTGGGTGTGGAGAAGCTGCGGCAGAAGGCCGAGGCCACCATCCATCTGAGCGGGGCCGAGCTCTACGCCGACGCCGAGCACGATGACATGTACGCGGCCATCGATGCCCTGGTGGACAAGCTCGACCGGCAGGTGAAGAAACACAAGGAAAAGTCCCAGGCCCACAACCACGAGAGCGCCAAGCGCGCCTGAGCCCAGGGACAGGGGAGGGGTGGCGGGGCCGGCGGCCCCGCCACCCCTCCCGGACTCGAATCCACGACAACCGCGGCGGACCCGGAACGAGACCAGTGAGAGACGCCAGACGATTGCAATCGAACGGATCGCGCCGCAAAGTGACGAACCACCATGCACCTGCGTGACATACTGACCCTCGAACGCACCGCGACCGGCGTCATTGCCGGCAGCAAGAAGCGTGTACTGGAATTCCTCGGCGATCTTGCGGCGACTGACGAACCGGAACTGGACCCCACCGAGGTGTTCGAGAGCCTCATCGCCCGCGAGCGCCTCGGCAGCACCGGCATCGGCCACGGCATCGCCATCCCCCATGGACGGCTGAAGAACAGCGACCACGTCATCGGCGCCCTCGCCCATCTGCAAGAGCCCATCGATTTCGACGCCATCGACGATAAACCGGTGGACCTGCTGTTCGCGTTGCTGGTGCCCGCTAACGCCACCGAGGAGCACCTCGAGGTCCTGGCGCGGCTGGCCCAGCTGTTCAGCGACGAAGAGGCCCGGCAACGGCTGCGTGAGGCACCTGACGCGGCCGCGCTGCTCCAGACCATCCTGAGTTACGAGGCCGCCGAATCGGATGCCCCGGACGATTAGCGTAAACAACCTGTTTGAAATCCAGCAGGAGAATCTCTGCCTCTCCTGGATTGCCGGCCAGGCCGGCGGCGAACGTCAGCTGAGCCTCCCGGATCTCCCCGTGACCGGACTCGCGGGCTTCTTCAACCCGATACATCCCCACGCGATCCCCCTGCTGACCGACGCCGAGCTGGAGTGGCTGGAGCGGGAGACGGACCCGGCCCGGGATCCGTTCGCGGCACCGTCGGTCCTCGCCATACTGACGGCCGACAGCACGCCCCCGCCCGGCCTGGTGGAGCGCGCGGAGCGGAGCGGATTTCCCCTGTTCAGCTCCCGCCTGGAACCCCGGCGGCTGATCAACCGTCTCAACTTCTATCTCACCCAGTCCCTCTCGGCGCGGATCACCGTACACGGCGTGTTCATGGAGGTGCTGGGCGCCGGCGTGCTGCTCAGCGGCGAGAGCGGCATCGGCAAGAGCGAGCTGGCCCTGGCCCTGCTCAGCCGCGGACACCGGCTCATCGCCGACGACGCCCCGGAGTTCGCCAATACCGTTCCACGCATGCTGGTGGGCTACTGTCCGGAGCCGCTGCACGACTTCCTTGAAGTACGCGGACTGGGCATACTCAACGTGCGGGCCATGTTCGGCGACAGCGCCCTGGCGCCGGAGCACGTACTGGACCTGGTGATACATCTCAAGGAGATGGAAGGCCATGAACTCGCGGCCATCGATCGGTTGCACGGCGTACAGCGCCGCCGCGAAATGCTCGGCATCGAGGTCCCCGAGGTGACCATCCCGGTGGCGGAGGGACGCAACCTGGCGGTGCTGGTGGAAGCCGCCGTGCGCAACGAGCTGCTCAAGAGCCGGGGCTACGACGCCGGCACCGAGTTCATCGAACGCCAGCGGATCCACATCGAGCGGGGACCGGCATGAACCTGGTGGTCATCAGCGGTCTGTCGGGCTCGGGCAAGAGCATCGCCCTGCAGACCCTGGAGGACCTGGAGTACTACTGCGTGGACAACCTCCCGGTCGGCCTGCTGCCGGCCCTGGCCGAGCAGCTCAGCGATGCCGGCGCCCTGCCCCGCGGCGGGCGGACCGCGGTGAGCATCGACGCGCGCAACCTGCCCACCGACCTGGCCCGCTTCCCGGAGATCCTGGCCGCGGTGAAGGCCCGCGGCCTGAGTTGCCAGATCATCTTCCTCGACACCGAGAACCCGGTGCTGCTGAAACGCTTCAGCGAAACCCGCCGGCGCCACCCCCTGAGCCGCGGCGACCTGCCCCTGCGCGAGGCCATCGACCGTGAGCGGGAGCTGCTGGGCCCTATCGCCTCGCTGGCCGACCTGCGGGTCGACACCAGCGCCCTGAACATCTACCAGCTGCGCGACATCATCCGCGAACGGGTGGCGGGCAAGCGGATCGGGGAGCTGTCGCTGCTGTTCCAGTCCTTCGGCTACAAGCGCGGCATCCCCACCGACACCGACATCGTCTTCGACGTGCGCTGCCTGCCCAATCCCTACTGGGAGCCGAGCCTGCGCCGGCTCACCGGCGATGACATGGAGGTCATCGCGTTTCTGGAGGCGCACCCGGAGGTGAATGCCATGTACAACCAGATCCGCGACTTTCTGGAATACTGGATCCCGGCCTTCGAGACCAACAACCGCAGCTACCTCACGGTCTCCATCGGCTGCACCGGCGGCCACCATCGTTCCGTCTACCTGGTCTCGCGCCTGTCCCGCCATTTCCGCGGCCTGCGCGACAACGTACAGACCCGCCACAGGGAGCTCTCATGACTGTCGGACTCCTGGTGATCACCCACAACCGCATCGGCGAGGAACTGCTCTCCAGCGCCGTCGGCACCCTGGGCATCTGCCCGCTCTGCACCGAGACGCTGGAGGTCCGCTCCGACTGCGACCCCGACCAGCTGCGGGAGAAAGCCCGGGCCCAGCTGCAGCGCCTGGATCAGGGCGACGGGGTGCTGGTGCTCACCGACATCTACGGCTCCACGCCGAGCAACATCGCCCACTCCCTGCTCGACCCGAAAGGGGTGCGGGTGGTCTCCGGTGTGAACCTGCCCATGCTGCTGCGGGTGCTCAATTACCCCCAGCTCAACCTCGACGAACTGGCCCAGAAGGCCCTGAGCGGCGGCCGCGATGGAATCATCGACTGCTGCCCGGAGGAGAAACGCGCTCCCCGCGCCCTGCCCTGATGCCCACCCTGCAGACCACCATCATCAACAAGCTGGGCCTGCACGCCCGCGCCGCCGCCAAGTTCGTCAAGACCGCCTCCGCCTTCGAATCCAGCGTCACCCTGCGCCGCGGCGAGCGCGAGGTGAACGGCAAGAGCATCCTCGGCGTGATGATGCTCGCCGCCAGCCGCGGCACCGAGGTGGAGATCGACGCCGAGGGCCCCGACGCCGACGCCGCCCTCGAAGCCCTCCGGACCCTCATCGACGATCGCTTCGGCGAACCGGAGTAGGCGTTCAGCCCACCCGCCTCGTCACGGTTCTTTTTTCTCTGACCGCAGATTGACGTCATTGGCGTGAATCAACAGTCCGTACTGGCTGAACAGCCCTCCTCCCCGGCTGCGTTTTGGTCCCCGGTGCTATAAACTCGACAACGCCCGCATCCGGCGGCGCATGCGTTCCGCGCCGCCAAGCCCCCAGAGGCCGCCATGACGGACACCAGCCCACAGGACCGCACCGAAGCCCGGCTGCACTCGCTGAGCAACGCGCTCGAAAGCGGTGCATTCCTGCCGGTGCGCCGCATGCTCAACACCCTGCATGCGGCCGAGGTGGCTCACCTGCTGGAGTCCATGCCGCCCAAGGAGCGCCACGTGCTCTGGGGCCTGCTCCGCGAGGAGCGCCACGGCGACATCCTCCAGTACCTTGGCGAAGAGGTGCGCGCGGCCTTCCTGCGCGAGATGGACCCCCAGGCCCTGGCCGCGGCCACCGAAGGCCTGGACGTGGACGACATCGTCGACATCCTCCAGGACCTCCCCGGCGCGGTCATCCACGAAGTCCTGCAGTCGATGGACGAGCAGGACCGCCAGCGGGTCGCCAAGGCCCTGTCCTACGACGAGGACACCGCCGGCGGCCTGATGAACACCGACACCCTGACGGTGCGGGCCGACGTGACGCTGGACGTGGTGCTGCGCTACCTGCGCCTGCGCGGTGAAATCCCCGAGATGACCGACAATCTCATCGTGGTGGATCGCCAGGACAACTACGTGGGGGTGCTGCCGCTCTCGGATCTCCTCACCAAGGATCCCGACCTCTCCGTGGGGGAGGTGATGAACACCGAGGTGAAGCCGATGCCGGCCGAGCTGACCGCCAGCGAGGTGGCGGCCAGGTTCGAGCGCATGGACCTGGTCTCGAGCCCGGTGGTGGATGCCAGCGGCCGGCTCATCGGGCGCATCACCGTGGACGACGTGGTGGACGTCATCCGCGACGAGGCCGAGCACTCCCTGCTGGGCATGGCCGGCCTGGGCGAGGACGAGGACACCTTCGCCCCCATCCTGCCGAGCGCCCGGCGCCGCGCCGTATGGCTGGGCATCAACCTGCTCACCGCCTTCGCCGCCGCCTGGGTCATCGGCCTGTTCGAGAAGACAATCGCCCAGGTGGTGGCCCTGGCCGTGCTCATGCCCATCGTGGCCAGCATGGGCGGCATCGCCGGCAGCCAGACCCTGACCCTGGCCATCCGCGCCATGGCGCTGGGCCAACTGGCGGAGAGCAATGTCCGCTGGCTGGTATTCAAGGAGTTGACGGTGGTCGCCCTCAACAGCCTGCTGTGGGCCGCCGTGGTGGCGGCGGTCGCCGTGTGGTGGTTCGGGGATCCGCGCCTGGGCTGGCTCATCGCCGCGGCCATCATCATCAATCTCGTCATCGCCGCCCTCAGCGGCGTGCTCCTGCCGCTGGCCATGCGCCGCATGGGCATCGACCCGGCGCTCGCCGGCAGCGTGGTCCTCACCACCGTCACCGACGTGGTGGGCTTCTTCGCCTTCCTCGGCCTCGCCACCCTGTTCCTGCTCTGAGTCTTTCAGCGTCGATTCAGGCGGGTCCGCTATGGTGTCTCCAACGCTGACTCACAGGAGACCGAAACCATGTTCCGCAAGGCTTTCACGCTGGTGCTGCTGGGGGTGCTGCTGGTGGGCGCCGCGGCGGTGACCTACGGCACCTTCTTCGACCGCGGATTCGCCGCCAGCGCCGCCGGGGTGCTGGGCGCCGGGGATCACGACGATGACGACGATGACGACGACCACGGGCACGACGATGACGATGATTAAGGCGCGCCTGCCGAAGGCCTTCGACCTGCTCCTGGCCTGGCACGGCCTGTTCGCCGGCGCCTACACCGTCGCCTACCTCACGGCCGATGGCGCCCGGGGCCTGCACCAGTTCGCCGGCTACACGCTGCTGGGCCTGCTGACGCTGCGGCTGCTGCTGGCGGCCAGTGCCTCGGAACGCAGCCCCTGGTCACTGCCCTGGCCCAAGGCGGCGCTGTGGCGCAGCTTCGGCCGCAAGCTGGGGGGCGGGGATCTCTCGGTGCTGCGCGGCCGCACGCCCCTGGCGCCGCTGTCGGGGCTGGCGCTGCTGGCCATGCTGACAGGGGTCGGCCTGAGCGGCCTGGCCGCCGACTGGTGGGAGTGGGAGGACCTGCACGAGGGGCTGGCCGAAGGCTCCCTTGCCGTGGTCCTGGTCCACGTCGCCCTCGTCTCGCTGGGCCCGGCCCTGCGCCGGCTGGGCGAGTTCCAGGCCGGCCCGAGGCGCACCACCGCCCCCCGCAACGCCTGAAAAGAAAGGAATCAACCGCAGATTGACGTTGATTTGCGCTGATGGGTGCGAATCACCCGGACCGCTGCTGAGATCGCGACCAACCGCAGGCACCATGGCCCTGGCTCACCCGACGCAGGCAACCGAAGCGGACGCCTTCAATCAACGACAATAAACGTCAATCTGCGGCAGTCATATCCGCACTTCGCTTCCCGCGCCCGATTCAGGCCTCCGAACCCTCGCAACCGAGGCGGCGGTGCTCGGCGACGGGGAAGTTGCGGCGGATGTCGCGGACCCGTCCGAGGTTCACCTCGCCGAGGACCACGCCGGAGCCGCGGGGGAGGCGGTCCAGCACGCCGCCCCAGGGCTCCACTATCATGCTGTCGCCGTGGGTCTCGCGGCCATTGAAATGGTAGCCGCCCTGGGCCGAGGCCACCACGTAGCAGAAGTTCTCGATGGCCCGCGCCCGCACCAGCACCTCCCAGTGGGCGCGGCCGGTGATGGCGGTGAAGGCCGCCGGCAGGGCCAGGATCTCCATGCCCCGGGCAAACAGGCCACGGAACAGTTCCGGGAAGCGCAGATCGTAGCAGACCGCCAGCCCGAGACGCCCGAAGGGGGTATCGAGCACGACCAGCCGATCCCCGGGCTCGATGGTCTGGGACTCGGTGTAGGATTCGGCGCTCTCGGTGATGCGCACATCGAACAGGTGCATCTTGTCGTAGCGCGCCACCCGCTCACCGCTGCTGTCGTAGACCAGGCAGGCCGCGCGCACCTTCCCCGGGACCGAGGCTTCGAGCGGAATCGTGCCGCCCACCAGCCAGACGCCGTGACGCCGGGCCTGCTCGGCCAGGAAGGACTGGATCGGCCCCCGCCCCTCCGGTTCCCGCACCGCCACCTTGTCCGTCTCCTGCATGCCCATGATGGCGAAGTTCTCGGGCAGCACCACCAGCCTCGCATCCGCCTCGGCGGCCTTGGTGATCAGGCGCTCGGCCTCGTAGAGGTTGGCGGTCACGTTGGGCCCGGAGGCCATCTGCACGGCGGCGACTTTCGTCACGGCGACTCCTTAGCGAACAATCCGGCACGGAAACGGAAGCATATCACCCCCGACGCCGATGGTGATCCGGTTCCGCCGGGCCGATGCGCCTGGAATCAACGACCATCATGCCCAGCCGCGGCTCCATCCTCAGCGCTGATCGCCCGGGCCGCCGGGGCGATCCTCCTCGCGCTGCACGCGCTCCATCTCGGGATCGTCCCAGGTGCCCTTGAGGGTGTACTGGGCGCGGGTGATCTGCTCGATCTGGGTCTGGAAGACCTTCTGCAGCACCAGCACCGCGGCGCCGGCCACGGGCCCGCCGGCGATGGCGCCGGCCACCGACAGGCTGCCGCCCAGTTCGGGGGTGACGGTGATCACCTGATCGTAGTCCCGGGCCACCAGGCCGGTGCGGCCCGCCACCTCGATGCGTGCCGAGGGACCCTTGATGTAGAAGTCGTTGGTATAGGCATTCCCCCCATCGAGGGTGAAGTGGCCCTCCATGCGGTCGAAGGCGAAACCCTCCTTCACCAGGTCGCTGAAGTCCAGCGACAGGCGCCGGCGCAGGGCGGGCAGGCTGAGCAGGCCGAACACCCGGCCCACGCCCGGCTGAACGTCCTCGAGCTGCCCCTCGTCCACGCGCAGGGCAATCTCGCCGTCCACCCGCGCGAGCGCGAAATCGCCCGGGCCACCGGCCCAGACCACCTCGAAGTCACCGCGGCCCTTGCCCTCGTTGATGCCCACCGCGAACCCGAGGCTCGCCAGCGCCTTGCCGGTATTTCCGGCGGCGAGATGGCCCTTCAGGCGCATCCACTGCCGTCCGCCGACCTCCCGGCGCCAGTCGCCGGTTATGTCGAGCGCCAATGCGCCGCCCTCCAGCTTCAGGGTCTCCAGCTGGAGGCCGTCGGCGCCCGGCACGGTATTCAGGACCAGCGTCCCCAGCTCCCGCCCGTCGTAGACCAGGGTGGTGCAGCGCAGGGCCAGGGGCGGCAGGCCGGCGGGATCGATCGGCTCCGCGGCCCGCCCGGCCGGGGCCGGGGCGGCCGGCGGCCACACGAGCCGCTCCAGCCCGATGCCCAGCGGCTCCGAGCGCTCCGCCGGAATGGATACGGTGCCCTGCACCTGCGGCCCGTCCAGGGTGGTCCGCCACCCCCCGTCCGGCCCCGGGACCAGCACCACTTCCACCTTCTCGAACGATCGCCCGAGCGCCACCAGCGTATCCACCTGCAGATTCAGGCGCGTCAGGCCCGGCCCGCCGCCGCTCCCGCCGGTCTCCAGGAATCCCGTCCAGTCGTCCAGCGTCGCCCGCTCCAGCCGGCCGCTCACGGTCAGTCCGGGGGTCGCGGGGGGCTCCGCCTCCCCTCCCAGCACCACGGCCACCGCCTCCGGGCCGGGTTTCAGCCGTCCGGCGACCGTGGCGAGTCCGCCGTAATCGGCGCGCAGAAGCCGTTCCCCGGCGCCCAGGGAGAGGGTCAGCTCCAGCGGGCGCCGGGTCGCGGCCGGCTTGCCGAGGGGCTCCGGCAGGGCCACCGCGACCCCCTCCAGATCCGAGTTGACGGTCAGGGTGGAAGCGAGCCGGCCGGTCTCCGGATCCTCCCGCACCGCCACCCGGGCCCGGAACGGCGCCCGCCCTTCGGTCCAGGCGAAGACCGGGTTGGGGAAGGCCCGGGCCAGGGCCTTGATCGACATCCGCCCGCCGGCCTCCACCTCCAGCCCCCCGCGATCCCCCGCCCCGGTCGCCACCGCCAGGGTCACCGGCTGGCCCAGGTAGCGGGCCTTGAGCCCCGTGCCGGACAGGCTCCTGGTGGTGAACGACAGCGTCCCGCCGGCCTCGTCCAGCTCGAGATCCTGGTCACGGAAGCGCAACGTGTTGCCGTCGAAATGGACGGCGCCCGCCACGCGCTGGTCCACGCCCATGTCGCGGGCCAGCGGCAGGCTCAGATCGAGATCCAGCGCTATCTCCCCCTCCACCTCGGCGGTGGAGAGATAGCGGGCGAAACGCTCCTTGAGGGGGCTTTCGAACAGATAGCGCAGGCCATCGGCGCCCGGACCCCGGGTGCGCCCCTTCACCTCCAGGATCGCCGGCTTGGCATGCAGATCGGCGATGGTGGCGAGGGCCGACTCGATGCGGCTGTCGAAGATGCGCCCGTCGCTGGCCCGGATCTCCATGCCCCGGCCCAGGAAGCGCAGATCGGCACGGATGCCTTCCAGGCGCGGCCAGCCCGGCGTGTAGTCGAGGACGAAATCCTCCACCTGCGCCCGGACCTCGAACCGGCCCTCGCCCTGATCGAAGGGGAAGGCCCGGAGCGGCCCCTCGATGCGCACGAAACCCTCGCTGGCCCGCCCTGACACGAGGGACCGATCCAGCCAGGCGACGCTCTTCTCCGGCATGATGCCGACCGGCAGATAGGACGAAACCCGGCTGCCGTCGGCATCGCGCAGCTCCGCCAGCAGATCGAGCTCGGGACCGCCCTCCGGCGGCAGCAGCACATCCAGACCGAGGCGGGGGATGCGGATGTCGTCATTGCCGAGCAGGCCGTCACGGCTGCTGACATGCCAGCCGGCGGCATCCCGCCACCAGTAAAACCCGGCGTCGATCCGGCTGATGGCGATGGGCTCCCGGAACAGCCGCTGCAGGTCCACCCGCACGGAGGTGCTATCCAGCTGCAGCCAGCCCTGCCCGGGACCGGCGATGAGCCGGCCGGACAGTCCCGCCACACCGGGCAGCCGCTCCCATTCCCGCGAGCCGAGATCCCGGAAGGCGGTGGCGAAGGTCATCTCCGGCGCCCCGTCATCCCGATCGCGGAAGACGAAATCGAGCCCCTCGAGCCGGCCGGTCGGCGCCGTGCCGCGCACCGCCGCGGCCATTCCTGGGGGCAGGTAGGCCGCGAGCCAGGGGGTCAGGTCGGCCACCGCCACCCGCTCCACCCGGACCTGCAGCTCGGCCGGCAGCGGGCCATCGCCCCAGATCAGGCGCGCCCGGGCATCGGTGGGGGGTGCGGCCCGCGGGCCCTGGGCGTAGCGCAGGGCGGAGACGGCCAGATCCCAGCCGTCGGCATCCGCCAGACGGGAGAAGCTCAGCTCGCAGGAGAGCGCCGCGGGAGGGGTCTCCGTGTCCCCGGGCGGACGCAGATCATTGAGGCGGAGGCTCCCCTCGAGCGTCTCCAGCCGGCCGTTGCGCACCTCGCCCCACAGCTCGCTGCCGAGCCGGCCATCCGGCAGGGGCGGCAGCTCCCGGATCTCGGCCAGAAGCCGGCCGATGGGCAGGTTCTCCGTCTCCAGCCACAGGCGCCCGTCCCACGCCGCCATGGCATCCGCGCCGCCGCGCATGTCGGCGAGGAAATGGACCCGCCCGGACTCGGTGCCGGTCAGCACCCCCCGGCCCTCGAGCCGGTGACGTTCGCCATCGTTGCTGAGCCCGAGCGTGAGCGCGCCCAGGTGCAGGGTGGTGCCGGTGCGCTGATCGTGCCAGTCCAGCCCGCCCTGCTCGATGAGCACGTGGGACTGGGCCATCAGCCAGGCGGCCGGCTCCGGACCGCGCCACTCCCCGCCCCCGCCGGTGGCGCCGAAGCCGGCCAGCCGCACTCCGCCGCCGGCCAGCCGCTCGACGCCGATACGCGCGCCCACCAGGGTCAGCCGGCTCGGTTGCAGGGTCCGCTGGCGCAGGGAGCCGATCAGGTCCACCGCGATGCGCGCCTCGCGCACCTGCACCATCACGTGGCGGTCGCCGGGGTCGAGCACCTTTACGTCGCGCAGGGTGAACTCCGGCCCCCAGCGCCACCAGCGGGCGGCCACCTCGCCCACCTCCACCGGCCGGCCCACGTACCCGCTGAGGTACTCGCCCAGCTCGCCCCCCTCGCTCACCGCCCCCGGCAGCCACAGGCGCATGAAGGAGAGTCCGGCGGCGAGCAGGATGACCAGCACGGCGGAGAGAATCCAGAGCCTGGCGGCCAGGGACAGGGCGTGGTGGTGCAGGCGTTTCTTCACAGTCGTTGGCTTCAACCTCGGCGGGGCGCCATTGCCGGGACCGGCGGGGTGAACCCCGCCGGAGGCCCTACATGAGCACCACGTCGAACTGCTCCGTGTTGTACTGCGGCTCGGCCTGGAGCTTGATGGGCTTGCCGATGAACGACTCCAGGTCGGCCACGCTGGTGGACTCCTCGTCCACCAGCCGGTGGACCACCTCGGTGGAGGCCAGCACCAGGAAGGTGCTCACATCGAACGCCCGCGCCTGGCGCATGATCTCCCTGAAGATCTCATAGCACACCGTTTCGGCGGTTTTCATGAAGCCGCGCCCGTTGCAGGTCGGGCAGGCGGAACAGAGCACGTGCTCCAGGCTCTCGCGGGTGCGCTTGCGGGTCATCTCCACCAGGCCCAGGTTGGAGACCTCGCTGATGTGGCTCTTGGCGTGGTCCTTCTCCAGCGCCTTCTCCAGCGCCCGCAGCACCTGGCGCTTGTGTTCGGCGTCGGTCATGTCGATGAAATCGATGATGATGATGCCGCCGAGGTTGCGCAGCCGCAGCTGGCGGGCGATGGCCTGGGCCGCCTCCAGGTTGGTCTTGAAGATGGTCTCCTCGAGGTTGCGGTGGCCCACGAAGGCGCCCGTGTTGACATCCACCGTGGTCATCGCCTCGGTCTGGTCGATGATGAGGTAGCCGCCGGACTTGAGCTGCACCTTGCGCTCCAAGGCTTTCTGGATCTCGTCCTCCACGCCGTAGAGATCGAAGATGGGCCGCTCGCCGGTGTAGTACTCGATGCGCTCCATGAGCTGGGGCATGAACTGGCGGGCGAAGGTCTGCACCCGGACATGGGTCTCGCCCGAGTCGATGCGGACCCGCTCCACCTCGTCACCCACCAGATCGCGCAGGGTGCGAACCGCCAGCGGCAGGTCCTCGTGGATGATGGCGCCCGACTCGGCCTGGGCGACGCGTTCGCGCACCAGGGTCCAGAGCTTGGTGAGGAAGGTCATGTCCTCTGTCAGCTCCTGCTCGCCCACGCCCTCGGCGGCGGTGCGCACGATGAAGCCGAATTCGCAGCCCTCCGGCGCCCGCTCCTGGACCAGTTCCTTGAGGCGCAGCCGCTCGGCCTCGTCCTCGATGCGCTGGGAGATGCCCACGTGGCGCAGGTTGGACATGAGCACCAGGTAGCGCGAGGGGATGGAGACGTGGGTGGTGAGCCGCGCCCCCTTGGTGCCCAGGGGATCCTTGATCACCTGGACGATGACGTCCTGGCCCTCCCGCAACAGGTCGGTGATGGACTCGGGCGGCCTGCAGCCCTCCACCCGCACCGCCTCCTCCGACTCGCACTGGATGTCGGAGACGTGCAGAAAGGCGGCCCGGTCCAGGCCGATGTCCACGAAGGCGGCCTGCATGCCGGGCAGGACCCGGCAGACCCGACCCTTGTAGATGTTCCCCACCAGCCCGCGCCGGCTGGCGCGCTCGACGTAGACCTCCTGCAGTACGCCGTTCTCCACCACCGCCACGCGGGTCTCGCTGGGGGTGACGTTGATCAGGATCTCCTCGCTCACTCCGGCCTCCGGCTACCGTCCCCTGCCTGTTGTCGTTGTAATGGGTCAAACCTTCAGCGCCGGGCGGCGGCATCCACCACGCCGAAGCGCTCCAGCAACTCCGCGGTCTCGAACAGGGGCAGGCCCATGACACCCGAGTAGCTCCCCTCGATCCGTTCCACGAACACCGCCGCCAGGCCCTGGATGGCGTAGGCGCCGGCCTTGTCCGCCGGTTCGCCGCTCGCCCAGTAGGCCGCGGCCTCGCCGGGCGCCAGGACCCGGAAGCGAACCCGGGTCACCGACAGCCGGCTCTCCTCGCGCTCTCCCTCCACCAGCGCCACCCCGGAGAGCACCCGGTGTTCGCGACCGGACAGGCGGGCCAGCATGGCCAGGGCGTCATCGCGGTCGCGGGGCTTGCCGAGAATGGCGTCGTCCACCGCCACGGCCGTATCGGCGCCCAGCACGGGGGCCGGAACCGCCAGGGCGGCACGGCCGGCCCGCGCCTTGGCCAGCGCCAGGCGCAGCACGTACTCCTCGGGCGCCTCGCCCGGGTTCACCCGCTCGGACACATCCACCGGACGGATCTTGTAATGAACGCCGATCTGCTCCAGCAGTTCCCGTCGGCGCGGCGAGGAGGAGGCCAGGTAGAGGGTACGCGACCGGCTCATGGGTTCAGTCCGAATCATTCGCCGCCGGGGACCCCGGGCTCGCCAGCCGCCCGGGGTCCCGGCCATTCCGCAACGGCCCGGGAGCGTGGCACTCCGGAGATGCTACTGCACCCCGAAACGCCGGCGCACGTCGCGCAGGATGACGAACACCCACGGCCACAGCAGCATGCTGGTCAGCGAGGGTAGCCAGTAGTCCCAAGATCGGGGCACCGCACCGGTCACCCCCAGCACCCAGAGTACCAGCATCTGGCTCAGGCCCACCAGCACCAGAACCGTGAGGGCCTGCTGCCAGACCGGAAAGACGCGGATGCGCTGGTGCAGCAGGGTGGCCAGGTAGGCCACCACCGCCAGCGCCAGGGCATGCTGACCAAGCAACACGCCGTTGATGAGGTCGAGCAGCAGGCCCATGAGCCAGCCCACCCCTACCCCGACCCGGGTCGGCAGCGCCATGCACCAGTAGATGAGCACGAGGACCACCCACGAGGGGCGATAGGGCCCGGCCCACTCCGGCAGGGGCAGGATGGTGAGCAGCAGGGCCATGAAAAAGGTGAAGGCGATGATCCCGCCGCCGCGGGGCCGGGTGACGCTCATCCGCTCCCCTCCGGCGCCGGTTCGCCGCTGCCGTCCGGCCCGGATTCCCGCTCCTCCGGCGCCGTCCCGGTCTCCGCCTCGACCGGCGCGGTCTGCATGCGCGGCCACACCAGCAGGACCTCCCGGCTGCGGTCGAGCCGGGCGCTGGGACGCGCCGTGATGAGGGCGTAGGCCTGGCCCGGATCGTGGGTCACCTCCGCCACCGTGCCCACCGGGTAACCGGGGGGGAAGCGACCACCGAGCCCCGAGGTGATGAGCAGATCGCCGGGGCGGATGTCGGCGGTGTCGGGAACGTGGGCCAGCTCCAGCCGGTCGATGGCGCCGGTGCCCAGCGCCACGGCGCGGATGCCGTTGCGGTTCACCTGCACCGGAATGGCGTGGCTGGCGTCGGTGATGAGCAGCGCCCGGCTGGTGATGGGGCCCACCTCCACCACCTGTCCCATGACCCCCTGGGAGTCGAGCAGCGGCTGGCCCTTGAACGCCCCGTCGCGGCTGCCCTTGTTGAGGACGATCTGGTGGGTGAAGGGATCGGCGTCCACCGCCAGCAGCTCGGCGATGAGCACCCGCTCGCTCAGAATCCGGCTGCCGGAGTGGAGCAGCTCACGCAGGCGGCGGTTCTCGGACTCCAGCGCCTCCAGCTTCTGCACCTGGGCCCGCAACAGGAGTTGCTCGGCCTTGAGGTTGGCGTTCTCGGCGATGAGGTCGCGGCGGGTGGAGAGCCCCTCGGTGAACCAGCGCCCCGCCACCACGGGGAAGTTGACCAGGTACTGGACGGGGGCGAGGACCAGGGAGAGGGTGGAACGGACGTGCGCCATCTGCGCCAGCCGGTGATCCATGGTCATCAGGACCACCGACAGCACGATCAGCAGGATCAGACGCACCCCGGTGGAGGGGCCCTGTGTAAACAGCGGTTTAATGGGAGCACCTCATCGGGCCGGCGAGGCCGTCTCGGGTTGGGCGCCGGCCTGCGGCGCCCGACGCTGGGGCGCGGAGCCCCGTTACTCGGTGCTGAACAGCTCCCCGCCGCCCTCGTCCATCATCTCCAGCGCCTTGCCGCCGCCGCGGGCGACGCAGGTGAGCGGATCCTCGGCCACGATGACCGGCAGACCCGTCTCCTCCATGAGCAGGCGGTCCAGGTCGCGCAGCAGCGCCCCGCCGCCGGTGAGCACCATGCCGCGCTCGGCGATATCCGAGGCCAGCTCCGGAGGCGATTCCTCGAGAGCCGCCTTCACGGCGCTGACGATGCCGGACAGCGGTTCCTGCAGCGATTCCAGGATCTCGTTGCTGTTGAGGGTGAAGCTGCGCGGCACGCCCTCGGCCAGGTTGCGGCCGCGGACCTCGATCTCGCGCACCTCGTTGCCCGGGAAGGCGGAGCCGATTTCGTGCTTGATGCGCTCGGCGGTCGCCTCGCCGATGAGGGTGCCGTAGTTGCGGCGCACGTAGCTGACCACGGCCTCGTCGAAACGGTCGCCGCCGATGCGCACGGAGCCGGAATAGACGATGCCGTTGAGCGAGATGATGGCCACCTCGGTGGTGCCGCCGCCGATGTCCACCACCATGGAGCCGCGCGCCTCGTGCACCGGGAGTCCGGCGCCGATGGCCGCCGCCATGGGCTCCTCGATTAGATAGACCTCGCGCGCCCCGGCCCCGGCCGCCGACTCGCGGATGGCGCGCCGCTCCACCTGCGTGGAGCCGCAGGGCACGCACACCAGCACCCGCGGGCTGGGGCGCAGGAAGCGGTTCTCGTGCACCTTGTGGATGAAGTGCTGGAGCATCTTCTCGGTGACGTGGAAGTCGGCGATGACGCCATCCTTCATGGGCCGGATGGCGGTGATGTTGCCCGGCGTGCGGCCGAGCATCCGCTTGGCCTCGATACCGACCGCGGCGATCGCCTTCTGGCCGCCGGACCCGCGTTCCTGGCGGATGGCGACCACCGAGGGCTCGTCCAGGACGATACCCCGTCCGCGGACGTAAATCAGGGTATTGGCGGTACCCAGGTCAATGGAAAGATCGTTGGAGAACAGCCCCCGGAGGCGTCTGAACATGGAAGCACTACATCCTGTGGATAACTTAAAGCCCACAACTCTATCAACGGGGGGGAATTTGGGCAAGGGCGCAGGGTTGTGCTAACTTTGCCGCCTTGCATCAGGCACCCTTCAAACGAGGTTCCCGCATGTCCCTGGAACGTTCCGAGGTGGAGTCCATCGCCCACCTCGCCCGGCTCGCCATCGACGAGGCCGACATCCCCCGCTATGCCACCGAGCTGTCCAGCATCCTGGACCTGGTGGAACAGATGAACAGCGTGGACACCCACGGCGTGGCACCCATGGCCCATCCCCAGGATGTCCACCAGCGCCTGCGCCCCGACGCGGTCACCGAGACCGACCGCCGGGAGCAGTTCCAGCGCATCGCCCCCCAGGTGGAGAACGGCCTCTACCTGGTGCCGAAGGTCATTGAGTGAGGAGTAAGGCGCAAGGGGTGAGGCGTCGGGAGGGACGCCCGCACTCCGTTCCCCCTGGCGCTCCTGGCGCCTTGGTGTCGAATCCTGTCAGGCAAGAGAAGAAGACATGCACCTGAAGACCATTGCCGAGCTCTCCCGCGGGCTGGCCGCCGGGGAGTTCTCCAGCGTGGAGCTGACCCGGACCTTCCTGGAGCGCATCGAGCGCTTCGACGGCCAGCTCAACAGCTTCATCACCGTGACCGCCGAGTCCGCCCTGGCGGCGGCCGCGGACGCCGACGCGCGCCGTGCCGCCGGCGATGCCGGCCCGCTCACCGGCATCCCCATCGCCCACAAGGACATCTTCTGCACCGAGGGGGTGCGCACCTCCTGCGGCTCGCGGATGCTGGACAACTTCGTCGCCCCCTACAACGCCGCCGTGGTGGAGCGCATGGCGGCGGCCGGCTGCGTGATGCTGGGCAAGACCAACATGGACGAGTTCGCCATGGGCTCCTCCAACGAGACCAGCCACTACGGCCCGGTGCGCAACCCCTGGGACACCGACCGGGTGCCCGGCGGCTCCTCGGGCGGCTCAGCCGCGGCGGTGGCCGCACGCCTGGCCCCCGGCGCCACCGGCACCGACACCGGCGGCTCCATCCGCCAGCCGGCGGCGCTGACCGGCCTCACCGGGCTGAAGCCCACCTACGGCCGGGTCTCCCGCTGGGGCATGATCGCCTTCGCCTCCAGCCTCGACCAGGGCGGCCCCATCGCCGCCACCGCCGAGGACGCCGCACTGCTGCTCACCGCCATGGCCGGCTTCGACCCCCGCGACTCCACCTCCATCGACCGGGCGGTGCCCGACTACACCGCCCACCTGGGAGAGTCCCTGGAGGGGCTGCGCATCGGCCTGCCGAAGGAGTATTTCGGCGCGGGACTCGACCCCGAGGTGGCCGCGGCGGTGCACGCGGCGGTGCGCGAGTTCGAGGCCCTGGGCGCCAGCGTGCGCGAGGTGAGCCTGCCCAACTCCCACCTGGCGGTGCCCGCCTACTACGTGGTGGCGCCGGCGGAGTGCTCCTCCAACCTGTCCCGCTTCGACGGCGTGCGCTTCGGCTACCGCTGCGAGGCGCCGCGGGATCTGGAGGACCTCTACAAGCGCTCCCGCGGCGAGGGCTTCGGCGCCGAGGTGAAGCGCCGCATCATGATCGGCACCTACGCCCTCTCGGCCGGCTACTACGATGCCTACTACCTCAAGGCCCAGCAGGTGCGCCGCCTCATCAGCGACGACTTCCGCCGCGCCTTCGGGGAGGTGGACGTGCTGCTGGGCCCCACGGCCCCCACCCCGGCGTTCCGGCTGGGCGAGAAGACCGATGATCCGGTGACCATGTACCTCTCGGACATCTACACCATCGCCGTGAACCTGGCCGGCCTGCCCGGCCTCTCCCTCCCGGCCGGCTTCGCCGCCGGCCTGCCGGTGGGCCTGCAGATGATTGGCGACTACTGGAGCGAGGCGCGCCTGCTCAACGCCGCCCACCGCTACCAGCAGGCCACCGACTGGCACCGGCGGGTGCCCGCGGCGTTCGAGTAAACTTGTTTTAATCGACACGAATTCAACCCAGCCAAAAGGGTCGCAAGACGATGGAATGGGAAGCGGTCATCGGGCTCGAGATTCACGCCCAGCTCTCCACACGGAGCAAGATCTTCTCCGGCAGCAGCACCGCCTTCGGCGCGGCGCCCAACACCCAGGCCAACGCGGTGGACCTCGGCCTGCCCGGGGTGCTGCCGGTGCTCAACGCCGAGGCCGTGCGCATGGCGGCGAAGTTCGGGCTGGCCATCGGCGCGGAGGTGGCGCGGCGCTCGGTCTTCGCGCGCAAGAACTACTTCTACCCGGATCTCCCCAAGGGCTACCAGATCAGCCAGTACGAGCTGCCCATCGTGGCCCGCGGCGAGCTGGAGATCGAGCTCGAGGACGGGACCGTCAAGACCGTCGGGGTCACCCGCGCCCACCTGGAGGAGGACGCCGGCAAGTCCCTGCACGAGGACTTCCACGGCCTCACCGGCATCGATCTCAACCGCGCCGGCACGCCGCTGCTGGAGATCGTCTCCGAACCCGACCTGCGCTCGGCGAAGGAGGCGGTGGCCTACATGAAGAAGCTCCACTCGCTGGTGCGCTACCTCGGCATCTGCGACGGCAACATGCAGGAGGGCTCCTTCCGCTGCGACGCCAACGTCTCCGTGCGCCCGAAGGGCCAGCACAAGTTCGGCACCCGGGCCGAGATCAAGAACCTCAACTCGTTCCGCTTCGTCGAGCGCGCCATCAACTTCGAGATCGAGCGCCAGATCGACATCATCGAGAGCGGCGGCGCGGTGGTCCAGGAGACCCGCCTCTATGATGCGGCCCGGGACGAGACCCGCCCCATGCGCACCAAGGAGGAGGCCAACGACTACCGCTACTTCCCCGACCCGGACCTGCTCCCGGTGGCGCTCGACGAGGCTTTCATCGAGGCGGTGCGCCTGACCCTGCCGGAGCTGCCCGACGAGAAGAAGCACCGCTTCATGACCCACTACGGCCTGCCCGCCTACGATGCCGGCGTGCTGACCGCCTCCCGGGAACTGGCCGATTACTTCGAAGCCGTGGTGAAGGCCGCCGGCGGCCACCCCAAGCTGGCGGCCAACTGGGTGATGGGCGATCTCGCCGCCGCGCTGAACAAGGAGGGCCTGGAGATCGACGCCGGCCCCGTGGGCGCGGAACAGCTCGGCGGGCTCATCATGCGCATCACCGACAACACCATCTCCGGCAAGATGGCCAAGACCGTGTTCGAGGCCATGTGGAACGGCGAGGGCGATGTCGACACGATCATCGAAAGGAAGGGCCTGAAGCAGATCACCGATACCGGCGCCATCGAGCAGGCCATCCAGGCGGTGCTGGACGCCAACCCGGGGCAGGTGGCCGACTACCGCGGCGGCAAGGACAAGCTGTTCGGCTTCTTCGTGGGCCAGGTGATGAAGGCCACCCGCGGCCAGGCCAACCCGGCCCAGGTGAACGAGATCCTCAAGCGGCTGCTCGAGCAGGCCTGATCGGCCCCCTCTTCCCGGCACCCGCTCACGGCCATGATATAAGCGGGATTATGGGCTCTTGCCACTTTACCTTCACGGCGCAACGGGTCTAATCTTCAAGCACAAGCCAAGCCCGTCATCTGCATGGCCCGGAACCAGGGCCTCGGAGCACGAACGACCATGAAGCCCAAGACCCTGAGACATAGTGGAATCCTTGCCGGAGTCCTTCTCGCCCTCGCCTCCGGCGCCCCGGCCGCCGAGGAGGGCATGTTCACCCCTGGCGTCACCAACGCCGCCCTGGACGTAATGGGCGGCCAGGTGGACGGCGACGGCGCCCGGGTCTTCGGCGGCAACGTGGACTGGCTCTTCGGCGAGAACTGGGGCCTGCAGTTCGACCTGGCCGGCGGCAAGGCGGACGGCGAAGACCGCCGCTCGGGTGGCGATGAGGTTCGGGTGGGTGACGATTCCGTGCTCGGCTTCGGCGGCCACCTGTTCTGGAGCAACCCCGAGCGCGGGCTGCTGGACTTCAACGCCGCCCACGTCAGCTGGGGCGACCTGGATCTCGCCCGGGCCGGCTTCATCGGCAAGTGGTACAGCGGCCCCTTCACCGTGACCGGGCGGCTGGAGTACCAGGACGCCGATCGCCTCGGCAGCGGCCTCAACTCCGCCCTGGACGTGCGTTGGTACCCCCTCCCACTGTTCATGCTCAAGGCCGGCGGTCAGGAGGCCGACGGCGAGGGGCAGTTCAACCTGGGCTTCGAGTTCCTGCCGGGCTTCGGGCCAGCACCGGGGCTGAGCATCGTGGGCGACGCGGCCCGGGGCGAGGATGGCTACGACCAGTTCTTCGTGGGGCTGCGCTACTACTTCGGTGGCGGTGGCAAAACCCTGAGGGAGCGCCACCGCCGGGATGTCCCACTGGACAACGACTGGCTGCTGCGTGACCTGCAGTCCCTGGACAAGGCGCGCCAGACCTGCCCTTACTCCCCGAACGAAGACGAAGACCTTTACTACACCTACTGCGAACCACCAATCGAATAATAGGATAGCGCCGCGGAGGTTCGCTTCGCGGCCGTCCAGTGAAGCGCCCGCAGACTGGTCGTCGCGGCGGGCGATACTGGGCGGGAGGGTCCACCGTGCGGACCAAGTGGCCGGCAGGACACTGAAACAAGAACTAAGGATGGAGGCCAGCGTGATAGACGTCGGCGAACTGCTCCAGGAGATTTCCGCAGACTCACCCTGCGGCGACAACCTCGAGTATGACGCCCAGTACGGCGAACTCGAGCGTGCGGCCGAGGGCAAGCCGGAGCGGCAGATAGGGGATGTCATCCAGCCGGCGGAGGAGCCCGACTGGAAGGCGGTGCGCGGCCTCGCACTGGAGCTGCTGCATCGCACCAAGGACCTCCGCGTGGCCATGCAACTGTGCCTGGCCCTGACCCATACCGAGGGTTTCCCCGGCCTCCACCAGGGGCTCGCGCTCATCCGCGGCCTGCTGGAGAAACACTGGGACCAGGTCCATCCCCAACTCGATCCCGACGACAACAACGATCCCACCTTCCGTCTCAACACCCTGGCGGCCCTGACCGCGCCGGAGCTGATGATCGGCGCGGTCCGCGAGGCGCCGCTGGTCAGCTCGCGGGCGATGGGACGCTTCGATCTGCGCGACTGGGAGATCGCCCACGGCCGCCTGCCACCCCCGGCTGACATGCAGGAACCCCCCACCGAGGCGGTCATCGACGCGGCCTTCACGGAGGTCCCGGTGGAGGAGATCGGTACCACCCTGGAGGCTCTCAACGGCGCCCTGGACGAGCTCGGCGCCATCGGCAGACGGCTCGATGAACAGGTCGGGGCCGGGGTGGCCCCGGATCTGAGCCCGCTCAAGGCGCTGCTGCAGGAGGCCGGCCAGGTGGTGGGCGGACAACTGGCGCGCCGCGGCGGCGGCAGCCCCGCGCTGGAGGAGACCGCGGCCATGACCGAAAACCCAACGCCCGCGACCGCGCCGGCGGCCGGCGGCACGGGCGTGCCCGGCGCACTCAACTCCCGCGAGGATGTGGTGCGTGCACTCGACGCGATAAGCGACTATTACAAGAGGTACGAACCCTCCAGCCCCATCCCCCTGCTGATGCAGCGGGCGAAGCGGCTGGCGACCATGGATTTCATGGCAATCATTCGGGACCTGGCACCCGGCGCGGTGCAGCAGGTCGAGGAAATCCGGGGACCGGAAGGGAGTTGACCGCTTCCGGCCGGCCCGGGAACCCATGCCCGGTAAGCGGGGCCGGCACGCCGGCTATCGCGTGGGCCCCGTGAGCAGAGGAGGTATCTCGTGGCTAAATCCAGCAGCCAGAAGTTCATAGCCCGCAACCGGGCCCCCCGCGTCCAGATCGAATACGACGTGGAGCTTTACGGTGCGGAGAAGAAGATCCAGCTGCCCTTCGTCATGGGCGTGATGGCCGACCTCTCGGGCAAGCCCGAGGAGCAGCTGCCCGCCGTGGCCGATCGCAAGTACCTGGAGATCGACGTGGACAACTTCGACGACCGGCTCAAGTCGATGAAGCCCCGTGTCGCCTTCCAGGTGCCCAACACCCTGACCGGCGAGGGCAACCTGAACGTGGACCTGACCTTCGAGAGCATGGAGGACTTCTCCCCCGCCGCCGTGGCGCGGAAGGTGGATGCCCTGAACAAGCTCCTCCAGGCCCGCACCCAGCTCTCCAACCTGCTCACCTACATGGACGGCAAGAGCGGGGCCGAGGACCTGATCGCCAAGGTGCTCAACGACCCCACCCTGCTCTCCGCCCTGGCCGCCGCGCCCAAGCCCGCCGGAGAGGCGGAAGCCCCGTCCGCACCCGCCGAGGAGTAACGCCATGGCCGAGACCCAGCAAGACACCCAAAAGCAGGCCGAAGCCACCACGCTCGAAGCCGGCGAATTCACCGCCCTGCTGCAGAAGGAGTTCAAGCCCAAGTCCGACCGCGCCAAGGAGGCGGTGGAGGAAGCCGTCCACACCCTGGCCGCGCAGGCCCTGGGCCAGACCGCGCTCATCTCCGAGGACGCCGTCCGCTCCATCGAGGCCATCATCGCCGAGATCGATCGCAAGCTCACCGAACAGGTGAACCTGGTCCTCCACCACGCCGACTTCCAGCAGCTCGAGGGGAGCTGGCGCGGCCTGCACTACCTGGTGAACAACACCGAAACCGACGAGATGCTCAAGATCCGCGTCCTGAACATCTCCAAGAAGGACCTAGGCAAGACCCTGAAGAAGTTCAAGGGCACCGCCTGGGACCAGAGCCCCATCTTCAAGAAGCTCTACGAGGAGGAGTACGGCCAGTTCGGCGGCGAGCCCTACGGCTGCCTGGTGGGCGACTACTACTTCGACCACAGTCCGCCGGACGTGGAGCTGCTCGGCGAGATCGCCCAGGTGGCGGCGGCCGCCCACGCGCCGTTCATCAGCGCCGCCGCGCCGGCCCTGATGCAGATGGAGACCTGGCAGGAGCTCTCCAATCCGCGCGACCTCACCAAGATCTTCCAGACCCCGGAGTACGCGGCCTGGCGCTCCCTGCGCGAAGCGGAGGATTCCCGCTACATCGGCCTGGCCATGCCGCGCTTCCTCTCACGCCTGCCCTACGGCGCCCGCACCAACCCGGTGGAGGAGTTCGACTTCGAGGAGGACACCGTCGGCGCGGTCCACGACAAGTACACCTGGTCCAACGCCGCCTTCGCCATGGCCACCAACATCAACCGCGCCTTCAAGCTCTATGGCTGGTGCTCGCGCATCCGCGGCGTGGAGTCCGGCGGCGCGGTGGAGGGGCTGCCCACCCACACCTTCCCCACCGACGACGGCGGGGTGGACATGAAATGCCCCACCGAGATCGCCATCTCCGACCGGCGCGAGGCGGAGCTGGCCAAGAACGGCCTGATGCCCCTGATCCACAAGAAGAACTCCGACTTCGCCGCCTTCATCGGCGCCCAGTCGCTGCAGAAGCCGGCCGAGTACGACGATCCGGACGCCACCGCCAACGCCAACCTGGCCGCGCGGCTGCCCTACCTGTTCGCCAGCTGCCGCTTCGCCCACTACCTGAAGTGCATCGTGCGCGACAAGGTCGGCTCCTTCAAGGAGCGCACGGACATGGAGAAGTGGCTGAACAAGTGGATCATGAAGTACGTGGAGCCCAATCCGAGCACCGCCTCGGAGGAGGACAAGGCCCGCAAGCCGCTGGCGGCGGCCCAGGTGGTGGTGGAGGAAGTGGAAGGCAACCCCGGCTACTACACCTCCAAGTTCTTCCTGCGCCCTCACTACCAGCTGGAAGGCCTGACCGTCTCACTGCGGCTGGTGACCCGCCTGCCCTCCGAGAAACAGGGCTGAACAGGCAGCAGATGGCTGAGCGGCGGGACGGGTTCCGGCCCGCCGCAACGGACAGGATCCCGGCCACACCGAACCGGCCGGTCACAAAAGGAGAAGACCCATGGCATTCGATGCTTTTCTGAAGATCGAGGGAGTCGACGGCGAGAGTTCGGACGATGCCCACGACAAGTGGATCGAGGTGCTGAGCTACAGCCACGGCGTCAGCCAGCCGGTTTCCAGCGCCAGCGCCACCGGCGGGCGCACGGGCGGCCGGGCCGACTTCCAGGACTTCAACATCGTCAAGACGGTGGATGCGGCCACGCCCGAGCTCAACATCAAGTGCGCCAAGGGCGAACACATCCCCAAGGTGGAGATGGAGCTGTGCCTCGCCTCGGGCGACAAGCACACCTTCATGAAGTACACCCTGGAGGACGTGATCGTCAGCTCCATCATGCCGGGCGGCTCCGCCGGCGGCGACAAGCCGATGGAGAACGTCAGCTTCGCCTACGGCAAGATCAAGTGGGAGTACACCCCCATCGATCAGACCGGCTCCCCGGGCGCCACGACCGACCGCACCTGGAACCTGGAGACCAACAAGCAGGATTGAACCGGTCGCGCCGTAGCGCCGGCCGTTCACTGCCGTTCCGTCCATCGGCCGCCGGACCCGGACACCGGGCCCGGCGGGGGGGAGTATTGCCATGAGCGCCGAACAGAGCCTGCGCGAGGGCGACCTGGGCCAGGCCCTGGCCCAGCTGCAGGAGCAGGTCCGCAGGGAGCCCGCCAACGCCAAGCACCGCATCTTCCTGTTCCAGCTGCTGGCGGTCCTGGGCCAGTGGGACCGGGCGCTGAACCAGCTCAACGTGGTGGGCGAGCTGGACGCAGAGGCGCTGCCCATGGTGCAGACCTATCGCACCGGGCTGGAGTGCGAGGTCCTGCGCGGGGAGATTTTCGCCGGCCGGCGCTCGCCGGTGGTGTTCGGCGAACCGGCGCAGTGGGTTGCCCTGCTGGTGCAGTCGCTGGGCGCGGTGGCCGCGGAGCGGTTTGATCAGGCCCTGCGGTTGCGCGACGAGGCCTTCGACGCCGCGCCCGCCATCGCCGGCTCCATCGACGGCGCCCCGTTCGAGTGGATCGCCGACAGCGACACCCGCCTCGGCCCCGTCCTGGAGGCGGTCGTCTCCGGACGTTACTACTGGATACCCTTCCAGCGCATCCGCGCCATCGCCTTCGACCCGCCCACCGATCTGCGCGACCTGGTCTGGCTGCCCGCCCACTTCACCTGGAGCAACGGCGGCGAGACGGTGGGCCTCGTGCCCACCCGCTACCCCGGGTCGGAGACGAGCGAGGATCCGGCCATCCGCCTCGCCCGCAAGACCACCTGGTCCGAGCCCTCGCCCGAGTTGCTGATCGGCAGCGGCCAGCGCATGCTGGCGACCGACGCCGGCGAGTACCCCATGCTGGAAGTGCGCAGCATCATCCTGGAGACCGGCGCGGAGGAGGCCGCCGCGCCCGCCGGGGTCGCCGATGGCTGAATCGCGCGCCCAGGAGCGTCTGCTGCCCTCGCTGCTCGATCGGCTCATCGACGAGGCGCCGAAACACAAGCAGGAGAGCCGTGACCAGGCGCACATGAGCCTGCGGCGCCTCCGCGAGGCGGTGGTGCGCGACCTGACCTGGCTGTTCAACGCCACCAACCTGGCCGAGGACCTCGACGATTTTCCCGAGGTGCGGCGCTCGGTTCTCAACTACGGCATGCCCCACTTCACCGGCTTCACCGCCTCCGGGATGGAGCTGCCGGTGCTTGAGCGGCTGATCCGCCAGGTCATCTGGGACTTCGAGCCGCGCCTGCTGCGCAACACCGTGGCCGTGCGCGCCCTGATCGGGGAGAGCCGCCTTGACCACAATTCCATCTCCTTCCAGATCACCGGCCAGCTCTGGTCCGAGCCGATGCCGGAGAACATCTACCTGAAGACGGATGTGGATCTCGAGAGCGGGGACGTGACCGTTTCCGAGTATGCCGGCGGGAGAGACGACTGATGGATCCCCGCCTGCTCAAGTACTACAACCAGGAGCTGCAGTACATCCGCGACATGGGGGGCGAATTCGCCCGCGAATACCCGAAGATCGCCTCCCGCCTGAGCCTGGACGGCTTCGAATGCACCGATCCCTACGTGGAGCGGCTGCTGGAGGGGTTCGCCTTCCTGGCCGCCCGGGTGCAGCTCAAGCTCGATGCGGAGTTTCCCCACTTCACCCAGCACCTGCTGGAGATGGTCTATCCCCACTACCTGGCGCCCACCCCCTCCATGGCGGTGGTCCAGTTCCAGCCCGATCCCGGCGAGGGCTCCCTGGCAGACGGCTTCACCCTGCCGCGCCAGAGCGTGCTGCGCAGCGTGCTCGGCCGCAACGAGCAGACGCCCTGCGAGTACCGCACCGCCCATGAGGTCACCCTGTGGCCGCTGGAGCTGTCCCGGGTCGAGTACTTCACCGGCACCGGCCCGGTGGCCGGCGGCATCCTGCCGGACCCCCGGCGCATCAAGTCGGGACTGCGCCTGCGTCTGCGCGCCACCGCCGGGCTCGCCTTCGACAAGATCGCCCTGGATCGCCTGCCCCTGCACCTGCGCGGCACCGACGAGGTCCCCACCCATCTCCTGGAGCAGATCCTCGCCCACACCACGGCGGTGGTGGTCCAGTCCGCCGCGAGTCCCGCACCCTGGGGCGAACCGCTCCCCGCCGGCAGCGTGGGACAGCCCGGATTCGGCGACGCCGAGGCCCTGCTGCCCCACGGCCCCCAGTCGTTCCAGGGCTACCGGCTGCTGGCGGAGTACTTCGCCTTCCCGAGCCGGTTCATGTTCGTGGAGCTGACCGGCCTGGGTGCGGCCCTGCGCCGCTGCACCGAGGCGGAGGTGGATGTCATCCTGCTCTTCGACCGCCCGGATCCCGTGCTCGAGAACCGGGTGGGAACCGACCAGTTCGCCCTGTTCTGCAGCCCCGTCGTCAACCTCTTTCCCAAGCGCTGCGACCGCATCCACCTGGGCGATCACGTGCCCGATCACCACGTGGTCCCCGACCGCACCCGGCCCATGGACTTCGAGATCCACACGGTGACCGGGGTGGAGGGCTACGGCGTCGGGAGCAGCAACCGGCAGGACTTCATGCCCTTCTACGCCCTGGGCGAGCCGAGCCTGGGCAACCGCAACCGCTCCTACTACACGGTGCGGCGGGTGCCGCGCGCGCTGTCCGAGCAGCAGCATCGCACCGGCACCCGCTCCAGCTACGTGGGCCACGAGCTCTACCTGGCACTGGTGGACGCCGACGAGGCGCCCTACCGCGGCGACCTGCGCCAGCTCGCGGTGAGCGCGCTGTGCACCAACCGCGACCTGCCGCTGCACCTGCGCATGGGCCTGGGAGCGACCGACTTCACCCTGGAGTCCGGCGCGCCGGTGAAGGCGGTGCGCTGCGTGGCCGGACCGACCCGGCCCCGACCCACCACCGCCGAGGGCGAGATGGCCTGGCGCCTCATCAGCCACCTCTCCCTCAACTACCTGTCCCTGGCGGACAGCGACCCGGAACAGGGGGCGGCGGCCCTGCGCGAACTGCTCGGCCTCTACGGCAACACCCACACCGCCCACATCCACAAGCAGGTGGAGGGCGTGAAGAGCATCGCCGCCGTGCCGGTCGTCCGGCGACTGCCGGCCGCCGGCCCCATCACCTTCGGGCGTGGGCTGGAGGTGACCGTGACCTTCGACGAGGGCGCCTTCGAGGGCGCCAGCGTGTTCCTGCTCGGCGCGGTGCTGGAGCAGTTCTTCGCCAAGTACGTCTCCATCAACAGCTTCTCGGAGACGGTAATCCGGACCCTCGACCGGGGAGAGGTGATGCGATGGCCGCCGCGGATCGGACGCCGTCAGCAAATCTAGAATTCACGCGGCGGCTGGAGCAGGAGCCCTGGCGCTTCAGCTTCTACCAGGCCCTGCGCCGCCTGGAGGCGGCCCATGCGGAACGCCCGCGCATCGGCACCGCGCGGCGATCGGGCGACGACCTGGTGCGCCTGGGCCAGGAGCCGACCATGGCCTTCCCGCCCGCGACCGTGTCGGGCTTCGAGGCGGGCCGCGAAGGCCGGCCGCCGTGGCTGCGGGTGCAGTTCCTCGGCCTGCTGGGGCCCAACGGCGCCCTGCCCCTGCACCTGACCGAATTCGCCCGGGACCGCCTGCGCAACCACGACGATCCCACCTTCTCCCGCTTCCTGGACCTGTTCCACAACCGCATGCTGGCGCTGTTCTACCGCGCCTGGGCGGAGGCCCAGCCCACCGTCAGCTACGACCGCCCGGAGACGGACCACTTCGCCCTGTTCATCGGCGCCCTGTTCGGACTCGGCCAGCCCGCCCTGCGCAGTCGCGACGCCATGCCCGACGGCGCCAAGCTGCACTTCGCCGGGCGGCTCGGCCCCCACGCCCGCAACCCCGAGGGGCTGGCGGCCATCCTCCTCGGTTTCCTGGGCATGCCGGTGGCCATCCGCGAATTCATCGGCCACTGGCTGACCCTGCCCGCGAATGGCCGCCTGCGCCTCGGCGAGAGCCCGGTCACGGGCACACTGGGGCTGGGCACGGTGATCGGCGCGCGGGTGTGGGACCGGCAGTCGAAATTCCGCATCATCCTCGGCCCCCTGAGCCTGGAGCAGTACCGGCGCCTGCTGCCCGGCGGGGAGACCCTGCCGCGGCTGGTGGCGGTGGTGCGCAACTACGTGGGCGACGAGCTGCAGTGGGATGCGAACCTGGTGCTGCGCCGGGAGGAGGTGCCGGGCCTGCGGCTCGGCCGGGCGGGACAGCTCGGCTGGACCTCCTGGCTGAGCAGCGGCACGCCGACCCGTGACGCCGACGACCTGCACCTCGATCCCATGGCCTATGCTGAATAAACCGAAACCCTTCAACCCGCAGGAGACCCGGGATGGCTGAAATCAGTCGCGTTGCCCTGTTCGGCAAGCTCAACGAGGTGGGCTACAAGGCCATCGAGAGCGCCACCCTGTTCTGCAAGATGCGGGGCAATCCCTACGTGGAGCTGGTGCACTGGCTGCACCAGATACTGCAGCTGCAGGACTCCGACCTGCACCGCATCATCAAGCACTTCGAGCTGGAGCCCAGCCGCCTGGCGAAGGACTTCACCGCGGCGCTCGACCGCCTGCCGCGCGGCTCCACCTCCATCTCGGATCTCTCCAGCCACCTGGAGGAGGCGGTGGAACGGGGCTGGGTCTACGGCACCCTGCTGTTCGGCGAGGCCCAGATCCGTACCGGCCACCTGCTGGTGGGCCTGGTCAAGACCGGCGGGCTGCGCCACGAGCTGCTGGCCATCTCCCGGGAATTCGACAAGGTCAAGCTCGACGATCTCACCGATCACTTCCACAACATCGTCGGCGGCTCCCCGGAGGAGCGGCTCGCCACCAGCGACGGCAGCCGGCTCGCCGCGGCGGAGGGCGCGGCCGGCGGCGAAGGGGGGGGACTGGCGCCGGCGGCCATGGGCAAGCAGGAGGCCCTGGCGCGCTTCTCGGTGGACCTGACCGAGCGGGCGCGCAAGGGAGAGATCGACCCCATCGTGGGCCGCGACGAGGAGATCCGGCAGATCGTCGACATCCTCATGCGCCGGCGCCAGAACAATCCCATCATCACCGGCGAGGCGGGGGTGGGCAAGACGGCGGTGGTGGAGGGCTTCGCCCTGCGCATCGCCGCCGGCGACATTCCCCCCTCCCTCACCGACGTCACCCTGCGCACCCTGGACATCGGCCTGATGCAGGCCGGCGCCAGCGTCAAGGGCGAGTTCGAGAACCGCCTGCGCCAGGTGATCGAGGAGGTGCAGTCCTCGCCGAAGCCCATCATCCTGTTCATCGACGAGGCCCACACCCTCATCGGCGCCGGCGGCGCGGCCGGCACCGGGGACGCGGCCAACCTGCTCAAGCCGGCGCTGGCGCGGGGAACGCTGCGCACCATCGCCGCCACCACCTGGAGCGAATACAAGAAGTACATCGAGAAAGACCCGGCGCTCACCCGCCGCTTCCAGGTGATCCAGATCGACGAGCCCACCGAGGACAAGGCCATCCTCATGGTGCGCGGCGTGGCCAGCACCCTGGAGAAGCACCACCAGGTGCAGATCCTGGACGAGGGCCTGGAGGCGGCCGTGCGCCTCTCCCACCGCTACATCCCGGCCCGCCAGCTGCCCGACAAGGCGGTCAGCCTGCTCGACACCTCCGCGGCGCGGGTGGCCATCAGCCAGCACGCCGTACCGGCGGAGGTGGAGGACTGCCGCCGCCGCATCGAGGCGCTGGACACGGAGCTGGAGATCATCGCCCGGGAGCAGGCCGTGGGCATCGACACCGCCGCCCGCGAGGAGTCGGCGCGCAAGAAGCTGGCGGCCGAGCACGAGCGCCTCGCGACCCTGGAGGAGCGCTGGAACGGCGAAAAGGCCCTGGTGGGAAACATCCTCGACCTGCGCGCCCGGCTGCGCGGCGCGGCGGGCAAGGTGGAGGGCACCGCCAGCGAGCTGGAGCAGGCCGCCGAGGCCGCGGCCGCCGGGACCGGCGTCGAGACCGGTCCGGACGCGGCGGAGCCCGCCGCCGACAGCGCGGCCCTGCTGGAGGAGCTGCGCGGCCTGCAGCACCAGCTCACCGAGCTGCAGGGGGAGAGCCCGCTGATCCTGCCCACCGTGGACGCCCAGGCGGTGGCGAGCGTAGTCTCCGACTGGACCGGCATTCCCATGGGCCGCATGGTCCACAACGAGATCGAGGCGGTGCTGCACCTGGCCGACACCCTCAACCAGCGGGTCATCGGCCAGCGCCACGCGCTGGAGATGGTCGCCCGCCGCATCCAGACCTCCCGCGCGCGGCTGGAGAATCCCAACAAGCCCATCGGCGTGTTCATGCTCTGCGGCCCGTCGGGGGTGGGCAAGACCGAAACCGGCCTGGCGCTGGCCGAGGCCCTCTACGGCGGCGAGCAGAACATCATCACCATCAACATGAGCGAGTACCAGGAGGCCCACACCGTCTCCACCCTGAAGGGGGCGCCCCCCGGCTACGTGGGCTACGGCGAGGGCGGCGTGCTCACCGAGGCGGTGCGGCGCAAGCCCTACAGCGTGATCCTGCTGGACGAGGTGGAGAAGGCCCATCCCGACGTACACGAGATGTTCTTCCAGATCTTCGACAAGGGCTGGATGGAGGACTCCGAGGGCCGCCGCATCGACTTCCGCAACACGCTCATCCTGCTCACCTCCAACGTGGGCTCGGATCTGATCATGAACCTGTGCCGGGACCCGGAGCTGATGCCCGAAGCCGAGGGCATCGCCCAGTCGCTGCGCGAGCCCCTGCTGAAGGTCTTCCCCGCGGCGCTGCTGGGGCGGCTCATCGTCATCCCCTACTACCCGCTGAGTGACGAGATGCTGGCCGAAATCACCAAGCTGCAGCTCGGGCGCATCCAGAAGCGGGTGGAGGAGAACCACCGCATCCCCTTCACCTACGACGAGGCGGTGGTCAAGCTGGTGGGCAGCCGCTGCACCGAGGTGGAGAGCGGCGCGCGCATGGTGGACGCCATCCTCACCAACACCGTCCTGCCCGCCGTCAGCCAGGAGGTCCTCAACCGCATGCTGGCCGACCAGCCCATCGCCCGGGTGCACGTGGGCGTGGAGGGCGGCAACCTGACCTATGCGTTTGAGTGATGGGTGGTGCGTGAATGCGTGAATGCGTGAATGCGTGAGTGCGTGAGTGCGTGAGTGCGTGAGTGCGTGGGTGCGTGGGTGCGTGGGTGCGTGGGTGCGTGGGTGCGTGAGTGCGTGATGGGGGCGAGGTTGCCCTTTCCCATCACTCATGCCCCATCACGCATCACTGTAAATTCGTAGGGCGGGATTCATCCCGCCAGGCAGGGCTCAGCACTCACCACCCACCAGCGACTGGTCAATCCCGCGGTTGCGGGCGGTAGAAGCGGAAGGTGCCGTTGACGGTGATGGTGATGGCGGTGTTGCCCTCCTGCCGCGTGCCGCTGCGGAAGTAGAGCCGGGTGCGCGTGACCGGGCTCCCGTCCGGAGCGTTCTGCTCCAGCACAGTCACCGTGCCGTCGCCGTGCACCGTCTCCACGATTGCGCTGTGGTGGGGCCGGTCGCCCCCCTCCTCCTCGGTGTCCACGGCCGTGTCGGTGGTGGTCACACGCGTCACCGTGTAGTCGTAGTCGCGGAACTGCACCAGGTCCCCCGCCTGCAGGCCGGCGAGCGCCACCGAACTGCCCCACACGTAGTCGGCGTCGGCCGACACCTCGCCGTAGTCGGCGGCGGAGCGGGCCCCGGCGCCGCGCAGGGCGTTGTCCACCAGGGCGAAGCACTGGCCGTCGCCCACCCGCTGGCCGAGGCGCTGGCGGGCGTAGGAGACCACCCGGTCGCCGAGGGACTCGGTGGGTCCGTCCTTGCTGTGGCCGCCCTTGGCGCTGGGCACCGGTCCGGGCGGTGGCGTGGACGCGCGGGCGAGGGTGCCGTCATCCAGGTCGACGGAGAGGGCCTCGGGGTTGAGGGTGCCGGGAACGCGGCCTTGTCCCATGTTCGCTGTCTCCTTCACTCTTCAGCCAGTACCGCAAGGAAGCGCCGGAGGTGCTCGGCGGCGGGCCGCCGCGGCGCCTCCGGTCCGACCGGTGCCGGCCGCTCCAGCGCCAGCACCAGGGGCAGCCAGTCCGCCGGGCCCGCGCCGCCCTGCCGCTCATCCGCGCTGAGCCGGTAGAGCGCCCGGGAGACCCGTCGCGGCGGCGCGACCATCTCCACCGGGTGACGCTCCGGCTCAGCGCACCAGCCCGGGTCGGAGGTGACCAGGTACTCGCGGCAGGCCGCCGGGCGGCGGGCGTGGATGGAGCACGACTCCGCCTCCAGGAACGGGCAGGCCAGGCCCAGGGCGAAGTATTCCAGCCCCAGGGCCCTGCGGGCGGCGGCGTCGGCCGGGGGCGGCCCCTGCAGCCGCGTCAGCAGGCCGGCGTCCCCGAGCCGTTCCCGGGCCGCGGCGAAGCGCGACTCCAGCACCCGCCGCCGTTCCGGCTCCAGCCCCGCGACGTACCCCGCCAGCGCCTCGGCCTCCGTGCCGGCCACCGGCACCAGCTGCCTGCAGCAGGCCCCGCAACCGGGTCCGCAGCGCAACGCCCGGCCCCGGGCCGCCGCCTCCCGCTCCGCCACGCCCCCCAGGGCATCGCTGATCCCGTACAGCAGCGGCAGGACCTCCGCCAGCCGCACCGGCGTCGCGTCCGCCTCGCCACTCAGGCGCAGGGTCTCGCCGCCCACCCGCAACCGGATGTCGAAGGGCTCCGCCACGCCGATCAGCGCCAGGGACCGGCCAGGGCGCGGACCGGGTCGGCGATGGACTGGAACCGCGCCAGGCGCACGGCATTGCGATCCCGCCAGCTCACCAGCGGCATGACACCGCGTCCCAGCACCGCCTCCAGCACCCGCTCGCCGAAGTAGGCCCCGGCGCAAGGGTAGAGCCGGGGCAGGCCGTCCCGCTCGTGGACGTAGGCGGGCAGATCCCCCAGGTCCAGCACGTCGCCCGGCTCCATCTCCCAGCCCCGCGCCTCGAAAGCGCGGCCGATGAGCAGCGCGCAGGCGAGCGCCGGGTTGCCCCACAGCAGCCGCCCCTCATCCGGCCCCCCGGGCAGCTCCTCGTAAGCGAGCCCCTCCACCGGGTCGGTAGCGGCCCCGTAGGGCAGCCGCAGCAGCAGCCGCGGCCAGGCCAGCCCCAGCCACGGGGCGACGGCGCTGCGGCGCAGCGCCTGCCAGGCCGACTCCGCCTCCGGGGCGAGCGGCTGCGGGGACTCCACCACGGCCGCCGGCGTGGCGCCGCCAAGCAGCGCGCTCCCGGCGGCGGCCAGAAACGGGGCCCCGGCACGGCCGGCCAGCGCGCCGAGGCGACCGAGCAGCGCCAGCGCCGCCGGATCGGCGTCGAACTCGAACAGCCCCGCCAGCAGCGACCAGGCCCCGCCGTCGGCCGGCTCCACCAGCAGCCGCTCCAGGGCGCCAGCCCCGCCCGCCGCCGCTTCCAGCTCCGCCGCCAGCTCGGCCAGGGTGATGTCCAGCACCGCCACCTGCACCTCGCCGCCCCCCTCCAGTCCCGTCACCAGCCCGTGCAGCCCGCGCCAGGCGGCCTCCAGGGCCTGGAAGTCGGGGTGGTGGAGCAGCCCGGAGAGCTGCCCGCCCATGGCCGCCTCCACCGCCTCCAGGTAGAGGGCCTGACCGGGCGCGGGCGCCGGCGCCACGTGGGGCGCCACGATGTCATGGATGAAGGCGCTGATGTCCACCGCGGGGGGTGGAGCGGCCGGCCGCGGCCGGGATGGCGCCGCCGGCTCCCGGCCCAGCAGGCGGGCGAGGGTGTCCGCATCGGCCTCGGCCGCGGGAGCGGCCTCCGGGGCCGGTTCCGGCGCCGCCGCCGGGGCGGCCGCCGCCAACCCGCCGCCCCGGTGCCGGAACTCGGCGGCCGCGGCCTCGAACCGGGCCGGATCCCGCAGCCTCTCGCGCAGCTCCGCCAGGGCCTGGAACGGCGCCAGCTCCCGCGCCAGGGACTCCGGACGGAACGCCTCCAGGGAGCGGAAGCGCAGGGTCTCCACGGGTCCGCCCTCCGCCAACGGCAGCCGCAGCTCCGGCGTGAAGCGCTCCTGTACCGACTCCAGGGTGTCCAGGTCCACCGCCACCGCCGGCCGCCCCTCGAGGCCGCCCTGGAGGCCGCGGTTGGCCCGGCCGCTGAAATCCCCCAGCACCAGGATGCGCAGGGAGCCGCCGCCGCGGCGGCGCACCGCCGGCTCCGCCTCCGGGCGGGTGAAGCCTACCTCGAACTCGATCCTTCCCGGCATGGACTGCTCTCCCCTGGCCAAGTGACCACGACCACCGCAACCGCGTTTCACCGGCGGGCGGAAACCGCTGCCACCGCTGCTTCGGCCGACAGCGCCCTGTCATTAAGTTAGCACTCCGGCGCCCATCGGGCCCTACCGCGGCGCCCCTTGATGCCCGAGGGGGAATATCAACTACAATCGTGGCATTGGCAGCCAGGAGGGCTATTCATGCCGTTCGGCCAGAGTGACAGGAACGTCGCCATCACCACGCCGCTGGGTGCGGACGTGCTGGTGCTACGCAGCATGAGCGGCACGGAGCGGCTGGGGCGGCTGTTCGAGTACGAGCTGGAGCTGCTCAGCGAGAACCACGACATCGCCCTGGGAGACATCCTCGGCCAGAACGTCTCCATCCGCCTGGCCGGCCTCCACGAGGAGGGCGAGCGCTGGTTCAACGGCTTCGTCACCCGCTTCACCTACCTCGGCAGCCACGGCCGCTACGCCCTCTACCGCGCCAGCCTGCGCCCCTGGCCGTGGTTCCTCACCCGCACCGCCGACTGCCGCATCTTCCAGGAGATGAACGTCCCGGACATCGTCAAGCAGGTGTTCCGCGACCGCGGCTTCACCGACTTCGACGAGCGCCTCAGCGGCAGCTACCCCACCTGGGAGTACTGCGTGCAGTACCGGGAGACGGACTTCAACTTCATCTGCCGGCTGCTGGAGCAGGAGGGCATCTACTTCTACTTCCGCCACGAGGAGGGCCGCCACACCCTGGTGCTGGCCGACGCCTACAGCGCCCACGAGCCGGCCCCCGGCTACGGCGAGGTGCCCTACTACCCCCCCGACCCCTCGGCCCGGCGCGAGCGCGACAACGTCAGCCGCTGGAGCCTCTCCGGGCAGGTCCAGCCCGGCGCCTACGCGCTCAACGACTACGACTTCGAGGTGCCCACCAAGAACCTGCGCGCCGCCCGCTCCAACCCCGGCGACGGCGCCCACGCCGACTACGAGATCTACGACTACCCGGGCGAGTACACCGAGAGCGGCGACGGCGACCACTACGTGCGCACCCGCATCGAGGAGCTCCACGCCCAGCACCAGTGGCGGCGCGGCGAGGGCGACGCCATGGGGCTGGCCTGCGGCGCCCTGTTCACCCTCACCGACTTCCCCCGCGAGGACCAGAACATCGAGTATCTCCTCGTGGGCACCGCCCTGACGCTGCAGAGCGACGCCTTCGAGTCCTCCTCCGCGGCGGCGGGCGGCGCCGGGGTGACCGGCGCCAGCATCGCCTTCACCGCCACCGACGCCCAGGTCCCCTTCCGGCCCCCGCGGCTGACCCCCAAGCCGGTGGTGCAGGGTCCGCAGACGGCGGTGGTGGTGGGCCAGTCGGGCGAGGAGATCTGGACCGACGAGTACGGCCGGGTGAAGGTGCAGTTCCACTGGGACCGCCAGGGCGAGCGGGACGAGAACAGCTCCTGCTGGGTGCGGGTGGCCCAGGTGTGGGCCGGCGACAACTGGGGCGCCATCCACATCCCGCGCATCGGCCAGGAGGTGATCGTCTCCTTCCTGGAGGGCGATCCCGACCAGCCCATCGTCACCGGGCGGGTCTACAACGGCGACAACATGCCCCCCTACGCCCTGCCCGGGAACCAGACCCAGAGCGGGATCAAGAGCCGCAGCAGCAAGGGCGGCAACGTGGACAACTGCAACGAGATCCGCTTCGAGGACAAGATGGGCGAGGAGGAGCTGCTCATCCACGCCGAGAGGAACCAGACCATCGAGGTGGAGGCCGACGAGAGCCACTGGGTGGGCCACGACCGCACCAAGACGGTGGACAACGACGAGACCACCCACATCAAGAACAACCGCACCGAGACGGTGGACAACAACGAGACCATCACCATCGGCGTCAACCGCACCGAGAAGGTGGGCTCCGAGGAGAAGATCACCATCGGCGCCAACCGCACCGAGAGCGTCGGCGCCAACGAAACGATCGCCATCGGCTCGAACCGCTCCATCACCGTCGGCGCCAATGAGACCGCGACGGTCGCGCTGCAGCGCACCCACAGCGTCGGCGTGAACGAGACCATCGCCGTCGGCGCCGCCCAGGAGGTCGCCATTGGCGCCTACCAGACGGTCAACGTGGGGGCGAACCAGGACATCAGCGTGGGCGCCAACCGCTCGGTGGACGTGGGCGCCGGCCTCTCCACCAGCGTGGGCCGGGGCGAGTCCCGCAGCGTGGGCGAGGGGCGCAGCACCAGCATCGGCAAGGACGACGCCCTCGGCGTCGGCAAGAACCTGAAGGTGGACGCGGGCGACTCCATCACCCTCGTCACGGGGAGCGCCAGCATCTCCATGAAGAAGGACGGCACCATCGTCATCAAGGGCAAGGACATCACGGTGGAGGGGTCGGGGAAGATCAACATCAAGGCGGCCAGGGATATCGTGATGAAAGGCTCGAAGATCCTCCAGAACTGACAGGCACGGAGATTTCCCATGAAAGTTGGTGACGCGGTGGAAGCGGCGGTGGTCGGCGGCAGGGAGGAAACGGCGGCCGGGGATCCCCCGCGAACGCTCCAGGAAGTGCGACGGAGCCGGGCGGCTCCCGCCCCCAATCGCCCCGGGATCACGGTGGGCGATCTCATCGCCCTGAAGGACGGGGGACGGACTCCGCTGGTGCGCTTTGCCGGCCAGCCCGGCACGGCGGCCGTGCCGGCGCGCACCACCGTCGACCTGCACGGGGCGCACATCGGCCGCCCGGTGGTGCTGATGTTCGAAGAGGGCGACGCCGCCCGACCCATTGTCATGGGCGTGCTCCGGGAGGGAGACGGCTGGCCTCTGGAGCGGCCGCCGGGCCAGGTGGAGGTGGAGGCCGACGGCGAGCGCCTGGTGGTCAGCGCCCGTGAGCAGCTGGTGCTCCGCTGCGGCAAGGCCAGCATCACCCTGACCCGGGCGGGGAAGGTGATCATCCGGGGGGAGCATCTCCTCAGCCGCTCCGCCGGCGTGAACCGGATCAAGGGCGGCTCGGTGCAGATCAACTGAGCATTCACGCCCTCCCGCCACGGAGAGGGCCGGAGCGAGGGAACGCCGTGGAACTCATCAACGCCACCCGCATGGTCACCGGATACACCCTGGGCATGGAGCCCGGCGGCCGGGAGCTGCTGGTGATCGTCATCAAGGGCACCTTCCACATCCCCACCGGGGCGGGCGGCTCGGTGCGCCTGCACGAGGAGCAGCTGCCCCTGGTGACGGCGGATCTCTTCCACGGCGATCCCGGCTTCTCCGCGCCGAAGTACGAGATGGACTTCGCCCCCCGCAAGGGGCTCTGCGACGTCATCCTGAACGCCTCGGCCCATGCTCCGGGCGGCCGGCCGGTGGAGCGCACACCGGTGGGGGTGCGCATCGGCGACTGGGTGAAGGGCTTCGCGGTGGCGGGCGTGCGGGTGTGGGAGACCGGCCTGGCCGGGGTCCAGGCCACGCCCCCCGTGCCCTTCACGGTGCTGCCCATCACCTACGACCGCGCCTTCGGCGGCGTGGACAACCGGCACGAGGACCCGGCCCAGCACGCGGCGTTCATGCGCAATCCCGTGGGATGCGGCTTCCACCGGCACCTGCGGCCACAGTGGGTGGACGGCGCCCCGGTGCCCAACACCGAGGAGCTGAACCGCCCGGTGACCGATCCCCGGGGCGACTACCGGCCCATGTCCTTCGGCCCCGTCGGGCGCGGCTGGGAGCCCCGCTACCGGCTGGCCGGCACCTACGACCAGCGCTGGCTGGACGAGGTGTTCCCCTTCCTGCCGCGGGACTTCGACGAGCGTTACTACCAGTGCGCCCCGGCCGACCAGCAGCTGCCCCTGCCGCTCGGCGAACAGCAGGTGGCCCTGTTGAACCTGACCCCGGACGGGCGCCGCACCTTCACCCTGCCCCACTTCGAGGCGCCGGTGCACGTGTTTCCGAAGCGGGGCGCGCGGGAGGACCTCACCGCCCATCTCGACACCCTCGTCATCGAGCCCGACGAGGAGCGCCTGACCATGACCTGGCGGGTGGCCCGCCCCCTGCGGAAGAACCTGTTCGAGATCGCCCAGGTGCTGGTGGGCCGCAAGGGTCGGGAGTGGTGGCAGCAGCGGGAGGAGGTCGCCTTCCCCCTCCCGGTCGTGGCGGAGCAGGTGGAGTAGACGCGCGTGTCGGCAAAGCCCATCGCCATCCTGGGCACCGGGCTGGTCACCAGCGTGGGGCTGTCGGCGCCCGCCGCCTGCGCGGCCATCCGGGCGCGGATCAGCAACCCCTCAGAGACCCGCTTCATCGACTCCGGCGGCGAATGGATCATGGCCCACCAGGTGCCCCTGGAAAGGCCGTGGCGCGGGCTGGCGAAGCTCGCCCGGATGGCCGCCATGGCCATCGCCGAGTGCCTGGACCCGATCCCGGTGGAGCAGTGGCAGGCGATTCCCCTACTGCTGTGCGTGGCCGAGCGGGAGCGCCCGGGACGGCTCGAGGGCCTCGACGACCGGCTCTACACCGACATTCTGCAGCTGCTCGGCGCGCGCTTCGCGCCCGACTCGGGCATCATCGCCCACGGTCGGGTCAGCGTGGCCATCGCCCTGATGCACGCCCGCCGCCTCATCTACGAGCAGGGCCACCGGCAGGTGCTGGTGGCCGCCGCCGACAGCCTGGTCACCTGGCCCACCCTCGGGGTCTACGAGGCCGGCGACCGCCTGCTCACCCCGCACAACTCCAACGGCTTCATGCCCGGCGAGGCCGGCGGGGCGCTGCTGCTGGGGCGCCCCCGGGGCGGGCCGGAGCTCCTCTGCACCGGCCTCGGCCTCGGCACCGAGGCCGCCCACATCGACTCGGAGGAGCCGCTGCGCGCCGAGGGGCTCACCCAGGCCATCCACAACGCCCTCGCCGACGCCCGCTGCCAGATGCACGACCTCGACTACCGCATCACCGACCTCTCCGGGGAGCAGTACTACTTCAAGGAGGCGGCCCTGGCCCTCTCCCGCACCCTGCGCCGGCGCAAGGAGACCTTCGACCTCTGGCACCCCGCCGAGTGCATCGGCGAGTCCGGCGCGGCGGCCGGTGCGGCGGTGATCGCCGTCGCCGATGCCGCCTGCCGCAGGGACTACACCCCCGGTCCCGCCATCCTCGCCCACATGGCCAACGACCACGGCCACCGCACCGCCGCCGTACTGCGGTACCGGAGTGGCTGATGGCGAACCAGGTCTACGCCAACAACATGGAGATCGCCTGCAAGGCGGCGAGCGGAAAATCCATCGCCGCCTTCCCGGATGTCTGCATGACACCCCCGGAGAACCCGACCACGCCGCCCGGCGTGCCCGTCCCCTACCCCAACACCGGGATGGCCTCGGACACCACCGACGGATCGCGCAGCGTGAAGATCTCCCGCCAGGAGGTGATGCTCAAGAACAAGAGCCACTTCAAGCGGAGCACGGGGGACGAGGCCGGGTGCGCCGCCAAGAAGGGGGTGGTGACCAGCAAGAACATGGGCAAGGTCTATTTCAACGCCTGGTCGATGGATGTGAAGGTGGAGGGGGAGAACGTCGTTCGCAACCTGGACCTGACCACCCACAACCATGCCTCCCTTCCCGGCAACTCCCCCACCTGGCCCTATCTGGACGAGGTTGCCTTCACGAGCCCGAAAAGTGATTCAAACCCCTGCGCGGACGTGGCCCGGGAAGTCCAGGAGAAGTGCGGAAAGCATGTGAAGAAGACGAAATCCGGAAAGAACCCGGGCTCGGTCAAGCGTTCACAGTCCATCGACGCCATGTGCGGAGACCCCGAGTGCGCACAGGCGCGGAAATGCGTTCTGTCTCCCGAAACCCCGAACAACTGCTGCCAGGGTTCCGATGGCAAGACCATGACACCACATCATGTGATTCCGGCGCACTGCTTCATGCCCCCGGGAGAGCGGTCCAGCGGAGGCAGCGCCCGCTACACGGGATGTGACGGTTACAGCGTCGCCGACGCCCCATGCATCTGTGTCGAGGGCGCCGGGAAGGAGAAGGATCACGGAAAGATCCATGACCTCGTCGATGACCTGGAGGACTCGAATCTCGACAGCGGCCAGGCCGGAAGCTGGGACTATGACGATGCGGCGACCGCGGGCGTCATGGCAGTCGGCGAAATCACCCATTGCGACGAGGACTGCCTTCGCGCGCAGGTCGATGCGTATCATCAGCAGGAAGGCGGAAGTCCGAACGTGGCGAACGATACACGCCTGCGTGCGGACAGCTCGGGAAACCGCAACCTGGGCCCCAATGTACCGACCGTTCCTTCGACAACCGTCGCCCCCGGAATCTCCATATAGGGAACCGCCATGACAGACACGGGCAATACCAGGGTTCGCTTTCTGGGCGGAGCCATGCCACGAGCCGATCTTCTCGGCGCCATCGCCTACCCGGTGGCTCTTGACGGCACCGACCGCGAATTCACCCGCTTCTATATGCGCCACAGCCGTCAATGGGTACAGCAGGAATTCGACTCCGATATCGTCTCGGTCTGTTACTTCCCTGAAGACCGCGAACGCGGCTGGTGGCTGCTGGGAAAACGTGGTGACGTACACAGCCTCACGAGCGAAGGGCGCCGCTCGGAACGGATACCGGAAGCGGGAACCGGACCGGACAAGCTCGGCTACGTCAAGAAGATTCGCGTCATCGGGGGATTGATCACCGCCTGCGGATACCGGCGCCAGGTTTACCAGCGCAGAAACGGCCGCTGGGCGGCCATGGCCGGCGAGATTGCCGCGTCACGTTCCGAGGTGGGCTATTGCCTCAACGACATCGATGGCAGCTCGGAGTCCGATATCTACGCCGTTGGAAATCGAGGCGAGATCTTCCATTTCGATGGAAAGCGCTGGACTGCTTGTGACAGCGGCACAAACGTCCACCTCGAAGGCGTTGCCTGCCTGGGGGATTCGGTCGTCGTGGCCGGACGTGATGGCGTAGTGCTTATCGGCAATCACAACGGATTCGCATCCATCGGACCCGCCACCGCGGAACTCAATTTCTGGGACGTCGCGGTGTACCGGGGACGCATATTCGTCTCCGCATCGGCGGGTGTCTTCGAAATCGGCCCCGCACCGGACTTCGACTTCGCCCCCGCGCCGCTGCCAAGGCACGTCGGCTACAAGCTGGCGACCGCCCCGGAGCACCTGCTGTCGATCGGCACACATCAGATGTTTTCCTACGACGGGCGTTCCGCCGAGGAAATCGTATGTCCGGACAACTCATGATCACCGCAGCCAAAGGCGGCGCATGAGCCAACCGAATGACGCGCCAGTCCCCATGCGCGGAACGGATGCCATTGCCGGCTCACCCTTGCGCAGCCCGGCACAAGGGATTCCCGCGCTCCGCCGACCGCCCCGGCTTCCGCTGCCCTGCGCGCCGGAGACCGTGCCTGTTCACAGACCGCCAGAGTCCGGGGAGTCGACATGCGGCAGCGGGGCTCGGACGATACATCGGCCATTTCCGGCAACGCGCAAGGTGCGCCCGGCGATGCCACGTCCCACCGGGATCACCATGACAATCAGGTAGCCCTTCCCGACCATGCGTAACTCCAGCCGCATCCATCAAGGATGGCCTCGCCGGCCGAACCCGGCTGACCGCCCTCCCATCGAACCCGTCATCCGCCAGCACGCCGAGGACGCGGTGGTGCTGCACAACGTCCGCATGGCCCAGGTACGGGCGCCCCACGTCAAACTCCACCACCTCGGGCGCCTCGACGAGCGGCTGGCGGCGCACCTGGACGGGCTGGCGGTGGCAGGCGAATTCGGTTCGAGGCTGTGCGACGCGGCGCTGGAGAACCCGGGCGCCAGCGAGCTGTTCGCGGCGACGGTGCGCGCCCTCGAGGGCGGGGACGCGGCGCGCCTCGAGCGGCTGCTCGCCCTCGCCGAGGCCGTGCCGGAGACGCAGGGGGGCCTGAGCTCCGCCTTCGGCTGGGTCTCCTCCGGCGTGCTGCAGGGCACCGTCCGCGGCCTTCTCTCCTCGCCCACGCCCTTCCACCGCTGGGTCGGCCTCACCGCCTGCGCCATGCACCGCGTCGACGCGGGCGCGGACCTGGAGCGCGCCCTCGACGACCCGCACCCGGGACTGCGCGCCCGGGCGCTGCGCACCCTGGGCGTGCTCGGTCGGCGGGAGTCCTTCGACGCGACGCGCCCCGCCCTGCACGACAGGAGCGAGTCCTGCCGCTTCTGGGGCGCCTGGTCGGCGGTGATGCTCGGCAACCGCAGCTTCGCCCTGGACTGGCTGGTGGAATACTGCCGGAGGTCCGGGCCGTTCCGGGAGCGCTCGTTGCAGCTGGCGCTCCGGGCCGTCGATCTGCCGCGGGCGCACCAACTGATCCAGGACCTCGCCCGCGATGGCGGCGATACGCGCACACTGATCCGGGCGGTGGGCATCGTGGGCGATCCCCACCACGTGCCCTGGCTGATCGAGCGCATGGAGGACCCCGGGCTAGCGCGGCTGGCGGGCGAGTCCTTCTCCCTCATCACCGGGCTCGATCTCGCCTATCTCGACCTGGAGCAGCCGCCGCCGGCGGAGGTGGAACCCGACCCCGGAGACGACGAGGCGGCCATGGACCCGGACGACGGACTACCCTGGCCCGACCCGGCCGGGATCGGCACCTGGTGGGCGGCGAACGCCCGGCGTTTCCAGGCGGGCGTGCGCCACTTCATGGGGGAGCCGGCCAACCCGGAGAACTGCACCCGCGTCCTCGGGGAGGGCTACCAGCGGCAGCGCCTCGCCGCCGGCCTGTACCTGTGCCTGCTGCGGCCCGGCAAGCCGCTGTTCAACACGGCCGCCCCCGCTCCGCGTCAGCAGCAGCGCCTCACAGGGAGCGACTGAGCCATGTCCCTCTTCGACCCCGGGCTTCTGTTTCCGGTCATTGCGGCAACCTTCCTGGCCCTCTCCGGCCGGCGCTACCTGCGCCAGGGTCGGCGCGCCGACGTGACCGTCCGCACCTGGCTCCGCCTCGCCCTGCTCTTCGGGCTGGTCTCCATCGGGCTCTGGATTTACCGCCTCCTCGGCTCCTGACGATCGGATCCTGGAAAGCCTCTCCATCCAAAGGGTTGCAACAGCCCGGCCCCACCGGGGCGGCAACGCCTTGGAAGGAGGGTGGTGAAATCAACTACACTCCAAGACGCCGGGGTCGGAGATATCGTCATGCCAGCAACACAGGAACAGCGATCGATCGAGTTCACTTCACCACTGGGCAGGGACGTGCTGGTGCTACGCAGCATGAGCGGCACGGAGCGGCTGGGGCGGCTGTTCGAGTACGAGCTGGAGCTGCTCAGCGAGAACCACGACATCGCCCTGGGAGACATCCTCGGCCAGAACGTCTCCATCCGCCTGGCCGGCCTCCACGAGGAGGGCGAGCGCTGGTTCAACGGCTTCGTCACCCGCTTCACCTACCTCGGCAGCCACGGCCGCTACGCCCTCTACCGCGCCAGCCTGCGCCCCTGGCCGTGGTTCCTCACCCGCACCGCCGACTGCCGCATCTTCCAGGAGATGAACGTCCCGGACATCGTCAAGCAGGTGTTCCGCGACCGCGGCTTCACCGACTTCGACGAGCGCCTCAGCGGCAGCTACCCCACCTGGGAGTACTGCGTGCAGTACCGGGAGACGGACTTCAACTTCATCTGCCGGCTGCTGGAGCAGGAGGGCATCTACTTCTACTTCCGCCACGAGGAGGGCCGCCACACCCTGGTGCTGGCCGACGCCTACAGCGCCCACGAGCCGGCCCCCGGCTACGGCGAGGTGCCCTACTACCCCCCCGACCCCTCGGCCCGGCGCGAGCGCGACAACGTCAGCCGCTGGAGCCTCTCCGGGCAGGTCCAGCCCGGCGCCTACGCGCTCAACGACTACGACTTCGAGGTGCCCACCAAGAACCTGCGCGCCGCCCGCTCCAACCCCGGCGACGGCGCCCACGCCGACTACGAGATCTACGACTACCCGGGCGAGTACACCGAGAGCGGCGACGGCGACCACTACGTGCGCACCCGCATCGAGGAGCTCCACGCCCAGCACCAGTGGCGGCGCGGCGAGGGCGACGCCATGGGGCTGGCCTGCGGCGCCCTGTTCACCCTCACCGACTTCCCCCGCGAGGACCAGAACATCGAGTATCTCCTCGTGGGCACCGCCCTGACGCTGCAGAGCGACGCCTTCGAGTCCTCCTCCGCGGCGGCGGGCGGCGCCGGGGTGACCGGCGCCAGCATCGCCTTCACCGCCACCGACGCCCAGGTCCCCTTCCGGCCCCCGCGGCTGACCCCCAAGCCGGTGGTGCAGGGTCCGCAGACGGCGGTGGTGGTGGGCCAGTCGGGCGAGGAGATCTGGACCGACGAGTACGGCCGGGTGAAGGTGCAGTTCCACTGGGACCGCCAGGGCGAGCGGGACGAGAACAGCTCCTGCTGGGTGCGGGTGGCCCAGGTGTGGGCCGGCGACAACTGGGGCGCCATCCACATCCCGCGCATCGGCCAGGAGGTGATCGTCTCCTTCCTGGAGGGCGATCCCGACCAGCCCATCGTCACCGGGCGGGTCTACAACGGCGACAACATGCCCCCCTACGCCCTGCCCGGGAACCAGACCCAGAGCGGGATCAAGAGCCGCAGCAGCAAGGGCGGCAACGTGGACAACTGCAACGAGATCCGCTTCGAGGACAAGATGGGCGAGGAGGAGCTGCTCATCCACGCCGAGAGGAACCAGACCATCGAGGTGGAGGCCGACGAGAGCCACTGGGTGGGCCACGACCGCACCAAGACGGTGGACAACGACGAGACCACCCACATCAAGAACAACCGCACCGAGACGGTGGACAACAACGAGGAGATCACCATCGGCGTCAACCGCACCGAGAAGGTGGGCTCCGAGGAGAAGATCACCATCGGCGCCAACCGCACCGAGAGCGTCGGCGCCAGCGAGCGGATCACCATCGGCGCCAGCCGCACCACCGACATCGGCGCCAACGACATGCTCAACGTCAAGGCCAACCGCATCGAGAACGTGGGCGCGAACGCGACGCAGAACGTCGGCGCGTCCCTGACCCAGAAGGTCGGCGCCGCCTGGAACATGACCGCCGGCGGCCCCGTGACCATCACGGCCCCGGCGGGGCTCACCATCGTCTCGGCGGCGGGCAACCGGACCATCGACAACATATTCGACAGCATCGGCGGACTCATGTCCCGCAAGTTCGGCACCCAGAGCACGGTCTGCGCCTCCAGCTACAATGCCACCGGCGTGGCCATCGGCCAGACCGCCGAGAAGATCGAAACCACCGGCCAGGCCTTCTGCGCCACGGCGACCAACATGGAGACCAAGGGCATCAACATGTCCTATGTCGGACTGACCTGCGACAAGGTGTCATTCGAGATCGAGACGGTCGACGCCAAGGTGATCGCCTAGCGCGCCGCTCACGCCAGCCTCGATGAAAACCATCAAACCCGGCGCACTGAGCCTCCTGACCCGGACCATCGAGCACCGCGGGCGCTGCATCTTCGTGGTCTCCCCCCTGCTGTTCGTCTCCCTCACCGGCGAGGTGCGGCTCAAGAGCGAAGTGGCCTTGTGGAAGTTCGCCGCCGCCCAGCTGGGCAAGGACGCCGCCATCGACGCCGGCCAGCCCAAGGCGGTGCCGGAGTTCCTGATCCACGCCCAGGCCTTCGCCCCCGGCGGCAAGCCCTGCCCGGCATGCGCGGTGCGCGCCCGCGTCGCCGGGCGGGAGAAGACCCTGTTCGCCTTCGGCGACCGCTACTGGGAGGGGCGCACGGCGAGCGAGCCGGTCCCGTTCACCCGCATGCCCATCGACTGGTCCCGCGCCTACGGCGGACCCGGATTCGCGCTCAATCCGGCCGGGCGCGGGGCCGACCCCAAGGCCGAGGCGCCGCTCCCGCTGCCCAACATCGAATACCCGGACGCCCGCCTCACGCGCCCGGACCAGCCGGGGCGCCCGGCGGGATTCGGCCCGCGGGAAGTCACCCACCCGGAGCGCGCCGCCCTGGCCGGCACCTATGACGACGCCTGGCTCAAGACCGATTTCCCCGGGCTCGCGCGGGATCTCGACTGGAAGCACTTCAATGTCGCGCCGCCCGATCAGTGGCTCGAAGGCACGCTGACCGGGAGCGAGGAGTGGGAGTTCGAGAACCTCCACCCGGGCCAGCGCCTGTTGCGCGGCCGGCTGCCCGGTTTCGCCACGCGCTGTTTCGTCAGGCACACGACCCCCGACGGGGAGCGCTTCGGCGAGATCGCGACCCGGCTCGACACCGTCTGGTTCTTCCCCGAACAGGAGTGCGCGATCCTGGTGGGTCGCGGCGTCATGGAGGTCATGGAGGACGACGCCGCCGACATCAGCCTCCTGGTGGCCGCCGTCGAATGGGCGGACGCGCGCCGCGGCGAGGACCACTACGCGGAAGCGGTGCGCCGCCGGCTGGATCCCGAGACCGGCCACTACTACCTGCTGCAGGAGGACGACCTGCTGCCCGAGGGCATCGGGCAGCGCTACGGGGTGGAGCGGCTCGCCGGCGGGCCGATCGAGTCGCCGACCCTGCTCAGCGAGAACCTGCGCAAGCGCCAGGCCGCCGAGATCGAGGAGGCGCGCGCCAAGGTGGCGGAGCACGGGCTCGATCCGGACGATGGCCACGCCCCGCCACCGCCGGACCCGGTCGCCGCCCCGCCGCAGAAGCTGGAGGAGCTGCCCGCCTACCTGGCCGGGATGCAGCGCCGGAGCGAGGCGATGAAGGCCGAGTTCGAAGCGCGGGAGGCGCAACTGGAGACCGATCGGCGCGCCGCCTCCGAAAACGCCGGAATCGACTATGCGGTGATCGAGGCGGAGATGAACGAGAAGCCCAAGGGCCCGCCGAAGTTCAGCGCCAGCGCCGAGCTGGCGAGCCTGCGCCGGCTACGCTCGGCCATGAAGGCGGAGCAGGGCTCGGCGGAGGAGATCGACCTCTACCTCGAGGATCCCGCCTTCCGCCAGCGGCTGGCGGACGCGGAGCGCCAGGGGCGCGAGAGCTACCAGCGCACCGCCCACCGGCAGACGGCGGCGGACCCGATGGATCCCGAACGGGCGGCCTGGGTACGGAAGTGGGCGCTGGAGCGTTTCCGGAGCGGCGCCTCGTTCGCCGGCATCGATCTCACCGGCGCGGACCTGTCCGGACTCGATCTCCGGGGCGCGGACTTCTCCGGCGCCTTCCTGGAAGGGGCGAACCTCAGCGGCTGCCGGCTGGAGGGCGCCGATTTCAGCCAGTCCGTGCTGGCCCGGGCCAACCTGACCGACGCCCTGCTGGTCGGGGCCCGGCTCCCGGGCGCCAACCTGGGCGGCGCCCTCTGCATCCGGACCCGGTTCGACGAGGCGCGGCTCGACGGCGCCATCCTGAGCGGCGCCCGCCTGGAGCAGTCGTGCTTCGCCCGCGCGAGCCTGACCCGGGCCGACCTGGGCGGCGGCGCGCTGTTCGGCGAGACCGACTGGTCGGACGCCGACGCCCAGGACCTCAACTTCATCGACGTCTCCCTGGAGGGGCTGATCCTGCGCGGCGCCCATCTCGAGCGCGGGGTATTCGTGCGCTGCCGGTTCGAAGGGGTGGACTTCTCCGGCGCGCACCTGGCCCGGGCGGTGTTCGTCAAGCCGCAGGGGGCCGGGGCCCTGTTCCGCGGCGCGGACTTCGCCGGCACGGTCTTCGTCGGCGGCAGCGCGCTCCAGGGAGCGGACTTCAGCGGCGCGAGCATCGCGACCACCATGTTCCGTCCGGCGGACCTCGCCGGCGCACGCTTCGATCGGGCCACCCTCAAGGAGGCGGACCTCTCCGAATGCCGTCTGCAGGGCGCCTCCTTCATCATGGCGACCGCCACCGACTCGCGGTTCATGAAGGCCGACCTGGCAAAGGCGCGCTTCACCTCCGCCAACCTGATGAATTCGAGTCTGCAGAAAGCCCACCTGGAAGGCGCCGATTTCCGCCACGCCAACCTCTACGGGGTGGATCTCGCCCGCGTGTGGGTGGACGGCGCCACCGATTTCACCCGCGCGCTGACCCACCGGGCGCGCACCTACCCCCGGCGCCCGCGCGCCACCCCCGGAGGCGGAGCGTCATGACCCGGGACGAGCTGATCGCATGGGTGCAGTCCGGCCACGAGGCGATCGAGGTCGACGCCCGCGGCCTGAATCTCGCCGGCGCGAATCTGGCCGGGGCCATCTTCCGCTCGGTGGACTTCACCGGCGCCGACCTGGGCGGGGCGGACCTGCGCCAGTCGGTGTTCCTGGACTGCCGCTTCGACCGGAGCCGGTGGCCGGAAACGGTCACGGCGCTGGCCTCGTTCTCCCGCTGCCGCTTTCACCGCGCCGCCCTGCAGCGGGCGCAGCTGGGCCGGACCAATTTCGCCGCCTGCCACTTCTCCAGCTGCGATTTCAGCGGCGCCGACCTCTCCCTGGTGACCTTCGCGCGCTGCATCATGGACACCGTGGCGTTCGTCCAGGTCCGCAACGATCGGACGACCTTCGCCGAGTGCGAGCTCGGAGCGCTGGATTTCCGCAACACCGTGCTGGACCGGACGATTTTCGTGAAGGCCGACCTGCGCCAGGCGCGCCTGGCCGGGGCCACGCTGGAGAACGTGGTGGCCATGAAGGCGGTGCTCAGCGGGCAGTCCTTCGCCGGCATGGACCTGACGCTGACCCAGTTCATCGATGCCGATGTGCGGGAGTGCGATTTCAGCGACGCTACCCTGCGCCAGTGCAACTTCCAGGGCGCCCGGGGAACCGGCGCCAACTTCGCCCGGGCCCGGGCCGAGAACGCCATCTTCTGCAATGCCGAGCTCACCGGGGCCGACTTCCGGGAAACCCGGCTGGCCCAGGCCGTGTTCGCCGACGCCGACCTGGAGCAGGCCCGCTTCGGCGGCGCCGACATGCGCCAATGCATCCTGCACCGCGCCCACTGCGCCCGGGCGGAATTCCGCAACGTGGCCCTGGGCGAGGCCGACCTGACCCACGCCGACCTCACGGCCGCCGATTTCAGCGGCGCCTCGATGCACCGCACGCGCCTGCACGGCGTGGTCGACCGGGACGCGCGCTTCACCGACCGGGGCCGCGCCCTGGAGAGCGATCCCGAACTCCTCGAAGCCGAGCGCTGGAAGCCGGTCGAGGTCAAGATCCCGTAACTTTCGGAGACCCACGACATGGAAACGCTACCCCGGGAACTCGCAACCAGCATCGTATCCATGCCGGTACAGGCCATCGCCGAGCTGACCGGATTCGATACCGCGGGGAGCGCGACGGTGCGCACCGAATTCGGCGAATTCCCCGCCCGCAAGGCCGCCAGCTGCCTGCTCGAACCCAGGACCGGCGATCGGGTGCTGGTGTGCGGGCCGACCCTGGAGTCGGCCTGGATCATCGCCGTGCTCGAGCGCCGCGAGCCGGGGCCAGCGCGGCTGGCCTTCGACGGCGACGCCGAGCTGGCCGTCACCGGCGGCAGCCTGAACCTGCGGGCCGAGCAGGCGCTGGGCCTGGAGTCCGACACCCTCAGGCTGCGCGCGCGGGACGGCGTCGCGCTGATTGACTGCTGGCACTGGGTCGGCCGGGAATGCACCGCCCTCGTGGGGCGGCTGCGGCTGACGGGGAACCTGCTCGAGACCTTCGTCGACCGCCTCACCCGGTTCGCCAAGGAGAGCCTGCGCTCGGTGGAGGGCATGGACCAGGTGCGCAGCGGCGTGGTGGACTACCAGGCCGAGAAGACCATGAACCTGCGCGGGCGGGAACTGCTCGCCACCGCCGAGGAGCTGGTCAAGGTCGATGGCGGCCAGATTCACCTGGGCTAGGAGGCGTTCGACATGTTTGCCAATTCGCAGATGATGGGCATGGACACGGGCTTTCCCGACGTGTGCCTCACCCCGTCGCCGGCCGGGCCGGTGCCGATCCCCTATCCCAACATCGCCATGGGGCCCACCGCCATCCCCAACGTGCCGACGGTGCTGTACGGCGGAACGCCCGCCCACAACATGGCCACCTCGATCCCCATGACCAACGGCGACAACGCCGGCGTGGCCACCGGGGTCGCCTCCGGCACGGTGATGGGCCCCTCCCGGCATGTCACGGCGGCCTTCACCGTCATCCTCAAGGGCGCGCCCGCGACCCGGCTCACCAGCATGTCGCTGCAGAACTCCACCAACTGCCCCGGCTGCCGCATCGTGCCGAGCCAGGTCAAGGTGCTGCTGCTGGCGCCCTGAGGCCCATCGGCCAGCGGAACCCCTGGAGCCGCCATGGAACTGCGTTCCCCCCTGTTGATCATCGTCGGCCTCATCCTGCTGGCGGCCGTGGCCGCGGCGGTGTTCATCTTCGCCCGCGCCGGCGGCGAAAAGACGCTGGAGCAGTCGGGTGTCGCGGCCCGCGCGAAAGTGCTCGCGCTGGCCAGGACCGGGGTCAACCGGGGTCCCAACATGCCCCTGGTCCGGCTCAAGCTGGAAGTGAGCCCGACCCGGGGCTCGACCTATGTGGTGGAAATCGAGCAGGGCATCCACGTCATGGACCTGCCGCGCTATGAACCGGGGTCCGAGGTCGAGGTGCGCATCGACCCGCGCAACCGGGACCACCTGGTCCTCCTCCCCTGAGCCGGAGACAAACGGAGGAACGGCGCGGCGACCGGAGCTTCCGGGGCCCGGGGCGGCCCCGGACCGGGCCCCGGTGAGCCTTGCCGTTCCAGGCTCCGCACCGTCGCGTCGGACCCGCCGCGGGACGCCCTTCGGACGGGCCGCCGGACGGGGCCTGGCACGGTACCTTGCAAGGGTCCGGTGGATGGGCCACCATTTCGGAGAGGCAACCACCCGGCCGCCGCCCCTGGCGGCACCGTGGTGCGCGCCGTGACGTGGTCGGCCAATCCGACCCTGACCTGAACGGAGACGGGCAGCACGTCGGCCATGGAACTGACTCTCAGCGTTCTCACCTACCGCGGTCTTCCCCCCACGCGGCCCACCGAGCTGATGGTGAGCTCGCGGGACGCGACAATCGGCCGCGACCCCGACAACGACATGGTCCTGCCGGACCCGGACCGCTACGTCTCCGGCACCCACGCCCGCATCCAGTTCCGCGACGGCCGCTACCTCCTCCTCGATGCCAGCACCAACGGCACCTACGTCAACCACGCCCCCAACCCGCTGGGGCGCGGCACCAGCGTGGAACTGCAGGACGGCGACGTGCTGTCGGTGGGGGAATACGAGATCCAGGTGTGGCTGTCCATGCTGCCCGGCGAGCACCCGGCGGAACCCGCCGTGGAGCCCGCCGCGCCGCCTGTCGAGGAGCCCGCGGCGCCACCCGCCGCCGGACCGGACCTGGCCGAGCCCGACCAGACCCTCGATCCCCTCGCGCTGATGGCGAAATCCGGCCGCGGCGGCCCCGGGCCGTCCGGCGTCCCCGAGGATTTCGACCTGGTGCCGCCCGCACCGGCGCCACGCCCGGAGGAGGACACCGCCCCCACCGGGCCGCCCATCGGCATCCCCGAGGGTTTCGACCTGCTCTCGCCCGCGGCCGAGCCGGAGAGCCCGGAGAGCCACCCCGATCACGTCCCCGGCGACCAGGCGGCCTTCACGCCGCCACAGGCCATACCGGAGGATTTCGACCTGCTGGGTACGCCGCCGCCGGAGCCGCCCGCCGCGCCCGAGGAGCCCTTGACGCCCGAGGAACCCGTGGCGGCCCCGGAGCCCGCTCCCCCCGCGCCGCCGCCGGAAGCCCCGCCGCGCCGCCCCACCCCCGGGCGCGCCCCGGCGGCACCCGCCGCGGCGGCCGGCGCCGCGGGAGCGGACAGTGCGGCGCTGGTGCGCCAGCTGCTGGCCGGGCTGGACACGCCCGGGGCGGCATTGCCGCCCGAGGCGCTGCCCGAACTGCTCAATACCGTCGGGCGGCTGGTGCGGGTCACCACCGACGGCCTGATGAAGGTGCTCGCCGCCCGCACCAGCTTCAAGCGCGAGCTGCGCATCGAGATGACCACCATCCAGCCGGTGGAGAACAATCCCCTGAAGTTCTCGGTGGACAGCCAGGACGCCCTCAGCCACATGCTGTTCGGCCAGACCCGCGGCTACCTGCCGCCGGTGGAGGCCACCCAGGAGGCCCTGGACGACATCCTCGCCCACGAGCTGGCCATCATCGCCGGCCTGAAGGCGGCCCTGCAATCGCTGCTGGGACGCTTCGATCCGGCGGCGCTGGAGGCGCGCTTCGGCGCGGAGTCGATGCTGGACAACCTGCTGCCCATGGCCCGCAAGGCCAAGTACTGGGATCTTTTCACCGACATCTACGCCGAGGTGGCCCGGGACGCCGAGGAGGGGTTCCTGCGCCTGTTCGGCGACGAGTTCATCAAGGCCTACGAAGAACAGATACTAAAATTGAAGTCATCACGGTCGCGCCGGCCGTGACGGTTGCCAATCCGCGCCGGGACCAGCGACGCCCGGCGACCCTTGTGAACAGGAATCGAGACATGCGCAGACTGCCAGTGCCGTACCCGCTGCCCCTCCTGCTTCTCCTGCTGCTCGCCCTGCCCCTGGCCGGCTGCATGAAGCCCTCGCCCACCCAGCTGCAGGCCCGGCTGGCGGCCGCCGCGACCATCAACCCGGACGTGAGCGGAAGGCCCTCGCCGGTGGTGGTCCGCCTCTACGCCCTGCGCGCCGCCAGCGCCTTCGAGAACGCCGACTTCTTCACCCTGTACGACAACGAGGTGGCCGCCCTCAAGGACTCGCTGCTCGGCCGCGAGGAGATGGAGATCGTGCCCGGCGGCAGCCTGGAGATCAGCCGCGACTTCCCGCCCGACACCCAGTTCCTGGGCGTGGCGGCGGCTTTCCGCGACATCGACCAGGCGCGCTGGCGGGCGCTGACGCCGCTCAAGAAGGAGAGCAAGAACAGCGTCACCATCGAGCTCGGCGAGCGCAGCGTCAGCATCCGCGCCAAGTAACCGGAACCGGTCCGCCATGTCCTGGAACAATCGAGTCATCTGGTCCGAGGGGCTGTTCCTGCGTCCCCAGCACTTCCAGCAGCACGACCGCTGGCTGGAGTCCCTGGTGGATGCCCGCAGCGGCGCCCTGGCGCCCTATCCCTGGGGCTTCCGCGAGCTGGAGATCGACACCGGGCTGCTGGGAATGGGGCAGCTGGGGCTGACCGCGGCCCGCGGCGTCCTGCCCGACGGGACCCCCTTCAGCCTGCCCGCCGACGACCCGGCGCCGGCGCCGCTGGAGCTGCCCGACGAGGCCCGCGGCCAGGTGGTGTACCTCGCCCTGCCCGTGCGGCGCCCCGGCGGCATCGAGACCGGCGACGGGGACGAGGGGCTGCAGCGCTTCACGCCGGGCGAGGAGGAGGTGAAGGACAACAACGCCGGCACCCAGGAGCCGGCCGCCCTGCAGGTGGGCCGGCTGCACCCGCGGCTGCTGCTGGAGAAGCAGAACCGCGACGGCTTCGCCTGCGTGGGCGTGGCGCGCATCCTCGACCTGCGCCCGGACAAGGGCGTGGTGCTGGACGAGGCCTGGATTCCCCCGTGCCTGGACGTGCGGGCGAGCCCGCGCCTGGCGGGCTTCCTCAACGAGCTGCAGGGGCTGCTGCGCCATCGGGGCGAGGCCCTGGCGGGGCGCATCTCCGGCGCCGGGCAGGGCGGGGTGGCGGAGGTCTCCGACTTCATGCTGCTGCAGGTCATCAACCGCTACGAGCCGCTGGCGGCCCACCTCGCCGCCCTGCCCGGCCTGCACGGCGAGCTCCTCTACCGCCGGCTGCTGGAGCTGGCCGGGGAGCTGGCCTCCTTCACCCGCGCCGAACGGCGCCCGCCCCAGTTCCCGGTCTACACCCACGAGGACCCGCAGGCCGCCTACGACCCGCTCCTCGACGAAATCCGCGACGCATTGAGCAAGGTGATGCTGGAGCGGGCCATCCCCATTCCGCTGCAGGATCGCAAGTACGGCTTCCGGGTCGCGCCCATCAGCGACCGGACACTGCTCGGCAGCGCCAGCTTCGTGCTCGCCGCCAAGGCGGACATCAGCGCCGAGGCGCTGCGGCGGCAGTTCCCGGCCCAGGTGAAGGTGGGCCCGGTGGAGCAGATCCAGCAGTTCGTCAAGCTCGCCCTGCCCGGCATCGGTCTGCATCCCCTCCCGGTCGCGCCGCGGCAGATTCCCTACCATGCCGGCTACAACTACTTCGAGCTGGATCGCAACAGTGAATACTGGAAGGGGCTGGAACAGTCAGGCGGATTCGCCCTGCACATCGGCGGCGAGTTCCCCGGGCTGAAACTGGAGTTCTGGGCCATCCGAGACTGAGCCGTGGACCACGACGATCCTTTCTTCAATCAACCCGGTGACGAGGACCGCACCGTCATCCGCCCCACTCCGGGCGGGCGGCGCGCGCAGGAAAGTGCGGGACCCGGGCCGTCCGCCCCACCCCCGGCCGGCGCACCCCCGCCCGCCGGTGCGCCGCCCCCGCGCCAGCCGCCCCCGGCCGGGCGGGCGGCCGCGCCGCTGTCCACCGCGGAGCTGGGCCACAGCGGGCTCAACCCCCTGGCGAGCGCGGCGGCGCCGCTGCTCACCCTGGTCACCCAGCTGCGCCACACCATGCGCCACCCCGATCCGGAGGCCCTGCGCCGGCAGGTCGTCGAGGAGGTGAAGGCGTTCGAGAACCGGGCCCGCGGCCAGGGCGTCAGCTCCGAGGTGACCCTGTCGGCCCGCTACGTGCTCTGCTCCCTGGTGGACGAGACCATCCTCGGCACCCCCTGGGGCGCCGAGAGCAGCTGGGGCAGCCAGGGCATGCTCATCACCTTCCACAAGGAGGCCTGGGGCGGGGAGAAGTTCTTCGCCCTGCTCGACCACCTGCTGCGCGACCCCCTGGCCCACCTGCACCTGCTGGAGCTCATGTACCTGTGCCTGACCCTGGGCTTCGAGGGCCGCTACCGGGTGATGGCCGGCGGCCAGTCCGCCCTGGCGGATCTGCGCGAGAAGCTCTACCGGGTGCTGCGCCAGCAGCGCGGCGAGTACGAGCGCGAACTCTCGCCCCACTGGCGGGGGGTGGTGGACCGGCGCACGCCGCTCTCCCGCAGCGTGCCCCTGTGGGTGCTGGGGGCGGTGGCCGCGGCACTGCTGCTGGTGCTCTACGTCGGCTTCAGCTTCATGCTCAACCGCGCCTCGGACCCGGTGTTCGCCTCGCTGCACGCGGCGGGCAACCAGGCCGCGGCCCTGTTCAACCGGCCGGTGGCGGTCGCCGAGCCGACCCCGGCCCCCGACGCCCCCCGCCCGCCGACCCTGCGCGAGCTGCTCAATCCCGAGATCCTGGCCGGCCAGCTCGACGTGACCGAGAGCGACGGCCGCAGCACGGTCATTCTCCACGGCGACGGCCTGTTCGCCTCCGGCAGCGTGGAGATCCGGCCCGACTACCTGCCGGTGCTGCGGCGGGTGGCCGAGGCGCTGGCCCAGGTGCCCGGCGACGTGCTGGTCACCGGCCACACCGACAACGTGCCCATCCACACGCTGCGCTTCCCCTCCAACTGGCACCTCTCCCAGCGCCGGGCGGAGTCGGTGGTGGAGTACCTCGGCCGGGAGACCGGCACCCCCGGGCGCTTCACCGCCGAGGGCCGCGCCGAAACCGAGCCGCTGGTGCCGAACGACACGCGCGACAACCGCGCCCGCAACCGGCGGGTGGAGATCACCCTGGTGGCAGCCCATGGACGGGGCTGACCGGGGTGGGGATGAGCCCATGAGCCTGTCCGAGAGAGACCGCGTATGAAACGCCTGCTGAACCTCCTGCGCCGGCCCTGGCTGCTCTCCCTGCTGGGGCTCATCGCCCTGGCGGTGATCATCTGGTTCCTCGGCCCCCTGCTGAGCTTCGCCGGCTGGGAGCCGCTGGTGAGCGCCACCGGGCGGCTGCTGGCCATCGCCGTGCTGGCCGCCCTCTGGGGCCTCAACCGGCTGCGCCGGGCCTGGCAGGCCAAGCGCACCAACCAGGCCATCCTCGACGGGCTGACCAGCGGCGCCGCGGAGACCCCCGCCGGCCCCGCCCCCGGCGAAGTGGAGTCGGCCGAGGAGCTGGCGACCATCCGCAAGCGCTTCGAGGAGGCGCTGGCGGTGCTGAAGCAGTCGCGCCTGAAGCATCGCTTCGGCCGCCACTACATCTACGAGCTGCCCTGGTACGTGATCATCGGCCCGCCCGGCTCGGGCAAGACCACGGCGCTGCTCAACTCCGGGCTGCACTTCCCGCTGGCGGAGCGCTTCGGCCAGGACGCCATCCGCGGCGTGGGCGGCACCCGCAACTGCGACTGGTGGTTCACCGACGAGGCGGTGCTGCTGGACACCGCCGGGCGCTACACCACCCAGGACAGCTTCGAGTCGGTGGACCGCGCCGCCTGGATGGGCTTCCTCAAGCTGCTCAAGCGGCACCGCCGCCGGCGCCCCATCAACGGCGTGCTGGTGGCGGTGAGCGTGGCCGACCTGCTGCAGCAGAGCGAGGGCGAGCGCGCCGCCCACGCCCGCGCCATCAAGCAGCGCATCCACGAGCTGCACCAGGAGTTCGGCATCCGCTTCCCCATCTACTTCACCTTCACCAAGTGCGACCTGGTGGCGGGCTTCATGGAGTTCTTCGCCGACCTGGGCCGCGAGGAGCGGGCGCAGGTGTGGGGCATGACCTTCCCCGCCGAGGAGACGGAGACAGAGGCGGGGCTGGTGCGCCATTTCGGCCCCGAGTTCGACGCCCTCCTGCAGCGCCTCAACGCCCGCCTGGTGGAGCGGCTGCAGGCGGAGCGCGACCCCCAGCGGCGCAACCTCATCTACACCTTCCCGCAGCAGTTCGCCACCCTCAAGACGCTGCTGGAGCCGTTCCTGGGCGAAATCTTCCAGCCCAGCCGGTTCGAGACCCCGCCCCAGCTGCGCGGCGTCTACTTCACCAGCGGCACCCAGGAGGGCAGCCCCATCGACCGGGTGATGGGCTCGGTGGCGGCCAGCTTCCGCCTCGACCGCCAGTCCCTGCCCGCCTTCGTGGGCCACGGCCAGAGCTACTTCATCACCCGCCTGTTCCGCGACCTGGCCTTCCCGGAGGCGGACCTGGCCGGCACCAACCTGCGCCTGGAGCGCCAGCGGCGCTGGCTGGAGCGGGTCGTCTACGCCACCGCCGCCGGCGTGACCCTGCTGGCGGCCGCCGCCTGGACCACCAGCTACTCCACCAACAACGCCTACGTCAGCGAGGTGGACAGCCAGGTCCAGGCCATCCAGGCGCAGATCGACGCCATGGACCCGGATCAGCGCGACCTCATCAGCGTGCTGCCGCTGATGGACAGCCTGCGCAATCTCCCCGGGGGCTACGCCGCGAAGGACGAGGGCGTGCCCCTGCTCATGGGCCTGGGGCTCTACCAGGGCGACAAGCTCGGCACCGAGGCGAAGTCGGTCTACCAGCGGGTGCTGCGGCGCGCCTTCCTGCCGCGGGTCATCCTGCGCCTCGAGGACCAGCTGCGCAGCGGCATGGGCAAGCCCGACTACCTCTACGAGGCGCTGCGGGTCTACCTGATGCTCGACGACCCGGATCACTTCGACGCCGCCACCGTGCGCACCTGGATGGCCTTCGACTGGGAGCAGAACCTGCCCCGCGACGTGAGCAAGGAGCAGCGCCAGCAGCTGGAGGCGCACCTGGCCGCGGCGCTGGAGCGGGAGGCGGGCACCGCCCCCATCCCCCTGGACGGCGAGCTGGTGTCCCGGGCCCGCGAGGTACTGGTGCGGGTGCCGCTGGACCAGCGCATCTACGCCCGCATCAAGCAGGAGAAGATCGCCAACGAGATCCCCGACTTCACCATCAGCGCCGCGGCGGGCCCCGACGCGCCGCTGGTGTTCGTGCGCAAGAGCGGGCTGCCGCTGAACCAGGGGGTGCCGGGCCTCTATACCTACGACGGCTACCACCAGGTGTTCGCCAGGCAGGCGCCGGACCTGGTGCGCGAGCTGGCCAGCGAGAGCTGGATTCTCGGTCCCCAGGCCCCCACCGCCGACCCGGCGAAGCTCCAGGAGCTGGTGGCCTCGGTGCGCCGGCTCTACCTGCAGGACTACATCGCCCGCTGGTCGGACCTGCTCGATGATCTGGACATCGCCCCCTTCACCAGCCTGCGCCAGGGGGTGGAGATCCTGCGCGTGCTCTCCGGACCCGACTCCCCGCTCAAGCGCCTGCTGGTGGCGGTGGCCCGGGAGACCATGCTCGACCGCCAGACGGAGGCCGAGACGGGGCTGGTGGAGCGCGCCACCGACCAGGTGAGCGCCCTGCGCGATCGTTTCGGGCGGCTGTTCAGCGAGCGGGCCGCCAGCGCCGGCGCCGCGCCCGACACCCCCGAGCGGCAGGTGAGCCAGCGCTTCGAGCCCCTCAACCGGCTGGTGGTGGCCCCCGAGGACAGCGCGCCGCCCATCGACGGCCTCATCGCCAGCCTCAACGAGCTCTACCTCTACGTGAACGCCATCGCCAGCGCGGCGGACCGCGGCGGCGCGGCCCTGGAGGCGGCCCGCAGCCAGGCCGGGATGGGCGGCGACGTGGTGGGCAAGGTGCGCACCGAGGCCGACCGCCTGCCCCTGCCGCTGCAGGGCTGGGTGAAGGGCGTGGCCGCCGACAGCGCCGGCATGACCATCGGCGGGGTCAGCGCCCACCTCAACAACATCTGGACCTCCACGGTGCTGCCCTTCTACCGCCAGGCCATCAGCGGCCGCTACCCGCTGGTGCGCTCCAGCGAGCGGGAGGCGACGCTGGAGGATTTCGGCCGCTTCTTCGGCCCCGGCGGCCTGATGGACGACTTCTTCAAGAAATACCTGGAGTCGTTCGTGGACACCTCCGGATCGCAGTGGAGCTGGCGCGCCGCCGCCGGCGGCTCCCGGCTCGGCATCTCCAACGCCGTGCTGCAGCAGTTCCAGAACGCCGCCGCCATCCGCGACGCCTTCTTCCCCGCCGGCGGGCAGACCCCCGCGGTGGGCTTCACCCTGGTGCCCCAGAGCCTGGACGCCGGGGTGAGCCGGTTCCTGCTCGACCTGGAGGGGCAGCTGGCCGACTACCGCCACGGCCCGACCCGCCAGGTGCGCCTGACGTGGCCCGCGCCCAACAGCACCGGCCAGGTGCGGCTGGTGTTCGAGGACACCGCCGGCAACCGCCCGGGCGTCACCGAAACCGGTCCCTGGGCCTGGTTCAGGGTACTGGACAAGGCCACCGTCGAGCCCACCGCCGTGCGCGACCGGTTCAAGGTCACCTTCAGCCTCGGCGGCCACAGCGCCAGCTACGAGCTGCAGGCCAGCAGCGTACGCAACCCGTTCAAGCTCGACGCCCTGGAGGCCTTCCGGTGCCCGGAACGACTGTGACCCCCGCAACGGCCGGCTTCCACGGCAAGGTTCCCAGCCACGGGGACTTCGTCACCCGGCGCCTGCCGCGCAGCTTCATCGACCCGTGGGACGGCTGGCTGCAGGACGGCATCACCCGCAGCCGTGAACAGCTCGTCCCGGGCTGGCTCGACATCTACCTCACCAGCCCCCTGTGGCGCTTCGTGCTCTCGCCCGGCATCTGCGGCGAGCAGGGCTGGGCGGGCCTGCTGATGCCCAGCGTGGACCGGGTGGGGCGCTACTTCCCCCTCACCCTGGCCGCGCCCCTTCCGGCCAACGGCAACCCCCTGCAGCTGATCGACAACGGCGGCCACTGGTTCGCCCGCGCCGAGTCCCTGCTGCTCTCCGCCCTGGACGACGGCTTCGACCTGGCGGCGTTCGACCACGAGGTGGAGGCCCTGGGCCTGCCGGCAGGCGCCGGCGCCGAGGCGCCGCCGAACCCGCCCGCCCAGTCCGCCCGCCACCCGGCCTGGCACATTCCGCTGCCCCAGCCGGAGGCGATCCGGGGCGGCACGCCGGACCTGGCCCGCCAGCTGCTGCAGTCCTTCTTCTTCGCCTACAGCCTGTGGTGGACATCGGGATCGGACCGGGTGGACAGCTCGCTCCTCATCTGCCAGGGGCTGCCGCCGGTGGAGGGCTTCTCCGCCCTGCTGGGGGGCGACTGGAGCCGCTGGGGGTGGCAGACCCGCAACCTCGCGGCGGACACGGCCACGGCCCCATGAGCGTTCCCCTGCGCTGGAGCTCCACCTGCGTCACCGACGTGGGCCGCGTGCGCAAGCTCAACGAGGACGCCTGCCTCTCCCTGCCCGAACGCGGCCTGTGGGTGGTGGCCGACGGCATGGGCGGCCACGATGCCGGCGACCTGGCCAGCCGCTGGGTGGTGGAGACCCTGGGCGCCCTGCCCGCGCCCCACAACCTCGGCGACCAGGTGGAGGCGGCCCGCGAGCGGCTGCGGGCGGTGAACCGGCGCCTGCGCGAGGAGGCCGGGCGGCGCGGCAAGTCCGTCATCGGCAGCACCGTGGCCGCGCTGGTGGCCTTCGAGGGCCACGGCGTCTACCTCTGGGCCGGCGACAGCCGCGTCTACCGCTTCCGCCAGGGCCGCCTGCGCCGCCTCACCCGCGACCACAGCCAGGTGGAGGAACTGGTGGAGGAAGGCCTGCTGGCGCCCGAGGAGGCCGAGAGCCACCCCGCCGCCAACGTCATCACCCGGGCGGTGGGGGGCGATGAGAATCTCGAGGTGGACGCGGAGATTGTGGAGCTCGCCCCGCGGGATCTCTTTCTCCTCTGCAGCGACGGGCTGTATAAAGAGCTGAGCGAGACCGACATTGCCGGCATTCTCGCCCGAACCCCCTCGCCCCGCGCCGCCCGGCAGCTGGTGGACACGGCGCTCGAGCGCGGGGCCCGGGACAACGTGACGGCGCTGGTGGTGCGGGTGGAGCCGGCCGAGCCCGGCGCGCCGCCATCCCGACACCGCCCCTGACGATCGACGACCATGCATCCGTTCCAGACGGCACTCAACGAACACCTCCGGGGCCGGCTCCCCGAGGCGACCCTGCTCGACTCCTGCGACGCCGCCCTCGCCGCCGGCGATCTGCCCGTGGACGACCTGCGCGCGATGGTGGACGCGGCGCGGACCGAGGGGCTGGAAGCGGCCGTACACGCCGCCCTGCGCGAGCGCATCGACGCCGCGCCGGAGACGCCCGCGCCGGCCGCGGCCGCACCGCCGGCGTCCGCCGACGCTGGCGAGACCCGGATCCAGTCGGCCACTTCCGCCGCCCCGCCGGCGGAGACGCACGAGCCCACCCGGCTGGCGCCGGGGACGGGCCCGGCCACCGGCGCCGGGCCGGGCGCGACCGGCACCGGGAACACCACCGGCAGCGCCTCCTCCGGCTGGACCAATCCCGCCGACTGGGAGGAGTCGCCGGGCGGACCGGCGCGCCCCGGCAGCGTGCTCAAGGACCGTTTCGTGCTGGAGTCCATCATCGCCCGCGGCGGCATGGGGGTGGTATACAAGGCCCGCGACCTGCGCAAGGAGGAGGCCCACGACCGCAACCCCTACCTGGCGGTGAAGGTGCTCACGGAGGACTTCCGCCGCCATCCCGACGCCTTCATCGCCCTGCAGCGGGAGGCCAAGAAGGCCCAGAGCCTGGCCCACCCCAACGTGGTGACGGTCTACGACTTCGACCGCGACGGCCGCACCGTCTTCATGACCATGGAGCTGCTGGAGGGCGAGTCCCTCTCCCAGGTGCTGAAGCAGCTGCCGCCGGGCGGCATGGAGCCGAGGAAGGCCGTCGAGCTGGTGGGCGGCATGGCCGAGGCGCTGGCCTACGCCCACCGCAAGGGCATCGTCCACTCCGACTTCAAGCCCGGCAACGTCTTCATCACCAGCGAGGGCGTGGTGAAGGTGCTCGACTTCGGCATCGCCCGGGCGGTGAAGCGCCCCGGCCACGAGCAGGACGTCACCCTGTTCGACCCCGGCAGCCTCGGGGCGCTGACCCCCGGCTACGCCAGCTGCGAGATGTTCGAGGGCGAGGAGCCCGATCCCCGCGACGACATCTACGGGCTGGCCTGCGTGGCCTACGAGCTGGTGGCCGGCCGCCACCCCTTCAACCGGCTCACCGCCGTCCAGGCGCGGGACAACCGCATCACCCCCCAGACCCCGAAGCGCCTCAACCGCGGCCAGTGGCGGGCCCTCCAGCACGCCCTGGCCTTCAAGCGCGACGAGCGCACCCCCAGCGTGGAGCAGTTCATGGCCGAGCTGCGCCCGCCCAAGGGGCGCCGGCTGCTGGCCGGGCTGGCGGCGGTCATCGTCATCGCGGCCCTGGCCGGCGGCGGCGGCTACCTCTGGAACCGGATGCAGGGCGAGCGGCTCGACGCCCGCTTCGCCGCCCTGGAGGCCGCCATCGGAGCCGACCGGCTGGCGCCGCCGGCGGAGGACAACGCCGCCGCGCTGCTGGCGGCGCTGGCCGCGGACGCCGCCGGCGATCCGCGCCTGGAGCAGGCCCGCGCCAACCTGGCCCTGGCCTATCTGCGCCATGCCCGCGCGGCCCGCGCCGAGGGGCAGTGGGCCGAGGCCCGGGCGCAGGTGGAGGCGGGCCGCGAGGCGGGCGCCGGCGCGGCGGTGAACGACGCGCTCGACGCCGAGCTGGCTCTCATCGAGGCCGGCGAGCGCAACGCCGACCGGTTCGCCGAGCAGCGCGCCCGCGAGGCCCGGGCCGCCGGGCTGCGGGAACAGTTCACCGCCGGGCTGGAGGCGATGCCCCCCACCGCGGAGGGCGCGGCCCCGCTGCTCGACCTGCTGCGGGAGCTGGGGCAGGTCGCCCCCACCGACCCCCTGCTGGTGGAGGGGCGGCGGCAGGTGGCCGAACGGCTGGCCGGCGCGGTGGAGGCCCTGGCCGCCGAACAGCAGTGGGACGCCGGCGAGTCGCTGCTGGCCGAATCCTTGCGCCTGCTGCCCGAATCGGATCGCCTCAGCGCCGCCCGCGACACCCTCGAGCAGGCCCGGGAGCAGGCCACGGCCGCCGAACGGGAGCGCCAGCGCCAGGCGGAGGCGGAGCGGCAGCGCCAGCTCGCCGCCCAGGTGAACCAGCATCGGCGGGCCGTCGACGCCCTGCTCGCCAAGCCCACCTTCAGCCCCCAATGGGAGCAGCAGGTGCGCGGCGAGCTGGCCGCCGTGGAGCGGCTGGTGCCGGCCGACGATCCATGGCTGGTGCAGACCCGCACCCGCCTCAACGAGCTCTACCGGAGCCGCCAGCAGGCCCAGCAGCCGCCCCCGTCGCGGACCGCCCCCCCGCCGACGCAGCAGCAGGCCCGGCAGCCGCCGCCCCAGCAGCAACAGCAGCGCCCACCCCCGGGCGGCGTGGGCATGGATCTGGACCAGATCCTGAGGGAGTTCGAAACCGGCGGCTCGGGCGAGGTCCGCTGAGGGTCGGAGCAGACATGCGGCCGCGGCGGCGGTCAGGGTGCTATGCTTTTTCTGAAAGGCGTACTTTAGGGAGGAAGGAGAAAAAAGATGAAAGCTTCGTACCTGTTGAAGACACTGGCGGCGCTCCTGCTGTCCTCCCTGGTGACGGCCTGCGTGACCGGCCCGCAGCCGCAGGCGCGGGTCACCAGCGGCGGCGGGCCGGATATCGAATCGGCCCGGGCCGAGGCCTATGACGGGCCCAAGGCCCGCATCGCCGTGGCCGACTTCGAGGACAAGATGTCCAGCAGCGGCGCCTATCGCGAGGAGTACGGCCGCGGCATGAGCGACATGCTCACCACCGCCCTGTTCCAGTCCAACCGCTACATCGTCCTGGAGCGGCAGAAGCTGCGCGCCGTGATGGCCGAGCAGAACCTCGGCGCCACCGGCCGCATCAAGCAGGAGACCGCCGCCCAGATCGGCGAGGTGGAGGGCGCCGAGCTGCTGGTGATGGGGGCCATCACCGGCTTCGATCCGGGCACCTCCGGCGTCGGCGTCGGGCTGGGCGGCCTGTTCGGCGGCACCCTGGGCGGGCTGATGGGCGGCGTCAAGACCGCCCGCGTGGCCATGGACCTGCGGGTCGTCGACGTGAACACCGGCCGCATCGTCTCCGCCACCAGCACCGAGGCCACCGCCTCCAGCTTCGCCGGCGGCATCGGCGGCATCGGCGGCGACCTGGGCGGCGGGCTCGCCGGCTTCGCCAAGACCCCCATGGAATCGGCCATCCGCGCCGCCATCCAGAAGGCGGTGGACTTCGTCGTCGAACGGACCCCGCAGCAGTACTACCGCTACCAGTGAGGCCGTCCCGGGACCGCGAGGACGGAAGGAGCCGACAGATGCGCAGAGTGCTTTGGATAGTGGCCGCGGCCCTGGCGGGCTTCGCCCCGACGACGGCGAGCGCCGACCCGGGCTATGTCTATGACGCCCCCTACGGGCCCTACTACTACAGCCCCTACCCCTACTACTACCCCTGGGCCCCGCCGCGGGGCATCTACGGCCCCAGCCAGGGGGATTTCGGGGGCGACCAGGTCATCCCCGCCGGGCGGCTGCTGCTGATGGTGGACCCCGTCAGCGCCGATGTCTACGTGGACGGACGCAAGCTCAACCCGCGCCGCGACCTCACCTACCAGGTGGGGCTGCTGGTGGGCAGCCACACCGTGGAGGTGCGGGCCGACGGCTACCGGACCCACCGCCAGGAGGTGGACCTGCGCCCCAACCGCCGCACCGTCCTGACCATCCGCCTGCAGCGTTAGCCGCGGGCGTCCCGCCGGGGTAGGGCCTGGGCCCTGCCCCGGCTCTTTGCTGCGTGACTGCCGCACCTCTACCCATCGCCCTCCCGCATGGGGAGGGGAAATCGCGGCGGGGGCGCCCCTCCCACAAGGATGGCCCGGCCCCGGTGTCCACGCGAAGCACTGCCCGGCCGGATGAATCCGGCCCTACGTCCGGGATACGGTGCGGTCACCGATCACGGAACACGGAACACGGAACACGGAACACGGAACACGCTATCGCAGGCGCGGATTCATCCGCACACACGCAGAATCGACGCCGGCGGCAAGCATGCCCCCGGGTCGGCTTGCCACCCCTACCCCTCCACCACCAGGTCCACCGCGGCGAAGGCGTCGCCCACCAGCCGGAACGCCCGCACTTCGGGTGCGCCGCCGCCGGCCAGCGAAACGATGAGGTAGAAGACGTCGGGATAAGCGGCCTGTTCGAGATCGGTGGCCGAGGGTTCGGCCGGGCCGTCCGGGTGGGAGTGGTAGATGGCGTAGAGCTCCTGGTTCTCCTCGCGCAGGGCGCGGAAGACATCGATCTGCCCGCGCGGGTCCATCTCGAAGCGGCGGGCCGGATCCCGCGCCACGTTGGCCACGGGGTGGCGGCTCACCGCCACCTCGCCGACGCCGCCGATGAGGCCGCACACCTCCAGGCGCGGCGAGCGCAGGGCGTGCCCGACGAGGGCGTCCATGATGGCGCGGGGCAGCCGCGCCCGGGCGGAACTCGGTTTCGACATACGCCCAGTGTAGTGCAGAAAAAGAATGAATAGACAGGATTTACCAGATGGAAAAGATCGGGATCTATCCGCAGATTACGCAGATTGTCCGTGCCGGCTGGCAGACCGTGCCCATCGCTGCCGCAGCGGTGCTCAGGGATTGGCGAGCCAGGCCCCTGTCACACTGCCTCGCAGAGAAGGTCGACCCGACTTCAGCCCTGACTTCCCCCACGACAAAGCAGAATCTGTGTAATCGGCGTAATCTGCGGACAAACAATCCTGTCCATCCTGTAAATCCCGTCTATTCAAACCCTTCTCACCCGCCGAGCAGCGCTGCGAAGGCCTCCGGGTGGCGCTCCATGGCGGTGGCGTAGTAGACCAGCCCCTGGGCGAGGTTGTCGCGCTGGGTGGCGCAGTAGCGGGCGCGGCGGCTCTCGGCCAGCCCGCCGGCGTCCTCGGTGTGGAAGTAGCACAGCGCGCACAGGTTCACCGCCCAGCAGTGGCGGCACCCCTCCAGGTCGATGCGGCCGTTGCGCCGCAGGACCCGCCCGGCCGCGGCCGCGTCGAAGCCCCGCTCCACGTCGCCGATGCGCAGGGCCGGCAACCCCTCCACCTTCTCGCAGACGTAGAAGTGGCCGTCGGGGTGCAGCAGGGGCTTGGTGCGGCCCGGCAGGCAGAAGCCCATCTCCCCGAGGGCGATGCGCGGGTCCCCCACCCGGCGGCGGTGGATGGTCTGCAGCATGGGGTGGAACACCGCCGAGGCGAAGCTCCGGTGCAGGCGGGCGCGGTCGCGCAGGCCGTCGGCGGCGTGGCACTCGGCCACCAGCGCCAGGTAGCGTTCAAACAGGGCGTCGAGCCCCTCCGCCGCCCAGGGAATCCGCGCCGCCTCGGGAAACTCCGACTGGTCACAGAGGTTGGCGATGGGCTGGATGCCCATCTCCGCCACCCAGTCGTCGAGGCGCAGGTAGTCCACCGGCGGGGCCAGGGTCATGGCCAGCCGCACCGAGCGCTCCGGGTAGCCGGGGTCCCGCGCCCGCAGCCGCGCCAGGAACGCCGCGGCGGCGGCGTACTGGCCGCGGCCGGTGCGCTTGGCCACCCGGTAGCGGTCATTCACCGGGGCCGGCCCGTCGAGGCTCAACAGCACCCCGAACCGGTGCCGCACCAGGAAATCGAGCGCCGCGTCGCCCACCCGGGTGCCGTTGGTGGTGACGATGTAGCCCACGGTGCGGCCGGGCCAGGCCGCCGCCACGTGCTCCACCACCGCGCGGATGAGGGGGAAGTTCAGGAACGGCTCGCCGCCGTAGAAGGAGATCACCAGCTCGGCGCCCGGGGCGGCCTGCTCCAGCAGGCGGTCCACCCCGGCGCGGGCGGTCTCCGGGTCCATGTGGGCCGGCGCGGCGGCGCCGCGGGGGCGATCCTGGCCGTGCTGGAAGCAGTAGCGGCAGGCGAGGTTGCAGTGGTCGGTGACCTTGAGCGCCAGGTTGCGCAGGCCGCCGTGGAAGGCCGCCTCCACCGCGGCGCACGGGTAGCGCCGGTCGGGGGTCAGGCGGGTGGGCTCCACCGCTGCGAACAGGCCCCGGGCGCGCAATGCCTCCGCCTCGGCGCGCACCTCGGCCACCGCCGCCGCGGGCAGGTCATGGGCGCGGGCGATGGCCGCGTCGTCCGGGGAGTCCAGCACCGCGGGCAGGAGCCGCTCGAACAGCCCGCCCACGGCCAGGATGTGGCCGGTGGGGGTGTCGAGGAGATAGCGGCCGGCGGCGGTGCGGAAGGTCTTGAACAGCACGTACAAGACACGGCGGCCGCGGCGGGAGCCGCGGCCGCCGCGGGCCTCAGGCGGTCAGTCCGCCCGCGACCCCGCCGCCGAGGGCGACGGCGTTGCTGATGTCACCGGTGCACTTGGCGCGGTCGTAGCAACCGCCCTCGCAGGCATCCATGCAGCGGGTGACCTTGCCCTCGTCCCGTTCCTCCCGGTGGGAGGTGAGCTGATCGAAGGCGGCGATGGCCGCCCGGCAGTTCTCGCGCATCGTCTCGTCCATGCCAGTTTCTCCTTGAGCAATACCACGGCATTTGTAAGGTTAGCGCCTCCCGCCCCCCTTGCCCAGCGGAAGTTGCAGCCCCGCGCGAAGACAGGAACTCGATGGACAGGATTCACAGGATCTCAAAAAGTTCAGGATCCATCCGCAGATTACACGGATTGCGCAGATTGTCCGTGCCGGCTGACAGGCCCGCGCCCATCGCTACCCCACCAATACCCGGGAACGGGTGGGCCAGGACCCTACCGCGCCGCCTTGCTGAAAACGCGGACCCACCTGCAGCATCGCCCCCCAACAACAAAAAAGAATCTGCGTAATCCGCGGATAGATCATCTTGTCCTCTCCTCCGCGACGCAGCGGCAACGACGCCGAGCCGCATGCTAAACTTCACGATCCCTTTGCAGCCCGAAGAAGCCCCAGAGCAATGACCCAGCAGCCCCATCCCATCGAAGTCCTTCTGCGCGAGCGCATCCTCGTCCTCGACGGCGCCACCGGCACCATGATCCAGCGCCACAAGCTGGAGGAGGCGGACTACCGCGGCGAGCGCTTCGCCGACTGGCCGTCGGACCTGAAGGGCAACAACGACCTGCTGGTGCTCACCCGCCCGGACGTCATCACCGGCATCCACGAGGGCTACCTGGAAGCCGGCGCGGACATCATCGAGACCAACACCTTCAACGCCAACGCCGTCTCCATGGCCGACTACGGCATGGAGGCGCTGGTGCGCGAGCTGAACATGGAAGCCGCGCGGCTGGCGCGGGAGGCGGCGGACCGCTTCGGCACCCCGGAGCGGCCGCGCTTAGTGGCCGGCGTGCTCGGCCCCACCAACCGCACCGCCTCCCTGTCGCCGGACGTGAACGACCCGGGCAAGCGCAACATCCACTTCGACGAGCTGGTGGCCGCCTACACCGAGGCCGCCCTCGGGCTGCTGGAGGGCGGCGCGGATCTCATCCTCATCGAGACCATCTTCGACACCCTCAACGCCAAGGCGGCGGTGTTCGCCCTGGAGGGGCTGTTCGAGGCCGGCACGCCGCGCGTCCCGGTGATGATCTCCGGCACCATCACCGACGCCTCCGGGCGCACCCTCTCCGGGCAGACCGCCGAGGCGTTCTGGAACTCGCTGCGCCACGCCCGGCCGGTCTCCTTCGGCCTGAACTGCGCGCTGGGGGCCCGGGAGCTGCGCCAGCACGTGGAGGAGCTCTCCCGCATCTGCGACGTGCCCGTCTCCGCCCACCCCAACGCGGGGCTGCCCAACGCCTTCGGCGAGTACGACGAGTCCCCCGAGGCCATGGCCGCCGAGATCGGCGAGTGGGCCGCCGCGGGCTTCCTCAACATCGTCGGCGGCTGCTGCGGCACCACCCCGGACCACATCCGCGCCATCGCCGCGGCGGTGGCCGAACACCCGCCGCGCGAGGTCCCCGCGACCGTGCCGGCCTGCCGCCTCTCGGGGCTGGAGCCGCTGAACATCACCGCCGAGTCGCTGTTCGTGAACGTGGGCGAGCGGGCCAACGTCACCGGCAGCGCGAAGTTCAAGCGCCTCGTCCTGGAGGGCAACTACAGCGAGGCCCTGGAGGTGTGCCGGGAGCAGGTGGAGAACGGCGCCCAGGTCATCGACATCAACATGGACGAGGCCATGCTCGACGGCGAGCGGGCCATGGTCACCTACCTCAACCTGCTGGCCTCGGAGCCCGACATCGCCCGCGTTCCGGTGATGCTCGACTCCTCCAAGTGGTCCATCATCGAGGCGGGGCTGAAGTGCCTGCAGGGCAAGGGCATCGTCAACTCCATCAGCCTCAAGGAGGGCGAGGCGCAGTTCCTGGAGCACGCCCGGCTGCTGCGCCGCTACGGCGCGGCGGTGATCGTCATGGCCTTCGACGAGCAGGGCCAGGCCGACACCCTGGAGCGCAAGCGGGAGATCTGCAGGCGCTCCTACCGGCTGCTCACCGGGACGGTGGGCTACCCGGCCGAGGACATCATCTTCGACCCCAACATCTTCGCCATCGCCACCGGCATCGAGGAGCACGACAACTACGCGGTGGACTTCATCGACGCCGCCCGCTGGATCCGGGAGCACCTGCCCCACGCCATGATCTCGGGCGGGGTCTCCAACGTCTCCTTCTCCTTCCGCGGCAACAACGCCGTGCGCGAGGCCATCCACTCGGTCTTCCTCTACCACGCCATCGAGGCGGGCATGACCATGGGCATCGTCAACGCCGGCCAGCTGGCGGTCTACGACGAGCTGCCCGCGGAGCTGCGCGAGCGGGTGGAGGACGTGGTGCTCAACCGCCGCCCCGACGCCACCGAGCGGCTGCTGGAGATCGCCGACCAGTACAGGGGCGGCGGCGTGGAGGCGAAGAAGGAGGATCTCGCCTGGCGCGAGTGGCCGGTGGCGAAGCGCCTGGAGCACGCCCTGGTGAAGGGCATCGACGCTTTCGTGGAGGAGGACACCGAGGAGGCGCGGCAGACCTTCGCCCGCCCCATCCAGGTGATCGAGGGCCCGCTCATGGACGGCATGAACGTGGTGGGCGACCTGTTCGGCGAGGGCAAGATGTTCCTGCCCCAGGTGGTGAAGTCCGCCCGCGTCATGAAGAAGGCGGTGGCCCACCTCATCCCCTACATCGAGGCTGAGAAGCAGGCGGGCGCCAAGGCCCAGGGCCGCATCCTCATGGCCACGGTGAAGGGCGACGTCCACGACATCGGCAAGAACATCGTCGGCGTGGTGCTCCAGTGCAACAACTTCGAGGTCATCGACCTCGGCGTCATGGTGCCGGCGCAGAAGATCCTCGACGAGGCGAAGAGCCGCGAGGTGGACCTCATCGGCCTGTCCGGCCTCATCACCCCGTCGCTGGAGGAGATGGCCCACGTGGCCAAGGAGCTCCAGCGGGAGGGCTACGCCACGCCGCTGCTCATCGGCGGGGCCACCACCTCCAAGGCCCACACGGCGGTGAAGATCGCCCCCGGCTACGAGCAGCCGGTGGTGTGGGTGAAGGACGCCTCCCGCGCCGTGGGCGTGGCCCAGCGGCTCATCAGCGAGGACCTCAAGGCCGGCTACGTGGAGGAGATCGTCGCCGAGTACGAGCGGGTGCGGGACGACTTCGCCGCCCGCCAGAGCGCCACCCGCTTCGCCACCCTGGCCGAGGCCCGCGCCAACCGGACCCCCGTCGACTGGGACGCCTACACCCCGCCCCGCCCGAAACTCCTCGATCTGCCGGAGGGCACCATTGCCCTCCAGGAGCGGGCCGAGGCGGAAGGCGCGGCGTCCGTCCTGGCGCGGCACCTCCGCGAGACCGGCCCCGTCCGGGTGGAACGTGCCGGCGGCACGGTCACGCTGACCCTGACCGATATCCCGCTGGCCACCCTGATCCCCTACATCGACTGGACCCCCTTCTTCCACGCCTGGGAGATGCGCGGCAGCTACCCCGCCATCCTCGACGACGCCGACAAGGGCGAGCACGCCCGCCAGCTGTTCCGCGACGGGCAGGAGATGCTGAAGGTGATCGTGAGTGAGCGCTGGCTAACCGCCCGCGCCGCGGTGGGCCTCTACCCCGCCAACAGCGTCGATCTGGACGACGTGGCCCTCTACGCCGGCGAGGACCGCGCGGAGACCCTCGCCACCCTCCACTTCCTGCGCCAGCAGAAGGCCCAGCCCAGGGGCCGGGCCAACCAGTGCCTGGCCGACTTCGTGGCCCCGGAGGAAAGCGGGAAGACCGACTACGTGGGGCTGTTCGCCTGCACCGCCGGCATCGGCATCGACACCAAGGTGGCCGAGTTCGAGGCCGCCCACGACGACTATGACGCCATCCTACTCAAGGCCCTGGCCGACCGCCTCGCCGAGGCCCTGGCCGAGTGGCTCCACGAGCGCGTGCGCAAGGAGTACTGGGGCTACGCCCCCGACGAGGCACTCGACAACGACGCCCTCATCCACGAGAAGTACACCGGCATCCGCCCCGCCCCCGGCTACCCCGCCTGCCCCGAGCACACCGAAAAGGGGCTGCTCTGGCAGGTCCTCGATGTGGAGGCCCGGATCGGCCTGAGCCTGACCGAGAGCTACGCCATGGTCCCCACCGCGGCGGTCTCCGGCATCTACTTCGCGAACCCGGAGTCGAAGTACTTCGCGGTGGCCAAGATCGCAAAGGACCAGGTGGAGAGCTACGCGGAGCGGAAGGGGATGACAGTGGAGGAGGCGGAGCGGTGGTTGGCGCCGAATCTGGGTTACACCCCATAGCAGACAGTCAATCTGCCCGGAGGTGACAGGACATGGACGACCTCTACGACACCATCAAGCCGGGAACCAAAGTCAAAAGGGGGCGGAGGGAATATTCTTTATTCCCTCCGCCCCCTTTTATCCGAGAAGCACACCGGCATCCGCCCCGCCCCCGGCTACCCCGTCTGCCCCGAGCACACGGAGAAAGGACTGCTCTGGTAGGTCCTCGATGTGGATGACCTGCCCCCACGATTAGGACCACTGTCGGGTTAGTCCAGTCCGATCAGTCAACGCTCTCCACCCGGGTGTCGCCGGGGGAGCCATCCTGCCGCTGTTGGGCGGCAAACTCCGCTGGCGTCAGATAGCCCAGCGATGAATGAGGCCGGGCCTCGTTGTAGTCACGGCGCCAAGCGCCCACCACCTCCCTGGCATGGGCC